>Ga0247812_10000013_pt1 | contig 435922 bp, 373 predicted proteins | sample UWRJL149409B1_FD_178011 | JGI IMG/M metagenome (GOLD analysis project Ga0247812, IMG submission 178011) | Plant litter microbial communities from Arlington Agricultural Research Station in Wisconsin, United States - UWRJ-L149-409B-1 | ecosystem: Environmental > Terrestrial > Plant litter >...
ACGCCCTTGCGCGGGTACATATTGAAAATCTGCGCCGCATTGGTAGACGTAACCTTGACGAATTCCGACGGCGTCAGCATGCCGCTGTTGACGCCCGCGTCCCAGATCACCGACATGCGGTCCTCGACGCCGCCGCAGCCGTTCGGGATCCTGGTGAAGTCGTCCTTGCCGGCCGCCTTCTGCGCGGCGCAGAAGGTGCAATGGTCGGTGGCCGTGGTGTGCAGGTTGCCGCTCTGCAGACCATGCCACAACGCCGCCTGGTGATGCTTGCTGCGGAACGGAGGACTCATCACGTGGGCCGCGGCGTATTCCAGGTCGTCGCTTTGATACACGCTGTCGTCGATGATCAGGTGGCCGGCCAGCGCCTCGCCGTACACTCGCTGGCCGTTGGCGCGGGCGCGGGTGATGGCGTCCAGCGATTCGGCGCAGGAGACGTGGACGATGTACACCGGCGTATTGAGCACATTGGCGATGGCGATGGCGCGGTTGGCCGCTTCCGCCTCCACCGCCGGAGGCCGCGACAGCGGATGCGAACTCGGTCCCGTCAAGCCCTGCTTCAGCAGATCCTGCTGCAGCTGATAAACCAGCTCGCCGTTCTCCGCGTGCACCGTCGGAATCGCGCCCAGCTCCAGCGAGCGGCGGAAGCTCTTCACCAGCGTCTCGTCATCGGCCATGATCGCGTTCTTGTACGCCATGAAGTGCTTGAAGCTGTTGACGCCATGATCGCGCACCAGGATGCCCATGTCGCGGTGCACCGTCTCGTCCCACCACGTGATCGCCACATGGAAGGTATAGTCGCCGGCCGCCTTCTGCGCCCAGCCGCGCCACTGGTGGTAGGCCTCGATCAGGTTCTGCTTCGGCGCCGGAATTACGAAGTCGATGATGGTGGTGGTGCCGCCGGCCAGTCCGGCCGCCGTGCCGGTGTAGAAATCGTCCTGCGTCACGGTGCCCATGAAGGGCAGGTTCATATGGGTGTGGGGATCGATCCCGCCGGGGATCACGTACTGGCCGCCGGCGTCGATCACCTTGGCCGACGGCGGCGCGTCCAGGTTTTCGCCGACGGCGACGATCTTGTCGCCATAGCACAGCACATCGGCGCGGAAGGCGCGGTCGGCGTTGACGACGGTGCCGCCGCGGATGATAGTTGTCATGATGTCTCCAGAATCTTTACGGGTGGGCAGGTGCCCTGACGGCGGGCACGGTTTTGCCCTTCATCATAATCCCATACACCACGGCCGAAATAGCGATTCCGACAAACCAGGCGTAGGTATAAATCGTTTTGAAGCCGGCCGCCACGTCCGGGAAGGATGCCGGGAACGCGGCGTTGAGGAAGCCGGGGATGTTCGGCGCGACGCCGATGACGAAGGCGATCAGCGCCGCCACGTTCCAGCCGCTTCCATACGAATACTGGCCGCCTTCGCGATACAGCTCGGCGACGTTCAGCTCCGTCTTGCGCACCATGTAGTAGTCGACGATCAGGATGCCGGCGATGGGGCCGAGCAGCGCCGAATAGCCGATCAGCCAGGTGAAGATATATCCCTGCGTCGATTCCAGTATCTTCCACGGCATCATGACGATGGCGATGCCGGCGGTGATGTAGCCGCCGGTCCTGTACGAGATCTGCTTCGGCGCCAGCGACGAGAAGTCGTAGGCCGGGCCGACCAGGTTGGCGGCCAGGTTGACGGAGACGGTGTCGATCAACAGGATCAGCAGCGCCACCAGCACCGCCGCGCCGGTCATGCGGCTCGACAGCTCGACCGGATCCCAGATCGCCTTGCCGTACAAGACCACCGTGGCCGAGGTGACGATCACCGCCATCGCCGCCAGCAGGCCCATAGGCACCGGCAGGCCCACCGACTGGCCGATGACCTGGTCGCGCTGCGATTTGGCGAAGCGGGTGAAGTCGGGAATGTTCAGCGCCAGCGTGGCCCAGAAGCCGACCATCGCCGTCAGCGAGGGCCAGAACACGGACCAGAACTGGCCGGCCTTCTTGCCGCCTTCGACGAATTGCGACGGCGCCGACAGCAGGTCGCCGAAGCCGCCGGCCTTGCTGTGCACCCAGCCGAGCAGCACGAAGCAGATCAGGATCTTCAGCGGCGCGGTGTAGGTCTCCAGCTTGCGGATCGCGTCCATGCCGTGCACGATGTACCAGAACTGGATGGCCCAGAAGGCCAGGAAGCAAAGCAGCTGCGCGAGGTTGATGCCGAGGCCCGCGAGCTTGTCGCCGCCGATCTCGCCGCCCATCATCACGCCGAGCAGCGTGTAGATCATCGAGCCGCCGAACCAGGTTTGGATGCCGTACCAGCCGCAGGCGACGATGGCGCGCATCAGCGCCGGCAGCCGCGCCCCGGAGGTGCCGAACGACGCGCGCGCCAGCACCGCGTACGGGATGCCGTACTTGGTGCCGGCGTGGCCGATCAAGAGCATCGGCAGCAGCACGATCGCGTTGGCGAGGAACACCGTCAGCACCGCCTGGTAACCGGACATGCCGCCTTCGATCAGGCTCGCGGACAGCGTGTAGGCCGGAATGCACATCACCATGCCGACCCACAGCGCGGCGAAGTGATACCAGCGCCAGGTGCGCTGCGCCTCGGTGGTCGGGGCCAGGTCTTCGTTCCAGAGTTGCGTGCTGCTGGATAGTTCTTTGCTCACGAGGCGTTCTCCAAGGGTTGATGTATCCTCTTATCGCTGCAAGTTCCGTACCTTGATGCTTGCTTTCACCCCGCACTGCGCTCCGCCGGGGTCAGACCCCGTACGGGGTCTGACCCCATGTGGTGAGGGGTGGCAGTAGCGCTCAATCATGCCGTCTCTGTCGCCTTTTCGGCGCGCGGGTTGCGCGGGTCCTGGGTCCAGTTCATGTACGGCTTGCCGGTATGCTGCGGCACCATCGTGATGCAGCCCTGCACCGGACAAGTGATTTCGCACAGATTACACCCAACGCACTCCTCCTTGATGACTTCATACGTGCGCGTGCCGGTGGCAGCGTCGATCAGCTGCGCGATCGACTGGTGCGAGGTATCTTCGCACGCCACGTAACAGCGGCCGCATTTGATACAGTCGTCCTGGTTGATGTGCGCGATCACCTGGTAGTTCATGTCCAGGTATTTCCAGTCCGTGGTATTCGGCACCGCCTTGCCGACAAATTCGCTGATGCTCTTGTAACCCTTCTGGTCCATCCAGCGCGACAGCCCGTCCTTCATCTCCTCGACGATGCGGAAGCCATGCAGCATCGCCGCCGTGCAGACCTGCACGCAGCCCGAACCCAACGCCATGAACTCCGCCGCGTCGCGCCAGTTGCCGATGCCGCCGATGCCGGAAATCGGCAAACCCTGCGTCTGCGGATCGCGCGCGATCTCGGCCACCATGTTCAGCGCGATCGGCTTGACCGCCGAGCCGCAGTAGCCGCCGTGCGTGCTGGCGCCGCCGACGATGGGGAACGCCACCATCTGGTCCAGGTCCAGATGCGTGATCGAGTTGATGGTGTTGATCAGCGAGACAGCATCCGCGCCGCCAGCCTTGGCCGCGCGCGCCGGCGCGCGCACGTCGGTGATGTTCGGCGTCAGCTTGACGATCACCGGCAGTTTGGTATGCGTCTTGCACCAGCTCGTGACCATTTCCACATACTCCGGCACCTGGCCGACGGCCGCGCCCATGCCGCGCTCCGGCATGCCGTGCGGACAGCCGAAATTCAATTCGATGCCGTCGGCGCCGGTGGCCTCCACCAATGGCAGGATATCGGCCCACAGCTTCTCCTCGCACGGCAGCATCAGCGAGACGATGATGACGCGGTCCGGCCAATCCTTCTTGACCTGCGTGATCTCCTCCAGGTTGATCGCCAGCGAGCGGTCGGTAATCAGCTCGATGTTGTTGAAGCCAAGGACTTCGCGGTTCTTGCCGTAGTGCGCCGAGTAGCGCGACGAGACATTGACGGCGGCAGGGTCTTCGCCCAGCGTTTTCCACACCACGCCGCCCCAACCGGCTTCAAAGGCCCGCACCACGTTGTAGGCCTTGTCGGTCGGCGGCGCGGAGGCCAGCCAGAACGGGTTGACCGATTTGATGCCGCAGAATTCTATGCTCAGGTCAGCCATTATGCAGCCTCCACTTTCTTGACGTTGATGTCTTGGTGTATGGCGTGCGCCGCCAGCTTGCCGTGCTGCACCGCCTGCACGGTCAGGTCCTGCCCCGGCGCCACGCAGTCGCCGCCGGCGTAGATACCCGGCAGGACGGTGCGGAACTGGTCGTCGACGTGGATCTTGTCGCCGTCGCGCTTGAGCGTCTTCGCCAACGGATCGCTGATACTGGCGTCGTCCATGCTTTGGCCGATGGCCTTGAAGATGGCGTCGGCCGCGATCTCGAAGGTCTCGCCGGTGCCGGCAAGGCGGCCGTTGACGATGGCGGTCTTCTCGAAACGCATGCCGCGCACGCGGCCGGCGTCATCGAGCAGTACCTGCTGCGGCTGCGCCCAGGTGCGCATGCGGACCTGGTTCTCTTTCGCGATATGCTGTTCGTGTTCGGTCGCGCTCATCGCCTCGAAGCCGCGACGATAGACCAGCGTGACCTCTTCCGCGCCGAGGCGCTGGATCTGCACCGCCATGTCGATGGCGGTGTTGCCGGCGCCGATGACGATGGCGCGCGACGGCAAAGGCAGCTTGCTCAGGTCATCGGCCTGGCGCAGCGCGGCGATGTAGTCGACGGCGGCCAGCAGGCCGGGGGCATCCTCGCCGGTCAGGCCGAGCTGCTTGCTGGCGCCAAGACCGAGGCCGAGGAACACTGCGTCGTACTGCGCGTGCAGATCCTTGAGCTGCACATTGCCGCCCAGCGTCTGGCCATGCTTGATTTCGATGCCGCCGATCTGCAGCAGGAAGTCGACTTCCTTCTGCGCGAAGTTATCGGTCAGCTTGTACTTGGCAATGCCGTATTCATTCAGGCCGCCGGATTTCTCTTTCGCTTCGTAGATCACGACGTCGTTGCCCAGCATCGCCAGGCGGTGCGCGCAGGACAGGCCTGCCGGGCCGGCGCCGACCACGGCGATTTTCTTGCCGGTCGACGGGAAGCGGCTGAACGGATGCGCGTCCAGCTGCATATTGTCGATGGCGTAGCGCTGCAGCAGGCCGATTTTCACCGGCTGGCCTTCGGCGTCGTGATTGCGCACGCAGGCGTCCTCGCACAGGATTTCGGTCGGACAGACGCGCGCGCAGCTGCCGCCCAAAATGTTCTGCTTCAGGATGCCGACCGCCGCACCGTTGATGTTCTCGTCGTGGATATTGCGGATGAAGCTCGCGACGTCGATCTCCGATGGACAGATGCGCGTGCACGGCGCGTCGTAGCAGTACAGGCAGCGCGAACTTTCAATCGCGGCCTGGCGCGCGTTGAGCGCGGGCGCGAGGTCGGTGAAGTGTTTAGCCAATGAATCATTGGCTTCCTTCGGTTGCGGCATGTAGTTGAGCGATTCGATCATCATGATTTTTCCAGGCGATTTATTTCATCTGAGGGAATGCAAATTCCGCGCCAGCGCTGGCGGTGTTCGGCCAGCGCTGCATCACCGCTTTGTGGCGCGTGTAGAATCGCACGCCTTCCGGTCCGTAGGCGTGATGGTCGCCGAACAGGCTGCGCTTCCATCCGCCGAAACTGTTGAAGGCCATCGGCACCGGCAGCGGCACGTTCACGCCCACCATGCCGACCTGGATCTGCCGCACGAACTCGCGCGCCACGCCGCCGTCGCGCGTGTAGATCGCGACGCCGTTGCCGTACTCGTTACGGTTGATCAGCTCCACCGCGCTGCCCACGTCCGGCGAGCGCAGCATGCACAGCACGGGTCCGAAAATCTCTTCCTTGTAAATCGTCATATCCGGCGTGACGTGATCGAACAAAGTGCCGCCGATGAAGAAGCCGTTCTCACGTCCCACAACGACGTGGTTGCGTCCATCGACCACCAGCTTCGCGCCCTGCTCCACGCCCTCGCCAATCAAGCGCTCTATGCGCTGCTTGGCCGCGCTGGAAACGACCGGCCCCATTTCGGCGTCGGCAGCCATGCCATCGCGCACTTTCAGTGCGGCGGTGCGCTTTGCCAGTGCATCGACGATCTTGTCGCCCGCATCGCCGACCGCGACCACCACGGAGATCGCCATGCATCGCTCGCCGGCGGAACCGTAGGCCGCGCCCATGAGCGCATCGACGGTCATCTCCATGTCCGCATCCGGCATCACCACCATGTGATTCTTCGCGCCGCCCAGGGCCTGCACGCGCTTGCCCGCCGCGCAGCCGCGCGCGTAGATGTATTCCGCGATCGGCGTCGAGCCGACGAAGCTCACCGCCTGCACCACCGGATGATCGAGCAGCGCATCGACGGTGACCTTGTCGCCTTGAATGACGTTGAATACGCCGTCCGGCAAACCGGCTTCCTTCAACAAGCGCGCATGCAGCAGCGACGGCGATGGATCGCGCTCGGAAGGCTTGAGAATAAAGGTGTTGCCGCATGCGATAGCCACCGGGAACATCCACATCGGCACCATCACCGGGAAGTTGAACGGCGTGATGCCGGCCACCACGCCCAGCGCCTGGCGCATCGACCATGCATCGATGCCGCGCGAAATCTGATCGGTGAATTCGCCCTTCAGCAGCTGCGGAATGCCGACCGCAAATTCTACCATCTCGATACCGCGCGCCACCTCGCCCTGCGCATCGGCGAAGGTCTTGCCATGCTCGCGCGTCAGCATCGCCGCGAATTCGTCGGTGTGCTGCTGGCACAGCTGCAGATACTTGAACAGCACGCGCGCGCGCGTCAACGGCGGCGTCGCGGCCCACGCCGGGAAAGCCGCTTCGGCCGCGCGCACGGCGACATCGACTTCCTCGGTGGTGCCCAGCGCAACGCGGGCCACCGGCTCGCCCATCGCGGGATTGAACACGTCCGCATAGCGGCCGCTTTGCGTATCGACTTTTACGCCGTTGATGAAATGGGTGATGGTGTCAAGGTTGCTCATAACGTTCTCTCAAAATGGGATCAGCCCAGCAGGCTGTCCGCTTCCACATAGGGATAGCCCAGGCCGTGCGCCACCGCTTCGTAGGTGACGTGGCCGAGACAGACATTCAAACCGTTCTTCAGGTGCGGATTGACTTTCAGCGCTTTCTGCCAGCCCTTGTCGGCCAGCGCGACCGCGTGGCCTATCGTTGCGTTGTTCAGTGCGAAGGTCGACGTGCGGGCGACGGCGCCAGGCATGTTGGCCACGCAGTAGTGCACCACGCCGTCGACCATGTAGGTCGGCTTTTCGTGCGTGGTGGCGTGCGAGGTTTCGAAGCAGCCGCCCTGGTCGATGGCCACGTCGACCACCACCGCGCCGGGCTTCATGCGCGCGATCATGGCCTTGGTCACCAGCTTCGGTGCGGCGGCGCCGGGCACCAGCACGCCGCCGATCACCAGGTCCGCATCCAGCACCGCTTCCTCGATCGAGTGCGCGTTTGAGAACATGGTGGCGATGCGGTTGCCGTACACCAGATCGAGCTGGCGCAGGCGGTCGATGTTCTTGTCCAGGATGGTCACGCGCGCGCCGATGCCGACCGCCATCTGCAAGGCGTTGGTGCCGACCACGCCGGCGCCGATGATGGCGATGTGCCCCGGCGCCACGCCAGGCACGCCACCCAGCAGCAGGCCCATGCCGCCCTTGGATTTTTCCAGGTGCGCAGCGCCGGCCTGGATCGACATGCGCCCCGCCACTTCGCTCATCGGCGCCAGCAGCGGCAGGCCGCCGTTGGCGCCGGTGATGGTTTCATACGCGATGCAGACCGCGCCCGATTCCACCAGCGCCTTGGTCTGCTCCGGGTCCGGCGCCAGGTGCAGATAAGTGTAGAGGATCTGGCCCTTGCGCAGCATCGCGCATTCTTCCGGCTGCGGTTCTTTGACTTTGACGATCATTTCGGCGCGGGCGAAGATCTCGGCCGCGTCTGCGATGATGGTGGCGCCGGCGCCTTCATACATCGCGTCGCTCAGGCCGATGGCGGCGCCGGCGTTTTGTTGAACAAGTACTTGATGACCACGCAAAATGAGTTCCTTCACGCTGGCCGGGGTAAGGCCGACGCGGGACTCCTGGTTTTTGATCTCTTTTGGGACGCCTACCAGCATGGTGTTCTCCTTTTTCTACGGACGCTCGCGGCACAGTTCAAACCCGCACTGCGGCGGGCAAGGGTCAGACCCCGTACGGGGTCTGACCCTTTCGCTTAGGGTTGCTTTGCGGCTCACGCCAGGTTCTGTAGGACCTTCGTCAGTTTTCCGAACAACTCGTCGATGTGTTTTTTCTCCAGCACCAGTGGCGGCGACAAGGCGATGATGTCGCCGGTGGTGCGGATCAGCACCCCGTCGGCGAAGGCCTGCTTGAACGCGGCGAAGGCGCGCGCGCCCGGCTTGCCGGCGATCGGCGCCAGCTCGATGCCGGCGATCAGGCCGATGGTGCGGATGTCGATCACGTGCGGCAGGCCTTTCAGCGAGTGCACCGCGTCGGCCCAGTATTCGGCCATGCCGGCGGCATGCTCGAGAATCTTCTGTTCCTTGAACACTTCCAGCGTCGCCAGCGACGCGGCGCATGCCACCGGGTGGCCCGAGTAGGTGTAGCCGTGGAACAGCTCAATGCCGGCCGGCGCCTCCATGAAGGCGTCGTGGATGTGCTTCTTGCTGAACACCGCGCCCATCGGAATGGTGCCGTTGGTCAGGCCCTTGGCGACGGTCATCATGTCCGGCTCGACGTCGAAGTAGTCGGCGGCGAACGGCGTGGTCAGACGGCCGAAGCCGGTGATCACTTCATCGAAGATCAGCAGGATGCCGTGCTTGGTGCACAGCTCGCGCAGGCGCTTCAGATAACCCTTCGGCGGAATCAGCACGCCGGTCGAACCGGCGACCGGCTCGACGATCACCGCCGCGATGGTCGACGCGTCGTGCAGCGCGACGATGCGTTCCAGTTCGTCGGCCAGCTCGGTGCCGTATTCCGGCTCGCCGCGCGTGTAGGCGTTCTTCTCCAGGTTGTGCGTGTGCGGCAGGTGATCGACGCCGGGCAGCATCACGCCGTACGGCTTGCGGTTGCCGGCGATGCCGCCCACCGAGATGCCGCCGAAGCCGACGCCGTGGTAGCCGCGCTCACGGCCGATCAGGCGGGTGCGGCTCGCCTCCCCGCGCGCCTTGTGATAGGCCAGCGCGATCTTCAGCGCCGTGTCCACCGCCTCGGAACCGGAGTTGGTATAGAACACGTGGCCGTATTTGTGGTTGGTGTACTCCATCAGCTTTTCGGCCAGGTCGAAGGCCGCCGGATGGCCCATCTGGAAGGTCGGCGCGAAGTCCAGCTGGCCGACCATCTCGCGCACGGCGGCGACGATCTTCGGCTGCGCGTGGCCGCACGGTACGCACCACAGGCCGGCCGTGCCGTCGAGGATGGTGTTGCCGTCGACGTCCTTGTAGTACATGCCTTCCGCCGACACCAGCAGGCGCGGATTGGCCTTGAAGTCGCGGTTGTTGGTGAAGGGCATCCAGAAGGACGCCATCGATTCAGGTCTGGATTCGTTCATGCATATCTCCCTGTTGGATTTCCAACGAGCCGGAAAAAAAATTTACCAGTTGGCAAAATGATGATGCAATAATAGACAGCGCATTAACTATGGCACAGATACACAAATATCAAAACTCTCCAACCGTACTGGCGTTAAAAACACTACAGTTTGGCTTTGCGGCCAACATGGAGTCAAGGATGGAACAAGCGGGTCCTGTGATCGATCAAACCGACTGCGCGCCGGGCGAAGCCGGCTGGCCGGTGCTCGCCATCGATCGTGGCCGCAAGGGCGGCCTGGTCGACCAGATCGTCTCCGCCATCAGCGCCATGGTGGGCCGCCGGGAGTTGCGTATCGGCACTAAAATGCCGTCGGTGCGACAGTTCGCGAAGTGTAACGGCATCAGCACCTTTACAGTTGTCGAGGCCTACGACCGGCTGGTGACGCTGGGACTGTTGTCGTCGCGCCGCGGCTCCGGCTACTTCGTCGCGCGCCAGGACGTGCCGGCCGCGCTGCTGCCGGTGGCGCTGCAAGTCACGCCGACCGCCATCGACGCCCTCACCCCGGATTTGTATTCCGGCGTCTCCGACGCGCTGCCGGTGGGCGCCGGCTGGCTGCCGCCCGAGTGGTACGGCGAGGACACCATCCTCGACGCCGTGCGCCACGCGATGCGCATCCCGGCCAACCGGCTGCGCGGCTACGGCCACCCGCTCGGCTTCCCGACGCTGCGCCAGCACATGGCCGCGACCCTGGCCGAGGAGCTGTTCCCGGTCGAGCCGGAGCAGATCCTGCTGACCCACGGCGCCACCCACGCCTTCGACCTGGTGCTGCGCACGCTGACCAAGCCGGGCGACACCGTCTTCGTCGAGGATCCCGGCTACAGCAACCTGCTGTCGCTGATCCGCCACCACGGCTGCATCGCGATCGGCATCCCGCGCGGCGAGCTGGGTCTGGACCTGGACCTGCTGGCGCAACAGGCGGCGCAGCTGCAGCCCAAGCTCATGTTCGTCAACACGGTGCTGCAAAACCCGCTCGGCACTTCACTGAGCGCGGCGCAGGCGCACCGGCTGCTCGCGCTGGCCGAACAGTTCGACTTCTGGCTGGTGGAGGACGACATCTACCGCGAGCTGGCGCCGCGCGGCGAAGCGTCGCTGGCGGCGATGGACGGCCTGCGCCGCGTGATCCGCGTCGGCAGCTTCTCCAAGACGCTGTCGCCGGTGCTGCGCGTGGGGTCGATCTGCGCCTCGGCCTCGCTGATCCCCGAGCTGCTGCGGGTGAAGATGCTGGCCGGGCTGACCACCTCCGAGATCAACGAACGCGCCGTCTACCACGCCATCACCGCGCGTCCCTACAAGCGCATGGTGGAGAAGCTGATCGCGCAGCTGGAGGCCGGCCGCGAGCGCGCCATCGACAGCCTGCGCGCCATCGGCATGACGCCACTGGCGCGGCCGCGCGGCGGCATGTTCGTCAGCGCCGGCTGGAGCGAGGCGCCGAGCGCCGACTGGAACGGCAAGACCATCGCCGACCTCGCACTCAAATCCGGCATCCTGCTGTCGCCGTGCGACTTCTTCATGCTGCGCGCGCCGGAATCGATCTGGTTCCGCTTCAACGTCGCCTACACCGACCACCCGCAACTGCTGACCTTCCTGAGAGACCTATGCCGACCGCAAAACTGACCACAGAGCCTGCGACGAAGATCAAGCGCCGCGTCCTCAATCGCGACCGGCTGGAGGCGGAGATCGCCGCCGAAGCGGTGCGCGTGTTCGCCGAATGCGGCTACGAGGGCACCTCGATCGCCACGGTGGCGGAGAACGCCGGCCTGTCGAAGCAGAACCTGATGTACTACTTCCCCACCAAGCAGGCCTTGTACCAGCGGGTGCTGGACGATGTATTGGATGAATGGCTGGACCGCATGGAAAACCTGGCCGCCGAGGACCAGGATCCGCGCGAAGTGCTGCGCACCTATGTGCAGGCCAAGCTGAAGTTCTCGCGCGAGCAGCCGTGGGCGTCGCGCGTGTATGCGATGGAGGTGATCAGCGGCGCGCAGCTGTACGGCGCGCAGATCCAGAGCCGCGTGGTGCCGCTGGTGCGCAAGGATATCGAGGTGTTCGAGAAGTGGATCAGCGAGGGCAGGATCGCGCCGATCAACGCGACCCATTTGCTGTTCGCGATCTGGGCAATGACGCAGTCCTATGCGGACTTTTCCGCCCAGATGGCGCTGGTGTTGAACCGCAAGCAGCTCACCAAGAAAGACTTCGACGACGCCGAGAAGGTCATCGTCGACATGGTGCTGGCGGCGATCAGCGTGCCGCGGCCTGCTTGCGGCGACGCGCGATGAAGCCCACCAGGCCGAGGCCGCCGAGCAGCATCGCATAGGTCTCCGGCTCCGGCACGGCGGACGGGATCGCGCCGGTGAAGCTTTGCAGGTGGATTTCGCCGTGCTGGACCATCGACTTGGCGAACACGCCGCCCTCGACGTTGGCGCCGCCGGTGTTGCTGAAGCTGCCGTCCGCCACCAGCACCTGGCCGCCGAAGGTGCGACCCACGCTGACGCTGGTGTCGGCGCCGGCGAAGTTCCAGATCAGCTTGCTGCCCAGGCTTTGCGCCTGGTTGAAGTTCGCCATCAGACTCAGCGACTTGTCGTCGGTGTTGAAAATCACCGTGCTGGCGCCGCCCAGATTGAAGCTGATGTCGGTGGTGGTCGACGAGAAGATCTTGGTGTCAAGCGCGGTCAGGTCGAACACCAGCACGCCGTTGACGCCGTTGCTGTTGAAGGTGACCTGGTGGTCGTTGTTGCTGAAGTCGACCGAGGTTCCGGCGGTGGCGTGCAGGGCCGACAACTGGGTCGACAGGCCTTTCATCACCGACGAGAAATTGGTCGAGGTCGACGCCGCCAGGGTGCTGCCCATGGTCGCGGTGGTGGCGTTCAGCACCTTGCCGTTCAGGTTGATGCCGCTGTAGCTGGCGGCGTGGATGGTGCTGCCGAAGTTGACGCTGGAGGCGGCGCCATTGATCCAGACGTCGCCGTTGAAGCTGGAGTGGGAGGCGCTGCCGCCGACATAGGTCTGGCCGCTGTTGACGCTGGTGCCGGAAACGTTGCCGCCGACCACAGCGCCCAGGCCGTTCACGTGCACGTTGTTGCTCAGGTTGCCGCCCACGGTCAGGCCGGCGTAGGCCGAGGCCGGGGTGTCGTTCACGTGCTGCACATAGTCGCCGCCGTTGGCATTGCCGCCGATATAGCTGCGGCCGTCGACGTGCGAGGTGGAGGTCAGGTTACCGCTGACGACAACGTTGAACTGTTGCAGCATTTGCGTGGAAGTCAGCGGGGCGGCGCATACCGCGCCCGACAAGACTGCGGCGGCCAGAGCAATGGAAGTGCGAGCGATCATGTGTTTTCCTGAATAAGCGGCCGGCAGGCCCGCGAAAGTTTCGAAATAAAAACAGCTATTGGTTTCAGGATATCATGATTATTGCATTACGCACCACAAATATTTATTCCGCTCAACTTATTTTGAGAACGCTGTCATGTCACACTTCGAACCCATCCAGCTCCACACCGCCCGCCTGACCCTGCGCTTTGTCGAGGAGGCCGACGCCCCCGCCCTGTTCCGCCTGTTTTCCGACCCCGAGGCGCTGCGCTACTGGAGCAGCACGGCGTGGCTGCACATCGCGCAGGCGGCCGAGAATGTCGAGCAAACGCTCAAGGCCTATGACGACGGCGCCGCGCTGCGCCTGGCGCTGGTGCTGCCGGACGGCGAGTTGATCGGCACCGCCACGCTGTACGCCTTCGACCGCCGCAACCACCGCTGCGAGATCGGCTACATGCTGGCGCGCCCGCACTGGGGCCGGCGCTATATGCAGGAAGCGCTGGCGGCGCTGATCGGCTACGGCTTCGGCGCGCTGCAACTGCACCGCATCGAAGCCGATATCCATCCCGACAACGTTGCCTCCGCCCGCATCCTGGAGGGCCTGCGATTCCGCCAGGAGGGCCACCTGCGCGAGCGCTGGTTCGTCGGCGGCGAGGTCTCGGACAGCATCATCTACGGCCTGCTGCGCAGCGACTGGACCGGCCCCACTCATCCGGCGCAATAACCGGCCATGCCCGCCAAACGGCAATTGATCGGAATCGGCGACCGGCGCCGGCGCGGCTTTGGTACATTGCTACTCTCGTCAAGCATTCAGGAATCCGGACCATGAAAAAGAACCGGCTGGCCAAGGCCGGCTACGACAACGCCAAGAGCCTGCTCGACATCGTGCGCGAGATCGTCGAAACCGGCACCAGCCTGTGGTGGCGTTTCTTCGACTGGCTGGCGCAGGTGGAATGGCGCAAGCTGATGATGATATGGCTGCTGTTGCTGCTGTTCGGCCTGACGCCGTTCGGCCTGCCCAAGCAGACCGGCGCCTTCATCGTGCTCTCGTTCGGCCTGAAGGTGCTGGCCGGCGGCAAGCGCAAGGCCGAGCTGGAGGCGCGCGAGGCGACCACCCACGCCGACGAGGAAGGCATGGAGCGGCGCGTGGTCGAGGCGCGCATGGCGGCGCTGCAGGCGCAGGTCGAGCCGCACTTTTTGTTCAACACGCTGGCCCTGATCGGCCAATTGATCGAGACCGATCCGCCGCAGGCGGCGCTGATCCACCAGAACCTGATCGACTACCTGCGCGCCACGCTGCCGCAGATGCGCGCCAAGGGCGCCGGCACGCTGGGCCGGCAGATCGAGATGTCGCGCGCCTACCTGGCCATCATGCAGGCGCGCATGCGCTCGCGCCTGGCCGTATCGGTCGACGTGCCGGAAGATATGCTCAGCGCCACCTTCCCCGTGATGATGCTGCAGATCCTGATCGAGAACGCCATCAAGCACGGGCTGGAGCCGAAGATCGAGGGCGGCCGCATCGACATCCGCGCCGCCGTCGAGGGCCGCACGCTGCAGGTGGACGTGATCGACGACGGCATCGGCTTCAACACCCACGCCGGCGACGGCATCGGCCTGGCCAATGTGCGCGAACGGCTGCGCATCCTGTACGGCAACCGCGCGCAGCTGGTGATCGAAGCGCCGCTGACCGGCGGCACGCGGGCCAGCATCCGCATCCCGTATGCGCCGGATATCTTTGCCGGGAGCGCAAAATGAACCTGAACCTGAACAAGCCGGGCGGCCAGCGCCGCGCCACCGCGCTGATCGCCGACGACGAGGAACCGATGCGCCAGCAATTGCGCAGCCGTTTGCAGGAAGCCTGGCCGGGACTGGAGATCGTGGCCGAAGCGGCCAACGGCATCGAGGCCGTGGCGCTGGCGGGCCAGCACCAGCCGGACATCGTCTTCCTCGACATCCGCATGCCGGGGCTGTCGGGCATCGAGGCGGCGCGCATGCTGTTCAACCGCTGCCACCTGGTGTTCGTCACCGCCTACGACCAGTACGCCATCGAGGCGTTCGAACAGGGCGCGCTCGATTACCTGCTCAAGCCGGCCGGCGGCGAGCGCTTGAAGACCACCTGCGCGCGCCTGCAGTCGCTGATCGGCCAGCAGCCGTCCAACATCGAGCGCCAGCTGACGCAGCTGCTGTCGAGCCAGAGCAAGCCGGCAGCCAGGCCGGACTACCTGCGCTGGATCCAGGCGGTGGTCGGCAGCAACCTGCGCATGATCAGCACGCGCGAGGTGTTGTTTTTCCGCGCCGATGAAAAATACACGCGGGTGCAGACCGAGCAATCCGAAGTCCTGATCCGCAAGACGCTGAAGGAACTGGCCGATGAGCTGGACCCGGACGAATTCTGGCGCATCCACCGCTCGACGCTGGTGCGGGTGGACGCCATCGAAGAGGTCACGCGCGACCTGCGCGGACGGCAGATGGTCAAGATCCGCAACTTCTCCGAACAGCTGGAAGTGAGCCGGGGCCACACCCATTTATTCCAGCAAATGTAACGGAGTCCGGCGCGCAGGCGGGTATACTTGACCCTTCCTAGACCAAGGGAGGGAATGATGTCCAGCATACCCAAGCAAACTCTCTGCAATGTGATCCCGTGCATGCGCTACCGGGACGCGCCGGCCGCGATCGAGTGGCTGTGCGACACCTTCGGCTTCGAACCCCAGCTGGTGGTGCCGAATGAAGACGGCACCATCGCCCACGCCCAACTCGCCTTCGGCAACGGCATGATCATGCTGGGGTCGGCGTTCGACACGGAATACGGCCGGCTGCTGAAGCAGCCTTCCGAGACCGGCGGCTTCGTTACGCAAAGCGCTTACCTGGTGGTCAACAACGCCGACCTGGTGTACGGGCGCGTGCTGGAGGGCGGCGGCAAGATCCTGCTCGACATCAAGGACGAGGACTACGGCGGGCGCGGCTTCACCTGCAGCGATCCGGAAGGCCACGTCTGGAGCATCGGCACATATGATCCGCAGGCGTGATCAGAGGCCGGCGAACCAGTTGTAGCCGTGCAGGTCTTCCCAGTAGCCGCTGGTGAACTTGTTGGAGACGGTCATGCCGGTCAGGTGCTTGGGGTTCTTGAATCCGAGCTTGGTCGGGATGCGCAGGCGCAGCGGGAAGCCGAATTCGTCCGGCAGGCTGGCGGAGCCGTTGAAGCTGAACGCCAGCATGGTCTGCGGGTGTAGCGCGCTGGCCATGTCGATGCTGGTGAAGTAGCCGTCGGCGCAGGTGAAGGCGACGTACTTGGCGCTGGTGTCGGCGCCGACCAGCTTGAGGAAGTGATGCAGCGGCACGCCGGTCCACTGGCCGATGGCGCTCCAGCCTTCGATGCAGACCAGGCGGGTGATTTCCGTCACCGGCGGCAGCGCCTTCAGTTGCTGCAGTTTCCACTCGCCGGGCGTTCGCACCAGGCCATCGACCTTGAAACGCCAGCTTGGTTCGTCGATCTCCGGCACCGATGCTTCGGAGTAGAAGGCGTTGAAGCGGAACGGCAGCGTGAGCTCGCTGCGCTGGAACACCGGCGCCATGGTCAGGGGGCGGAACAACGCCGCCTGCGCGGCGTCGTTGAAGCGCGAGACGCGTTTCAGGGCCGCTTCCACGGTTTCATTGCCGGTGATGCTGCAGCCCGGCAGCAGCGCGGCGGCCGCGCCGCCCAGCGCCAAGCGCAGCAAGCGGCGGCGGTCTGGATCAGGCGTCCAGATTTTGTTGGTCATGATGTACTCCGTTTGATGCCCAGCATCGCCAGCAGCAGGCGCGGCGACAGCAGCGCGAGGCAGACGTGGCCGGCGACAAACATCGCCAGCAAACTCATACAAATGAAATGCACCTGGCGCGCCATCTGGTAGCCGCCGAAAGCATTGGTCAGCAATTGCAGCTGCACCGGCTTCCAGATCGACAGGCCTGACAGCACAATCAGCGCCAGCAGCGACAGCACGCCGAGGTAGGCGATCTTCTGCACGCGGCTGCGCTCACCGCCGGTTTGGCGCAGCGACAGGTAGTGCCGCCGCAGCCGGCCGGTCGCCACCAGCAAGGTCAGGGCTATCAGGCCGTTCGCGGCCAGCAGCCACATGCCGGCGAAATGCCACATCAAGGCGCCTGGCAAGGAGCCGCCCAGCGTCAGGTAGCTGGCAAAGCCGGCGATCCAGAATGGATCGGCGTTATAGATCTGCCAGCCGCTGGTCAACATCACCGCGAACACGGCGGCGTTGGTCCAGTGGCACAGGCGTACCCAGAGCGGCGGCGCGACGGTGGTCATGCGGCTCGCTTCAGATCGGTGGCAGGAAGCCGTCGCGGCCCACCATCACGGCGGCGGCACCGAGGCTGCCGTCGGCGCCGGGAGCGGCGATCACCAGCACCTTGGCGCCGACCACGATCAGCTCACGTTTGCCCGGCACGAACTGGCCGTACACGGTGGCCTTGTCCAGCACCACTTGCTGCGTCTTGCCGCCGAAGCGCATTTCCAGTTCGGTGGCGCTGGCCTTCTTGGTCACCTTGGCGACGGTGGCGTTGGTCATCGTGCTGCGGTCGCCCATATCCCATGGGAAGTGGCCCTCATTCAAACCGCGTGCCGGCTCCGGGAACACCATCACGCCCATCGCGCGCACCTTGCCCTCCGGCGCAGGCGCGGCGGCCACGCCCAGATAGCTGTTCTCCTTGATCGCATCGACGCTGGTGCGCGACACGTCCAGCACCTGCGCCTGCTCCGGCAGCTTGACGGTGGTCTTCACGCCCTTGCGGTCGGTGATGGTCATATCAGCGGCGGTGACGGCGGTAACTTCACCGCGCAGATGCACCGGACGGTCGGCCGCAAAACCTGCGGTGGCGGTGAGGATCGCGGCGCCGGCGATCAGTACTTTAAGCATATTCATGGCAGTCCTTGGATTGATGTTCTCATGCGGAACAGGAGGCTGCACTATGCCCCCCGGACGGCGCGCCGGCTATCGGTCAAACATCCGATGCGGGCAAGACAGCGCATATCGCTATAATCGCCCCATGTACCCCGACACCACCGCATCCATCACCGACGCCATGCACACGCTGGCCTATATCGGCGACCTGAGTATGGGCCAGCCCACCGATCATTCATTGCGCACCTCCTGGCTGGCGTCGCGCATCGCCGGCGCGGCCGGCTGCGACGATGCCAGTATTGCCGCCGTGCGCCAGGTCGCCCTGCTGCGCTGGTCCGGCTGCACCGCCAACGCCGCCGAATTCAGCGCCCTGATCGGCGACGACGTCGGCATGCGCGCCAAGATGCTGTCGCAGAATCCGACCGATCCCGACTTCATCCGCGCCGGCAAAGCAATCTTCAGCGAGATCCAGCCGCTGTCGCAAATCCACTGCGAGGTATCCGGCGAGATCGCCCTGATGCTGCAAGCGCCTGCGGAAGTTGAGCATGCGCTGCGCGCCATCTTTGCCACCTATGACGGCGTCGGCCCGAATCACGCGCGACAAGGCGGCGTTCCCGCCAGCGTCTACATGGTGGCCCTCGCCAGCGATATCGAAATCCTCAGCCGCGAGCAGGGTTTGCCGCGCGCGCTGGAAGTCATCGCGCGCAAGAGCGGCAAGACTTATCCTTCCGCCCTGGCCGACATCGCCGCCCACCACGCCGCCGGATGGCTGGAAGTGCTGAACCGCGACGAGGACTGGCAGGCGTCGCCGGCCTTTGGCGGCAGCGGCGCGGTGCCGCTGGAACTGCTGGCCGACGTCATCGACCTGAAGCTGCCGTGGATGACCGGCTACTCGCGCCGGGTGGCGGAAGCGGCGCGCTGCGGCGCGGCGGCCATGGGGCTGGACGCCGAAGCGCAAGCGCGCTGCTACCGCGCGGCGCTGGTGCACGGCATCGGCCGCGCCGCCGTGCCGAACACCGTATGGAACGCGACCGGCAGATTGTCCGCGGCAGCGCGCGAACAACTGCGGCTGGCGCCCTACTGGACCTTCCGTGCCGGAATGCGGATCGGCGCGCTGGCAGGCGATGCGGACATCGGCTCCTACGCGGGTGAGCGGCTGGACGGCAGCGGCGCCTTCCGCGCCTGCGCCGGCACGGCGATACCGGTCGAAGGAAAAATCGTCGCCGCCGCTGCGGCGTGGATCGCGCTGCAATCAGCGCGCCCATGGCGGGCCGCGATGTGCGCCGATGAAGCGTGCGCACTGATCGAAGGCGAAGCCGCCGCCGGCCGCTTCGACGCGGCGGCCGTGCGCGCGGTCAGCGGCGCCATGCCGCAGGCCGGAGCCCGCGACAAGATCGTGCTGACCGAACGCGAGGCGGACGTCTTCAGGGGGATCAGCATGGGACAGACCAACAAGGAAGTGGCGCGCGCGCTGGCGATCAGCCCGAGCACCGTGCGCACCCACGTGGAAAACGTGTTCCGCAAGCTGGGTTGCACCTCGCGCGCCGCCGCCACGCTCAAGGCGTCGACGCTGCGGCTGCTGTAGTTACCGCAGCGCGGCGACCAGCGCCTGGTCGGCGACTTGCGTCGGACGGATGCGAATCACGCTGCGGTACAGCGGCGGCAAGGCGGCGCAGATCGCGGCCAGTTCCGCCTCCGGCATGGCCGGCAGCACATACTGGAACTGGGTCGGATTCTTCAGCGGCAGCGGACCTTCCATCGTCGAGCCGTAGGCGCCGAGATTCATGAAGCTGACCGCGCTGTCGTCCGGACCTTTGGCGAAGACCAGCGTGCCGTCCTTCGGATGGCCGAGGTAGCGGCGCACTTCATCCTGCTGCGCCGGCGTGGCGCCGCTCATCAGCTTATAGCGCAGCTGCGCATAGGCGCGCGTGGTTTCCATGAAGGCGCTGCGGATGCCCGACTGCGTCAACCGGCCCGGCATGCAGAGCAGCAGGTTGCCGAAGGAGTCCAGCAAGACCACCGCATCCCCTGCCCCGCCATGTTCGCGGTCGCGCGCCATCGCCTGCAGCAGGAACGGCGCGAGGCCGGCGTCCGGCTGATGCGGCGCGCTGCGATACGCCAGCGCGTCGGGATAAATCTGTTTGAGCGCGCGCACGATGGCGTGATCCGGCGCCAGCGTGGCCGGATCCTTCAGCAGCTCCTGCGACGGATCGATGTTAAACACTTCCATCACTTCCGCCGACGTGGCCTCGAACACCAGTGAGCACAAGGCTTGCGTCGGTTCCGAGATGGTTTTCCCGATGAAGAAAGACTTCGGCGCGGCGCCGCTGCCGGCGCGCGCATACTGCGAGGAACCCATCACCGCCGGGTAGCTGAAGCTGGCGTCGGCCTGCGCGCGCAGCGACGCCGGCAGCGCGCCGAAGGCCGCGCTCTGGTCGAAATTGATGCCCGCGTTTTTATCCGGCGCGGCCACCACCACGTTGAAGCCGCCGGCCAGGATCGCGCCGCTGCACATGCAGCAGGGATCGAGCGAGGTGACGATGGTGATGTCTTCCGGCGCGGGCAGCTCGCGGCCCTTGGCGCGTTCGGCGTAGTACCAGTCGATCAACTGGCGTTCGCCGTGCGCGGTCGGGTCGAAGATCAGGCCCTGCTTGATGACGTTGTTGTGCAGCGACTGCAGCACGTTGCCGTGCTGGTCGAGCATCAGGCCGCCGACGCCGAAAGTGCCCTGCGTCTTGGCGGCGATCGCCTCGGCCGCCGCGATTGCGACGGCCGCCTGGACATCGATAGTCTTCTTGAAGGCCACGTGTATTACTTCTTTTTCAGGTCTGCGCCGCCGAAGGCGTTCGGCAGTTGTTCGGCTGCGGTGGTCTCGTAGATGTCGCCTTTGAGATTGGTCAGCAGCACCGGCAGCTCATTGCCGCCCAGTTCCAGGATCACCTGGCGGCAGGCGCCGCATGGGGCGATCGGGCCGTCGGTTTCGCCGATGACGACCAGCTGTTCGAAATCGCCCTGCTTGTAGCCGTGCGCGAAGGCGCTGAAGAAGGCGGTGCGCTCGGCGCAGTTGCACAATCCGTAGGATGCGTTTTCCACGTTACAGCCGTGGAAGACCTTGCCGTCGTTGGTCAGCAGCGCCGCGCCGACCTTGAAGTTGGAGTACGGCGTGTAGGCTTTCAGGCGCGCGGCGGCGGCTTCGGCGATCAGTTCTTGTTTGTTCATGATGCTCCTTTGGGGCTGCTGTTCTTTTTGCCGGCGGGTGGCGCGGGCGGCTTTACCCCGCACCGCCACCCCATGGGGTCGGACCCCGTACGGGGTCCGACCCCGGTTTGCCGGGGTTAGGGACGGATCGTGCGATAGATGACAGGATTCGCGGCCGGCGCTGCATCGGCGATCTGGTAGGACGCCTGGATTTCGCGGACCGCCTGATCAGCCGCTTCCTGCGTGCGCGCGTGGACCATCGCCAGCGGCTGGCCAGCTTCGATCTTGTCGCCCAGGCCAACCAGTTCCGTCAAGCCGACAGCGTAGTCGATGGCATCGGCGGCGCGGCGACGGCCGCCCCCCAGCGACACCACCGCCAGGCCGATCTCGCGGCAGTTGGCGGTCGAGGCGTAACCCGACACCAGCGCAGGCGCCGGCACGATGATCGGCGAGCGTTCCAGGTACTTGTCCGGATTGTCCATCAAGTCCGCAGGGCCGCCCAGCGCCGTCACCATGCGCGAGAAGCGCTCGGCGGCTTCGCCGCTGTCCAGCGACGCCTGCAGCTTGGCGCGCGCCTCGTCTTCGGTCGCGGCCAGTTTGCCCAGCACCAGCATCTCGGCGCACAGCGCCATCGTCACTTCGTGCAGGCGCGCTGGGCGCGATTTTCCGGTCAGGTAATCCATCGCGCCGCGCACCTCCAGCGCGTTGCCGGCGTACGGCGCCAGCGATTCGTTCATGTCGGTCAGGATGGCCGAGGTCATCATGCCGGCGCCGTTGCCGACCTTGACGATGCTGTCCGCCAGTTCGACCGATTTGTCGTAGGTCGGCATGAAGGCGCCGCTGCCCACCTTGACGTCCATGGCCAGCGCGTCCAGGCCCGCCGACAGCTTCTTCGACAGGATGGAGCCGGTGATCATGGCGACCGATTCCACGGTCGCGGTCACGTCGCGCACGCCGTAGAAGATCTTGTCCGAAGGCGCCAGCGACGACGTCTGGCCGATGATGGCGACGCCGACTTCCTTGACCACCTTGCGGAACAGCTCATTGGTCGGCACGGTGCTGTAGCCGGGGATGGAGTCGAACTTGTCGAGCGTGCCGCCGGTGTGGCCCAGGCCCCGGCCGGAGATCATCGGCACGTAGCCGCCGCAGGCCGCGACCATGGGGCCGAGCAGCAGCGAGACCACGTCGCCGACGCCGCCGGTGGAGTGCTTGTCGACCACCGGGCCGTTCAGGTCCAGCGAGCGCCAGTCCAGCACCTCGCCGGAGTCGCGCATGGCTAGGGTGAAGGCGACGCGTTCGTCCATGGTCATGTCTTTGAAGAAGACGGCCATCGCCAGCGCGGCAATCTGGCCTTCGGTGACGCGGTTGGAGGTGATGCCGCCGACGAAGAACTGGATCTCTTCGGCCGACAACTCGCCGCCGTCACGCTTCTTGCGGATGATCTCTTGGGGTAAGAACATTGAATGCTCGCTTTCTTTCAATTGATAACGCCGCAGTGGAGCTCGCGGCACCCGCGAACCCCGCACTGCGGCGGCGCTCGGGGTCAGACCCCGTACGGGGTCTGACCCCTTCTGTCAGGGGTGGCTTTATACGCCGTAGGGAATCCAGACGTTTTTCACTTGCGATGCATGCGCGAGAACTGCGCGGCCGCCAGCTTGCGACGTGCTATACCAATCACGCCCTTTAGCCCCGCCAACCCAGGTGCGCTTCAGCGACGTCGCCGACAAGCGCTCCACTTCAGCGCAACCTTCGGCCGAACCATCATGACGCCACACCGCATCGATATCCGAGTGCGTCGCCAGCGTGCGCGCCAGCTCGTCCGCCGAGCCGGTGACGATGTTGACCACGCCGCCCGGCAGATCCGACGTATCGAACACCTGATACAGATCGGTCGCCGACAGCGGATGCGCTTCCGACGGCACGACAACAACGCGGTTACCCAGCGCGATCGCCGGCGCCACCAGCGAGATGAAGCCCAGCAGCGGCGCTTCGTTCGGGCAGACGATGCCGATCACGCCGACCGGCTCATTCAGCGCCACGGTGATGCCATGCATCGGCGGCTGGTGCGCCAGGCCGTCGTACTTGTCGGCCCATGCGGCGTAGTAGAACAGGCGCTCGATCGAAGCCTCGACTTCCTTCTGCGCGTTCTTGGTGCCGGTCATCGCGGCGATGCGCGCCGCGAATTCCTCGCCGCGCGCGGCCAGGTTCTCGGCGATGTAGTACAGCACTTGCGCGCGGTTGTGCGACGTGGCTTTCGCCCAGCCGCCGGCCTTGTGCGCCGCTTCGACCGCGTTGCGGATGTCCTTGCGGCTCCCCTCGCCCACTTCGGCGATGAAGGCGCCGTCGGCGCCGTGCACTGGACGGCTGTAGGCGCCGTCGGGGCGCGCCTGCTTGCCGCCGATGTACATCTTGGCGGTGCGGTCGATGGCGAAGGCGCCACCGGAAGCAGGGACGGCCTGCTTAGCTTTCGCCGGCGCTTCCAGCAGCGGCGCCGCAGGACGCGCGTCTTCCGATTTCGCGGTCAGGTATTCGTACATGCCTTCGCGGCCGCCTTCACGGCCGAAGCCGGACTCGCGGTAGCCACCGAAGCCGCAAGCGGCGTCGAACTGGTTGGCGGTGTTAATCCATACCACGCCGGCCTTGATCTGCGGCGCGACGTCCAGCGCCAGCGAGATGTTCTCGGTCCAGACGCAGGCGGCCAGGCCGTAGACGGTGTTGTTCGCCAGTTGCACGGCTTCCGGCGGAGTGCGGAAGCTCATCGCCACCAGCACCGGTCCGAAGATCTCGGCCTGCGCCACGGCGGCGGAAGTCGAGGCGCCGGTGATCAGCGTCGGCGGGAACCACGAGCCGTTGGCCGGCATCTCGCACGCCGGCTGATAGACTTCGCAGCCTTCGGCGCGGGCCGATTCCACCAGGCCGGCGATGCGCTGGCGCTGCACCGGATCGACCAGCGCGCCGATGTCCATCGACTTGTCCAGCGGCGAACCGAGGGTCAGCTTGTCCATGCGGGCGCGCAGCTTGGCGAGGAACTTCTCCTGCACCGATTCCTGCACCAGCAGGCGCGAACCGGCGCAGCAGACCTGGCCCTGGTTGAACCAGATCGAATCGACCAGGCCTTCGACGGCGGCATCCAGGTCCGCATCGTCGAAGACGATGAACGGCGACTTGCCGCCCAACTCCAGCGACAGCTTCTTGCCGCTGCCTGCGGTGGCGACGCGGATCAGGCGACCCACTTCGGTCGAACCGGTGAAGGCCAGCTTGTCGATGCCGGGATGGTTGACGATGGCTTCGCCGACGCGGCCGTCGCCGGTGACGATGTTGACCACGCCCGCAGGGACGCCGGCCTGCACGCAGATCTCGGCGAACAGCATCGCGGTCAGCGAGGTGAATTCGGCAGGCTTGAAGACGATGGTGTTACCGGCCGCCATGGCCGGTGCGATTTTCCACGACAGCATCAGCAGCGGGAAATTCCACGGCACGATCTGGCCGACCACGCCGACGGCGCGGTAGTCCGCGAATTCGTCGGCCTGCAGTTGCGCCCAGCCGGCGTGGTAGTAGAAGTGGCGCGCCACCAGCGGCAGGTCGACGTCGCGGGTTTCGCGGATGGTCTTGCCGTTGTCCAGCGTCTCCAGCACGGCGAACAGGCGCGAATGCTTTTGCATCAGGCGCGCGATCGAGTACATGATCTTGGCGCGGCCATGGCCGCCCAGCGCCTGCCATGCCGGCTGCGCGGCGCGCGCTGCAGCGACTGCGCGATCGACGTCGTCGCCGGTCGCCTGCGTCAGGTCGGCCAGCTTGGAGGCGTCGGCGGGATTGGTCGAGGCGAACAACTCGCCCGGCTCGCTCCACTGGTTGTCGATGAACAAGCCGAAGGCGCGGCCGTGCTGCTCCAGCCACGCTTGCGCTTCTTTCTGGCTTTCGGGTGCTGGGCCGTATTCCATGGTATTCAGGATCTCTTTGATTGATGGCATGACGTATTCCGTTCTTATGGTTGCGCGTGGCGATGAGCGGCCGAGTAGTTGCCGGTCACATAGTGCTCAAGCTGGCGTTCGATGTCGGTCAGCAGGCTCGATGCGCCGATGCGGAACAGGTGCGGCTCCAGCCACTCGTTGCCCAGTTCTTCCTTCATCAGCGTCAGGTACTGCAGCGCGGCCTTGGCCGTGCCCACGCCGCCCGCAGGCTTGTAGCCGATCTTGAAGCCGGTCTGCTCGTGGTAGTCGCGGATCGCGCGCACCATCGTCAGCGATACCGGGATCGTCGCGTTCACAGGTTCCTTGCCGGTCGAGGTCTTGATGAAGTCCGCGCCGGCCATCATGCACACCCACGACGCCTTGGCGACGTTTTCCAGCGTGACCAGTTCACCGGTGGCCAGGATGGCCTTGACGTGGGCGTCGCCGCAAGCCTTGCGGTAGGCGAGCATCTCGTCGTACAGCGCCTGCCAGTTGCCGGTCAGGACGTGCTGGCGGGTGATGACGATATCGATCTCGCTGGCGCCCGCGGCCACCGACAATTCGATCTCCCGCACCTTGGTTTCCATGCTGGTCAGGCCGGCCGGGAAGCCGGTCGACACGGCGGCGATGGGCAGGCGGCCTTGCAGCACCTGCACCGCCGGCTGGATCATCTCGTGGTACACGCAGACGGCGCCGGTGGTCAGCTTGTAGTCCTGCAGGCCGAGCGCGTCGACCAGGTCGGAACGCAGCGGGCGCATGGCCTTCATGCACAGGCGCTCGACGCGGCCCGGCGTGTCGTCGCCGGACAGCGTGGTCAGGTCGATCAGGCCGATGGCCTTGACCAGCCACGCGGCCTGGAATTCCTTCTTGACCGTGCGGCGGTTCGCCAGGCTGGCCGCGCGGCGGTCGGCTGCGCTCTTGTTGATGTGGATGTGGTTGATCCAGCCCAGGTCCAGTGGGACCGCTTCGTTGCGTTTGAAGTCGGTGATGATGCTCATAACAGATTTCTTCCGTGGGAAAGTGGCTTGACGCCGAGGTGACGGGCCAGCGTCTGGCCGATGTCGGAGAAGGTTTCAGAGGTAGGCAGCTGACGCGGCTTCACGCCCGGACCGAAGAAGATCATCGGGATGTGTTCGCGCGTGTGGTCGGAGCCCGGCCAGGTCGGATCGCAGCCGTGATCGGCGGTGATGACCACCAGGTCGCCCTCTTTCAGCTTGGCGATGAATTCCGGCAGGCGCGCGTCCATCTCGTGCAGCGCGTTGGAGTAGCCGGTGACGTCGCGGCGGTGGCCGAAGGCCTGGTCGAAGTCGACGAAGTTGACGAAGGTGAGCGACTTGTCGCCTGCTTCTTCTTCCACCTTGAGCAGCGCGTCGAACAGCGCCATGTTGTCCTTGCCCTTGACCACGCGCGATACGCCCTGCGTCGCGAAGATGTCGCTGATTTTACCCAGCGCGATCACTTCGCCGCCTTCGTTCTTGACGTGGTCCAGCAGCGTCGGCGCCGGCGGCGCGACGGCGTAGTCGTGGCGGTTGCTGGTGCGGGTGTAGTTGCCGTTGGCGCCCGTGAACGGACGCGCGATCACGCGGCCGATGTTGTACGGCTCGACCAGCTTGAAGGCGATCTCGCACACTTCGTACAGGCGCTCAAGGCCGAACGATTCCTCGTGCGCGGCGATCTGCAGCACCGAGTCGGCCGAGGTATAGATGATCGGCTTGCCGGTGGCGACGTGCTCGTCGCCGTGCTTGTTGATGATCTCCGTGCCGGACGCGTGGCAGTCGCCGAGGAAGCCCGGCACGCCGGTCAGTTCCTGCAGCCTGGCGGTCAGCTCGGCCGGGAACGACGGCACCGTTTTCGGGAAGTAGCCCCAGTCGAATTCCACCGGCACGCCGGCGATTTCCCAGTGGCCGGACTGGGTGTCCTTGCCGGTCGAGCGCTCGCGCGCCGCGCCGTAGGCGCCGGTAAAGCCTTCGCGCTGGGCGAAGCCTTCGGCCCACTGGCCGCTGGCGCTGTGGGCGGCGGCGGCCAGTCCCAGTTTTTCCATGGTCGGCAGCGACATCGGCTTGCCGCTCTTGGCGGCCCATACGGCGATGTGGCCGAAGGTGTTGGCGCCGACGTCGTTGTACTTGTCGGCGTCCGGCGTGGCGCCGAGGCCGAAGGAATCCAGCAGGAGAATAAATGCGCGTTTCATGATGTGTGCTCCAAAAAGCAAAAATGCGGACTCCGCCACCGGCAAACCCCGCACTGCGGCGACCAGGGGTCGGACCCCGTACGGGGTCCGACCCCGCCTTTCCGGGTTACTGCTGCGGCGTTTTTGCTACGTTGGCCAGGAAGCCGAGGATCACTTCGATCAGCGAGGTCGCGGCGATGGCGGCGTACTTCAGGGTCTGCTCGTGCGACAGCGGGAACGGCGACAGGCCTTCGGCCAGGTTGGTGATCGCGGACACGCCGACCACCTTCAAACCGCAGTGGCGCGCCGAGACGACTTCCGGCACCACCGACATGCCGACCACGTCGGCGCCCAGCGTCTTGAAGGCGCGGATTTCGGCAGGGGTCTCGAAGTTCGGGCCGGCGTAGGCGATGTACACGCCTTCATGCAGCGGCACGTTCTTCTCCTTGGCCGACGCGTGCAGCAGCGCGCGCAGGTCGGCGTCGTAGGCGTTGGCCATGCTGAAGAAGCGCGGACCGAAACGCTCGTCGTTCGGGCCCATCATCGGGGTGCCCGGCAGGTAGTTGATATGGTCGGTCAGCGCGACCAGCGCGCCGGCGTCGACTTCGGTACGCAGCGAACCGGCGGCGTTGGTCACGAACAGCATCTCGCAACCCAGCAGCTTCATGGTGCGCACGGCGCTGGTCATCACGCCGAGGCCGTAGCCTTCGTAGACGTGGCCGCGGCCCTTCATGCACACCACCTGCACGCCCGACAGCGTGCCGACCACCAGTTCGCCGGCGTGGCCGTGCACGGTGGAGATCGGGAAGCCCGGCAGTTCGTTGAAGCTGATGGTGACCGCGTCGGTCATCTGTTCCGCCAGCACGCCGAGGCCGGAGCCGAGGATCATCGCCACGCGCGGCTTGAAGCCGGCAGGAATGCGGGCGCGAATGATGTCAGCTGCCTGGAATGGGGAATTGTTAGACATGGATATCCTCTGATTTTTCTGTTGTGGCTGGGGAAGCTGACACTATGCATCATCCTCTATATGTATGGCAAATACCATTTTTCTTCAGCATTTATATATAAACACTATAAATCGGCGGTATTATAAATCAAGGCAAACTTAGCTGCAGCGCGTTGTTGACTCATTATGGACAAATGTTTACCATGGAAGACAATTGTTTAACAGGGCCACTACCGTGACCGACTCCTCCAAGAAGGAACAGCTCTACCAGCTGATCCGCGCCAACCCCTTCATTTCCCAGCAAGACCTGGCGGTGGAACTGCGCCTGTCGCGTTCCGCCGTGGCCGGCCACATCGCCGGCCTGATCCGCGAGCGCCGCCTGCTGGGCCGCGCCTACGTGCTGCCCGACAAGCGTCCGGTGATGTGCATCGGCGCCGCCAACCTGGACCGCAAGCTGCGCACCATCGCCGCCATGCAGCTGGGCACCTCCAACCCCGCCACCGCCGAGGAAGTCTACGGCGGCGTGGCGCGCAACATCGCCGAGAACCTGGCCCGGCTGAACCTGCCGACGGCGCTGCTGACCGCGCTGGGCGACGACAGCGCCGGCCGCAGCCTGCAAGACCACGCCGAAGCCGCCGGCATCGACACGCGCGGCAGCCTCAAGCTGCCCGACACCGCCACAGGCACCTACACCGCCATCCTCGACGCCCACGGCGAAATGGTGGTGGCGCTGGCCGACATGGCGCTGTACGACCGCATTACGCCGGAATTCCTGGCCAGCCGCCAGCCGCAGCGCTCCGCCGCCGCGATGACCGTGGCCGACCTGAACCTGCCGGCCGACAGCATCGCCGCGCTGCTGGCCGGCGCCCGCGCCGACAACGTGCCGCTGATCATCGTCGCCGTCTCGCAGCCGAAGATGGCGCGGCTGCCGGCCGACCTGCACGGCCTGCGCCTGCTGATCCTCAACCGCGGCGAGCTGGAAACCCGCGCCGGCCGCGCGCTGCCCACCGAGGCCGACGTGCGCGCCGCCTGCCGCGAACTGCAGACGCAGGGCGCGCAAGACGTCATCGTCACCTGCGGCAGCCAGGGCGTGTTCCACACCAGGGCCGGCGAGCTGGTCTGGCTGGCCGCGCACCAGGTGGAAGTGGTCGACGTCACCGGCGCCGGCGACGCCTTCTCCGCCGCAGTCTGCTGGTCGCTGTACCAGGGCAGCGACGATTTGACACTGGCCTGCCGGCGCGGCCTGAAGGTCGCCGCCATGACGCTGGAAACCCCCGACACAGTATCGCCGATGCTGGCCGCCGACGTGCTCGACGAAATCCACGATTTCGATCTGAGCGCTCCCCTGTTCCCATTAAAAGGATAAACAATATGCACCAATACCTGCTGTTTTCGCCGGAAGTGGCCGCCGCCCGCGCCGCCGGCAAACCCATCGTCGCGCTGGAATCGACCATCATCTCGCACGGCATGCCGTATCCGCAGAACGTGCAGATGGCGCGCGAGGTCGAACAGATCATCCGCGACGGCGGCGCCGTGCCGGCGACCATCGCCATCATCGGCGGCAAGATCTGCATCGGCCTGTCGGATGAGCAGCTGGAATTGCTGGGCACCTCGCCGGACGCCATGAAGGTCAGCCGCCGCGACCTGGCCTATGTGCTGTCGCAGGACAAGCTGGGCGCGACCACCGTGGCCGCCACCATGATCTGCGCGGCGCTGGCCGGCATCCAGGTGTTCGTCACCGGCGGCATCGGCGGCGTGCATCGCGGCGCCGAGACCAGCTTCGACATCTCGGCCGACCTGCAGGAACTGGCGCAGACCTCGGTGGCGGTGGTATGCGCCGGCGTCAAGTCCATCCTCGACATCGGCCTGACCCTGGAATACCTGGAGACCTACGGCGTGCCGGTGATCAGCGTCGGCCAGCGCGGCTTCCCTGCCTTCTTCACCCGCGAGAGCGGCTACAACGCTGACTTCCAGCTCGACAGCACGGTGCAGCAGGCCGCCTTCATCCACACCAAGTGGCAGCTGGGCTTGAAGGGTGGCGTGGTGGTCAGCAATCCGGTGCCGGCCGAGGACGCCATGCCGAAGGACGAGATCGACGCCATCACCGCGCAGGCGCTGCAGGAAGCCGATGCGCAGGGCGTCACCGGCAAGCAGGTCACGCCGTTCCTGCTCAGCCGGATCAAGCAGCTGACCGCAGGCCGCAGCCTCGCGACAAACATCGCGCTGGTGAAGAATAATGCCCGTTGCGGCGCCGCGCTGGCCGTCGCCATGCAATCGCCGCAGTAACAGACCTGAGCCCGCCGCCATGTCCATCGATCTGAAACAACTAAAGTATTTCCTCGCCGTCGCAGAAGAAAAGAGTTTCAGCCGGGCCGCCGAGCGGCTGCATATTTCGCAGCCGCCGCTGAGCCAGCAGATCATGAAACTGGAGAGCGAGCTGGGCGTCAAACTGTTCGCCCGCACCACCCGCACCTTCGAACTGACGGTGGCGGGCAAGGCGCTGATGGCCGAAGCGTCCGAGCTGCTGGCCAAGATGCGCATGACCATCGACACCATCCGCCAGATCGACCGCGGCGAAGTGGGCCGGCTGCGGGTGGGCATCGTCGGCTCGGCGATGTGGGGGCCGATCCCGAGTTTACTGGAAGAGTTCCAGACCAAGTTCCCGCGCGTGACGTGGACCTTGCACGAGCTGGGCCCGACGCTGCAATACGAAGCGCTGCGCGCCAAGCAGATCGACGTCGGTTTCTGGCGCGAGCCCAGGCTGGACGAGGACGACCTGCGCGCCGACAACCTGCGCCAGGAACTGTGCTTCCGCGAAGACGTGTGCGTCGCCATCAACGAACATCACCCGCTGGCCACGCAGGAGGCGATCGAGCTGTTCGACATCGCCGACGAGCCGATGCTGACCTTGGCGCTGGACAAGTCCTCGTTCCCGCGCTATCTGATCCAGTGCTGCGTCAAGGCCGGCTTCCAGCCGACCATTTTTCAGGAAGCGTCGGAGCCGCAGACCCTGCTGGCGATGGTGGGCGCGGGGCTGGGCGTGGCGCTGCTGCCCGAGACCACCAGCCGCATCGGCTGGCCGGGCGTGGTGTTCCTGCCGATCCGCAGCAATCCGCCGTCGGCCAATTTGTACATCACCTACACCACGCTGGATGATGCGCCGGTGGTGCGGGCCTTCCTGAATATTTTGAATCCGCCGGCGCGCGGCGACTGACCCCTCACGGCCTGGGGTCGGACCCCGTACGGGGTCCGACCCCGATGCGCCGGCGCCGCGTGAGTTGAACGACGGCGCGGAATAGGGTCGGGTTAGTGCGTCAGGCCGCCGGCCTCGCGCAGATCGACCGTGTGCGCGAGCGTGGTGCGGATGGCGATGCGCAACCCCTCCACCATGTCTTCCAGCTTCATGCTGGCGAAGCCGGGATGCGCCGCCGCCTGCTGCGGCAAGTAGGGAATGTGGATGAAGCCGGCGCGCATGGTGGTGCCCCACTCGTGCGCCTGATGCATCAGGCCGTAGAACACATGGTTGCAGACAAACGTTCCCGCCGTCTGCGACACCGACGCCGGCAGGCCCGCCTCGCGCAGCGCGTGCACGATGGCCTTGATCGGCAACGTTGAGAAATAAGCAGCAGGCCCGCCGTTGACGATGGGCTGGTCGACGATCTGCCGCATCTGGTTGTCGGCGATCGGCGCGTCGTCGATGTTGATGGCGATGCGCTCCACCGATAAATCCGGACGCCCGCCGGCCTGGCCGACCGCGATCACGATGCTCGGCTGCAGTTCTTCCACCGCCTGATGCATCACTTTTTTTGCATGCCCGAACACGCACGGCAGTTGCCGGGCATGCACCACGAAATCACCTTCATGCCAGCCTTGCAGGGCACGCACCGCTTCCCACGAGGGATTGACGGTTTCCTGGTTGAACGGCTCAAAGCCCGTCAACAATATTATCTTTTTCATCTTTACTCCGAACACTGTACTGCGTGCGCATTACTCTACTCCAACTTTTTGAATCTCACAGACTCATCAGAAAATAAAGAAGTGCAATATTTGCAAGCAGCAGCGGCAGCGCGGTCGGGATCTGAATCTTCACTACGGCGTTCTTGTCGGGCAGTTCCAGCAGCGCGGCGGGCACGATGTTGAAGTTGGCCGCCATCGGCGTCATCAGCGTTCCGCAGTAGGCGCTGAACATGCCGATGGCCGCCATCACCGCCGGATTGGCGTGGTAGACGCCGACCAGCACCGGGATGCCGACGCCGCCGGCCATCACCGGAAACGCGGCGAAGCCGTTGCCCATGATGATGGTGAACAGCGCCATGCCGATGCAGAACACCGCCACCGCCACCAGCCGGCTATCGAGGTTGATGTACGAGGTGACCACGTGTGCCACCGCCTTGCCCATGCCGGCCTCGGTGAACAGCAGGCCCAGCACCGCCAGCATGTGCGGCAGCACCACCGCCCAGCCGAGGTGATCGACCAGCCGGCGCGATTCGCGCATCGCCTGCAGCGGCGTGGCGCGCGTCAGCCAGCAGGCGGTGGCCACGGCGAACAGCGAGCCGCAACCGAGCGCGACCAGCGTGGCGTTCTTCGGGTCAAGCAGGAACAGGCCATCGAGCTTGACGTCCTTGAGCAAGGTCGAGCCGATCACGGTGGTGAGCGGAATCAGCAGCGCGGGGATCAGCAGCTTGTGGCCGAGACGTTGCGCGCTGTCGCGTCGCTGCTCCGGCGAGCGGTCGCCGTAGCGGCCCAGCGTGACGCCGCCGAAGCCGGCGATCAGCGCCATCACCACCATCAGCACGCCGGCGGCCACCGGCGGCAACTGCTCGCCGGCAAGGTAGACCACGGCGTACAAGGCCCAGAACAAGGCACTGCTGTAGCGCTTCGGATTGTGCCGGTCGCGCAGCGCCATCACGGCGATCAGCAGCAGCATCGCGCCGAGCACATAGTAGAAGTAGTCGAGCTTGAGAATCATGCGAGGCCCTTGCCCAGCATGGCGCGGGCGATGTGGGCGTCGAGCCGGCGCAGCCGCCAGGCGTGGATGATGAAGGCAGTCACCGCCGTCGGTATGCCCCACAGCGCCATGTGCAGCGGATCGACTTCCAGTCCCTCGCCGCGGAGGATGGTCTGCATCAGCACGATGGCGCCGAAGGCGACGAACACGTCCTCGCCGAAGAACAGGCCGACGTTGTCGGTGGCGGCCGACATGGCGCGGATGCGGTGGCGCAGCTCCAGCGTCAGGCCGGGGTAGCGGGTTTCGGCGGCGCCCTCGGCCATCGGCGCGATCAGCGGACGCACCATGTTCGGATGGCCGCCGATGCTGGTCAGGCCGATGGCGGCGGTCAGTTCGCGGATCGCCAGGTAGACGATCAGCAGGCGGCCGGTGGTGGCGGACTTGACGCGCGCGATCGACGCCTGCGCGTGCTCCTTGAGGCCGTAGCGTTCCAGCAGGCCGATGGCGGCCAGCGGCAGCAGCAGGATCAGCGGCAGGTTGCGGGTCTTGACGAAGGCCGCGCCGAGCGACGCCAGCAGATGCTCGACCGGCATGGCAGCGGCGAAGCCGGTGACGGCGCAGGCGGCGATCACCACCAGCACCGGATGCGCGCGCAAGGCAAAACCAAGAATGATGACGGCCACGCCCAGCAGCGGCCACAGATTGACGACAGTATGCATGAAGGCCTCCCCAGCTCTACCCCGCAATGCGGCCCGAAGGGGTCGGACCCCGTACGGGGTCCGACCCCTGCATCCGGGTTGCGGGTTAACACTCAATCAAAGTAAAAATCCCCGCACTCCTTTCGGATGTGCGGGGATTTTAAACCAAGGTCAGATTAGAAGTTGACCTTGAAGGTGCCGCCCCAGGTGCGCGGCTCGTTCAACATACCGGTCAGGTTGTCGAAGTCGATGGCGCCGAGGATGACTTGCTTGTCGGTGATGTTGCGGCCGAACAGCGCCACTTCATACTTGCCGCCGCCCCACTTGTAGCCGGCGCGCACGCCGCCTTCGGTCAGCGACTTGGCCTTGTACTCAGGCGCTTCGTACAGGAAGAAGTTGTAGCTGGTGCGATAGGTCCAGTCGGTCAGCGCGTAGAACTCGCCATTGCCCACTTCGGTGCTGTACTTGAGCGTGAAGTTGACCTGGTTCTTCGGCGCGCGCGGCAGCGGGTTGCCGTCGATCTTGGACGTGCCGGCGAACGGGCCCGGCGCATTCGACGGGGTGCAACCGGTCGCTGCGTTGTTGCCGACGTTGCCGCAGTACTGCACGAACAGGTTCTTGTCCTTGATCTCGGTATCGTTGTAGCTGTAGCCGAAGGTCGCGCTGAACTCGTCGCTCAGGTTGGCCTGCATGTCCAGCTCGAAGCCCTGGCCGGTCACCTTGTCGGCGTTGATCAGCTGGTTCATGTTGACCGAACCGTTACCGGCGGTCAGCTGCTTGTCCTTGACGCGGTACTGGAACACCGACGCGCTCAGACGGGCGCGCTTGTCGAACAGGTCCTGCTTGATACCGGCCTCATACGACAGCGCGCGTTCGGCATCGGCGAACGATGGCTTGTCGCCCAGGCCGTTCAAACGACCCTGCATCGATGGCGCGCGGTAGCCGGTGGCGACGCGGGCGAACAGGTTGGTCGCCTTGCTCAGCTCATAAGTGCCGCTCAGATCCCAGCTGACGTTGTGCGTCGAGCTTTCGATGTCGAACGGGCCGGAGCTCTTCGGCGGTTCCACGCGCAGCGCGGAGAATTCCTTCTTGTCGTGCGTGAAGCGCACGCCGCCGCGGACCTTGAACTGGTCGCTGACGGTGTAGTTCAGCGAGCCGAAGGCCGCCCACGACTTGGCGTCCTGGAACTGCTGCGCGTAGTTCGGGCTCTGCGGATTGCCCTTGGTCAGCGAATCGAAACCGATACTGTCGATCTGGATCTTCTCGTCGAAGAAGAACAGGCCGCCGATCCACTGCAGCGGACCCTTGTAGTTCGACTCGGCGCGGAACTCTTGCGAGAACTGCTTGTGGTTAGGCAGCAGGTCGGCCGTTTCGACCGGGAATGGAATCGTGCCTGGACCGCTAGGCAGCGCGCCCTGCACCGGACCGCAGAACAGCGTGCAGCCGAAGCCGCCATCGACGTCGGCGCGGCTGTTGAACTTCAGCGTTTCGTAGCCGGTGATCGAGTGCAGCGTGATGTCGTTCAGGTTGTACTTCAGGCGGATGCTGCCGCCCTTGGTTTCCAGCTTCTGGTAGTTGACGCCGTCGGTCGGGTAGGAACCGTAGTCGAAGCCGTCGACCAGGCTGTTGGTGCCCTTCTTGATGATGTTGGCGCGGAACAGCGTGGCGTTGCCGTGGTAGTTGCGCTCATGGTAGTTGAACAGCGCATCGAAATCCTTGTTCGGCTTGACCAGCGCTTGCAGGCGGATGGCGTTGTCGCCGTAGCCTTCGAAGTCCTGGGTGCCGGTGTTCGGGTTCGGGTTGGTGTTGTGCACGCGGTTGTCGCGGTGCTGGCTGGTGCCCGAGAAACGCAGCGCGACGGTGTCGCTGACCGGCACGTTGAACACGCCTTCGGCGGTCTTGGCCGAGAAATTGCCCAGGCCCAGCTGCAGGTAGCCCTCGGTCTTGAAGACCGGCTTGGCCGAATCGAACTTGATCACGCCGGCCGGGGAGTTACGGCCGAACAGCGTGCCCTGCGGGCCGCGCAGCACTTCGACCTGGTCCACGTCGAACACCGGGAAGCCCTTGAGCATGGCGTTTTCCTGGACGATGTCGTCCAGCACCAGGCCGACCGGCTGCGACGCGTTGAGGTCGAAGTCGGTGTTGCCCAGGCCGCGGATGTAGAAGCGCGGGAAGGTGCGGCCGTAGTCGGATTCGACCGCGACCGACGGCGAGCGGCCGTTCAGGAAGCGGATGTCGGCGGCGCCGGCGGTGATCGCGTCGAGCTTGTCGCCCTTGATGGTGGCGATCGACATCGGCACGTCCTTGATGTTTTCCGCGCGGCGCTGCGCGGTCACGATCACGGTTTCCAGCTGGCCCTTGGTGGCCGCCGGCGCCGCGCCGGCAGCGTCTTGTCCCTCAGCGGCTGCCGGCTGGGCCAATGCCTCAGCTTCGGTGGCCAGGGCCGACTGCAGCGGGAAGGCGCTTGCGACGGCCAGGGCGATCAACGATCGCACTGCGAAACCACTACTGTTTTTGCTCATTTGTGCTACTCCCTTGTGTTGTTGAATTCTATTTTTGTTGATATATACCTATCGAAACTGCGCGATTTGATATATCGATATACAAATTATCAATCATGCTAGCACGGAAAAAAATGACGGAAACTCACTTTTTGGCTGTTTTGATTCATATCTATTTTATATAAATACCTAAAGAAAATCGAATTTGTCGTACTTATTGACGCTGATGCATAGTAATGGGCTGCCTGGAAAGCATGTCTTTTCGCAGGGTCGAACCACCTTACTTGCAGGGAAAAAGCCGTTTTGAGACGCGGCCGACGAGCCCGGAAATACCGCTGCGGGCCTCTCCTTTAAGTGGGAAGTTTTTCCAAACGGACAAAAAAGCAACGCTATAAAAATATTTAATTCGGCGCGAACTGTTGCGGCAGTGCGACATAGCCACCTGCCCCAACCTTGCGGGGCCGGTGCCAGTGACCAACTGTCGAGTTGATGCGCCGCACCACATACTTGGAACGGTAGATGAACAACATGCTCGAACCCAGCCGCCTGCGCGCGGTGAACGACGAATCCAACCAGCCCGCCATCCACGGATACACCGGTTACGAAATCCCGCCGCGGCTGGCGCATGACGCCGCCGCCACCGTCGCCGAAGCCAAACGGCTGTGGGCCGCCATCGCCCGCCCGGACATCATGATCCGCATTCCGGCCACGCCGGCCGGCATTGAAGCGCTGGAGGAACTGGTCCACGCCGGCATCAACACCGACATGACGCTGATCTTCAGCCCCTTCCAGGTGCAGGCGGTGCGCGCCGCGCACCGGCGCGGCCTGGCGCGGCGGCTGCAGGACAAGCTGTCGGTGCAGCGCATCGCCAGCGTGGCCAGCGTCTTCACCGGCCGCGTCGACGCCGCGGTGGACGCGCTGCTGGCCCATACCGCCGACGTGACCGCCATCGCGGTGCGCGGCCGCGCCGGCATCGCCGCCGCCCGCCTGATCCACCGCGACTGGAAGCACGACAACGACACTGCCTTCGCCGTCTTCGCCGCCTTCGGCGCGGCGCCGCAGTCGCTGCTATGGGTCGGCGACGCCGCCGCGACGCCGGGCGAGGCCGCGCCGGAGATCGGCCTGGACGCGGCGCGCGCGGTGCTGGCGCAACTGGCCCACCACGGTATCGATTTGGAAACGGTTGGCCGGCAGCTGCTGGCCGCCGGCTTGCTGCAATTTGAGCAAGCTTTTGATGAACTGCTGGCCCCGGCGGCCTGAATTTGCCCCCATCCCCAGAGGTAAAGCTCTAAAAATCAGGGGTTTGCCGCGATAAACCGGGACCGGATTGCATGTTTCGTCCAATAAAAATATACAATATCGATCTTCCAGGAGCCTATTCATGAAACTTTCACAACTTAGTTTGACGGTTGCAGCACTGTTCATCGCTGCCAGCGCGTCCGCGGCCGACCCGAAACTGGGCATCGTGTATGACGCAGGCGGCAAGTTCGACAAGTCGTTCAACCAGTCCGCTTTTGAAGGCGCCACGCGCTTCAAGAAGGAAACCAACATCAATTTCATCGAGGTGCAGGCGTCCAGCGACACCCAGGCCGAGCAGGTGCTGCGCGGCCTGGCCCGCAAGAACCTCGACCTGATCGCCTCGATCGGCTTCGCCCAGCAGGCGGCCGTGCAGAAGGTCGCCAAGGAATTCCCGAAAGTGCGCTTCGTGCTGATCGACGGCGTGGCGCAAGGCGCCAACGTCAATTCGATCACCTTCAAGGAAGAGGAAGGCTCGTACCTGGTCGGCGTGGCCGCCGCGATGGCCTCCAAGTCCAAGAAGCTCGGTTTCATCGGCGGCGTCGACATCCCGCTGATCCGCACCTTCTCCTGCGGCTACGCCCAGGGCGCGAAGGCGGTCAATCCGAAGGTCGAGGTCAGCTCCAACATGGTCGGCACCACCTCGGACTCCTGGAACAACCCGGCCAAGGGCGGCGAACTGGCGCGCTCGCAGTTCGACCGCGGCGTCGACGTGGTGTTCGCCGTGGCCGGCGGTTCGGGCCTGGGCACGCTGCAGACGGCCAAGGAAAAAGGCAAGCTGGCGATCGGCGTCGACTCCAACCAGAACAGCCTGTACCCCGGCTCGATCCTGACCTCGATGGTCAAGCGCGTCGACAACGCCGTCTACGAGTCCTTCATGCAGATGAAGAACGGCACGTGGAAGGCCGGCGTCTCCTCCAAGGGCCTGAAGGAAGGCGGCGTCGATTGGGCGCTGGACGAGAACAACCGCAAGCTGATCACGCCGGAAATCGAGAAGCGCGTGCTCGGTGCGCGCAAGGACATCATCGACGGCAAGGTCAAGGTCATCGATATCCGTTCGGGCGCCGCCTGCCCGGTTTAAACCTGTTTGAACATAAGACGCGCCGCCGGGGAACCTGCCCGCGCGGCGCGTTTAGCTTTTTACATAACCGCATTTAAAAACGATCCTATGCAGCCAGCAGTAGAATTTCGCGGCATCTCCAAGCATTTCGGAGCCGTCAAAGCGAACACGGACGTCAACTTCACCATCGCCAAGGGTTCTATCCACGGCCTGGTGGGCGAGAACGGCGCCGGCAAATCGACCCTGATGAGCATCCTGTACGGATACTACCGCGCCGACGGCGGGGAGATCCTGCTCGACGGCCAGGCGCGCCACATCCGCAACAGCCAGGAGGCGATTGAGCTCGGCATCGGCATGGTGCACCAGCACTTCATGCTGGTCGAGAACATGACCGTGCTCGATAACGTCATGCTCGGCAGCGAAGGCGGCATCCGTCTCAAGGCCAAGCGCGCCAGCGTCGAAGCGCAGCTGCGCGAGATCTGCACCCGCTACCGCCTCGACGTCGATCCGCTGGCCACCATCCACGACCTGTCGGTGGGCGCGCAGCAGCGGGTCGAGATCCTCAAGCAGATCTACCGCAGCGCCAACATCCTGATCCTGGATGAACCGACCGCCGTGCTGACGGCGCAGGAAACCGCGTCGCTGTTCGAGATCCTGCGGCTGTTCAAGGAACAGGGCAAGACCATCATCCTGATCACCCACAAGCTGCAGGAGATCCTCGACATCACCGACACCGTCACCGTGATGCGCGCCGGCCGCGTGATCGGCGCCGTGCCGACCGCCGGCACCACCAAGGAAGACCTGGCCAACATGATGGTCGGCCGTCCGATCGAGAACAACCTGCCGCGCGCGCCGTACAATCCGGGCGCGCCGGTGCTGCACGTCGAGAACCTGCAGCTGATGGACGACCAGCAGGTCAAGCTGCTGGCCGACATCGGCTTCACGCTGCGCGCCGGCGAGATCGTCGCCATCGCCGGCGTCTCCGGCAACGGCCAGAGCGAGTTGATGGAAGTGTTGTCGGGCATGCGCCTGCCGACCTCCGGCAAGCTGGAATTCCTGGGCAAGGCGCTGCCGGGTTCGTCGACCCGCGGCCGCGTCGACGCCGACGGCCTGCCGCGCATCTTCCGCGACCTGGGCATCGCCCACATTCCGGAAGACCGCCTGCGCGACGGCGTGGTGAAGGCCTTCTCGGTCATGCACAACACCATCCTGGGCTACCAGGACAAGCTGAAAAACCGCTGGGGCCTGTTCGACTTCAAGGCCATCGCCGCGCGCTGCGCGCAGCTGATGCAGAACTTCGACGTCCGCCCCAACAACCACGACCTGCGTATCGGCCTGCTCTCCGGCGGCAATCAGCAGAAGGTGGTGATCGCGCGCGAAGTGCTGGCGCAGCCGAAGCTGATGCTGGTCGGCCAGCCGACGCGCGGCGTCGACATCGGCACCATCGAGAGCATCCACACCCAGCTGCTCAAGCTGCGCGACGAAGGCGTGGCGATCCTGCTGGTCTCCGTGGAGCTGGAGGAAGTGCGCGCGCTGGCCGACCGTATCCTGGTCATGTGCGGCGGCCGCATCACCGGCGAACTGAAAATTGAGGAATTCGACACCACCCGTATCGGCTTGCTGATGGGGGGCATGCATAAATCATGAATAACCAAGACCTGCCACGCTGGGCAACCGGCTTTGTAATGCCCATCCTGAACCTGTTGTCGGCCCTGCTGGTGGCCGCGCTGGTGATCTACCTGCTGGGCGAAAGCCCGGTCGAATCGATGGGCATCCTGATCAACAGCGCCGTCATCAATCCGGAAGGCTTGAGCTACACGCTGTTCTACGCCTCGACCTTCATCTTCACCGGCCTGGCCGTGTCGATCGCCATGCAAGCCGGCCTGTTCAACATCGGCGCCGAAGGGCAGATGTACTTCGCCGGCCTTGGCCTGACGCTGGCGATGCTGGCCTTCGACAGCTCGCTGCCGATGTGGGTGCTGATCCCGGTCGGCATGATCGGCGCGGCCTTGTTCGGCGCGCTGTGGGCCTTCCTGCCCGGCTACCTGCAGGCGAAACGCGGCAGCCACGTGGTGGTCACCACCATCATGTTCAACTACATCGCCGGCGCGCTGATGAACACCGTGATCGTCAAGTACCTGGTGCCGGCGGGCGAGCAGAACCCGGCCAGCCGCGCCTTCAGCGCCGCCGCCGAGATGCCGCGCCTGAACCAGTGGTTCCCGGTCCTGGGCGAGACGCCGCTCAACATCAGCTTCTTCCTGGCGATCCTGGCGCTGGTCATTTACGGCGTGATGGTGTCGCGTTCGTCGTGGGGTTTCAAGCTGCGCGCGACCGGCTTGAACAAGCACGCCGCGCACTATGCCGGCATCCGCATCAGCAAGATGATCATCATCGTCATGCTGATCTCCGGCGCGCTGGCCGGCCTGGGTTCGGTCAACTCGATCATGGGTTCGACCCACTACCTGTCGCTGAACTTCGTCGGCGGCGCCGGCTTCGTCGGCATCGCCATCGCGCTGATGGGCCGCCAGCATCCGGTCGGGATCTTCCTGTCGGCGGTGCTGTTCGGCGCCCTGATCCAGGGCGGTTTCGACCTGTCGCTGGAAAAGCAGAACATCCCGCCGGAGACCTTCATCTTCATCCAGGGCTTGATCATTCTGTTCTGCGGCGCGATGGAAAACTTCTATGCGCCGGCCATCGCCAAACTGCTCAAACTGAAGAAGTGAGAACGATATGACTTTTGACGACCTCCATATCGGCAGCATCCTGGTATCGACCGTGCGCAATGCGCCGGTGCTGATTTTCGCCGGCATGGCCGGCCTGTTCGCCGAGCGTTCGGGCGTGATCGACATCGGCCTGGAAGGCAAGATCCTGGCGTCGGCCTTCGTGTCGGCGGCGGTCGCCTTCACCACGCAGAATCCGTGGTACGGCATCCTCGCGGGCATGCTGGTGTCGGTGTTGCTGGCGACGCTGCAGGGCTACGTCGCCATCTCGCAAAAGGGCAACCAGCTGGTGGCGGGCATCGCCATCAACATCGCCATGAGCGGCCTGACCTTCGTGGTCGCGCAGTACCTGTTCCAACAGGGCGGCCGCACGCCGGACCTTGGATCGGCGCGGCTGTTCGACGTGGTGCTGCCTGGCAGCGCCGCCGTTGAAGGCATTCCGTTCATCGGCTGGGTGTACGCGCATCTGATCGGCGGCCATTCGGTGCTGGTGTACCTGGCGTTCGCGCTGGTGCCGCTGGTGCACTGGGTGGTGTACCACAGCCGCTTCGGCCTGCGCCTGCGCGCCTGCGGCGAGAACCCGCACGCGGCCGACGCGGCGGGCATCAGCGTCGAGCGCCAGCGCTACATGGCGATGCTGATCGCCGGCGTATTGTGCTCGTTCTCGGGCGCGTACCTGGCGATCGTGCAGAGCGGCTTCTTCCTGCGCGACATGTCGGCCGGCGCCGGCTACCTGGCGCTGACGGCGATGGTGTTCGGGAACTGGCGTCCGGTGTACACCTTCCTCGGCTGCCTGATGTTCGGCTTCTTCGGCGCGGTGCAGATCCAGATCGAAGGCGTCGACCTGCCGCTGGTGGGCCGCCTGCCAGGCTCGCTGATCCAGATGGTGCCGTACGTGGTGACGGTGATCGTGCTGGCCGGCCTGATGGCCAAGTCGGTGGCGCCGAAGGCGCTCGGCACGCCTTTCGTTAAATCTCGCTGATCACTTCAGCGTGCGCATATAGGACAGCAGGTCGGCGATCTGCTGTTCATCCTTGATTCCCCAGAACCGCATGTTCGTCCCCGGCACCACGTCGTGCGGCGCGCGCATGAAGGCGGCCAGGTTCTTCTCCTCCCACACCAGTCCCGACTTCTTCATCGCTTCCGAATATTTGTAGTCGGTGGTGGATGCCGCCTTGCGGCCGATGATGCCCTGCAGCTGCGGCCCGAAGCCGGCGCGCGCATACGGCCCTACCGCGTGACAGGAAGCGCAGCGCTGGAACAGGAACTCCCCATTCTTCGCATCTCCCGCAGCAGCTACCGTCCCCGCCGTGAGCAGGGCAATCAAAAAAAACCGTCTCAAAGCGAAGTCTCGATCATAGTTCGTCAACCGGATAGTGAAGCTTATCGTAATCTGTCACCATGGCCGCCAGAAGCTCAAGCAGCCCTGCCAACGGATGCTGTTCATTTTCGCCCATCATATCCAGCACCCGGTTCATAAGCGCTACCGTATGATCGTATTCGGCCTCGCTGGTGATTGGCCGAAGTCTGGTGACTCGATCAAACTCCAGCCACGCAGCCTCCAGCACTGCGCCATCGATATTGTCAGCGACTATAGTCATGTCTTGACTCTTCCTTGATGATAAAGCTTGGTCCACTTATCGTACTCTGAATGAGTTAGCATCCAACGGATGAATACCGATTTGCTGCCGTAGTGCACAGTGGTGATCAAGCGATACTTATTCCCAGCGATATTGAAAACCGTAAAAGGCGGCATGTAATCCGCGCTGCCAAACATAGCACGCAGCTCGCTGAAGTTATTCGGCATCGGCGAATCTATTCGTTGTGTCCATTGCCGCACAGCGCTCGCAGCTGCTGGGTGCCGGAGGCAAAATTGCTTCAATATTTTTACAGAGACGAGGCGCATGCGCCACAGTATGACTGTAGTTCATTTGCCGATTGAGCGCACGCAAAGAGTGTGGTTGGGACCGCAGTGTCTCAGGCTGGCAGGCAGCAGATGCAGGGCGGCGTATTGGAGGAGCATGATGGTCTTGCCGTCGGCGATGCGGCCGTCGGTCATCATTTGCATGGCTACGTCAATGTCGAGTTCCAACACTTCAATATCTTCGCCCTCTTCCGCGATGCCGCCGCCCGCGCCGATGCGCGAGGCTGGGTCGTATTCGGCGACGAAGAAGTACAGCCGCTCAGTCACCGAGCCGGGACTCATGAAGGCTTCGAACACCTTGCGCACTTCGCTGACGCGATAGCCGGTTTCCTCTTCCACCTCGGCCTTGATGCGCTCCTCCGGACTGGCGCGGTCCAGCAGGCCGGCCGCCGCTTCGATCAGGAAGCCGTCGTGGCCATCGCCCCAGGTCGGGAAGCGGAACTGCCGCACCAGCACCACCGTGCGCCGCTCGCGGTTGTACAGCAGGATGGTGGCGCCGTGGCCGCGGTCATAAGTCTCGCGCGTCTGGCGCTGCCAGCTGCCGTCGCTGCGGCGATAATCGAAGGTGGTTTTTTGCAGCAGAAACCAGTCGTGCGACAAAGTCTCCACCTTGTGGATGCGGATTCGGTCTTCGGCCATGCTCATCTCCTGGTTGCGTAGTTTTACAATATCATGCAATATCGTGCAACATCAAGATAATTCACGCAAATATGCTGACACGCCAACGCAAGGAACTGCTGCTCTCCCGGCTGAAACGGGACGGGCAGATCGTCGCCAAATCGCTCAGCGAGGAGCTGGGCCTGTCCGAAGACACCATCCGCCGCGACCTGCGCGAGCTGGCCGCCGAAGGACTGCTGCAACGGGTGCACGGCGGCGCCCTGCCGCTGGACCTGCCGCCGTCGCCGGCGATGGGGGACTTCAGCGCGCGCCAAAAAATCCATCGCGACGCCAAGCCGGCCATCGCCCGCGCCGCCGCCGCGATGATCGCGCCCGGCCAGGTGGTCTTCATCGACGGCGGCACCACCGCGGTGCAGTTGGCGCGCGCGCTGCCGCCGACGCTGCGCTGCACCGTCGTCACCCACAGCCCTTCGGTGGCGGTCGAGCTGGCGGAGCATCCGCTGATCGACGTGATCATGATCGGCGGCCGGCTGTTCAAGCACTCCATCGTGGCCATGGGTCCGACGGCGCTGGAGGCGATCGCGCAGATCCGCACCGACATCTACTTCATGGGCGTGTGCAGCCTGCATCCGGAGAGCGGCATCAGCACCGGCGATTTCGACGAGGCGGGCGTCAAGCGCGCCATCAGCGCGATGGCGCGCCGCACCGTGGTGCTGGCGTCGCCGGAAAAGCTGGACACCGCCTCGCCCTACCAGATCGCGCCGTTGTCGCGGGTCGGCGCCATCGTCGTCAATCAGGATGCGCCGGACGCCCTGCTCGCCCGCTACGGCGAGATGGGCATCCAGATCATCAGGGCGTAGCGACGACGTCGCTGCCTTCGACCAGCAGCATGCGGTACTGCGCGCCCTTGAGGCGATGCGCGCGCGCCTGCTGATACGCGGGGCTGGTGTACCACGCCCGCGCCGCGTCCATGTCGGGGAAGCGCAGGATCGCCACGCCCTCGGCCGCAGGGCCTTCCAGCGCATCGAGCTGCCCGTAGAAGGCCAGCCGGGTGATGTCGTGGCCGGCGCGGGCGGCCGGCGCGGTCTGCGCGTACCGCTGCATCTCGGCGGCGTCGGTGGTGGCCTCGCGGATAAAGATGACGTATGCGGACATATCGATCTCCTTAGCGCAGGGCTTTGACGATTTGTTTGGCCAGCGGACCGCCCGACGCGGGATTCTGCCCGGTCATGAGACGGCCATCGACGACGACCTTCTCCTGCCACGCGGCGACCGACGAATACTCGGCGCCTTCGGCGCGCAGCGCGTCCTCCAGGTTGAACGGCACGTCGGCCTGGGCGTAGCCGGCTTCCTCATCGTTCGAGAAGGAAGTCAGCTTGCGGCCCTTGACCAGCGCGCTGCCGTCCGCCAGCTTCACGCCCAGCAAGGCTGCGGGACCGTGGCACACGGCGGCGACGATCTTGCCGCCGTTCCAGGCGCGGGCGACGGCGTTCTGCACTTCAGGGTTGTTGGCGATATCGACCATCGGACCCAGGCCGCCCGGGAAGAAGATGGCGTCGTAGTCCAGCACATCGATTTCCGACAGCTTGCGGCTGCGGTTCAGGCGGCGGATCGCGGCGCTGTTGCGGAAGGCCAGTTGCGACGGGTCGGTTTCGTCGTAGCCGTCGTCAGGGATGGCGCCGCCCAGCGGCGACGCGTATTCGACCGCCACGCCGGCTTCGGCGAAGACTTCATATGGGTGCGCGACTTCAGGGAAGAAATACCCGGTGCGGCGCTTGTTCGGGCCGATCTCGGCGGCGTTGGTCAAAATGAACAATACGTGTTTGATGGTCATGGCTAACTCCTGATGGTTGAGGTATGAACTCAATATAGGGCAGCACAAGCGGCTGCAGTAGATAGCGGGAAGCCGACTTAATGTCAAACAAATTGATACAACGAGCAAGGCGGGGGAGCGCCGGGCGTCGACAGCGACGCCAATCGCGGGGGGCGTGACGGCAGCCGTCTTTACCCCGCACGGCCAACCGGGGTCAGACCCCGTACGGGGTCTGACCCCCAGCGCTTTGCGGGGTTAAGGCCAGATCGCCTTCAGCACCGAGGCCAGATGGTAGCCGCCCTGGATCAGCTGCGTTTTGGCGGCGGCCGATGTCGGCACCGGATAGTTGTCCGGCACCGCCAGCGGCCAGACGTTGTAGGCTTCGCCGGTGGTCTTGCTGGTCTGCTGATACATCGCGCCCGGCACCACGTCGGCGTAGGCCAGCTTGGCGACCACCAGCGACTGGTCGGCCCATTCGTACGGCCACGTCACCGGATCGCCGCTGTTGGGCGACAGCACCGGATTGCCGGCGATGACCAGCTGCGCGAACTGCTCCGGCGTGCGCGCGCCGATGCGGCGGAACGCATAGTTGACCACCGTGTTGTCCCAGTACGAATGGAAGGCGCGCGTCAGCTGCGGTGGGCGCGGCGGCGTGGCCGGTGCCGCGGGCGGCTTGTCGTCGGCCGCTGCGGCGGGAATGAGCTGGGTGCTGTTGGCGGTCAGCTTGACGTCGTCCAGCTGCAGGTTGTTGCCGCCCTGCGTGGCAAAGGCTTCCTTGTCGTCCAGCTGCTTTTTGGTCGGCACAATGAAGCCGCCGCTCTTGCCGACATAGCCCTCGCCCACGTGCAGCGGCTGCGCGATGTCGCCGGTCAGGTGCGTCAGCATCAGCAAGGCCTGGCGCTGCGTGAAGTTGTGCGGGTTGGTGGTCTTGTCGCCCTTCCCTTGCAGCACCGCGATGCACTGCTTCAGCGTCTGCACGATATCGTGGCCGTGGGTGCCGACGGCGTTGTCCTCGTAGTGCGACAGCTGGAACGGCACGTCGGTGTAGTGGTACTCGCTGTGCAGCGGATTGGCGGTGGTATAGGCCACCATCTCTTCCGTCTGCGGACCGCAATAGGTGCCCTTGACGCAATCCGCCCAGCTGGCGATGCCGGCCAGGCTTTCGCCCTGCAGCAGCAAGGCTTGCACATGCTTCTCGGCGTTGCTGCCCTTGATCAGCTGATCGGCGATGGCGCCGACGGCGCGGTGGCCGTCGTTGCCCCATGCCTGCGCATTGAAGGAGGCGAATGCGCCGCTGAGCGCAAGGATCAATGTGAGCTGCTTCATTCAGGGCTGCCTTTCGCCGGTTTGGCGTATTGTTTGTTGATGTCCAGCGCTTGCGCGTACGGCGAGCTCCAGGTCTGTTCCTGCAGCGCCGCCAGGCGCTGCGCCATTTTCTCGTTGCGCATCACCACTTCCAGGTTGCGCGACAAATCCATATAGCCGCCGGCCCAGTTGCTGGTGCCGACCCAGGCGACCTGGTTGTCGATGACCATGGTCTTGCTGTGGATGACGCGCGCGAACGGTATGAAGCCGGTCGACGCGGCCGGCAGCGTCACCACGCGGATCTCGACGTTCGGCAGGATCGCCAGGCTTTTCAGGTACACCAGCGCGGGCTGTTCCAGGTTCCAGTTCGAGACCATCAGCTTGATCTTGACGCCACGGTTGGCGGCGGCGCGCACCGCGTTGTCGATCACCGCGTAATAAGGGCGCGTGCCTTTCGGGCCGTAGCTCAGCGGCGCGTAGTCCAGCAGCTGGATGCGCACTTCGCTTTTGGCGTCGGCCAGCAGCGCCGGCAGGCCGGTTTCGGAATCGCCGACGCCGGACGGATTGTATTGATTCGGGCTGGCCAGCAGGAAGGCGTTCTGGCGCAGGTCGCCGGTCTCGGTCTTGACGTTCAGCGCCGGCGCCTTCAGGCCCTGCGTGGTCAGCGCCTGTGCGCGCCAGTCCTGGTTGAAGATCGCCAGCACCTGGCCCGCCACTTTCGGATCGGTGATGCGCAAGCCGGTTTCGTGGATATGCTCGAACGAGCGCCAGTCGAAGTTCTGGCTGCCGACATAGGCGGTGGCGCCGTCCACCACCAGGTACTTGGCGTGGATGATGCCGTTGCCGGTCAGCTTGTTGTAGTCGAGGATGCGCAGGTCCAGGTTCGGAATCGCCTTCAGCTGTTCGATGGTCGATTGTTCCGACAGGCCGACGCCCTTCTGATCGAGCAGGAAACGGATCTTGACGCCGCGCTTGCCGGCGGCCGCCAGGTGCTGCATCACTTTTTCGAACACGCTGCCAGGTTTGTTGACGGCGTAGAACTGGCCGATGACGATTTCGCTTTTGGCGTTGTCGAACAACTCGGTCCAGACCACGGCCGCGCTGCGCAGGTCGTCGCTGTGCAGCGGCGTTTCGACCGGCGCGGTCTGCACCAGTTCAAAACCTGGAATCGAAAACTCGGCGCGCGCCGGAGCGGCGAGCGCAAAAGCAGCCGATACTAAAACGGTGAGTAAAACACGACGCATAAATACTCCAATAGGTTAGTCCACGCGCTGGTAGCGCGTGAACGGCGCGGCGGCGCCGGCGGGCTTGCGGTCCTGCTCGCGCTTGACCAGGTGGTCGGTCAGCGCGTCGATATCGCGGATGTCGGTCATGGCGCGGCTGCTTCCCTTGGCGAAGGTCGGAAAGCCGTCGCCGCCTTCGGCCAGGAAGTTGTTGGTCACGATACGGTAGGAAGAGTCCATCTGCAGCGGCACGCCGTTGAGCGTCACGCTGTCCGGCACCACCCGTCGGCCCGCCGGCTGGCGCGCGTCCCAGGCGTAGCCGAAGCCTTCCGACACCTGCAGCAGGCCGCGCGTGGCGTCGCGCCCGCCGATCCACTGTTCTTCCAGCAGCTCGACGATCTGGGCGCCGCGCAGGTTCATCGCCACCATCTTGTTGCCGAACGGGAGCACCATCAGCACCTGGCCCGCCGTGACGCGGTTGCCAGGACCGCTGTCGAGGTCCTGGCGCAAGCCGCCCGGATTCTGGAAGGCGATCTGCGCGCCGAAACGGCGGCCCGCCGACAACATCGAATCGGCCACCAGGTCGCCCAGGGCGGATTCGCGGTCGTGTTCTTTTCCGCGCCTGACGCTCGGTACGGCCAGCGTCGCCACCGGGCGCGCCAGCGCGGCGGTGCTACGTTCGCGGGTGATCTTGAGATAGGCGTCCAGCGCCGCATCGGCGGGCCAGGCGCCGGGCACCATCACCTCCTGCCGGGCGCTGACGTCGCGCAGCGTGTTGGTGCCGGTGTCCACCGTCAGCTTGATGCGCGACATGACGTGTCCGCCCATGTCCGATTGCGTCACCAGCCGGCCGTCCACCTTGCACAGATAGCCCTTGTGCGAATGGCCGCTGACCACCAGGCGGATCGCCGGATCGAGGCGCTTGACCACGTCGACGATAGGGCCGGTGAGGTTGGCGCAATCCTGCTGGTCGAATTTATCGGTGGTGCGGCCGCCCTGGTGGATCAGCACCACGAATACGCCGACGCCCTGCTTGCGCAGCTCCGGCAGCTGGCGGTTGATGGCGTCCGCCTCGTCGACGAAATCCAGTCCGGCGATGCCGGAGGCCAGCGCCGATTCGGCGGTGTCGCGCAGCACGCTGCCGATCAAGCCGACCTTGACGCCGTGCGCGGTCGCGATCTTGTATGCCGGCAGAACCGGCTTGCGCGTGACCATGTCGATCACGTTGGCCGCCAGGTACTGGAACTTCGCGCCGTCGTACGTTGCTTCGAACTTGCAGGCCTTGTCCGCGCGCGGCGAATTGCAGCCGCCCTTCTGCTGGCGCAGCAGCTCGATGCGGCCCTGGTCGAATTCATGATTGCCGACCGAGCTCGCGCTCAGGCCCAGGAGGTTCATCGCGCCGATGGTCGGCTCGTCGGCCCACATCGAGGAGATGGCGGGACTGGCGCCGATCAAGTCGCCGGCGCCGACCAGCAGCAGTTCCGGATCCTGCTTGCGCCACGCCTGCAGGGCCGCGCCGATGGTGTCGATGCCGCCGGCCTCGATCACGCGCGGGCCGCCGCCGGCGGCGCTGTCCCAGGTGTATTTGCTCGCTTCCAGATTGCCGTGGAAATCGTTCAGCGTGACCAGCTGGATTTCCTGGAGGCCCGGCGGCAGTTGCGCTTGCGGACGCGCCGCGCAGCCGGCCAGCAGGACGGCCAGCAACGCGCCGGCGACAGGGCTGATGGTTTTTTTCATTGCAGATGCACTCGGTGAGAATCGAATATTGTACAGGCCAAACATGCCGCCAACCGCGATGGCCGGCGACGAAACGTTACGTTACAAAACCATGGATGAAAAAAAACGGCCGGTGTCGCCACCAGCCGTTCTTGTGTTGCAAAGGCTTCTACGAAATTAGAATTCGTACTTCACAGTCGCCTGGATGGCCCACTGCGATTCGCCTTTGACCTGACGCACGTCCAGGGATTCGACGGCATCGCGCACCTTGTAGATGTACTTGCCGCTGGCATCCAGACCGACGTAGTCGACGAAGCTGCGGGCTTGCGCGCCGGAGCCTTGGAAGCCGACTTCATTGATACGGCCCCATTTCTTGTTCAGCAGGTTGCCGAAGTTGAACATGTCCAGCGTGAAGGAAGCCTTGTGACCCTTGAACAGGCCTGGGATTTCCTGTGCTACGCGCAGATCGATGGTGTTGGTCCATGGCGAGAAGTCGGTGTTGCGGCCGACGACTTTACCAGCGGATTTCTTCAGCACCGAATTGGCGTTCACCACGTTCCAGAACTTCTCTTCGTTACGGTGGTCGGTCGCGGTGTCGCCTGCGAACACCACCTGGCCCGAACCTGGCGCCGAAGGGATGTACATCAGATCGTTGCCGCCCAGGCCGTCGCCGTTCAAGTCATTGTTGATGGTCCAGCTGTATGGCTTGCCCGAACGACCTTCATAGAACATGCCGAAGGTGGTTTTGTACGAACCGAAGAAACGCTTCTGGACGTTGACCACGGCGTTGATGCGGTCCTTCACCAGGTAGCTCGAATTGGCGTTGACTTCTTCGTTCGGGTTCAGCACCGAACGGCCGCTGTAGTTCGAGCTCGAGGTCGACGAGGTCAGGCCGGACACTTCGCGCGCTTCGGTGTAGGTGTACGCCAGCGACCACGACACGCCGCTGGTCATCGGACGGCTCAGCGACACGGTGCCCAGGTGGCTGCCGCCCTTGTCGGTGTTGGTGGCCACCAGCACGTTGGTGTAGGACGAGTTGCTCAGGATCTTGCTGCGGTTGGTGCCGCAGGTGCCGCTGGTGATGGCGGTACCGGTGGCGGACCAGCAAGCGGCGTTGTAGCCGCCGGCGCCGTAGTACAGCTCACGACCGTCGATGCCGGTCTTGGTTGGCGCGCCCAGATTCAGGTTGCGGTAGTAGATGCCGTCCTTGACCTTGGTGTTCAGGTACTCGGCGCCGAACACCAGACCGTACCATGGCAGTTCGGTGTCGAAAGCGATATTGCCTTTCCATACCGAAGGCTGCTTCAGGCCAGGGGCCAGCGCATCGACCTGCGCCGCAGGGGCTGCGCCGGCGAAGTTGGTCGGCTGCTTGGTGATGTCGGTGCTGAAGGTGCCGCCGGTGGTCGGGCAGGCCGCGAACGAACCGCCGCAACCGACGCTACGCGTCAGCACGCCTGGGTTCGAGAACGGATTGGACAACCAGACGGTCGCCGCCGCGCCCTGGAACAGGCCGGCGCCGCCGCGTACTTGCGTCGGACGCGCGGCGTCGATCTTGTAGTTGAAGCCGGCGCGCGGCTGCCACAATTTCTGGCCGTCGAAGGTGGTGGTGTTGTCCAGACCGAAACCGCCGGTCTGGCGCGCCGCCGTGGCGACGTTGCCAGGGATGGTCGCCGCGGCGACCGCATCGTTACGGAAAGGACGGTCGCCCATCGATGCCGAATCCAGACGCACGCCGGCGCTGATGGTCAGGTTAGGCGAGATGCTCCAAGTATCCTGGACGAAGGCGCCGTAGTTCTTCATGCTGAACTGCGAAACGGCTTCATCGAGCGTGTGGCCTGCCAGCGGCACTTGCAGTGTGTACGAGGTCGGACGGCCGATGCGGAAGTTTTCCAGCGCGGCTTGCTCAACCTGGGCCGGGGTCGCCTTGCCGCAATCGAGCGCGGCGCCGCCCGGGAACGAATAGTTCCAGCCGGTGTTGCACGAGAAAGTATAGTTACCCCAGACGTTTTGCAGGAAGGCGTTGTACACGTCGTTCTTGCTGTAGTCGCCGCCGAACTTGATTTCGTGGTCGCCCACCGACCAGTTGGCGCCCAGGTAGGCGTCCTTGGTCTTGGTGCCCAGGATGTTGCGTTGACGGCTGTTGTCGGTACCGAAGTTGAGCGAACGCGCCGTGGTCGGCACGTTGGCCGGCGTGCCGGCAGGGGTCGGACCGGTGATGCTCAGGCTGATCAGCGGCAGTTGCGAGTTCAGCTCGGGAACGCTGTCGTAGTCGCGCGACGATACCTTGAACTCGGTCGAGAAGTTCGGGGTCCAGTCGGCGGTCCACTGGCCGACCAAGGTCTCGATGGTCTTGCCTTGCGAGTACCATTCGGAATTAAGCGACAGACCGGTTGCGCTGAGGCCGCTAAATTGCGGCTCGGCTTGTTTGGTCTTGGAGTAACGGAACATCGCGCGATGGTTTTCGTTGATGTTCCAGTCGATCTTGACCAGGCTGTCGTCAACGGTCAGCTGCGAGCCCGAGATCAGGCTGGAGTCGCCGGCGTTGATGCCGTAGACATCCTTGGCGATCTGGGTGGCCGAGGCGATGGTCGATGGCGCGATGCCGACGTTGGTCAGCGGGCTGCCGATCGGGCCGAACGACGGCGCGGTGCGGGTCGATTCCAGCTTCTCGTAGGCGGCGAAGATGAAAAGCTTGTCCTTGATCAGCGGGCCGCCGACGGTGGCGCCCTTGGTGGTTTCCTTGAACGGCGCCGGCTCGAAGTAGGTGTCGTTGGCGTTGTTGTAGCGGTTGCCGACCAGGCTGTCGTTACGGAACACGTAGTAGACGCTGCCCTTGACGTTGTTGGTGCCGGACTTGGTGACGGCGTTGATGTTGCCGCCGGTGTAGCCCTTCTGGGTGACGTCGTAGTTGGCGACGTTGACCTGCACCGACTGGATCGCTTCGATCGAGATCGGCTGCTTGGCGGTCGGGGAACCGTTCGACTCCAGGCCGAAGGTGTCGTTCACGGCCACGCCGTCGATGGTCAGCGAGTTGTAGCGCGAGTTCTGGCCGGCCACGGAAATTTCGCCGCGCTCTTTGTCGGTCTGCGACACGCGCGGATCGCTGCGGGCATAGTCTTGCAGGTTGCGGTTGATCGAACCCTGGATCGCCAGTTCGGTCGCGGTAATGCTGGTGCCGGCGCCCATGTTGCTCTTCGAGAAGCGCTCGGAACGGCCGCCGGCGACGCCGGCAACGGTCACGGTCTGCATCGCAGGCGCGCCCAGGGTGGCATCGACGGTGGCCGTTTCGGCCAGCTGGATGAACACGTCGTTGCGGGTTTCGGTCACGCCGTCTTTGGTGATGGTGATCGTGTACGGACCGCCGGTACGCAGGCCGCGCTGGACATAACGGCCCTCGGCGTCGGTGACGACGTTGCTGACGGTGCCCGATTCGGTGTGCACGATGGTAACGGTCGCGCCGGCTGCCGGCTTGCCGTCGCCGACGGAAATGCGGCCGCCGATCGCCGACGTGGTGTTCTGTGCATAGGCCGGAACTGCCGCTAGCGCGATAGACAGGCTGAGCGCGATTTGCGTCAGCTTGAGCCGTTTATGATTGATCATTGTATAACCCCAAAAAAGACTAATCGTTATATGGAAGTCATGCGGATGACATGACATTCCCTCTTTACTGTATTGCAACTTGTTTGCCGAGCACACCCCGGCGTGCCAAGGGCAGCGGGTGAGTGTAACGGCTCAATATGTCAGGGCCGTGACGTCTTTATGACAACTTTGTGACATGAAAGATGGCGCTGAAAGCGCCGCGCCTGGCGGTTTTGCTACCTACATACTGGACTATGAGAAAAGCAATAATCTTGCTTTTTTGGATCATTTCATCCAACTATGCATTAAGGAAAAATGTATGACAAATACGATTTAATTTACGAATTTAGACGTTAAATATATAAATCAGATGAGGTCGGACAGCGGTTTCCAGAGTAGCGGCGCCCGTAGAGGGCATTCAGGCGAGATTATAAGTCAGCAACTGTTGCGTGAAATCTTTTCATTGGCTAAACAATACAAAGCTGTGGATGAACACTCATATGTGTCGCTAGATGACCACACAGTTAGCAGAAAAAGACCAGCTTTTGACAAGTGCTGAAATTTATGACAACACGGCGAACGCGGTTGTGCGAAAGATAAATTTGTAACAAACCCGGCGCCTGTGGACGGGAAGCCACAGGCGCCGCTACGACGGGCGGGCGCTAGCGGACCGCCTTGCCTTGCGCCGCGGCGATGTCGGCTTCAAATTTGCTGAACTTGGCGCCCAATGCCTTCAAAAGCCGCTGTTTATCGGCGTCGGCCAGGAAGGAGTAGCGGATGCTGTCATATGACAGTTTCTTGACCTCGGCATAATCGGGCTGGTAGCGGGCGGCGTACAGCACGTACTCGCCGGACAGATTATTACGCGATACGCCGGCGTCGTCGGTGGCCAGTACATAAGGCACGCCGTATTTGCGGTACAGCGTGACCGGATGCGCCGCGCCCTTGATGCCGAGGATGAAGTCGTTGCTGCTCAGGTTAACTTCGACCGCGATGTCCTTCTCACGCATTTTTTTCATGATGGACAGCGCACCGGTCTCGTGGGCGATGTCCATGCCGTGGCCGATGCGGCTGGCGCCGGCGACGTCGATGGCGTCCTTGATGTGGAAGGTCAGGCCTTCCGGCTCCACCATGCCCAGCGCCAGCTCGCCGGCGTGCAGCGCCAGCTTCACCGACGGATACTTCGCCTTGAGGAATTTATACATCTGCATGTGCAGCGCGTAGTCGCGCATCGACACGTTGACGCTCTCCTGGCCGACGATGTTGGCGCCGACGATCATCGGGCTGGCCGTGGCCAGCTTGAAGCTCGACACGATCTGCGAATATACCTGCGACGGCGACAGGAAGCGCAGCGCGAACGGCTGGTAGCGCAGCGTGAAGTTGGCGTCGTCGATGCCGGCGCCGGCGGTCTTCACGTTTTCAAGGTAGGCGCCGATCCAGCCCTGGAACGCCGCATCCTTGTCCAGCTTTGCGCTCAGCGCGGCCAGGTCGCCGTCGGTGATGGCGCCGGCGGCGGCCTTCTTGTCGAAGTCGGCGTCCTGCGCGATCGGCGCGATCTCGTAGATGGTCTCGATGTAGCTCAGGTTTTCCTGGATGGCGCGCTGCTTCAGGCGCTTCAGGCCGTCGGCGGCGTTGGTCGACGCCACCGGGTTGAAGTAGGCGAAAGTGTCGAAGAACTGGCGGTCCGGCGGCGACTGGATGCCGCTGTGGTTGTAGAAGTCCTTGTCGGACCAGCGCTGCAGCAGGTTGGCCAGCACGGTGTTGTTGTTCATGACGTCCTGGCCGGACAGGCAGACGCGGTCCGCCAGCGGCTTGCCCTGCTCGGCCTTGGCCACGTCCTTGGCGACGTCGATCTGGTAGCTGTTCTTGTTGACGCAGTAGCCTTCCTTGTCGACCCACTCCAGGTACTGCTCGGCGTACAGCGCACCCGAGTAGTGGTGGTGCAGGTCGCCGCCCTTGGGCATCATGGTCATGAACATCGTCAGCTCGGCCAGCTTCGGCTCCGGGCCCTTGACCAGCGACGCGAAGTGGCGCCTGGTGATCTCCTCGTCCTTGCCGGCCGCCTGCGCGGCAGTCGACAACGCGCAGAGCAACGAGGCGGCGAGTGCGACGGCCTTCAGGCTGGCGATATTGTTTTGCATGTGTGATCCCAATGTGAATTAAGTTGTTTCGCGCGCGTGTACCTGAACGCCGGCCGAATACGTTGCCGCGATCGCGCGATCGTCGCCCAGAAGGGCCAGCGCGAACAACAGCTCTTCCAGGCTCTCCCGGCGCGCGGTGCGGCGTTGCAGCAGCGGCGTGGCCTGCGGGTCGACGACGATGAAGTCCGCTTCCGTCCCGGCGGCGAAGTTCCCGATCGTGCCTTCGAGCTGCATGCTGCGCGCCGCGCCCAGCGTGGCCAGATAAAACATCCGCAAGGCCGGCAGATAACTGCCCTTCAAGCGCGCTACTTTATAGGCTTCATTCATGGTTTGCAACATCGAGAACGAGGTGCCGCCGCCCACGTCCGTCGCCAGCGACAGCAGCACGCCGGCGTCGTCGGCCCGCTCGAAGTCGAACAGGCCGCTGCCGAGGAACAGGTTGGAGGTCGGGCAGATGGCGGCGGCCGACTGCGTTTCGGCCATGCGCTCGCGGTCGCGCTCATTGAGCCAGATGCAGTGGCCGTACATGGCGCGCGGGCGCAGCATGCCGTAGCTGTCGTAGACGTCGATGTAGCTGCGCGAGTTGGGGAACAGCTCGCGCACCCAAGCGCATTCGGCTTGGTTCTCCGAGACGTGGGTCTGGATGTAGGTGTCCGGGAAGGCGGCGGCCAGTTCGCCGGCCAGCTGCAGCTGGCGTTCGGTCGATGTAGGCGCGAAGCGCGGCGTGATCGCGTACAGCGAGCGGCCGCGCTTGTGCCAGCGCTGGATCAGCGCCTCGGTGTCGCGGGCGCCGGATTCGGCGGTGTCGCGCAGGAACTCGGGGCAGTTCCGGTCCATCATCACCTTGCCCGCGACCATGCGCAGGCCGCGCCGCTCGCTGGCGGTGAAGAAGGCGTCCACCGACTGCGGATGCACGGTGCAGTAGACCATGGCGGTGGTGGTGCCGCAGCGCAGCAGCTCGTCGAGGAAGAATTCTGCGACGTCGGCGCCGTGGGCCGGGTCCTCGAACTGGCGCTCGACCGGGAAGGTGTAGGTCTCCAGCCAGGGCAGCAGGCCTTCCGCCGGCGAGGCGATCATGTCGGTCTGCGGGTAGTGGACGTGGGTGTCGATAAAACCCGGCATCAGCAGCTTGCCGCTGTAGTCGTGCAGCGGCGTGCCGGCAGGGAGCGTGGCGTGCAGCGTGGCGTAGTCGCCGGCTGCCTGGACTTTGCCGTCGGCGACGATCAGCAGGCCGTCTTCATGCCACGCGTGCGAGCGGTCGCTGAAGGCCGGATCGGCGAGGAAGTGCAGCAAGCTGCCGCGGTAGGCTTGCAGGTTGGTGGTCATGGGAGGCTTTCTTATGCTTGGATTCGGATCTTGACAGTGCTGTCGAGGGCGGCGATCTGCTGCGCCTCCCACACCATCAGCAGTTGCGCGCACACGGAGGCGGCGATCGCTGCGGGCAGTTTGTTGGTGATGCCGGCCAGGCCGATCGGGCAGACCATCGCGTCGATGCGGTCCTGCGGCAGGCCGCGCGCGGCCATGCGGCGCTCGAACTGCGTGCGCTTGGTCCTGGAGCCGATCAGGCCGAACCAGCCGACGTCGGCGCGCGCCAGGATGGATGCGGTCAGGCGCTGGTCCAGCGCGTGGCTGTGGGTCATCACGAGGTAGCTGGCGTCGGGCGGCGCGGCGGCCACCAGCGCTTCCGGGGTGTCGGTCGCTTCGACGGTGACGTTGGCCGGTATCGACGGCGGGAACATGTCATCGCGCTCGTCGATCCAGGTGACGGTGCACGGCAGCTCGCCCAACATGCGGACGATGGCCGCGCCGACATGGCCGGCGCCGAACAGCAGCAGGTGCGCGCGCGGCGCCAGGCATGGGTCGGCGAGCCAGCGGCGGCCGGCAGCGTCGCACAGGATGTGGGTGCCGCGCCGGCGGTCGACGGCCGGCGCGCTGGCCGTGTCGGCGTCGAGCAGCAGCGATGCGGACGGGCCGTCGATGGCGCTCAGGCGCCAGCTGTCGTCGCGGCGGCGCTCGCGCAGGCTATCCAGCACGGCGGCGAGCTGCGCATCGACCGGCTCGAACGCCAGCTGCACCACGCCGCCGCAGCACTGGCCGAGGGTCGGGCCGAGCGCGTAGCGTTCCAGCCGCGCGGTGGCGCCCTGCGCCAGCATCTCGCGCGCCAGTTCGACGGCGCACATCTCCAGATGGCCGCCGCCGATGGTATCGCGCTGGCCGTGCGCCGTCACCAGCATCTTGGCGCCGGGCTCGCGCGGGCCGGAGCCCTCGACGATCGCCACGGTCACCAACACCGCCGGTTCCGTAATCCGCGTTGTCAGCCACTCGTTCATTACGAAGCCATTTCCACCGCGGATATCGCCCGCAGTATCTCTTCACTGGTGGCCGGCGCGTTCAGCGGCGGATTGACGCGGTGCCCGCCCACGGAGGAAATCGCATCGCGGATCGCGAAGAACACCGAGAACGGCAGCAGCAACGGCGGCTCGCCCACGGCCTTCGAGCGGTGAATGCTGTCCTCCACGTTGCCGTTATCGTAGAGCTTCACGCGGAAGTCCTCCGGGCAGTCGGACACGCCGGGGATCTTGTAGGTGGACGGCGCATGCGTCATCAGCTTGCCGGCCGGGTTCCACCACAGCTGCTCGGTCGTCAGCCAGCCCATGCCCTGGATGAAGGCGCCCTCCACCTGACCGATATCGATGGCCGGATTGAGCGAGCGGCCGGCGTCGTACAAGGCATCCGCGCGCAGCAGCTTCCACTCGCCGGTCAGCGTATCGACCACCACTTCCGACACCGCCGCACCGTAGGCATAGTAGGAGAACGGACGACCGTTCATCGTCTTCGGATCCCAATGCAGGCCGGGCGTGGCGTAGAAGCCATCGGACCATAACTGCACGCGCGCCAGGTAAGCCTTCTGCACCAGCTCCGGGAACGACACGACGTGGCCGTTGACATGCGCCGCGTTGTCGAAGAAGCGCACCGGCTGGCCGTCCTCGTCGCCATACAGCTTGACCGCATAGGCGGCCAGACGCTCGCGGATCTGGCGCGCCGCATCCTGCGCCGCCTTGCCGTTCAGGTCCGCGCCGGTCGAAGCCGCCGTGGCCGAGGTGTTGGAAACTTTGCTGGTATCGGTCGCCGTGGCGCGGACATGTTCCATGTCCAGGCCCAGCTCATGCGCCACCACCTGAATCACCTTGGTGTTGATGCCCTGTCCCATCTCCGTGCCGCCGTGATTGACCAGCACCGAGCCGTCCACATAGACGTGCACCAGCGCGCCGGCCTGGTTCAAATGGGTGACATTGAAGGCGATGCCGAACTTGAGCGGCGTCAGCGCCAGCCCTTTCTTCAGCACAGGGCTGCCCAGGTTGAAGGCCTCGACGGCGGCGCGGCGGGTGCGGTAGGCGCTGGTCAGCTCCAGCTCCGCCGTCAACGCTTCGATCACGTTGTCGACGATCTCCTGGCCGTAGGGCGTGACATTGCGCTCGGTCTTGCCGTAGAAATTCAGGCGGCGGATATCCAGCGCATCGCGCCCAAGGTTGCGCGCGATTTCATCGATGATGTATTCGATGGCGATGGCGCCCTGCGGCCCGCCGAAACCACGGAAGGCCGTATTCGACTGCGTGTTGGTCTTGCCGCAGCCGGCGCGGATATCCACGTCCGACAGATAGTAGGTATTGTCGAAGTGGCAGACCGCCCGCGTGGCCACCGGCCCGGACAGGTCGGCCGAATACCCGGCGCGCAGCGTCATGTCCACTTTGGCTGCGAGGATCTTGCCGCTGTCGTCGTAGCCGACTTCGTATTCGTAGAAGAAGCAATGGCGCTTGCCGGTGACCAGCATGTCGTCGTCGCGGTCGGCGCGCAGCTTGACCGGGCGGCGCAGCCTGGCCGCCGCGATGCCGGCCGAGGCGGCCCACAACGCCGACTGCGATTCCTTGCCGCCGAAGCCGCCGCCCATGCGCCGACACTCCACCTGCACCTTGTGCGAATGCACGCCGATCGCATGCGCGACCACGTGCTGCATCTCGCTCGGGTGCTGGGTCGAGCACTGCACCAGCATGCCGCTGTCTTCCCTCGGAATCGCGTAGGCGATCTGGCCCTCGAGGTAGAACTGCTCCTGGCCGCCGACGAACAGCTGGCCCTTGACCACGCGCGGGGCCATGTCGAACGCGGTCTGGTAGTCGCCCCGCTTGAGCTGCATCGGCGGCAGCACATATGACTGCGCGGCCTTGGCCTCCTGCGGCGTGAAGATCGCCGGCAGCTCTTGGTAGTCGATGACGGCGCGGCGGGCGGCGCGGCGCGCGTTATCGTGGCTATCGGCGACGACGATGAAGATCGGCTGGCCGACATACAGCACCTCGCCCGCCGACAAAATAGGATCGTCGTGGATGATAGGCCCGCAATCGTTGGTGCCGACGATATCTTCCGCGGTGTAGACCGCGACCACGCCCGCCGAATTGCGCACCGGCGCCAGATCCATCGCCGTGATGCGCGCGTGCGCTTTCGACGACAGCCCCAGCGCGGCATGCAGCGTGCCTTGCAGCTCGGGGATATCGTCGGTATAGGTGGCCTGGCCCAGCACATGCAGCTCGGCCGATTCGTGCTGACGCGGCACGCCGACGGCTTTCCAGGTTTGTTCGGCGACGGACGCGGGAGCGATAGGCTGATTCATGACGGCTCCTTTCAAACGCGGCAAGCGAAGGCATTGACGGCATCGGCCGCGAGCGGCGCGTCGGCGCGGGTTTCAAACCAGAAGCGCCGCAACAGGTTCTGCGCCGCCTGCATGCGGTAACTGCTGGACGCACGCATGTCCGACAGCGGCGCGAAGTCCTCTTCCAGCATATCCATCGCGGTGCGCAGATTGGCTTCGCTCCAGCGCAAGCCTGTCAGAACGGATTCCGCACGCGGCGCGCGGCGCGGTGTGGCCGCCATGCCGCCGAAAGCGATGCGCGCATCGACCACCTTGTCGCCATCGAGCGTCAACGCGAACGCCGCACACACCGCCGAGATATCCTGGTCGAAGCGCTTGGCCAGCTTGTAGGTTCGGAACTGCACGCCGGCGCGCGGCAGCGGCACCCGCACGGCGGCCACGAATTCGTCGGGCCGCATATCCTTCTTCTGATAATCGAGGTAAAAGGCCTCCAGCGCCAGCACGCGTTGGCCGGCTGACGATTGCAGCACGACTTCGCTGCCCAGCGCGATCATCCACGGCATCGAGTCGCCGATCGGCGAACCGTTGGCGACGTTGCCGCCCAGCGTGCCGGCGTTACGGATCGGCAGCGACGCGAAGCGCTGCCGCATCTCGCCCAACTGCGACGGATAATGCCTGCACAGCGCCGCATACGCATCGTTGAGCGAGACGCCGGCGCCGATTTCCAGCATGCCGCCCTGCTCGCGCATGGTTTGCAGCGCGCCGACGTGGCCGAGATAAATGATATCGCCCAGCTCGCGCATCTGCTTGGTGACCCACAGGCCGACGTCGGTGGAGCCGGCCAGCAGCGTCGCCTTCGGGTGCGCGGCGCGCAGCGCGACCAATTCATCCAGGGTGCGCGGCGCATGGAAGGTTTGCCCTTGCGCGCTGTGGGTCGCGCCTTCGGTGCGCTGCAAGGCTTGCAGCTGCAGCGTCAACGCGGCGCGGTCGAAGCCGACCTTGGGCAGCTCCGTCATGCGGTGCGCGGCGTCGATGATGGGGCGATAGCCGGTGCAGCGGCACAGGTTGCCGGACAGGCAGTCGTCGACCTCCTTGCGTTGCGGCGCCTGGCCGTCCTTGTCGAGGTACATGCCCCACAGGGACATGACGAAGCCCGGCGTACAGAAGCCGCACTGCGAGCCGTGGCATTCCACCATCGCCTGCTGCACCGGGTGCAGCGCGCCGTCCTTCTGCTGCAGGTCTTCCACGGTGAACAGCGCCTTGCCGTCCAGCGTCGGCGCGAACTGGATGCAGGAATTGACCGCCTTCATTTCCAGCTCGCCCTGCGCGTTCAGGCTGCCGACGACCACCGTGCAGGCGCCGCAATCGCCTTCGGCGCAGCCTTCCTTGGTGCCGGTGCAATGCAGGTCTTCACGCAGGTGCAGCAGCACGGTGCGGGTCGGTGCGATGCCGGAGATTTCCTGCACTGCGCCACGGTGGTAAAAGCGTATCGGTTCGGACATCGTGGCCTCAATCTGCAAACGGGTGGGTCGCTCGCCAGTGCTCGGCGATGTCGATACGGCGCGCGATCCAGACCTTGTCGTGCTGCTGGACGTAGTCGAGGAAGCGCGCCAGCGCGGCCGCGCGCGCCGGACGGCCGACGATGCGGCAGTGCAGCCCGATCGACAGCATCTTCGGCTGATTCAGGCCGTTCGGATCGCCCTCGGCGTACAGCACGTCGAAGGCGTCCTTCAGGTAGTCGAAGAACTGCGTGCCGGAGTTGAAGCCCTGCGCGGCGGCGAAGCGCATGTCGTTGGTGTCCAGCGTGTACGGCACGATCAGCTGCGGCGCGCTGGCGGCCTTGCCGTCGGCGCCGGTGTAGTCGACCTTTTGCCAGAACGGCAGGTCGTCGCCGTAATGGTCGGCGTCGTAGCGGAAACCGCCATGTTCCATCACCAGCCGGCGCGTCTGCGGCGAATCGCGGCCGGTATACCAGCCTTGCGGCGCGGCGCCGGTCAGCGCGCGGATGATGTCGACCGCTTCCTTCATGTGGGCGCGCTCGGTGGCCTCGTCCATGTTTTGATAGGTGATCCAGCGCAGGCCGTGGCAGGCGATCTCGTGGCCCAGCTGCTGGAACGCGGCCACCGCCTCCGGATTGCGCTTGAGCGCCATCGACACCCCGAACACCGTCAGCGGCAGCTTGCGGTCCTCGAACATGCGCAGCAAGCGCCACAGGCCGGCGCGCGAACCGTATTCATACAGCGACTCCATGCTCATGTGACGATTGGAGAACGAGGCCGCGCCGATGATCTCGGACAGGAAGGTCTCGGAGCCGGCGTCGCCGTGCAGCACGTTGTTCTCGCCGCCCTCCTCGTAGTTCAGGACGAACTGCAGCGCCACGCGGGCCTGGTTGGGCCACTGGGCGTGCGGCGGCTTCGGGCCGTAGCCGATCATGTCGCGCGGGTAGTTGTCGTAGGTGGTCATGGGCGCAGGGCAGTCTATGGGTAATATATCTGTAATCATATATGCGTCGGACGGTGACGGTATATGATTTGTACAATAGATACTTATCACCCACAGATATAGGACCGACCATGGGCAAGCTCAGTACGCACGTTCTCGACATCACCGCCGGCAAGCCGGGCGCCGGGGTCAAGCTGGCCCTGTACGCCGTCGGGCCGGCCGGGCGCACGCTGCTCAAGAGCGACGTCACCAACGCCGACGGCCGCTGCGCCGCCCCGCTGCTGGAGGGCGACACCATGAAGGCAGGCAAATACGAGCTGGTGTTCAGCGCCGGCGACTATTTCGCGGCGCAGGGCGTGGCGCTGCCGGAGCCGCGCTTCATCGACGAGGTGACGCTGGCCTTCGGCATCGCCAGCGCGGAGCAGAACTATCACGTGCCGCTGGTGGTCTCGCCATGGGCGTATTCGACCTATCGCGGCAGCTGACGGCCTGCTAAGATGCCGGCACTATGACCGAATCCCTGGCCGCATCCTTGCTCCAACAAGCCGTCGCGCTGCACCAGCAGGGACGGCTGGAACCGGCGCAGGCGCTGTACCGGCAAGTGCTGGAACTCAACCACCGCCAATTCGACGCGCTGCATCTGCTGGGCGTGATCGCGCGCCAGCGCGGCGACGCGCCGGCCGCCATTGAGCTGATCTCGCAAGCGATCGGCGTCGATGGCGCGCAGGCCAATGCCCACTGCAATCTGGGCGTGGCGCTGCTGGACGCCGGCCGCGCCGAGGAAGCGCTGGCCAGCCACGAGCGCGCCATCGCATGCAATCCCACCTACGCGCTGGCCTGGAGCAATCGCGGCAACGCCTTGCGCGCGCTGGGCCGGCAGGACGAAGCGCTGCTGAGTTATCAGCGCGCGCTGGAGATCCAGCCCAACTACGCGGAGGCGCACTGCAACCGCGCCATCGTGCTGCAGGATCAGGGACGTTATCTCGACGCGCTGGGCGCGGCCGAGGATGCGCTGAACATCAAGGACCGCTACGCCGACGCGTGGCTCGCGCGCGGCAACGCCCTGCACTGCCTGCGCCTGCTGCCGGAAGCGGTGGAGAGCTTCGACCGCGCCATCCATCTGCGGCCGCAGTGGGCGGAGGCGTACAGCGCGCAGGGTTCGGCCCTGCAGCGGCTGGGCCAATTCGCGGCGGCGCTGGACAGCTACGACCACGCCTTGCGGCTCAAGCCCGGCTACGCGCTGGCGCACTACTATCGCGGCAACGCCTTGCGCGCGCTGGGCCGCAACGAGGAAGCCGTCGCCGCCTACCGTGCCGCGCTGGCGCATGGCGACAATCCGGAAACCATCGCCTTCGCCCTGGCCTCGGTCGGCGCGGGCGAGACGCCGGCCGCGCTGCCGGCGGACTATGTACGCTCGCTGTTCGACCAGTACGCCAATCACTTCGACCAGCATCTGACCGAAGTGCTGGGCTACCGCACGCCGGCGTATCTGGACGCCATGCTGCGCCGCGTGGCGCCGGCCGCCGACCTGGACACGCTGGACCTGGGCTGCGGCACCGGCCTGTGCGCGCCATACCTGAAGGCTTATTCGCGCAGCCTGGCCGGTGTCGACCTGTCGCAGCAGATGCTGGACAAGGCCGCCGACCGCGGGCTGTACGATCAACTGGCCTGCGCCGATCTGGTGAGCTATCTGGACGGCCGCGACGGCGATTGCGATCTGGCTATCGCCGCCGACGTCTTCGTCTACATCGGCGACCTGGCGCCGGCGTTCGCCGGCGTGCGGCGCGCCTTGCGGCCCGGCGGCCGTTTCTGCTTCTCGGTCGAAGCGGGCGACGACGCCGACTACGTGCTGCGGCCATCGAACCGCTACGCCCATACCCGCGGCTATCTCGAACGGCTGGCCGCCGCAAACGGTTTCCGCATCCTTGCCGTGGAAGCGCTCGAAGCGCGCGAGGAAAACGGCGCTCCCATCGCCGCCCTGGCCCTGATCCTCCAAAAAGTCGACGCCTGAGTGACTACACCTACATCAGGTGGATCGCGGCCGCCGCCGCCAATCCCTGCAAAGTCGTGTAATGCCAGATCAGCGCGCAGTTGTCGAGCGATGCGCGGCTGGTCGCGGTCAGCTTGCCGCTGAACGAGCGCGCGCACAGATACAGCGCCAGGATCGTCAGCGCCACCGCATGCAGGCCTTGGTAGGCCAGCATCGCGGCGACCGTCGCGCCCCATGCGTGCGCGGTCGGATCGAGGCCGGCCAGCTGCTGGCCGTGCAGGTCGGCCCAGAAGGAGATCAGCATGCACGCCATCGCGATCAGGATCGCCAGCCGATGCGGGCCTGCCCATTGCCTGCTGCGGCGTACCCACTCCATCAGCAGCGAGCCGGCCAGCAGCAGCGCGCATGACAGCACGGGCCATGACGGCGCCGGCAAGTGGCTGCCCGGCGGCGGACAGATCTCCAGCCGCATCGACGTGTGAATGTAGGCGAACAGGAAGGCCGCGAAGATACTGCCGTCGACCACCAGCATGATGATCGTGGCCCACCACGAGTGCGACGCCGGGCCGGTGACGCCGACCGGCAGCGTGACGTGGTCCGACACTTTCGCGGTGCGTTGCGACGGCGCCTGGTCGGTCTGCCACATCCACGCCAGCAACGCCGCCACGGCCGCCAGTCCGCAGGCCCAGGCGAGCAGCGTCAGCTTGATCGTCAGCAGCAGGAAGAAGCCGGCCGTGCCCACCGCCGCGACGAAGGGCCACCAGCTGTCGCCCGGCAGCACCTGCAGGTACAGCGGGCGCGCTTGCACGGGGCTGGTGACGATGGTCTCGCGGCGGCCGGTCGCGCTGCCCGGCAGCCAGTGCCTGCCCTGCTCCACTTCTTTCGACAATCCGGGATGGTCCCACAAAGGATCGGCCGATTCCACGTTGGGGATGCTGCGCGTGGCGTAGTCTGCGGCCGGCAGCCATTCCAGCGTCGAAGCGTTCCATGGATTGCCCGCCTCGCGCCCGGGCCGGCGCAGCACCCGCACCGCGTCCACCATGAACAGCGCGACGCCGATCGCCAGCACCAGCGAACCGACGCTCGATATCAGATTGAGCAAGTCCCAGCCCATTTCGCTGTCATAGGTGTAGACGCGGCGCGGCATGCCCAGCAAGCCGGTGAGGTGCATCGGGAAGAATGCCACGTTGAAGCCGCCGAACATCAGGCCGAAGATCCAGCGCGCCAGCCGTTCCGACATCATGTGGCCCTTCACCAGCGGCATCCAGTAGTACATCGCCGCGAACATCGGGAACACCAGGCCGCCGATCAGCACATAGTGCAGGTGGGCGACGATGAAGTAGGTATCGTGCACCTGCCAGTCGAACGGCAGCACCGCGACCATCACGCCGGTCAGGCCGCCCAGCACGAAGATGAACAGGAAGCCGAGCAGGAACAGCGTCGGCGCGACCATGCGCACCTGGCCGCGCCACAGCGTGGCGATCCAGGCGAACACCTGCACCGACGTCGGTATCGCCACCGCCATGCTGGCCGCAGACACCAGGCTCGTTTCCAGCAGCCCCAGTCCGGCCGTGAACATATGGTGCGCCCACAGTGCGAAGCTGATCAAGCCCACCAGCGCCAGCGCCGCGATCAACGCGCGCCGCCCGACCAGCGGCGTGCCGGCCAGCGCAGGGATCATCGTCGACACCAGCCCCGCCGCCGGCAGGAAGATGATGTACACCTCGGGGTGGCCGAAGAACCAGAACAGGTGCTGCCACAAGACCGGATCGCCGCCGCGCGCGGCGATGAAGAACGGCCAGTCGTAGGCGCGCTCCAGCTCCAGCAGCGCGGTGCCGGCGATGATCGCCGGGAAGGCGAAGACGATCATCACGGCGACGATCAGCATCGCCCACGCATAGACCGGCATGCGGGCCAGCGTCATGCCCGGCGCGCGCGTGAAGAGGATGCCGACGATCAGTTCAATCGCGCCGGCGATGGCGGAGATTTCGATGAAGCCTATGCCGAGCAGCCAGAAGTCGGCGTTCAGGCCGGGCGAGTATTCCTTGCCGGTCAGCGGCGGATACATGAACCAGCCGCCGTCCGGCGCCAGGCCGGCGAACAGGCTGAGAAAAAATCCGATGCCGCCGATGGCATACGCCCAGAAGGCGTAGGCGGACAGGCGCGGGAACGGCAGGTCGCGCGCGCCCAGCATGCCGGGCAGCAGGAACACCGAGATCGCCTCCACCACCGGGATCGCGAACAGGAACATCATCACCGTGCCGTGCATCGTGAACACCTGGTTGTAGACGGCGGCGCTGAGCAGCGTGTTGCCGGGCACCGCCAGCTGCGCGCGGATCATCAGGCCGAGGATGCCGGCCAGCAGGAAGAACAGCAGCGCGGTGCCGATGTAGAGCAGGCCGATGTTGGTGTTGTTGACCGTGGTGAGGAAGGCCAGCCCGCGCGGCGTGCGCCAGATGCGCTCCAGCTGCGGCAGTTCGTCCGGCGGGCGTGGCAGGGAACTCGGGAGCGGGTGCGGCGATGCTGGCGTCATTTGAGCTGCTCCAGGTAGGCGGCCAGCGCGCGCAAGGTGGCGCCGTCCATGTCGGCGCTGGCCGGCATGCGCACGCCGGGCTTGACGCTGTGCGGATCGGCGACCCATGCCGCCAGCGCGCCGGGCTGGTTGCGCAGCGTGCCGGCGCCCAGATAAAGGCGGCTGCCGATATGCGTCAAATCCGGCGCCAGGCCGGCGGGCGCGCCGTTGCTGACGCCGCGTATCGTGTGGCACGCTGCGCAGCGCTGATTCACGAACGCGCGCTTGCCTTGCGCGATGACGGCGGCATCGCCTTCGCGCGCCGGCCGCGCCTGCGCCGCCAGCCACGCCTTGAATTCCTCCGGCGGCTGCGCCACCACATGCAGCGCCATGCGCGCATGCTGCTCGCCGCAGTACTCCGCGCACTGCGCGCGATAGACGCCGGCGCGGTCGGCCTGCAAGGTCATGCCATGCAGGCGCCCCGGCACCATGTCCACCTTGCCGGCCAGCGCCGGCACCCAGAAACTATGGATCACATCACCGCTGCTCAATCCCAGATACGCCGGCTGCCCGACCGGCACGCGGATCTCGTTGGCCAGCACGATATCCTCGCCGCCGGCCGGATCGGTGTAGCGCACCTCCCACCACCACATGCGCGCCACCACCGCGACCTTCAACGCGTGCTGCGACGAAGGGCGGCTCAGTTCCGCGCTGCGCCAGATGCCGAACGCCAGCAAGGCGCCCAGCACCACCAGCGGCAGCAGCACGCCGGCGCCGACGATCCACACCTTCGGCCGCACCGGCCTGGCCTGTCGAAGACTTAAAGCGCACGCCACCATCACGCCTATGAACACCAGGCCGCCGCCGATGAACAGTATCCACCCCAGTTGCGCGATGATGGCCGCATCGGGTCCGGCCGGATGCAGCGCCGATTGCGATGCCGCGATGCCGTTCATTTGAGCGAATACAGGTAAGCGGCCATGTGGCGCGCGTCATCCGCCGACACGCCCATGGCGGGCATCGCCGTCCCAGGCTTGACGGCGGGCGGATCGACGATCCAGCGCACCAGCGCATCCGGGTAGTTCGGCAGGAAGCCGGCGACATAGCTGCGCCGCCCGAAGCTATCGAGTCCCGGGCCGGTCATGCCAACCGCGCTGTCGACGCCGGGAATACGGTGACAGGAGCCGCACTGATATTGCGCCAGCAGCAGCCGGCCGCGCGCGACATCGCCGCCGGGGACCTGCGGCGGCGCGGGCAAATCGGCATCGCAACCGGCCAGCGCCGCCGCGCAGGCGCACAGCAGCGATGCCGCAGATTTGCGGGCAAGCTCTTGGACCAGCCTGGACAACGGATGCACGCGCACGATTGAACCTGTTGAAACTGCTTGAATCGATATAATACTAGAAACATTTATTTGCTTATTTTCAATAGAACACACGATGTCCACCCACACCAAACGCCTCGTCATCAAGACCGTCGCCGCCACGCTGGCGCTGTCGGCGCTGGGTGCGGCGGGGGTGGGTGCGGTCGTGCTGCAAGGGGGCTATTACCATATCGGCGCCACGAAACAGCACTTGCAATGGGTGCACACGCTGCTGGAAAAAGGCATGCACCAATCCGTGCTGCGCCACGCGCGCGAGGTGACGCCGCCGGCCGGACTGGACCAGCCGACGCCACAACTGCTGCTGCGCGGCGCCGGCCTGTATCGCGACCATTGCGTGACCTGCCACGGCGCGCCGGGCGTGGCGCCGTCCGACATCGGCAAGAGCATGCAACCGGTGCCCGGGCCGCTGGTGGACGCGGCGCGGCACTGGAGCCCGCGCGAGCTGTACTGGATCACCCGGCACGGCATCAAGATGAGCGGCATGCCGGCGTGGGAATACCGGCTCAGCGACGCCGACCTGTGGGCGGTGGCCGGCTTCCTCGGCAAGCTGCCGCAGCTGACGCCGCAAGCCTACGCCGCGCTGGCCGCCGAAGCGGGCGAGCAGGCGCCGGCCGCCATGCCGATGCGCGTGGACGCCGACGCGCGGCGCGGCCACCGGTCGCTGACGCAGTACGCCTGCCAGGCCTGCCACCTGATCCCCGGCGTGACCGGTCCCGCCACCTACGTCGGCCCGCCGCTCAAGGACCTGGCGGGCCGCAAGTTCATCGCCGGCAGCCTGCCCAACACCACGGACAACCTGGCGCGCTGGATCCGCGACCCGGCCAGCATCCACCCCAACACCGCCATGCCGCGCATGAACGTCACCGAATCCGACGCCCGCGACATGGCCGCCTACCTCCTCAATGGTGTCAGTGCCGACATTCGGGCACGAGCTGAGCCGTAGCGGCCGCTACGGCTCAGCTCGTGTCCGAATGTCGGCACTGACACCCTGTTATGGGGGGCGACCTTGCATGTAACTCATCATTGCCTTAGAATTCAAAGCTGTCGCTCTGCGTCGGCGCCTTCATGGCCGGCCAGTTTCCCATGCAAGATTCTTTACGGTGACCCTTGGATACCGTGCCGTTATGGGTGCAATTTCTTGCACTCGCCCTCCTGATACTGTGCTCGGCCTTCTTCGCGATGGCGGAAACCGCCCTGATGGCGGCCAACCGCTATCGCCTGCGCCACCAGGCCAAACGCGGCAGCCGCCGCGCCATCACCACGCTGTGGCTGCTCGACCGCACCGATAAGCTGCTGTCGCTGGTGCTGATCGCCAATACCCTGTTCAACGCCGCCGCCACCGCGCTGGTGACTTCGATCGCGATCCAGAGCTTCGGCCACGACGACAACGTCATCACCATCTCCACCGGCGCCGTGGCCTTCCTGCTGATCGTGTTCGCCGAGATTTCGCCCAAGGTCATCGGCGCCACCTTCCCGGAAAAGATCGCGCTGCCGACCGCCGTGGTGCTCAAGCCGCTGATGGCGCTGTCCAAGCCGGTGATCTGGTTCGTCAACCTGTTCGTGACCTTGGTGCTCAAGCTGTTCCGCATCAAGGCCGGCGCCCACGTCCAGGACGCCCGCCTGTCGCCCGAGGAGCTGCGCTCAATCGTGCTCGAAGGCGGCAACTTCATCCCGCAAAAGCACAAGAGCATCCTGCTCAACCTGTTCGACCTGGAAACCATCACGGTCGAGGACATCATGACGCCGCGCTCCCAGGTCGAGGCGCTGAACCTGGAGCTGACGGTCGAGGAACTGACCCGCGAGCTGACCACCTGCTACCACAACAAGCTGCCCGTCTATGAAGGCGAGATCAACCGCATCATCGGCATCCTGCACGTGCGCAAGGCGATGGCGCTGCTGCACCAGGAAGAGGAAATCACCACCGAGCACTTCCGCGCGCTGCTGACCACGCCCTACTTCATCCCGCAGGACACGCGCTTGTTCACCCAGCTACAGTATTTCCAGGAAAACAAGGAACGCCTGGGCATCATCGTCGACGAATACGGCGAGGTGCAGGGCCTGGTCACGCTGGACGACATCATCGAGGAAATGATCGGCGAGTTCACCACGTCGACCCCGGCCGCCGCCCGCGCCGACAGCTTCGGCTGGACCGAGCAGGGCGAGTGCCTGCTCGAAGGCGCCACCGCGCTGCGCGACATCAACAAGCGCCTCGGCCTCGCCTTCCCGCTGGACGGCCCGAAGACGCTCAACGGCATGTTGCTGGAGCTGCTGCAGGAAATCCCGGACGCACCGATCAGCATCAAGGTCGACCAGTGCATCATCGAAGTGGTGCAAGTCCACGACCAGGCCATCAAAGTCGTCAAATTGATACGCCCGGGCAGCCGCCGCAGCCACTAATCCACGTCAATCGCGTGTGCTGACGCAACGTTGCGGAGTACAATCGTTTCTTGACGGCGACAAACGGCTTTACAAAAATAGTGCCTAGGAGCATTATTCCGTGGGTCCGCCCTCCTCTCTCTTACACGACGCTTCTATGGCAGCTGTCCTCCCCAACGCCGCGCCAGGCGCCCCGATGCAGGGGCTGGCGCGGGCATTGATGCAAGCCGGCCGCCTCTCCGCGGCCCAGGCCGACACGCTGCAAAAAAAATCCGTCAGCGACAAGCTGGCCTTCATCGACGTGCTGCTGGCCAGCGGCGCCATCGATGCGAAAGCGCTGGCCGCGTTCTGCGCCGAAACCTTCGCCTACCCGCTGATGGACGTCGGCGCGCTCAACATCGACGCGCTGCCGGCCAAGATCATCGACAACAAGCTGATGCAGGCGCAGCGCGTGATCGCGCTGGCCAAGCGCGGCAACAAGATGTCGGTGGCCATTTCCGACCCGACCAACCTGCAGGCGCTGGACCAGATCAAGTTCCAGACCGAGTCCACGGTCGAGCCGGTCGTGGTGCCGCACGACGCGCTGCTGCAGCTGCTGGCGCGCATCAACAAGAACAGCGAACAAAGCATCAGCGACCTGGCCGGCGACGAGTCCGACATCCAGTTCGCCGAGGAAGAGGACGCCAACGCGGCGGCCAACGCGGCGGCGGCCGAGGCCGGCGCCAACGAGGTCGAGGACGCACCGGTGGTGCGCTTCCTCAACAAGATGCTGATGGACGCGGTCAACATGGGCGCGTCGGACTTGCATTTCGAACCGTTCGAAAAATTCTACCGCGTGCGCTTCCGCGTCGACGGCGTGCTGATGGAGCACGCCCAGCCGCCGATCTCGATCAAGGAAAAGCTGGTCTCGCGCATCAAGGTGCTGGCCAAGCTCGACATCTCGGAAAAGCGGGTGCCGCAGGACGGCCGCATGCGCCTGATCGTCTCGCCGACCAAGACCATCGACCTGCGCATCTCGACCCTGCCGACCTTGTTCGGCGAAAAGACCGTGATGCGTATCCTCGACGCCACGCAGGCGCAGATGGGCATCGACGCGCTCGGCTACGATCCGGACCAGAAGGAATTGCTGCTCGACGCCATCCAGCGTCCCTACGGCATGGTTCTGGTGACCGGCCCGACCGGCTCGGGCAAGACGGTGTCGCTGTACACCTGCCTGAACGTGATCAACAAGCCCGGCATCAACATCTCCACCGCCGAGGATCCGGCCGAGATCAACCTGCCGGGCGTGAACCAGGTCAACGTCAACGACAAGGCCGGCCTGACCTTCCCGGTGGCGCTGAAGTCCTTCCTGCGCCAGGATCCGGACATCATCATGGTCGGCGAGATCCGCGACCTGGAGACGGCCGACATCGCCATCAAGGCGGCGCAGACCGGGCACATGGTGTTCTCCACGCTGCACACCAATGACGCGCCGTCGACCCTGACGCGGCTGATGAACATGGGCGTGGCGCCGTTCAACATCGCCTCGTCGGTGATCCTGATCACGGCGCAGCGGCTGGCGCGGCGGCTGTGCAGCTGCAAGCAGCCGGTCGACATCTCGCGCGACCTGCTGCGCAAGGCCGGCTTCAAGGAAGACGAGCTCGACGACAGCTGGAAGCCCTACGGCCCGGTCGGCTGCGAGCGCTGCAACGGCGGCGGCTACAAGGGCCGGGTCGGCATCTACCAGATCATGCCGATCACGCCGGCGATCGAAGCGCTGATCCTGGCGCACGGCAACGCCATGCAGATCGCCGCCCAGTCCGAGGCGGAGGGCGTCAAATCGCTGCGCCAGTCCGGCCTGGTGAAGGTCAAGAACGGCCTGACCAGCCTGGAAGAAGTGCTCGGCTGCACCAACGAATAGGAAACACACTCATGGCGACATCGGGCAACGCGGGCCACCAGGTCAAGGAATCCATCTTTGCCTGGGAAGGCAAGGACAAGACCGGCAAGACGGTGCGCGGCGAGCTGCGCGCCGGCGGCGAGGCGGTGGTCAACGTCACGCTGCGCCGCCAGGGCATCATGGTCACCAAGGTCAAGAAGAAGGCCTACCGCTCCGGCAAGAAGGTCACCGACAAGGACATCTCGCTGTTCACGCGCCAGCTGGCGACGATGATGAAGGCCGGCGTGCCGCTGCTGCAATCGTTCGACATCGTCGGCAAGGGCCACGCCAACCCGTCGGTGTCCAAGCTGGTGATGGATCTGCGCGCCGATATCGAGACCGGCACCAGCCTGAACCAGGCGTTCCGCAAGTTCCCGCTGTACTTCGACCCGCTGTTCTGCAACCTGGTCGGCGCCGGCGAACAGGCCGGCATCCTGGAAGACCTGCTGACGCGGCTGGCCATCTACAAGGAAAAGACGCTGGCCATGAAGGCCAAGATCAAGTCGGCGCTGATGTACCCGGTGTCGATCCTGGCGGTGGCCTTCATCGTCACGGCGGTGATCATGATCTGGGTGGTGCCGGCCTTCAAGCAGGTGTTCGCCAGCTTCGGCGCCAACCTGCCGGCGCCGACGCTGTTCGTGATGGCGATCTCGGAATTTTTCGTCAGCTACTGGTACATCATCTTCGGCGGCCTGTTCGGCTCGATCTACCTGTTCTTCCGCGCATGGCAGCGCTCGCTGCAGATGCAGCGCTTCATGGACAAGCTGCTGCTCAAGCTGCCGGTGTTCGGCGACGTGATCCGCAAGGCCACCATCGCCCGCTGGACCCGCACCTTGGCGACCATGTTCGCCGCCGGCGTGCCGCTGGTGGAGTCGCTCGATTCGGTGGGCGGCGCGGCCGGCAACGCCGTGTACCTGGACGCCACGCGCAAGATCCAGAACGAGGTCAGCACCGGCACCAGCCTGACGGTGGCGATGCAGAACGCCGACGTGTTTCCCAATATGGTGACGCAGATGGTCGCCATCGGCGAGGAGTCCGGCTCGCTGGACGCGATGCTGGGCAAGGTGGCCGACTTCTACGAGGAAGAGGTCGACGAGGCCGTCGGCGCGCTGGCCAGCCTTATGGAGCCGGCCATCATGGTCATCCTGGGCGTGCTGATCGGCGGCCTGGTGGTGGCTATGTACCTGCCGATCTTCAAGCTGGGCGCGGTGGTCTAGGCAGAAAGCGCGAACAGCTCGAGCCGCAGACCATCGAAGCCCTGTTGCGGCACGAAGATGGTGATGGCTTGCGCCTTCATCATGGCGTCATACAAATGGCCCTTGGGCTCGAGCGAGAAATAGTAGGTATTCGGGCGCACCGGCACCTCGGCGGGCACTTGCGCCATATGGATCAGTTCGATGCCGCGCAGCGCCGAATTGACCAAGCTGTCGATATCATCCGGCGCGGCGATCTTGAAGCGCAACGGGACGATCTGGACCAGCTCAAGCCCGGGCACATCGGCATTCACGGCCACGCCCAGCCGCGACCGCTGATCCACCTTGGCCGCATCGAGTTGGGCGCGGTAATGCCTGCTGCGTTGGGCATCCTGCTGCAGCGGTATCGCCGCGTACTTCGACGAGATGACGGTATCGAGCAATTCGCGCACCATGGTGTTCAAGCGGGAAAATCCTGGCGCAGGATTGTCATGCTCGTAGGTCGGCAAATCGGTCAGGGCATAGCGGGTGGACAAAGCCATCAGGCCACCGGCAAAACCAGTCATGCGGTCAAACAGATATTCCGGATGATGGCGCCGATGGCGGGCCAGGTGAGTCAGACTTGCGGTTCCGCTGCACACGGCATGAAGCATCCAGAACGACGCCAGGTCGCCATGATGCACTTCGACGACATGGTTTCCTGGCTGCCGATGACGCTGATACAAGGCTTCCACCTTGGCGCCGAGTTTAGTCAACAGATTGTCGAGCATGGCAGCCAGCCCGGGCGATGCGTTGATCGTCAGGCTGGGCGCCAGAAAATCCTTATCGATGTCAAAGCCGCCGCCGACCACACGCCGGAGGCGCACCACAGGAAAGCTGTGATAGCCGGTCCGCGTATCCAGATGCGACAACAAGTGCACCTGTTTGCGCAGGCAGGACAGTTCGATGCCCAATCCTTCGCCGAACAAATCCGGCACCTCCTTTCCCACGGTGACGAATCGCGGTTGACTGCGTTTTGTCTCGACCGCGCCCACGTTCCCGCCGTGCGCCTTCAGGAGCGGCAGCGCCGCATAAAAGGTGAAGTGCTGCACATCGGTCGGCAAGCTCGACAGATCGACCGATATCGGCAAGGCATCGGTCTGCGGCGCCTGGTAAATTTCCCCGTCCTGGAACATCAGCGACAGCTGGTCCGCCGCGAGAATATTGCTGGACAGTGCATCCAGATTCCACTGCACTTCCCGAACGCCCCAAAGATAGGGATTGAGCGCGGACGCTGTGTGCTGCAGCCGTGCTTCGTGGTAACTGTCCTGCTGCTGGAGATGTTGCGCTCCCAGCGTCAGCCCCTCTATCCAAAGTAACTTCATCGGCAAGCTCATCGTTTCCTCCCCACGCAATGCCGTCTAGGCTCGCCGATTCGTGCGTTGCCGGTGTTGTGCCATCGCAAATTAATGCGATGCAAGTAATTGATAATGGGAGCTCAATCTTCTGGGCGACCATCATGAAAGATCTCCTCCCGTATTTCGAACGCGAGCTGGTGATGCTACGACGGCAAGGGCGGGAGTTTGCCGCCCACTATCCGAAGCTTGCCGCCCAGCTCCACATGAATGGAGACACCTGCGCCGATCCGCACGTGGAACGGCTGATCCAGTCCAGTGCGCTCTTGGCGGCCCGCATCGCCAAACGCCTGGATGACGATTACCCGCTCTTTACCACCGGTTTGCTCGACATGCTGATGCCGCATTATTTACGGCCATTTCCTTCCTGCTCGATTGCGCGCTTTGACCAACGCGACCCGCGTCGCAGTCCGGCTGGCGTGGCGCCAGTGCCGCGTGGCACCCGTCTTCTTTCTCCAGCGGTCAATGGAACGGCCTGTAGTTTCCAGACCTGCTACGACATTCCGGCGGTGCCGGTCCGCCTGACCAATGCCCAATTCGCGCCGATGATCTCGCTGCCGACCGGAGTCTTTGCCCCGCCAGGCGCAACCAGCGCCATCAGCATCAGCCTGGAGTGCATCGACGCAGAAGGCGCCGCCGACTTTCCCTTGAACGTGTTCGTCGATGGCGAACCTACCTTCAGCGCTGCGCTACTCGATTGCCTGTTCATGAAAACCAGGGGCGCTTTCATGGAAACCGAAGACGGGCGCTGGATCGCTTTGCAACGACTGCCCATCTCCCGCTGCGGTTTTCATGCTGGCGAAGCACTCATCCCTTTTAAGAATAGCTCGCACCCGGCTTACCGGCTACTCACGGAATACTTCGCGTTTCCCGAAAAGTTCAATTTCTTCGCGCTCGATCTGGCGCAGTTGGCCGCTTGTGCGCGTTTCACTTTGCATTTGATGGTCGGCGGCCTAAGTCCCGACGGGCAATGTGCGCGCGCGTTGACTAGCCTTTGTGCGGACAACCTGTTGCTGGGGTGCGCGCCGATTGTGAATTTATTCCATCAGCACGGCGAACCAATCACGGTTACCCATCACGAGACGGATTACACGGTCAGGGCGCATCCTGTGATGCCACAGCATTTTGAAATCTACACGATAGATTCAGTGCATTATCGCGCTCAGGGCAACGGCGGCGATCTTGTCGCAGTGCGGCCCTTCTATTCCTTGCATCATGGCGAAGATCCGAACGACGTCCGGTTATTCTGGACATCGCGAAGAGATGAGGAGCGGTCGATCAGCAGTCCCGGCCATGAGACCAGTATCAGTTTGGTGGATCAGGACTTCGATCCCGCCCTACCCGGCCTGGCCACGCTTTCCCTCGAATTGAGCTGCACCAATCGCGACCTGCCATCGCAACTGCCATATGGCCAGCCGGACGGCGACCTGGCTTTCGCCGAAGACACCAACGAGATCCGGATCCGCATGCTGCGCAAGCCCAGTCCACCGCGTCGCTTCACGACCGGGGCAGGCGCGCACTGGCGGCTCATCGCACATCTGGCGCTGAATCAACAAGCGCTGAGCACGGATGGATTACCGGCCTTGCGCGAACTGTTGTCGCTGTACGATCTCCGCCAGTCCGCGGTATCGCAACGACAAATCGCAGGCTTGGTGGAACTGGAACATGCGGCGGCAACCACCTGGTTGCGTCATCCGCGCGGTGCGACGCTGGCGCATGGCGTCGCCCTGCGCTTGACCATCGACGAGGATGCCTTCGTCGGCAGCGGCATTCATGCCTTCGTGCAGGTGCTGGCGGAGTTCCTGTCGCTATACGTGCAAGCCAACAGTTTTGTCGAACTGAGCGTATGGTCCCATCAAACCGGAGAGGAGCTGATCCGATGCAAACCAAGGAACGGCAATCTGCAACCGGCGTGATCGAGCAACTCGTCGATGCGCCATACCGGTTCCGCTTACCGCAGATGGCGCGCTTGCTGGTTCGCTGGCTGGGACGTCACGGCATGCCGCCGCAGCAGGTCTGGACACAGGTGCTGCGCTTTCGCAACAGCCAGCAGCTGAACTTTCCCGCCAGTGACATTGAATCCTTGCACATGTCCGGCGTCACTCGCTGGGAAGACATTCCGGCCACCCTGCAAGCACATGGCTCTGTAAACATCGACATAGTTCCGACCATGATTGGCCTACTCGGCAACCATGGCGCCATGCCACTGGTTTATACCGAACGCGTCGCCGCGCGGCGGCACAACGATAAGAATCCGGCCGCGCGCGCTTTCATCGACTTGCTGTCGCATCGCATGGTGGCGCTGTATTGCCAATCCTGGGATAAATACCGGCTCGAGCATCAGGTCGATGTCGCCGGCCGGGATCGGCAGCGAGAGTTGTTGCTCGCCCTCGCCGGCATGCCCCGACACGCATCGCCCGGAAGCCTGGTGCATCCCGATGCCGGCGCGCTTTATGCAGCCATGCTACGCACCCGCCCGGTTTCAGCCAGTGCCATGGCCAACATCGTATCCGGCTACTTCCGCGTACCCGTGACGGTGCAGCAATTTGTCGGCGGCTGGGACGATATTCCAATCGCTATGCGCAGCACGCTGGGTACGGCCAATCCTGCACTGGGTTACGGCGCCGTCCTCGGCACCCGCATGTGGCGCCAAGACCGGCGCCTGCGCTTGGTCATCGGGCCATTGTCCCCTCAGGACATGAGCCAATTCCTGCCCACAGGCAGCGGCGCAAAGGGATTGGCAACATTGCTGACGCTATTTTCCCCAATCGGCCTGATCTATGAATTGGAATTGCTGCTCGACCGCGCTTGCGTTAGACCCTTAGTCCTGGGGCAGCGCAAGCGCCTGGGCTGGGAGACCTTCCTGCTCGACCCGACAAATCCAGCACCGGCGAAGAAAATCGGCTACCGCCTGCACATCGGTTGAACAGCCACATCCGCATTTGCGGCCGCGCAAGGCGCGGGTGCGGTCCACTCACTATAGTTTGCCGATGCTTGCCCGCGAAAACCAGGAGACCGGGATGAATCCATTGGCTACACAACTGAGCAACGTCGCACTGTCGGCCTTGGGCCTGAGTGCGCAAAGCGATCGTTTCCTGCGGATGGACTTCCCGCGCGGCGATGGCCCTCCCGGTGCAGTCATGCTGGTGAATAGTCTGATCGCCCATGAGGAGATTTCCCGCGACTTTCGCTTTGAGGTCGAGATCCTGTCGGACGACGCCCGCATCCCGCTGAAAGCATTGATGGGACGGATGGTGACGATCTCCCTGGTACGGGACGATGGCTCGCTGCGCTATTTCAATGGTTACGTCGCCGAGTTCCGCTTCTTGCGGACCGACGGCGGCTTCGCTTTCTATCGCATGCTGTTGCAGCCATGGCTGGCGTTCGCCAAGCTAAGGCAAGATTGCGTGTGCTTTCAAAACCTGAATATCCTCGAACTCACCGAGACCGTCTTTGCTCAATACGACCAGCACGCCTGGAACAGCCGGCTGACGCAGGAATATCCCAAGCTCAGCTGCGCGAATCAATACAACGAGACCGACTACAACCACTTGCACCGCCGTTGGGAAGCGCATGGACTGCACTACTGGTACGAACATAGCGCAGAGGGTCACGTCCTTTGGTTGGGCGACGATAGCCGCCTGTCGCCGATGATCGAAAGCGCGGACGACGGCACGATACCATTCCGCAGCCATGCCGGCGCGCTCGAAAGCGACGGCATCCGCGAATGGCAGCCGATACGGCGCCTGGGTTCCGGCAGCACGGTGTTGAGCAGCTTCGATTATAAAAAGCCGGTGGCGCAACGCAGCAGCGGGCAATCCCGCAATGGTCAAGGCGATGTGCCGGAATTCGAATGGGCGGAATACGCGGGTGCATATGGCTATCGCGATGCGGAAGACGGCGCCGTGCTGTCTCAACGCCGGATGGATGAGCATGAAGCGAACCGCCAGTATTTCGAGGCCAGCGGCAACGACCGCAGCACCGAGGCCGGCCGTATCTTCAAGCTGGACGGGCACTTCAGCGCGTCGCCCCGCCCCACCCCCGCGACCGAGGAAGCGCCTGTCAGCATCGGCGGCAGGGAATATTTAATCCTGCGCGTGGACCATCATGCCAGCAACAATTATCACACTGGCTCGCTCCAGTCGTCCCATTATGAAAACCACTTCACCTGCGTGCGCAAGGATGTCAAATGGCGCCCAGGACGTCACTACAACAGCAGTGCCGTAACGTTTTCAGGTGTACAAACTGCCGTTGTCACCGGCCCGCCCGGCGCGGAACTCTACACCGATGACCTCAACCGCATCAAGTTGCAGTTTCACTGGGACCGGCGTGGGAAATACGATCAGCACAGTTCGCCCTGGATCCGGGTAATGATGCCCCTGGCAGGCTGGCGCCTGGGCCAGAGCGGCCTGCCGCGAATCAAACAGGAAGTCGTCGTGCAATTTTTAGACGGCAATCTGGACCGGCCGATTGTGATTGGCGTGGTGCATAACGCCATTAACCCGACGCCCTGGGATTTGCCTGCGCAGCAGGCTTTGGCAGGACTGCGCAGCAGCGAACTGGGCGCCAACCAGCGCGGTAATCATCTGTTATTGGACGACACCTCAGGAAAAATTCAAGCCCAGCTCAGGAGCGATCATCTGCATAGCCAATTGTCGCTCGGCCATATCACGCGTATCGAAGATCACACTGGACGCAAGGATGAGCGCGGCGATGGATGGGAGCTGCGCACCGATGGGCACGGCGTGCTGCGGGCGGCCGCAGGCTTGTTGATTAGCAGCGTAGCCAGGCCGGCCGCAACGGCCCATGCCAAAGACATGAAGGAGACGCTGGAACGCCTGAGTTCCGCCAGCGCGACCCAGCTCGCATTGGCGGATCATGCAGGCCAGCATCAGGCGCAGGAAGGCCAAGGGCAACAAACGGCGGTCGCCACCGAGCTCAAAAAGCAGTGCAAGGAAATCCAGGGCGGCAGTGGCAGCTCCCCGGAACTGTCCACGCCGCACCTGGTGCTTGCCAGCGCGACGGGTATCGAAACCAGCAGCGCCACGTCCACCCACATCGCAAGCGAAGAACACACTGCGCTGACCGCCGGCGGCAGCGTCTCGCTCGCCGCCGGCGACAGCCTGTTCGCCAGCATCAGCCAGACCTTCCGCCTTTTCGTCCACAAGGCAGGCATGAAACTGATCGCCGCCGCAGGCCCAGTATCGATGCGGGCGAAAACCGACGACATCGACCTGATCGCCAACAAGGTCCTGCGGCTGATCAGCGAATCGGATTGGGTGGACATTCGCGGCAAGCAAGGGGTACGCCTGCACGGCGCCAACTGCATGATCGAGATCAGCGACAAGGTCCAGGTGTACACCTCCAGTCCGACGCTCTTCCACGGGAATCTGGAAACACTGGCTCCCAAGACTCGCCCCCAGCCGGCGCCTGAGGCGGCCAAGCCGCCGGCCAACGGCGAGCTGCATCAAATAGTGCAGGCCCATGCCGCTGGCGGTCACTATGCCAACGTCCCGTACACACTGTACAAGGGCGACACCAAAGTCGAAGACGGCATCACGGACGAGCACGGCCGTATCCTGATTGAGCATGACGATGGCACACCCGATTACCACGTGATACTCGGCGCCGGCGAATGCTTCGCCTTGAAAGTCAGTCCACGCTTTGCCGACGAAGGACAGAATGGACACGACGAGCAGCATCTGTCGAACGCCGGCCGGCGTGCGCTGGACACCACCACCAATGGCCGCAACTATCACTGACCAGCAAGCAAAGGAGCACCGCGATGGCTGACGAAATCAAACGCAAGGAAGAGACGCACATCAACGAAGTGCAACGCACGGCAACCAGCACCGTGCAGTGGTTTGCCGAGCTACGCAACAAAGCCGGCGAAGCCACCCATCCGATCACCCATAACAATCGGCTGCAAATGTTTATTTGCGGCGAAGACAGCTTTGCGGACATCGCCAAGGAAATCAAAAAGGCCCAAGAGAGCATCGACCTGTGCTGCTGGGGCTTTGATCCCGGCATGGAACTGGTGCGCGACAGCGGCGCCACTTGGCCACGAGGCGAGACTTATGGCGATTTGCTGATTGACGCGGGGAGGCGCGGTGTGAAAGTGCGTTTGCTAATTTGGTATGACGTACTTGGCAGCAACCTCGCACTCAATATGCCCGGCTACACGCACGGCACCTATCCATGGTGTTACCGCGAGCAGAGCTATTCTGCCGCAAAAGAGATTAGCGCCGTGCGCAGCTTGCGCACGCTGAATAAATTATTCCGGCGCCAACTGACTTGGCAGGAAAAGGAGAAGGAACGCATTGTCAGCATACTCTCGCGTGGCAACCGCGGCCCAATTGGGGAAGCCGACATACCGATGCTGGCTCGCGAAGAATACTGTTTTATTTGGTACAAAGCCGCTATGGCGGGGCAACTGGAAAATATTCAGATCGCCACCAGGCTCATAAAGAAAAAAGACGTCGCGCCCCCCGTCAACAAGCACGACCGGGACTTTCCTGACTCCGCCGTCAGCTGGATCGAACGCGAAGGCCTTTATCACGTCGCCACCCACCACCAGAAGCCCATCGTAATCGACTTCGCCTACAACGAAGGTAGAAAAGCGGTCGGTTATGTCATGGGTCTCAATTCCGTCACAGACTATTGGGACACCGGCGAACACCTGATGGAAGACCCCAAGCGCGAACGTGGCGGCAAGCGTGAAGCTGAAGAATGCGTTCAAGAAAAAAAGAAAGATCCCGGATTCCAGACGTTGAAACCCTATCGCGATTACGCCTGCCGCCTGGATGGCGGCGGCGCACTGGTTGCGGTTCATCGGAATTTCGTCTCCGCTTGGGCGCGGGCAACGGTGCTAGGGAAAGGCGCCGAAAAAGAAATGGCTATTGCCGAGCGAGAAAACCGGGAAGGAGGTGTGCCACCAGCATTAAAACGGGCTCCGCAGCCCGGCGACTGCAGCGTGCAAATCGTTCGTACCCAGCCGCAAGAACAGGACTTCAGCATCAAGGAAGTGTATTTCCAGGCCACCGATATCGCCACCATGGCTGCTGGCTACCTCTATATCGAAACCCAATACTTTCAATACGAGGCATGGTCGCGCAGGTTAATGGATTCGCGGGAGCGCGTCGTGAAACGCTGGAAACTTGGCTGCGCCAAAGCCGGGAAGTGCATGGAAGACATGCCGGTGATGCATGTGTTCATAGTCATTCCCGTGCCAGAGCGCCAGCAAATGGTTCCTCGCACCTACGATGCTCTAGCAGTCCTTGGTCAACATGAGGGCATGACAGGGCAGCAACAGATGATCGATAACGTCAACAACACCGCTGCGGGAGTTCAATACGATGCGATGGGAAACGCAACGGGCGGCAACGGCGATAAGGAACTCGATGACGTCGTCAGACATGCCAATGAAATCGATAAGCCCACCATAGAAACGCTCAGGGATAAGTTTCGCATGAAAATCAGCGTGGCCATGCTGAACACGTGCGCCTCGCAGAACGGCCGTTGGCGCTATCGAGAAATCTATATCCATTCCAAGCTCATGCTGGTGGACGACACCTTCATGACTATCGGCAGTGCCAATCTCAATCTTCGAAGTATGAATGTCGATAGCGAAATCAATCTGGCAACGGTTAACCCTGAAGCAGTCAAACGCCTAAGAACGGAAATTTGGAACAAAATTTCCGGGGAGGTTACAAAGGACGCACAGATGACACACGCAGGCCTCGAGGATTGCCACTCAACGTGGACATTTCTCATGCGGGTAAATAAAGCGGCGAAAAAAGATGGCCTTCCCATGATGGGCTTTTTACTACCCCTATCAGACGACCGTCCCTCAAACATAAGATTGGGGTAGCTGTGAGACGTTCGCCACTTTTATCGCTGTACATCACTTTGCTAGCTATTCCCGGGCTAGTCCTGATTACTGTAAATTGCTTTGAAATCATGAAGACACCCCTTGTTCGTAATCAAGAGCTACCTCTGTTCGAACCGCATATGCCGACTTTCACCTGCGAGCTTCAGGCTCCGCAACTGCCAGCCATTGACGCACAAGCTGACGCATGGTTCATGCAAAGCAGGACGTTGGAATCGCCCAGCGTTCCATACGGGGACGAGGACTACAAGCAAATTATTCAACTTACACAGCGCGCAGCGGCGCGCAACCATTGGAAAGCAATCTTGAATCTGGCGAGCTTGTATGTGGACAACGCAGATCCAAAACATGGTCGAGAAGATGCCGTCCTACAGGTGGAGCGCGCAATGAAACTTGGCATCGCAGCAGCCTATGACCGCATGGGTACCTATTTTATGAACGCAACTGGCGTCCGACAAGATTCGACGCGTGCCTACGCCTACTGGCAAAAGGCAGCAAGAATGGGGAATCCAGAAGCAATGGGCTTTCTGGGCGAAAAATTGAACGCGAGTTATGACAGTGGCAACGGATCCTGGTGGGCCAATAAGCCAGTAGCGGCAGAAATGCTTGCATGTGCCGTCGGACAAGGCAACGGATCAGCAGCGGTTGATCTCGCTACCTTCTACAGCATGCAGCCTCAGCGCAAAGCCACTGCTGAAGATAAACGCAAAGCGCTACACGCTCTCCAACAAGGAGTAAGGCTTGGTTGTGAAAGTTGTGCGAATGCGTTATTTGTCGAGTTTGGTAATTCCTATCCCCACGACAGGATCGTACCGCATTTAGATAATAACCGAGCTGAAAGATATGTTGTTCTTAGTACCGCACTAGGCTTCGACGCCAGCCGTCGATTCCCTAATCTGGACAAAGTGGTGCCTTTACCACCAGCGGATCTCCCCCCTTGGAACGGCGACCGAGATACGCTGATCAACGCGGCACTTGGCGTTTCGCCAGTACCTTTTTTTGAGATAAAAATTGCCCCACCTGGCAGCTCGCGGTTCGATGTACCAGCCCCCTTTGGTCTGCACAGGACAACGAGAAACAGCAAAGAACCGCACGCACCATTCGAAGGATATTGGCGTCCGCTCGGCCCGGATCACAAACCGCTACTTGATAACTCAGCGAAGCCAATTCTGCCCGGTCTCTACTACCAAGGCGAGGCGTTTACACAGTTCATCATCCCGAACAGCAACCCCGCCAAATTCCGACAAGACGTCAGCTGGGAATATTGGATCACCACATGGGGTGACCGCGAAGCGGTCGAGCCGCGCGCGCCCAAGGACTTGATCCGGGTGGTGCCAAGGCCGACGCCTTTCATCAGCAGCCCTGCCGATGCACCTTGTCCGAGAACCGGAACCTGGCAACCCTGGGTGCCGGCCGATCATCCGCTCGCACAGCTGATCAACCAGCACTGGCGGCAGGCTTGGGTAATCGCCGGCCAGCCGTTCCCACAACCAAAAGCCGACTGGTGGATCGATTTGCCAGGCGTTCAAATCACCTGGCACCTGATGGACGACACGCCGGTCCACATCAATCAGCCCATACCAAAGAAGTCGCCTGACGAATAAAGGAGCACAACATGAAGCATGAGGGACGAAGCGTTATCCGCATGGATGACAAAACTGATCATGGCGGCAAGGTGATTTCCGCCTCATCCGGGACAACGGTGATGGGCAAGGCCGCAGCACTGGAAGGCGACATGACCTTTTGCCCTCGTTGCAAAGGCACCTTCCCCATTAAACCGGATGGCGTCGGCGCCAAGCACCAAGGCCGCCCTTACGCCTACGACAACGACCAAACTGCCTGTGGTGCAAAGTTAATCTCATCGCTTTAGCATCGCGCGCCGGCGTGACCCTTTAGCCGTGCACCTCGGTACGCGCCAGCCAGGCGGCCAGGCGTTGCCAGCGGCCCGGGGGCGGGGTCTGATAACAGATCTGGCCCGGCACTTTCAGGATCACCTCGGTGCCCCGCTCCGGCAGGCTCAGCACTTCGATGCCGCCGCCCATCCGCTCGGCGCGCTCGCGCATGCCGGCCAGGCCGCGATAGTCGCCGGCCTCGCTGGCGGGCGGTGCGTCGGCCATGCCGCGTCCGTCGTCGCGCACGTACAGCGCGAAAAACTCCAGGCCGTACACCAGCTCCAACTCGATGTGCCCGGCCTGCGCGTGCTGGAAGGCGTTGTACAGCGCCTCGCGCGCGATGCCGTAGATCTGCTCGCCGTAACCGCCGCCGAGCGCCACCGGCCCCGCCGTCACGACCATGCGGAACGGCGTGCTGAAGCTGTCCTCCAGCGATTGCCCCATCGCCGCGCACGCCTGGCTCAGATTGTCGCCGTACACCACCGGCATGCGCAGCGCCAGGATTTGATGACGGCCTTCGGCCAGCACCTCGTCGGCCTGGTCGAGGATGGTGTCGATGCTGGCGCGCTCCGCGCTGCCTTCCGGCAGCCGATGGCTGACGCCATGGAAGCGCAAAATCATCCCCTGCATGCTTTGCAGCAGCGTGTCGTGCAAGCCGCTGGCGACGCTCTCGCGCTCGGCCAGCTGCCGCAGGCGGAATTCATAGCGCCGCTTCGTGCGGCGCAATACCAGCAAGAAAACACTCCCCAGCAGGGCGCAGGCGATGAGCAGGCCCAGCATCACGTACAACGGCGTTGGCGAATAGGGCGGCAAGAACGTTCTCCGGGTGGAAAAACAATTCATGCATCTTGTCATAAACTCAATACGCTTCCAATCTCCCCGACGAGGGAGACGCTACGGAAAAACCACCCCGCATTGTTGCCGTAATGCTTTAATATGGGCCCGTGACCATCCACCTGTCTTGATCCCCTCTCTATGTCGCAATCGACCCTGCTGTTTGCCGCCGCCGGCGACCTTCCCGTCAGTCTGATCGCCGGCCTGTTCGGCCTGCTGTTCGGCAGCTTCCTCAACGTCGTGATCCACCGCCTGCCGAAGATGATGCAGCGCGAATCCGACAACTACGTGGCCGAGGAAAGCGGCAAGCAGCCGCCCCACACCGACCGCTACAACCTGATGGTGCCGCGCTCGGCCTGCCCGCACTGCAAGCACCAGATCACCGCGCTGGAAAACATCCCGGTGGTGAGCTACTTGGCGCTGCGCGGCCGCTGCAGCCATTGTAAGGCGCCGATCTCGGCGCGCTATCCGGCGGTCGAGGCGCTGACCGGCGCGCTGTCGGCGCTGGTGATCTGGAAACTGGGCAGCGGCTGGGCCGGCCTGTCCGCGCTGTTCTTCCTGTATTCGCTGATCGCCATGACCTTCATCGACTTCGACACCCAGCTGCTGCCGGACGACCTGACCTACCCGCTGCTGTGGGCCGGCCTGCTGATGAACATCAACGGCACTTACGTGCCGCTGCAGGACGCGGTGATCGGCGCGGCTGCCGGCTACCTGGCGCTGTGGTCGATCTACTGGCTGTTCAAGCTGGCGACGGGCAAGGAAGGCATGGGCTATGGTGACTTCAAGCTGCTGGCCGCGCTGGGCGCGTGGATGGGCTGGACCATGCTGCCGACCATCATCCTGCTGTCGTCGGTGGTGGGCGCGGTGGTCGGCATCGCGCTGATCGTCTTCGCCAAGCACGGCCGCAACAACCCGATCCCGTTCGGCCCGTATCTCGCGGCGGCCGGCCTGATCGCCCTGCTGTACGGCGCGCCGCTGTCGGCCTTCACCATGAGCTTCACCCGATAACATGACCGACGTCACCCTGCCCTTTTCCATCGGCCTGACCGGCGGCATCGGCAGCGGCAAGAGCACGGTGGCCGACCTGTTCGCCGCGCGCGGCGCCAGCATCGTCGACACCGACGTCATCGCCCACAGCCTGACGGCGCCGCACGGCGCGGCGATGCCGGCCATCGTCGCCGCCTTCGGCGCGGAGTTCGCCGACGCCGCCGGCGCGCTCGACCGCGCGCGCATGCGCGCGCTGGTGTTCGCCGATGCCGGCGCCAAGGCGCGGCTCGAAGCCATCCTGCATCCGCGCATCCGCGACGCCGCGCTGGCCGCCGCGTCCGCCGCCACCGGCAGCTACGTGATCTACGCCGTGCCGCTGCTGATCGAATCCGGTACGTGGCGTGAGCGGGTCACGCGCATACTTGCGGTAGACTGCCCGGAAGAGGTGCAAATCGCCCGCGTCATGGCGCGCAACAATCTGCCGGAAGCGCAGGTGCGCGCCATCATGGCGGCGCAGGTGAGCCGGGCGACCAGGCTGGCCGCGGCTGACGACGTGATCGTCAATGACGGCGGAATCGAGGCACTCACGCCCCAAATCGACCGTTTGCACGATTTATATCTGGCTTTTTCGAAAAGAACGGCAACAATACCTTCGCAACGTTTGTAATTTTGCTTGGCTTGCTTCAAAATCACGAGAATTAATCGCGGGTCCACAAATAGAGGGATGTTATTTTGATTGTCTACGAATATCCTTTCAACGAGCGCATACGCACGTTGTTGCGATTAGAGGATCTGTACGAGAAATTCAAGTTCTTTGTGCACCAAGAACACCCTATGCAGCACCACGTCGCGCTGGCGACCATCTTCGACATGCTGGAAGTGGCCGGCCGCGCCGATCTGAAATCCGACCTGTTGCAGGAACTGGAGCGCCAGCGCCAGAGCCTGCTGGGCTATCGCATGAATCCCAACGTCCAGGCGGAAACGCTGGACGCCATCCTGGCCGAGCTTGACGGCGTCAGCGGCGCGCTGGTCGCGGCTCAGGGCAAGACCGGCCAGAACGTGCGCGACAACGAATGGCTGATGAGCATACGCGGCCGCACCATCATCCCCGGCGGCGCCTGCGAATTCGACCTGCCGTCCTACTACGCGTGGCAAAAGCGTCCGGCCGAGCAGCGCTTCAACGACATCGCGACCTGGTTCGCGCCGCTGGCGCCGCTGTTCGACGCGCTGGGCCTGGTGCTGCGGCTACTGCGCGACTCGGGCGGCCCGGTCAAGATGATCGCGGCGGCCGGCAGTTATCAGCAGATGTTGCAGGGCAAGGTCTACCAGATGTTGCGGCTGACGCTGGATGAATCGATGGGCGCGATCCCGGAAATTTCGGCCAACAAGTACATGCTGTGGGTGCGCTTCACCACCCAGGGCGGCGACCTGAAACCCAAGCCGCTGGAAGATGATGTACCATTCGAGCTCACCCTCTGCAACTTCTAAGATTCAAATATGGCCACCGTAGTTGACTGCCCGACCTGCTCCAAGAAAGTGGAGTGGAAGGAAGAGAATAAATACCGCCCGTTCTGCTCGGAACGCTGCAAACAGATCGACCTCGGCGCCTGGGCCGAGGAAAAGTACGCCATCCCGTCCGTACCGCCGAAAGATCCGCTCGAAGAAGAGTAAAAAACAGTGCGTTACATCACCTTCACCGCCCTGCCGATGTACAGCACCGGGCCGGTCGGCTTGCCGGTCGGCGAACCGGTCGCTGGTTCCAGCGTAATTTCAAACAACTGATCCGGTTCCACCGGCGGCAGCGTGGTCAACGCCAGCTTCAGTGAACGGTCGGGCTCGACCAGCCCGAGTGACACCGGCGCGCTCCAGTTCGATCCCTTGGTCCAGAATTGCAAGGCTTTGCGGCCCGGCACCACGGTGTCGCGCAGCGGCGTCAGCGTCAGCTGGCGATCCACGCTGGCCTGCACGATCCAGCCCGCGCCCTGGTCCTGCGGCGCGGCCAACACCACCATGTAGGCGGGCCCTGGCGCCTCCGGCTTGACCAGCAGCAGCGCCGCCAGCACCAGGCTGGCCGCCACCGCGCCGCCGGCCAGTCCGCGCCACAAGCGCAAATCATCCCACCAGCGACGCCAGCCATCGCTCGCCGCGCCGCCTGACGCCGCCGCCCGGCCTTGCACGCTGCCGGCGATGCGCGGCCACAGCCGCGCCGACGGTTCGGCAGGCTCGGCCAGCACGGTCAGCGGCAGCAGGCGGCGCTCCCAGGCATCGACCTCGGCGCGCAGTTGCGGCTCATGCGCGAGCCGCTGTTCGACCTCGCGCCGCGCGGCGGCCGGCATAGTGCCCAGCACGTATTCGCCGGCCAGCTGCTGCAATTGTTCCAGCGAATCATTCATCCCATGCACTCCCGCAATGCGGCGAGGCCGCGCTTGATCCACGCCTTGACCGAGCCAAGCGGCGCATTCAGCCGCACCGCGATTTCGCTGTGGCTGCAGCCGTCGACATAGGCGCAGACGATGCTGTTGCGCTTGGCGCTATCCAAATGTTCCAGGCATTCCTGCAAGCGGCCCATGCTGGCCTGCAGCTCGAATTGATCGGCCACCGTGGTCTGCGCTTCCTGCAACGCATCGAGCGTACCGGCATCCGTATGGACCTCGCGCTCGCTGCCGCGCAACGCGTTCAGCGCCTGATGCCGCACCACACTGTAGATCCAGCCGCGCCCGGCGCCGCGCGTCGCATCGAAGCTGGCGGCCTTTTGCCAGATGCTGACGAAGGCATCGTGCAACACATCCTCGGCCACGTCGCGCCGCCGCACGATGCGCAGCGCCACGCCCAGCAGATGCCGTCCATCCTGCAAGTACAGGCGATGCAAAGCCTGCTGCTCGCCCTGGGCACAGGCGCGCAGCACAGCGTCGTAATCAAATCCGTCGGGAGCATTGGGCATCGGCAGTGTTGGAGGTGGGGCCGCGCCCGGATGAGCGTTCGGCCGATTATAGCCGATCGCCTCTCCTGGCCGGCCGCCGCTTAAGCCGCTTTCCAGAAGATGTAATCGGCCTGGTACTGGACCTTCTGCTTGCTGCCGGCATTGGCGGCGGCGCAAGCGGCGGCAGGTGCGACGCCGCCCTTGGTCGCAACCCGCTGGATGTAGCTGACGCCGCGCATGGCGCCGCTGCCGACGGCCGGATTGGCCTTGACCAGCTGGCTAGGGATATTGCCGGCGCCGGCCGGCGCGACCGCGACCTGGGTGGCGGTGACCTTGGAGCCATCGTTGTTTTGCCAGGTGGCCGGCGGGCCGTAGTACTTGCCGATGGCCTTGCCGCCGCGGTCGCTGAGGATGGCGTCCGGGCCGATGAAGGTCCACTCGAACTGGTCGGCGGCGTCCTTCTTGGCCTTGCATTCGTAAGTGATGTCGCCGGCGCCGACGGTTTCCATGGCGACGCTGTGGCCGGGCGGCACCTGCACGGCGGCAGGCAGCGACTGCTGGCTGAACATTGGCGCACTTGCGCAGGCCGATAGCATGATGGCGGCGGCAACAACAACGGCGGATTGGATAGTTTGCATGACGGGCTCCTGGTCAGGTGTAAGGGATCAGCGAGCGAAATGGCTGCTGATCCCAGTACTACCCGCCAGCGCGCCGTTTGGATGCAGCGCGACGCAAAAAGAAATGGTGTCAGTGCCGACATTCGGACACGAACTCAACCGTAACGTACGTTACGGTTGAGTTCGTGTCCGAATGTCGGCACTGACACCATCTTTAGTAGCGGACCTGCTCCAGCCACTCCAGCAACGGAATCGTGGCCGGCAGCAGCGGTTCGACGCCGACCGCGCCCTGCCACGCGAAGGCTTGCCCTTCAAGACTCTGCGGCTCGCCTTCCCAATCGCGGCTGATGTAGAAGTGCAGCCGCACGTGCGCGTGCGGATACACGTACTCGACGCCGCACCACTCCTCGGCACTGTGGATGGTCAGGCCCAGCTCTTCCACGAACTCGCGCTTCAGCGCCTGCAGGATGGTTTCGCCCGGATCGACTTTACCGCCCGGGAATTCCCAGTAGCCGTCGTACGGCTTGCCGGCCGGGCGCTGGCCCAGCAGCACGTCGCCGTTCGGCTTGACCAGGATGCCCACCGCCACGTCGACCGGCTTGATGACGGCCGCCGTCACAGCTGCTTCCCCGCGTAATCCTTGGCGAACTGCCAGGCCACGCGGCCCGAGCGCGAGCCGCGCTGCAAGGCCCAGCGCAAGGCGTCGGCGCGCGCCGCTTCGATCTGCGCCTCGCTGCAACCGAGCGACGACAGCCAATGGCCGACGATGGCCACATAATCATCCTGCTTGAACGGATAGAACGTCAGCCACAAACCGAAGCGCTCCGACAGCGAAATCTTTTCTTCCACCGTCTCGCCCGGATGCAGGTCGCCGTCCTCGTCGTGCTTGTAGCTCATGTTGTCGGACATCCGCTCCGGCATCAGGTGACGGCGGTTGGAGGTGGCGTAGATCAGCACATTGTCCGACTGCGCCGAAATGCTGCCGTCCAGCGCCACCTTCAGCGCCTTGTAGCCGCTCTCGCCTTCCTCGAACGACAGGTCGTCGCAGAAGATGATGAAGCGCTCCGGCCGGCCGGCGACGATGTCGACGATGTCCGGCAGCTCGGCCAGGTCGGCCTTGTCCACTTCGATCAGCCGCAGGCCGTCCTTGCCGAACTGGTTCAGGCAAGCCTTGATCAGCGACGACTTGCCGGTGCCGCGCGCGCCGGTCAGCAGCACGTTGTTGGCCGGCCTGCCCTGCACGAACTGGCGCGTGTTCTGCTCGATCTGCTCCTTCTGCGGGCCGATGTGCTGCAAGTCGTCCAGCGCGATCGGCGACACGTGCGCCACCGCCTGCAGATAACTCGCCCCGCCGCCGTTGCGCTTCCTCCAGCGGAAAGCGAAGCCCAGCTTCCAGTCCGGCTCGCGCGGCGCCTGCGGCAGCACCGCCTCCACCCGCGCCAGCAGGGCCTCGGCGCGCACCAGGAATTGTTCGAGAGGCGTCGCCATCTTACGAACGGTAGTCGGCGTTGATCGTCACGTATTCATGCGACAGGTCGCAGGTGTAGACGGTGGCGGCCGCGTCGCCGCGCGCCAGCTTGACGCGCACCGTGATCTCGCTCTGCTGCATCACGCGCTGGCCGTCTTCTTCCTTGTAATCCGGATTGCGGCCGCCGTTCTTGGCCACCCACACGTCGTCCAGATACAGGTTCAGCTTGCTGACATCGAGGTCGTCGACGCCGGCGTAGCCGATCGCGGCCAGGATGCGGCCCAGGTTGGGATCCGAGGCGAAAAACGCGGTCTTGACCAGCGGCGAGTGGCCGATCGAGTAGGCGATCTTGCGGCACTCTTCGACGCTGGCGCCATCCTCGACGGTGATGGTGATGAACTTGGTGGCGCCCTCGCCGTCGCGCACAATGGCTTGCGCCAGGAACAGCGACAGTTCGGTGACGGCGGCCGCCAGTTCGGCGTACTCGGGCGCGTCGACCGAGTTCACTTCCAGCGCGCCTGCGCCGGTGGCGATCAGCATGAAGGAATCGTTGGTCGAGGTGTCGCCATCGATGGTGATGCAGTTGAAGGTCTTGTCCGCGACCTGCTTGACCAGCACATCCAGCACCGGCTGCGCCACCTTGGCGTCGAACGCCAGGTAGCCCAGCATGGTCGCCATGTTCGGCTTGATCATGCCGGCGCCCTTGCTGATGCCGCTCATGGCGACCGCGTGGCCGCCGATGGTGACGCTGCGCGAGCCGGCCTTCGGCTGGGTGTCGGTGGTCATGATGGCTTCGGCCGCGTTGAACCAGTTGTCGGCCTTGAGGCCGGCGATGGCTTGCGGCAGGCCGGCGATGACCTTGGCGGCCGGCAGCGGCTCGAGGATCACGCCGGTCGAGAACGGCAGGATCTGCGACGGCTCGCAGCCCAGCTGCGCGGCCAGCGCGACGCAGGTCTCATTGGCCAGCGACAGGCCCAGCTCGCCGGTGCCGGCGTTGGCGTTGCCGGTGTTGACCAGCAGCGCGACGATCGGCTTGCCGCTGGTCCTGGCGGCTGCCAGGTGGGCCTTGGCGATCTGCACCGGCGCGGCGCAGAAGCGGTTCAGCGTGAATACGCCGGCCACGGTGGCCGTCGGCGCAACCTTCATGACCAGCACATCCTTGCGGTTCGGCTTTTTGATGCCGGCTTCGGCGAAACCGATGTCGATGCCGTCGACCGGCTTCAGGGCGGATGCGACGGGCAGAGGGGAATTGACGGCCATAGTAGTGATCTCGTGGGTGGAAAGTGGGAGCCGCTATTGTAATACCTGAGCGGGCAAATGGCGCATCGCATCAATAGCGGGCCCGGGGTAACTTTCAGTTGCTGTCAGAATCGACAAATTTGCTGAAAAAATACTGTAAGGATGTCCTACAACCCCATGAATTCATGAGGTTTTTTGCGTAAAAGCCACAGATTGTCAGGTTTGTATTTCATGCCGCATGGAAATTAGTCTATGGTGAATCCAGTGCCCCATCCCCGCATTGTCGTAGACAACTCCCATAACAATTCCAGGATTTTCCACCTATGAAAAAGCAACTGATAGTAGCCGCCGTGCTGGCGGCGACGGCCACCGCGCACGCGCAGGCCGGCATCATGGACGACGGCGACCTCAGCATCAGCGGCTTCGGCACGCTGGGCGTGGCCAAGAGCAATAGCGAGCAGGCGCAGTTCGCCCGCTACAACCAGGCCGAAGGCGTGGCCGACAAGGCCCGCATCGGCCTCGACACCAACCTCGGCCTGCAGGCCACCTACAAGTTCAACGACTGGCTGTCCGGCACGGCGCAAGTGCTGACCCGCAAGAACACCAGCCCGACCTTCACCACCGACCTGACCTGGGCCTTCCTGAAGGCGCGCATCAACGACGAGACCAGCGTGCGCGTCGGCCGCGTCGTGATGCCGATCTTCCTGATCTCCGATTACCAGAACGTCGGCTACGCCAACACCATGATGCGTCCGCCGATCGAGATGTACGCCCAGGCCCCGATTGAAAACGTCGACGGCGCCGACATCAACTTCCAGCGCGCCTTCGGCGACTTCAACTTCACCGCGCAAGCGTTCGCCGGCGTCAGCCGCGGCAAGCTGTTCATCCCGACCGGCGGCGGTTCGGTCGCGACCTATCGCGCGCCCGCTGCCGGCATCAGCGTCAGCGGCGAATACGGCCCGTTCGTGCTGCGGCTCGCCCACGCCCGCGCCGACTTGAAAAGCAACGACATCACCCCGATCAACAGCCTGACCACCACGCTGAAGGCGGTCGGCTTCGCGCAGCTGGCCAGCGACATCAGCCTGATCGACGGCAAGAAGATCGCCTTCACATCGATCGGCGCGACCATGGACTGGAACAACATCGTGGTGCAGACCGAGTACGCCCAGCGCCGCGCCAAGGAAGCGGTCTACATTCCCGACACCAACGCCTGGTACGCGATGGCCGGCTACCGCATCGGCAAATTCCTGCCGTACTACTCGCACGCCTCGTACAGCGACGCCGGCCACTCGATCACGCTGCCGGGCGCGTTCCCGAAAGCCGGCGTGCTGGCCGCCACCGTCAACAACGTGCTGGCCTCGGCCGAGCAGAGCTCCGACCTGATCGGCGTGCGCTGGGACTTCGCCAAGTCGGTGGCGCTGAAGCTGCAGGTCGACCGCATCAAGCCGGGCGCCAAGTCGGGCGCGCTGATCTTCGCGCCGGCCGCCGGCGTCAAGAGCAATGTCACCGTCGTGGCTGCCGGCCTCGACTTCGTATTTTAATCAGGGAGACACCATGAAATATCTGCTGTCCACCCTCGCGCTGGCGATGATCGCCGCCACTTCCGCCCAGGCCGAAACCGTCGTCATCGTCAGCCAGAAAAATCCGGCCACGCGCATGTTTTCGGAACAGGCGTCGCAGTTCTTCCTCGGCAAATCCAACCTGTTCACGCCGGTCGACCAGCCGGAAAGCTCGCCGATCCGCGCCGACTTCTACCGCAAGGTGGCCGACAAGGATCCGGCCCAGGTCAAGGCGCTGTGGTCCAAGCTGGTGTTCACCGGCAAGGCCACGCCGCCGAAGGAATACGCCGGCAATGCCGAAGTGAAAAAAGCAGTTGCTGCCGATCCGAAGGCGATCGGTTATATTGACAAGTCTGCCGTTGACGATACCGTCAAAGTCATCCTGACCTTGCCTTAAACCCCGGTAGCCCTGACCGCCAACCGCCCAACCGCCCTGCGCGGGCGGTTGGCGCATGTGCTCCCCGCATCGCTAAAGGAGTGCATGTCTTGAGTTTATCGCTACGCGCGAAATTTCTGCTGCTCAGCGCAGTGATCCAGGCCATGGTGGTCGGCCTGCTGATCTGGAACAGCGTGCGCCTGATGAACCACGCCGTCGGCACCAACGCCGAGCGGGTGGCGCAGGAATATGCGGTGACGCTCAACCTGTCGCTGAGCCCCTACGCCACGCGCGGCCGGCTGCCGGAACTGAGCAGCTACCTGGCCGAGATGCTGTCCGACCCGGAGGACAGCTTCCTGCGCTACCTGGTCATCCTCGACGACAACGAACAAGCCATCATCGAAGTGGGCAAGCGCACCATGCCGCTGCCGGCCATCCTCAAGCAGGGCGGCGGCACGAGTTTCAAAGGCGTGCGCACCATCACCAGCGACGCCACGCTGCACGCGCGCTCGCCGCTGCTGCTGCGCGACAACCGCATCGGCTCGATCAACTTCGGCCTGACCACCAAAGACCTCAAGCAGGCGCGCGACGAGGTGATGCTGCAGGGCGGCGTGATTTCGCTGATCGGCTTCGCCATCGGGCTGCTGCTGTTCTACGCCTTCACCCACGGCATCGGGCGGCGGCTGGAGGCGCTCACCGGCCAGTCGCAGCAGATGGCGCTGGGCGACTACAGCGCCGCGCTGCCGGTGCGGGGCGACGACGAGATCGCCGTCTTCACCCGCGCGCTCAACAGCATGAGCGCGGCGCTGCGCGAACGCATCGCGCAGCTGGAGCAATCGCAGCGGCGGCTGTCGGAATCGGAGGCGCGCTTCAAGACGCTGTTCGACGTGGCGCCGCTGCCGCTGACGGTGTCGGACCGCAGCGGCCGCGTCGTCGCCGCCAACCGCGCCGTCGGGCAGACCTTCGGCGCCGCGGCGGCCGACCTGATCGGCAAGCGCAGCGACGAAGTGCCGTTCTGGGCCAGCGCGGCCGAGCGCGAGCGCATCTGGCGCATGCACGAGGCCGACGGCGCGGTGCACGGCGCCATCGCCGGCGTGCTGCTGCCCGACGGCAGCGTCGGCAGCGTGGCGATCTGGTCGTCGTCGCTGACGCTGGACGGCAACGACGCCATCATCTGGGCGCTGCTGGACCTGACCGAGGAGCTCAACGCCAAGCGCGAGCTGAAGGATTTGAACGTGTCGCTGGAGAGCCGCGTGCGCGAGCGCTCGGCGGCGCTGGAGCGCGCCAACGCCGACCTGAGCACGGCGCTGCAGACCTTGCAGCACACCCAGGACGAGCTGCTGGCGGCCGAGAAGATGGCGTCGCTGGGCTCGCTGGTGGCGGGCATCGCGCACGAACTGAACACGCCGATCGGCAACAGCCTGCTGGCATCGACCGCGCTGCGCGACCGGGTGGTGGACTTCGACCGCCACGTCGCGGCCGGGGCGCTGCGGCGCTCCGAGCTGATGGCGCATCTGCAGGAAGTGCGCATGGCCAGCGAACTGATTTCGGGCTCGCTGCACAAGGCGGCCGAACTGATTTCCTCGTTCAAGCAGATCGCGGTCGACCAGACCAACGACCAGCGCCGCAGCTTCGAGTTGCTGGCGGCGGTGCAGGACACGGTGGCCACCTACATGCCGCGCCTGCGCCGCGCCCATTGCGAGACCGTGGTGCGGATACCGGTGGGATTGCGCTTCGACTCGTATCCTGGCGGCTTGTACCAGATCCTCAACAACCTGGTCAACAACGCCCTGACCCACGCCTTCGAGCCGGGCAAGGGCGGCAGGATCACCATCAGCGCCGAGCCGCTGGACGACGCCACCGTCGAGCTGACCTTCAAGGACAACGGCGTCGGCATGACGGAGGATGTGCTGCGGCGCGTGTTCGACCCGTTCTTCACCACCAAGATGGGCCAGGGCGGCACCGGGCTGGGCATGAACATTGTCTACAACATCGTCACCGGCGTGCTGGGCGGGCGCATCAGCATCGACTCAGCGCCGGGCGCCGGGACGGCGGTGCGCATGCTGCTGCCGCGCAGCGCGCCGCAGCGCACATAAAAAACCGGGGTCAAGTCTGACATTCGGACACGAGCTCAACAGTAGCAGTTGCTACTGTTGAGCTCGTGTCCGAATGTCAGACTTGACCCCCGAGTTTTCTTGACCCCCGAGTTTTTAGGCCAGCTTGCCGTGGCAGGCCTTGTACTTCTTGCCGCTGCCGCAAGGGCATGGATCGTTGCGGCCGACCTTCAGGCCCAGATCCATCAGCTGCTCGCCGCTCAGGCCCTGCAGTTCCGGCGGCAGGCCGGACATGTTCGGCATGCCGCCGGCCACCGGCGACAGCAACTCTTCCGGCGCCGCGTTCGGATTGAAGTCCGCGTGCTGGTAGCTGACGTTTTCCACGTGCGACTGCTGCATCGCCGCTTCGGCCGCGTCGATCTCTTCGCGCGACTGGATGCGCACGGTCATGATCAGCTTGACCACTTCGTTCTTGATCATGTCCAGCATCTGGCCGAACAGCTCGAACGCTTCGCGCTTGTATTCCTGCTTGGGATTTTTCTGCGCATAGCCGCGCAGGTGGATACCCTGGCGCAGGTGGTCCAGCGCCGCCAGGTGCTCGCGCCAGTGGCTGTCGACACTCTGCAGCATGACGTTGCGCTCGAAACCGCCGAACGATTCCTTGCCGACGATGTCGATCTTGCTCTGGTACAGCGCGTCGGCCGCAGCCACCACGCGTTCCACGATGTCTTCGTCGGTCAGGTTCTGCTCGGCCGCCAGCATGGCGCGCAGCGGCACGTCGATCTGCCACTCCGAGGCCAGCGTCGCTTCCAGGCCGGCGATGTTCCACTGTTCCTCGACCGATTCGGCCGGCACGTATTCGCGCACCAGGTCGGTGAAGGCGCCGTGGCGCAGCGACTGGATCAGTTCCGAAATATCGGTCGCTTCCAGCAGCTCGTTACGCTGCTGGTAGATCACTTTGCGCTGGTCGTTGGCGACGTCGTCGTATTCCAGCAATTGCTTGCGGATGTCGAAGTTGCGCGCTTCCACCTTGCGCTGCGCCGATTCGATCGAGCGCGAAACGATGCCCGCTTCGATCGGTTCGCCTTCCGGCATCTTCAGACGGTCCATGACAGCGCGCACGCGGTCGCCCGCGAAGATGCGCAGCAGCTGGTCGTCCAGCGACAGGAAGAAGCGCGACATGCCCGGGTCGCCCTGGCGCGCGGCGCGGCCGCGCAGCTGGTTGTCGACGCGGCGCGATTCGTGGCGCTCGGTGCCGACGATGTGCAGGCCGCCGGCGGCGACGACCTGCTCGTGCAGCGCCTGCCAGCCGTCGCGCAACGCCTGGGCCTGGGCGGCCTTTTCAGCGTCGCTCAGGTCGGGGTTGGCGTCGATGAACTTGATCTGGCTTTCGACGTTACCGCCCAACACGATGTCGGTACCGCGACCGGCCATGTTGGTGGCGATGGTGATCGCCTTCGGCGAGCCGGCTTGCGAGATGATCTGCGCTTCGCGGGCGTGCTGCTTGGCGTTCAGGACGTTGTGCGGCAGGCCGCCCTTGGTCAGGATCGACGACAGCAGTTCCGAGTTTTCAATCGAGGTGGTGCCGACCAGCACCGGCTGGCCGCGATCGTAGCATTCGCGAATTTCCAGCATCATGGCGTTGTACTTCTCGGCCGAGGTCTTGTAGACCTGATCCTGGCGGTCCTTGCGCTGCAACGGACGGTTCGGCGGGATCACCACGGTTTCGAGGCCGTAGATTTCCTGGAATTCGTAGGCTTCGGTGTCGGCGGTACCGGTCATGCCGGCCAGCTTGGCGTACATGCGGAAGTAGTTCTGGAAGGTGATCGAGGCCAGCGTCTGGTTCTCGTTCTGGATCTTCACGCCCTCTTTCGCTTCGACCGCCTGGTGCAGGCCGTCCGACCAGCGGCGGCCCGTCATCAGGCGGCCGGTGAATTCGTCGACGATCACCACTTCATTGTTCTGCACCACGTAGTGCTGGTCCTTGAAGTACAGCGCGTGCGCGCGCAGCGCGGCGTACAGGTGGTGCACCAGCGTGATGTTGGCGGAGTCGTACAGCGAGGCGCCTTCCGGCAGCAGGCCCATCTTGGTGAGGATGGCCTCGGCCTTTTCGTGGCCGGCTTCGGTCAGCAGCACCTGGTGGGCTTTTTCGTCCAGCGTGTAGTCGCCCGGCACTTCGACCTTGCCCTTGCCGTCCGGGGTTTCCTCGCCGACCTGCTTGGTCAGCAGGCGCGGCACTTCATTGATCTTGTAGTACAGGTCGGTATGGTTCTCGGCCTGGCCGGAGATGATCAGCGGGGTGCGGGCTTCGTCGATCAGGATCGAGTCGACTTCATCGACGATGCCGAAGTTGAGCGCGCGCTGGACGCGGTCGCGGGCTTCGAACACCATGTTGTCGCGCAGGTAGTCGAAACCGAATTCGTTGTTGGTGCCGTAGGTGATGTCCGACGCGTAGGCTTGCTGCTTGGCCGAATGCTCCATCTGCGACAGGTTGACGCCGCAGGTCAGGCCCAGCCAGCCGTACAGCTTGGCCATGGTTTCCGCGTCGCGCTGCGCCAGGTAATCGTTGACGGTGACGATGTGCACGCCCTTGCCCGACAGCGCGTTCAGATACGCCGGCAGGGTCGCGGTCAGGGTCTTGCCCTCGCCGGTGCCCATTTCGGCGATCTTGCCGTAGTGCAGAACCATGCCGCCGATCAGCTGGACGTCGAAGTGGCGCATCTTGAACACGCGCTTGCTCGCCTCGCGGCAGACGGCGAACGCTTCCGGCAGCAAAGCGTCGAGCTCCTCGCCGTTGGCGATGCGTTCCTTGAAGGCGGGCGTCTTCGCTTGCAGCTCGGCATCCGACAGTTTTTCCATCGCCGGCTCGAGCGCATTGATCTCGCGTACCGTTTTTTGGTATTGCTTGAGCAGCCGCTGGTTGCGGCTGCCGAAAATCTGGGTCAGTAATGACATGCTTGAATTCTTGAAAAAACGCCGTTAAAAAAAGCCTCTGTAGGGGCGAAACGCCTTACCGCACGGAGTTCGACTATGGCAAAAGACGGTGATTTTATCACGCGCCCGGGTCTACATTGGGTTATTGGCCGGTTTAACAATAGCCGCAGAGTGAACAATGTCACAAAACCAAGCCATTTTACCCGGTGATGAAGTTTTTTTTCCGCTGTGCTATGGTTCGCGCATGCGATTCAACTCTTCCAATATCTCGATCACGCGCCGCACGGCGGTCGGGGCCACCGATTTCCTGCGCCGCGACGACAAGATGGCGGCGCTGCTGCCGGCCATCGAACGCATGGCGGCGCTACAGAAAGATTGCGCCACGGCCTTGCCGGCCATGTTCAAGTATTGCGAGATCCTGGCGTTCGAGGACGGCCAGCTGACGCTGTCGCTGCCGAACGCCTCGCTGGCGGCCAAGCTCAAGCAGCAAGTGCCCAAGCTGCAGGAGACGCTGGCGCGGCGCGGCTGGCAGGTCGCGGGGGTCAAGTTGAAGGTGCAGATGAGCAAGCCGGCCGAGATCAAGGAGCAAATGCGTTCCCTGTCCTTGTCGGATGCGGCGGTCGAAGCCTTCGACTCTTTGGGGGCGGCTTTAGACCAGACGCCGCAGAACGCCGACCTGATCGCCGCGCTGAGGGCGATGGTTGCTAAGCGGCGCGCCACCTGACACCCCGCACGGCGGCACACTGGGGTCAGACCCCGTACGGGGTCTGACCCCGCCTCACCGGGTTGCAGTACGGCTCAATCAGCCGTCCGCAAGATTAAGTTAGCGCCCACTCACGCGCCATCTGGCGCACATAGGACTGCGGAACCACATCGTCGGTTTCGAACGTGACGATTTCATAGGCATCCGGATGCTTGAGCAACTCCAGCAACAGCTGGTTGTTCAGCGCGTGACCGGACTTGTGCGCCTCGTAGCTGGCCAGCAGAGGATGGCCGACCAGGTAAAGGTCGCCGATCGCGTCGAGGATCTTGTGGCGGACGAATTCATCGTCGTAGCGCAGGCCGTCCGAATTGAGAATGCGGTACTCGTCCATCACGATGGCGTTTTCCAGCGAACCGCCGCGCGCCAGGCCGATGCCGCGCAACATCTCCACATCCTGCATGAAGCCGAAGGTGCGCGCCCGCGCCACATCGTGCACGTAGGACACGTCGCCGAAGTCCACATGGGCGCGCTGCTGCGTGCCGTCCACGGCCGGATGGTTGAACTCGATGAAGAAATCCAGCTTGAAGCCGTCGTGCGGCAGCAAGCGGGCCCATTTTTCCTTGTCGCCCTTGCCTTCGCGGATTTCGACCGGCTTCAGCACGCGGATGAATTTCTTCGCCGCCGGCTGCTCCAGCACGCCCGCCTGTTGCAACAAGAATACGAAGGACGACGCCGAACCGTCCATGATCGGGATTTCCTCGGCGCTGACCTCGATGTACAGGTTGTCGATACCGAGGCCGGCGCAGGCCGACATCAGGTGCTCGACGGTCGAAACGCGCGCGCCTTCCTTGACCAGCACCGACGCCATGCGGGTATCGCCCACCGCCATCGCGCTCGACGGGAACTCGACCATCGGCGACAAATCGACGCGGCGGAACACAATGCCGGTATCCGGCGCGGCCGGGCGCAGGGTCAGCTCGACCTTGGTGCCGGAATGCAGGCCCACACCCGTGGTGCGGACCAGTTCTTTGATAGTGCGTTGTTTTAACATCCGGAGATTATAGCGAACTGTGGTTAAGGGTGCTCGGCTTCAACATGGACCGCCTCGCGCCGCACCAGATAGATGCCGCTGGCGATGATGATCCCGGCGCCGAGCAGCGTGTAGCCGTCCGGCAGCGCGTGCCACAGCAGCCAGTCGATGGCCACGCCCCAGGCCAGCGCCGAATATTCGAACGGCGCCACCACCGACGCCTTGCCGGAACTGAACGCGCGGGTGATGGCCAGCTGGCCGAAGAAGCCGGTCAGCGCCATCGCCAGCAGCACCCAGCCGTCGTCGGCGCGCACCGCCACCCAGCCCCGGGCCGACATCAGCAGACCGACAGCGGCCATCAGCAGCAGATACCAGAACATCATCGATTCGTTGCTGTCGGTCTTGGCCAGCACGCGGCTGGTGATGGCCGCGCCGGCGTAGCAGAACGCCGAGCCGAGGATGGCCAGCCCGCCGATGGACAGGAAGCCCGTGCCTTCGGGACGCAGCACCACCAGCACGCCGGCCAGCGCGACGGCGATGGCGAGCCACTGGCCGAGGCCGACCTTCTCCTTCAGTAGAAACACCGACAGCGCGGTGATCAGCGCCGGCGCGATGAAGAAGATCGAATACGCCTCGGCCAGCGACAGCGCGCGCAAGCCGAAGGCGAACGAAGTCAGCATCGCGATGCCGAGCGCGCTGCGAAACAGGTGCAACGGCCAGCGCACGCGCAAGATGCCCTTGAACGCGCCGCGGTACAGCATGTAGCCAATCAGCAGCGGCAGCGAGCTGAGCGCGCGCATGGCGGTGACCTGGGTGGCGGGATAGTGGGCGGACAACAGCTTCATGGTGGTGTCCATGCACGAGAACATGGCCACGGCGACCAGCATCGCGTAGATGCCGCGCAGGTTTTCTTGACGGGAGGACAGGAGCAGCTCCTTGACGACAGGTCCGGAGGGCGGACCACTGGGAACGTCATCATGGCGACGTCCGGAGCCAGGACAGCGCGCCGCGCCATCGGCACCAATTATAACAAACTGATAATTTTCGCATACATATACAAGCCTATCTGCGTCTACAGACAGCTGCTAGTCTGAAAGCAAAATCATAGATTTAAAACAAAACATTTTCGCCGGGGACAGAAGAAAATGGTGTCAAGATTTCAACAAGTTAATGTCATCACACTTGAGGAAACTTAAATCTTCTTTTGTAGTCTTATTTTAAGGAGCGATAAAATGAAAGAGCTGACTTTGAATGAACTTCCACTTATCTCTGGTATGGGCAGAGCAACTGGCACCACTGGATTGCAATTGTCAGCGTCATGCTCTGACGGTATGTTGTGGGGAACGATAGGAGGAGCACTTGCCGGATCTTCTGCAGGACTGCTAGGGGCAGCGTTGGGCGCAGCGGGAGGTTTTATTGGAGGAGCGGGGGCTGGTGGTTGTTTCACTTTTCCTAAACCAGCGATGCAGAAGTGAACGACCAAAGGTGAAATATGTTGATCTTCAAAAAACGCCTACTCAGCAATTGGAAAAAAACCCACGCTAAAGGGCAGATACGATTCATTATTTCTTACGGCATGATCATTTGGGGTGTAAGTACAGCAATTGGCACCATAGCGTTTATGTGGCTGTTCGCTCCCCTGGTAAATCTTGCAAAGTTCAGCGTGTTCGCGTTCACAGTATTCCCATTGCTGGGCATTTTGCTAGCGGTGAACTTGTGGCGCGAATGTGAGCGCGAGTCCATCAACCGATGAGCGACGCAATACGAACTTTCTTTCTCCATAAAGAAACGGCGCTATAACCAGCGCCGTTTTCTTTATTACAGCTGACCCAGCAGCGTTTCCGCGTTCGACACTTCGAACTTGCCGCCCTGCTCGATGTTCAACTGGGTGACCACGCCGTTGTCGACGATCAGCGAGTAGCGCTGCGAGCGTGTGCCCATGCCGAACTTGCTGAAGTCGGCATCCAGGCCCAAGGCCTTCGAGTAGGCGGCGTTGCCGTCGGCCATCATGCGCACGATGCCGGTGGCTTTCTGGTCGCGGCCCCACGCGCCCATGACGAAGGCGTCATTGACCGAGATGCACCAGATTTCATCGACGCCCTTGGCCTTCAGATCGGCCGCGTGCTTGACGTAGCCAGGCACGTGCTGCGCCGAGCAGGTCGGGGTGTAGGCGCCAGGCAGGCCGAAGATCGCGATCTTCTTGCCCTTGACCAGGTCCTGCACGTTGAAGGTGTTCGGGCCGAGCGAGCAGCCTTCGGTTTCGGTTTCGATGAATTCCGACAGGCTGCCTTCCGGCAGGGTATCGCCGATCTTGATGGTCATGGATGACTCCTTTTATAGATGTGAATGTCAAAAAGCCGCGCCCAGGCGCGGCTTTTCCCCGGATAGAACCGGCAGTATGCCTTAATCGGCTTGCTTGCGCAGGAATGCCGGAATGTCGTACGTCTCCATGCCGTTCTTCTCCATCGCGCGCACCTGCTCCGAGGCCGACTCGCGACGCCATACCGCTGGCGCCTTCATGCCGTCGAACGCCGGCGAGGCGCCGCCGCCCATGCCGCTGGTCGCGCCCATCGACATGCCCGCCGCCGCAGCCGCGCCGCCCAGACCAGCCGATGGGGTCATCGGGCTGTTGTGGGTGCCGGTGCGCAGCATCTGCTGAGGAACCAGCTGCACGTGCTTCTTGGCCTTGCCCAGGCCGGTCGCCACCACGGTGACGCGGATGTTGTCGCCCATGTCGTCGTCGTAGGCGATGCCCTGTGCGATCGACGCATCCGGCGCGGCAAACGCGCGCACGGCGGCCATGACTTCCTTGATCTCTTTACCCTTCAGGCCGCGCGACGCGGTCACGTTCACCAGCACGCCACGGGCGCCGGACAGGTCGACGCCGTCCAGCAGCGGCGAAGCCACGGCCTGTTCGGCGGCGATGCGCGCGCGGTCGACGCCGGACGCGGTCGCGGTGCCCATCATGGCCTTGCCCTGCTCGCCCATGATGGTCTTGACGTCGTTGAAGTCGACGTTGATATGGCCAGGCACGTTGATGATCTCGGCGATACCGGCGACGGCGTTGTTGAGCACATCGTCGGCGTGCTGCAGCCACTCGATCAGCGATTCGTCTTCGTAGATCTCTTCCAGCTTCTCGTTGAGGATCACGATCAGCGAGTCGACGTGGGCCGACAGCTGCTCCAGGCCTTCGTCGGCGATGTCCATGCACTTCTGGCCTTCGTGCGAGAACGGCTTGGACACCACGGCCACGGTCAGCGCGCCGAGCGACTTGGCGATTTCCGCCACGATCGGCGCGGCGCCGGTGCCGGTGCCGCCGCCCATGCCGGCGGCGATGAACACCATGTGCGCGCCGCGCAGCGAGTCTTCGATACGCTGGCGCGAATCCTCGGCCAGCTTGCGGCCGACGTCCGGCTTCATCCCGGCGCCCAGGCCGGTGTCGCCGATCTGGATCACGTTGTCGGCCTTGGAAGTCGCCAGCGCCTGGGCGTCCGTGTTGGCGGCGATGAACTCGACGCCGGACATGCCCTTGTTGATCATGTGTTGAACTGCGTTGCCACCTGCCCCGCCGACTCCGACGACCTTGATGACGGTACCCAAAGCTGCGTTATCGACCATATCAAACTCCATGATGTACTCCCTATCAGAATGCGGTTTTCAAGCGCCAGTCCTCATATCTGTAGAAGAACTGGGGATTGAAAACTGCGGTTTCAATATTAAAAAAACGTCGCGTTTGTACTTCAGAATTTCAGAAATTACCGAGGAACCATTCCTTCATGCGCTGCCATACCGCCTTCACCGACCCATCCTGCCGCGTCACGATGTGGCCACGCAGGTACTGCTTTTTCGCTTCCAACAACAGGCCAAGCACGGTCGCGTAGCGCGGGCTGCGCACCACGTCGGCCAGCTGGCCACGATAGTCCGGCGTGCCCAGACGCGCCGGCTTGAGGAAAATATCTTCCGCCATCTCGACCATGCCCGGCATGATCGCCGTGCCGCCGGTCAGCACGATGCCCGACGAGAGCACGCCCTCGTAGCCGGACTCGCGCACCACCTGGTGCACCATCGCGAACAGCTCCTCGACGCGCGGCTCGATCACGGCGGCCAGCGCCTGGCGCGACAGGTTGCGCGGACCGCGGTCGCCCAGGCCCGGCACCTCCAGCGTCTCGCCCGGATCGGCCAGCACCTGCTTGGCGACGCCGTAGCGGATCTTGATCTCTTCCGCTTCCGAGGTCGGCGTGCGCAGCGCCATCGCGATGTCGTTGGTGATCTGGTCGCCGGCGATCGGGATCACCGCCGTGTGGCGGATCGCGCCGTCCGAAAACACCGCCACGTCGGTGGTGCCGCCGCCGATATCGATCAGCACCACGCCCAGTTCCTTCTCATCGGGCGTCAACACGGCGTCGGCCGACGCCATCGGCTGCAGGATCAGGTCCGACACTTCCAGGCCGCAGCGGCGCACGCACTTGACGATGTTCTGCACCGCCGACACCGCGCCGGTCACGATGTGCACTTTGACCTCGAGGCGGATGCCGCTCATGCCGATCGGCTCGCGCACATCTTCCTGGCTGTCGACGATGAATTCCTGCGGCACCGTATGCAGCAATTGCTGGTCGGTCGGAATGTTAACCGCCTTTGCCGTTTCGATGACGCGCGCCACGTCGGTCGCCGTCACTTCCTTGTCCTTGATCGCCACCATGCCGCTCGAATTGAAGCTGCGGATATGGCTGCCGGCGATGCCCGCGTAGACGTTGCGGATCTTGCAGTCGGCCATCAGCTCCGCTTCTTCCAGCGCGCGCTGGATCGATTCGACGGTCGCCTCGATGTTCACGACCACGCCCTTCTTCAAGCCTTTCGACTCGTGCTGGCCCAGGCCGATCACTTCGTGGCGTCCGTCGCCCATCACCTCGGCCACCACGGCCACCACTTTCGAGGTGCCGATGTCGAGGCCGACGATCAGGTTCTTCGCGTCTTTAGTCATGTCTTTCTCTGCCTACTGTATTTGCTTGTTCGGTTTAACGGCCGCTGGTTTCGTCTTTGGCTTGGCTCCCTCGGCCGGAATCTTCAATCCCGTCGCGCTCAGGGCCAGCCCGTTCTGGTAACGCATATCGATCGTGTCGATGTTCTGCAGGTGCTCCACCAGCTGCGGATAAATCCCGGTCAGGCGGTCCACCCTTTCCTTCAACGTGGTGCTGGTCTGCTCCCGCCCCAGCGCCACGCTCATGCCGTTGTTCAGCTTCACCGTCCACGCATAGCGGCTCGACAGCGACAAGGCCTGCGGCACCAGCTTGAGCGGCGCGAACCACGCCCGCAGCTCGTCGTAACGCGACAGTACTTCCTTCTCGCTGCCTTCCGGTCCGTCGAACTCCGGCAGCACGTGATCCTCTTCCGCCTCGGCCAGGTTGGCGGTGAACGCCTCGCCCTTGGTCGACAGCAGCCGGCCGTCCTCGCCCCACGTGCCCAGCGCCTCATACTCCTCCAGCGCCACGATCAGCTGGTCCGGCCATTCGCGCCGCACCGTCGCGCGGCGCACCCACGGCACCGATTCGAACGCCTGGCGCACCGCATCCAGGTTGGTGGTGAAGAAGTTGCCCTTGACCCGATACAGCGCGTTGTTCCGCAGCGTCAGGTGGTTCACATGCTTCAGCTCTTCCTGCGCCATGTTCTCGATGCGGATGGTGCGCAGGTTGAACATCGGCCGCTGCGCCACCCACCAGACGCCGGCCGCGATGCACGCCGACAGCGTCAGCACGAAGATGCCGCTGGCCGTTGCATTCAAGGCTTTAACGTCTTGCCACATTGACTCGTTAGCCCTTCATTTTCAAACGCGCCGTGCGCAGGATTTCCACGCACAGGTCTTCATAGCTGATGCCTTCCGCGCGCGCCGCCATCGGCACCAGCGAATGGCTGGTCATGCCCGGCGACGTGTTCACCTCCAGCAGGAACGGCTTCTGGTCGCGTTCGCGCAACAGCACGTCGACCCGTCCCCAACCCTCGCAACCCAGCGCCAGGTAGGCCTGCAGGGCGATGCGGCGCATCTCGTCGCTCAAGGCGTCGGGCAGCACGGCCGGGCAGAAATACTTGGTGTCGTCGGTGAAGTACTTGTTCTGGTAATCGTAATTGCCTTCCGGCGCCACGATCTCCACCACCGGCAGCGCGCGCGCGGTCGCGCCCGAGCCGAGGATGGCGACGGTGAACTCGCGGCCGGTGACGAATTCCTCGGCCAGCACCGAGTCGTCCAGCGCGGCGGCGGTATCGTAGGCGGCCTTCAGTTCATCGGCGGCGTTGACCTTGGTGATGCCGATGGTCGAACCTTCATGCGGCGGCTTGACGATCAACGGCAGGCCCAGGTCGGCGGCGACCGCGCCCAGGTCGGAGCCGGCGTTCAGCACCGCATAGCGCGGCGTCGGCACGCCGGCGGCCAGCCAGACGATCTTGGTGGTGATCTTGTCCATGCCCACCGCGCTGGCCATCACGCCGCTGCCGGTGTAGGGAATGCCCAGCAGTTCCAGCGCGCCCTGCAGGCTGCCGTCTTCGCCGTAGCGGCCGTGCAGCGCGATGAACACGCGGTCGAATTTTTCAGCCGCCAGTTCGGCCAGCGAACGCGCGCCGGTGTCGAACAGGTGGGCGTCCACGCCCTTGCTTTGCAGCGCCGTGGCCACGCCGGTGCCGGACATGATCGACACTTCGCGCTCGGCGGAGCGCCCGGCGTACAGCACGCCGACTTTGCCGAATGCTTTTGCATCAATAGGAGTAAGGGTAGTCACGTTCAGACCTTTGGATAATTAGTCAGTTTTGCAGGGACGCCGCTGATCGAGCCCGCCCCCATGGTCATCACGACGTCGCCGTCGCGCACCACACTCATGATGGTTTCCGGCATATCGCCGATCGCCTCCACGAAAATCGGTTCGGTCTTGCCGCGTGCGCGCAGCGCATGCGCCAGCGCACGGCCATCGGCGGCGACCACCGGCGCTTCGCCGGCTGCGTAGACTTCCGCCAGCACCAGCACGTCCGGCGCGCCCAGCACCTTAACGAAGTCTTCGAACAGGTCGCGGGTGCGGCTGTAGCGGTGCGGCTGGAACGCCAGCAGCAGGCGGCGGCCCGGATAGGCGGCGCGCGCGGCGGCCATGGTCACTTCCATCTCCAGCGGGTGGTGGCCGAAATCGTCGACCAGCGTGAAGCTGCCGCCGGTTGGAATCGCCACGTCGCCGTACTTGGTGAAGCGGCGGCCCACGCCGGCGAAACCGGCCAGGCCGGCCTGCGTCGCGCTGTCGGCGACGCCGATTTCACGCGCGATGGCGACCGCCGAACAGGCGTTCTGCACGTTGTGCAAACCCGGCTGGTTCAGCACCACGTCCAGGTCCGGATAGCCTTCCTGGATCACGGTGAAGTGCATCTCGACGCCGACCGCGCGCGCGTTCACGGCGCGCACTTCCGCGTCTTCGGCGAAGCCGTAGGTGGTCACCGGCTTGGTCACGTGCGGGATGATCGAGCGCACATGCGGATCGTCGATGCACAGCATGGCGCGGCCGTAGAACGGCAGGCGGTGCGTGAAGTGGACGAAGGCCTGTTTGAGCTTTTCGAAATCGTGCTCGTAGGTTTCCATGTGATCGGCGTCGATGTTGGTGATCACTTCGATCATCGGCGCGAGGTTAAGGAAGGAGGCGTCCGACTCGTCGGCTTCCGCCACCAGGTATTCACCGGAGCCGAGTTTGGCGTTGGCGCCGGCGGCGGTCAAACGGCCGCCGATGACGAAGGTCGGATCCAGGCCGCCCTGCGCCAGCACCGACGCCACCAGGCTGGTGGTGGTGGTCTTGCCGTGCGTGCCGGCGATGGCGATGCCGCGCTTCAGCCGCATCAACTCGCCCAGCATCACGGCGCGCGGGACGATGGGAATCTTGCGGCTGCGCGCGGCGACCACTTCGGGATTGTCCTGCTGGACGGCGGTCGATGTCACAACGGCGTCGGCCTTGCCGATATTTTCCGCCGCGTGGCCCTGGCACACGCGCGCGCCCATGTCCGCCAGACGCTGGGTGACGGCGTTGCTGCCAAGGTCCGAGCCGGACACGTTGTAGCCCAGCGTCAGCAGTACTTCCGCGATGCCGCTCATGCCGCTGCCGCCGATGCCGACGAAGTGAATGTTTTTTACTTTATGCTTCACGGCTTAACCTTTGCCAGTTGTTCCAATGCGTTCGCGATCGCGTCGTTCGCGTCGCGTTTGCCGACGCCGCGCGCCGCCGTCGCCATCGTCAGGCAGGCGGTGCGCGTCAACGTTTCCAGCAGCGTCGCGACACTCTGCGCGCTCAATTCCGTTTGCGGCATGTGGATCGCCGCGTTCTGCTTCGCCATCCACTTCGCGTTGTCGCGCTGGTGGCTGGTGGTGGTCGCCACGAACGGCACCAGCACGCTGGCCACGCCGGCGGCGGTCAGCTCCGACACGGTGATCGCGCCGGCCCGGCAGATCACCAGGTCGGCGGCGCTGTAGGCGGCGGCCATGTCGTCGATGAAGTCGACCACGTTCGCTTCCACGCCCGCCTGGGCATAGGCCGCGCGCAGTGCGTCGATATTCTTCTTGCCCGACTGGTGCGTCACGACCGGACGCTGTGCGGCCGGGATCAGCGCCAGCGCGGCAGGCAGGCTGTCGTTCAGCGCCTTGGCGCCAAGGCTGCCGCCGACCACCAGGATGCGCAGCGGACCTTCACGGCCGGCGAAACGCTGCGCCGGTTCGAGCATGTCCAGGATTTCCTTGCGCACCGGGTTGCCGGTGACGACGGCCTTGCTGGCCGCGGCGCCGAAGTCCGCCGGGAAGCCGAAGCAGACGCGGTCGGCGAACGGCACCAGCGTTTTATTCGACAGCAGCAGCGCCGCGTCGGCATTGACCAGCACCAGCGGCACGCCGCGCATGCGCGACATCAGGCCGCCCGGCACGGTCACATAACCGCCCATGCCCATCACCACGTCCGGCTTGCGGGCGCCGATGTAGCCGAAGCAGGCCGCGAACGCCTTGACCATCTTCAGCGCGCCGCCGAGCGAGTGCTTCAAGCCCTTGCCGCGCATGCCGGTGAAGTCGATGCTGTCCATCGCGATGCCGTGCTTCGGCACCAGCTCCTGCTCCATGCCGGTGGAGGTGCCCAGCCAGCTCACTTCCCAGCCGCGCGCGCGCATGGTTTGCGCGATCGCCAGGCCGGGGAAAATATGACCGCCCGTACCGGCCGCCATAATCATCAATCGTTTCATAGTCTGCCACCACGCATCAGCACCCGGTTCTCGTAGTCGATCCGGAGCAGGATCGCGAGGCCGATGCAGTTAATTACAACACCCGTGCCGCCATAGCTCATCAGCGGCAAGGTCAAGCCCTTGGTCGGCAGCAGGCCAAGGTTGACACCCATATTAATAAACGTCTGCACGCCGATCCAGATGCCGATGCCCTTGGCCGTGAGGCCGGCAAAGGTCTGGTCGATGGCGATGGCCTGGCGGCCGATATCGAAGGCGCGCTTGACCAGCCAGTAGAACAACGCGATCACCACCAGCACGCCGGCCAGGCCGAGTTCTTCGCCGATCACCGCCATCAGGAAGTCGGTGTGCGCTTCCGGCAGATAGTGCAGCTTTTCCACGCTGCCGCCCAGGCCGACGCCGAAGATCTCGCCGCGACCGAATGCGATCAGCGAGTGGGTCAGCTGGTAAGCCTTGTTCAAGGCGTTGTCCTCTTCCCACGGATTGAGGTACGCGAAGTAGCGCTCGCGGCGGAATTTCGACAGCGCGATGATCGAACCGAAAATCGCCACCAGCACCAGGCCGATGCCGCCGAACCAGATGGCGTTGATCCCGCCCAGGAACAGGATGCCCATCGCGATGCAGACGATCACGCCGAAGGCGCCCAGGTCGGGCTCGAGCAGCAGCAGCAGGCCGACCACGCCAACCGCCGCGGCCATCGGCATGAAGCCCTTGGTCAGCTTGTGCATGTATTCCTGCTTGCGCACCGTGTAGTCGGCGGCGTACAGCACCGCCACCACCTTCATCAGCTCCGACGGCTGGATCTTGATCACCACCAGCGACAACCAGCGGCGGCTGCCGTTCACCACGGAGCCCAGGCCCGGCACCAGCACCAGGAACAGCATCACCAGCGTGCCGATGAACAGATACGGCGCAGCCTTCTGCAGATCCGCGATGCGGATACGGAACACGAACAGACCGACCACCAGCGAGAAGGCGATAAACATCGCCTGGCGCTGCACGAAATAGGTGTTCTGCCAGCGTACGTAGTTGACGTACTTCGGCGAATCCGGCAGCGAGATCGAGGCCGAATACACCATCACCATCCCGAGCAGCATCAGCAGCAACGTGACCCAGACCAGCGGCTGGTCGTACTCCATCATCTTCGACTGGCGCGCGCGGCTGTCCATCGACGTCGCCGTCGAATTCGAGCCAAAGCGGAACGGCAGCTGGAAGGCCATCAGAGCTCCTGTCCCGCGTCGAGCGCGATATCGCGCACGGTGTCGATGAACACCTGGGCGCGATGCGCGTAGTTCTTGAACATGTCCATGCTGGCGCAGGCCGGCGACAACAGCACGGCGTCGCCGGCCTGCGCCAGTTCGCTCGCGCGCTTGACGGCCAGCGGCAGGTCGGCGCCGCAGTCTTCCAGCATCACACCCGACGGCTCCAGCGCGGCGCGGATCTGCGGCGCGTCGCGGCCGATCAGCAGCACGGCGCGCACATGGCGCGACACCGGCTCCGCCAGCGGCGTGAAGTCCTGGCCCTTGCCGTCGCCGCCCATGATCACCACCAGGCGCTGGTTGGCGCCGGTGAAGGCTTTGCCCAAACCGTACAGCGCGGCCACGGTGGCGCCGACGTTGGTGCCCTTGCTGTCGTCGTAGTATTCGATGTCGTCGATCGCGCTGACCAGCTCCACGCGGTGCGGCTGGCCGCGATACTCGCGCAGGCCGTGCAGCAGCGGCGCCAATGGCAGGTCGATGGCGCGGCACAGCGCCAGCGCGGCCAGCGCGTTGGCGGCGTTGTGCACGCCGCGAATCTGAAGCGCGTCGGCCGGCATCAGGTTCTTGACCATGCACTCGACAGGCGGCGGAGGCGGATCATTCTTCTTGCGTTTCTTCGGTTCCGCGTCGTCCTCGACCGGGACGGCGGTGGCCAGCCACAGCACGCCGCGCTCGTTGTTCAGGCCCAGGTCGTCGCGCACGGTCGGCGCATCGGTGCCGAAGGTGACGTTATGGCCGGCGCCGCTGGCCATGCGCATCACGGTCGCATCGTCGCGGTTCAACACGCGCACGGTGTCGGCGGCGAAGATGCGGTGCTTGGCGGCGGCGTAGGACGGCATGTCGCCGTGCCAGTCCAGGTGATCCTGGGTCACGTTCAGCACCGTGGCGGCGTGCGCCTCCAGCGTGAAGGTGGTCTGCAGCTGGAACGACGACAGCTCCAATACCCACACTTCCGGCAGAGAGTCGGTGTCCATCACCTCGCGCAGCACGTCCAGCGCGGCGGGGCTGATGTTGCCGGCCACGCGCACGGTCTTGCCGGCGCGTTCGCACAGCTGGCCGACCAGCGTCGTGACGGTGGTCTTGCCGTTGGTGCCGGTGATGGCGATCAGCTTCGGCTCGTAGGCGCGCTCATTCTTCAACATTTCCAGCGCCTGCGCGAACAGTTCGATCTCGCCCCAGACGGGAATGCCGGCGGCGCTGGCGGCCGGGTTGATCTCGGCGAGCTCGCGATGCGGCGCCAGGCCGGGGCTGACGGCGACGAAGTCGATGCCGTCCAACAGCGATGCGGCCAGCGGGCCGGCGATGAACTCCGCATCCGGCAGCGACGCGCGCAAGGCCGGCAGACGGTCCGGCGACTCACGCGTATCGGCAACGCGCACGCGCGCGCCGCTGCGGGCGAGCCACAGCGCCATCGCCAGGCCGGATTCACCCAGACCGAGTACCAGTGCGTTTTTGCCGTCGTAGATCATCAGCGCAGTTTCAACGTAGAGAGTCCGACCAATACCAGCATCATCGTGATAATCCAGAAGCGCACGACGACCTGGGTCTCTTTCCAGCCTTTTTGTTCAAAGTGGTGATGCAGCGGCGCCATCAGGAACACGCGGCGGCCGACGCCGAAGCGCTTCTTGGTGATCTTGAACCAGCCCACCTGGATGATCACCGACAGCGTCTCCGCGACGAAGATGCCGCCCATGATGAACAGGACGATTTCCTGGCGCACGATGACGGCGATGGTGCCCAGCGCGCCGCCCAGCGCCAGCGCGCCGACGTCGCCCATGAACACTTGCGCCGGGTGCGTGTTAAACCACAGGAAGGCCAGGCCCGCGCCGGCCAGCGCGCCGCAGAAGATAATCAGCTCGCCCGCGCCGGGAATATGCGGGATGAACAGGTAGCGCGAATAGGTGGCGCTGCCGGTCAGGTAGGCGAACAGGCCGAGCGCCGAACCCACCAGGATGGTCGGCATGATCGCCAGGCCATCCAGGCCGTCGGTGAAGTTGACCGCGTTGCTGGTGCCGACGATGACGCAGTAGGTCAGCGCGATGAAGCCCCACACGCCCAGCGGGTAGCTGATGGTCTTGAAGAACGGGACGATCAAGTCGGCCTTCGGCGGCAGATCCAGCTCGAAGCCCGACTGCACCCACGCGAAGAACAGCTCGAAGACCTTGCCGGCGTTCGGCGCGGACACCGAGAACGCCAGGTACAGCGCGGCGGCCAGGCCGACCAGCGACTGCCAGAAGTATTTTTCCGCCGAGCGCATGCCTTCCGGATCCTGGCGCACCACCTTGCGGTAGTCGTCGACCCAGCCGACCGCGCCGAAGCCCAGCGTGACGACCAGCACCGGCCAGATCAAGCGGTTCGACAGGTCGCACCACAACAGCGTCGAGACGCCGATGGAGATCAGCAGCAGCACGCCGCCCATGGTCGGCGTGCCGTGTTTTTTCAGGTGGGTCTGCGGACCATCGGTGCGCACGGCCTGGCCGTACTTCATGGCGGTCAGTTTGCGGATCACGGCCGGGCCGGCGGCCAGGCCGATCACCAGCGCGGTGATCGTGGCGAACACCGCACGGAAGGTGATGAAGCTGAAGACGCGGAGCGGTCCGACGTCCTGTTGAAAATATTGTGCGAGCCAAAGCAGCATGATTAGTGACTTTCCTTGTTAGCTTGTTGCGATCCAATCAAATGCTGCACGACCCGTTCCATTTTCATGAAGCGGGAGCCCTTGATTAATACGGTTGCATCCGGCGTCGCCGCTGCATCGACAGCAGCCAGCAGATCGCCGAAGTTTTCAAAATGACGAACCGACGCGCCTTGCATATGCGCGGCCAGTTCGCCGGTTACCAGCACCTGTTCGATGCCTTTGCTCTGCGCGTATGCGCCGATCTCTTCGTGGAACTCGCGGCCCTGCGTGCCGACTTCGCCCATATCGCCCAGCACCAGCACGCGCGGCGCGGCGGCCTTGGCCAGCACGTCGATGGCGGCGCGCACGGAATCCGGATTGGCGTTGTAGCTGTCGTCGATGACGACGGCGCCGTTGACGGCGGCCTTCTTCTGCAGGCGGCCGCTGACCGGTGCGAAGGTGTCGAGTCCCAGCTTGATTTTGTCGAGTGCGATGCCGGCGGCGTAGGTGCAAGCCGCCGCGGCCAGCGCGTTGCGCACATTGTGCTCGCCCGCCGCCTGCAGGTTGACGAAGAACTGCTGCGCGTCGCCTTCGGCTTCGCTGATGGTGATGAACATCTCGCTGCCGAAGTCGCCGGCGCGGAAGGTGCAACTCACCTCCGCGTCCTTGGTCAGGCCGAAACGCAGCGCGCGGCGGCCTGCAGCCAGCTCTTCCCACACCGGCGTGAATTCGTCGCCATATGGGAACACGGCGACGCCGTCGCCAGGCAAGGCCGCCAGCACGGCGCCGTTTTCGCGCGCGACAGCTTCCACGGTGTGCATGAACTCCTGGTGTTCGCGCTGGGCGTTGTTGACCATCGCGATGCCCGCTTCGGCGATGGCGGCCAGACGGCCGATCTCGCCGGGATGGTTCATGCCCATCTCGATCACGGCCGACTGCTGCTTCGCTTCCATGCGGAACAGCGTCAGCGGCACGCCGATTTCGTTATTCAGGTTGCCGCGCGTGGCCAGGCGGCCTTCTTCGCCATGAGCGGCGGCCAGGATGGCGGCGATCATTTCCTTGACGGTGGTCTTGCCGTTGCTGCCCGTGACGCCGATGACCGGCATCGCGAACTGGCGGCGCCAGTAGTTGGCGATCTGGCCCAATGCGACCAGCGTGTCCGGCACGACGATTGCCGGCAGGGCCCAGCCCTCCGGCAGTTCTTCAACAACGACGGCGGCGGCGCCCTTCTCCGCGACTTGCGCCAGGAAGTTGTGGGCGTCGAACACCTCGCCGCGCAAGGCGACGAACAGCGAACCTGCGAATACATTGCGGCTGTCGGTGGAGACGCCGTTAAATACAGCTTCACCGTCGCCAACCAGACGGGCGCCGGTGATCGAAGGCAGAATTTGTGCGAGTGCCGAACGCATAGGCATCAATTCGTCCTCATCATCGTTAAGCGGGCCGACAGCGCCAGTTGCGCGTGATCGGCGTCGGAGAATGGCAGTTTCTTGCCCTTGATTTCCTGGTACGGCTCGTGGCCTTTACCGGCCAGCAGGATCACGTCCGGCTTGGCGGCATGCTTGATCGCCGACAGGATGGCGGCGGCGCGGTCGTCCAGCGCCTGCACCGTCGATGCCGGATTTTTCTGGTCCATGCCGGCCAAAATCTGCTCGATGATCGAATGCGGATCTTCGCTGCGCGGGTTGTCGCTGGTGACCAGCACATGGTCGGCCGCCTGCGCGATCTTGCCCATCTGCGGACGCTTGCCGGGATCGCGGTCGCCGCCGCAGCCGAACACGCACCACAGCTGGCCGCCGCGATCGGTCGCGACCTGGCGCAGCGCTGCCAGCGTTTTTTCCAGCGCATCCGGCGTGTGCGCGTAATCGATGACGATCATCGGCGCATCCTGGCCGCCGACCTGCTGCATGCGGCCAGGCGCCGGCCGCAGCGCTTCGACCGCGTCGATGGCGGCGCGCAGGCCCAGGCCCTTGGCCAGCATCGCGCCCATCACGCCCAGCGCGTTGCTGATGTTGAAGTTGCCGACCAATTGCGTCTTGACCAGCGCCACGCCCAGCGCGCAATCCAGATGGAATTCGGTGCCGGCGTTGCGGCCGCTGCGGATCTGGCTCGCGCGCAGCATCATCACGCCGGCGATGTCGGGACGCGCCGTCGCATCGTGCAGCGTGTAGCCGATCAGCGGAATCGCGCCGGCCAGGGGCGCGGCTTTCGCTTGCAGGTGCGAGATCAGGCGCGCGCCCATCGGGTCGTCCAGGTTGACCACCGCCGTCTTCAAGTCCGGCCAGTCGAAAAGCTTGGTCTTGGCGGCCTCGTAGGCCTCCATCGTGCCGTGGTAGTCCAGGTGGTCGCGCGTCAGGTTGGTGAACAGCGCGACGTCGAAATGCATGCCCGCCACGCGGCCCTGTTCCAGGCCGATGGACGAGACTTCGATCGCCAGCGAGGCCGCACCCTTCCCGCGCAGGTCGGCCAGCGTGCGCGCCAGCAGCACCGCGTCCGGCGTGGTGTAGCCGGTGACGTCGTACTCCACTTCGCCGCGCGCGCGGAACACGCCCACGCCCAGCGTGCCGACGACGGCGGCCGCCTCGCCGCTGCGCGACAGGGCCTGCCCCAGCCACACGGCGCTGGAGGTCTTGCCGTTGGTGCCGGTGACGCCGACGGTGAACATCGCCGCATCCGGCTGCTCATAGAAAGCGTGCGCGATGGCGCCGGCGTGCTGCTTCAGGCTCTCGACGGTCAGGTAAGGCACCGCGCTGCTGTCGTTCCAGGTGAAGCCGGCCGGATCGAGCACGACCAGCGCCGCGCCCTGCTCGATGGCGCTGTCGATAAAGCTGCGCCCATCGCCGGCGTCGCCGGGATAGGCAAAAAATACATCGCCCGGCTTGATGCGGCGCGAATCCGAAGCCAGCTGCGCGCCCGGCGCCAGCTTGCGGATTGCGGCTGCTATCGCTTGAACATCAGCCAATGGGTCGAATTGAGAAGTCGTCACATGTTCCCCTGTGCTGCCGATTCAGGAATGATGATATGGGTCAGGTCCGAATCCGGCGCGATGTTCTTGGCGCGCAGCGCCTGCGCGGCCAGCGCCGAGAACACCGGGCCTGCCACGTCGCCGCCGACGTGCACCGGGCCGCCCGGTTCGTCGATCATGACAGCGATGATGAAGCGCGGATCCGACATCGGCGCCATGCCGACGAAGTTGCCGATATATTTGGTTTGCGAGTAGTGCCCGTTGAGGAACTTCTGCGCCGTGCCGGTCTTGCCGCCGACGCGATAGCCCGGCACCTGCGCCTTGACGGCGGAGCCGCCCGGCTGCGTGACCATCTCCAGCATCTCGCGCATTTCGGCGGCGGTCTTGGCGCTGACGACCTGCGTGCCGTGCGGCGCCTCGTGCAGCTTCTGGAACGACAACGGAATGATGTCGCCGTCGCGGGCGTAGATCATGTAGGCGCGCGCCAGCTGGATCAGCGAGACCGAGATGCCCTGGCCGAAGCTCATGTTGGCCTGCTCGATCGGGCGCCAGGACTTGTACGGACGCACGCGGCCGGCCACGGCGCCGGGGAAGCCCCATTTCGGCTGCTGGCCGAAGCCGACCTTGGTGAACATCTCCCACATATCCTCGGCCGGCATGCCCAGCGCGATCTTCGAGGTGCCGATGTTGGACGACTTCTGGATGATGCCCTGCACGTCGATCATGTAATGCGGGTGCGTGTCGTGGATGACGCGGTCGGCGATGACCATCGCGCCGGCGCCGGTGTCGAACATGGTGTGCGGCGTGATGCGCTTTTCGTCCAGCGCCAGGCCGACCGTGAACGGCTTGAGCGACGAACCCGGCTCGAAGGTGTCGGTCATCACGCGGTTGCGCAGCTGTTCGCCGGTCAGCTTGGAGCGGTCGTTCGGGTTGTAGGTCGGCCAGTTGGCCAGCGCCAGCACCTCGCCGGTGTGCACGTCCAGCACCACGGCGGCGCCGGCCTTGGCGTGGAACTTCTCCACCGCGTCCTTGATCTGGGTGAAGGCGATGTACTGGATCTTGCTGTCGATCGACAGCGTCAGGTCCTTGCCGTCGTGCGGCTCGCGCACCGACTCGATATCCTCGACGATGTGGCCGAGTCGGTCCTTGATGACGCGGCGGCTGCCGGGCTGGCCGACCAGCGTTTTCTGCTGCGCCAGTTCCATCGATTCCTGGCCCATGTCCTCGACGTTGGTGAAGCCGACCACGTGGGTCGTCACTTCGCCCTGCGGGTAGAAACGCTTGTATTCCTTGCGGGTCTGGATGCCGTCGATTCCCAGCTTGGTGATCTGGTCGGCGATGTCCTGCTCGACCTGGCGCTTGAGGTAGACGAAGCCGCGGTCCGAGTCGAGTTTCTTCTGCAGGTCGGCGTCGCTCATGCCGAGCAGGGCGGCCAGCTGTTTCAGCTTGGCCGGCGGCGCTTCCTGCACGTCGTCGGGAATCGCCCAAATCGCCTTGACCGGCACCGACGACGCCAGCACCTGGCCGTCGCGGTCGGTGATCTTGCCGCGCGTGGCCGGCAGGTCCAGCGTGCGCGCGTAGCGGATCTCGCCCTGCTTCTGCAGGAACTGGGTCGACAGGCCTTGCAGCCACAGGGCGCGGCCGGCCAGGCCGGCGAAGGCGGCGAACAACACGAACAGCACGACGCGCGAACGCCATACCGGCAGACGCACCGCCAATACAGGGTTCTTCGAGAACGGCACGCCCTTGGAGCGGGCCACGCGCGAGGTGTTCACATTGCCGCTGCGGCTCATTTCGATGCCTCCGGCGTCAGGTACTGCGTGCGCGCGGCGGTCAGCGGCGTCATGTTCAGGTCACGGCGCGCGATCTCCTCGATGCGCGCGTGCTTGCCCAGCGTGGACTGGTCGAGCTGCAGTTGCGCCCATTCGATGTCGAGCTGGCGCGCCTGCGACTGCGTGCGTTCCAGTTCGATGAACAGATGGCGCGCCTGGTATTGCGCGTTGACCAGCGACAGGCCGCAGCCCACCAGCAGCGCCGTCAACACCGCGTTGATCTTGCCGCTCACGCGCCCTCCGGCATCGCGGGGATAGGCAGGCGGCGCGCCACCCGCATCACCGCCGAGCGGGCGCGCGGATTGGCGTCGATTTCGGCGTCGGACGGCTTCATCTTCGAGAGCAGCTTGAGCTCCGGCTGCGGCAGGTCGACCGCGCGGATCGGCAGGCGCCGGTCCGGTTGCTCGACGTTGGCCTTGGACGCGAAGAAGCGCTTGACCATGCGGTCTTCCAGCGAGTGGAAGCTGATGATGGCGATGATGCCGCCCGGCGCCAGGCTGTCGTAGGCCTGGGTCAGAACGGCTTCGAGGTCTTCAAGCTCTTTATTGATGAAAATCCGGATAGCCTGAAAAGTGCGGGTTGCCGGATCCTTGCCCTTTTCCCGAGTCTTGACCGCGCCTGCCACGATGCCGGCAAGCTGTCGTGTGGTTGAAATTGGCTCGACTGCCCTGCGAGCAACAATCGCCTTTGCAATCTGAAAAGCAAACCGTTCTTCCCCATATTCCTTTATCACCTTTTCCAGTGTCTCTGCGGTTTCCGTGGCAAGCCACTCCGCCGCCGACATGCCGCGCGTGGTATCCATGCGCATGTCGAGCGGGCCATCGTTACGGAAGCTGAAGCCGCGCGCGGCGTCGTCCACCTGCGGCGACGAGATGCCCAGGTCGAGCAGGATGCCGTCGACCTTGGACGCATCGCGCTCGGCCAGCGCCTCGCGCATGGTGGCGAAGCTGTCGTGCACGATGGTGAAGCGCGGGTCGTCGATCTGCTCGGCGGTGGCGATGGCCTGCAGGTCCTTGTCGAAGGCGATCAGGCGCGCCTTGGCGCCGAGCTTGGACAGGATCAGGCGCGAATGGCCGCCGCGGCCGAAGGTGCCGTCGACGTAGACGCCGTCGGCGCGCGCGCCGGTCAGCGCCAGCGCATCGACCGCTTCGTCTAGCAGCACCGTCCGATGCTGAAATTCCGGCACCGCAGTTGTTGTCATGGCGGAACCTTAGAAAGAGAAATTGGCGAGTACATCGGGGGTGCCGGCATCCATCGCCTGCTGCTCTTTTTCCGCCATCTTGGCGGCATCCCAGATTTCGAAATGGGAGCCCATGCCCATCATCATGACTTCGCGATCGATGCCGCAGGCGGCGCGCAGCTCGGGCGCGACCAGGATGCGGCCGGCGGTGTCCATTTCGACATCGGTGGCGTAACCGAGGAAGATGCGCTGCCAGGCGCGGGCCTGCATCGGCCAGCTGGAAATCTGTTGACGGTGTTGTTCCCACACGGGACGGGGGAACAGCATGACGCAGCCGTCCGGATGGCGCGTCAGGGTGAGGCGGCCTTCGCACTGGATCGACAGCGCGTCACGGTGCTTGGCGGGGATAGACATCCTGCCTTTGGCATCGAGATTGAGTGCGGACGCGCCTTGAAACACGGGATTACCTTTTGACCTCAGTATGGTTAGCGGAGCATGATCGGCGCTTCCCTTGTTTCATTTCCCCCGCCGCTAAGTCGGGTGAAACTTCCCACAAAAAGACACTTTTTCACACAGATGCCCACTTTAGTGGATGCAAGAATGGTGGTCAAGCGCTTTCAGGCAAACGAAACAGCGATTTTATTAATGAAATTAAGGACTTAGCGCGATTCCTTGAAGCCGGGTAGAAATAAAATAGTCCGATAAATTAAGTACTTATGGAAGACTATGAATGTGCTACCTCATCTATGCACATGTGTTTGGACGCCCCGAAACAGTAAAAATGGCATTAATAAAATAGTGAAATAAATGCATATAGTTGCAAATGGCCAACATTGCGGTATCAAATCGACAACGGTCGAAATAACGCCTGTGGGAGCGGAAATAAGGGATTTGGGGGAGGATATGTCGCGCCAACAGCGCAATTACGCGGAATGGGAACCTTCAGAAAAACCTGTCACAACGATGCTCGACTTCACCTGCATTCATGCTGCTGCGGTCAACTTGTCTATACAAATTATCGACTTGCGCCCGCACCGAGGCAGGTATTATACGCCCTCGGCCAAGCAATAATCCCGCCAAAAACATTGGCGCAATTCAGCCTGCTCGCTTAGTTTGGCGCGCAAGACGGAAAGTGCTTGCCTCACCTCGACCGAACGGCCATCGGACGCAAGGAATAACGGTCCCATTGCTGGGAATGCCTCCAAATTCGGAATGACTTCGGCCTCCAGCCCGTCGAGCAAGGCATCAAAGGCCTGTGGCGCATCTGTGTCCGTCAAGAATAGCTCAATGTCCGCGAGATTACGTTCAAAATTCCCGCTAAGCAGGACCTTGGATTTCTTAGACATCAAGCTTTGCGATGCTTTTTAAGGGCGGCGATAACGCCGCGCGCATCCTTCGTGCGACCCGCAGCGATGTCATCCACCCCCTTGGACGCCTCGTCGATCAGAATCAGATGTACTTTCTCACGCTCAAGCTGGTGGTAATAATCCAGGCGCTCAGCATCGATCAACGCGACATAGCTTTCGCCGTTTTTCGTGATAATCTTTTCGGCGCCCGCCTTCACCTGGTCTGCAAGTTCGGAAAGATTGGCGCGCGCTTGGGATAGCGGCACAATATCTGCTGCGGTAATGGCCATGACCACCTCCAGAATGTACTAAATTCTGTACATTTTATAATCAGGGCTGAGATCTGGTGCGTCCGACCGCGCGCGACCATTGCGCCAACAGGTCGGCGCGCTGTTCGGCGCCCATGGTCGGAGTGAAGCGGCGTTCACAGGCCCATTGGGCGGCGATTTCTTCCTGGCTGTCCCAGAAGCCGACCGCCAGTCCAGCCAGGTAGGCGGCGCCCAGCGCCGTGGTTTCGGTCACTTGGGGCCGCACCACCGGCACGCCCAGCAGGTCGGCCTGGAACTGCATCAGCAGGTCGTTGCGGGCGGCGCCGCCGTCGGCGCACACTTCGGCCAGCGGCAGCGAGGCGTCCTTCTGCATCGCCGCCATCAGTTCGGCGCTCTGGAAGGCGATCGCTTCCAGCGCGGCGCGGGCGATGTGGGCGCGGGTGCTGCCCCGGCTCAGCCCGGTCAGCGAGCCGCGCGCGTACGGATCCCAGTGCGGCGCGCCGAGGCCGACGAAGGCCGGCACCATGAAGACGCCGCCGCTGTCGGGCACACTGGCGGCCAGGGCCTCCACGTCGCTCGACTTTTCTATGATGCCCAGGCCGTCGCGCAACCACTGCACCGTGGCGCCGCCCATGAAGACGCCGCCCTCCAGCAGATAGTCGGTGGCGCCGTCGACGCGCCAACCAACCGTGGTCAGCAGCCGGTTGTGCGACGCCACCGGATGCCGGCCCAGATGCATCAGCATGAAGCAGCCTGTGCCGTAGGTGTTCTTGACCATGCCCGGCCGCAGGCAGGCCTGCCCGAAGGTCGCGGCCTGCTGGTCGCCGGCGATGCCGGCCACCGGAATCGCGGCGCCGAACAGCGAGGCCCTGGTCGTGCCGACCTCCTCGCTCGACGACACCACCTGCGGCAGCATCTCGACCGGAATATCGAACAGGTGCAACAGGTCGTCGTCCCAGCGCATCAGGTGGATATTGAACAGCATGGTGCGCGAGGCATTGCTGACATCGGTGACATGCTCGCCGGTCAGCTTGAACACCAGCCAACTGTCGACCGTGCCGAAGGCCAATTCGCCCTTGCGCGCCCGCGCGCGTGCGCCGGGCACGTGGTCCAGCAGCCATTGCAGCTTGGTCGCGGAAAAATACGCGTCCAGCTCCAGGCCGGTGATGTCGGTGATTTTCTTGGCCTTGCCGGCGGCGCGCAGCGCTTCGCAGGCGTCGGCGGTGCGGCGGTCCTGCCAGACGATGGCCGGAGCGATAGCCTCGCCGGTGGCGCGGTCCCAGACCACCGTGGTCTCGCGCTGGTTGGCGATGCCGATGGCGAGGATCTGGTTGCTCTCTATATGGTTGTCCAGCAGGACTTTGCGGGCCACGGCGATCTGGCTGTTCCAGATTTCATCGGGGTCGTGCTCGACCCAGCCGGGCTGCGGAAAATACTGGGGGAACTCCTGCGCCGCGCTGCCGAGGATCTGCCCCTGATGGTCGAACAGGATGGCGCGCGAACTGGTGGTGCCTTGATCCAAGGCCAGTATGTATTTTTTCATCGGCAGAGTCCCCGGTCGTCGCAGCGTGCGCTTCGATCCGGCGGCCGCCGCGAAATCATTATTAGTTGAAGCAAGCCGATAGGCCGGATTTTGTTACGGCGCAGGCGAACCTGCGCTATGACAGCCATTCCTCTAGGCGCTGGATTACTCCAGCGCTCAAGCTTCCTACCCGCACGCTCCGCGAGCAGCATCATCGCGTGCCTATTTGGAATTGCACCAGGTGGAGGTTACCGCGTTTCACCGTAACTTAATACGCTCGTCTCTGTGGCCCTATTCCTCGCCTTATACCCGTGAGGGCTTTCAGCGGACGGCCGTTAACCGTCACCCCGCTCTATGGAGTCCGGACCTTCCTCCCGCCAGGCATTACGCGCTGGCCAGCGGCTGTCTGGCTTGCTTCAAGCGGTATTGTACCAGATGCCCTACCCCGCAAGGCGGCCGCAGGGGTCAGACCCCGTACGGGGTCTGACCCCACGTCTCCGGTTTGCGGGGTGGCGCGCCCGCTAAATCTGTAATTTGGTGTCGCCATTTGGAAAGCTCCGGCCTCTCCCTCGCCTTAGAATGATGCACACCTCACCCGATAAGGCCCGCACCATGACGCAACCATCCCGCTCCGGCGGCCAGATCCTGGTCGACGCCCTGAAGATCCACGGCGTCGACACCGCCTTCGGCGTCCCCGGCGAAAGCTATCTGGACGTGCTCGACGCGCTGCACGATTCCGACATCCGCTTCATCATCAACCGCCAGGAGGGCGGCGCCGCCTTCATGGCCGACGCCTACGGCAAGATGACCGGCAAGCCCGGCATCTGCTTCGTCACGCGCGGCCCCGGCGCGACCAACGCTTCGATCGGCGTGCACACCGCCTACCAGGATTCGACGCCGATGATCCTGTTCATCGGCCAGGTCGGCAACGACTTCACCGACCGCGAGGCGTTCCAGGAAATCGACTACCGCCGCATGTACGGCCAGATGGCCAAGTGGGTGGCGCAGATCGACCGCGCCGACCGCATTCCCGAATATCTGGCGCGCGCCTTCCAGGTCGCCACCAGCGGCCGGCCCGGCCCGGTGGTGCTGGCGCTGCCGGAGGACATGCTGATCCAGCAGGCCGTGGTCGCCGACACCGGCCGCTACCAGCCGGTGCAAGCCTCCCCTTCCGCCGCGCAGATCGACACCGTGCGCGCCATGCTGGCCGGCGCGAAGAAGCCGCTGGTCCTGCTGGGCGGCGGCGGCTGGAATGAACAAGCCTGCGCCGACCTGCAGCGCTTCGCCGAAGCCAACCGGCTGCCGGTAGCCTGCGCCTTCCGCTTCCAGGACTTGCTCGACAACGCGCATCCCAATTACATCGGCGACGTCGGCATCGGCATCAATCCGAAACTTGCCGCGCGCGTGCGCGACGCCGACGTGATCCTCGCCATCGGCCCGCGCCTCGGCGAGATGACCACCGGCGGCTACACGCTGATCGCCTCGCCGGTGCCGGCGCAGCGCCTGATCCACGTCCACGCGGACGCCGAGGAACTGGGCAGCGTCTATCAGGCGGAAGTGATGATCAACAGCGGCATGCCGCAAGCGGCGGCGATGCTGGCGGCGATGGCGCCGGTCGACGCGTCGGCGTGGGCCGGCAGCATCGCCGAAGCGCGCGCCGAATACGCCGCGTGGCAGGAACCGCCGGCCATCTTCAAGGACGGCACGGCGCCATTGGATCTCTGGCAGGTGGTGCGGCAGATCGACCGGATCGCGCCGCACGACACCATCATCACCAACGGCGCCGGCAACTACGCAACGTGGGCGCACCGCTTCCACAGCTACGGCGGCATGCGCACGCAGCTGGCGCCGACCAGCGGCGCGATGGGCTACAGCGTGCCGGCCGGCGTGGCCGCCAAGATCATCGATCCGCAGCGCACCGTGATCACCTTCGCCGGCGACGGCGAGTACATGATGAACGGCCAGGAGCTGGCCACCGCCGTGCAGTACAAGGCGGGCGTGATCATCATCGTGTTCAACAACGGCATGTTCGGCACCATCCGCATGCACCAGGAGCGCGACTATCCGGGCCGCGTGTCGGGCACGGAGCTGCATAATCCGGATTTCGCGGCGCTGGCCGCGGCCTATGGCGCGCATGGCGAGGTGGTGACGGCGACGGCGCAATTCGGCCCGGCGCTGGAACGCGCGCTGGCGCACGCCAACGGCAGGCAGCTGCCGGCGCTGATCGAACTGCGCTACGACGGCAACCTGATCACGCCGGGCGCGACGCTGGAAACCATCCGCAAGAACGCGCAGGCGGCGCGCGGCGCCAGCTGACCCCGGCGGGAACCGTTCACCCCGCACTGCGGCGAACAAGGGTCGGACCCCTGCGGGGTCCGACCCTGACTTTGCGGGTTACCGCAACGCTCAATCAGGCGTTGGTATCCGGCTCGTTGTCGAGCAAGGGCATGTCTTCTTTTTTCTTTTTCGGCACAGGGCAGGCGCGGCACGTGCCGGCCTTGCGGCCGTAGTCCGTCACCAGCGGCAGCCGCATCGGCACCGCCTCGTCGCCGCAATAGCCGCCTTCGAGCACCAGCGTCCTGCCGTTATCGGCCAGCCTGGCGCTGATGGTGCGCTCTTCTTCATCCGGTGGGCGCACCGTGAAATACAGCTGCCGCCCGCGCGGATCGATATTCACGTCGCTGGCCACCACCGGCCAGCTCAAGCCGCCGGCCGTGTACTCGTACAGCACCGTGTCGACCTCGGCGAAACGCTGCAGCGTGATGCGCTGGCCGCCGAACTCACCGCTGTCGTTATGGATGCATAAATCGGAAAACACCATCATGCCGTAGCGCGGCAGTCCGGCGGAGCCCTTCTTGGGCGCGGCCAGGACGGCGCAGGAGGCCAGCAGGATGGCGCCGGCAAAGGCGGCGCGTCGGGTCTTCGTCATGTCAATCCGCTTTCGGAAAAGAACAACGGCTGCACCAGGCAGCCGTTGTTGATTCTAACGCTGAATAATCAGATTAGAAGGAGTGCTTCAGACCCAAGTTGAAGGCCTTGTCGCCCGTGCCGCCTTCGCTGTTGTTACCAACAGTGTAGCCCGAACCGTTCTTGTTCTTGATCTTGGCGTAAGCAACATAGGTGCTGGTGCGCTTCGACAGAGCGTACGAGTAGCCAACTGCCCACTGGTCAGCATCGCGGTTCGCGACTTCTTTGTCGTCCTTGCGGATGTACGAAGCCATCACGGTGCCGGCGGTGTCGCCGACTGGTGCGGTCAGACCCAGCAGTGCATCGCTGCTGTCTTTGCTTGGCACGAACAGGGTGGTGGTGCTGTAAGCATTGTTAGGACCGTTCAGCGGGGCGCTGTTCAGGCCTTTGTCTTTGCTGTACGCGCCGAACACTTTAACGACTTTGAAGTCGTAGTTCGCAGCGATCAGACCGTTGTGGCCGATGCCGTTGGTCTTGATGGTGGCGGTGTCGTTGTTTTTGCTGTTGTAAGCAACGGCGATGTTCAGAGGACCGTTGTTGTAACCCAGCGATGCGCCGACTTGACGGTTGGCGCTGTTGTCGTTGCCGGTTTCGCCGACGCTGTACGATACGGAGCCGGTGAAGCCCTGCAGGTTAGGCGTTTTGTAGACGATGGCGTTGTCGTTACGGGTCATGAAGCTGGCCACTGGGAACAGGTTCTTGGCGGTACCGGCGTAGCCCATGGCGAACGGGTCACCCACGTCGCGCAGGGTTTCGTAGTACGGCGTGTACTGACGACCCAGGGTCAGGGTACCAGCGGTCTTCGACGACAGACCGACGTAGGCTTCGCGGTTGAACAGCACGTTGTTGGTGTTGTCCAGGGCGCCGGTGTCGATACGGGTGCCGGTTTCCAGTTTGAAGATAGCGCTCAGACCGCCACCCAGATCTTCGGTGCCTTTGAAGCCGATACGGGAAGCCGAAGCCGCGCCGCTCGATACTTTGTTGGTGGTGCCAGCTACACCGCCGCGTTCGCTAACGATGCCGGCGTCCAGGATACCGTAGATCGTTACGTTCGATTGTGCGAACGCTGCGGAGCTCATTGCGCCCAGTACGGCGATAGCGATAAGGGATTTTTTCATTGCGTATTTCCTTCAGTTTGTATTGCTAAAAAGTAAAGCTAGTGTGGCGGCTTAATTCGGTGCTTATCGGCGCCATCGAAGGCGCCGTCTGTGCGTGAGGGCAAACTCCCCAGCTGCCACGTTGCGATCCCATCGTTGGGATGCATCACTTAAGTTGCGGCCGATTTTATCGACGCCGGCTTTATCGCAGCGCTCCATTGAGCGCCGGAGGCGGCACTATACTGATGCTTCGCGTCCCCGGCAAGAGTAAAAGCGTTCATGTTGCCCCGCGTTCTCCCTTGCCAGCTTTTCAAAACACCGGCATTTTACCGCATCGCAATATTTCCTGCCGATCAAGCGAATCCAGCTAAATTTCCGAACGCTGCGACCGGCTTGCGCCGCCACAACGTCGTCGGACCAAGTGAAAATAGCCACATTGCTATTTCTGTCGTCATTGTATACCGAAGCACATAGCACAACGCCTCTACCAAATGGTAATAAGCTTACAACTCGGGCAGCCAGCACGCCCTCTTTTCATGCAAATCGTGCACAAAAACCGACTTTGCTCATAGTGAAAGCACCATATTCGTGCATGAAATTCGGCCCGTCGCGCGAAGTGTTGCTTTGCATTACCTATTTGTAAGAAAGTGCTACTTGTTGTTTTTTGGCGACGTTTTGTCAGGAAGATATTGCCAATCCGGGCCTGACACGATCAAACGGACGCACGCGGCGTCCGTTCAATACATGAAGCAAACTAATAGATCAGGCGCGGCGGCGCTGTTCAATGCTGCGCTGCGGCGCGGCCAACACCTGGCGCGCACCGCTGGCGACGACGCGCAGCGGCGCGGCCTGCTGCCCGCCCAGCTGGAACACGGACACCAGTTCCGCCAGCGCGTGGGCCTGCTCCTGCATGCTGTGCGAGGCGGCGGTCGCCTCTTCCACCAGCGCGGCGTTCTGCTGGGTGACGGCGTCCATTTCGGCCATGGCGACGTTGACCTGCTCGATGCCGGCGCTCTGCTCATGGCCGGCCGAGGTGATCTCGCCCATGATATCGGTGACGCGGCGCACGCTGACCACCACTTCCTCCATGGTGGCGCCGGCCTGGGCGACCAGCTTGCTGCCGGCCGCGACCTGGCTGACCGAATCGTCGATCAAGCCCTTGATTTCCTTGGCCGCCGCCGCCGAGCGCTGGGCCAGGCTGCGCACTTCGGTCGCCACCACGGCAAAGCCGCGGCCCTGCTCGCCGGCGCGCGCCGCTTCCACCGCCGCGTTCAGCGCCAGGATGTTGGTCTGGAAGGCGATACCGTCGATGACGCCGATGATGTCGACGATCTTGCGCGACGAATCATTGATCGAACCCATCGTATCGACCACCTTCGACACCACCGCGCCGCCCTTTTGGGCGATGTCGGAGGCGTTCAGCGCCAGCCGGTTGGCTTCGCCGGCGCTGGCCGAGTTCTGCTTGACGGTGCCGGTCAGCTCTTCCATCGAGGCGGCGGTTTCTTCCAGCGAGCTGGCTTGCTGCTCGGTACGCACCGACAGGTCGGTGTTGCCGGCGGCGATCTGCTCGGAGGCGCTGGCGATGGTGTCGGTGCCGGCGCGCACCTGGCCGACGATCTCGGCCAGGCTGTCGCGCATCGATTTCATGGCGAACAGCACGCTGCTGCGGTCTTTCGGCGCGGTGCGCACGTCGACCGACAACTGGCCGGCCGCGATCTGGTTGGCGATCTCGACCGCATAGTCCGGCTCGCCGCCGAGGCGCTTGACCAGCCAGCTGGTGATCAGCCACGCGCCCAGCGCGCCGAGCACGACGCTGCCGGCCAGCAGCGCGATGATCCAGACGCGGGCCGACGCATAGGTGGCGTCGCCGGCGCTGGCGGCGGCGACGCCGCCGTCGCCGTACAGCTTGACGAGCTTGTCGACCTGGCCGCGCAGCGACACGATCAGCTTGTTCGATTCGCCGCGGATCAGCGCCTTGGCGGCGACGTCGTCGTTGGCGCGGGCGGCCTTGCGGATCTTGGCGTCTTCGGCCATGTAGCGGTCCCACATCGACAGGAATTCGTCATACATGGCGCGCTCTTCCGGCGTGCGGATCAGCTTGGTGTATTCGGCCTGCATCTTGGCCAGGTCCACCAGGTCGTTGGCGATGACCTTGTCGTACTTGTCCATCTCGGCCGGGTCGTTGGAGATGATGTATTGGAATTCACGGGTGCGCACGCGGGCGATCTGCGCCTTCAAATCCTGCACCACGCGGGTGGCCGGCATCCAGCGTTCGCTCAGCTCGGTGGCGGTGGCGTTGACCTGGGCCAGCTTGGCGATCGAAAACAGACCGACGATGGCGGTTAGCACTAGTACTGCGGCGAATGCCAAACCTAGCTTTGTGGCCAGCTTCAGCTTTTGTAACGATTTCATAGTCATTCCTTTAAAGAGGGCGCTCTGGCGAGCAAGGGCTGGGCGCATCCGAAGTGCGAGCCCTCTGTGAATTGCTGGAAAATCAACTGATATGCTGTTTCCACAAGGAAACGAATACTATCGCATTGCACTAATTTTTGCTGACCACTGCAAAAGTTGCCGCCGCAGCCAAGGTTGCACCTCGGCAATCCCGCATATCCACAGGGAAAACAGGGTAATAGGCTTGCCGAATAAACATCGTCTTGTTTGCCGTTTTTTCCATGTTTTCCATAACGACTACGTAGTTTCCGTAGAGACATATTAGTTATAAGGACCGGCGCCAAAAGATTGTTTGGCTCTAAGGAAAACCCGCAATTCTCTCCAAAAACCACGGTTTTCATAGAGGACTACTTTAACCCTCAATAAAATTCGCCATATTGCATTGCAACATTTTCTATTGCCTCCATCGCGAACTTGAGTGACCATGCGCAACTATTTTCCGTACGGCAATATTTTTTAAGGAATGTGCAATATGCTTGCAATGCTTAACCACCCGCAACCGGCCGTCGTCGTCGCGCCGCGCGACTTCGCCTGGGGCGACGACCTGGCCGCCATCATCGCGCTGGTAGCGCACTACTTCAGCGACTTCAACGGCAACGGTTTCTACCCGCACCCGGACGAAGTGCGTCTGCAGCGCGCACTGCAGGCGGTGCCGGCGCTGGGCAAACTGAGCCGCATGATCGGCCGCCACGATGCGCGCGGCATGGCCATCACCAACCTCGGCCTGGCGACGCTGGACGAAGCGTCCCGCAACGCGGTGCTGTACGCGATCGCGCTGTCCATCGGCTTCCCCACCTCGACCGACCAGCGCACCCGCCGCGTCGCCTGGGACGTCCGCGCCCGCCCCGACAGCGGCCAGCAGGCGCGCTTCGTGACGTTTTCCGAACGCGTCGGCGGCGCCGACATGCATACCGACTCTTCGTTCTATCCGATGCCTGAAGAACAGTTCCTGCTGTACGTGGTGTCGGCCGCGCGCTGCGGCGGCGGCGAATCGCTGCTGATCGACGTCGACGACATCTACCGCGAGCTGCAGGCCAGCGAGACGGGCCGCGCCGCCTACGCGCTGCTGAGCGCGACGCCGCTGCCGTTCCGCGTGCCGTCGGTGTACGCCGCCAACGACGACCAGATCGAAGTCCAGCTGGCGCCGGTGTTCCACCGCCCGGCGCAATTCGACAGCGGCCTGGCCATGCGCTGGCGCTACGACTCCATCGTCAAGGGCCTGGCCGCGCGCCCCGAGCTCGATACGCCGGCCTTGCGCGCCGCCGTCGAACTGCTCAACGACGTGATCGAACAGCGCGCGCCGCGCTTCAAGCGCCAGCTGCCGGACGACACGCTGCTGTGGGCCGACAACCAGCGCACGCTGCACGGCCGCGCCGTCTACACCGACGCGCAGCGCCACCTGATCCGCATCCGCATCTCCGACACGCCCAACGCCGAGCGCGTCGGCCCGTCCGGCATCGCGGCCGATTGAGCATGTTCGCCGCCATCCTCCCCGTCTTCCTGATCATCGTGCTGGGCGTGGCGATCCGCCGCTACCAGTGGCTGCCGGAAGAATTCTTCCCGTCAATCGAGAAGTTCTCGTACAACATCTGCTTCCCGGCGCTGCTGTTCGCCGGCACCGCGCGGCTCGACTTCCACTCGGCCCGGGTCGGCGAGCTGGCGCTGGCGACGCTGCTGCCGACCGCGCTGGTGACGGCCTTCTCGCTGATCGGCCTGCTCATGGCACGCGCCCTGCCCGGCGCGTCGCGCTCGTCCGTGGTGCAGGGCGCGGTGCGGCCCAACACCTACTTCGGCGTCGCCGTCTCGGCGCTGCTGTTCGAGCCGCGGACCGCCGCGCTGGTGATGCTGGCGCTGGCGCTGTGCCTGCCGGTGGTCAACGTGATCTCGGTGATCGCGCTGTCGTGGTGGAGCGGCACGCAGGTCAACGCGGCGCGCATTGCCGCCACGCTGGCGCGCAACCCGATCATCCTGTCGACGCTGGCCGGCATGGTGTTCAGCCTGTCCGGCCTGGCGATGCCGGCGCCGCTGATGAACACCCTCGACATCCTCGGTCGCGCGGCGCTGTGCCTGGGGCTGATCTGCGTCGGCAGCGGGCTGGTGTTTTCGCTGCAGGGACTGCGGCCGATGGCGCTGGGCTGGACCTCGGCGCTCAAGCTGCTGGCCATGCCGCTGCTGGCGGCCAAGGTGTGTTTGATGTTCGCGGTGTCGGCGCCGGTGGCGCTGGCCGCGTGCTTCTACTGCGCGCTGCCGACCGCGCCCAACGCCTACATCATGGCGCGCCAGATGGGCGGCGACACGCGCCTGATGGCGGCGCTGATCACGCTGCAAACCGGACTGGCGGCGCTGACGGTGCCGCTCAGCCTCGGCTTGATGGAGTGGATGGCTTAACTGTTGGCCGCGCGTTTCAGCACGCGCATCAGGGCGCCGACGACGGGCAGCTTTTCGTACAGCTCCTCGGCGGCGTCCCAGTAATCGCGGTGCTGCGCCACCTTGCCGTCCGCATCGAAGCGGACATGGGTGGCGCCGCGTATCACCTCCTGCCGCTGCGGCCAGCGCTTGAAGCGGAACTGCATCTCCCAGGTCAGGAAAGCCTGGTCGCCCTGCGCCATCCGCTCGACGATCACGAAGCGCGGCTCCAGCAGCTGCACGAACATGTGTTCGAAGATGCCGATGATGGGCGCGTGGCCGCGCACATCGTTGAACGGGTCCTTGAAACGGGCGTCGGCGGCGTAGACGTCGGCCAGCCGCGCCACGCCGTGCGGCGTCAGGGTTTCATAGAATGCAGCAAGGCGCTGCAGCGCGGCGTGGGTATCGCTCATAAACGGGTCACCTTGGCGATCAGCCAGAAATACAACCGGTACGGCAGCAGCCTGGCGAACCGCAGGCCGTTGGTGAAGGCGCGCGGAAAATGGATGTGGAACGCGCCGCGCTCGATGCCGCGTATCAGCTGCCGCGCGGCGTCCGGCGCCGTCATCAGCTGCGGCATCGGGAAGTCGTTGCCCTCGGTGAGCGGCGTGTCGACGAAGCCCGGGTTGATCTGGTACACCGCGATCCCTTTCGGCTTCAGATCGAAGTACAGCGACTCGGTCAGGTTGATCAGCGCGGCCTTGGTCGGGCCGTAGACCAGCGCCTTCGGCAGCCCGCCGAAGCCGGCCACCGAGCCGACGATGCCGACGCCGCCGCCGCCCTGCGCCAGCAGCACCGGCAGCACGGCGTCGAGGCAGTTGAAGACGCCGCGCAGATTGAGGTCGATCAGCCGGTTGGCGGCGGCCAGGTCGAAACTGTCGGCGCGCATTTCGTTGTAGCCGCCGGCCACCAGCAGCACCAGGTCGATGCGCGGCCAGCCGGCCAGGATGCTATTCCGCGCCTCGATCACGCTGGCGTGGTCGGTAACGTCCAGCGCCAGCGGCAGCATGCGCCCCTGCGACAAATCCTCCAGCGCGGCCCGGCGCCGCGCCGATATCGCCACCTGCGCGCCCTGCTCCAGCAGCTGCTGCGCCGTCGCGGCGCCGATGCCGGTCGATGCGCCGATGATCCACACATATTTGCCGGCCCAGCTGCCGATGCGCGGGTTCATGCTCATCGCGCCGGCTCCTCGCGGCGGTTGAAGGCGACCGTCAGGCTGCCCAGGCCGAAGCCGAACTTGCTCATCGAGGCGCGGTTGAGCATGACGCGGTCGTCGATCAGGTACAGCCAGTCGTCGAAGTCGACGTTGTACACCTTGCCGTCGACCGGCAGCGCCAGCACATACTGCAAGCGCATCGCGTTGCCGGCGACGACCACGGTGGCCTCGCCCACCACATCGGGCGCGGTGCCGGTGTAGCGGCCCGGCGCGGTCTTGCGCAAGGTCCAGACGCGGCGCTGCTTGCTGCCGTCCGAATAGCTGAACTCTTCATCCAGCGTGCCGACGTCGCCGTCCCAGCGGCAGCGCATCAGCACCGTGAAGCGTTTCTGCACCGTGCCGCTGCGGTCCTGGAACATGCCGTGCACGTCCAGCGTGCCGTTGAAGTAGCGCTGGATATCCAGCTTCGGCGACTCCTGCGCGTAGTGGTCGGGTTGCACCGGCGCGGAGCAGCCGGACAAGAATGCGGCGCCGGCGATCAGCGCGGCGGCGCAAAGGCGTGGTAGGTTCATGGTCGGACTCCTGTTCAACAATCGCGCAAGGGGGCGCGCCACAGCAACGCGGCGGCCAGCAGTTTCAGACAGCAGGGCAGCAAGGCGTAGGCGAACGACAGCGCGCCCAGTCCCAGCCCGGTGCCGGGCGCGTAGCCCAGCCATTCAAGTACGGGCAGCGAGACGCCGGCGGCCAGCGCCAGCGTCATTTGCACGCCCCAGTTCCAGACGCCGAAGTAAGCCGCTTCATTCTGGCCGCTGTCGCCGGCGATGGCGATCACGCCGGCCAGCAGCGCCGGCGGCAGCGCGAGGTCGGCGCCCAGCGCAAGGCCGGACAGCATGCAGATCGCGCCATAGGAGACGGCGTCGCCCGGGCCGAGGCCCCAGGCCCAGATGAACACCACGGCGGTCGCCAGCATGCTGCCGGCCCAGGCGCGCGCCTCGCCCGCGCGCTGCGCGACGGCGGGCCAGACGGCCATCGACGCGGCGGCGCTGGCGAAATACAGCAGCAGGAACAAGCCGGCGCCGGCGCCCAGCCGCAAGCGGTCTTCAGCGAAGAACAGGAAGAGCGTGGCCGGAATGGAGGCGGCGACGCCGTTGATCATCAGGACCAGGAACAGCGCCCGAAAGCGCCGCTGCCGCAATGGCGCCAGCAGCGACGCCAGGACAGGCCGCCCCGCAGCGGCGGCAATGGCGCCAGGCTCCGGGCGCGGCGCCTTGAACAGCAGGGCTGCGGCGGCGGCCAGCAGCGCCGCGGCGAAGACGATGCTCAGCACGTCGTAGCCGAAGACGGCCGGCAAGACCGCCGCCGTCATCACGCCCAGCAGGCCGCAGCTCTCGCGCACCGCCGCGAGGCGGGCGCGTTCGCCGGGCCGCTGCGTCAGCGCCGCGCCCCAGCTTTGGTGGGCGATGGTCGCCAGGCTGAATCCCGTGTAGACCAGCATCAGCGACGCCAGGAACCACGGCAGCGCAAGCCCGCCCGCCAGCATCGGCGGATGAAACAGCGCGCCGTAGCCGGCCAGCAGCAGCGGCAGCGCGATCGCCACAAAACGCGGGTAGGCCCCGCCCGAGCGCGTGATCCACCAGCCCAGCAGCGGATCGATGAACGCCGCCGCCGTGCGCGCCGCCAGCAGCGCCGCGCCGATGACGGCCAAGGTCAAGCCGCCGCGCTGCGCGTAAAACTGCGGCACATAGACATAGATGGGCAGCGCCAGCATCGCCAACGGCATGCCGAACACGCCGTAGCAAAACATCGCCATGCGCGCGAACGGCTTCACGGCTTTGGCGCCGCGTCGCGCAACAGCGCGGCGCGCAGCTTGGGCGCGCTGGTGGCCGGGTCCAGCCAGATGCCGAAGAAGGCCTGCGCGAACGCCGGATCGTCCACCAGCGCCAGCTCCTTGCCGTCGCGGTAGAAGCGCACGCCGCGGCCCGGCAGGGAGACGCCGCCCAAGCGGCTGCCCTCCTTCACATCAGGAAAAATCGACCGCATCTTTTCCAGCCACGCCGCCCGCTGCGCCTCGCTGCCGGCGCCGATCTTCTCCATCTGATCGGCGCTGGCCTCGGCGATCTTGCGACCGCTCAGCGAACGCGCATAGCGCAGCTCCAGCGCGAACGGCGCCGCGGCGCCATAACCCTGCGGCCCCACCCACAGCTCGGCCGAATAAATCGTCAGGCCGAACCAGGTATAGACGCCCTGCCCCGCCATGCGCGCGCCGCCCAGTTCCTGCGCCGCATATTCGGGCGCCGCCGACGCCGATCCCCACGCTAGCAGGAGCAGCGCGCAACACCAGCATCGCAGCAGCGCGCGCACGGCCTAGTCCTTGACCAACGTGAACTGCATGACGTCCGTATTCCCTGCACGGAAGGCCGCCTCGCAGTAGGCCAGGTAAAACTCCCACGTCAGCATGAAATGCTGGTCGAAGCCCTGCGCTGCCACCGCATCGCGCTGCGCCAGGAAGCTGCAACGCCACTGCAGCAGCGTCTCCGCATAATCGGGCCCGAAGCGGAATTCGTCCGCCACGCGCAAACCGTGCAAGCCCGCCATGCGCCGGAACTCCGACGGCGACGGCAGCATCCCGCCGGGGAAGATGTACTGCTGTATGAAGTCGGTGCCCTTGCGATAACGCTCAAACAGGGCGTCGTCGATGGTGATGGTCTGGATGCAGGCGCGCCCGCCGCGCTTGAGGTTGCGCGCGACGCAGGCGAAGTAGCTGGGCCAATAGCTCTCGCCGACCGCCTCGAACATCTCAATCGACGCGATGGCGTCGAACTGGCCGTCGCAATCGCGGTAGTCGCACAGGCGCAGGTCGGCGCGGTCCGACAGGCCGGCATCGGCCAGCCGCTGCTGCGCATAGGCCAGCTGCTCGGTCGACAAGGTCAGCCCGGTCACATGCGCCTGCGCCTCCTTCGCCGCCGTCTCCGCGAAACCTCCCCAGCCGCAGCCGATCTCCAGCACGCGCGCGCCGGGCTGCAGCTGCAGCTGGCCGACGATGCGGCGGTACTTGGCCAACTGCGCCGCCGCCAGGTCGTCGCCGTCGCGGAAGATCGCGCTCGAATACGTCATCGTCGGGTCCAGCCACAGTCGATAGAAGGCGTTGCCGATGTCGTAGTGCGCGTGGATGTTCTTGCGGCTGCCGGCGCGCGAATTGCGGTTCATCAGGTGCTTGAGGCGATACAGCAGGCTGCCCCACCAGCTGCCGTACACCAGCTGCTCGATGCCGTCGCGGTTGCGGATCAGCAGCTCGATCAGGCCGGGCAGGTTGTCGGTCTTCCAGTCGCCGGCGATGAACGATTCGGCGAAGCCGATATCGCCCGAGCGCAGCGCAGCGCCGCACAGCTTCCAGTTCGCCAGCTCCAGCGCGATCGGGAAAGAGCCGTCGCCGAACAATTGATACGCGCCGTCCGGCCGTTGCAGCAGCAGCGCGCCGTGCTTCAAGCCTTGCAGCATCTTGAGGATCAGCCGCGCGGAAGCCGGCGGCCGGGCCGCTGCGTGGGACGGCAATGGCGCCAATGCGCCGAGGGATTTGGTATTCATCGTGTCACCTTCTGTTGAGGCGGTACAGGTTTGGAAAAGAACGGCACGCGGCGCAGCCACAGCTTGAGCGCCTGCCAGTGGATGCGCGCGACCACGCCGAAGGTCATCAACGGATACGAACAGAAGGCGCGCATCGCATTGCGGTCGTTGAGCGGCGCGGCGCGGCCGGACAGGCTGGTCTCCAGCAGCGGCCCGAGATCGTCGTCGTAATCGATGCAGGCCAGCGTCTGCTCACTGCCCGCGTGCGGGCCGGCGGCGCGGCGGCCGAAGAAGAAGCGGAAGCGGTAGCGGCCCCGCACTTCGCAGAACGGCGACACATGAAACACCTTGCGCGCACTGAGTTCCTCCGCGATGGCGATCTTGCCGCCCGTCTCCAGCAGATAGCAATGACGCTCGCCGAAGGTGTTGTGCACATCGGCGACGATGGCGCGCAGCGTGCCGTCGGCGCGGTGGCAAAACCAGAACGATACCGGATTGAACACATAGCCCAGCACGCGCGGCATGGTCTGCAGCCAGATCTCGCCGTCGGCGTCAGGCACGCCCTCGGCCGCCAGCAGGCCGTCTATCCATTGCAGCAAGGGCTGGCGGCCGTCGCCATGATCGCTGTCGTGGAAGGACAGCAGGTTGCGGCGGTTGCGCGAAAACAGGCGGCAGCCGAATCCGTCGGCGCCCAACGTACGCAACGGCAGCCGGATGAAATACATCCCGTAGCGGAAGCCGTGCCGCACCGGCCGCAGTCGCAGATGCCGCACCTGGCCGAAGCACAGCTGCGGCGCGGCGGCGGGCGCGGCTTCAGGCAGCACGGGCCACACCCTGCCGTCCGGCGATGGCGTCGGCCACCGCAAGGCCGGAGCGCAGGCCGTCCTCGTGGAAGCCATAGCCGGTCCATGCGCCGGCGAACCACACCTTGTTGCAGCCCTGGATGTCGGGCAGGCGCTGCTGCGCCGCCACCGCCGCCGCGTCGAACACCGGATGCGCGTAGTCGATCTCGCGCAGCACGCTGCCGGGGGCTGGCTGCGTCAAAGGATTCAGCGACACGATCAGCGGCTGCGCGAACGGCAAGGGCTGCAGCTTGTTGAGCAGGTAATGCACGCACACGCGCTGCGGCCCGTCGCCGTCGCCGCTGCCCTGGTAATTCCACGCCGACCAGGCCTTGCGCTGCGCCGGCAGGCAGCTGGTGTCGGTATGCAGCACCGCGCGGTTGGCCTGGTAGCGCAGCGCGCCCAGCACGCCGCGCTCGGCGCCTCCGGCGTCGGCCAGCAGCGCCAGCGCCTGGTCGCTGTGGCAGGCCAGCACCGCTTCATCGAAGCGCTGCTCGCCGTGGGCCGTCGCCAGCGTCACGCCCAGCGGGCCGCGCGTGACCGACAGCACCGGCGTATTCAGATGCCGCTGCGGTATGCCCTCCAACAGGCGCTCGACATACTGGCGCGCGCCGCCGCGCACCGTATGCCATTGCGGCCGGTCGTTCACTTGCAGCAGGCCGTGGTTGTGGCAGAAGCGCACGAAGCTGGCCAGCGGGAACGCCAGCATCTGCTCCGCCGGGCAAGACCAGATGCACGCCGCCATCGGCAATAAATACCAATCGCGGAACTGGCTGCTGTATCCTTGTTCCAGCAGATACGTCCCCAGGCTGATCGCCGGCGGCGCGCCTAGCGCCAGCGCCGTGGCGGCCTGGTTGAAACGCAGAATGTCGCGCAGCATGCGCAGGAAAGCCGGCCGCACCAGGTTGCCGCGTTGGCAAAACACCTGGTCGAGATTGCCGCCGGCCCACTCCAGCATGCGTCCGCCCGTCGGCAATTTAATGGAGAAGCCCATGTCGCTGGGCGCGGTAGCGACACCGAGCTCCTTGAGGAGCGCGGTCAACCGCGGGTACGTGCGATGATTGAACACCAGAAAGCCTGTGTCGACCCCATGGGTGACACCACTGAACGTCACATCGACAGTATTGCTGTGGCCGCCGAAGTAGCCGCCCGACTCGAACAGGCTGACCTCATGGCCCGCCGCCACCAGACGGTGAGCGCAGGACAAACCGGATATTCCGCTACCTACAACAGCTATCTTCATTATTTTTCACCTGGCTCAAATATTTTTGTCCTGGACAAAACCAGGGCAAAGACGATAATCAGTTAAATAGTTCTAGATGTCAACTGTGTGTCGTGGACAAGCTCTTTACTGCAAGTTATACGCAGCGGACACCGTACTGGATGCAATAACTTTCATGCTCGAAACGAATGTAAAATGCAGGTCGCGTTCAGGCACAACCGCCTGGTGCGCACGTGCACCAAAGCCCCGTGCCAACCCCATGCGACTGCCTCAACCCGCAGCCAGTTAATGCCTGATGACAACTAAAGCTTCCTCACAACCAGTATCCAGCACGATCAGCGACGTCGAGCGCGATACCGGCGTGGCCAAGGAAACGCTGCGCGTCTGGGAACGCCGCTACGCCTTCCCGCAGCCGCTGCGCGATCCCAACGGCGAGCGCGTCTACCCGACCGAGCAGGTCCACAAGCTGCGCCTGGTCAAGCGGCTCATCGACCTCGGCTTCCGTCCAGGCAAGGTCATCAAGTACAGCGCCGACGAATTGCAGGCGCTGACCGGCAAGGCCACCGGCGCCGCCGGCGGCGCATCCCCGGCGGCGCCCGAGCTGCAGAGCTATCTCGAGTTATGCAAAAGCCATCAGATGGAAGCGCTGCGGCGCAAGCTGTCGCAGGCGCTGCTGATGATGGGCTTGAAGAGTTTCGTCATCGAGCTGGTGGCGCCGCTGACGGCGCTGATCGGCGAAGCCTGGGCCAGCGGCACGCTGGCCACGTTTGAAGAGCACCTCTATACCGAGTCGCTGACGGTGGTGATGCGCAGCGCGATCTTCGCCATGCCGCAGGTCAACAGCAGCAATGCCGGCGCGCCGCGCATCATGCTGACCACGCTGCCGCAGGAACGCCACGGCCTGGGCCTGCTGATGGCCGAAGCCATGTGCGTGGCCGAGGGCGCGCACTGCATCTCGCTGGGCGTGCAGACGCCGCTGCTCGACATCGTCGAGGCGGCGCGGGTGCAGCGGGTCGACATCATCGCGCTGTCGTTCTCGGTGGCGATGAATCCGCGCCAGGCGCTCGACGGCCTGGCCGAGCTGCACACCCGCCTGGCCGGCGGCGCCGAACTGTGGGCCGGCGGCGGCAACGCCGCGCTCAAGCGGCGCCGGCCGCCGTATGTGCGGGTGTTCGCGCTGGCCGACATCACCGGCGCCATCGCCGAATGGCGCATGCGCCACGCGACCGGCGCCAGCGCCTGACCCCGCACGGCGAGCAGCCCGGGGTCTGACCCCGTACGGGGTCAGACCCCTCTGGTTGGGGGTGCGGGGTGAGGCTCTGGTAAAATACCAACCTTTCCCCGTGTCCGGCGCTGCCGGGCATCTGCTTGAAGCGCCCCCAACCACATATCCATGTTTAGTTTCTTCAAGAAAAAACCAGTCGCTCCCGACGTGCCCGCGGTGATCGCCCCGGCGCCTGTTTCCACTCCCGACCTGCCCGTTTCGTCCGAGCCTGCGCCGCTGCCGATCGAGGAGCCGGCGCAAAAGCAATCGTGGATGTCGCGCCTCAAGGCCGGCCTGTCCAAGACCTCCAGCAACCTGTCGCTGCTGTTCGTCGGCGCCAAGATCGACGACGACCTGTACGACGAGCTGGAGGCCGCGCTGCTGATGTCCGACGCCGGCGTCGACGCCACCGCCTACCTGCTCGACGCGCTCAAGCAAAAGGTCAAGGACGACAAGCTGCTCGACGCGGCCGCCGTCAAGGCCGCGCTCAAGCAACTGATGATCGACCTGCTGACCCCGCTAGAGCGCAAGTTCGAACTGGGCCGCCACCAGCCGACCGTGATGATGATCTCCGGCGTCAACGGCGCCGGCAAGACCACCACCATCGGCAAGCTGGCCAAGCACATGCAGTCGCACGGCCAGTCGGTGCTGCTGGCGGCCGGCGACACCTTCCGCGCCGCCGCCCGCGAGCAGCTGATGGTCTGGGGCCAGCGCAACAACATCACCGTGATCTCGCAGGCGTCGGGCGACCCGGCCGCCGTGTCCTTCGACGCGGTGCAGTCCGGCAAGGCCAAGGGCCTGGACGTGGTCATGATCGACACCGCCGGCCGCCTGCCGACCCAGCTGCACCTGATGGAGGAATTGAAGAAGGTCCAGCGCGTCATCGGCAAGGGCATGGAGGGCGCACCGCACGAAACGCTGCTGGTGATCGACGGCAATACCGGGCAAAATGCGCTGGCGCAGGTGAAAGCCTTCGACGACGCCCTCAAGCTGACCGGCCTGGTGATCACCAAGCTCGACGGCACCGCCAAGGGCGGCGTGCTGGCGGCGATCGCGCGGGTGCGGCCGGTGCCGGTGTACTTCATCGGCATCGGTGAAAAGATTGAAGACCTGCAGCCCTTCGTGGCTGCCGAATTTGTTGAAGCCCTGCTCGGCTAACCCTGGGAATACTGCCTACATGATCGAATTCCGGAACGTCTCGAAACAATACTCCCCCGACGCGATGGCGCTGCGCGACATCTCGCTCACGGTGGACAAAGGCGAACTGGTCTTCCTCGCCGGCCCCTCGGGGGCCGGCAAATCCACCCTGCTGAAGATGATCGCCGCCATGGAGCGCCCCAGCGCCGGCCAGGTGATCGTCAACGGCCAGGACATCGCCAAGATCAAGTCCAGCGCCGTGCCGTTTTTGCGCCGCAACCTCGGCCTGATCTTCCAGCAGCAGCGCCTGCTCACCGACCGCACCATCCTCGCCAACGTCATGCTGCCGCTGCTGGTGACCGGCGCCTCGCGCCACCAGGCCGAGCAGCGCGCCCGCGCCGCGCTCGACAAGGTCGGCCTGCTCGACCGCGCCGATTCGCAACCGCTGGCCCTGTCCGGCGGCGAGCAGCAGCGGGTCTCGATCGCGCGCGCCATCGTCAACCGGCCGCAGGTGATCCTGGCGGACGAGCCGACCGCCAACCTCGACCGCGCCAGCGCCAACAAGGTGCTCGACGCGCTCAAGGCCTTCCACTCGGTCGGCGTCACCTGCCTGATCTCCAGCCACGACGAGCAGATGCTGGACGCCGCCGCGCGCGTCATCCATCTCAACAACGGCCAGCTGGAGGGCGCGGCATGACGTACTGGTTCCGCCAACACCGCTACGCGCTGGCCGCCGCGCTGGTGCACCTGCGCCGCTCGCCGGGCGGCTTCCTGTTCAATATATTCGTGGTGGCGATCGCGCTGGCCTTGCCGTTCACCGGCGTGACCCTGCTCGACAACGTGCGCCCGATGTCGGAGCAGCTGTCGGTCGATCCCGAGATCAGCGTGTTCCTGAAACAGGAAACGCCGCGCGAGCAGGCCGAGGCACTGGCCGCGCTGCTGCGCCAGACGGTCAAGGACAAGCAGGCCAAGATCGTCTTCACGCCGCGCGAAAAGGCGCTCGACAACCTCAAAACCAAGAGCGGCCTGGCCGATGTGCTGACCACCTTGGGCGACAACCCGCTGCCCGACAGCTACGTGCTCAAGCTGGACGCCTTCCGCAACGCCCAGGCCGGCGGCGACGTCGACCAGCTGGCCGAACAGATCCGCGCCCTGCCCGGCGTCGACACGGTGCAGGTCGATTCGGCGTGGGTCAAGCGCCTGGCAGCGCTGATCAACGTGCTGCGCCTGGCGCTGCTGTTGCTGGCCGCGACCTTGGGCACGGTGGTGGTCGCCGTCATCTTCAACACCATCCGCCTACAGGTGATGACGCAGCGCGAGGAAATCCTGGTCTCCAAGCTGATCGGCGCGACCGACAGCTTCATCCACCGCCCGTTCTACTATACCGGCGCGCTGCTGGGCCTGTGCGCCGGCGGCCTGGCGCTGGGCGCGGTGACGCTGGCGCTGCGCCCGCTGAACACCGCGATTGCCGAATTCGCAAGGTTGTACGCCTCGGAATTCCAGCTGGCCCCGCTGCCGCCGCTGGCGATGGCCGGCCTGCTGGCGCTGTCCGCCGGCCTCGGCCTGATCGGCGCGCTGCTGTCCGTGCAGCGCCACCTGTCGCGCCTGAACTGATTCCCTTGCCCCATCCGTGCGTGCACGCACGGATGGGAGCACGTCTCCGGCCTACCATTAAGTCAGGCCTAAGCTCCAACGCGCATGCTGTTTAAAACAAGCCATGACCTATAAAAAGCCGATAGTGTTTACCCTATCAGGCCCATAGAAAATGGGAGATTGGCACTCGACCACGGAGAGTGCTAATATACGTGAACTGAAGAGCAATAGAGTTCTCTGCAGCAATAGTCATACATCGAGCGAAGGAATGAAAATGAACGCACCGACCGCGCTGGTACCTACCAACAATAGTGCATTGGGACTCGGGTTCACTGGCAACCTGGGGAACCTGGATGCCTACATTTCGGCCGTCAACCGCCTGCCGATGCTGACGCACGCCGACGAAATCTCGCTGGCCAAGCGTCTGAAAGAGAATAACGACCTCGGCGCCGCACAGGAAATGGTGCTGTCGCACCTGCGCCTGGTGGTGTCGATCGCCCGCGGCTACCTCGGCTACGGCCTGCCGCACGCCGACCTGATCCAGGAAGGCAACATCGGCCTGATGAAAGCCGTCAAGCGCTTCGACCCGGACCAGGGCGTGCGTCTGGTGTCCTATGCGATGCACTGGATCAAGGCCGAGATGCATGAATACATCCTGAAAAACTGGCGCCTGGTCAAAGTGGCGACGACGAAGGCTCAGCGCAAGCTGTTCTTCAACCTGCGCAGCCACAAGACCGGCCTGGACGCGATGACGCCGACGCAGATCGACCAGTTGGCCAAGACGCTGGACGTCAAGCGCGAAGAAGTGATCGAAATGGAAACGCGCCTGAGCGGCCGCGACATCGCGCTGGAGTCGCCGAACGACGACGAAGACGACAAGTTCGCGCCGATCGCCTACCTGTCGTCCGACCTGAGCGAGCCGACCCGCGTGCTGGAAGCCGAACAGGTGACCCGTCTGCAATCGGAAGGCCTGGAACAGGCGCTGGGCAAGCTCGATCCACGCTCGCGCCGCATCGTCGAAGCGCGCTGGCTGGCGAACGACGACGGTTCGGGCGCCACGCTGCACACGCTGGCGGACGAGTTCGGCGTCTCGGCCGAGCGCATCCGTCAGATCGAATCGGCGGCATTGAAGAAAATGAAGGGTTCGCTGGCAGCGTTCGTCTAAGCTGCAGCGAGGTAAAAAATGCCGCGCGGTGTCACCCGCGCGGCATTCTGTTTTTTACGCTGCCAGGCCCTTGGCCAGCAGTTGAGCGACCAGCTGGTTCATATCCAGTTCGCGCTCCTTGGATTGCGTGTGCAATTGCTGCACCAGATCGCCGTTCAGCTTGACCGCGAACGGCACCAATCCCAATTCCTGATCACGCTTGCGTTGCTCTTTCTTGTCGACGATGTCCGTCGCTTTGCCGAAAACCGCGCCTGGGGCGACCATTTTGCCCATCAGTTTCTTGGCGTCGCTTTTCGCCATGCCGGTTTTTTTCATGATATGTCCTGGTTGATTCAAAGCAGACATTCTACGCAGCTTGGGCAAGGCGCGCGGACTTAGTTTGACCCAGCGCTGCAAGGGGGCAGTTCGTGCGCCGCCGGCGTGATCTTTTTGTTAAGCTTGCTTCCACTTGGATGGAGGATGATCATGAAAAAAACCATATTGCGGCAGTTGATCGTGCTGCCGCTGCTCGCCGCCATCATGGCGATGCTGTACGCCTGCGGCGCCGCCACCGGCGCCGGACGCCAGGCCGCCATCGCGCCGGTACGCTTCAATAACACCTACCTGCTGCGCCAGGGCGCCAGCGTGGCCATCACGCCGGGGGCGCCGGCCATGGAAGGCGTCGCCGCCGGCGCGCCGGTGCTGCGGCTCGAGCGCGTCAACGACAGCCGCTGCCGCACCGGCGACGTCTGCGTCTGGGCCGGCTACATCAGCTACAGCTTCACGCTGACCAAGCCCGGCGGCGAGGCCAGCAACTTCGTACTGTCCGACAGCATGCCAAACGGCAAGACCAGCGTCGCGCTGGACGGGCTGACGTTCACGCTGGCCGGCGTCGAACCGCAAGCGGTCCCTGCAAAAAATGAACCTGCGCCGGATTATCGGGTAAGCTTAAAGGTGAGCAATATTTCATCACCCTAAACCGACACCGCGCCCATGACACCGATCCGCTCCGCCCCGATTGTCCCCGCTGTCCTCGCTTCCTCCCTCATCCTCGCCCTGGCCTTTCCCGCCTACGCCAAGACACCGGTCGCCACCGGCACCGGCGGCGCCGTCGCGACCATCAGCGAACCGGCTTCGAAGGCGGCGCTGGCCATCCTCGACAAGGGCGGCAACGCCGTCGACGCGGCGGTCGCGGCGGCGGCCACGCTGGGCGTGACCGATCCGTTCAGCTGCGGCATCGGCGGCGGCGGCTTCATGGTGATCTACCTGGCCAAGGACAAGCGCGTGATCACCATCGACCACCGCGAAACGGCGCCGGCCAGCTTCACGCCGGCCGTGTTCCAGCAAGACGGCAAGGCCATGGATTTCGAGACGGTGGTCGCCAGCGGCCGCTCGGTCGGCGTGCCGGGCACGGTGCGCGGCTGGCACGAGGCGCTGCAGCGCTACGGCTCGATGTCGTTCAAGCAGGTGCTGGCGCCGGCGATCATGGTCGCCAGCGACGGCTTCAAGGTCAACGACAATTTCTCGCATCTGGTCGAGGGCAACGTGGCCAAGTTCAGCAAGTTCCCCGCCACCGCCGCGCTGTATCTGCGCAACGGCAAGGCCGTCCCGGCCGGCACCACGCTGCGCAATCCCGACCTGGCCAAGGCCTACCGCGAACTGGCGGCCGGCGGCGTCAAGGTGTTCTACGAAGGCAAGATGGCGCGCGCCGTGGTCGACGCGGCGCGCCCCAGCGGCGGCCAGGTCACGCTGGCCGACCTGGCCAACTACGAAGCGCGCCTGCGCCAGCCGGTGCACAGCACCTATCGCGGATACGATTTATACGGTATGCCGCTGCCGAGCAGCGGCGGCGTGGCGATCGCCGAAGCGCTGAACATTTTGGAAGGCTACGACCTCAAGTCGATGCCGCGCGAAAAAGCCGAGCACCTGTACCTGGAGGCGAGCCGCCTCGCCTTCGCCGACCGCAACGCCTACCTGGCCGACCCGGAATTCGTCGACGCGCCGGTCGCGGGCCTGATCAGCAAGGACTACGCCGCGCGCCGCCGCGAGTTGATCAACCCCGAGCAGGCCAGCGTGCAGGCGCCGGCCGGCGATCCGTATCCGTTCCAGAACGATGCCAGCGTGCCGCTGCGCCCCAACGCCAACAAGCTGCTGGCCGAAGGCGCGCACACCACCCACCTGACGGTGTCGGACAAGGATGGCAACATCGTCTCCTACACCTACACCATCGAATCATGGGGCGGCAGCGGCATCGTGGTGCCGGGCTACGGCTTCCTGCTCAATAACGAGATGACCGATTTCGATTTCTCCGGCCCGCATCCGAACGTGCCGGAAGCGGGCAAGCGCCCGCGCAGCAGCATGTCGCCGACGCTGGCGTTCAGGAACGGCAAGCCGGCGTTCTCGGTCGGCAGCCCGGGCGGCGCCACCATCATCACCACCGTGCTGCAGACGATCTTCAACTACGTCGATCTCGGCATGAGCATGCCGGACGCCGTCAACGCGCCGCGCCTGTCGGAGCGCAACGGCATGGCGACCGATGTGGAACCAGGCTTCCCGGGCAGCGCGCAGGCCAGGGCGCTGGAGAAAACCGGCCAGCACTGGGACGCGACGCCGGAAGAAATCGGCGCCGCCAACGCGCTGGTGTTCAATCCCGACGGCACCGTCACGGCGGTCAGCGAAGGCCGCCGCCACGGCATCGGCAGCGCGCTGGTGCAGAAGAGCGCGCACTAGTGGACTGTAACGCTTGAATCGGGAGCGAAGGACGCGCGTGCGCCGCGCAGGGCGGCGGCGCACGCGCGGCAAGCGCTCCTGATTTAAGCGTTACAGTCCACTAGTCTTAAGTGAACAACGGCATGCGCACGCTGGCGGAATCGCGGTAAGTCCACGTCAGCTGCTGCAGCCAGGCTTGCAGCGACAGCGCCTTGCGCTGGTCGCGCATCAGCGACATCAAGGCTTGCAGCGCGCCCGCCGCCAGCGCGCAGGCCAGCGCGTAGTGCGGGCAATCGCCGGTGCCGTGGCCCAAGCCGTACACCCTGCCGCCGCGCACATCGCGGCTGGCGGCGGCCAGCACCAGCAGCACCTCCTGCCCCGTCTTCAACGGCGCGCCGCCGATCTCGCAATCGCGCGTGACGACGCGGCGCGTGTTCTGCACCGGCGGATCGAAACGGCTGACCGCCTGCACCAGCGCGTCCGCGTCTTCCGCGCCGCAGCGTTCCTCCTCCGGCTCGCGCAGCAGCGCCAGCACGCCGCTGCCGATCAGCGCCGTCGCCGCTTCGTACGCCAAGGCGGGCAGCGCAACGTGGCCGGCGCCGGCCAGGCTGACCATCGTCAATTCGGGCACGCACACCATCCACTTGGCCAGCTTGTCGCGGCACCACAGCCGGCGGCCGATCAGCACGGCGAGCGCGCGCGCCTGCGCCACATCGACGACCGGCGCGACGACCGGCACGACCACCGGCGCGGCGGCCGTCGCCGGCGCCCGGCAGCATGGATGCGCCATCACCTCTTCCACGCTGGCGGCGCTGGCCGCGACCCACATCTCCAGGTACGCGTCGAAATACCAGCCTTGTCTTGCCGCCAGCCTGTCGTAATATGAGTAGGGCTCCGCATGGCTGACGGCGGCCAGCGCATTGCCCGGGCACGGATGCGTCAGCGGGAGAGGCAGATCGTAAGGGTTCATCGTCGCTAAGCCATGATTAAGAATCTGCTCACAATATTACAGATGGCCGCACGGCCCCGCTATCACTCACAAGGGAGATGAAATGAAAAACTGGATGCGCGCCAACAAGGGTTTTCTGCTGTTCCTGATGCTGTTCGGGATCTTCCGCACGGCGGTCGCCGACTGGAATCCGATCCCGTCGGCGTCGATGCACCCCAACCTGCTCGAAGGCGACGTGGTGTTTGTCAATCGCCTGGCTTATAACGTCAAGCTGCCGCTGACCGACATCGTGCTCGGACAGACCGGCGAGCCGCAGCGCGGCGACATCGTCACCTTTTCCTCGCCGGCCAACGGCATGCGGCTGATCAAGCGCGTCATCGCGCTGCCCGGCGACCGCGTCGAGATGCGCAACGAGCAGCTCATCATCAACGGCAGGCAGGCCGGCTACGCCACCATCGATCACACCATCGAAAACATCAAGGGCGTCGGCGACCTGGCCGCCGTGCGCATCGGCGAATCGCTGGGCGAGCGCACCCACGCCATCCAGGTGATGCCGCAGCTGCAGGCGCGCCGCGATTTCGCCGCCGTCGTCGTGCCGCCCGGCCAGTACATGATGTTGGGCGATAACCGCGACAACAGCGAGGACTCGCGCTACATCGGCCTGGTGCCGCGCGCGCTGCTGATCGGCCGCGCCGAGCGCGTGCTGGCCTCGGCCGACATCATCGGCAACTGGGCGCCGCGCACCGAACGCTTCGGCATGAGCCTCTATCCCAATCAATAAACAAGGCGCGGACGGTGCTATGATGGCTGGCATATTTCATAACATTGTGCGCGCCGACCATGATCGAATTCCAGGGACTGTCCAAAGTCTACGGCGGCTTTAACGCCGTCAAGCCGCTGACGCTGTCGGTGCGGCGCGGCGAGGTGTTCGGCTTCCTCGGCCCCAACGGCGCCGGCAAGACCACCACCATCCGCATGATGATGGGCATCCTGGTGCCCAGCGCCGGCCGGGTGCTGATCGACGGCTTCGATTGCCATGCCGAGCCGGCGGAGGTCAAGCGCCGCGTCGGCTACCTGCCCGACACGCCGATCTTCTACGATTACCTGCGCGGCCGCGAGATCCTGCAATTCGTCGCCGAGATGCACGGCTATCCGCGCGCCGAGGCGACCGAACGCGGCGCGCGCCTGCTGGCCGAATTCGGCCTGGAGGAAGCCGGCGAGGACTATGCGGTCAACTACTCGCTCGGCATGAAGAAGCGCCTCGGCCTGGCCTGCGCGCTGATCCACGACCCGTCCGTGCTGATCCTCGACGAGCCGATCAACGGCCTCGATCCGCGCGCCTCGCGCGACGTGCAGGAGCGGCTGCTGGCGGCGTCCGCGCGCGGCGTCACCATCTTCGTCTCGACGCATCTGCTGGACATGGCCGAGAAGCTGTGCGACCGCGTCGGCATCATCCACCACGGCCAGCTGGTCGCCACCGGCACGCTCGATCAACTGCGCGCCGACGCTTCCGCCAGCGGCTCGCTGGAGGACGTTTTCCTCAAGATCACAGGCGACGCCGAGACCGCGCAATGATGCGGCAGCCGACGCCCGCCCGCGCCATCTGGCTGATGACCCGGATGCGCCTGACGCGCCAGTTCAACCTGCTCGCCAACAGCCTGTCCATCAAGTCGCGCAGGAAGAAAGCGCGCGACGGCATCGCCGGCAAGGGCGGCAGCCAATGGCTGCTGACCGTGATAATCGCCTTTTTCATGGCGGTTTCGGTCACCAGCATGGTGAACAACGTGGCGCTCAACATGCAGTGCCAGCTCGATCCCGCCAGCGAATGCAGGTGGACCGACAAGCGCGGCGAATTTCACGCGGACCTTTCAACGGCGGCCGATGAACTGGCGACCGCGCCGTTCGCGCCGGCGCTGCTGCATGGCCTGACGATGGAGGTGACGATCCTGTTCTGCATCGCGGTACTGCTGCCATTGGGCAGCAAGGAGCTGGCGCAGCCGGACTGGGATCTGGAGTGGCTGGTGACGATGCCGGTGCGGCGCTCGACGCTGCTGTGGGGCCGCATACTGGAGCGCGGCGCCAGCAATATCACCGGCATCTACGCGCTGGTGCCGGCGTATGGTGCGATCGCATGGCATTCGGGTTTTACGTGGAGCGCGCTGCCGATCGCACTGCTGGCCGCCGCCGTGCTGCTGCCGCTGGCGGCGCTGCTGCACACGCTGGCCGACACCGGACTGCGCATGTGGCTACCGGCGTCGCAGTTGCGCAACCTGCAGGCGGTGGCCGGTTTGTTCAATCTGCCGCTGATCTATTTCGTCATGGCGCTCGGCATGCCGCGCGCCAGCAGCTTCGCGATGGAATGGGCGCGCAGCTTTCCGGCGTGGGTCAGCTGGACGCCGCCCGGCCTGGTGCTGCAGGCGATACAGGCGCAGGATCTGCCGCAGTTCCTGTTGAAGGCAGGCCTGCTGCTGGCGCAAAGCGCGGCGCTGCTGTGGGGCGGCGTTGCGCTGCTGCGCCACCAGTTGCGCAACGGCGTAGTCGGCTCCGGCGTGCGCGAGAGCGCGCGGCGCAAGCAGCAAACCGACGCCGCAGTGGACAGCGGGCTGCGCGAGCGGCTGTCGTCCTGGCTTTCGCCTCTAAAGCGCCGCGAGCTGAGGTTGTTGAGCCGCGACCGCAACTTCCTGTTCCAGACGCTGGTGCTGCCGGTGATTATCGTGGGGAGCCAGATGGTCTTCAACGGCAAGCTGAATAGCATCGCGGAGCTGGGCGAGAATCACGCGGTGGCCGCCGCCATCGCCTTCGGCATCGGCGTCTACGTGCTGATGCTGTCCGCCTTCCAGACGCTGAACAACGAAGGCCAGTCGCTCTGGCTGCTGTACACGATGCCGCGCTCGATCGAAAGCGTGTTGAAGGAAAAGGCGCAGTTGTGGGGTGTGCTGACGATGATCTATCCGCTGGCGGTGATCGGCATCAGCGCCTGGTACACCGTCAACTTCGACTGGAGCATGCTGGCGCTGGTGCTGACCGTCGCCGCCGGCATCCCGATCTACTCGATGATCGCGGTATCGCTCGGCGTGTTCGGCTGCGATCCGCTGGCGGTCGAGGCGCGCAGCCGCATCAGGCCAAGCTATATGTATCTTTACACGCTGCTGGCCAGCTTCTACACCTGGTCGATCTACAGCAACACGTGGTCGCAAAAACTGGTGGTGCTGGTGCTGACCGCATCGCTGGCATTGGCGCTATGGCAGAAGGCGCGCGACGCCCTGCCCTATCTGCTCGATCCGGCCGCCGCGCCGCCCGCCCGCGTCTCGACCTCGGACGGCCTGATCGCCGCCACCGCCTTCTTCATCCTGCAGGGGATAGGAATCCTGATCTTCAGCGACGATCCGAAAAAACCCAATATGCAGGCGCTGACGATCGCCTTCGGCCTGGCCGGCCTGCTGGTATATGGCTTGATGCGCTGGGTCTACTGGCGCGCCAAAACCACCGGCGTGCCGACGATCCTGCGCGGCATGGCTCTCAAGCTGTCGCTGCGCGCGGCGGCGCCGGCCGCATTGGTCGCCTGCGCGGTGGGTCTGGCCTACCTGACCGCCCTGCATCACTCGCCGCTGTGGGCGGAGATATCGAAGGTCGCCCCGGCGAGCCAGCGCGGCTGGGCATTCGCGCTGGCCGTGCTGGCCGCGCCGCTGTGCGAGGAATTCATCTTCAGGGGATTGATCTACGGCGGCCTGCGACGCTCGATGCCCGCAACGCAAGCCATGCTGGCCAGCGCCGCGATCTTCGCGGTGATCCATCCACCGCTCTCGATGCTGCCCGTATTCGTGCTGGGGATGTGCGCCGCATGGACCTATGAGCGCAGCAAAACCCTGCTGGCGCCGATGCTGGTGCATGCGGTGTATAACGCCGTCGTACTGGCAGCTCAGTCCTTGTAGCGGACTTCGGCCAGCGCGAAACCGCCGCCGTGATAAGTGACCGACGCATTCGGCGCCGGATACGCGCCGGTGTCCGGGAACTTGCCGGCGAACTGCTTCGAACTGTCCTTCGGATTGAAGCCCAGGTGCGAAGCCTTGGCGTTGTTCCACCACTTCGCCTCGTTGTTGGACGCCCCGAACAGAATCGTGAAGCCGACGCGCTGCGCGAACAGCGAGCAACGCAGCGCTTCGACCAGGTCGTCGTAGCTCAGCCACGTCACCATCATGCGCGGATCGACCGGCTCGGGGAACGAGGAACCGATGCGCAGGCACACCGTCTCCAGGCCGGTGCGGTCGTAGTAGTAGCTGGCCAGCTGCTCGCCGAAGCACTTGCTGACGCCATAAAAGCTGTCCGGCCGCGTGCGCGCGTCGGCATCGATGTAATCGGTGTTGCGGTAGAAGCCGACCGTATGGTTCGAGCTGGCGAACACCACGCGCTTGACGCCGTGCTTGTGCGCCGCCTCGTACAGGTTGGCGGTGCCGATGATATTCGCCTGCACGATATTGTCGAACGTGTTCTCGGTCGAGATGCCGCCGAAGTGCAGCACCGCCTCCACGCCTTCGAGCAGCTTCATGACCGCCGCCTTGTCGGCCAGGTCGCACTGGACGATTTCCTCGCCCTCGCGCGCCTCGCCCATGTCGGCGATATCGGACAGCACCACCACATCGGCCCACGGCTTGATGCGGTCGCGCAGAATTTTACCCAGGCCGCCGGCGGCGCCGGTCAGCAGCAAACGTTTGAATGGCTTGGTCATTTTTTGGTCTCGTTGTTGTCAGGTCACCGGGGCCGGGTTGAACAGCACCAGCGCGTTATGCAGTTTCCACTTCTCGGCCCAGGTCTCGCGGCCGCTGGCGACGTCCAGCATCAGCTGGAACATCTCCCAGCCGACATCGGCGATGGTCGCTTCGCCGCTGGCGATGCGGCCGGCGTTGATGTCCATCAGGTCGTGCCAGCGCCTGGCCAGGTCGTTGCGGGTCGCGACTTTAATCACCGGCACTTCGGCCAGGCCGTACGGCGTGCCGCGGCCGGTGGTGAAGATGTGCAGGTTCATGCCGGCCGCCACCTGCAGCGTGCCGCAAATGAAATCGCTGGCCGGCGTGGCGGCGTAGATCAGGCCTTTTTGCGTCAGCTTCTCGCCCGGCGACAGCACGCCGGAGATCGGGCTGCTGCCCGACTTGACGATCGAGCCCATCGCCTTCTCGACGATGTTCGACAGGCCGCCCTTCTTGTTGCCGGGCGTGGTGTTGGCGCTGCGGTCGACGCCGCCGCGCGTCAGGTAGTCGTCGTACCAGGCCATCTCGCGGATCATCGCATCGGCCACTTCCGGCGACGACGCGCGCGACGTCAGCTGGTCGATCCCGTCGCGGACCTCGGTCGTCTCCGAGAACATCACGGTGGCGCCGGCGCGCACCAGCAGGTCGGTGGCGAAGCCCACGGCCGGATTGGCGGTCACGCCGGAGAAGGCGTCGCTGCCGCCGCACTGCACGCCGACCACCAGTTCCGACGCCGGCACGGTTTCGCGACGGCGCTTGTCCAGCGCGATCAGATTGGTCTCGGCCTGCTTCATGATCGAATCGATCATCGACATGAAGCCGACGTGCTGCGCGTCCTGCAGGCAGACCAGCGCGGGATCGGCGCCGCCCGCGTTCTGAATCGGGATCGAACCTTTCGGGAACAGGCGCGTCGGCTGCAGCTTCTCGCAACCGAGGCTGACGGTCATTGCCTGTCCGCCGAAGTTGGGATTGAGCGCGATATTGCGCACGGTGCGGATCGGGATGTGCGCGCCCGGCGCGTCGATCGCCACGCCGCAGCCGTAGGTGTGCTCCAGGCAGACCACGTCATCGACGTTGGGATACTTCGGCAACAGTTCCTTCTTGATGCGCTCGACCGCGAATTCGACCACTCCCGATACGCACTGCACGGTGGTGGTGATGGCCAGGATATTGCGCGTGCCGACGCTGCCGTCCGGATTGCGGAAGCCCTGGAAGGTATAGCCTTCCAGCGGCTCGGCCGGCGCCGGCTTGACGGTGGCGATCGGCAGGCCGACCAGCTCGCGCGCGGCCGGCATCTCGACGTTCTGTTCATTGACCCAGCTGCCGGCGGCGATGTCGCTCGCGGCGAAGCCGATGGTGACGTTGTAGCGCGTGACCGGATCGCCCTTGGCCAGATCGCGCAGCGCCACCTTGTGGCCTTGCGGGACCGCTTCCAGCAGCGCCAAGCCGCTGGCGAAGACCGCGCCAGCGGGCAGCCCGCCATCGTTGACGACGATCGCCACGTTGTCGTTGTCGTTCATGAGGATGTAGCGCGGTGTACTGGCGCTGGCTGGTGTGCTCATCTGGCTGTCCTTTTTCCGGGGTTCGGCGCCCCGGCAAACGTTGTTTTTTGGCGATGCAAAGTGGTCAGGCCACTTCGGCGTCTGGCCGGGCCAGCCTGGTTTGTGGCCTCCGCGCCACAGCCCGTAACACAGCCCCTAAGCCGCATGTTTCCTGGGTATCGCCTCTGAAAACCCGGCCCGCAGACGGCTGCTCGACGATTTTAGTATGACAGCTAAAAATTAATTTGGCTAGTCCACATTGCGTATTTGGTCTGACCACCTTAGAATGGCCTGACCAGATGGCCATATCAAATCCGCCACGATATACGAGACAAAGATGCTGAAGAAGACCTCCGCCCCAGTAGACGGCAACGCCCACGAATCGCGCCTGTACCGCGTCGTGGCCGACCGCATCCAGGAGCTGATCCGCAACGAGAACATTGGCGCCGGCGCGCGCCTGCCGTCCGAGCGCGATCTGGCGACCAAGCTCAGTGTCAGCCGCGCCTCGCTGCGCGAAGCGCTGATCGCGCTGGAGCTGGGCGGCGTGATCGAAGTGCGCGGCGGCTCCGGCGTCTACGTCAGCGAACTGCCGGAACCCGCGCAGGCCGACCTGCCGGAAGCCGGCCCTGGTCCGTTCGAAGTCCTGTCCGCGCGCCGTCTGATCGAATCCGAAATCGCCGCCATCGCCGCCCGCGTCGCCACCGACAGCGCCGTCGACGCCATCCTCAAGGCCGTCGTCGAGATGGAGCAGAACCACGCCAACTATTCAAGCAACGAGCAGGCCGACCGCAACTTCCACCTGGCCATCGCGCGCGCCACCGGCAACAGCGCGCTGGTCGGATCGCTGGAGTACCTGTGGAATCAGCGCGGCCGCCTGTGGCACAAGCTCAAGGAACACTTCCAGACCGAGGAACTGCGGCAGGAAACGCTGAAGGACCATCGCCGCATCCTGGAGGCGATCGCCGCCCATGATCCGGCCGGCGCGCGCAAAGCCATGCGCGCCCACCTGGAGCGCGTGACCCGCACCTTCTCGCGCGGATGAACAAATAAGCAGTCATAAAAAATATAAGTAGTACGGAAGTGCCGCAGAAGCACCGCAGGATCGGCCTCGAAGCCGGTCCGCGAATAAAGCAATCAAGTTATTGACCGTCTGCGACCTCGGGCCGTGCGTGCACGCGCCCCTCGTCTCAACGGCGCGGAGTACGCGAGGTGCTCCAATCACGTCCGGTGCTGTACCAGCACGGCGTATAACTTTATTCAAAAAGACGAAGGAGACAAGCATGAACACGTCCGAGCATTCGGTCCACCCCCGTTCCGCCCCACCCCGCCTGCTGCTGTCGGCCATCACGCTGGCCGTGCTGACGCTGGCCAACCAGGCGGCCGCACAACAGGCCGAGGAAGCCCCGATGACCCGCATCGAGGTGACCGGCTCCAGCATCAAGCGCCTGGCCACCGAAGCGTCGCTGCCGGTCAGCACCGTCAAGGCGGAAGACCTGGTCAAGCAGGGCATGACCACGCTGGCCGACCTGATGATGGCGCTGCCGCAATCGGCCTCGCTGCTGCCGTCCAACGCCGGCTCGGGCACCAACATCAACCTGCGCGGCCTGGGCGTGAACCGCACCCTGGTGCTGCTCAACGGGCGCCGCCTGGCCAACGAGGCGATCGCCGACGGCTACGCCAACCTGGACGTGATTCCGATGAGCGCGATCTCGCGCGTCGAGATCCTGCGCGACGGCGCCTCCTCGATCTACGGCTCCGACGCCATCGGCGGCGTGGTCAACTTCATCACCCGCACTTCCTACGAAGGCCTGGAACTGACCGCGCAGGCGGTGGAGCCGTTTCGCCGCGGCGGCGCCGACGAGCAGCGCGCCACCGTCACCTGGGGCAAGGGCAACCTGGAACGCGACGGCTGGAGCCTGTGGGGCACGATCGACGCGCACCAGCGCTCGGCACTGGCTTCGCGCGACCGCGCCACCCTGAGTTCTCCCGAACTGCTGACCAGCATCGGCCGCTCGCCATCGCTGGGCACCGGCGGCAACGCCACCCCGGCCAACTTCACCACCGCCGCCAACAAGACCGCGCGCAATCCATACGCCGCCACCGGCTGCGTGGCGCCGTACTCGCTGCCGGGCAAATCCAGCACCTGCGTGCTGGACGCCAATGAGTACAACAACGCGCTGTACGAAAACCAGCAGGTGACGTTCTACGCGCGCGCCTCGAAGAAGCTGGGCGAGGACCACACCGTCTCGGTCGACTACTCGCGCGGCGAGGAACATATCATCGGCACCCGCAATCCAACCAACGCGCTGGCGGTCAACGGCGTCCAGCCGGCGCTGCCGTCGACCAGCAAATGGTATCCGGGTAACAGCGGCGGCGTGCCGGCCATGTCCGGCCTGAACGGCGCGACGCTGATCCCGACCTGGGCGGTTGCCGACTATGGCGCCGCCGCCACCAAGGACGTGCAGCTGAACCAGCGCGTCGCCATCAGCCTCGAAGGCGTGGTGCAAGGCTGGGACTACAAGACCGGCCTGGTGATCGGCGTATCCAACCGCGACAACTACTACGAGAACGGCTACTTCACCGGCCAGGGGCTGCTCGACGGCCTGCGCAACGGCCAGCTCAATCCATTCGGCCTGCAGGATGCCGCCGGCCGCGCCTACCTGGAAAGCATCAACGTCGACGGCCAGAAAAACCGCGAGTCGAAGAGCACCTACACCGGCATCGACGTCACCGCCAGCCGCGCCGTGATGCAGCTGGGCGGGGGCGATCTGGCGCTGGCGGTCGGCGCCGACTTCCACCGCGACACCACCGAAGACCGCCGCCTCGACATCGTGCGCCAGGTGACCTACGCCAACGCCAGCCCGTCGTTCGGCGAGGGCGGCCGCAACGTCGCCGCGCTGTTCGCCGAGCTGGATATGCCGTTCACCAAAAAGCTCAACGTCAACGTCGCCGTGCGTGACGACTATTTCAGCGACTTCGGCAACACCGTCAATCCGAAGGTCAGCTTCCGCTACGAGGCGACCAAGCAGCTGATGTTCCGCGGCTCGGCCAACACCGGCTTCCGCGCCCCGACGCTGTTTGACCGCTACGGCTACCGCCTGCCCGGCGCGACCGGCCTGACCTCGGCCAAATGGGACGATCCGGTGCTGTGCCCTGGCGGCCGTCCGGGCGTGGCCGGCAGCGGCACCGCGCTGCCGGGCTATGTCTCGGCCGCCGTCTGCAACGTGCAGCTGCCGAAGCAGACCGGCTCCAATGCCAACGTCCAGCCGGAAAAATCGAAGGGCTTCACCTTCGGTACCGTGTTCGAGCCGACCAAGACCTCGATGGTCTCGATCGACTACTGGAACATCCGCATGACCGACATGCTGGCCAACTTGCCGGAGCAGGTCTACTTCCTCGATCCGGTCAAGTACGCGGCGGACTTCGTGCGCAACCCCGACCGCACCATCAACTACATCCGCAACACCATCGAAAACCTGGGCGGCCAGAAAGCGGCCGGTATCGACATCTCGGCGTCGTATGCCTTCCCGCGCAGCAGCTACGGCGACTTCAAGCTGTCGCTCGACACCACCTACCTGACGCAGTTCGACAATCAGCTCGACAACGGCAGCCCGTACGTGTCGAACGTGGGCCGTTTCGGCCTGGCGTCCAACGGCACCACCAGCAGCTTCCCGATCATCACCTATCGCTGGAAAGGCACGGCGAAGTTGAACTGGGCGCTGGGTAACTGGAACAGCACGCTGACCCAGAACTTCACGTCGAAATACGAAGACCAGAACCTGGTGGCGCAAGAGTACTGGCGCGACATCAACTCGTACAAGAACTGGGCCTGGACCACGACCTACAGCGGCGTGAAGAACATGCAGATCACCGCCGGCGTGACCAATCTGTTCGACGCCAAGCCGCCGGTCACCAACAGCAGCCTGTATAGCTCCGGTTACCTGAGCAGCGCCGCCAGCCCGATCGGCCGCGCCTTCAACATCCGCGCCACCTACAAATTCTATTGATGGATTTGTCGATGCCAGCTGACGCTTGATCCACGGCGCCGGACCGCAGTAATCGCGGCCGGCGCCATTTTTTTGCCGGACATTCCATGAAAATGATCATCAGCCTTATCGCGGCCACCGCGCTGTCGATGGCCGCCCATGCCGCAGAGACGAACCCCGTCAAGCCGGTGCGCTTCATCCTGGTCGGCGACTCGACCATGGCCAACAGCAGCGGTTACGGCGACGCCTTCTGCGCCCGCGTCAACCGCGCCAACACCTGCATCAACCTGGCCAAGGGCGGACGCAGCTCCGGCAGCTTCCGCGCCGAAGGCCGCTGGGACGAAGTCGAAGGCCTGCTGCGCGGCGCCGCCGCGTACCGCGCCACCTATGTGCTGATCCAGTTCGCCCACAACGACCAGCCGGGCAAGCCTGGCCGCTCGACCGATATCAAAACCGAATTCCCCGTCAACATGGCGCGCTACGCGCAGGAAGTCAAAGCGCTCGGCGGCGTGCCGGTGCTGATGACCCCGCTGACGCGCCGCACCTTCAAGGACGGCGTCCTGGAAAATAACTTCGGGCCGTGGAACGATGTGATCCGCGCCACCGCCGCCGCGCAGAAAACGCCGCTGCTGGACCTGAACGCCGAAAGCTATGCCGCCGTACAGGCCATGGGCCAGGACGAAGCCGATACGCTGGCGATGGTGCCGCGCCCCGCCGACTATGGCGTCCCGCTGGCCGCCGGCAAGGTGGAAGTGGCCGGCGCCGCCAAGTCGGCCTTCGACCGCACGCACCTTGGCGCCAAGGGCGCAGCCTATTTCTCGCGCATGGTGATGGACGAGATGAAGCGCGCGATTCCGGAAGTCGCCGCCCAGTTCAAGCCGGAGAGCGAGCAGTGAAACGCGTCGCAGCCATGGCGCTGCTGGCGGCCGCCGGTATCGCAAACGCCCAGCAACTGACGACGGAACAGGCCAGACACTACGCGTATGCCGAAGTGCTGAAGTACGTCGGCGCCGCGGGCCATGAGACCGTCGATCCATGGGATCCGCTGTCCGACCCGCTGGCCAAAGGCACGGCCTTCACGCCCGACTACATCGTCGATCAAGCAGCCAAGGCGGATGGCGTTCGCGTCTTCAATACGATACAGGAAGCCGTCACCCGCGCCGTCGCCGACAGCGCGGCGGCGCCGGCCAAGCGCTTGTACCTGCTGCTGAAACCTGGCGTCTACAAGGAGCTGGTCTACATCCCCGCCTCGGCAGCGCCGATCACCATGTACGGAGAGGGCAAGGATGCGGCGCAGACCAGGATCACCGCCAAGCTGGACGCCTCCAACACCGGCGCCGAATACAACGCGCTGCACGGCGCGCAGTTCTCCAAGGCCGCGCCGGGCGCGCAGGCGATGTACGCCACCATCAAGGACCGCGCGCAGATCGGCACCTTCGGCACCGCCACCGTCTGGGTACAGAACAACGGCTTCCAGGCGCGCAACCTGACGTTTGAAAACGGCTACAACAAGGACACCGGCAACGCCCGCGCCGAAGCGCTCCCCAACGTCAACAATGTGCATCACCAGGCTTTGGCGCTGCAGGTGGACGGCGCCGACAAGGCGCAGTTCGAGAACGTCCGCCTGCTCGGCTTCCAGGACACGCTGTATCTCAAGTCGCCGCAGATCGGCAGCACCTCGCGCAGCTTCTTCAACAACAGCTATATCGAGGGCGACGTCGATTTCATCTTCGGCGACAGCACCGCCTATTTCCACCAGAGCGAGATCAAATCGCTGGGCGACCGCGGCCTGTCCTATGTGGCCGCGCCGGATACGCATGTCAAGTCGAAGTACGGCTTCGTCTTCGACCATGTCCGCTTCACGCACGACGGCTCGGCGAATGCGCTGGGCGGCACGTTCACCTTGCTGCGCCAGTGGTTCCACAGCTCGCGCTGCACCCCGTACGCACCCGTCGCCGTCGATGGCTACAGCTGCACCTATGGTCCGGAGAACGGCTACCAGGCGCCGAAAGGCACTGTGGCGCGCGTGTCGCTGGAAGCGGTCGGCAAGATGGTCGTGCTCAATTCGCGCATCGGCGCGCATATCAACAAAAAGAATCCATGGTCGGACTGGAACAAGAAGGGCGCACTGTCCTTCCGCCCAGCCCAGTACAACTCCGACGACTACTGGAACAACCTGACCAAGGCCGGCATCGATCCCGTCAAGGATCTCGGCTACAGCAAACGACCTTCGCCGCCCGACATCTTCCTCGGCGAGTTCAATAATACAAACGATTAAGGAGCACCGCATGACCATCAATTCCCAGCGCCGCAGCCTGATGAAAGCCCTGCCGGCGGCCGGCCTGTCGTTCAGCGTTCCCGCGCTTGCCGCCACCGCGCCCGATCCGTGGCTGCAGGCGCAGGCGATCATCGACCATGTCTCGCGGCCGCTCAAATTCCGCAAGCAGGATTTCGTCGTCACCACGTTCGGCGCCAAGACCTGCAAGCTGGCCAAGGCCAAGGCATGGATCTCGTTCGAGGAGCAAGGATCGATCGACACGCCGGTCGCCGGATCGCCGGACTGCTACGCCGCCTTCGCCGCCGCCATCAAAGCCTGCAGCAAGGCGGGCGGCGGCCGCGTCGTGATCCCTGCCGGCAGCTGGTACTGCGCCGGTCCGATGGTGCTGCTGTCGAACGTGCACGTGCACCTGAACGCGGGCGCGCACATCTACTTCAGCAACAACCCGGCCGACTACGCCAAGTACGGCGACATCGACTGCGGCAAGGCCGGCAAGCTGTCGATCTCGCGCTGGCAGAGCAACGACTGCCTGAACTACTCGTCGATGATCTACGCCTACGGCCAGGACAACATCGCCCTCACCGGCGACGACTGGACCTCCATCGTGGACGGCCAGGGCGGCCTGCCGTTCAACGAGGACGGCGATTGCTGGTGGACCTGGAAGGGCAAGCTGAAGACCATCAACTCGGTCGGCCAGGGCAGCACGCCCAACTTCAAGGCCGGCAAGATGTCGGAGAACACCGAGAATCCGCTCAACGCGATGTCGCTGGCGACCGTGGCGCCGCAGCTGACCGAGGAAGAACGCCTGTTGATACAAGGCGAAGGCCAGCGCTGGCGCGCGGATGCGCAGTACCTGCCGGCGCTGTCCGAGGCCGGCGTGCCGCTGTCGAAGCGCGTGTTCGGCATCGGCCACTATCTGCGCCCGCCGATGATCCAGATCATCGGCTGCACCAACGTGCTGCTGCAGGGCTACCGCGTGCAGGACACGCCATTCTGGCAGCATCACCCGGTCCACTGCCGCAACATCGTCATCCGCAATGTCTACTGCCACAGCCACGGCCCGAACAGCGACGGCTTCGATCCGGAAGCCTGCGACCACGTGCTGGTCGAAGGCTGCACCTTCGACACCGGCGACGACTGCATCGCCATCAAGGCCGGCAAGGATCTGGATACGCAATACGGCCCGTCGCAGAACATCGTGATCCAGAACTGCATCATGCACAGCGGCCATGGCGGCGTGACTTTGGGCAGCGAGATGGCGGGCGGGATCCAGAACGTGTTCGCGCAGAAGCTGGTGTTTGAAAACGCCAACTGGAAAACCAATCCGCTCAACACTGCGATCCGCATGAAGACCAATATGAACCGCGGCGGCTACCTGCGCAATTTCTACGTCCGCGATTGCACGGTGCCGAACGGCGTGCAGATCTCGCCGTCGTTCTACGCCTCGCTGCCCGGCTCGCCGATCCAGTCGAAGACAGTCGCCACGGCGGCCGGCTCCATCGTCACCTTCGATTGCGACTACACGCCGATCAGCGACAACGTCCGCACCCGGCCGCCGGTTGTCAGCAACATCCACATCTCCAACATCAAGGCAGGCAACGTGACCAAGGACGGCAAGACCGCGTCGTGCTACCAGGCGATCGTGATCCTCGGCCCGGTGGCGTCGGACTACAACGGCCCGCAGCCGATGCCGCAAGTGCTGCCAGTGACCGACGTGTTCATCACCGACTGCGACTTCGGCACGCCGGTCAACGCGGCGCAGCCCTGGTTCCTCTACAACGTCAAGGGGCTGACGCTGAAAAACGTCGTCATCGCCGGCAAGGTGCACGACACGAAGCTGGACGCATAAGCGCCGGCAGCAGAATGGTGGTCATGATCTTGTTGGGCGGCGCGCTGCCGGTGTTGTAGGCGCCGCCCGTGAAGACCGCCACCAGGTCGAACTCCGGCACGATGAAAATCTTCTGTCCGCCGTTGCCCTGGGCAGCGCTCACCTGCACCGGGCGCTTGCCGTCCGGCGTATCGACATCGAAGCGCTGCAGCCACCAGAAATAGCCGTAGTTGGTGCCGTCGATCCGGCTTTGCGGCGACAGCGATTCACCCACCCACGATGACGAGATCACCTGGCGGCCCCGCCAGCGGCCGCCGTCGGCGTACATCACGCCTATTTTCAGCATGTCGCGCGGACGCAGGTGGATCTGCGAGTATTCCTTGTTCTCGTTGGTCAGCGTGTAGTTCCAGCGCCATTGCGACGACTGGATGCCCAGCGGCGCAAACAAGTGCTCGCGCGCGAATTCCGGCAGCGTGGCCTTGGCGCGGTTTTCGGTGATGCGGCCGATGACGGCGACGCCGCCGGAGCAGTAATGCGCCACCGCGCCGGGATCGGCAATCATCGGCAAGTCCATCGTCGCCTTGACCCAGTCCGGCGCATCGTCGATCAGCTGCTCGTTGCCCGGGGACTTGGCGTCGTAGTCGTTGCAGGCCAGGCCGGAGCGCATCGCCAACAGATCGCCCAGCGTGATGCGGCCTTTGCGCGGGTCGGGATGGTCGTAGGCGGCGTAAGTCAGGTAAGGCAGCGCCGCCGCGCTGGAGCCGGGCATGGCGCCACGATCGATGGCGATGCCGGCCAGCGCGCCGACGATGGACTTGGTGGCGGAGCGCAGCTGGTGCGTGCGGTCGATGTCGTAGCCGTAGAAGTATTCTTCCATCACCAGCTTGCCGTGCTGGTAGAGCAGCACGCCGTGAACGTCGCGCCAGGTTTCGTCGAGGATGCCGCGCACGATAGCCTCGCCGGCGGGGACGCCGATGTCGGAGTCGCGCAGGTCGCCGACGGTGATGCCGTCATTGCGGTCCTGCGGCGGCTGATAGCGGTAGTCCTTGCCGGAGCGGGGGCGCAGCAGTTCCAGTGTCGCTGCCTTCACATCGGGCGATACGCGGCGGTAGACGGTTTTATCGTCGACAAATCCGGTGACCGAGCCGGACGCGTCGCGGTGAAACGGTATGGTCCTGCCGCCGCCGTTGGCGAAGTTATCGCCGTCGAGGCGGCGCAAGCGGTACTTGGCTTCATCAATCACCGCGAACAGTTCGGCGCCCACGATCAGCTCAGCGCTTTGCGCCGGGCCGGCGCGATAGGTGCCGGCGTAGTCGGCCAATGGCGGGTCGGCTGCCAGCGCGGACAGCGGCAGCAAGGCTGCGAGCAGAAGTATTTTCATGCGTCCAGTCTTCTCGTATCCGCCCAAGGTGTCAACGGAAATCGCGTCGCGAAAACTGTGATTACTTCCGGGTGCCGTTGGAGAAGTAAAACGAGATCACCAACGTCGCCATCGGCAGCGCACCGATCTTGATGATCTCCGTCAGTGCGGCCAACGCTTTATTATCCGGATAGCAGGCGTAGCCAGTCATTACCGCCGAGCTGATGATCGCCAAACCAAGCACGACCTGCCTGGCAAAGCGCAGGCGATCGCTTTCGCTGATTTTGACCTCCTCCGGGAAGGTCTCAAGCGGCTGGCCTAAGTCAGCCTTGCGCTCAACAGGAGTGTCGTTCATATGCCCGTCACTACGCCCAAGGCTTCCAGGCTATTGTCCGCTTTACGACGAACGAAACCAATCGAGGAGCCGTCACCCTTTTGGCGTTCTTCATAGGCGAGTTTCAGCAACGCAAATGCACGCCGCATTGCCTCCGCTTTGCTGATGCCACGGGCACACGCGATCATGTTCAATGTGTCGTCAATTTCCGCGGATAACTCTAAAGTCATGCTTCTCATGATGCACCTCCACAACAGTACAAGTGATCGGGCTAGCCGGAAAATTATACTGCCGCGGGATGGGCGCTTCGCTTGATGCAAGCCAAACGGAATGGGAGCTAATCGGGTGTGACGCGGAAGTAGTCGATGTCGATGTGGCCTGCGGCGGCGCTGTTGTTCGAGATGCTGAACAGGCCCATTTGCGCGCCGACCCAGCGGCCCATCGCGGCGGTGAAGGGGGCTCCTATCGGCTTGTAGACGCGGTCATCGCCGCTCCACGAGAAGCTGGTGATGCCGCCGGCGCGCACCTGCATGCGCAGCCAGATTTGCGGCGACGCCAGTGCGACACTGGCCTCTTCGCTTTCGCGGCATTTGGCTTCGGTCTTGTAGCAGCTGACCAGCGCCAGCCGCGTCTTGCCGTCGCTGCGGCGCGCGCCCAGCCAGGCGTAGTCGAAGCCGTACATGATCAGGCCCGCGCTGCCGCCGTCGGCCAGCGATGATACATCCAGCTTGGTCGTCACCGTGAACGATTCGGCCGGCAGTTTTTGCAGCAACAACGACGGCGTGTCCCACAGGTTGTCCTGTGCCGCGTAGCGCGCATCCGGCACGGCGTTCAAGCGCAGCACGCCACCGCGCATCGCATACCACTGCGGCTTCCAGTTTGCGTTCCACTGCCATTGCAAGCCGAGCGCCGCGCCGTCGAATTCATCGCTGGTCGCCGGCGCTGCGGACGCATAGCCCAATACCGGCTTGCGATAACGCGCCACCGGCTGCCCGGTGCCGCTGCCCGCGACATCCTCGCCGATCACCGGCCAGCCGTCGCGCCAGATCATCGGCTGCAGATGCACCACGCGCCCATACGCGCGCTTGTCCTGGAAGTGGAAGAACCAATCCTCGCCTTGCGGCGTCTGCACCCACGCGCCCTGATGCGGACCGTTGACCGTCGAGCCGCCCTGCGCCAGCGCGATGCGCACCTCATACGGCCCGTCGATGCTGCGCGAGCGGAACACCGACTGCCAGCCCTGCTCCACGCCGCCCGCCGGTGCGAAGACGTAGTAGTAGCCATCGCGCTTGTAGAACTTGGGCCCTTCCAAGGTCGTGTAGCCGGGCAGCTTGTTGGCGTCGATGACCACGCGGCCGGCGTCGTCCAGCATGCCGCTGGCGTCAGGCTTCATGCGACGCAGGGTCAGTACATTGTTGAAGCCCGCGCGGCTCTTGGCCCACGCGTGCAGAAGGTAAGCCTGGCCATCGTCGTCCCACAGCGGCGTCGGATCGATCAGGCCCTTCCCTGCCAGCAGCAGGCGCGGCGCGCTCCACGGGCCGGCGAACTCGGTCGCCGTCATTACATAGATGCCGAAATCCGGATCGGGATAGAAGATCCAGAACTTACCGTCGTGGTAGCGCAGGCATGGCGCCCACACCCCCTTGCCGTGCTGCGGCAGCGCGAACACGTCCAGCGGCACCTGCTGCGGCAAGGCGTGACCGACCAAAGTCCAGTTGACCATATCCGGCGACTCCAGCAGCGGCAGGCCGGGCGCGTTGTTAAAACTGGAGGAGACCAGATAGTATTTGTCGCCGACGCGGATCGCATCGGGATCGGAATAATCGGCATGCAGTATTGGGTTGCGATACTCATTGTCGACCGGCGGCGCAACGCCGCAAGCGGCCAGCAGGGCCGCAAACAAAAAGGGCAGATACCTGGTCAGCATCCGCCCTGTCATCACGCACCGAATTGCGTTTCCGCCAGTCCCTTGACGCCGGGACGCAGCATCACAACCGCGCCGCCCCACTCCGCATCTTCCGGCTTGCCGGAGACGATGGAGGTCACCAGCAGCGTATCCAGATCCTTGCCGCCGAAGGCGCACATGGATGGCTTGAGCATCGGCACCTCGACGCGGCGATCCAGCTTGCCGTCCGGCGTGAAGCGCATGATGTAGCCGCCGTCGTTACCGCAGACCCAGTAGCAGCCCTCGCTGTCGACCGCAGCGCCGTCCGGACGGCCCACTTCGGCCGACAGGTCGGCGAACACGCGCCGGTTGGACGGCACGCCGTCGGCGATGTCGTAGTCGAACGCCCACACCATGCGCCGCGACGGATGCGAATCCGACAGGTACATGGTGCGGCCGTCCGGCGAAAACGCCGTGCCGTTCTGCGTGATCAGCTCCGACACCATCGGCGCCGAAATGCCGCGCGCCGCATCGTAGCGATACAGCTGCCCGACCGGCCGCGCCGCGCCCATGTCCATGAACATGGTGCCGCTCCAGAAGCGTCCCTGACGGTCGCAGCGACCGTCGTTGAAGCGCATGCCTTCACCCAGTCCGGCCGCCGGCGTCGCCAGCTTGATCTGGGCCGAGGCTTGCGCCGCGCCCAGATCCAGGCTGAAGATACCGGTCTCCATGCCCGCGATCAGGCCCCCGCCCTTTTTGGCCGCCACACAGGCGACCATCTCGGTCTGGTCCCAATAGCGGGTGGCGCCGGTCGAACCGTCCATGCGCCAGACGCGCTTGGCCGGAATATCGACCCAGTACCAGGCGCCTTCCTGCGCGCTCCACGTCGGGCTTTCGCCCACCGTGCAGCTGACGCCAGTGACGCGCGTTACGCCTTCCATGCCAGGTCGCCGTTGACGACGCGCGGAATGTTCTGCGGGTTTTCGTCGGTCAGCGATTCAGGCAGCAGGTAGGACGGCACGTCCTGGTAGCACACCGGACGCACGAAGCGGTCGATGGCCGATGCGCCCACCGAGGTCGAACGGCTGTCCGAAGTCGAAGGGAACGGGCCGCCGTGCACCATCGCGTGCGAGACTTCCACGCCGGTGCCGAAGCCGTTGAACAGGATGCGGCCGACTTTGCGTTCCAGCACAGGCAGCAGGCGGGCGGCGGTTTCGCGGTCGTCGGCGGTGGCGTGGACGGCGGCGGTCAGCTGGCCTTCAATGTGCTCGGCCACGGCCAGCATCTGCGCCACGTCGTCGCACACCACCAGCAGCGAGGTTGGTCCGAAGATCTCGCCTTCCAGCGCGGCATCGGTCAGGAAGCGCTGCGCGTCGACCTGGTACAGGAACGCTTGTGCGGCGCATGGCGCGTCGGTGGTCTGGCCGGCGGCGACCTGCTTGACGCCTTCGACGCCCGACAGGCTGCCCACGCCGCTGACGTAGGCCTTGTGGATGCCAGGGGTCAGCATGGTCGATGCGCCCTTGGCGCCGATGGTGCCGGCGGCAGCGTCGACGAAGGCTTGCAGCTTGTCGCTCTTGAGCGCGATCAGCAGGCCCGGGTTGGTGCAGAACTGGCCGGCGCCCAGGGTCAGCGAATCGGCGAAGGCTTGCGGCAGCTTGGCGTTGTCCAGCGCGCCCGGCAGCAGGAAGACTGGATTGATTGAGCTCATTTCGGCGTACACAGGGATAGGCTCCTTGCGTGCGGCGGCGGTTTTCAGCAGCGCCAGGCCGCCGGCGCGCGAGCCGGTGAAGCCGACCGCCTTGATGGCTGGATGGCTGACCAGGGCCTGGCCGATGGTCTGGCCGGCGCCGATCAGCATCGAGAACACGCCTTCAGGCATGTTGCATTCTTCGGCGGCCTTGGCGACTGCCTTGCCGACCAGTTCCGAGGTGCCCAGGTGGGCCGAGTGGGCCTTGACCACGACCGGGCAGCCGGCCGCCAGCGCCGAAGCGGTATCGCCGCCGGCCACCGAGAACGCCAGCGGGAAGTTCGATGCGCCGAACACCGCGACCGGGCCCAGGCCGATCTTGCGCAGACGCAGGTCGCTGCGCGGCGGGGTACGCTCAGGCAGCGCGCTGTCCAGCGTGGCGGACTGCCAGCGGCCGTCGCGCACGACTTTCGCGAACAACTTCAGCTGGTTGCAAGTGCGACCGCGCTCGCCTTCCAGGCGGGCTTGCGGCAGGCCGGTTTCCTGCATCGCGCGTTCGATCAGCGCCGGACCCAGGTCCATGATGCGGTCGGCGATGGTTTCCAGGAACTTGGCGCGCGCTTCCAGGCCGGTGGCGCGGTAGGTGTCGAAGGCCGCTCCGGCCAGTTCGCAGGCGCGTTCCAGGTCGGCGGCGCCGGCCAGGCCGAACGCCGGTTCGATTTCCGCGTTGCGCGATGGGTCGACTGCTTTCATCGTGCCTTCTTTACCGACGACCGCGCTGCGGCCGATAATCATTTCGCCAACTACTTGCATAGGGACTCCTTAGATGTGTGAAAAGCGCGGACGAGCCGCGCTTGGAATTTTGTGACGATAGCTTAACGGATTACTGCGCGCCCTGCTTGCGAATCAGCTTATCGAGCATGTCGCATTCTTCGGCCGTCAGGTCGGTCAGCGGTGCGCGCACCGGACCGCCGTCGTGGCCGACCAGGCGTGCGCCGGCCTTGACGATCGACACCGAGTAGCCGGCCTTGCGGTTGCGGATCTCCAGGTACGGCAGGAAGAACTCGTCGAGCATGCGGTTTTGTTCGGCGTGGTTGTCCGAGGCGACGGCGTGGTAGAAGTCCATCGCCAGCTTCGGCATGAAGTTGAACACGGCCGACGAGTACACCGGGGTGCCCAGCGCCTTGTAGGCTGCGGCGTAGACTTCGGCGGTCGGCAGGCCGCCCAGGTAGCTGAAGCGGTCGCCCATCTTGCGCCAGATCGAGACCATCAGTTCGATGTCGCCGATGCCGTCCTTGAAGCCGATCAGGTTAGGGCAACGGTCGGCCAGCTTGGCCAGCGAATCCGGGGTCAGGCGGCAGTTGGCGCGGTTGTACACAACAACGCCCAGGCTGGTGGCCTTGCAGACTTCGGCCACGTGTTCGATCAGGCCGTCCTGCGACGCTTCGGTCAGGTAGTGCGGCAGCAGCAGCAGGCCTTGCGCGCCGGCCTTCTCGGCTTCCTTGGCGTAAGCGGCGGCCATGCGGGTCGGACCACCGACGCCGGCCAGGATAGGCACCTGGCCGCGGCAGGTATCGACGGCGGTCTTGATGATTTCCGGGTATTCCTGCGGGGTCAGCGAGAAGAACTCGCCGGTTCCGCCGGCGGCGAACAGCGCGGTGGCGCCGTACGGCGACAGCCATTCCAGACGCTCGATGTAGGACGATTTACGGAAATTGCCTTCGGCGTCGAAGTCCGTGATCGGGAACGACAGCAGGCCGGAGGAAAGGATTTTTTTAAGGTCATTCGGGTGCATATTGTCTCCAATAATCGATGTCTGATGTTTGAATGGGAACGTCGACGTTGCGGTTAAGCTTTTCTTCGCCGCTTGTTGTATGACATCGTACAACCATATTCGGTCGTGAGCAAGCGATTTAGCGAAAAGCGCCGAATCGTTGCTTTTACGTCAGGCGTCGCCGGCGGCGATGCCCTCTTGCGCGCGGCGCAGGCGTTCGCGGCTGTTGCTCAGGTGGGTGCGCATGGCGGCGCGAGCCGCTTCGGCATCCTTGCGCAGGATGGCGTTGTAGATATCGTCGTGCTCGCGGTTGACGCGCTCCAGGTAGGCGGCCGGATCGTCGTGCGCCAGCTGCGCCGAGTTGACGCGCGCGCGCGGGATGATGGTGTTGCCCAGGTCGCTCAGGATGTCGACGAAGTAGCGGTTGCCGGTCGCCTGCGCGATCAGCAGGTGGAAGGCCACGTCCGACTCCACCGACCCGGGCCGGGTCTGCGAATCCTGGATGCGCTTGAGCACCGCGCCCATTTCGCGCACCTGCTCGTCGCTGCGGCGGGTGGCCGCGAGCCAGGCCGCCTCGGTCTCCAGGCTGATGCGCAGCTCCAGGATGGACAGCACGTCGCCGATGGTGCGGATGGTGTCCGACGAGATGCGCAGGTTGGCCGGCTGCGGCTCCAGCACGAAGGTGCCGATGCCGTGGCGCGTCTGCACCAGCCCGGCCGCCTGCAGGTGCGAGATCGCCTCGCGCACCACGGTGCGGCTGACGCCGTACATTTCCATGATGACGGACTCGGTCGGCAGTTTCTCGCCCGGCTTCAGCGTGCCGCCCTGGATGCTGGTGGTGAAGCCCTCGACCACGCCCTGGGCGAGGTTGCGGTGCTTCTTCTTCGGCACAAGGGTGGCGGCTGCGGCGGCGGGGACGGTCTGATTCATGGCTCTGATAGGTGATAGGACGTCTGATAGCATACACGTTTATCACGTGCGGCACGATGCCAATCTTATCAGACTTATCAGACTAAAAGGGCGGCGCTCATCGAGGCAGCCTCGTCGGCGGACTCCAGCAGCAGCTGTTCCAGCGCCGCGTTGTCGTCGATGAAGCCCACCAGGCTGGGGCTGTCCGCGCCGCAGGCCAGCGGCGACGGAACCGGCGCCAGCCGCTTGGCGATCAGCAGCGTGTCGCGCAGGCCCAACGGTGGGGGCGTCAGGGTGGCGCCGCGCAGCGAGACGATGGCCATGCTGACCGATTCCGGGATCGCCATCTTCTTCATCATCTCGCGCGAGATGATTTCCTGCGCCGCGCCCATCCACTCGGCCGGATCGTCGAGCAGGCCGGGGATGTCGTCGGCGCGCGACAGCAGATAAAAGCCGCCCGCCTCGTGGACGATGCCGGCGAACAGCGCGGTGTCGGGATCGGTGGCGGTCAGCTTGCGGCCGATCACATGGGCCAGCGCCGCCACGTGGGCGGTGTGGCGCCACAGTTGCTCGGCCTTGGCGCGCAGCGCGGCGTCACGGATGCGGCTGCCGAACTGGCGCACCACCATCGCCGCCGCCATCGTGTACAGGTTGCGGTAGCCGACCCGCGCCACCGCCGCGCGCACGCTGGTGACCGGCGCGCCGTTGCGGTTGAACATGGTCGCGTTGGCCAGCGCCACGGTGCGCGCCGCCAACAGCGGCTCGCCCAGCACCTTGCGGATCACGTCGTCGGTATCGCAATCGGGATCGGCCAGCGCCAGTTGCAGCCGCAGGGCCGCATTGACGCTGGTGGGAAAGACCAACTCGCCGCGCGCGGCTTGCATCACTATCTGCGAGATGTCTTTGAGTTTTTCCATTGCAAGATTATAGCCTTAAGCTTTACTTACCTGAGAACCGGCTGCCGGATCGAGCCGTAGCGCGTCGGCCAGGCCCAACAAACTGACCAGCGCCACCAGCAAAAATGCCAGCCGGTAATCGATGGCCGGCCAGTGCGCGATGCCGAGCTGTCGCGCGCTCCAGTGGCCGAGCCGCACCCCGGTCGCGCCCAGCGCGATGCCCAGTCCCAGCGCGACCTGGAAGGCGGTGCTGAACAAGGTGTTGGCCGCCGCCATGCGCGGCTGCGGCACGTCGGCGAAGGCGATGGTGTTGAGGGCGCTGAACTGCATCGAGCGCGTCAGGCCGCCGACGAACAGCACGGCGGCGATCAGCCACACTGGCGTGACCGGCGACAGCAGCGCGCACGCCGCCAGCGAGGCCACGTTGGCCACGCCGTTTACCAGCAGCACCGGCTTGAAGCCGAAGCGGCGCAGGATGGGCGTGGTGGCCGGCTTCATCATCAGGTTGCCGGCGAAGACGGCGATCACCAGCAGGCCGGAATGGAAGGCGTCCAGGCCGAAGCCGAGCTGGAACATCAGCGGCAGCAGGAAGGGCACCGCGCCGATCGCCATGCGGAACAGCGAGCCGCCGATGATGGTGATGGAAAACGTCGGGATTGCGAACGAGGACAGGTCGATCAGCGGATGCGCGGCGCGCTTCAGGTGGCGGCCCAGCCCCAGCAACAGCACCACGCCGGCCGCGATGCAGCCGCCCGCCTCCGCCCAGTTCGGATGCTGGCTGCCGCTCACCTCCGCGCCCCAGGTCAGCAGCAGCAAGGCGGCGCCGCTGAGCAGGAAGCCGGGCCAGTCGAACGGCCGCTTGTTGGTGGCGGGCTGGTCCGGGATCAGTCGCCACGCCAGCGCCAGCGCGATCACGCCCAGCGGCAGGTTCAGGTAAAAGATCCAGCGCCACGAAGTGTAGCTGGTGATGAAGCCGCCGATCGGCGGACCGAGCACCGGCGCCACCAGCGCCGGCCAGGTCAGCGTGGCGATGACCTGGATCAGCCGCTCCTTCGGCGTGCCGTTGAGCACCACCAGCCGCCCGACCGGCACCATCATCGCCCCGCCGGCTCCTTGCAGCATGCGCAGCGCGACGAATTCGGCCAGGCTGTCGGCCATGCCGCACAACACCGATGCCAGCGTGAAGACGGCCAGCGCGCCGGCAAACACGCGGCGCGCGCCGAAGCGCTCCGCCACCCAGCCGCTGATCGGAATCAGCACGCCCAAGGTCAGCAGGTAGGCGCTGACGCCGATGTTCAAGGCCAGCGGCGCCACGCCGAACGAGCGTGCGATGTCGGGCACGGCCGTGGTGATGACGGTGCCGTCGAGGTTCTCCATGAAGAACGCGCCGGCCACCAGCAGGGGGATCCATTTGCTTTGCATGGGCGCCATTCTAAGCCTTGCAAAAAACAAGCTGCGCGATGTGTTGCATTTTAGGTACGCCAGTCCCGGTTATCGCCAATATTACGCACGCTCGTTCACAAATTTTCTACCGTGCGCGCGGCGCTGGCATACACTTGGATCACCGAACACAGCCGCAAAGACGGCCATCGGCGCATGCAGCACCCACTATAAAATCAGGAGACAGACAGATGAAAAGAACCGCCGCCTCCGCAGCGTGCTTGTGCGCGCTCGCCCTCCTCGCCGGCCAAGCCAGCGCCCAATCCTCCGTGACCATTTACGGCATTCTCGACGTCGGCGTCGACCGCGTCGAGAAAGGCGAAGGCAATGTGCAGGGCACGCTGTTCGGCGTCAGCGGCGGCAGGCCGATCCCCAATTCGCTCGCCTCGCCGGAAAGCACCTCGACCCGGGTCAGCCCATCGCACACGCGGCAGAGCAATATCGGCTTCAAGGGCGTCGAGGATATGGGCGGCGGCTATCGCGGCCTGTTCGTGCTCGAAGGCGGCGTCACGCTCGACACCGGCGGCCTGGCCAACGATGGCCGCCTGTTCGGCCGCCAGGCCTATGTCGGCCTGACCACGCCGATGGGCGAAGTCAAGCTGGGCCGCCAGGCCAGCCCGATGCTGATCGCCTACTACCTGGTCACGCCGGAAGCGCTGGGCAGCACGGACCTGTTCGGCGCCGGGCTGGTGGTCAACACGCTGCAGACTTTCCAGGACAACCAGGTCAGCTACGCCATCAAGCAAGGGCCGTGGACGGCGATCCTGTCCTACGCCACCAACGCCGGCGTCGGCAGCGGCATCAGCGCGGCGCGCTCGTTCGCCACGTCGTCGACGCCGGTGGCGACCGGCACCACCGGCCAGATCATCGGCGGCGCCACCGCCGGCGCGGAAACCCCGGACGGCCGCGGCAAGGCCGCCGGCGCGATGATCGCCTATCGCACCGAGAACCTGACGGCGCTGGGCTCCTTCCACCGCAACAACTTCGGCGACGTGCCGGTCGGCGTGGTGTCGGGCACCACGCTGGTGCCGCTGTATATCGCCGAAAGCTTCCGTTCCTACATGGCCTCGGTCAAATACATCGTGCCAGGCACCGGCACCACGCTCGCCGTCGCCGGTCACGAAGGCCGCTTCGACCTGCGCGGCAATGCCGATCCGCATGTGCGCACCTGGACCGGCACCATCAAGCAGGCGGTCGGCCTGGTCGACCTGAGCCTGGTGCTGCTCGACACCCGCTTCACCAACTTCACGCGCGGCCGGGACCGCGGCATCATGCTGGGCGCGGACTACAACTTCTCCAAGCGCACCGCTTTCTACTCGCGCGTCGGCGGCGTCAAGGACAAGCGCGGCAACATCACCGTCGGCGGCGCCACGCCGCTGCCGTTCGCCGGCGGCCCGGGCGCGATCCTGCTGCCGCTGGGCTCGCAGGAAGTGCCGCTGTTCTCCGGCGCCGGACAGAACGTCGACGCCCGCACCACCATCGTCAGCCTTGGCCTGCGCCATTCGTTCTGACGAAAAAAAAAACGGAACACCGCCGGTACGGTGTTCCGCTTTCCACTACGCTTTAAAACTGTTACAGGTGCTGCGCGATCTGCGGCAGCAGGTCGTCGAAGGTGCGGCCGTTGCCGTTCTCGCCGATCGCGTGCATCTTCCACTCGCCGTTATGACGGTAGACCTTGGCCATGATCTGCGCCGAGTGCGGACCCTGCACCGACAAATTGAATCGCGCCACTTCCTTGCCGCTGTTGGAATCGACCAGGCGGCAGTAGGCGTTTTCCACCTGCGCGAAAGTCTGGCCGGTGAAGCTGTTCACCGTGAAAACCAGGCTCTTCACTTGCGCCGGCACCGCGTTCAGGTCGACGTTGATCTGTTCATCGTCGCCGTCGCCGGCGCCGGTGCGGTTGTCGCCGGTGTGGACGATGCTGCCATCCTTGCTTTTCAGCTGGCGGAAGAAGATCACGTCGACCGGCGCGCCGGACTCGTTGAACATCACGCACGACGCGTCCAGGTCGACCGCCTCGGTCTTGGAGCCGAAGCCAAGGAAGCCCTTGGACTTGATGGCATCCCAGCCCAGACCCATGGTCACGCGGCCCAGCGCGCCGCCGGCTTCTTTTTCCAGAGAGATTTTCTGGCCCTTGCTCAAATTGACTGACATATCACACTCCTTGTTGGTTATTGCGCGCCCGGGCGAGTCGCCCAGGCCTTGAATGCCGCGCCGTTGCGCGAGCACACCAGGATTTTTCCGCTGCCTGAAAAGCGCAGCACCATGCCTTCGCCGCTGGTCTGGCTGTTGACCAGATTGCTCAGAAAGCCGCTGCTGCCGCCGGTGGTGACCGAGATTTCGTAGCGCAGCGCGCTGTCCCAGGCCACCACGTGCGAGTTGTCGATGATCACGTCGTTACCCGGCGTCACGTCCAGCTGCGACATCGAACCGAAGCCCGACACCACCGCCTGGCCGCTGCCGCCGGTCTCGGTGATGAAGAAGCCGCCGCTCTGGGCGAACAGCGCATTGCCCAGGCTTTGCGTGCGCACCTTCAGCTCGACGCCGGAGGTCGCCGCGACGAAGGCGCCGTCGCTCAGCATGTACTGGCGCTGGCCGACGTCGAGGATCTGCATCGCACCGGGCAGCGTCGGCGCCAGCAGGCAATCGCCGCCGCCGCGCACCGCTTCGATGTGCTGCTGGAAGAACGACTCGCCGTTGGCGAAGCGCCGCATGATCGCAGCGCCGATGCCGCCGGTCACCTTGCCCTTCAGATCGAGCGCCGCTTCCATCATCACCATCGCATCCGACTCGCAGTAGATTTTTTCTCCCTGCGCCATCGACACATGCAGGAAGGGATCGACGTCGCCGGTGATCGAAAATTTAGGCATGGCAGTGCTTCCTTTCTTGGTTAAACGCCGACGCCGAACGAGGCGGCGAGCGGACCGAGGCCGCCCTTGAAGCCCTGGCCGACGGCCTTGAACTTCCAGTCGCTGCCGTTGCGATACACCTCGCCGAACACCATCGCCGACTCGGTGGAGCCGTCTTCCGACAGGTCGTAGCGGGCGATCTCGGCGTTGCCGCCGGCGTTGACGGTGCGGATGAAAGCCTTCTGCACCATGCCAAAGTTTTGCTTGCGGGCTTCGCCTTCGTGGATCGTGACGCAAATCGCGATGCGCTCGACGTCGGCCGGTACCTTGGTCAGGTCGATGGTGACGGTTTCATCGTCGCCGTCGCCGTCGCCGGTGCGGTTGTCGCCGGAGTGGGTGACCGACTGGTCGCTCGACTTCAGGTTGTTGTAGAAGATGAAGTCGGTGTCGGCGCGCACTTTGCCGTCCGCCTTCAGCAGGAAGGCCGAGCCGTCCAGGTCGAAGGCATTGCCGTCGGTGGTGCGCACGTCCCAACCCAGGCCGACCACGATTTTCGACAGGCCGGGAGCTTCCTTGCTCAGATTAACGTTACCGCCTTTTTGCAGACTGATTGCCATTTTGATGCTCCTTAAATGAAAACCGGACTTGGGGTACTGCCGTGCGGCGCGCCGTGTCCGTATAAAACGGCGCGCCGTGTTCCTTGGTTCTTTACGCCGCGATCGCTACCGCGGCTTCCTTGCGGCGGTGGCGCACCGACGACCACACCGAGGCGCCGATGAAGGCCACACCGATCAGGCCGGTGAAGATTTCCGGCACGTGGTACTTCATGCTCGCCAACATGATCGCGGCCAGGATACCGATCGCATAGTGCGCGCCGTGCTCCAGGTAGACGAACTGGTCCAGCGTGCCCTTCTTGACCAGGTAGATGGTCATCGAGCGGACGAACATCGCGCCGATCGCCAGGCCCAGCATGATGATCACGACGTCGGTGGTGATGGCGAACGCGCCGATCACGCCGTCGAAGCTGAACGATGCATCCAGCACTTCCAGGTACAGGAAGCCGCCGATACCGCCCTTCTTGACCATGTCGCCGACGCCGCTGCCGCCCTCTTCTTCCTTCTCCAGGAAGTTGCTGATCGAATCGACACCGACGTAGACCAGGACGCCCCACAGGCCGGAGATCAACACCACCAGTTTCTGCGCTTCGGTCACCAGGCCCATGCAGGCCAGCAGCACGCCGATGGAAATCATCACCGAGATCGATGAGACCTTGCCCAGCGCGCCGAGTTTCTTCTCGAAGTTGCCCAGCCAATGCGTTTCTTTCTCAGCGTCCAGCAGGAAGTTCAGGAACACCAGCAGCAGGAACATGCCGCCGAAGGCCGCCACTTCCGCGTGGTGGTTGGTCAGGTGCATCGAGTACGTCTTGGGATCGTTCAGCGCCAGCGTCCACACGTCCGTGATGCCGATGTCGGCCGCGACCGCCACGATCACCAGCGGGAACAGCAAGCGCATACCGAACACGGCGATGATGATGCCGACGCCGAGGAACAGCTTCTGCCAGTAGTCGTTCCAGTTCTTCAGCACGGAGGCATTCACCACCGCGTTGTCGAAGGACAGCGAGACTTCCATCGCAGCAAGAATCAGCGCGATGCCGAAGGCCGACAGCGCGCCGGCCCAGCCGGTCTGCTCGTAGCCCCACCAGCCAGCTGCCGCAAGGCAGATGATGCTGACGAGGAAAGACACTCTGAAGTGTTTCATCGTTTTCTCTCTTGGTTATGAATTAATGGAATGCAGTGTAAAGAAAACCGGCGCTTTGAAAAATAGAAGATAATTGAAGTATTTCTTCGTAAAACTCGAACCATGAAAACCAGTGGACTGAATTTCCGGCACCTGTATTTCTTCTGGATGGTGGCCAAGGAAGGCGGCGTGACACGCGCCGCCGAGCGGCTCGGGCTGGCGGTCCAGACCATCAGCATGCAGCTTGCGTCGCTGGAACAGTCGGTGGGCAAGCAGTTGCTGGAACCGCAGGGGCGACGGCTGGTGCCGACCGAGGCGGGCCGGCTGGCACTGACGTATTGCGACCAGATCTTCCTGCTCGGCGACCAGTTGCAGGATGCACTGGAGGAAGCGGACAAGGGCAAGATGCGGCTCACGGTCGGCATCTCCGATTCGCTGCCGAAGCTGATTGCATTCCGCCTGCTGCAGTCGACGCAGCAACTGCCAACCCAGGTGCGGCTGGTCTGCATGGAGGATGAATTCGAAAACCTGCTGGCCGACCTGGCGCTGGGCAAGCTGGACGTGGTGCTGACCGACCGCGAGGTGCGCGCCGGCGGCAGCCTGAAAGTGTTCAGCCACTTGCTGGGCGAAAGCGACATGAAGCTGTTCGGCGTGCCGAAGCTGGCGCGCAAGTACCGGCGCAACTTCCCGGCCAGCCTGCACGGCGCGCCGCTGCTGCTGCCGACCCGCAACAATGCGCTGCGCGGGCGCATCGACGCCTGGCTGGTGCGGCATGAGGTGCGGCCGGACATCGTCGGCGAGTTCGAGGACAACGCCATGCTGAACACGTTTGGACGCAACGGGCTCGGCCTGTTCTTCGCGCCATCGGCGCTGGCGCAGGATCTGCAAGACCAGCTCGGCGCGGTGCTGGTGGGCGACGCGCCGGAGCTGCGCGAGCATTTCTACGCCATCTCCAACGCCCGCAAGATCAAGCATCCGGCGATCGAAGCGATCCTGTCGACGGTGCACAGCGGCCCCTTCTCCGTCCCGGCGCACGACTAATTGCTGTCCAGTCCGTTTGGTAATCGCTCTAGAGCTGCCCTAGCTCAAATGTGCGCGTTATCCGAAAATTAAAATAAACATCACACGCCGTTTTTGTAACGGCCGCGACTTCATATTGTTATATTTGGAGAGAATTGCCGAATCTCGGAGGATTATTTTCCATTTATTTCATTAAACAACTTTCATATCATAAAAATAACTCCACAAAAAATGATGAATATGAGAATATGTTTGCTTGGTGCAATAATTTCACTCTTCGATTAACGAATCCTCAGCGAGTCTCCCTTGAAACCTGCGTTTTCAGCCCCCCGGCGCTTACCGGTACGTTTTGCCATGAAGTTTCTCGGCATGGCCGTTTGCAGCACCATCATCAGCGGCTGCGCAACCGATCCACGCACCGGCCAAGCTTCGCTCAAGCAAACCTTCGCCAGCGACGATCCCTGCGCCAATAACGCGCGTAATACTGGTATCGCCATCGGCGCGATCGCCGGCGCCATTCTGGGAAACCAGGTCAAGCACTCGAACAGCGCGCGCATCGTCGGCGCTCTGGCGGGCGCCGCTGTCGGCGGCTTGATCGGCCAGGATATGGACCAGCGGCGCTGCGCACTGGCGAAAATTGCAAAACAGTATGATCTGAACCTGAAGACATCCGTCGTCACCGCCAGCGGCGCTGTGATCGACGACAGCAGCCTGGGTACAGCGCCGAATGCCGGCACCATTAAACAAAGCGCCGTGGGCATGGTAGTGGAAGTGCGCGAGCAGGCAGGCCGTGGCGGTCACTTTGAAACCAATTCCGATCAGCTCACCGAACCGGCACAACGTTATTTCTCCGCTATTGCAGACTCTTACAACGCGCGGATTGCCGCCGATAATATGAGTGATCCAAAAGAAAAGGCGGACTATATTGCGCAAGTCAGCAAACGCAAAATCTTGCTAATCGGTCATACCGACGATACCGGCAATTCCCGTTTGAACGCCGATTTATCGGAACGTCGTGCGCAGGCTGTGGCCGTTTATATGGAAAAACGCGGCATCCCCAAGGACTCGCTATATTTCCAAGGCGCAGGCGAGGCGTATCCGATTGCCGACAATGGAAACGATAACGGTCGCGCGCAAAACCGTCGTGTGGAAATTGTCGAGGTAGCGGATGCTGCGGCTTTCAACCGTTATCTTGCCGACCGTAAGCCGCGCTACGAGTTTTACCGTCCCGGCGACGCGATGCCGGAACAACCGGCGGCGGCACGCGTGGCCGATGCCAGCGCGACGCCGCCCAAACCCGCCACCATCAGCCGCCCCGCAGTGAAGACACAAGCCGCCAAACCTGCCGACAACAGGCCTGCGGTAGCCGCCCTCAAGTCCGCGCCAGCGGCAACGGTAGCGCCTGTCGCGCCGAACGGCATCGATTTCGGCGGCACTCCAATGGTTGCCATGGCGACGGCCGATATCGGCAAGCCTGCCGACAAGGGCCGACCGCTGTTCTCCCTGATCAGTACCGCCTATGCGGACGAGCCAGTGATCGGGGATTGCACACGGGACCGCCCGCGCGTGGCCAATAGCGTCAAAACGCTGGCCGACGGCAAGGTCTACAAGACCAGCGAATATCTGCCGGGGCTCTACGGGAAAACCTGGGCTGAACAGGTCAACGGCCATCTCGTCGTATTGAACAAAGTCGCCGTACTGGCCAGCAATGGCGCCGCCGCCAACCTGCCGGAGTTTAAGGTCTATACCGACTACAACGCCGCCAGTGGCGCGACAGCCATCCCTGCGCTGAGCGCCACTCCGGAAGTCAACACCTACCTCGGCGACAAGGGCGTGCTGTACCGCATGTTCATGGCCGGAAAGGGCGGACTGTCCTGCGTCGATGTGGTGTTCGGCAATGACGGCGCCGTGCGCGCCAAAAGCGGGCGCCTGATCTACTCGCGCAGCGCGCGCCTGATGTCCGCCGACTTTAAGCCCATGCTCAATCAAAAATAACAGGAGATCCTCATGAAGGAATTGATCAGCACTTCCCCAGTTCTGGCCTGGAGCATTGTCAGCGTGCTGCTGGCTCTGGTCGTCGTGGCTACCCTGTGGCAGCAACTCAAATGGTGGTGGTTCAACACCTGGGTCAGCTTCCCGCTGATCGGCCGCATCGCCGCGCTGTCGCGCGACGCCAATGAAGACGTCGCTTATCCCGGCTGGTTCTCCGGCGAGCGCACGCTGTGCCAGGAGTACAAGAACTTCGTGCACGTGCAGGACGAGCACGACTTTAATGAAAAGATCACCTACCTGACCAAGGCCGGCGACAACGGCCGCCGCAACACGCCGGGCTGGATCTGGCTGCTGACCGTGTCGATGGTGTTTGTCGAAGCGCTGGGCTTCTCCTATGTCCTGGCCGGCTATACCATTCCCGGCGCCAGTGAAAATCTCCAGCAGACCGGCGCCTACGGCATCGCCTTCCTCATCTCCGTGATTCTGGTGGCGTTTACCCACTTCGCAGGCCACGAGCTGTACAAATCCGGCCGCATCAAGAATGCGCGCCGCGAATGGGTGGAAGACAAGCGCCAGTTCAAGCTCTCTACCGGCACTATCCCTCTGGCGCGACCGCAAAACAGCGACGATGGCCAGCCGGCCTACACCCAACTATGCAACCGGGTCGGCGCCCATCCCACCTATCTGGTGTCCATCGCCACGCTAGTGATCGTGCTGTTGATCGCCGGCGCAGCCACGTACGTCCGCGGCCAGGTCCTGGAAAAAGAACTGGTGGCGCGTGTCACCCAGGCCAGCAAGCAAATCGACAGCGGCAACCAGTCCATCGCCGCCAGTTTGGACATGAGTCAGACCGGTGTGCGCCTGCCCGACGCCGACGCCGCTTCCGATCATGATGCCGACAAAAAAGTCGCCGCCGACGAAGCCGACATCGACCGCCACGGCGGCTGGGCCACCTTCATCGTGCTGGCCTTCGTCTTTGTGTTCCTGCAATTGCTGGGAGTAATCTTCGGCTATCGCTGGGGTTTCGCCGGCGAGAACAGCGCCGAAGCCTTCCGCGACATCGGCGGCGGACGCTATTCCAGCTACACTGCGGTGCGCGAAGCATACCGCCGCGTCGCCGATACCGCGCAAGCGCGTCTGGCCGTGCTACAGCAAAAGATCATGGCAAGGAACAGCATCTCAGGCACCTCGGGCCAACACTTAAGCAAGACCTTCCGCGATTATGTGCAGGAAACCCGCATCGCCGACCAGACCGAGCGCCAGCATGAGCGGCGCCACGCCGAAACCGTCAAGGCCCAGGCCAGTGCGCCCGCCGCCGAGCCAGCGCGGGCACCGGCGACCCAGGCAAATAGCGCGGCCGATATCCTGGCGCAATTAAATGCACTGGGCGATGACAAGCCGGCCAAGCTGGCGTTGATGGCCACTTTAAGCGAAGAACTGAATACCCATGTGATTGCCGCGCTGAAGCAGCAGAAAGAGGAAAAAGTCCGCCTGGCGCGTAACGCCGAACTGGAGGACCTGCTGTGAAGTGGCGCGCACTGTTGCTGCAACTCAGCATCTCTGGCGCTGCACTGGCCGGCAACACCGACGCGATCCGCAGTTGTCAGGACAAGATGCTGCCGCCTTTCCCGCCGACTGCGCGGGAACTGCTGGTCGTCGTCGACCAGACCACGCCGCTCAGTCCTGCGCTGCAGCAGTTGGTAGCCAACAATATCAAGCCCTTTCTGGTGGCCGGCAACAGTTTCAGTGTCGTAGTGTTTTCCGCTTATACGCAAAATCATTACACCGATCTCCTAGCCTCCGGCAAGCTCGATGCCATGCTGCCGTCCGAAGCGCGCAACGATGTGGCAAAGCCGGTGCTGGCCAAGCTGGACTTGTGCCAGCAACGCCAACCGCAGCAGGCGGCGCAGGCGGCGGGCCAGGCGCTGCGCGCAGCCTATCAGGGCACCAGCGGCAACATCGCCAAATCCGATATTTTTGCCAGCCTGAAGTCCATCTCAAGCGTCATCAAGCAATCGACTGCACCGGAAAAGATCGTGCTGATCGTTTCGGATATGCTGGAAAATTCTTCGGTGGCGAATTTTTACGCCGACCAGGGACGCTCGGTGCGCAGCCTGGTACCCACCAGGGAAATCCGTGTCGTGGAAGACAACCATCTGCTGGCGGACTTCGGCGGCGCCCGCATCTACGTCATCGGTGCAGGCCTGTTGGCCGACGAGACGGCGCACGGCAAGAATTATCGCGATCCAAAGACCATGCAGTCGCTGCACGCGTTCTGGAGCGAGTACTTCAACAAATCAAACGCCAAACTGGTCGAGTTCGGCCAACCGGCGTTGCTCAACCCAATGCGTTGACCCCGGAGTTTTAGGCGATTTCGGCCGCAGTCGTTTAAGATGTTCGTTTTAAACTACGCAAAAGCCGCTCGGCCCCTATGCAAAACTTCCTGCTTGTCGTGCTCGCCCTGTTCCTGGTCGCGCTGAACGGTTTCTTCGTGGCGGCCGAATTCGGCATCGTCACACTGCGAAAAACGCGCGTGCGCGCCATCGCCAAGACGCAGGGACTCCGGGGCCGCATCCTCGGCAAAGTGCACGGCGAACTCGACGCCTACCTGTCGGCCTGCCAGCTGGGCATCACGCTCGCCTCGCTGGGCCTGGGCTGGGTCGGCGAGCCGGCCTTCGCCAGCCTGCTCGAGCCGCTGCTGGCCGCCATCGGCGTCACCTCGCCGGAGTTGATCCACGGCATCGCTTTCGTCTTCGCCTTCTGCGTCATCTCCTTCCTGCACATCGTCGTCGGCGAACTGGCGCCGAAATCGCTGGCGATCCGCATGCCGGAAGTGGTCGGCCTGTGGAGCGCGCCGCCGCTGTACGCCTTCTACTGGGCGATGTACCCGTTCATCTGGGTGCTCAACGCCAGCGCCAACATGGTGCTAAGCTTCGCCGGCCTGTCCGGCAAGGGTAGCCACGACAGCCATTACTCGGTCGAGGAACTCAAGCTGATCCTGCGCACCAGCCAGCCGGGCGAGAAGTTCAACAAGGACGAACGCAACATCCTGGCCCATTCGCTCGATTTCAGCGACCTGGCCGTGTCCGACCTGATGCGCCCGATCAACGAGGTCATCAGCCTGCACGCCGGCCGCAGCCTCAACGACAACCTGGCGGCCATGCTGCGTAACCGCTTCAGCCGCTACCCCTACTACGACAAGGACGGCGAGACCGTGCTCGGCGTGGTGCACCTGAAGGACCTGTTCTTCGCCCAGCAGTCCGGCAAGCCGGTGACCGACCTGGCGCCGTTCCTGCGCCCGGTGGAGACGATTTCCGCCCGCACCCCGGCGCTGGACCAGTTCCGCCGCTTCCGCGACGGCGCGCCCCACTTCGCGCTGATCGGCGAAAAAGGCAAGCGCCCGCTGGGCTTCATCACGCTCGACAACCTGCTCGGCGCCATGGTCGGCGAGATCCACGACGAATTCCGCCTCAACGAGAACGACTGGCTCAAGCAGGAAGACGGCACGCTGATCGGCAAGGCCAGCCTGCCGATTTTCTCGCTGGAGCGCACGCTGGGCATCGATATCGAAAACGAGGAACTGGGACTGGAAGAGGTAGAATCGGTGGGCGGCCTGATCATGCTGAAGCTGGGCGATATCCCGAAACAGGGACAACGCATCAGTTTCCGCGGTTTCGACATCGTCGCCAAGAAAATGAATGGTCCGCGCATCCTGCTGGTCAAAGTCATCCCCAAGGATGACACCGAGGATAACGCCGACCTCGATTGACCTGACCGGCGCCACCGGCGCCAGCGGAGGAGACATGCTTGCCCGGCGTACCCTGTTAGCCTGTGCGCTGCTTTTGGTTGCCGCGTGCGCCGGCGCGGCCGACCACGCGCCGTGCGGTACGCTGCGCAGCGCTTTCTACGAATACGGCGCGCTCTACTACCGGGACGCCGACGGCGGCTGGGCCGGCATCGACAAGGACGTGGTCGACGAAGTCGCGCGCCGCATGGGCTGCACCATCGCGGCCAGCACCGATTCGCGGGTGCGCATCTGGGCCGGCCTGAGCGGCGGAAATCTCGATATGTCGGTGTCGTCCGTCTCCACGCCGGAGCGCGAAAAATTCAGCCGCGTCGTGCCCTACATCGCCGAGCGCAACTATGTCCTGGTCGGCAAGCAGGTCGGCGCCCACATCCACAGCATGGGCGACTTTCTTGCCGCCCCCGGCATCCGGATCGGCGTCATCAAGACCTTCAGGCACGGCAAGGCCTACGACGCCTGGCTCGACCGCCTGCGCGCCCAGGGGCGCGTGTACGAGGCGCCCGACTATGTCGGGCTGCTGCGGCTGTTCAAGGCGGGACGGGTGCAGGCGATCATGGCCATCACATCCGGCTGGTACCCGCTGCTCAAGCAAGAGCAGATGGCCGGTAGCTACCGCATCATGGACTGGGCGCCGCGCCGGGACAACGTGGTCGGCGGCCTGATCCTCTCGCGCCAGCGCGTCGACGAGGCGATGCTAGCGCGCTTCAGCAAGACCATCCAGGAGATGCGCGACGAGGGCACGCTGAAACGCATCTTCGAACGCCACCTCGACGCCGAGCTGGCGGCCAAGCTGCTCAACTATTAGACCGCGGCGCCGGTCCAGTGGCGCAGCAGGCCCAGGCCGACCGCCAGCAGGGTCGGGCCGATGAACAGCCCGACAAAGCCGAAGGCCAGCACGCCGCCCATCACGCCCAGCAGCACCAGGATGAACGGCAGGCTGCTGCCACGGCTGATCAGCATCGGCTTGACGACATTGTCGACGCCGCTGATGACGAACATCCCCCACACCAGCATGAAGACAGCCCAGCCGGTGCTGCCGTTGTTGAACAGCCAGATGGCGGCGCCGCCCCAGATCAGCGGCGGGCCGACCGGGATCAGCGAGAACAAAAACGTCGCCACCGACAGCAGCGCCACGGCCGGCACGCCGGCGATCAGGAAGCCGACCGCCGCGACGGCCGCCTGCGCCAGCGCGGTGCCCAGCAGGCCGTACATGACGCCGCGCACGGTGCGGCTGACGGTGTCGGCGACGGTGACGCTCTGCTCGCCGATCAGCTTGTCCAGCGCGGTGGCCAGCGCCGCCAGCAGCGCCTGGCCGTCGCGGTACAGGAAGAAGCTGACGAACACCGCCAGGCTGACCTGCGCCACGCCGCTGCCCAGCACGATGCCGCCCCCCAGCAGCAGGTGACGCGCCGGCTCCAGCAAGCCGCGCGCGGCGTTGAGCAATTCCTCGCGGCTGCCCAGCAGGCGGCGCAGATAGGTGTCGATCATTTCGCCGAGGACCGGGATATCCTTCAGCCAGGCCGGCGGTTCCAGCGTGCCGGTGCCGATGCTGGCCTTGAGCTGCTCATAGAAATCGGAGGCGTTGTCGGCGATGTTCCAGGTGACCAGGGTCAGCGGCACGACGATCAGCAAGGTCAGGCCGACGCTCATGATCAGCGCGGCCAGCCAGCGCCGCTGCTTCAGCCGCGTTAGCAGCCGCAGGTACAGCGGCCAGCTGGAGATGGTGATGGCGGCGGCGAACAGGATCGCCGCGATGAACGGCCGCAGCACGATCAGGCAGCCGATCACCAGCAGGATGATGGCGGCGAGGCGGGTGAACGGCTGGAAGCGCTGCTGCATGGCGCCGCCGCTCAGGACAGCAGCAGTTTCAGGTCATGCACCGCCGGCGCCGGGCCCTGGCCCGGGCGGATCAGCAGGCGGATCTTGCCCTGCTTGTCGAACACATAGCTGGCGGCGGTGTGGTCCATCGAATAGCTGCCAGGCTCCTTGCCCGGCACCTTGGCGTACAGCACCTTGAATTCCTTGCCGGTGGCGGCGGTCTGCTCGGGCGTGCCGCGCAGGCCGAGGAAGCGCTTGTCGAAGGCCGGCACGTACTCGGCCAGCAGCTGCTGCGTATCGCGCTCCGGATCGACGGTCACGAACAGCACCTGCACCTGGTCCGCCTGCGGGCCCAGCTCCTTCATCACGGCCGACATCTCGGCCATCGTGGTCGGGCACACGTCCGGGCACTGGGTATAGCCGAAGAACATGATGACGACCTTGCCCTTGAAGTCCGCCATGGTGCGCGGCTTGCCGGTATGGTCAGTTAACGCAAAGTCCCTGGCGAACGATGCCCCGGTCAAATCAGTATTCTGAAACTGCACGGCAGGCTTCTCGCCGCAAGCGGCCAGCAAGGCGACAGCAATCAGGAGAAAGGCGAGAACTTTTTTCATCAGAGTTGGTCTTTTCGGTTGAACTTGTTTTAGCTTGATCTGGTCTAAACAGCATGATACCGGTCTGGAGGACATCATGAGCCAAAGCGATGCTAAAGAAAAGGTCCGCGCCGCAATCGAGAATTCCAACTACCTCTGGCGCACCGCAAGCGGCATTGCCACCGACAGCGGTCTGGCATTGGAAACAGTAATGGAAGTGCTTGAGCAGGCCGACGGATTCCTGGAAGCCCAGAGAAAAAATCCCCGTGGCAAAGCCCTTTACACAACGAGAGATAAGTATTACTCAGATGCGCCATGGACTCGACGGCTACTCGACGCGATGACAAACACGGTCGGGATATAAAAATGTCTCCCGCCGACTCCATCACCGTCGCGCAACTTGTAGTGATTGCCGGAGCCGCCTGCGACCACTCCTAGCATTCTCCATCGGCTTGAGCGCGCCTACGACGCTGCAAGCAATGGCTGCACAGGGAGCCGTTGCGCCAGATCCGCCGCCCAGCGAACTTTAAATTTTAAAGTAGTGATCCACCAGCAGCGCGATGAACAGCAGGCCGAGGTAGATGATCGACCAGGTGAAGGCTTTGCGGGCGATCAGGTCGGTGTAGTGGCGGTAGATTTTCCAGGCGTGGCGCAGGAAGACGGCGTTCAGCACCACGGCGCTGGCCAGGTAGATCAGGCCGCTCATGCGCACCGCGTACGGCAGCAGCGTGGTGGCGGCCAGCGCGATCGAATACAGCCAGACGTGGAATTGCGTGAACTGCATGCCGTGCGTGACCGGCAGCATCGGCAGGCCGGAACGGGCGTAGTCATCGCGGCGGTACAGCGCCAGCGCCCAGAAGTGCGGCGGCGTCCAGACGAAGATGATCATCACCAGCAGCCACGCCTGCATCGGCACGTCGTTGGCGACCGCCGCCCAGCCCAGCGCCGGCGGCATCGCGCCCGACAGCCCGCCGATGACGATGTTCTGCGGCGTCGACGGCTTCAGGATCATGGTGTAGATGATGGCGTAGCCGAGGAAGGTGACAAAGGTCAGCCACATCGTCAGCGGGTTCACCTGCGTGTACAACAGCCACATGCCGGCGCCGCCGATGACCAGCGCGAAGATCACCGTCTGCGTAACGGTGATATTGCCCAGTGCCATGGGACGGCGGGCGGTGCGCGCCATGCGGGCGTCGATCTCGCGCTCGGCCAGGCAGTTGACGGCGAACGCGGCGCCCGTCAGCAGCCAGATGCCGACCGTGCCGTACACCAGAATGCGCCAGTCGGGCATGCCGTCGGTGGCGAGGAACATGCCGATCACGGCGCAGAACACCGCCAGCAGCGTGACGCGCGGCTTGGTCAGCGCCCAGAATTCGGAGGCGCGGCTGGCGGATTTGGTTGGTACGGTCTGAGTGGTCATTGGTGCTTATGGTTGCCGGTCTGCCTGGCAGGCGGTCCGGACGGAAACGCGGCGCTTGAGGCTGCCTTTTTTGCAATATCGTATTGGTACTTAGCCTTGTAGTTTAACATGGTCAGCAAAAGTACCAGCAGCGCCGCACCAGCGTTGTGCAGAACCGCGATCACCAGCGGGAAGCTCAGGTAGATGGTGGCGATGCCGCTGGCGATCTGCACGACCAGCGTGATGGCGATATAGCGCGCGGTCCTGTGCAGCGCCGCGTGCTCCCACGCCCGCCAGGCGGTGTAGCCCGCCACCAGCGCCACCAGCAGGCCGACGTTGCGGTGCACCCAGTGGATCGCCGTGAGCGCCGAGAACGGCAGATAGTGGCCGGCGGCGGTCTTGCCCAGCTCGCGCCACAAGGTGAAGCCGTGTTCGAAGTCCATCTCCGGCACCAGCTTGCCGCCGCACAGCGGGAAATCGGTGCAGGCCAAGGTAGCGTAATTAGTGCTGGTCCAGCCGCCCAGCGCCAGTTGCAGCAGCAGCAGCGCGGCCGAGGCGCCGGCCAGCAGGCGGATGTTGCGCATCGCCGGCGGCGAGGCGCTGACCACCGTGCGCGCGGTCGCGCTCAGGTGGTTTTGCCGGCCGCCGTACCACACCAGCAGCGACAGCAAGCCCATGCCCAGCAGCAGGTGGGTGGTGACGATGACCGGCTGCAGCTTCAAGGTCACGGTCCAGGCACCGAACGCGCCCTGCAGGCAGACGAAGAAGAACAGCACCGTCGGCAGCAGCGGCGCGTATTCGGCGCGGCGCGTCTTGTGCCACTGATACCAGGCTTGCGCCATCATCGCCACGATCAGCACGCCGATCGCCATCGCCAGGTAGCGGTGGATCATCTCGACCCAGGCCTTGAACACCGTGACCGGGCCGGTCGGCCGCAGCGCCTCCTCGGCGACGATCTGCGCGTGCGCCAGGAAAGGATTGGCCAGGCCGTAGCAGCCCGGCCAGTCCGGGCAGCCCAGGCCGGAATCGGTCAGCCGGGTGAAGGCGCCGAACACGATCAGGTCGAAGGTCAGGAACACGCTGACCCACACCAGCTTGCGGTATTTGTTGGTGTCCGACGAGGTCCAGACGATGGCGGCCGGCAGCAGCGCGACCAGCAGCGCCGTGACAGCCATTTGAGCGAGTGTGAGATGCATGGTTAGCCTATCGCGGAAGCCTTGAGCAGTTTGGCGATGTCCTTGTTGACCTTCTTGACCTTCTCGATGTCGCTGGACACGGCGCCTTTCGGGAAGCGCATCATCAGGTTGCCCAGCGGGTCGATCAGGTAGACGTGGTCCGAGGCGCGGTCGGCCACGCCAGGCTCCAGCGGCAGCCACTTGTCGACCACGGCGGCCGGCGCACGCAGCATGCGTGTGCCGTCATTGACGCGCAACAGCATCGTCTCCAGCGGCTGGTTATCGGTGATCATCCACACCCGCTCGATGCGTTCCATGCCCTTGCCCTGCATGGTGCGCAGCTGGCGCATCGCGAACAGCTGGTCCTGGCATTCCTGCAAGCACTCGGACGGCCCGACCTTGAGCATGATCCACTTGCCCTTGTAATCGTCCAGCGTGGCGGGCTTGCCGTCCAGCGTGGTGCTGGCCATGGCCGGAATCGGATGCTGGCGCGGATCGATCAGCGCGCCGTAGTTGGTCACGCCGCCCTTGGGCTTGATGACGTAATAGGTAAAGTAAGAAGCGACCAGCGGCGCGGCGCACACGGCCAGCACGGCCAGCAATTTCCAGCGTCCACGGGAAGGGCTATTTGGTTTTTCCACGTCTGCATCCATTCACTACAAAGAAGATAACGGCCATCGCCGCCAGTGCGTACCACTGGAAGGCGTAACCCTGATGTTTTTCCACGCCCAGCGCCGGCGCCGGCCAGTCGCGCACCAGCTGCGCGTCGTCGCCGGGCGGCAGCGGAGTGGCGCCCTGCTCCACCACGAACGGCTGCATGGTCATGCCGCTGTCCCTGGCCACCTGCAGCGGATCGGCGTTGAGCACGATGGCGTTCGGCGCCAGCACCGGCGCGGTCCCCAGCTGCATGACATGGCCGGCGTTGAGCCGCGCCGTGCCTTCCAGCGTGACCTCGCCCTGCGGCGTGGCGTAGGCCGGCAGCTTGTCGCGCGCGGCGGGATCGCGCGGCAGCCAGCCCCGTTCGACCAGCACGTGCATGCCCGATCCCGCAATTTTAAACGGCATCAGCAGATAAAACCCGGCGCGGCCCTGGTAGGGGCGGTTCTCCAGGTACAGCGGCCAGTTGCGCACAAACTCGCCGCGCATCGTGACGCGGCGGAACTCGACCGCTTCCGCCGCGACCGGCGCGCCGTCCAGGATCAGCGGCGCGGCGGCGTTGCCGTCGGCCAGCCGGGCCTGCAAAGCGAGCTTCTGCGTGGCGCGGCGTTCCTGCCAGTTGCCCAGCGAGATGCCGAGCGCCACCACCAGCACGGTGGCGATGAAGGGAATCAATTTAAAGCGGAAGCTGATACGCATTACAATAGAATCCTGTTCATCCACCCGTCCGGTCCGATTATGAAAATTGCCGTCGCCATCGTTGCGTTCATCCTGATACTGGGCAGCCTCGGCGCGGCGTTCTTTTTCCTGATGCGCGACAAGGGCAAGAGCAACAACACCGTCAACGCGCTGGCGGTGCGGGTCGGGCTGTCGATCACCTTCTTCCTCGGGATCCTGATCGCCTACAAGCTCGGCTACATTCACCCCACCGGCATCAGGACGGGGTAAAGCCACGCCGGGACGAACAGTATGCCTCGGCGAGCCGTGTCGGCGCTTGCTTACCCCGCACGGCCAACCGGGGTCAGACCCCGTACGGGGTCTGACCCCAACACCCAGGGGCAAAAAAAACAGCCGCGCTTGCGGCTGTTTTTTTCGCTCCCGCTGCCGGGATTATAGCCCCGTTACAGCCAGTACACGACCACGTACAAGCCCAGCCAGACCACGTCGACGAAGTGCCAGTACCAGGCGGCGCCTTCGAACGCGAAGTGATTCTCCGGCGTGAAGTGGCCCTTCAGCACCCGGTACAGCACCACCGACAGCATGATCGCGCCCATCGTCACGTGGAAGCCGTGGAAGCCGGTCAGCATGAAGAAGGTCGAGCCATACACGCCCGAGGTCAGCTTCAGGTTCAGTTCGGTGTAGGCATGGTGATATTCGTAAGCCTGGAAGCCCATGAAGATCGCGCCCAGCAGCACCGTGGCGAACAGCCAGATCGCCGTTTGCGCGCGGTGACCGGCGCGCAACGCGTGGTGCGAGATGGTCAGCGTCAGGCCCGAGGTCAGCAGCAGCGCGGTGTTGATGGTCGGGATAGGGAACGGGCCCATGGTCTTGAACGACTCGACCACGCCGGCCGGGCCGACGTTGCCCCAGTGCGCGGCGAAGTCCGGCCAGATGAACTTGTGGTCCAGGTCGCCCAGCCACGGCATCGTGATGGTGCGGGCGTAGAACAGCGCGCCGAAGAAGGCGCCGAAGAACATCACCTCCGAGAAGATGAACCAGCCCATCGACCAGCGGTACGAGTAATCGATGCGCTGGCTGTACTGGCCGCCCTCGGATTCCTTGATGGCGTCGCCGAACCAGAAGTACAGCACGCTGATGATGCCGGCCAAGCCGATGAAGTTGACGGCCGGGCCCCAGGAGACGTCATTGACCCACGCCGAAGCGCCGATCATCGTCACCAGCAGCGATATGCCGGCAAGCAGCGGCCATTTGGATGGACCTGGTACAAAGTAGTACGGCGCCGCGGCGTTATGTGAACTCATCTTCATCTCCCTAATTTACTTAGACACGACTAATTTGACGATAGTAATCAGCAGCCCGATAAACACGGCCACGCCCAGCAAGGCGGCGATGACGATGTGCAACGGGTTCAGCTTGGCCGAATCCGTCTCGAAATCGCTTCTGCGGCGCAGGCCGAAGAACGACCAGATCACCGCCTTCATCGCATACATGAAGGACGCGTGCTGTTGCTTGGGCTGCTTATCTTGTTGTTCCATTCCCTGCACTCTCGTTCGCTGCGGTCTTCACCAGGCCGCCGCCTACTTCAAAGAAGGTGTACGACAGCGTGATGGTCTTCACATCCCTCGGCAGCGCCGGGTCGATGAAGAATACCACCGGCATCTGCCGCGCCTCGTTCGGTTTCAGCGTCTGCTGCTTGAAGCAGAAGCATTCGACCTTCTTGAAGTGCGGCATCGCGTTCTGCGGCGCATAGCTTGGAATCGCCTGCGCGTTCATCTCGCGGTTCTGCGTGTTGACCACTTCGTACATCACCGTGTTGAGCTCGCCCGGATGCACGGTCATGGTGTTGACCGTCGGCCGGAAGCGCCACGGGCCCTGCGCGTTGCCGTCGAATTCGATGACCACGTCGCGGCTCTTGTCCACCTGCGTGTTCTTGTCCAGCGTCACGGTGCCGTCCTGCTGCGTCAGCACGTTCAGCCCCAGCGCTTCGCAGATCTGGCGGTAGAACGGGTTGAGCGCGTAGGCAAAGCCGAACATCAGGATCGCGATGACGATCAGCTTGCCCAGCAGCGTGCGGTTCAGCCCGCGTGTTTCCTTGTCTTCGCTCACGTCAGCTCAGCCAGATGCGCTTGACGAACACCGAGGCGAAGAAGAAGACCACCAGCCCGCCCAGCAGCAGGGCGGTCTTGAGGTTGTTCGGCTTCTTTTGCTCGGCCATGTTATTTGAACTGCGGTGGCGTTTCGAAGGTGTGGAACGGCGCCGGCGACGGCACGGTCCACTCCAGGCCTTCGGCGCCATCCCATGGCTTGGCTTCGGCTTTCTTGCCGCCGCGGATGGTCGGCAGGATCACGAAGAACAGGAAGAACACCTGCGACAGCCCGAAACCGAAGGCGCCGATGGTGGCGATCATGTTGAAGTCGGTGAACTGCGCCGAGTAGTCGGCGTAGCGGCGCGGCATCCCCGCCAGTCCCAGGAAGTGCATCGGGAAGAACGTGATGTTGAAGGTGATCAGCGACAGCCAGAAGTGGGTCTTGCCCATCGCTTCGTTGTACATGTGGCCGGTCCACTTCGGCGACCAGTAGTAGAAGCCGGCGAACAGCGCGAACAGCGAACCGGCCACCAGCACGTAGTGGAAGTGGGCCACCACGTAGTAAGTGTCCTGCAGCTGGATGTCGATCGGGGTCACGGCCAGGATCAGGCCGGTGAAGCCGCCGATGGTGAACACGAAGATGAAGCCTACCGCGAACAGCATCGGGGTCTCGAAGGTCATCGAACCCTTCCACATGGTGGCGATCCAGTTGAACACCTTAACGCCGGTCGGCACCGCGATCAGCATGGTGGCGTACATGAAGAACAGCTGCGAGGTCACCGGCATGCCGGTGGTGAACATGTGGTGGGCCCAGACGATGAACGACAGGATCGCGATCGACGCGGTGGCGTACACCATCGAGGCGTAGCCGAACAGCTGCTTGCGGGCGAAGGCCGGCAGGATCTGCGAAACGATGCCGAACGCCGGCAGAATCATGATGTACACCTCCGGGTGGCCGAAGAACCAGAAGATGTGCTGGTACATGACCGGGTCGCCGCCGGCGGCCGCGTTGAAGAAGGTGGTGCCGAAGTGGCGGTCGGTCAGCGTCATGGTGATGGCGCCGGCGAGCACCGGCATCACGGCGATCAGCAGGTAGGCGGTGATCAGCCAGGTCCAGCAGAACATCGGCATTTTCATCAAGGTCATGCCGGGGGCGCGCATGTTGAGGATGGTGACGATGATGTTGATCGAACCCATGATCGACGAGGCGCCCATCAGGTGCATCGCGAAAATCGCCATGTCCATGCCAGGGCCCATCTGGGTCGACAGCGGCGCGTACAGCGTCCAGCCGGCGGCGGTCGCGCCGCCAGGCACCAGGAACGAGGTCGCCAGCAGCAGCGCCGCGGGCGGCAGCAGCCAGAACGAGAAGTTGTTCATGCGGGCGAAGGCCATGTCCGACGCGCCGATCTGCAGCGGGATCATCCAGTTGGCGAAGCCGACGAAGGCCGGCATGATGGCGCCGAACACCATCACCAGGCCGTGCATGGTGGTCAGCTGGTTGAAGAACTCAGGCTGGAAGAACTGCAGGCCGGGCTTGAACAGCTCGGTGCGGATCATCAGCGCCAGCACGCCGCCGGACAGCAGCATGATGAACGAGAACCACAGGTACAGCGTACCGATGTCTTTGTGATTGGTGGCGAACAGCCAGCGCTGCAAGCCGTGCGGATGATCGTGCGCGTGGTCGTCATGCGCGTGATCGTGGCCGTGTGCGTGATCCAAGGTGCTTGTGCTCATGTGTAACGCTCCTGATTACTTACGTGCAGCCACAACTTCGGCTGGTTGAACGATGTTTTCGGCGGCCTTGTTCGACCAGCTGTTACGGGTGTAGGTGATGACGGCGGCGATGTCGGTGTCCGACAGCTGCTTCCAGCCCGGCATCTCGGCGGAGTACTTGCCGCTCTTCTTGCCGTGCAGCAGAACGTTGATCTGTTCGGCTTTAGGGCCATTGACAACTTCCGAGCCGTCCAGCGGCGCGAAGGCGCCCGGCACGCCCTTGCCGTTGGCCTGGTGGCAGACCACGCAGTTGGCGGCGTAGACTTTTTCACCCTTGGTTTTCAGCTCGTCGATGGTCCAGGTCTTGCTCGGATCGTCGGCCAGCGCGGCCATTTCTTTTTTCTTGCCGTCGACCCAGGCGGTGTACTCGGCGTCGGTGACGACGCGCACCACGATCGGCATGAAGGCGTGTTCCTTGCCGCACAGCTCGGAGCAGTAGCCGCGATAGGCGCCGGTGTGTTCGGCGCGGAACCAGGTGTCGCGCACGAAGCCGGGAATCGCATCTTGCTTGACGCCGAAGGCCGGGATCGACCACGAGTGGATTACGTCGTTGGCGGTAGTGACCATGCGGATTTTCTTGTTGACCGGCACCACGACTTCGTTGTCGACTTCCATCAGGTAGTTGTCGCCGCGCTTCTCGGTCGGCTCGAAGCCGGGCGCGCCCACTTGCGCACGCGGGGTCGACAGGTTGGACAGGAAGGAAATGCCTTCGCCCTCGCCTTTCAGGTAATCGTAGCCCCACTTCCACTGCATGCCGGTGACCTTGATGGTGATGTCGGCGTTGGAGGTGTCCTTCATGCCGACCACGGTGCGGGTGGCGGGCAGCGCCATGCCGATGACGATCAGGAACGGCACCACGGTCCAGGCGATCTCGACGGCGGTGGACTCGTGGAAGGTGGCCGGCTTGTGGCCCAGCGACTTGCGGTGCTTGAAGATGGAGTAGAACATCACGCCGAACACGGCGAGGAAGATGACCAGGCAGACCACCATCATCCAGGTGTGCAGGCTGTAGATTTCGCTGGCGATCTGGGTCGCGGGGGGTTGCAGATTGAGTTCGCCGGCGACTGGACCGCCGGTGCCGCCGGTAGCTGCCGTGTAGGTACCTGCTGCGGTCTCAGCTGCCCACGCTGGGATTCCGGCTGCCAGTATGGCCAGCCCGAGCATCAACGATTGAAGTCGCTTCGCATATGTCATGTTTTCCCCAACCACCCAAGAAATTAAAAAATATATTTTTTTAACGACTCCGGATTTCGGTGAACTGAACCGGCGCCGCTCCTTAAACAACTTCAGGCCCCTGCTTCCCGGTTTATTCAACCCGGGCCGCGGCGGGACCTTGAGAACCTCCGCGCCGTCCCTACATACTGCTCAGGAACAACGCAGACGCTCGATTCTGCTTAATTCAAATGCTCGTTCGTGCTCGTATTTGCCACCTGCTCTGTTCGCTCGCTGGTTTATAGCTGGCGAAATGACAGGCTGGCAAAATTAGTGAATGATTATATAGAACAACAACGACCAGCATCAAGAAATAATCCATTTCACAACTATTGTGCGCACTCCCTTTACCACAGTGTGCAACGCACCATTTCGCAAACCCGCTACTGGCGCGGCTTGCGGGGCAGATCGAAGCGGATGATCGCCTCGCCCTTGGACGTCACTTTGGGCGCCGGACGGAAGGCGTGACCGTAAATCACCTCGAAACTCAGGCCCAATTTACCGTCCGGACGGCGCGCGCGTTCCAGCGCGGCCAGCATGCGCCGCCACGCCTGCTTGCCCATCAGGCTGCGGCGCAGCGTCGACAGCGGATTGCCGCCCATCGCGCGCACGTCGGCCAGCAGGGCCTGCGGCGTGTCGTAGGTGACGGTGATCACTTCCATGTCCAGCACCGGCGTCGAGAAGCCCACCTGCACCAGTTGGTCGCCGAAGTCGTGCATGTCGACGAAGGGCAGCACGTGTTCGGCCAGGTCGGCCTCGGCAAAGGCGGCGCGCAGTTCGCGGAAGGTGTCCGGGCCGAAGCACGAAAACATCAGCAGGCTGTTCACGCGCAGCACGCGGCGCCATTCGGCGAACACGCGGTCCGGCTGCGGGTGCCAGTGCAGCGCCAGGTTCGACCAGATCAGATCGACCGAATTGGCCCCCAGCGGCAGCTCGGAAAAATCGCCGCACAGCAGGTCGACGCCGGTCTTGGCTGGCAGCAGCTTGCTCAGCAGCTGGTTCAGCGACGACTGCCTGGCAGCCGGCGTCCGCGCCGCGCGCACCATCGCTTCGGCGGCGTCGAGGCCCAGGATCTGGGCGGCGGGATAGGCTTTCTGCAAGGGCGCGAGATCGGCGCCGGCGCCGCAGCCGGCGTCGAGCACGCGCTGCGGCGCTATTTTGATCAATTCCAGCCGGTCGAACATGCGCGAGGATACTTCGCGGCGCAGGAAATCGGACGGTTCAATGCGGTCTGGACGGGAGAACAGGCGGCGCACGCGCTCCAGGTCGATCGGCGCGCTCAATTTGGGAGGATTTGCGGGGACTTCCATGGTACGGTCAGATGAAATGCGATAATGGGCGTCAGTGTACATGGTTGAACGCAAACGCGACGCCGGCGGCCGCGTTTTTTGGCCGGGAGCATGGCATGAATGGCAAGCTGGTCCGGGATGCAAGACAGGCCCTGCGCGCCGCTTTCGCGCGCGGCTGGCCGCACCGGAGCGCGGCGGCGGCGCTGCGCGGGCTGCTCCCCGACTGCTGCGCGCTGTGCGGCGACCTGCACGGCGCCGACGCCATGCTGTGCGCCGGCTGCGCCGCCCAATTTTTCGGCACGGCCACCGCGCGCTGCCGCCAATGCGCCAATCCGCTGCCGGGCGCCGACGCGTTGTGCGGCGCCTGCAGCGCGCACCCGCCCGCGTTCGACGTTACGCTGGTCGCCACGGATTACGCGATCCCGATCGACCAGTTGGTGCTGCAGCTGAAGTTTGGCCACAGGCTCGCCTTGGCAGCGCTGTTCGCCCGCCTGCTGCGCGACGCCGTATTGCAGCGGGCGGACTTCGTGCTGCCCGCCCTGCTCTGCCCGGTGCCGCTGGGCACGCGACGGCTGGCCGAGCGCGGCTACAACCAGTCGCTGGAAATCGCCAGGCCGCTGGCGCGCAGCCTGGGCGTGGCGCTGCATCCGCGCCTGGCCTGCCGCGTGCGCGAGACGGTGGCGCAAAGCAGCGTCGCGCCGGAGCAGCGCCAGCAGAACATCGCCGGCGCCTTCGCCATACCGGATGCGGCGCTGGTGCAAGGCCGCCACGTCGGCATCGTCGACGACGTCATGACCAGCGGCCGCACACTGAACGAACTGGCGGCCACATTGAAGCGCCACGGCGCCGCGCGCGTGAGCAACCTGGTGTTTGCCCGCACGCCGCCGCATTGAATTTATAAAGAGGAGAATCGCCTTGTTTCACGTCGTCCTGGTCCACCCGGAAATCCCGCCGAACACCGGCAACGTCATCCGCTTGTGCGCCAACACCGGCGCGCAGCTGCACCTGATCGAACCGCTGGGCTTCCCGCTGGAAGACTCGAAACTCAAACGCGCCGGCCTCGACTACCACGAATACGCGAAGATGAAAGTGCACGCCGACTGGCAAGCCTTCCTCGCCGATTTGCAGCCGGACCCGACGCGCATGTTCGCGATGACCACGCACGGCTCGTCGCCGTTCGCGCAGGCGAGCTTCCAGCCGGGCGACGTGTTCGTCTTCGGCTCCGAGACCAGCGGCCTGCCGCCGACGCTGCGCGAAAACTTCCCGCCGGCCCAACGCATCCGCCTGCCGATGCGCCCCGACAACCGCAGCCTGAACCTATCCAACACGGTGGCCGTGGTGGTCTTCGAGGCCTGGCGCCAGAACGGCTACGCCGGCGGAGCGTGACGGTGCGGCGTGCAGCCAAACCGACCAGATCACGCCGGAGATCAATAGCAGGATCGCCATCCACTCCAGCGGGCGCGGCATCTGGTGCTGGTAGAGAAAACCGTACAGCAGGCCGAACAGCACTTCGAACAGCAACAGCTGCCCGGACAAGGTGACCGGCACGCGGCGGCAGGCGATGTTCCATAGCTGGTTGCCGATCACCGAGGCGGCTGTCGCGACCAGTGCGATCAGGCTCCAGAAGCGCAGCCAGTCACGGCCCGGCGCCGGCGCGAACCCGCCGACGGCCAACGTCGCAACACCGATCGCCAATGCGATCAAGCCGGTGCTGATGCCGTACAGGCCCGACCACTCGGCGCTGCTGAAGCGCGCGTTGCGTTTGAGGAAGCGCGCGTTGTCGACCGCGTACCAGGTCCAGCACAGCAGCGCACCGAATGCGCACAGCATGCCGGCCGCCGCCTTCCCCCCAGCCACCGTCGCGCCGGCCCGCGTGAACACTTCGACGTTGATGCACACCATGCCCGCGATCACCACCAGCAGCGGCCATGCCAGCGTACGCAGCGGCACAGAACCGTGATCGCCGCGCCCCACCAGCGTGACCGTCAACGGCAGCAGGCCAATCACCAGCGACGCCGCCGCCACGCCGGCCAGCTGCACGCCAAACGACAGCAGAAGGTAATAGACGATATTGCCCGCCAGCGCGTGGCGCAGCAGCACTAGGCAATCGCTGCGAGTCAGCCGTCGCAGCAGCCCGGACAGGCGCGGCGCCATCAGCACCAGCATGATCAACCCGTAGGCCAGGTAGCGCCCCAGCGCCAGCTGCACCGGCGAAAACGCCGCCAGCCAGGTCGGCAGCACAAAAATCGTTCCCCACATCGCCCCGGCCGCCAGGCCGCACAACACGCCATACCACATATCGCCTCCCATGAAAGAGGCCATTGTCGGTGGGCGCGGCGGACGTGGATTGTGCGAGACTAGCGGATTTTTGTCTGATCCTGTTGTTCGCGCTTGCGGTAGGCCAGCGGCGTAATATCCAGCGCGCGTCGCATCGCGTGGGTCAGCGCGCTCTGGTCAGCGTAGCCGGCCAGGGTCGCCAGCTGCACGATCGGCAAATTGGTGGCCGCCAGTTGCCGGCACACCCAGCGCAGCCGCATGTCGGTCAGCCAGGCCAGCGGCGTGGTCTGCAACTCTACACGGAACACCCGGTGCAGGCTGCTCACGCTCATGCACGCGATTTGCGCCATGGTCTCGGTATTCCATGGCTGGCCGGGATGGGCCTCGATCTTGCCCAGTGCGACCAGCAGCCGCGACGACGGACGGATCTGCTGCTGCGCCAGCGCATCCAGCAGCAACGGCGTCCAGTTGGCCAGGGTCGCCGCGCTGGCGCCGGATTGCGTGCGCATCAGGCCGATGAAATCGATCAGCTTGGCGGCCGGCGCGCTGATAGGCGCATATGGCTGCTCGGCCAGGCGCGCGGCGGCCGCCGCCGGCACGGAGGCCAGATCGAAGTCGAGGATCAACGATTGATTCGCCTCGTGGGAGAACTGCGTGTGCACCAGGCCGGGCTCGACGAAGGCGGCGCGCAAGGGATGGGCGACCCCGCCCTTGCCGTTGATGTCCAAGGTCAGCTTGCCCTTGAGCGGCAGCACCAGTTGGGCGAAACCGTGCACGCCCGCCTCCGGCCGCGCGCCGTAGCTGCGCAGATCGAGTGCGGTCGGCACGGAAGCGGTCATGTCCGTTTGCTCAGCAGCAGATGGCGCAATGAAATGAACAACGCGCCGCAGACGCCGACGCAGATGGTGGCGCCGGCCAGCAGCGCCGCCGGTTGGCGCAGGCCGAGCAGATCGGCGGTGAACGCCAGCGCCACCGCCACGATCAGCTGCGCCGGATAAAGGTAGCGCAGCTGGCCGAACGCGCCGGCATCGCCGCGCCGCCAGTAGCGCAGCGCGACCATGAAGGCCGGCCCCCACAGCACGCCAAGGAACACCAGCGTCGCGACCAGGATCAGCAGGATCCTCATGGCTTCTGCGCGCGCACCTTGGTCAGCAGCTTGGTGGTCGAGCGGTCGTGCTCGAAGTCGATGGCGACGGCCTCGCCGCCGTAGGCCATCACCGCGCGGCCTTCGGGAATAGCATCCATCTGGTAATCGCCGCCCTTGGCGTAGATTTCCGGGCGCGCCTGCTGCACCACTTCCAGCGCGGTGTCCTCGTCGAAGTCCACCACCAGGCTCACCGCTTCCAGCGCGGCCAGCACCGCCATGCGGTCGGCGCACGGGTTCAGCGGGCGGTCGTCGCCTTTGCCCAAGCGCTTGACCGAGGCGTCGGTGTTGGCCGCCACCACCAGCGAGGCGCCCAGCGCGCGCGCCTGCGCCAGATAGGTGACGTGGCCGCGGTGCAGGATGTCGAACACGCCGTTGGTCAGCACCACCGGCTTGGGCAGCGCGGCCACGCGAGCGGCCAGTTGTTCACGGGTGCAGATCTTGTCTTCGAATTGGGGCATGAATATCTTTTCGGTTATTTGGTTGCTTCGTCTTCCGGTTCTTCATCGATCTGCATGCTGAGCGAGTCGGAAGCGGACTTGCCGGTGTCGCCCGGCTCGCGTCGGTCGCCGCGCAGCTTGATCTGCAGCCGCAGGCCGTTGGCAGAGTCGGCGTTGCGGATCGCCTCTTCGTAGGCGATGTAGCCCTTATTATAAAGTTCGTACAGCGCCTGGTCGAAGGTGCACATGCCCAGCTCGCGCGACTTGTGCATGATTTCCTTGATGGCCTGGAAGTTCCCCTTGAAGATCATCTCGGCGATGGTGGGCGTGTTGAGCAGGATTTCGATCGCCGCCTTGCGGCCCTTGCCGTCCTCGGTGCGCACCAGCCGCTGCGAGACGATGGCGCGCAGGTTCGACGACAGGTCCATCAGCAGCTGGTTGCGCCGCTCTTCCGGGAAGAAGTTGATGATGCGGTCCATGGTCTGGTTGGAGTTGTTGGCGTGCAGCGTGCCCAGGCACAGGTGGCCGGTCTCGGCGAAGGCGATCGCGTGCTCCATGGTCTCGGTGTCGCGGATCTCGCCGATCAGGATCACGTCCGGTGCCTGGCGCAAGGTGTTCTTCAGCGCGTTGTGCCACGACAGCGTGTCGACGCCGACCTCGCGGTGCGTGATCAGGCAACCCTTGTTCTTGTGCACGTACTCGACCGGGTCCTCGACCGTGATGATGTGGCCGGCCGAATTGGCGTTGCGGTAATCGATCATCGCCGCCAGCGTGGTCGACTTGCCGGAGCCGGTGCCGCCCACCACCAGCACCAGCCCGCGCTTGGTCATGATGACGTCCTTGAGCACCTCGGGCAGGTCGAGCTTTTCGAAGTTGGGGATTTCCGAGGCGATGGTGCGGATCACCATCGCCACGTTTTGCTGCTGCACGTAGACGTTGACGCGGAAGCGGCACACCTCCGGTAAGGAAATGGCAAAGTTGCATTCCAGCTCAGTCTCGAATTCGCGTTTCTGCTTGTCGTTCATGATCGACAGCGCCAGCGCGCGCGTGACCGCGCCGGTCAGCTTCTGCTGGCTGAGCGGCTTCATCGCGCCCTGCGACTTCATGCTCGGCGGAAAATCGGCGGAAATGAACAGATCCGAGCCGCCCGTGTGGTGCATCACCTTGAGCAATTTATGCAGGTAGGCTTGCGCTTCTTCGGGACCAAATGTGGAGGACATACGCGCCTTTCGTGGGTGACACCGCATTATAGCGACAGCATTCCGCTACAATAGCGCAACTTGGGCTTCATTTATTGCATCCCGGCATCCCCTGTGTTCAAATACATTCATGACACTGACCGAACTGAAATACATCGTCGCCGTTGCTAGAGCGAAACACTTCGGACATGCGGCCGAGGCTTGTTACGTCGCCCAGCCGACGCTGTCGGTCGCCATCAAGAAACTTGAAGATGAACTGGGCGTGGTGCTGTTCGAACGGGGCGGCGCCGAGATTTCCGTCACCCCGCTGGGCGCGCAAATCGTCGCCCAGGCCGAGCGCGTGCTTGAACAGACCGCCGCCATCAAGGAACTCGCCAAACAGAACAAGGATCCGCTGGCCGGCCCGCTGCGCCTGGGGGTGATCTACACCATCGGCCCGTACCTGCTGCCGCCGCTGGTCAAGGGCATGATCGCCAAGGTGCCGCAGATGCCGCTGATCCTGCAGGAAAACTTCACCGTGCGGCTGCTGGAAATGCTGCGCCAGGGCGAGCTCGACGCCGCCATCATGGCGCTGCCGCTGCCCGAGCACGGCATGGCGATGCAGGTGCTGTACGACGAACCGTTCGTCGTCGCCATGCCGGCCCAGCATCCGTGGACCAAGCGCCAGAGCATCCCCGCCGACGACCTCAAGACCGAAAACATGCTGTTGCTGGGCAACGGCCACTGCTTCCGCGACCAGGTGCTGGAAGTGTGCCCGGAAATGGCGCGCTTCTCGGCGCCGGGCAACGGCATGCAGCGCACCTTCGAAGGCTCGTCGCTGGAGACGATCCGCCACATGGTCGCCAGCGGCATCGGCCTGACCGTGCTGCCGCGCGCCTCGGTGCCGGACATGGACGCCAAGGACGGCATGCTGCAGTTCCGCCCGTTCGACAACCCGGTGCCGTCCCGCCGCGTGGTCATCCTGTGGCGCAAAAGCTTCACCCGCAAGGCCGCCATCGACGCCGTGTGCGAGGTGGTATCGTCGTGCAACCTTCCCGGCATCACCACGCTCTGCGCCGACGCTTGAACCGCGCCGCCGCGCCCGTCCCGTGCCGGCCGGCGCGGGATTTGCGATAATCCCTGTTTTCCTCTCACGCATATCTCCATGAACAAGCTGGCGCTCTATATCCGCCTCGTCCGCCTGGACAAACCGATCGGCACCGTGCTGCTGCTGTGGCCCACCTTGAGCGCGATGTGGCTGGCCTCGAACGGCGTGCCGGACTGGAAACTGCTGCTGATCTTCTCGCTGGGCACGCTGCTGATGCGCTCGGCCGGCTGCGCCGTCAACGACTACGCCGACCAGGACATCGACAAATTCGTCAAGCGCACCGCGCAGCGGCCGATCACCAGCGGCCGCGTCAGCGGCAAGGAAGCGCTGGCCATCGCCGCCGTGCTGGCCATCCTGGCGTTCTGCCTGATCCTGCCGCTCAACGCGCTGACCAAGCAGATGTCGATCGCCGCGCTGCTCATCGCCGGCACTTATCCTTATTTCAAACGCTTCTTCGCGATTCCGCAGGCTTACCTGGGCATCGCCTTTGGCTTCGGCATCCCGATGGCCTTCGCCGCGATCCAGAACACGGTGCCGCTGGTGGCCTGGGTGCTGTTGATCAGCAATGTGTTCTGGACGCTGGCCTACGACACCGAATACGCCATGGTCGACCGCGACGACGACCTGAAGATCGGCATCCGCACCTCGGCCATCACCTTCGGCCGCTACGACGTGGCCATCATCATGTTCTGCTACGCCATGCATTTGAGCTTGCTGCTGCTGTGCGGCTGGCAGCAGGGATTGCGCTACTGGTTCCTCGCCGGGCTGGCGGTGGCGGCCGGCATCGCCGTGTACCACTACACGCTGATCCGCGGCCGCGAACGCGATCCGTGCTTCTACGCCTTCCGCCACAACAACTGGCTGGGCGCGGCGGTGTTCGCCGGCGTGGCGCTGGACTATGCGCTGCGCTGAGCACTATTGAGCGGACGCAAATGGGGGGCATGAGGGATACTTACACTGGTTATCCTTCATCCCACCAACAGACGAGGTCATCATGGATCAATCCCAACAGAACGGCAAAGCCGACATCGCCGGCAGCCAGGCCGCCAGCGGCGCCGCGCGCGACAAGCTGATGGATGAATTGAAGAACGCGATCGGCGAAGCGGAAACCTGGCTCAAGGACGCGGCCTCGCAGGAAAGCATCGTGCCGTCGGAGACGCGGGCGCGCTTCGACGACACGCTGCGCACCGCCAAGAGCGACCTGCGCAAGCTGGAGGACAGCGTCATCGCCCGCAGCCGCGACGTCGCCAAGAGCGCCGACGCCTACGTCCACGACAAGCCATGGCAAGCCGTCGGCCTCGGCGCCACGCTGGGCGTGATCGTCGGCCTGCTGATCGCGCGGAAATAACTGGCCCGGATCGTCGGTACTCGCGAGCAGCTATCACTCGGACGAGATCATGATCCTGGTTGATTCCAGTGTTAGGATCATATTCTGACTGAAGTTCTGCCCTTCGCGGAACATCTCGGCCTGCAGACGCTTTAGTCACATCGGCGAATGGTAAACTGCACGATGGTAAAAAAACAGATAGTAAAGCACGATGTCAAAAGAGAAGAATCCGGCGCGCTTGCCGCCACGGTTGTCGCCTGAAGAGGTCGTGGCCAAGAAGCAGGCGCGGGAAGAACGGGATGCGCAGGTGCGCGGCGTCAGCTCCATCCGCGAAATGCGCGATGCGATCAAACTCGCGGCGCGCGACCTGCCCGCGATCACCGAAGTGCCGCGCCTCGGCCTGCTGGACGCCGCCGCCTTCCGCAAGCGCGCCGAACTCGGCCTGCCCTTCCTGACCAGCGGCCTGGTCAAGCGCTGGCCGCTGACCTCGCTGACGCCGCAAACGCTGCGCGAACGCTACAGCCACCTGCAAGTCCGCGCCCGCGTCGGCGACTACATCAACACCGCCTTCGCCCCCGACCGCGCGATGCAGGACATGTCGATGCTGGAGTACCTCGAACTGGCCGACGCCGGCAAGCACGACCTGCCGCCCTACCTGGGCAACCTGGAACTGCGCGAATTGAACAGCCTGTGCCACTGGCCCACCTGGTTCGACAAGATGGGGCCGCCGCGCTTCTGGATCGGCCCGGCCGGCACGGTCACGCCGCTGCACTGCGACTACGACGACAACATCTTCGCGCAAATCTGGGGAACGAAACGCATCTTCCTGTCGCCGCCGCATCACGACGAATTCCTCTACCCGCGCGAAGCGAACGCCATCCTGTTCGGCTCGCCGTTCGACCCCGAAGCGCCGGACTTCGACCAGTTCCCGCTGGCCCGCCAGGCGACGATGATCGAAGTCATCGTCCACCCCGGCGACATGCTGTACGTGCCGGCCGGCTGGTATCACCAGGTGCGCGCGCTGACCTTTTCCCTGTCGTCCAACCGCTGGGCCAGGGCGGTGCCGTTCTCGCTGCGGTAAGCCGTCGGCGTCATCGCCGACAGCTGCTCGAAGACGCGGCATCTGAAGCGCCGCTGCGGCTACGACGGCCAGAGCGTCAAGCGGCTCGCCTTGGGCGCTGCCGCCTCTGACCGGTGCGCGGGTTCAGGCCGCGCTGCCCAGCTCGTCGCCCATCTGCTTGCCGCGCTGGGCGGCGGCATGCACCGCCTTGACGATGGCGGCCTTGACGCCGCTGTCTTCCATGCTGGTCAGCGCCGCGTGGGTGGTGCCGCCTTTCGACGTGACGCGCTCGCGCAGCAGCGAGACCGGCTCCACCGAACGGGTCGCCAGCTGCGCCGCGCCGTTGAAGGTCGCCAGCGCCAGCTGCTTGCCCTGCTCCTCGCTCAGACCCAGCTCGGCGGCGGCCTGCTGCATCGCCTCGATGAAGTAGAACACATAGGCCGGGCCGCTGCCCGACACCGCCGTCACCGCGTCGATCTTGGCCTCGTCGTCCAGCCACACGGTGGCGCCGACCGCGCGCAGGATATCGTCGGCGACGCTCTTCTGCTGCGCGCTGACGCCGGCCATGGCCGCCATGCCGGTGACGCCCATGCCGATCAACGCCGGCGTGTTCGGCATGCAGCGCACGATGGCGCCGTAGCCGCCCAGCCAGCGCGACAGGTCGGCGCTGCGGATGCCGGCCGCGATCGAGACGACCAGCGGCTGCTTCAGCTGGTTCACGAACGGCAGCAGCTGCGCCGTCACCTCGCGCATGCTCTGCGGCTTGACCGCCAGCACGATCACTTCCGCGCCGGACACCAGCGCATCGATGGCGCCGGCCGTGGTCACGCCGTACTGCGTGCGCAGCCGCGCCAGCGCCTCGGCGTTGGGGTCGACCACGTGGATGTCGGCCGCCTGCGTCAGCTCGTTGGCCAGTCCGGCGATCAGGGCGGCGGCCATGTTGCCGCCTCCGATAAATGCAATCTTCATGGTGTCTTTCAGGAGTAGTTGCGTGATCCAAAAATGGCGCTGCCGACGCGCACGATGGTGGCGCCTTCGACGATGGCCGCGCGCATGTCGGCCGACATGCCCATCGACAGCGTGTCGAGCGCCAGGCCGTCGGCGCGCAATTGTTCGTACAGGACGCGCAGCCGGGCGAAGGCGGCGCGCTGCTGGGCGAATTCCACGGCCGGCTCGGGAATGGCCATCAGGCCGCGCAGGGTCAGGTTCGGCAGCGCCGCGACCTTGTGCGCCAAGTCCGCCAATTCCTCCGGCGCGACGCCGCTCTTGCTGGCCTCGCCGCTGATGTTGACCTGCAGGCAGATCTGCAGCGGCGCCATGCCGGCCGGACGCTGCTCGGACAGGCGCTGGGCGATCTTCTCCCGTTCGACCGTGTGCACCCAGGCGAAGTTCTCGGCGATGGGCCGGGTCTTGTTGCTCTGGATCGGGCCGATGAAATGCCACTCCAGCGCCGGCGCGCCGGCCTGCTGCAGGCTGCGGATCTTATCCAGGCCCTCCTGCAGATAATTCTCGCCGAAGGCGCGCTGGCCGGCGCCGACCGCCTCCAGCACCGCCTCCGGCCCGAAGGTCTTGGACACGGCCAGCAGCCGCACCGACTGCGGCGGACGGCCCGATTCTTGGGCTGCGGCAACGATTGTCGCGGTGATTGCTTGCAAGTTCTGGGGGATCAGGGACATAATCAGCGAGTAAGGTTGGTCAAACAGCGTCTACCGCGACGCAGGCACAGGGATTATAAATGGACATTTCCGAACTACTCGCATTCTCGGTCAAGAACAAGGCTTCGGACCTGCACCTGTCGGCCGGGCTGCCGCCGATGATACGGGTGCACGGCGACGTGCGCCGCATCAACCTGCCGCCGCTGGAGCACAAGGACGTGCACGGCATGATTTATGACATCATGAACGACGGCCAGCGCAAGGCTTACGAGGAAATGCTGGAGGTGGACTTTTCGTTCGCCATTCCGGGGCTGGCGCGGTTCCGCGTCAACGCCTTCAACCAGGAGCGCGGCGCCTCGGCGGTGCTGCGGACGATTCCATCGAAGATCCTCAGCCTGGAGGACTTGAACGCGCCGAAGATCTTCGCCGACTTCGCGCTCAAGCCGCGCGGTCTGGTGCTGGTGACGGGCCCGACCGGCTCGGGCAAGTCGACCACGCTGGCGGCGATGGTTAACCACCTCAACGAAAACGAGTACGGCCACATCCTGACGATCGAAGACCCGATCGAGTTCGTGCACGACTCCAAGAAATGCCTGATCAACCAGCGCGAGGTGGGGCCGCACACGCTGTCGTTCAACAACGCGCTGCGTTCGGCGCTGCGGGAGGATCCGGACTGCATCCTGGTCGGCGAGCTGCGCGACCTGGAGACGATCCGCCTGGCGTTGTCGGCGGCGGAGACGGGCCACCTGGTGTTCGGCACGCTGCACACCTCGTCGGCGGCCAAGACGATCGACCGTATCGTCGACGTGTTCCCGGCGGACGAAAAGGAAATGGTGCGGGCGATGCTGTCCGAATCGCTGCAGGCGGTGATCTCGCAGACGCTGCTGAAGACCAAGGACGGCGCCGGCCGCGTGGCAGCGCACGAAATCATGGTGGCTACGCCGGCGATCCGCAACCTGATCCGCGAAGCGAAGATCGCGCAGATGTACTCGGCGATCCAGACCGGCAGCAACGTCGGCATGCAGACCTTGGACCAGAACCTGACGGACCTGGTGCGGCGCAACGTCATCAGCACCGCCGCCGCCCGCAGCGCCGCCAAGACCCCCGACAACTTCCCCGGCTAAACTCCGGGGTCAGTTCCAAAAACTGGACACAGGCTCAACTGTAGCGGTCGCTACGGTTGAGCCTGTGTCCAGTTTCTGGAACTGACCCCGTTTGAAAGGACACATCATGGAACGCGACCAGGCCTCCAAATTCATGTTCGACCTGCTGCGGTTGATGACCGCCAAGAACGGCTCGGACTTGTTCATCACCGCCGGCTTTCCGCCCGCGATCAAGATCGACGGCAAGATGACGCCGGTGTCGTCGCAGGTGCTGACCGCCGCCCATACCACCGACCTGGCCCGCTCCATCATGAACGACAAGCAGACCGCGTCGTTCGAGCTGACCAAGGAGGCCAACTTCGCCATCAGCCCCGGCGACCTGGGCCGCTTCCGCGTGTCGGCGTTTGTGCAGATGAGTTCGGTCGGCATGGTGCTGCGGACCATCACCAGCGAAATCCCCAAGCTGGAGGACCTCGGCCTGCCCGAGGTGCTCAAGGATGTCGTCATGTCCAAGCGCGGCCTGGTCATCATGGTCGGCGCCACCGGTTCCGGCAAGTCGACCACGCTGGCGGCCATGGTCGGCTACCGCAACGAACACAGCTACGGTCACATCATCACCATCGAGGATCCGGTCGAGTACGTCCACCCGCACAAGAACTGCATCGTCACCCAGCGCGAGGTCGGCGTCGATACCGACGATTGGGAAGTGGCACTGAAGAACACGCTGCGCCAGGCCCCCGACGTGATCCAGATCGGCGAGATCCGCGACCGCCAGACCATGGACCACGCCATCGCCTTCGCCGAGACCGGCCACCTGTGCCTAGCCACCTTGCACGCCAACAGCGCCAACCAGGCGCTCGACCGCATCATCAATTTCTTCCCCGAGGAACGCCGCCAGCAATTGCTGATGGACCTGTCGCTGAACCTCAAGGGCATGATCTCGCAGCGCCTGATTCCGAAGAAGGAGTCCAAGGGCCGCGCCGTGGCGATCGAGATCATGCTCAATTCGCCGCTGATCTCGGACCTGATCTTCAAGGGCCAGGTGCACGAGATCAAGGAGCTGATGAAGAAGTCGCGCGAGCTCGGCATGCAGACGTTCGACCAGTCGTTGTTCGAACTGCACGAAGCCGATATGATCACCTACGAGGACGCATTGCGCAACGCCGACTCCGTCAACGACCTGCGACTGGCGATCAAGCTGGAAGGCAAGGCCGCCAAGAACCGGGATCTCTCGGCCGGAACTGAACATTTAGGAATCATCTAATGAGCAATACTATTTACGACATCAGCGCCGACAGCCTGTCGGGCCAACCCGTCGACCTGAGCCAGTACAAGGGCCAGGTCCTGTTGATCGTCAACACCGCCAGCAAGTGCGGCTTCACGCCGCAGTACAAGGGACTGGAGGCAGTCTACCAGCAGTTCAAGGACAAGGGCGTGACGGTGCTGGGCTTCCCCTGCAACCAGTTCGGCTCCCAGGAGCCGGGCCAGGCCGAGGAGATCGGCGCCTTCTGCGAGAAGAACTACGGCGTCACCTTCCCGCTGTTCGCCAAGATCGACGTCAACGGCGACAACGCCCATCCGCTGTTCCAGCAACTGAAGAAGTCCGCGCCCGGCATCCTCGGCACCGAGGCGATCAAGTGGAACTTCACCAAGTTCCTGATCCGCAAGGACGGCACCGTCTTCGACCGCTACGCGCCCGCCACCAAACCGGAAGAACTGATCGCCGCCATCGAAAAACTGCTGGCCGAGTGAAATCGTTGTCCAAAAAACGTGCTTTCGGGTAATTATTCGGTAATAATGATCCCAGATCATTTCCAAATCGAATCATTTACCTATGTCCTTGTTTGGAAAACTACTGTCTCCCTGGCTGAAGATGGGGATGTACTCGCGTTTGTTCCTGCCCATCTTCGTGCTCATCGCGCTGGTGGTCGGCGTGCGCTACAGCCTGCTGCTGCAGTCTGAAACCGCCTTGGCCCAGGCGCGCTACCAAAAGGACGCGGACGATCTGGGCGTCCATCTTCAAAAGACCCTGCAACCGGCGCTGGCCGCGCCCGACCGCGCCGCCCTCGACAGCGCGCTGTCCGGCGCGCTGCTACTCAACGCCGACCTGGCCGCGGCGCGGCTGGACTACCCCGGCGGCCACCTCGAGGCGCTGCGCGCCGCGCCGGACGCGGCGCCCGCCGCGCCGGCCTGGTTCCGCGACCTGGCCGCCATCGCGCCGCTGCGGCGCAGCTTCGCCATCGACGGCGCCAGCCTGGCGCTGGCCTTCGAGCCGACGCTGCCCCTGGCCCAGGTGTGGCGCAGCGTGCGCCAGCAGGGCGTGATCTCGGCGCTCAACATCGCCATCATCTACACGCTGCTGGGCATCATCATCTTCGCCAACAAGCGCATGCTGGGCCGGCTGAACGCAGCGACCCAACGCTTCCAGGACGGCGACCACGAGGTGCGCCTGCCGATCCGCGGCACGCTGGAGGCGCGCATGCTGGCCGCCACCTTCAACAACATGGCGCAGCGGGTGCAGGCGCTGGTGCACAAGCTGCAGCAGAGCCAGTCGCAACTGAGCGCGCAGCTGGACCGCACGCTGCTGGCGCAGCGGCAGCTGCAGGCCGTGAAGGACCGCATCGAGGTGACGCTGGCGTCGATCGGCGACGCCGTCATCACCACCGACCGCACCGGCAAGATCGAGACCATCAACGACGTGGCGCAGCAGCTGACCGGCTGGTCCGGATCGCGCGCGCGCGGCATGGAGCTGCACCAGGTGTTCGTCCTGGCGAACAACTTCGGCCAGCACTCGCTGCTCAAGTCGATGAAGGCGATCTACGCCGGCGGCGAGGTGATCAAGGTCGGCAACCAGAGCCTGCGCAACCGCATGGGCGACACCTGCACCGTCGAATACACGGCCAACGCCATCCGCACCGCGCGCGGCGAGGTGCAGGGATCGGTGCTGGTGTTCCGCGACGTCAGCGAGCGCCGCCAGCTGATGCAGCAGATCTCCTGGCAAAGCAACCACGATGTCCTGACCGGCCTGCCCAACCGCGCTGCGCTGGCCGCCCGCTTCGAACAGGAAGTGGCGCGCGCCCGCGACGAGGGCTACCTGCTGGCGGTGTGCCTGTTCGACCTCGACCACTTCCAGCACGTCAACCAGAGGCTGGGCCAGGCCGTCGGCGACGAGATCCTCAAGCAGGCCGCCAGCCGCCTGCACGACTTCGCCGGCCAGCGCCATTACGTGGCGCGCCTGGGCGGCGACGAGTTCGTGCTGCTGCTGCCGGCGCTGCATCAGCGCGGCGCCATCGAGCAGGCGATCGAGCGGCTGCTGTCGGCGCTGTCGCGCAGCTACGTCTGCGACGGCGAGGCGGTCAGCATGTCGGCCAGCGTCGGCATCGCCGTCTACACCGGCAACGACATCAGCGCCGACAGCCTGCTGCGCCACGCCGACCAGGCGCTGTACCAGGCCAAGATCACGGGCCGCAACCGCCATCACTTCTTCGACGCCGCCCTGGATGAACAGGTCCGCACCCACCACAACCGCCGCACCGAGGTGCGCGCGGCGCTGCGCGACGGCGAGCTGCGGCTCTACTACCAGCCCAAGCTGGACATGCGCCGCGGCCGCATCGTCGGCATGGAGGCGCTGCTGCGCTGGCAACATCCGCAGCGCGGCCTGGTCGGGCCGATGGAATTCCTGCCCATCGTCGAGCACAGCGACGTGATCGTCGACATCGGCGAGTGGGTGATCCGCGCAGCCTTGCGCCAGCTGCAGGCGTGGCGCGGCTTCGATCCGCGCTGGGTCATCAGCGTCAACATCGCGGCGCGCCATTTCCAGCGCGCCGATTTCGTCGCGCGCCTGAAGACGATACTGTCCGAGTTCCCCGACGTGCCGCCGCACATGCTGGAGCTGGAGATCCTCGAATCGTCGGCGCTGAGCGACATCGGCCACGTGCGCGCCATCATGCTCGATTGCCAGGCGCTGGGCATCGGCTTCGCGCTGGACGATTTCGGCACCGGCTATTCGTCGATGTCCCACCTCAAGCGCCTGCCGGCCGACATCCTCAAGATCGACCAGAGCTTCGTGCGCAACATGCTGGTCGACCGCGACGACCTGCACCTGGTCAGCGCCGTCATCGGCCTGGCCAAGTCCTTCGGCCTGGGCGTCATCGCCGAGGGCGTGGAAACCATCGAACACGGCGCCATGCTGATGCGCCTCGGCTGCGACCTGGCCCAGGGCTACGGCATCGCGCGGCCGATGCCGGCCGACGACGTGCTGCCGTGGATCGCCGGCTTCGACGCGGCGCCCGTCTGGCAGGCCGCCGCCAAGCTGCCGCCCATCGTCAGCCTGCACGACGAGCCGGCCGCCGCCACCGCGCAGATGCCGCTGTTCGTCCAGGGCTAGCCGAGGCGTCGCTCCCCAAGGCGGCGCTCGCTGAACAAGCCGACCGCCTCTTCCGCCATCAAGTCCTCGGCCGCCGTGTTGAGCGCCTGCCCGCGCTTGAGCCGGCGCTTGCCATCGAGCTCACGGATGATCTGCGCCGCCGTGTCGCGCGCGCCGAGGCCGAACGCCAGGCCCACCGCCAGCGCCACCGCGCCGACCAGCGCCACGAACAGCGCGTCGACGAACAGGGTGGCGATGCCCAGCTGGCCGATCGCCACGATCGCGCCGAAGCCCATCACCAGCCCGGTGGCGATCCTGCCCAGCAGGTCGGCGTTGCGCAAGCCGCTCTCGCTGGCGGTGCCGCGCACCAGCTTGCCCAGCGCGTTGGCCGCCAGCCCGGCGACCACCAGGATCACCATCGCCACCACCACGTTCGGCAGCCACAGCAGCACCTGGCGCAGCACCTCGGACACCGCCGGCAGTCCCAGCGCGTCGAAGGCGACCACCAGCGCGATCAGCCGCACGAACCACCTGACCACGGCGCCGACCATGACCACGCTGTCCATCTGCATACCCATGCTCTGGACGAAGCCGGCCAGGCCGGCGCGCAGCGCCAGCTCGTTGAACTTGACGGCCAAAGTTCCGCGACTACGGCATCAGTGCGCGGTCGATCAATTCGATCCAGTGCAGCACCGGCGTCCGCGTGCCCGACTGCAGGTGCGCGCTGCAGCCGACGTTGGCCGAGACGATGGTGCTCGCGCCCGTGTCGGCCAGGTGCGCCAGCTTGCGGTCGCGCAGCTGCAGCGACAGCTCCGGCTGCAGCAGCGAATAGGTGCCGGCCGAGCCGCAGCACAAGTGGCTCTCGGCGCACAGCACCACGTCGACGCCGACCGCGCGCAGCACGCCCTCGACCTTGCCGCGTATCTGTTGGCCGTGCTGTAGCGTGCACGGTGGGTGGAAGGCGACGCGCTCGGCGATGCGGGCCCTCTGCGCCAGCTCCGCTTCGAATTCCGGCATGATCTCGCTCAGGTCGCGGGTCAGAGCGGAGATGCGCTTCGCCTTCTCGGCGTAGGCGCCGTCGTGCGCCAGCAGGTGGCCGTAGTCCTTGACCATGACGCCGCAGCCGGACGCCGTCATGACGATCGCCTCCACCGCGCCGTCCCGCACCGACGGCCACCAGGCGTCGATATTGCGTCGCATGTCGTCCAGCGCCGCTGCGTGATCGTTGAGGTGGTGCCGCACCGCGCCGCAGCAGCCGGCCTTGGGCGCGACCATCAACTGCACGCCCAGCGCATCGAGCACGCGCGCGGCGGCGGCGTTGATGTTGGGCGCCATGCCCGGCTGCGCGCAGCCGTCCAGCACCAGCATCTTGCGCGCATGCTGGCGCGACGGCCAGGCGCCGGGACTTTGCCGCGCCGGGATCTTGTCCTGCAAGACGGGCGACAGCAAGGGTCGGAACAGCTGTCCCGCGCGCAGCGCCGGCGTGAAGACGGCCTTGCGCGGCAAGGCTTCCTTCAGCACCTTGCGCTTGACGCGCTCGGCCAGCGGGCGCTCCACACGATCTTCGACCACCTTGCGGCCGATGTCGATCAGGCGGCCGTACTTGACGCCGGACGGACAGGTGGTTTCGCAATTGCGGCAGGTCAGGCAGCGGTCCAAATGGGTCTGCGTCTTGACGGTGACGGGCGCGCCTTCCAGCACCTGCTTGATCAGGTAGATGCGGCCGCGCGGGCCATCCAGTTCGTCGCCCAGCAGCTGGTAGGTCGGGCAGGTGGCGGTGCAGAAGCCGCAGTGCACGCAGGCGCGCAGGATGGCCTCGGCCTCTTCGCCTTCGCGGGTGTTCTTGATGAAGTCAGCGAGATTGGTTTGCATGGCATCCTTCAGTACATGCGGCCGGGGTTGAAGATCCCGGCGGGATCGAAGGCGTCTTTCAGGCGCTGGTGGATTTTCATCACAGCAGGCGCCAGCGGGTGGAAGACTCCGGCGCTGTGATCGCCGCCGCGGAACAGCGTGGCGTGGCCGCCGGCCGCGGCGACCGTGCGGCGGATGCTGTCGGCCTGCGCCGCGTCATCGACCTTGAGCCAGCGCTGCGCACCGCCCCATTCGATCAGCTGCTCGCCGCGCAGGATGATGGCGCTGGCGGCCGACGGCACCGACAGCCGCCACAAGCTGCCGCCGCTGAAATACGGGTGCGTCTGGTCGCGCAGCGCGTCCCAGAACGCGTCGGCGCCGTCCAGCGCTTCGCCGCCCAGCTTGCGCTGCGCCGCAGTCACCGCCGCCGCCGCGCCGGACAGCCGCAGCGACAGCACGCCCTGGTGCCAGCAGCTGGCCGATATCGGCAATGGCTGGCCGCCCCATTCATTGAGCCGGCGCAGAGCGTCGATCTCGCTCATCTCGAAGCGCAGGCTGGCGACGCCGGGCGGCACCGGCAGCACCTTGAGCGACACCTCCAGAATCAATCCCAGCGTGCCGAGCGAGCCAGCCAGCAGGCGCGAGACGTCATAGCCCGCCACGTTCTTCATCACCTGGCCGCCGAAGCGCAACGCCTCGCCGTGGCCGTCCATCAGCACCGCGCCGAGCATGAAATCGCGCACCGCGCCGGCGCTGGCGCGACGTGGGCCTGACAGCGCGCTCGCCGCCACGCCGCCGATGGTCGACTCAGGCCCGAAGCGCGGCGGCTCGAACGCCAGCATCTGGCCATGCCGCGCCAGCAGCGCCTCGATCTCCGCCAGCGGCGTGCCGCAGCGCGCCGTGATCACCAGCTCGGTCGGCTCATAAGACACCACGCCGGCGTAGGCGCGCGTGTCCAGCACCTCGCCCTGAAGCGCCTGTCCGTACCAATCCTTGGTGCCGCCGCCGCGCAGGCGCAACGGTGTCTTGGCGGCGGTCGCGGCGCGGATGCGCGCGCTGAACTGCGTGGCGATGTCGGTGTAATCTGTCGTCATATCAGAAGCGTGGAAGATGGGCGAACGGCAGCGCGCCGCCGCTGACGCGCATCTTGCCGAATTCGGCGCAGCGGTTCAGCGTGGGGATGGCCTTGTCCGGATTGAGCAGGCGATGCGGATCGAAGCTGCGCTTGACCGAGAAGAAGGCTTCCAGCTCGGCCGGCGCGAACTGCGCGCACATCGAATCGATCTTCTCGATGCCGACGCCATGCTCGCCGGTGATGGTGCCGCCGACCGCCACGCACAGCGCCAGGATCTCGGCGCCGAAAGCCTCGGCGCGATGGAACTCGTCCGGGATATTCGCGTTGAACAAAATCAGCGGATGCAGGTTGCCGTCGCCGGCGTGGAACACATTGGCGCAGCGCAGGCCGTACTTCGACTCCATCGCCGCGATGCCGGCCAGGACCTCGCCCAGCCGCTTGCGCGGAATGGTGCCGTCCATACAGTAGTAATCCGGCGAAATGCGGCCGGCCGCCGGAAACGCGTTCTTGCGGCCGGACCAGAACTTCAAGCGCTCCGCCTCCGACTGCGACACCGCGATCGCGCTGGCGCCGGCCGTGTTCAGCACCGCAGACATGCGCGCGATCTCCTCCTCCACTTCCTCGATGGTGCCGTCGGCCTCGCACAGCAGGATCGCAGCGGCGTCGGTGTCGTAGCCGGCCTTGACGAACGGTTCGACCATGCGCGACGAGGTCTGGTCCATCATCTCCAGCCCGGCGGGGATGATGCCGGCGGCGATCAGCGCTGCCACCGCGTGGCAGCCCGCCACCACCTCATTGAACGACGCCATGATGACGCGCGCGGTGGCCGGCTTGGGCACCAGCTTGACCGTCACCTCGGTGACAATGCCCAGCATGCCCTCGGAGCCGATGAACACCGACAGCAGGTCCAGTCCCGGCGCGTCGAGCGCCTCGCTACCCAGTTCAACGACGTCGCCGTCGATGGTCACCATGCGCACGCGCAGCACATTGTGCACGGTCAGGCCGTACTTCAAGCAGTGCACGCCGCCGGAATTCTCGGCCACGTTGCCGCCGATGGTGCAGGCGATCTGCGACGACGGATCGGGCGCGTAGTAAAGGCTGTACTGCGCCGCAGCTTCCGAAATCGCCAGATTGCGCACGCCCGGCTGCACCACCGCCGTGCGCGAATACGCGTCCATTCGCACGATGCGGTTCATGCGCGCGGTCGACAGCACCACGCCGTCGGCGATCGGCATCGCGCCGCCGGACAGCCCGGTGCCGGCGCCGCGCGGCACCACCGGCACCTTCAATTCGCGGCACACCTGCAGCACGGCGACGATCTGCGCCTCGCTGTCCGGCAGCACGACGATCATCGGCAACTGGCGGTAGGCGGCCAGGCCGTCGCATTCATAGGGGCGGGTATCCTCGGGCGCCGACAGCACGGCGCGCGCCGGCAGCACTTGGTGCAGCGCAGCAGCCACCTGCGCGCGGCGGGCGGCGAGATCGGCCAGCAAGGCCGCTTCGGGAAGAGCAGTGTTCATGGGACCGGCGCCTGAAAACACGAGTGAGCTTCGATTGTAAGCACAAACGCCTCCGCCGGGGATATCTTTGGCGGGCGCCCGTCGTATAATCTTCCGGCGCAGCTATATCAACTCATTGGAATAGTATGGATCAAAAATTTGAAAAAGAGTGGCTTCTGGCCTTGGAACGACGTTTCGGCATGCAGGCAACGGAGATCTTCCAGGTGCGGCTGGACGAACGTCCGCGCATGATGATCTATTCCTTCACCGACTTCCCCGCACCGGGCATGTTGACGGCGGTGACGGCGGGCCTGTCCAACGCCAGCCACCCGGAGTGGGTGCACGGCAAGCCTGAAGTGAGCTTCACGCTGACGACCAAGGACGCCGGCTGGGGCAAGGGCGCCGCCTACCTGGCGCAGGAATTCTTCGGCAAGCATTCGTTCGCGTATCAGACCTCGTTCGCGATCGATGTGCCGTTCTCCGGCGACAGCCTGATGAACGCCTGCTTCGTCTATCGTCCGCAGTTCATGGACAAGGACCAGGTCAAGTTCGAGCTGTCGGACCGCACCGTTTATCTGGCCGGCCTGTTCCCGATGTATAACGAGGAAATCGCCATCTACGAAGCCAAGGGCACCGAGGCGTTCTGGAACACGCCGGGCTTCCATCCTTACGATCCGACCCGCGCCAGCATCGCCGGCAAATAACCAGGAGCCACCATGGGCAACCGACTCTCCAAGATCGCCACGCGCACCGGCGACGGCGGCACCACCGGCCTCGGTGACGGCAGCCGCACCGACAAGGACAGCGTGCGGATCCATTCGATCGGCGAAGTCGACGAGCTCAATTCGCATATCGGCCTGCTGCTGTGCGAAGACATGCCGGCCGACCTGCGCGAGGAACTGGTGACGATCCAGCACGACCTGTTCGACCTGGGCGGCGAGTTGTGCATCCCCGGCTACCAGATGATCACCGAGGCGCATGTCGAGCGCCTCGACACGCTGCTGGCCAAGTACAACGAGACGCTGCCGCCGCTGACGGAGTTCATCCTGCCGGCCGGCTCGCGCGCGGCGTCGCAGGCGCACGTCTGCCGCACCGTGTGCCGCCGCGCCGAGCGGGCCATCGTCACCTTGGGCAAGGCCGAGACCATCCACGAGCATCCGCGCCAGTATGTGAACCGCCTGTCGGATCTGATGTTCGTGCTGTCGCGCGTGTTGAACCGCTACGCCGGCGGCAGCGACGTGCTGTGGCAGCACGAACGGCGGGGTCAAGTCTGACATTCGGACACGAGCTCTACCGTAGCTACCGCTACGGTAGAGCTCGTGTCCGAATGTCAGACTTGACCCCGGTTTTAGTTGCCGCCGAATAGCCGCGCCATCCCTTTGGCCATGCTGAGCCGCGAGGCGGTGGCCGGATAGGCGCCGGCGATCAGCGCGCCCTGCTCCTCGGCCGCCAGCTTGCGATAGAAGCCGACCATCGCGGCGGCCGGCCATCCCGCCCGGTGCGCCAGCACCATGCCCAGTTGATCGGCTTCGGATTCCTGCAGGCTCGATAAGGTCGACAGCCGGATCTGCAGCGACAGGTCGCTGTCCAGCCGCGCCATCACCACTTCCAGCGGCACCGCCGGGAAGCGGTTCAGGAACAGCGCTTCCGAGAAGGTTTCGCGATGATGCTCGGCCACCGCGTGCGCCACTTCGTGCGCCAGCAGCGTCGCCAGTTCGCCGTCGTTCAGATCCAGGTGCCGCACGAAGGCGCTACCGACCAGGATCTTGCCGCCCGCCATGCAGATCGCGTCCACTTCAGGATCACCGGTGGTGTGGACTTCCCACTGCCATTGCGCCGCCTCCGGCTTCAGCTCGACGGCGGCGCGGATCAGGCCCGCGCCGATGCGCTGCAGGCGCGCCAGCAGCCCCCTGTCCTCATCCAGCTTGCCGGCCGCCGCCAGTCCAACCGTGCGGTCGATATAACGGTCCTCCATGCGGGCATCGACCTCGTCGGCGCTGAAGCTGAGCTCCTGCATCCGCCCCGACTCCGGCACCTGCGCGCACGCCGTCCCGCAGACCAACAGCAACCCGGCAAGTAGCGAGACCGAAGTCATGGCGTCCAAATAACATAAACTGTTTATACCAATATAAGACGGCGCCAACCGATAGGCAAGAAAAAAGCCGCCCGAGGGCGGCTTGTGTTGCGCGGGAGGCGAATCAGCCGTTATTCACGACCAGGCGCGGCTCCTCGCTGCCGAAGCGTTTCTTGATCGACGCCGTGATGCCGGCGCCGTCCAGGCCCACGCCGGCCAGCAGCTTGGCCGGGTCGCCGTGGTCGATGAATTTGTCCGGCAGGCCGATCATCAGCAGCGGCTTGACGATGCCCTCTGCGGCCATCGCCTCGGCCACGGCGGCGCCGGCGCCGCCCATGATCGCGCCCTCTTCCACCGTCACGAAGTAATCGTGTTCGGCGGCCAGCTGTCTAACCAGTTCCACGTCCAGCGGCTTGACGAAGCGCATATTGGCCACGGTGGCGTCCAGCGCGTCGCCGGCCGTCATCGACGGTGCGACCATCGAGCCGAAGGCCAGGATGGCGATCTTCTGGCCCTTGCGCTTGATCTCGCCCTTGCCGATCTCGATCGAGGTCAGTTCCTGCTTGATCGTGGCGCCGATGCCGGCGCCGCGCGGATAGCGGATCGCCGCCGGACCGTTGTAGCGGTAGCCGGTAGTGAGCATCTGGCGACATTCGTTTTCGTCCGAGGCGGCCATAACCACCATGTTCGGGATGCAGCGCAGATAAGCCAAGTCGTAATTGCCGGCATGGGTTGCGCCGTCGGCGCCGACCAGGCCCGCGCGGTCCAGCGCGAACGTCACGTCCAGGTTTTGCAGCGCCACGTCGTGGATCAGCTGATCGTAGCCGCGCTGCAGGAAGGTCGAGTAGATCGCCACCACCGGCTTCAGATCCTCGCAAGCCAGGCCGCCGGCGAAGGTCACCGCGTGCTGCTCGGCGATGCCGACGTCGAAGTAACGATCCGGGTATTCCTGCTCGAAGCGCACCATGCCCGAGCCTTCGCGCATCGCCGGCGTGATGCCGACCAGCTTCTTGTCGGCCGCGGCCATGTCGCACAGCCAGTCGCCGAACACTTCGGTGTAGGTCTTCTTGCCCGGCGCGGCGGCCGGCTTGATGCCTTCGGCCGGATTGAACTTGCCGGTGCCGTGGTACAGGATAGGCTCGGCCTCGGCCAGCTTGTAGCCCTGGCCCTTCCTGGTCACCACGTGCAGGAACTGCGGGCCCTTGAGCTGCTTGATGTTCTGCAGCGTCGGGATCAGCGAATCCAGGTCGTGGCCGTCGATCGGGCCGATGTAGTTGAAGCCGAATTCCTCGAACATCGTGGCCGGGACCACCATGCCCTTGGCATGCTCTTCCAGCCGCTTGGCCAGTTCCAGCACGGGGCCTGGCAGCACCGACTTGCCGACGTTCTTGGCGGCGGCGTAGAACTGCCCCGACATCAGGCGCGCCAGGTAGCGGTTCAAGGCGCCGACAGGCGGCGAAATCGACATGTCGTTGTCGTTCAGGATCACCAGCAGGTTCAGGTCTTCCTGCACGCCGGCGTTGTTGAGCGCCTCGAAGGCCATGCCGGCGGTCATCGAGCCGTCGCCGATGACGGCGATGGCGTGGCGGTGCTCGCCCTTGATCTTGGCCGCCTGCGCCATGCCCAGCGCCGCCGAGATCGACGTCGACGAGTGCGCGGTGCCGAAGGTGTCGTATTCGCTTTCGTCGCGCTTGGGGAAGCCGGAGATGCCGTTCAGCTGGCGTAGCGTGTGCATGCGCTCGCGCCGGCCGGTGAGGATCTTGTGCGAGTAGGTCTGGTGGCCCACGTCCCAGACGATGCGGTCATGCGGCGTGTTGAACACGTAGTGCAGCGCCACCGTCAGTTCGACCGTGCCCAGGTTGGACGACAGGTGGCCGCCGGTCTTCGACACCGAATCGAGCAGGTAGGCGCGCAGTTCGTGCGCCAGCGGCGTCAGTTGGGTGTACGACAGCTTGCGCACATCGGCCGGTGAGTCTATTTTTTCGAGCAAGTTCATTTATGCCTTCCGCTGCACGATCAAGTCCGCGAGTTCGCGTAACCGCAGAGCTTTATCTCCAAACGGCGCGAGCGCTGCGTGCGCGTCGAGCCGCAATGTTTCCGCCAGCGCGCGCGACGGCTCCAGACCCAGTATCGAGACATAGGTCGGCTTGTTGTCGGCGGCGTCCTTGCCGGCGGTTTTACCCAGCGTGGCCGAATCGGCCGTCGCGTCGAGCACATCGTCCACCACCTGGAACGCCAGGCCGATGGCGCGCGCGTAGACGTTCAGCGCGGTCAATTCATTGTCGTCCAGCTCCTTGCCGGCCAGCGCGCCCAGCACCACGGACGCGCGCAGCAAGGCGCCGGTCTTCAACTGGTGCATCTGCTCCAGCTGTTCCAGCGTCAGGCTGATGCCGACGCTATCGAGGTCGATCGCCTGGCCGCCGCACATGCCGGCCGAGCCGGAGGCGTGCGCCAGCAGACGCAGCATGGCAACCAGCCGCGCCGGCGGAACGCCGGTGGCCTCGGACAGCACCAAAAAGGCCTGCGACTGCAACGCGTCGCCGACCAGCAGCGCGGTCGCCTCGTCGTAGGCCACGTGCACCGTCGGCTTGCCGCGACGCAGTGCGTCGTCGTCCATGCACGGCATGTCGTCGTGCACCAGCGAATAGGCGTGGATCATTTCCACCGCCGCCGCAGCGCGGCTCAAGGTGGCCGCGTCGGCGCCGAACAGCGCGCCGGCCGCGTACACCAGCAGCGGACGCACGCGCTTGCCGCCGCCGAGCAGCGCATAGCGCATCGCTTCGTGCAGCTTGGCCGGGATGGTCGTCGCCGCAGGCAGGAAACCGGATAAATCGTTTTCGGATCCGGCCTGCACGGTTTTCATCCAGTCGTCGAAGGCCGCGCTCATTGCTGCGCCTCGCCGCTCTCCACGAAGGGCTTGAGCATCTCGCCTTCCAGCACCTTGACCTGGGATTCCACTTTTTCCAGCTGGGCGGCGCAGTACTGCACCAGCGCCGAACCGCGCGCGTAGGCGGCGACCGAGACTTCCAGCGGCAGCTGTCCTGCCTCCATTTGCGCGACCAGTTGCGCCAGCTCCGCCATCGCTTCTTCAAACGAGGCGGGAGCGAGGGCGGCGGCGGTCGCGTCGGCAGTTAATTTCTTTGACATAGTCACTCAGGTTTCAAGGCAAAAACACGTGCCAGCGCAGTGTAGTCCGATATTTTAGAACAAACCACCTGATCCGGTGGAACTATAGCGGCCGCCCGCGCCGGCGGACTATGGATTTTATCGCAATCATCCCCACTTTGAGTGCAAGCATATTATTTATGCAATTTTTGGCGCAGAAAACGAGCACAGCGGTCCGCCTGGCGGGGCCAAAACCCGGTATAATCGCCGGTTCCGTCCGAAATACCACCTCAACGCATTCGAATGCGGGTCTTTACGGATTCTGTCTCTCTTTGGTTTGATGTACATATTAAGGGGGGTTGGGATGTCCGATCTGGGTACCCACGCCAAGCTGGCGCGTCCGAACGCGCAACTTCCGGTAAACGTCTACTTCGACGAAGCGCTACTGCAGCGTGAAATGCAGCAATTATTCCAGGCCGGCCCGCGCTACGTGGGCCATGAGCTGATGGTGCCGAACGCCGGCGACTTCGCGACCCTCGTTTCCGAAAACGAAGGGCGTATGCTGGTGCGCAACGCAAACGGGCTGGAACTGCTGTCCAACGTCTGCCGCCACCGCCAGGCGCTGATGTTCAACGGCCGCGGCAACGCCAACAACATCGTCTGCCCGCTGCACCGCTGGACCTACGACCTCAAGGGGGAGCTGATCGGCGCGCCGCACTTCCCCGAGACGCCTTGCCTGAACCTGCCCAAGACCCAGCTGCAAAGCTGGAACGGCTTGCTGTTCGAGCAAAACGGCTACAACGTCATGGAGTCGCTCAACGCCCTGTCGGTGACCAAGGACCTGGACTTCACCGGCTATATGTTCGATCACGCCGTGGTGCAGACCTGCAATTACAACTGGAAGACCTTCATCGAAGTCTATCTGGAGGACTACCACGTCGAGCCCTTCCACCCGGGCCTGGGCGGCTTCGTCAGCTGCGACGACCTGCGCTGGGAATTCGGCCGCGACTACAGCGTGCAGACCGTGGGCGTCAACAAGGGCCTGCTCAAGTCGGGCTCGGAGATCTACAAGCGCTGGCAGGAGCAGGTGCTCAAGTTCCGCGGCGGCGAACCGCCGCCGTACGGCGCCATCTGGCTGACCTTGTATCCCAACATCATGGTCGAGTGGTATCCGCATGTGCTGATCGTCTCGACGCTGTGGCCGGACGGCCCGCAGCGCACCAGGAACGTGGTCGAGTTCTACTACCCCGAGGAAATCGTGCTGTTCGAGCGCGAGTTCATCGAGGCCGAGCGCGCGGCCTACATGGAAACCTGCGCCGAGGACGACGAAATCGCCCTGCGCATGGACGCCGGCCGCAAGGTCCTGATGCAGCGCGGCACCAGCGACGCCGGCCCGTACCAATCACCGATGGAAGACGGCATGCAGCACTTCCACGAATGGTATAGAGCCAACATCGACTTATAAGGCAGCAGATGCAATCACTTTGGATGTTGTTCGCCAGTTTCATGTTCGCCATCATGGGGGTGTGCGTGAAGCTGGCCTCGGAAGAGTTTACAACGTCTGAACTGGTGTTTTACCGCGGCGTGGTCGGCATCCTGGTGCTGGGCATCGCGATCCGCGCGCAAGGCGGCAGCTTCCGCACCACCATGCCGTACGCCCACCTGTGGCGCGGCGTGGTCGGCGTGGTGTCGCTGTGGCTGTGGTTTTATTCGATCGGCAAGCTGCCGCTGGCCACCGCCATGACGCTCAATTACATGGCGCCGATCTGGATCGCCGTGTGGCTGTTCGCCATGGGCTGGTGGCACGCCAAGAACCAGATCAAGTGGCCGCTGCTGGCGGCCGTGGGGCTGAGCTTTGTCGGCGTCACGCTGCTGCTGCAGCCGGCCTTTCACGCCAACCTGCTGACGCCGGCGCTGGTGGCGCTGAGCTCCAGCTTGCTGTCGGCGATGGCCTATCTGCAGGTGCGCAAGCTGGGCCTGGCCGGCGAGCCGGAAAACCGCGTGGTGTTTTATTTCGCCGTCATGAACCTGGTGGCCGGCGTCGCGGGCAACTACGTGTTCGCCCGCAGCGGCGGCGCGGTCTGGCATCCGATCAACACCGCCCACGGCGCCCTGCTGCTGCTCGGCATCGGCATCTGCGCCACCAGCGCGCAGATCGCCATGACGCGCGCCTATCGCCTCGGCAACACGCTGGTGGTGGCCAATCTGCAATATACCGGCATCGTGTTCTCCAGCGTCTGGGGCGTGTTGGTGTTCGGCGACGTGTTCAGCTGGCACAGCTGGGCCGGCATCGGCATCATTCTCGCGTCGGGCATTGCCGCAACGTTCTACAATACGCGCAACACCGAACGCGGTAAGGCCATCGCCAATACCGATCCGATCGCCAGCGAAGTTTAAGGATACCGACCATGCACACCACCCTGATCGACGCCGCCACCCTGTCGCAACATCTGGAAGATCCGAACTGGGTCGTCCTCGACTGCCGCCATGACCTGATGAATCCGAACGCGGGCAGCGACAGCTTCGCCATCGGCCATATCGCCGGCGCGCAGTTCGCCAATGTGGACACCGACCTGTCGGGATCGAAGATCGGGGCGGACGGCAAGTTCCAGGGCCGCCATCCGCTGCCGGGCCGCGCGGCGCTGATCGAAACCTTGCGCGGCTGGGGCATCAACGACGACACGCAAGTGGTGGCCTACGACGCGCACGGCGGCATGTTCGCGGCGCGGGTATGGTGGCTGCTGCGCTGGATCGGCCATCCGGCGGTCGCGGTGCTGGACGGCGGCCTGGTGGCCTGGCAGTCGCAAGGCTTGCCGATGGTGACGCACGTCGAGCGCCGCACGCCGGGCGACATCAACGAGCATGACGCGCTGGTGGCGACGGTGTCGGCAGATGAGGTGATGGAGAACCTGTCGACGCAGGCGCGCACCGTGGTCGACGCCCGCGCGGCCGACCGCTATCGCGGCGAGAACGAGACCATCGACCCGGTCGGCGGCCACATTCCCGGCGCCAAGAACCGCTTCTTCAAGGACAACCTGGCCGCCGACGGCCGCTTCAAGAGCGCCGAGGAATTGAAGGCCGACTTCGCGCCGCTGTTCGACAGCGCCCCGAAGGCCATCATGCAATGCGGCTCCGGCGTGACCGCCTGCCACAACCTGCTGGCGCTGGAAGTGGCCGGCCTGCCGGGCGCCGCGCTGTATCCGGGCTCGTGGAGCGAGTGGGTCGCCGACACCACCCGCCCCGTCGCCATCGGCGCTTAAGCCGCTTTGCTGCGGCGGCGCGCGGCGGCGCCGATCAGTCCCAGTCCTCCCAGCATCATCGCGTAGGTCGAAGGCTCCGGCACCGGCGTTACGCCGTCCCAATTCGCGGAGATGCCTTCGACGTAAGTGTAGACTTCCAGCCCCCCCGTCGCCACGCCCGCGCCGTCATTGACAAAATTGGCTGCCAGGACGCCGCTCCAGGCGTCGCTGACACCCATCGTGGTGTTATCGTCTCGCACGTCGAACGTCGCAGCCGCCATGTGCTGCTGGACGTCCGACTGATAGCCGCCGTTGGCAACGCCGAACACATTGAGCACGGCTAGTGCACTGGCGCTCTCTCCCATGTCGGCATCAAGGTTATAGCCGATCGTGGTCTGCGCTTTCACGTCCGCCGTCACGCTGAAAGTGAGCTTGGTGTTGGCCGACAGCGTGAATTCGCTATACGGGTACTTGGCGGCCGACGCATGGGCCATATAGTTGCCAGAGCTCTCCAGCCCGCTGTACGCCGCTCCTTGCGCCGACAACGTCGTAAAACCGCCTATTCCTTTGCTGCTCAAAAGATTGGCGGAAGACGACGACCAGTCGGTATGTGCGCTTGCGTTGTACAGCCCGCCTTCGCTCGTCCCAAAGCGGATTGTCAGTTGGCTCTCACTGTTCTCCGCCCCAAAGCCGACACTGCCGCTCTCTGCTAATCCAAAGCTGGGCAGCGTGAATGTCATCCACGGTGAAATACCGTCGGCCGTGTCCAAGTCGGTCAAGGTAATGACCAGATTACCGATGGTCGCACTGCTCGTCGCATTCGCAAACACCGGCCCAACCGCAACAGCCAGGCAAGCGGCCGCCAAAGTATGCATTACTAAGCGCTTCATGGATTCTCCCGTAATTATCGATGGTTATGCGGTGCGGCGGCGGCGGACGGCGGCGCCCAGCAATGCCAGACCGCCCAACAACATGCCGTAGGTCGACGGTTCCGGCACCGCCGTGATGGCCGCAACGCCCTGGACGCTGGCGTCGGCGCCGAACGAGCCTTGGCTACTGTGATCGCCCAGGTTGCTGAAACTGGCGGTCAGCGTCCCTGCCCAGCCGTCGGTGCCGCTGGTCGGCACGCCATTGCCGGCGGAATTCACCATCACATGGTGTTCTGCGAAGTCCGATGACAAGTAGGCGCCATTGTCGTCGTAGCCGTCGACGTGCATCATCGCCTGCGCCGACGCGTACTCGCCATCCCTGCCGGTAGCAAAGGCGCTCATGGAAGTATCGAACGAAAACACTACTTGCGTATGTGCGGACACAACGAAGAGCTTCTCCCACTCGAGGTTTCCGGGTAGCTGGATCTCTCCCAAGTACACGGCGCCGTGCGCGCTGGAACTGACCGCAGCGCCTGCCATGCTGGCCTGAGTGAAGCCGACGCCAGTAGCGGAACCGGTCACGCTGGCTGAAAGCGAAGCCTGGGCATTACTCGCGTTAGCGCTAACATTAGTGGATTGCCAAGCGCCATATTTCTCGTAGAAATTATATTGATTCCCGGGTTCGCTTCCTTGCAGCATCCCCGTCTGGGCGAGCCCCCGGAGCTTTGAACCTTGGTATTTCTGCTCGATTGGCAGGAACGAAATACTGGCGTCAATGCCATCAGTCTGGTTCAGATCGATCAGCGTCACCCAGACGTTGCCGATGCTGATCGAGCTACTGGCGTCGGCAAAAACCGGGCCGGCAGCGATGCCCAGAAAAGCGGCAATCAGTGCTTTGCGTGCATGTTTCATTGTTCCTCCCTTGGGTTAACAAGTAGCCAAGTATGCACAACACCATAGGACACGTCTAGACAGTTCAAGTTTTTTTAATTTTTACAAACGGTAAAAAAAAGAAATTTCCAAGCCTGAAAAACGCCACGCTTTCTCTATGAAACTCGCCTATCTTACCGCTCAATTTATTATCTAAAATATATTGTTCATCCGTTGTATTAATGTAACCGCGTAATGACTTTAATTAAATTTTTGATCACTTAGTTATTTCACTTGCTATAGTTTAAACCTCTACTATCTTTGCAAACGCTGCATCCATCCACCTTCACGGGAGCGCTTCACATGGCATCGAACCACGGACGATTTCAATATTTACTAATGTTAGCGGTAACATTTGCCTGGGCCGCGCAGGCCCAGGCCGATGACGGCCGCAAGGCCTATATCGTGCAACTTAAGGATAAACCGCTGGCCGCCTACGAAGGCGGCATCGCCGGCATGCGCGCCACCAAGGTCGCTGCCGGCCAGCGCCTCGATGCCTACAGCAGTGTTGCGCGCCAGTATCGCAGCTACCTCGACAACCAGTTCGCACAGGCCAAGGCACTGCTGCCGGGCGCCCTTATTTCGCACCAGTATCAGGTGGTGTTCAACGGCTTCGCGGCCCGCCTGACAGAAGCCGAGGTGCGCGCCCTGAAAGCCAGCGGCAAGGTGGTCACCATCACCCCGGACGAACGCCACGAAGTCGTCACCAATTACACCCCTACCTTCCTCGGCCTCGACCAGGCGGGCGGCCTATGGGATCAGCTCGGTGGCAAGGAGCACGCCGGCGAGGATGTCATTGTCGGCATCATCGACACTGGCGTCTGGCCGGAAAACCTGTCCTACGCCGACCGCGTCAACAGCGCCGGCCAGCCTACCTTCGACAGCACCGGCACGTTGGCCTACGGGGCGCCGCCGGCGCGCTGGAAAGGCGTTTGCCAGACCGGTGAGGGCTTTACCGCCGCCGACTGCAATAACAAGCTGATTGGCGCGCGCTATTTCGACAAAGGCTTCCTCGAAGTCGGCCTCAAGCACCATGTCAGCGAATTCCGTTCGCCGCGCGATTCCTCCAGCGGACCGTCCGGCCTGGGTGGCCACGGCACCCACACCTCGAGCACCGCCGTGGGCAACGGCAACGTGCCGGCGGTGTTGGACAACGGCGACCAGTTCGGCGTCCGCACCGGCATGGCGCCGCGCGCCCGGCTGGCGACATACAAGGTCTGCTGGAGCTTCAACGACCCCAATGACAGTGCTTTAAAGAACACTTGCATCGACAGCGACAGCGTCGCCGCGATCGAAGCGGCAGTGGCGGACGGCGTCGATGTCCTGAACTTCTCGATCAGCGGCGGCGAAACCCCGCTGTTCGTGGTCGAGCAGGCCTTCCTGCACGCGGTGGAAGCCGGCGTGTTCGTCGCCGCCGCAGGCGGCAACGACGGTCCCGCCAACCAAGTGAATCACGTCAGCCCCTGGCTGGCCACGGTGGCGGCGGCTGCGCATGACAAAACCCGCACCGCCACCGTGACGCTCGGCAACGGGAAAACCTACAGCGGCACCTCGTTCAATTCGGCGCCCCTGCCGGCCAAGCCACTGATTCAGGGCAGCGCAGCCGTCGCTGCCGGTGGCAGCACCGAGTTCGCGGGCCTGTGCCTGAGCAAACAGTATTCCGGCTTTGCCCACCTCGACCCAGCCAAAGTGTCTGGCCACATCGTCGCCTGCGAGCGCGGCAACAATCCGCTGGTCGACAAGGCGGACGCGGTCAAGGCTGCAGGCGGCGTCGGCATGATTCTGCTGGACAATGGCAAAGGCACTGTACTGGAGCTCTATAGCGTGCCGGCCGTCCACGTTAACCAAGCCGATGGCGAGGCCATTGCAGCCTACGCCGCCGGCAACGGCGCAAAGGCGGCAATGTCTGTCAGCGTGCCGGCCTCCGTTCCCGGCCCGACCATTGCCGAGTTCTCGTCGCGCGGCCCCAACCGCTTCGATCCCGGCGTGCTCAAGCCCGACATGGCCGCGCCGGGGGTGGATATCCTGGCCGGCGTCACGCCAAATCTGAGCGCCGCCGAACACGCGGCCGTCATTGCTGGCACCGCCCCGGCCTACAGCCTGACCACAGTCATGTCGGGCACCTCGATGGCCACGCCGCATGTCGCCGGGCTGGCAGCCTTGCTGAAACAGCGCCATCCGGACTGGTCGCCCTCCGCCATCAAATCGGCATTGATGACCAGCACCCGCAGCGTGCTGCCCACCGCGCTGACCGGTGATCAGGACGGCGTGCTGCCGTGGGGTCAGGGTGCGGGGATGGTGGCGCCGAACGACGCCGCCGATCCCGGCCTGGTATATGACATCGCAGCCGCCGACTATCAAAAATACCTGTGCGGCATTACGGCTGAGCCGACGTTCTGCACCTTGGGCGCGATCCAGGGACAGGCGCTCAACCTGGCGTCGATTACGCTGCCCGGCGTGGTCGGAAGCAAGTCGATCAGCCGCAAGGTCACCAACGTCAGCGACAAGGCGGCGATCTACACGGCCAGCAGCAAGATTGACGGCTTCGATGTCACCGTATCGCCAGCGACCCTGCATCTCGCGCCGGGCGAAACCAAGAGCTACACCGTCAAATTGGACCGTACCACGGCCACGCCGGGTCTGTGGCAGACCGGTGAAGTAGTGTGGAACGACAGCGAGCACAATGTGCGCAGCCCATTGCAGGCTCGCTACAACGATGGCGTGGACGCGCCGGAAGTGGTGTCTGCCACCACCACCAGCGGCACCCGCCAGTTCGACGTACAGACCGGCTACAACGGCAAGCTGACGGCCGATCGTGGCGGCATGCGCGAATATACCCGACTGGCGCAAACCATTGGTCAAGCGGCCAATGGATCGGTGGATAGCGAGTCCGATATCCGCCGCGCTTGCATGGCGCGCGGGCCCGGCGTCAAGATGACCACGGTAGCCATTCCACACAACACCATTATCGCGCGCTTTGAAATCAGCAACCACGAAACCGCGGGTGGCGCAGATGACGATCTCGACCTGTTTATACTCGATCAATCGAACTTCATCGTCGCCGGCAGCGCCCACAGCGATTCAAACGAAAGCGTGACGCTGATTGCGCCGCCGGTGGCCGTGTTCAAGGCCTGCGTGATCGGCTACAAGCTAAAGAACGGGACCAGCACCAACTTCACGCTGTCATATGCCACCGCGATTCCCAACGACACCAAGGGCAACGTCAAACTGTCGCTGCCGCCGTCGGTCACGATCGGCGCCACTTCGTCAGTCGGCGTCAGCTGGAGCGGGCTGGAGCAAGGCAAACACTACCTGGGCGGCGTGCGCTTGTCCAACCCTGATGGTGGTATGACGGCGGTCACCGAAATCAACGTCGATACGCGTGACGTGACCCCATCCAGCGGTGTCGCCTACGCCAAGCGGATCAACCCGGAGAGGTAAAACGTTCAGTGATGATGTTCGCCGCCGGTGAGGAACAGTACGATCGCCACACCGGCGGCAATCAGCAGCACCTGGGGAATCGATTCGCGCAGCGTGGCGCGGCGCTGCATCTGCGGCATCAGGTCGCTGACGGCGATGTAGATGAAGCCGGATGAAGCAAACACCAGCACGTAGGGAATCAGGTTGCTGGCGCGGTCCAGCGTGTAGTAGCCCAGCAGCCCGCCGGCGATCGCCAGCAAACTGCACAGCAGATTGTAGACATACGCCCGCGTGCGCGAGAAGCCGGCGTTGAGCAGCACGATGAAGTCGCCGATCTCCTGCGGGATCTCGTGGGCGATGATGGCCACGCCGGTAATCAGGCCCAGCTGCGGATCGGCCATGAAGGCCGCCGCGATCAGGATGCCGTCGGTGAAGTTGTGCATGCCGTCGCCGACCAGGATCATCCAGCCGGCCTTGCCCGCTTCGTGCTTGTCGTGGCCGTGATGGTGGTGGTGGCCGTCGCCCTCGTGGTGATGCGAATGGCGCAAGATGGCCAGTTTTTCAAGCAGGAAGAACGCCAGCAGCCCCGCCAGCAAGGTGGCGAACAGGCTGCGCGCGCTGGCCTGCGACTCGAACGCTTCCGGCAAGGCATGCAGCAGCGACGTCGACAGCATGATGCCGACCGACAGGCTGACCATGCGCTCCACCACCTTCGACAGCAGCGTGAACGAGAACACGGCGGCGGCCGTGATGCTGACGACGCCGGCAAGGGTGGTCGCCAGTAATATGGAGATGAGTATGGGATCGATGTTATAGCCTCTTGTACCTGGAGCCGTGCCGCGCGCAGGCCGGGGGCGCTATTTTACCGCCCAGCCCGCATTCTTGCTGATTTATGGCTCGGTCAGGGTCAAAAGACGCCGTTTTGCTTGAACCAGGCCTGCAGACGGCCCCATCCATCCTTGGCGTCCGCCTCGACGTAGCTCGGGCGGTAGTCGGCATGGAAGGCGTGGCCGGAGTTGGGGTAGATCACGAAGGTCGACTTGTTCGGTCCCTTGGCCAGCGCCGCCTTCATGACCTCGATCGACTCCTGGGTGATGCCCGTGTCCTTCAAGCCGTACAGACCCAGTACCGGCACGGTCAGAGTGCCAGCGATGTCCACCGGGTGCCTGGGGAAGTTGGCGTTCGATTCCCCCATCAGCCGGCCGTACCAGGCCACACCGGCCTTGATCGACGGATTGTGCGCCGCGTACAGCCAGGTGATGCGGCCGCCCCAGCAGAAGCCGGTGATGGCGATCTTGTCCGCATTGCCGCCGTTGGCCTTGGCCCAGGCGACCACCGCGTCGAGGTCGGTCATCACTTGCGCGTCCGGGGTCTTGGAGATGATGTCTTTTTGCAGCTCGGCGATCGAGGCGACTTTTTGCGGGTCGCCCTGGCGCACGAACAGGTCCGGCGCCAGCGCCAGGTAGCCCAGCTTGGCGAAGCGGCGCGCGACGTCGGCGATGTGCTCGTGCACGCCGAAGATTTCCGAGATCACCAGCACCACCGGCAGGTTGGTCTTGCCTTCCGGCTGGGCGCGGTACACCGGCACGGTCTGGCCGTTGACGGTGAGCGTGATGGTGCCGGCGGTCAGGCCGGCGCTGTCGGTCTTGATGACGTTCTGCGCCACCACCGGCATCGCGGCGGCGGCAAAGCCCGTGCCCAGCGCGACCTTGATGAAGTCACGGCGGTCGACGCCGTCCGACAGCGAGGTTTTAGTCAGCAAACTTTCAGCATCCCGTTTCAAATCATCCATGCGATTCCTCCGTGATTAATGTGCGGAAGCACATACTTAATGTGCTTCCTCCCAGTTTTTCCCTACGCCGACTTCCGCCGTCAGCGGTACTTTCAATTGCGCCACGCCGGCCATCAGCTCCGGCAGTTTTTGCTTGACCAGCTCCAGCTCCGCGTCCGGCACTTCCAGCACCAGTTCATCGTGCACCTGCATGATCATGCGCGTGCCCAGCTTGGCCTGTTCCAGCCAGCCCTGCACCGCCACCATCGCCAGCTTGATCAGGTCGGCGGCCGTGCCCTGCATCGGCGCGTTGATCGCCGCTCGCTCGGCGCCCTGGCGGCGTGGGCCGTTCGGCGAATTGATCTCCGGCAGCCACAGGCGACGGCCGAACACCGTCTCCACGTAGCCGCGCGCCTTGGCCTGCAGGCGCGTGTCGTCCATGTACTGCTTGACGCCCGAGAAGCGCGCGAAATAGCGCTCGATATAGCTTTGCGCCGCGCCGCGCTCGATGCCGAGGTTGGCGGCCAGGCCGAAGGCGCTCATGCCGTAGATCAGGCCGAAGTTGATCACCTTGGCGTAGCGGCGCTGCTCGCTCTCGACCGCTTCCGGAGCGACGCCGAAGATCTCGGCGGCGGTGGCGCGGTGAATGTCGACGCCCTCGGCAAACGCACGCAGCATGTTCTCATCTTCCGAGATGTGCGCCATGATGCGCAGCTCGATCTGCGAATAGTCGGCCGAAACGATGTGGCTGCCCGGCGGCGCGATGAAGGCTTCGCGGATGCGGCGGCCTTCCTTGGTGCGGATCGGAATGTTCTGCAGGTTCGGATCGTTGGACGCCAGGCGTCCCGTCACCGCCACCGCCTGCGCGTAGTTGGTGTGGACGCGGCCGGTATCCTTGTTGATGCCCTTCGGCAGCTTGTCGGTATAGGTCGACTTCAGCTTCGACAGGCTGCGGTATTCCAGCAGCACTTTCGGCAACGGATAATCCTCGGCCAGCTTTTGCAGCACTTCCTCGTCGGTGGACGGCGCGCCGCTCGGAGTCTTCTTCACCACCGGCAGCTTGAGCTTCTCAAAGAAGATTTCGCCGATCTGCTTCGGCGAGCCGAGGTTGAACGGCTGTTCTGCCAGCTCGTGCGCCTTCGCTTCCAGTTCCAGGATGCGCGCGCCCAGTTCGGCCGACTGGATCTCCAGCAGCTTGGCGTCGATGTGCACGCCGTTGCGCTCGATCTTCTGCAGCACCACGGCGGTCGGCAGCTCGATGTTGCGGTAGATGAAGTTGAGCTTGGCGTCCGGCTCCACTTCGCCGATCATCGCCTGGTGCAGGCGAAGCGTGATGTCGGCGTCTTCGGCCGCGTACTCTGTGGCGCGGCCGATCTCGACCTTGTCGAAGGTGATCATGCTGGCGCCCTTGCCGCACACGTCCACGAACGGAATCGTGGTGTGGTTCAGGTGGCGCAGCGCCAGGCTGTCCATGTCGTGCGGGCGGTGCGATTCAAACACGTACGATTCCAGCAGCGTGTCGTGATGGATGCCCTGCAGGCTGACGCCGTGGTTGGCGAAGATGTGGCTGTCGTACTTGAGGTTCTGGCCAACCTTGAGCTTGGTCGCGTCCTCCAGCCACGGCTTCAGTTTGGCCAGCACGTGCTCGCGCTCCAGCTGCTGCGGCGCGCCTTGGTACGAGTGCGCCACCGGGATGTAGCATGCCACGCCCGGCTCGACCGACAGCGAGATGCCGACCAGCTGCGCCGTCATCGGCTCCAGCGACGTGGTCTCGGTATCGACGGCGGTCAGCGGCGCGGCGTCGATCAGCGCGATCCACTTGTCCAGCTGCTCGTCGGTGAAGACGGTTTCGTAGTTGGTGCTGACCTTGGCCGGCTCGCCGAACAGGTCGCCGTTGGCGGAGACCGCGCCGCCGGCGGCAGGCTCGACAGCGGCAGGCTTGAAGCCGACCGGCGCCTGCGGCGTGTTCGCGCCCAATTCGCGCAGCAGCGTCTTGAAGCCGTACTTGGCGAAAAAGGCTTGCAGCGTGTCCTTGTCCTCGGCGCGCGCGACCAGCGATTCGCTGATCGACACCATGTGTTCGGTCAGGTCGCAATCGAGCTTCACGGTGATCAGCTCGCGGCCCTTCGGCAGCCACTCCAGCGCGTCGCGCAGGTTCTGGCCGACCGCGCCGGTGATCTTGTCCGCGTTGGCGATGACGCCGTCGAGCGAATCGTACTGGGTCAGCCATTTCAATGCCGTCTTCGGGCCGCACTTGGACACGCCCGGCACGTTGTCGACGGTGTCGCCTATCAGCGTCAGGTAATCGATGATACGGTTCGGCGGCACGCCGAACTTGGCCAGAACGCCGGCCTCATCCATTTTCTCGTTGGTCATGGTGTTGATCAGCATGACTTGCGGATTGACCAGCTGCGCCAGGTCCTTGTCGCCGGTGGAGACCACCACGTTCATGCCGGCCTGCGCGGCCGACAGCGACAGCGTGCCGATCACGTCATCGGCCTCGACGCCGTCGACCATCAGGATAGGCCAGCCCATGGCCTTGACCGCCTCGTGGATCGGTTCGATCTGCAGGCGCAGGTCGTCCGGCATGGATGCCCGAGTGGCCTTGTATTCGGGATACATGTCGTCGCGGAAGGTCTTGCCCTTGGCGTCGAAGACGCAGGCGATGTAGGCCGCCGGGTAATCCGCACGCAAACGGCGCAGCATGTTGACCATGCCGTGCATGGCGCCGGTCGGATGGCCGTCCGGGCTGCGCAGGTCGGGCAGCGCGTGGAAGGCGCGGTAAAGGTAGCTGGAGCCGTCTACTAACAACAGGGTATTTTGCATAGGAACGAGATAATGGTGAGGGCAAAACAATGATCGCTTTGCCACGAATGCCGCATTATCGCAGGTTTTGGCCCCGCGTCCGCCAGCCCGGCACGCATTTTCAAAATGGCAATTATTCACACTCCCCCGAAGGAAACAGGGCTTTAAACACAGCGATGCGTGTCTGTTTGTTACAATGGATCATACATAAAAATTCCGTGGCTACTTATCTCCGAAGGCGATCCATCATGACGCGCATTTCCACCCTCTGGCCTGCCCTGCTGCTGACGCTCAGCGCCCACACCGCGTTCGCGCAATCGACCCCGAGCCAGGCGCCGCCGAAACTGGAGAGGATCGAGGAAATCGCCGACGATCCGATCACCGTCACCGCCAAGCCGGCGCCGGAGAGCAAGATCACGGAAAAGCGCGACAACAGCGGCAACGTCACCGAAGCGACCGTCAAAAGCGGTCCCAGCACCTACACCCTGAAGCCGAACCGGCCGCCGGGCACTTCCCTGCCGGGAGACATCACCAGCGGCAATCCCCGCGGTCCACAATGGACGGTGATGGAATTTGACATTGGCAAGAAGAAAAAGAAAACCACCGCGGACGAAGACAGCGCGCCGGACACCACCGTACCGCCGCCGCCCGTGAAGTAAACAAACGCGCCTGCTCCGGCAGGCACCGACGGCGCCAGCCTCCGGGCGCGCCGGCTCACCGAACCCAACAAGCTTTCCCATGGCAGTCTTTACCCCGGTCACCCTGGACGATGTCACCCAGTGGATCAAGCAATTTCCCCTCGGCCAAGCGCTGGAGCTCAAAGGCATCTGCTCCGGCATCGAGAACAGCAACTTCTTCCTGACGACCGAGCGCGGCGAATACGTCCTGACGATCTTCGAGAACCTGTCCTTCGAACAGCTGCCGTTCTACCTGAACCTGATGCGCCACCTTGCCGAGCGCGGCGTGCTGGTGCCGGCGCCGGTCGCCAACGACAAGGGCGAGCTGATCGTCGCGCTGCACGGCAAGCCGGCCTCCATCGTCACCAAGCTCGACGGCAGTTCGCAGATGGACCCGCAACCGGCGCATTGCGCCGCAGTGGGCGCCATGCTGGCGCGCATGCACTTGGCCGGCCTCGACTACGAGCTGGTGCAGCCCAACCTGCGCGGGCTGGAGTGGTGGAACGAGACCACGCCGCAAGTGCTGCCCTTTCTGTCGGACGCCAACGCTCACCTGCTGCGGGCCGAGATGCACTTCCAGGAAACCTTCGCCGGCTGCGACGTCTATAAGAAATTGCAGAAGGGCCCGGTGCACGCCGACCTGTTCCGCAACAATGTGATGTTCGACGGCGAGCGCCTGACCGGCTTCTTCGACTTCTACTTCGCCGGCTGCGACACCTGGCTGTTCGACGTCGCCGTCACCGTCAACGACTGGTGCATCGACCAGGGCACCGGCGTGCTCGACACGGCCCGCGTGCGTGCGCTGCTGGACGCCTACCACGCCGTGCGCCCGTTCACGGCCGCCGAGCAGACCGCGTGGCAGCCGATGCTGCGCGCCGGCGCGCTGCGCTTCTGGCTGTCGCGCCTGTACGATTTCCATGTGCCGCGCGAGGCTGAAATGCTGACGCCGCACGATCCCACCCACTTTGAGCGCATCTTGCGCGAACGCATCGCCACGCCGGCGCCGGAGTTGTTCTGATGGCTAATCTTCCCGCACGCGTGGGCTGGCACTGGGTCAAGCAAGGGATGCAGGTATTCCGCCAGCAGCCGGGCGCGCTGATGGCGCTTTTCTTCAGCTGCATGTTCCTGTCGCTGTTCTCGCTGTTTATTCCGCTGGTCGGCGGCATGGCGCCGCTGCTGATGGCGCCGATGTTCACTGTCGCCCTGCTGCAGGCCTGCGCCGACATCGACCAGGGCAAGCGCGCCATGCCGGGGCTGGTGTTCATCGGCTTCCGCAAGCCGGCGCGCAAGCCGCTGCTGCTGCTCGGCGTGCTCTACCTGCTGGTGATGCTGCTGTCGCTGGCGGTGCTGAGCTTGCTCGACGGCGGCGTGCTGGTGCAGATGGCCACGCGCCAGATCCCGATGGACCAGGCGATGCTGGAAAACTCGCGCGGCGCGCTGTTCGTCTCGTCGGCGGTGTACATGGTGGGCTGGATGCTGACCTGCCTGGCCGCGCCGCTGATCTACTGGCAGAAGATGACGCTGGCCAAGGCGCTGTTCTTCAGCGTGGTGACGGTGACGCGCGACCTCAAGGCTTTCCTGACGACGGCGGTGGTGCTGTTCCTGATGTTCCAGGTATGTACCGCGATTCCAGTGCTGCTGTTCGACTCGCCGCAGATCGAGGTGACGGCCATCTTCACCATCTTCCTGATGATGATCGTGCTGATGCACTGCACGCTGTACGCCAGCTACCGCCAGATCTTCGGCCCGCCGCAGGACGCTGCTGCGCCCGCGACGGTCGATCTGAACAAACCTGAGTAAGCCGCCGCAAGCTCAGCGGCCCAGCCGCTCCAGCTTGGCGATGCTCAGGTCGAGCACCTTCATGCCGGCGCTGCCGAAGTTGATCTGGGCGCGGGCGTTGGCGCCGCTGCCCTCGATGTTGACGATCACGCCCTCGCCGAACTTGCCGTGCTCGACGGATTCGCCGATGCGCCAGCCGGCGCCGGGCGCCTTGTTGGCGATCTTCTGCGCGATCGCGTTGTCCGAGCCGACCAGCGGCTGCGCATCCCACGCCGACTTCTTGTTGCCCGACCAGTGCGACTGCACCTTCGGCGACAGCCACTTCAGCGATTCCTCCGGCAACTCATCGAAGAAGCGCGACTTCATGTTGTAGCGGGTCTGGCCGTGCAGCATGCGGGTCTGGGCGAAGCACATGTACAGGCGCTGGCGCGCGCGCGTGATCGCCACGTACATCAGGCGGCGTTCCTCTTCCACGCCGTCGTGCTCGCGCGAGCTCGACTCGTGCGGGAACAAGCCCTCCTCCAGCCCGGTGATGAAGACGTTGTTGAACTCCAGCCCCTTGGCCGAGTGCACCGTCATCATCTGCACCGCCTGCTGGCCGGCGGTGGCCTGGTTGTCGCCCGCCTCCAGCGAGGCGTGCGAGAGGAAGGCCGACAGCGGCGACATCACGGTCGCCAGCGGGGCGTCGGCATCAATGATCTCGAAGCCATCCTCGTTGACGATGGGCGCGCCAGACTGCGCCTGCGACTGCGGGCCCAGGTGCGCCGGAGCGCCCTGGCCGAAGCCCTCTTCCGACACGAACTGGGTCGCCGCGCTGACCATCTGCTCCAAGTTCTCGATGCGGTCGGCGCCCTCTTTTTCAGTCTGGTAATGGGTCAGCAGGCCGCTGGACTCCAGCACCACGCCCACCAGTTCCGGCAGGGCCATTTGCTGCGTCTCGAAACGCGCGCCCTCGATCAGCTTGACGAAGCCGCCCAGCGACGAGCCGGCCTTGCCAGCCACATACGGCACCGCCGCGTACAGCGAAATGCGATGCTGGTCGGCGGCCGCCTGCAGCGCCTCGATCGAACGCAGGCCGATGCCGCGGGTCGGGAAATTGACCACGCGCAGGAAGGCCGAATCGTTGTGCGGATTGTCCATCAGCTGCAGGTAGGCGATCGCGTGCTTGACCTCGGCGCGCTGGAAGTAGCGCAGGCCGCCGTAGACGTGGTACGGAATGCCGGCCGAGAACAGCGCATGCTCGATCACGCGCGATTGCGCGTTGGAACGGTACAGCACCGCGATCTCGCTGCGGGCGGCGCCGTCGGCGATCAGGTTCTTGGTTTCCTCGATGATCCACTGCGCCTCGGCCAGGTCGGAACTGGCCTCGTAGATGCGCACCGGCTCGCCGTGGCCGGCATCGGTGCGCAGGTTCTTGCCCAGACGCTTGCTGTTGTTGGCGATCAGCACGTTGGCGGCGTCGAGGATGTGGCCGTGGGAGCGGTAGTTCTGCTCCAGCTTGATCAGGTTCTTGACGTTGAACTCGCGCTCGAAGGCGCTCATGTTGCCGACGTTGGCGCCGCGGAAGGCGTAGATGCTCTGGTCGTCGTCGCCGACGGCGAACAACACGCCGCCGCCGCGTTCGCCGTGGCCGGCCAGCAGCTTGAGCCACTTGTACTGCAGATCGTTGGTGTCCTGGAACTCGTCGACCAGGATGTGCTGGAAGCGCTGCTGGTAATGCTCGCGCAGCGGCTGGTTACGGCTCAACAATTCATAGGTGCGCAGCAGCAGCTCGGCGAAGTCGACCACGCCTTCGCGCTGGCACTGATCGTCGTACATCTGATAGAGCTCGCACTTCTTGCGCTCGTCGGCGTTGTAGGGTTCGATCTTGTCGGCGCGCAGGCCCTGGTCCTTGGCGCCGTTGATGAAGTACATCACCTCTTTCGGCGGAAACTTCTCATCATCGACGTTGTTCGCCTTGAGCAAACGCTTGATCGCCGACAGCTGGTCCTGCGAATCGAGGATCTGGAAGGTCTGCGGCAGCGCCGCGTCGCGGTGATGGGTGCGCAGCAGGCGGTTGCACAGGCCGTGGAAGGTGCCGATCCACATGCCGCGGGTATTAATCGGCAACATCGCGGACAAACGCGTCAGCATTTCCTTGGCGGCCTTGTTGGTGAAGGTCACGGCCAGGATGCCGGAGGGCGACACTTGACCGGTCTGGATCAGCCAGGCGATACGGGTAGTCAGAACGCGGGTTTTGCCGGAGCCGGCGCCCGCAAGAATCAGGGCGCTCTGGGCCGGCAGGGTCACGGCAGCGAGTTGTTCGTCGTTGAGGTTATGAAGAAGATTTTGCATCCCGTGATTATACCGGCAGGCGGCTTAACTCCGGGGTCAGTTCCAAAAACTGGACACGGGCTCTACCGTAGCGGCCGCTACGGTAGAGCCCGTGTCCAGTTTTTGGAACTGACCCCGGAGTTCTTTTAAGCGGACGGGACGGGAGTGGCTTTGCCGTTCTTGACGGCGTCCTTGATCAGGGCTTTCATCGTGCGCTCGGCTTCCCGGCTCGCTTGCGCTTGCAGGCGGCCCAGTTCGCCCATGCGCGCGCCCAGTTCGGCCATCGGCTTGCTGGCTTCGGCCATCTTGCGGCTCAGTTCCTGGATCGGGCCCTGCGCTACCTGGATCTTGGCGGTTTGTATGGCGAGGTCGCGTTGGAATTGCGCCATTTGCTTACTCAGCGGCTCCATCTCGGCGCGCAGTTGTTCCTGCTTTTCGTGGAAGCGGCGGATCTTCTCTTTACTTGGATCACCTTCCAGCTCGCGCGCGATCTGCTCCATGCGGCGACCCACGGACTCCTGCTGGCGCGCGACGCGGTCCATGTCGCGCTGCTGGCGTTCGATTTCGCGCTCAGGGCCCCGCATCGATTCGCGTGCCTGCGCGTCGAGCTTCGCGCCCAGCGCGTCCATTACTTTGCCGTGCTGGTCCATTTTCTTGCCTTGCTCGTCCATCTGCGCATCAATGCGGTTGGCCGGTTCCCATGCCTGGTTGACCTTGGCGAGCAGCGCCGGATCCTGGATCAGGTAGGCCTGGTCGCCGTCGCGGAACCAGATGAAATCGCCTTTGACCGTGTGGCGCAGCGCGTCGACCTTGGCCAGGTCCTTGCGGGTGGCCGAGACGACCATGCGGTCGTTGTCGCCGCGTACCATCGCGTAGGCGGAGCCGTCACGCTCAAACACCGGTATGGCAGGCGTCGGAGGGGTCGCTGGCATCGCTGGCGTGGCGGCTACGGCTGGAGTAGCCGGCCTGGCGGGCACTGCGGGAATCGCGGCCATCGCTAACATTGGCGCGGCCGGAGCGGCCAGTGCCGCCATCGGTGCGGCTGGCGCCACCGGCGCGACTGGTGCCGGGGCGGCTGGGGCGGCCGGTGCTGCTGGTGCGGCAGGCGGAGCGGGCATCGCGATCATTTCGGCCGGTTCCGCCGGCGCGGCTGGCTCCGGCAAGGCCGGCGCTTCGGCCATGTCCATCACGGCTGGCTGTGCGGGCGGTTCGGGGATGGCCGGCGGCTGCGGCGCGGCGTGCGCATAGAACACGGCGCCGGCGGCGCACAGGCCGAGCAGCGGCATCGCCATCTTCCAGCTGACCGGCTCCACATCGGGACGCAGCAGGCGTTTAATTCGAGACATGAGATTTCCTCCATGAGCCGCGTGGGCTAGTTGTGTGGTGGCGAACTGGAAACGATCCAGCTCCGACAGGGCCTGCGCCAGCTTTTGCGGCTGGCCCAGCTTGGCGACCGCCAGGTCGTCGGCGATTTGTTCCCGCTCGATCCGTATCCTGCGCGACAAGGCCCAAACACTAGGGTGATAGAACAGCACGATCTCGATCGCGCTTTGTATGAGGTTGACCAGGTAGTCGTGCCGCTTGATGTGCGCCAGCTCGTGCGCCAGCAGCGCTTCCAGCAGCTCCGGCGGCATGCCGGTCACCAGCGCGCCCGGCACCAGCACGATGGGACGCCAGCAGCCGGCGGTGATCGGGCTGTCGAGCTTGTCGGCCACGCCCAGCCGCACGTGCGTGTCGATCTCGAAGCGGCGCGCCAGCTCGGACAAACGGCGCTGCCAGTAATGATTGATGGTGTATTCGCCGGGACGGGTGCGCGCGGCGACCCACTTCAGGCCGATCGCCAGCCGCAGCGACATCAGCGCCGCGCCGGCCAGCCACAGGCCGACGATCCACGGCAGTTGGCGGCGCAGCACGCTTTCCGCAGAGGTCAGCGTGCCGTCGTCGAGCAGCGAGGGGATGACCGGGCCGACCGCGCTTTGCAGCAGCGAGACAACAGTGCTCAGCCCGCCCGACGCCGCAGCGATGGCGGTGGCGCCGGCCGCGCCGGTCGCGGCTGCGCCAGCGCTGCCGGCCGCGCCCGCAGTGACGCCCGCACCGGCGACGGCGCCGACGCCGACGCCAGCGTCAGCCAATTGCGTGAGGATGCTGGACAGCGGCAACGCCGCGCACAGCAGCATGGCCGCGCAGCAGACGGCGTATCGGGTCTGCGCCCGGGCCCCACGCAGCAGGTACATCGCCAGCGCGACGCCCCAGCCGATCAGCAGGCCTTGCCAGAGGAAGTGCAACAGCGCCCAGCCGATGGCGGGCACCAGAGCCGACAGCACGCTAGCCATGAGCGCCTGCCTGCCGTAATGTGGTGTTGATGCGTAGTGGTTTCATGCCGCACTCCCCTGTCGATGGATGTAGAATAAATTATCTAGTTTGCGATGTCTAGAACTTTTTTTCTACATCCATCCCGAGGCGGCGTTCATGCTTAGTGCGCGCGTTTGGCGCTGATGGTCACGACCGGCATCTTGACGCCGTCGACCACCGCCATTTTCACCGAGCCCGCATCGATGGCCGGGGTGGCGCGCACTTCGGCGCTGGCGTAGCCGGTGGCGCACAGGATCACGGCGCTGGCGACAAAGATGATTTCCATGTTTTTCAGTACGTTCATGATGTTCTCCTTCAGTGGGTGGGCCTTGCTTCGATGACTCCACTGTAGACAAACACGCCGGCGAACGCCTGCGGATTGCGACGAAATGCAGCTTTGGCGGACCAAAGCGCATTTCGCCGCGACGGGACGTTAGTACAACACCACCGAACGGATCGACTCGCCCGACTTCATCAGATCGAAGCCCTGGTTGATGTCTTCCAGCTTCAAACGGTGGGTGATCAGGTCGTCGATATTGAGCTTGCCTTCCATGTACCAGTCGACGATCTTCGGCACGTCGGTGCGGCCGCGCGCGCCGCCGAAGGCCGAGCCCTTCCACTCGCGCCCCGTCACCAGCTGGAACGGACGGGTGGAGATCTCCTGCCCCGCCGCCGCCACGCCGATGATGATCGACTTGCCCCAACCCTTGTGGCAGCACTCCAGCGCCTGACGCATCAGCGTGGTGTTGCCGACGCACTCGAACGAATAGTCGGCGCCGCCGTCGGTCAGCTGGATGATCGAATCAACGACGTTTTCCACTTCATTCGGATTGATGAAGTGGGTCATGCCGAACTTGCGCGCCATTTCCTGGCGGGCCGGGTTGATGTCGACGCCGATGATCTTGTCCGCACCGACCATCTTGGCCGCCTGGATCACGTTCAGGCCGATGCCGCCGAGGCCGAACACGACCACGTTGGCGCCCGCCTCGACCTTGGCAGTGAACAGCACCGCGCCGACGCCGGTGGTGACGCCGCAACCAATGTAGCAAACCTTGTCGAACGGCGCATCTTCGCGGATCTTGGCCAGCGCGATCTCCGGCACCACGATATAGTTGGAGAAGGTCGACGTGCCCATGTAGTGATAGATCGGCTTGCCGTCGATGGAGAAGCGGCTGGTGGCGTCCGGCATCAGGCCGCGTCCCTGGGTCGAGCGGATCGACTGGCACAGGTTGGTCTTTTGCGAGAGGCAGAATTTGCACTGCCGGCATTCCGGCGTGTACAGCGGGATGACGTGGTCATCTTTTTTGAGCGATTTGACGCCGGGACCGACGTCGACCACGATGCCCGCGCCCTCATGGCCGAGGATGGCCGGGAAGATGCCTTCCGGATCGGCGCCCGACAAGGTGTAGTAATCGGTGTGGCAGATGCCGGTGGCCTTGATCTCGACCAGTACCTCGCCTTCGCGCGGACCGCCCAGTTCCACTTCTTCGATCGTCAGCGGCTTGCCCGCCTGCCATGCAACGGCTGCTTTGGTTTTCATTGTTCGTCCTGTGGCTGCGTTATTCGGGAGACCGGAACGGCGGGCCGTTCCGGTGATCCGCCATGATAGCAAGCCGGGGACGATCTGTGGTGCGGGTTACTACGCAGATTACTGCGGTTCGACCGGCATCGTCGTGCCGATGCCCAGCAACTCCGACACGGTGCGCCACAGCTGGCGCGGCGAGGTCCACGGCTTGGGCAGGAAGGCGCTGCCGGCGTGGTGCTGGTCCGGGTGGCGCGCCGAATACACCAGCACGCGCGCGCCCGCTTGCCGGCTGCGCAGGTACGGCAGGATCTGGGCGCCGTCGCCGTCGGGCAGATCCGGGTCCATCACCACCAGCGCGAACTGTTCGCGCTGCAGCAGGTCCTGCGCTTCGGCCAGCGTCGGCACGTGGATCACCTGGGTTTCCGGCACCAGCAGCGCGGCCAGCACCAAGGCCGCGTCGTGGTCGCTGTCGATGTGCAGCACGCGCGGCGGCGCCGCGTAAATCGAGTAGCCGATCGCGCCGCCGCCCTCCTGGTCGGTGAACGGGCGAACGCGGTCAGTGGTGAAGTCGTTGGTCATGGGAGGTCTCCGCACACAATGCAAGCTCGGCGGAGTTGGGCCGAAGGAATCGGGATGGCGCGGGGTACGGGCGGCCAAGTGGCGGCAGGTGCAGGTTGGAGGCCCCGCCGCGTTATCGTGCCGGCGGATAGCGCGTATCCGCCGCAGATAAGTGTAAGTGTATAACAAAAATGCCGCAGAACAAGAAATATTACCGCAGGCGTTTACTTTTTCAGACGCTGGCTGAACGCTGTGTGCAGGCTATTCAAGGTTTCCTCGGCCGCCAGCAGCTGGTCGGCCACCTCGTTGACCTTGCGGCGGTTGGAGCGGGCGTGGTCGCGCAGCACCTCGAACGCGGTGTTGCGGTCGGTCTGGAACTTGCACATCAACAGGCCCACGGCCAGGCTGGTTTCGCGGCCGGCGGCCAGCGCGGCGTTCAGGTTGAGCTCGGTGCGGCGCAGCTGGCGGATCTCGTCGGCGCGCGCCAGCCCGGCGGCAAAGGCCGGCATCAGGTGTTTTTCGTCGACCGGCTTGACCAGGAAGCCCACCGCGCCATACGAGGCCGCCTGCTTGCCGGCGTCGGCGTCGCCGCGGCCGGACAGGAACATGAACGGCACCGAACTGGTGGCGTGCAGTTGCTTGGCCAGCTCGAGGCCGTTCATGCCCGGCATGTGGATGTCCAGCAGCGCCAGGTCGGGCTCGCGTTGCGCGATGGCCTGCAGCGCCTGTTCCGCCGATGCGGCCTTGAGCACCTCGTAACCGGCATGGCCGAGGACTTCGCCGAGGAAGTCGAGCAGCAGTTGATCGTCGTCGACGATAAGGATCAAACGCTTCGGGTTGGAAGTTAATGGCATGGGGGCGGCAACCTTTGGCTAATGCTAACGCCCCAATTATAAGACGGAAAACCGTCCGCACTTCAAGCGTTTTATTGCCCGGCAAAAAGCGTTTGAAAATGTTTCACGGCCCCCGCCACACTTTCAGCTTGATAGACGCTGCTGATGGCCGCGACCATGTGCGCGCCCCGCGCCACCAGCGGCGCGGCGTTTTCCGGCGTCATGCCGCCGATCACCACGGTCGGCACGGCGATCGCCGCGCGCGCCTGGTCGAGGATGTCCAACTTGGTAGTCACTGCGTATTGCTTCACCCGCGAGGGGTAGAAACCGCCGAAGGCGACATAGCTCGCGCCGGCGGCCTGGGCTTGCAGCGCCAACGGCAATTCGCCGTAGCAGGAGGCGCCGATGATTTTGTCGGCGCCCAGCCGCGCCCGCACTTGCGCGACGTCGGCATCGGTGCCGCCGACGTGGAGGCCGTCGGCACCGGTCTGTTCGCACAGGTCGATGTGGTCGTTGACGATGAACGGCACGCCATAGCGCCGGCACAAAGCCAGCAACGCGCCAGCCTGTTCCTCGCGCAGCGCCGGGCCGGCTTCCTTGTGGCGATATTGCAGCATGGCGACGGGGCCGGCGGCCAGCGCCTGCTCGCTCAGGTCCAGCAGGCGGGCGGTGTCGTCCCAGTTGGGGGTGACCAGGTAGAGTCCTTGCATGCTCGGTGCTCCTTCAAAAACGGTTAGCGCAGCGGGATCCGTTGTCCCGGCGCGACGGTGTAGGCGTCGCGCAGGGCGACGTAGATGTAATGCTGCGCCTGCTCCAAGGCGACAGCGGTCGGCAGCCCCAGCGCCAGCTGGGCGGCGAGGGCTGATGCCAGCGTGCAGCCGCTGCCGTGGAAGGCGCCGTCCAGCCGCGTCCAGCGCCAGGTGCGCTGGCCGGGCAGCGACGGGTCGGCGAAGGATGGACCGGCGCCCGGGCCGAACCAGCGGTTGATCACCTCGACGCCGTCTTCGTGGCCGCCGGTGATCAGCACGTGGCGGCAGCCGCGCGCGCGCAGCGCCTGCCCGAGCTGGTACGCATCGGGCGGCGCGGCCGATCCCGCCAGCGCGAGCGCTTCCGGGCCGTTCGGCGTCAGCACGGTGGCCAGCGGCAGTAGCGGCGCCAGCGCCTGCGCCGCGTCGTCGCGCGACAGCAGGTCGCCATGGCCGCTGGCCAGCACCGGGTCCAGCACCACCGGCAGATCCGGCCTGCGCTCGCGCAGCCGCGCGATCACCTGCGCGATCGCCAGCGCGTTGGCCGCGCTGCCGGTGATGCCGATCTTGACGGCGCAGATCGCCATCTTGTCGACCAGCGCCTGCGTCTGGCGCAGCAGCAGGTCCGGATCGACCGGCTGCACGCCGTAGACGCGGTCGTTGTCCTGCACCGTCAGCGCGGTGGCGACGGTGAGCGCGTGCGCCCCCTGCGCCGCCACCGCCTGCACATCGGCCGCGATGCCGGCGCCGCCGGACGGATCGAGGCCGGCGAACACCAGCACGCAGGGACGCGATACCGGATGCGACGACATCATGCCAGCCGGCCCGCCATCGGCGACGACGGCGACGCGGCGAACTTGCGGGCGATGCGGCCCGCCAGATATGCCTCGCGCCCCGCCTGCACGCCGAGCTTCATGGCGCGCGCCATGCGCACCGGATCGCGCGCACCGGCGATGGCGGTGTTCATCAGCACGCCGTCGCAGCCGAGCTCCATCGCGATGGCCGCATCGGACGCGGTGCCGACGCCGGCGTCCACCAGCACCGGCACCTTGGCCTGCTCAATGATCAGCGACAGATTCCACGGATTGAGGATGCCCATGCCGGAACCGATCAGCGACGCCAGCGGCATCACCGCGACGCAGCCGATATCCTCCAGAATCTTGGCCTGGATCGGATCGTCGCTGCAGTAGACCATCACGTCGAAGCCATCCTTGACCAGCGCCTCGGCGGCGACCAGCGTTTCCGGCATGTGCGGGAACAGCGTCTTCTCATCGCCCAGCACCTCCAGCTTGACCAGCTTGTGGCCGTTCAATAGCTCGCGCGCCATCTGCAATGTGTAGACCGCATCCTTGGCGGTGTAGCATCCCGCCGTGTTGGGCAGGATGGTGTACTGCGACGGCGGCAGCACATCCAGCAGGCTGGGCGCCTTCGGATCCTGGCCGATGTTGACGCGGCGGATGGCCACCGTGATGATCTCCGCCTCGGCGGCATCGGTGGCTTCGCGCGTCTGCGCCAAATCCCGATACTTGCCGCTGCCGACCAGCAGCCGCGATTTATAGGTTTTTTCTGCGATGGTCAGCAGGTCTTGGGTTGAAGCGTTCATATCGTTATCCTCTCAGTTCCACCCCGCACGCTTTAGCCTCGACGCCAGCGTCCCAGCTTAGGGGTCAGACCCCGTACGGGGTCTGACCCCGCATGGCAGTGCGGGTTTAAAAAAAATCAACCGCCGCCGATGGCGCGCACGATGTCGACCTTGTCCTGCGGCTGCAGCACGCGCTGCGGCCACTGCTGGCGCGGCACCACCGCACGGTTCACCGCCAGCGCCAGCGCCTGCCCCGTCAGCGACAGCGCGTCGACCAACTGATCAAGCGTCTGCTGCGGCGGCACCTGATGCGGCGCACCGTTCAATTCAATGCTGATCATGCCGGCCTCACAGCTTGCGATACAGCTCGGCGCCGTTCTTGATGAACTCCACCGCCTTGACCTGCATGCCCTGCTGCAGCGCCGCGCCGTCGGACATGCCGTTGGCCGCCGCATACTCGCGCACCTCCTGCGTGATCTTCATCGAACAGAAATGCGGACCGCACATCGAGCAGAAATGCGCCACCTTGGCCGAATCCTTGGGCAAGGTCTCGTCGTGGAACTCGCGCGCCTTGTCCGGATCGAGGCCGATATTGAACTGGTCATCCCAGCGGAACTCGAAGCGCGCCTTGGACAGCGCGTTGTCGCGGATCTGCGCGCCCGGATGGCCCTTGGCCAGGTCGGCCGCGTGCGCCGCGATCTTGTAAGTGATGATGCCGTCCTTGACATCGTTCTTGTCGGGCAGGCCGAGGTGCTCCTTCGGCGTCACATAGCACAGCATCGCCGTGCCATACCAGCCGATCTGCGCCGCGCCTATGCCGGAGGTGATGTGGTCGTAGCCGGGCGCGATATCGGTGGTCAAAGGCCCCAGCGTGTAGAACGGCGCCTCGTGACACTGCTCCAGCTGCAGGTCCATGTTCTCCTTGATGAGCTGCATCGGCACGTGGCCGGGGCCTTCGATCATCACCTGCACATCGTGCTTCCAGGCGATCTGGGTCAGCTCGCCGAGGGTTTTCAGCTCGCCCAGCTGGGCCTCGTCGTTGGCGTCGTAGATCGAGCCGGGACGCAAGCCATCGCCCAGCGAGAACGACACGTCGTAGGCCTTCATGATCTGGCAGATCTCCTCGAAGTGCGTGTACAGGAACGACTCCTTGTGATGCGCCAGGCACCACTTGGCCATGATCGAACCGCCGCGCGAGACGATGCCGGTCAGGCGCTTGGCCGTCAGCGGCACGTAGCGCAGCAGCACGCCGGCGTGGATGGTGAAATAGTCGACGCCCTGCTCCGCCTGCTCGATCAGCGTGTCGCGGTAGATTTCCCAGGTCAGATCCTCGGCCTTGCCGTTGACCTTTTCCAGCGCCTGGTAAATCGGCACGGTGCCGATAGGTACTGGGCTGTTGCGGATGATCCACTCGCGCGTCTCGTGAATGTGCTTGCCGGTCGACAGGTCCATGACATTGTCGCCCCCCCAGCGGATGGCCCAGGTCATCTTCTCGACTTCCTCGCCGATCGACGAGGTCACGGCGGAGTTGCCGATGTTGGCGTTGATCTTGACGAGGAAATTGCGGCCGATGATCATCGGCTCGATTTCCGGGTGGTTGATGTTGGCCGGGATGATGGCGCGGCCCCGGGCGATTTCCTCGCGCACGAATTCCGGCGTGATGGTGGCCGGGATGCTGGCGCCGAACGACTGGCCCGGATGCTGGCGGCCCATCAGGTCGGCCAGGCGCTGGCCCATCGGGCCGGAGTGCTTCAGGTTCTCCAGATACTCCTGGCGGCGCAGGTTCTCGCGGATCGCCACGAACTCCATCTCCGGCGTGATGATGCCCTGTCGTGCGTAGTGCATCTGGGTCACGTTCCTGCCTTCGCGCGCGCGGCGCGGCTTGCGGTGCAGGTTGAAGCGCAGTTCGGCCAAAGCCGGATCGGCCAGGCGCTGCTTGCCGTAGTCGGAGGTCGGGCCGTCGAGTTCCTCGGTGTCATTGCGCTCCAGGATCCACGGCAGGCGCGGCGTCGCGGCCAGGCCGGAGCGGATGTCGATCTCGGCGTCGGGATCGGTGTACGGGCCGGAGGTATCGTAGACGTAGATCGGCGGATTGGCCTCGAAGCCGAACGAGGCGGGCGTGTCGGACTGGGTGATCTCGCGCATCGGCACGCGGATATCGGGCCGGCTGCCTTCGACGTAAACCTTGCGGGAATTGGGTAGTGGCTTGATCGCTGCCTCGTCCACGGTGGCGGTGGCGGACAGGAATTTCGGGTTGGCGTTCATTTTGGCTCCTTGGTTGGCTACAGGAGCCAGCAAAGGAGGTTGGACGGCACTGCGCCCGGAATGGATGGGCGGCGGCGATATCCTAAGCTTCCCTTCGCTGGCATTATCCAGATCAGGTTCGGAGGGTATTTCTCACCCGCGCATCGCAATGCGATTTGCAGGACCCCTAGCGTTTGCCACCTTGCGGCAGCCCGACGATTATAACCGTGCCTTAAATTTTTACCAGCATATTCTGCGACACGCCGCAAAACGCTCTGCGCCCGCCTAAGAGAGCTTCAGACAGTTGCTAAGCGGCTAGGAATAACGTGGCACATGACCGGAATTCATTGCATACTTAGGCGTCCTGATGGCGCGTCGCTGTCGGTTCGGGGACACCGCACAATTAAACCTGTCTGCATACGAGAATTCATATTGTTCGTGGAAGGAAAATGACTATGGATCGCTTAGAAGAATACCCGTACGAAACCCGCCCGTTGACAGCTGATGAGGGCGGCGGCTTTCTGATTCGTTACACTGATTTCTGGGGCTGCATCTCTGGCGGCGAAACGGTCGAGGAAGCGATTTTGAATGGTTGCGATGCATTGAAGGCGACCATTGCCGCGTTCCGGTTGGAAAAGTTACCTGTTCCCGCCCCAAACAGCCGAAGCCAAGATTAGTCCGGCAGAAGCTCAGCGGATACTTGGCCCACGCGGACAAGTTCTATATCCGCTTGAAAGATGATCGAAAGCGTTTTAACCTCCACTATCGCTGATAGCGCTTGGCGTTACAAAGAGCGAGTCTTTCTCATTGACTAGATGTTATCCTGACGGGCTGTGGCGAAGTTCGGCTAATTGTGGTCATTGGATTTACTTATCTCACGGGCTCACTAGGTGAACAGTTGAAGTATCTTTTCATTTTATGTGCATTCCTGTCGCTGCAGGTCCGAGCGGATGAACCGATTTTTTGGTCCGATACTGAATCTGAACTGAAGTCCACAGTGCCGGCGCCGGCTGGATTGGTCCAGTTCATTCTCGCGAGTGAAGACGCCGAAAGCAGACATCAACTTCGCGAATGTGTGCAAGAGAATGGATTAAAGATGGGCCAAGAATCCTTACTGTTTTCGGTTGCGGAAATACCTGCGGCCAGTGACACCAAAAAAGTCCTCTTCGTGCGACCCGCCTTGAAGCCATATTGCTTTGCATTTTACGGCGCACATCTATTCCGCTATTGGTTTGTAGCTTCATCTCAGCCTGCAAAGAATCGCAAGTACGAAATTCTCTTTAGAGGTGGAGGTGACGGTGTCGGTGTTCTTCCGACTAGGACAAACGGCATCGCGGATCTCGTCACGTATGGCCACACAGCGGTATCACAGTTCTGGGTAACTCTCGCATTCGATGGGCACGAATTTAAGGCGAAAGGCTGCGAGAGAAGAGATTTTCAGGAAGATGGCAGTCTCAAGAGCGTTCCGTGCCCCGTAAATTAGTGCGCTCATCGAAAACCAAAATCATGGAGTCGCCGGCGCCTATTTCGGGGGCTCTGGATCCGACGTCAGGGTTCGTGATTATTGCAGATGGAAAAGCTACCTGCGCGACGCGGCTATTATCTTGGCTATCTTGTAACCGAAGAAGCCGCCAGAACGCGCTACCTGTCCGCGCTCGCGTCGCTCGACTGTGAGCAAGCGCGAGAAACCGTGCAAAATGCGGTGCAATCGCTTCGCAAGACAAATCTCTGAAAAATGAAAAGGGGAAACGAGCTGCTTCAGGGGGACAGTAATCGGCCAAATGCGAACGTCAAGGTGAGAAAGCTAATGAGTATCAAGCAGATATTTTTCATCGTGTTGATGTCATTGCCACTTACCGCCTGCATAAAACCTATCTCTCTCACCAATACTCACAATGTGCGCACCGAGCTGGGCGTTTTAGAAATAGCATTAGTAAAAAAGCGGAACCCGGTGGTCGTGTTAGAAAATGGTCTCGGTACCGATATGATGCTGTGGGATGCGGTGTTTAGAGAAATCAGTAAAAACAACACCGTTATCGCTTACAACCGAGCTGGGCATGGCAACAGCAGCGCGCCGAAGGCTGAACGTAGTGGGCAGGCCATCGTGAGCGAGTTGCGGGGGCTATTGAAAAGCCAAGGGCTTCAGCCGCCTTACGTCTTAGTTGGGCACTCGGCAGGAGGTTTATATATGCAGCTATTTGCTCGCCAATATCCCGCCGAAGTCGCAGGTCTGGTTCTGGTCGACTCTACCAATCCTAAACAATTTAGCGGGCCGAGTGCGTTAGAAAATCAGTCGCTCCTTGTGCGAGCAGTTGAGTTTTGGTACGGGCTATTTCGGTCCGCCACAGTCAAAGATGAATATCGCCTTCTCCCTGATACTGGTCGGCAGATGTTGCGATTGCCCTCAATTCCGGGGCGGCGGGTCACCCTTGTTCAAGCCGCACATCCGGTAAGTGTTGCAGGCGCGAGTAGCGCAGAAAATGCGGTTCTAAATCTATACCTGAATAAACTTAAAACCGACGAGGTGTCCAGCTATCCTGGCTGCTCAGTCGTAACCGCTGATACTGGTCACTCTGTACCCAGCGAAATGCCTGGTTTGATCGTCAAGGCAGCATCAAAATACTTGAGAGCTGATATCAAAGACGTTGGCAGCCCTTCCGAATAAAACGGAGGTCCGCAACGGGGCGGTAGCCGCCGGTAACCTGATACAAGCCTGGTTGCACTCGAAGCGCTACAATCGATGACGCTCGCTACTCCACTCCATTTTTTGTACCTGGATTTCGGGGTGGCTGGCCAGCGGTTCCCACTCCGGTAGGAAGACGAAGCCTTGTCGGCGATAGAAGGCGGCGGCTCTGGTGTTTTTTGGTGCTACGTCCAGTACGATGCGCGTGTGCTCCTTTGCGGCGGCGCTGGCTTTGATTGCAGCCACCAGTTGAGCGGCCGCGCCACCTCCCCGGTGTTCCGGCTTGACCCACATGGCGATCAGGTTGTATTCGCCGGTCGCCGCGTTGACGCCGCCGCCGATCATGCCGATGGCTTCGCCGTCGCGGAAGGCCAGCAGGAATAAGGGATGCGGGCCGGCGGCGCGGTCGCGCCATTGTGCGTCGGTGTAGGCCGCCGCCGTGGCGTGGCTGACGCCGAAGGCGGTTGGTGCGTCCTTCAATGCGGCCAGGCGTATCTCTTTGAGGATCGCCCAGTCGTCCGCCGTTGTGGCTCGTATCTCCATCTTAATCCTTGAACTCGGGCGCGGACTTGCTCATGCTGGCCAACATTGCGGCTTGCAGGTCGGCCGACAGCAGCATGGCGGCGTTCCACGTCGCGTTGTAGTTGAGGCCATCGGCGACGGTGTGGTCGCGCGCGTAGCTGATCATTTCCTTGACGCCGCGAATCGCCAGCGGCGCCTTGGCGGCGATGCTGGCGGCGATCTCGCGCACGCCGGCGCGCAAGGCTTCCGGCGATTCGAACACGCGGTTGACCAGGCGGATCTCTTTCGCCTCGGCCGCATCGAACTTGCGCGCGGTGTAGGCCAGTTCGCGCGCCATGCCTTCGCCTATCAACTTGGGCAGGCGCTGCAAGGTGCCGACGTCGGCGGTCATGCCGATGTCGATTTCCTTGATCGTGAACCATGCGTCGGCCGAGCAGTAGCGCATGTCGGCGCAGCAGATCAGATCGATGCCGCCGCCGACGCAGGCGCCATGCACGGCAGCCAGCACCGGCTTGCGGCAGCGTTCCAGACTGGTCAGCGTGTCCTGCAGGTCGAGGATGATGCGGCGCAGGTTCTCGCGCATGCGGCCATCGCAATCGTTCTGGATCTGCGCGCCCAGGCCCATCATCATTTGCAGGTCGATGCCAGCGGTGAAGGCCTTGCCCTCGCCTTCCAGAATCGCGACGCGGATCTCCGGCGTCACGTCGATGTACTGGAAGGCACTACGGATATCGTGCCACATCGCTAGGTTCATGGCGTTCAGCTTGTCCGGCCGGTTCAGGCGCACGGTGGCGATGCGGTCTTCGACGCTAACGGTCAAGGTTTCAAAATCGGGCATGCAGGTCTCCTTTTTAATTGTGGGCAGCGGCAACGGCGAGGCGGTGCCGAGGCTGTCGGCCCACGCCACGACGTCTTTGTGGTCGACAAAATGTCCCTTGTCGATATCGTCCATTGCTTCGATCGTGAGCAAGTCTCGCAGATTCGATGCGGTATTGGCAACTTCGTGGCGCTTAACCATGAGATTCCCCTTCAAATTAATGCCCGAGGCTGACTGCCGCAATAATACGCAGCACGGGCTGTGTCATCTATAATGGCTGTTTTCGCAAATTTAATCAGCCAAATCATGGAATTAGCCAAGTCTTTCGAGCCTGCCGACATTGAACAATTCTGGCGTACCGAGTGGGAACAGCGCGGTTACTACACCGCCACCCTCGACGCCGGCAAACCTTCGTTCAGCATCCAGCTGCCGCCGCCGAACGTCACCGGCACCCTGCACATGGGCCATGCCTTCAACCAGACCATCATGGACGGCCTGACCCGCTACCATCGCATGCTCGGCCATAACACCGCCTGGATCCCGGGCACCGACCACGCCGGCATCGCGACCCAGATCGTCGTCGAGCGCCAGCTGGACGCGCAGAAAATCTCGCGTCACGACCTGGGCCGCGAAGAGTTCGTCAAGAAAGTCTGGGAGTGGAAAGAGAAATCCGGCTCCACCATCACTGGCCAGATGCGCCGTCTTGGCGCCTCGCCGGACTGGAAGCGCGAATACTTCACGATGGACGAGCCGCGCTCGAAAGTCGTCACCGACGTCTTCGTGCGCCTGCACGAGCAGGGCCTGATCTACCGCGGCAAGCGCCTGGTCAACTGGGATCCGGTGCTGGGCACCGCCGTCTCCGACCTGGAAGTGGTCTCGGAAGAGGAAGACGGCTCGATGTGGTACATCAAGTACCCGCTGGCCGATGGCAGCGGTTCGCTGACCGTCGCCACCACCCGCCCTGAAACCATGCTGGGCGACGTCGCCGTGGCGGTCGATCCGACCGACGAACGCTACCTGCCGCTGGTCGGCAAGATGCTGAAGCTGCCGCTGTCCGACCGCGAAATCCCGATCATCGCCGACGAATACGTCGACAAGGAATTTGGCACCGGCTGCGTCAAGATCACCCCTGCGCATGACTTCAACGATTACGCCGTCGGCCAGCGCCACAACTTGGGCATGCCGTCGATCCTGACGCTGGAAGCAAAGATCAGCGACGATGCGCCGGAAGCCTATCGCGGCATGGACCGCTTCGTGGCCCGCAAGCAGATCGTCGCCGACCTGGACGCGCTCGGCCTGCTGGTCGAAGTCAAGCCGCACAAGCTGATGGTGCCGCGCGGCGACCGCACCGGCGTCGTCATCGAGCCGATGCTGACCGACCAGTGGTTCGTCGCGATGAGCAAGCCGGCGCCGGAAGGCACTTTCTTCCCGGGCAAATCGATCGCCGAGACCGCGCTGGACAAGGTCGCCAATGGCGAGATCAAGTTCGTGCCGGAAAACTGGAGCACCACCTACAACCAGTGGCTCAACAACATCCAGGACTGGTGCATCTCGCGCCAACTGTGGTGGGGCCACCAGATCCCGGCATGGTACGACGACGCCGGCAACATCTTCGTCGCCAAGACCGAAGCCGAAGCGCTGGCCAAGCAGCAGGCCGCCGGCAGCAGCGGCCCGCTGCGCCGCGACAACGACGTGCTCGACACCTGGTTCTCGTCGGCGCTGGTGCCGTTCTCGACCTTGGGCTGGCCGGAAGAAACGCCTGACATCAAGGCATTCCTGCCGTCGTCGGTGCTGGTGACCGGCTTCGACATCATCTTCTTCTGGGTGGCGCGCATGGTCATGATGACCGCGCACTTCACCGGCAAAGTGCCGTTCGAGACCGTCTACGTGCACGGCCTGGTGCGCGATTCGACCGGCCAGAAGATGTCCAAGTCCAAGGGCAACACGCTGGACCCGATCGACCTGATCGACGGCATCGGCATCGATGCGCTGGTGGAGAAACGCACCACCGGCCTGATGAACCCGAAAGCGGCCGAGAAGATCGCCAAGGCCACGCGCAAGGAGTTCCCGGAAGGGATCGCCGCCTACGGCACCGACGCGGTGCGCTTCACGATGGCGTCGTACGCCTCGCTGGGCCGCAACATCAACTTCGACCTGGGCCGTGCCGAAGGCTATCGCAACTTCTGCAACAAGATGTGGAACGCGACCCGCTTTGTCATGATGAACACCGAAGGCAAGGATTGCTCGGCCAGCGAGGCCGATCTGTCGAACGCCGACAAGTGGATCATCTCGCTGCTGCAAAAGGCCGAGCTGGACGTGGCCAAGGGCTTCGAGGACTTCCGCTTCGACAACATCGCGTCGACGATTTATAAATTCGTCTGGGACGAGTATTGCGACTGGTATCTGGAAGTGGCCAAGGTCCAGGTGCAGAGCGGCACCGAAGGCCAGCAGCGCGCCACCCGTCACACGCTGCTGCGCGTGCTGGAAGTGGTGCTGCGCCTCGCGCATCCGATCATCCCGTTCGTCACCGAAGCGCTGTGGCAAGCCATCGCGCCGCTGGCCGGCAAGACCGGCGATTCGATCATGATGCAGCCGTACCCGATCGCCAACACCGCCAACATCGACGAAGCCGCCGAGGGCTGGATGCAGAAGCTGAAGGAGCTGACCGACGCGACCCGCAACCTGCGCGGCGAGATGCAACTGGCGCCGTCGCTGCGCGTGCCGCTGATCGTCGAAGCCGGCAATGCGGCCGACAAGGAAGCGATGCAAGGCTTCGCGCCTTACATCCAGTCGCTAGGCAAGCTGGCAGAAGTGCAGATCGTCGATGCGCTGCCGGAATCGCCTGCCGCCGTGTCGATCGTCGGCACGACCAAGCTGATGCTGAAGGTGGAGATCGACGTCAAGGCCGAGCGCGAGCGTCTGTCCAAGGAGATCACCCGCATCGAGGGCGAGATCGCCAAGGCCAACGGCAAGCTGTCGAACGAAAGCTTCGTGGCGCGCGCGCCGGCCGAGGTGGTGGCGCAGGAGAAGGAACGCGTCGCCAACTTCTCGGCGACGCTGGACAAGATGCGCGAGCAGTTCGCCAAGCTGCCAGCAGCCTAAAAAAACCCCGGGGGTCAAGTCTGACATTCGGACACGAGCCCAACCGTAAGCTTGCTTACGGTTGGGCTCGTTTCCGAATGTCAGACTTGACCCCCGGTTTCATTCCGCCAGTAGCGCTGCGTAGCGTGCGATATCGACGTTGCCGCCGCTGATGATAATGCCGACCCGCTTGCCCGCCAGTTGCTCCTTCATCGCGCGCGCGGCGGCCAGCCCCAGCCCGCCGGTCGGCTCCGCCACGATCTTCATGCGCTCGGCGAAGAAGCGCATTTCGGCGCGCAGCTGTTCGTCGCTGGCGGTCAGGATATCGTCCACGTCGCGCCGGATGATCGGGAACGTCAGATTGCCCAGGTGCTGGGTCTGCGCGCCGTCGGCGATGGTCTTCGGTGTGTCGATGTGCACGATGGCGCCGCTGCGGAACGATTGCTGGCCGTCGTTGCCCGCCTCCGGCTCGACGCCGTACAGCCTGGTCTTCGGCGACAGCGCGCGCGTTGCCAGCGCGGTACCGCTCAGCAGGCCGCCGCCGCCCAATGGCGCGAACAGGTAGTCCAGCTCGCCCACTTCTTCGAACAATTCCTTGGCCGCGGTGCCCTGCCCTGCGATCACGTCCGCGTGGTCGTACGGCGGGATCAAGGTTAGACCGTGCTTCTGCGCCAGATCGCGGCCGATCTGTTCGCGATCTTCGGTGTAGCGGTCATAGATGACTACCGTGGCGCCGTAGCCGCGCGTGGCGGCGATCTTGGCGGCCGGCGCGTCGTGCGGCATGACGATCGTCGCCGGGATGCCCAGCAGCTTCGCCGACAGCGCCACGCCCTGCGCGTGGTTGCCCGACGAGAAGGCCACCACGCCGGCGCGGCGCTGTTCAGCGTCGAATTTCGACAGCGCGTTGTAAGCGCCGCGGAATTTGAACGCGCCCATGCGCTGCAGGTTTTCGCACTTGAAGAAGACTTCGGCGCCCAGTTCGGCGTTGGCGGTGCGCGAGGTCAGCACCGGCGTGCGGTGCGCGACGCCGGCGATGCGTTCCGATGCGGCGACCACGTCGGCGTAGGTTGGGAGTTGGAGTTCGCTCATCATGTTCCTTTTATTACCATGGCCAGGCGATGCTTGTGCCTGTGCCAGTTGCCAAAGCGCGCTGTTGCAGCATGCGCGCGACCGAAAGATCCTGCAGGGCGATGCCCGTCATGTCGAAGATGGTGATGGCGTCGGCCAGACGCGCAGCGGTACCGCTTAGCAGCGCGCCGAATTCCTCGGCGGGCGCGTCGGGCGACCATTGCAGCTCGCCGATGGCGCGTGCTTGCGTCAGGTCGTCGGCCCAGATGCGGGCCAGCGCCAGCACGCCTTCCGGCAGTTCGCGCTTGCCGCGCGTGTCGCTGCCGACGCAGTTCAGGTGCGTGCCGGGCCGCACAGCCGCCACGGAAAACAGTGGTCCTCTGCCTGGCGTTGTGGTGATGACGATATCGCTGGCAGCGACCGCCGCATCGGCGCTGGCGCCGGGGGCGATGTCGCAGCGCTGCGCGAAGCGCGCTTCAAATTGCGGATCGCGGCGGCCATCGGATGTCAGATAAAGCACGCGCTTCAGGCCGGGCAAGGCGCGCAATGCGTAGTCAACATGCGCTGCACCTTGCACGCCAGTGCCAAATACGCACAACGTTTCGCTGTCCTGCCGCGCCAGCGCCATCAGCCCCAGCGCGCCGGCCGCTGCGGTGCGCGCCGTGGTGACGGCGTTGCCGTCGATGAGGCATTGCGGCCGCCCCGTCGCCGGGTCGAACAGCAGGATCGTGGCCTGGTGCCCATCGGCGCCCAGCGGCTTGTTGCCTGGCCAGAAGCCGGCCGCCTTCATGCCCAGCAAATCCTGCTCCGCCACACCGCCCGACTTGATGCCGAACACGCCGGCCGGCAAGGCCTCGCGCACCAGCGGGAAGATCCGGCCGGCGCCGCTGGCGTGCAGCAGGAAGGATTCGCGCACGGCGGCCAGCACGTCGTCCGGCTGCAGCAGCGCAGCGGCCTGGTCGCGGTCCAGCAATAACAGGCGCGCGTTATCGGGCATCGTTGTACACCGTGGCGCGGGAGACGTTCAGATAGTTGGCGACGATGTCCATCGCGCGCCGCACATCGCTCAGGCCGGACTCCTTCAGCTCGCGCATGAGCGCCTTGCGCTCGTCGGCCTTCAGTGCGCGCGGCGTGGTGGCCAGGCGTGCGGCGAACTGGTCGATGCGGGCGCGCAGCGCGTCGGCGCCCGCCGGCTCCAGCGTCTCGCGCACGGAGGAATCGTTGTCGACGTCGCTGAACTGCGTCAGCAGACTGTTGAGGCTGCGGAACACCGTCAGGTCCACGTTCATGCACAGCGCGGCGACATACTGGCCTTTGCTGTCCTTGATGCCGATCGACGTGCTCTTGGCGCGCCGTCCGTCGGCGAAGGTATTCGGGTAATTGGCGATCACCTGTTCGAAATCCGGATCGGCGGCGCGCGCCAGTCCCAGCTCCGTGGCCGGTGCGCCGATACTGCGTCCCGACAGATTATTGTGGATCGCCAGGATGGCGTGTTCCGGATCGGTCAGGTCGTGCAGGACCACTTCGCAGAACGGCGCCAGGGTCCGGCCGAGTCCATCGGCGACCTGTTGCATCTGCTCCAGTAAGTTCTGCTGTTCGGGCGTTTTTTTCATCTACACATATTATCTTATTTTAGATAATTTGTGCAATTCCAGACAAAAAAACAGGCGGCCGCAGCCGCCCGTCCCATTTCGACCCCTTAGAACTTGTAGGCCAGGCCCATGTTGATGAAGCGACCAATCGCGCCCGCCGAGTGGATCGACAGGTTGTACGGACGGCCGCTGCCGTAGGTGCTGACGTCCACCGGCGGCTGGCGGTTGAACATATTGGTCACCGACGCGTGGAAGGTCCACTGCTTGTCCAGCTTGTAGTTGACCGTCATGTCCGTCTCCAGGAAGGAGCGCACACGGCAGAACTGATCCGGCGTGTTCCCGGTCGGGAAGATGCCGTTGACGGTGCCGCCTTCGGCGCAGGTGAACTGGCCGCCGCTCGGGTCGGTCAGGTCGTAGCCCGATACCCAATGCAGGCTGCTCGCCACTTCCCATTTGCCTTTTTCCCAGGTCAGGTCGAACTGCGCGCGGTCCTTCGGATTGGCGGTGTCGGCGCCGATGCCGGCCGGGCCGTGGCTGCCGGCCAGCTCATACGCCACGCCGCCGATGGTCATCACATAGCTGAAGGCGTGCGTGTACTGGAACTCGGTCTTCAGCTTGCCGTACTCGCCGAGGTTGAAGCGGTAGCGGGTGTCGAATTCCATACCGCGCGTACGGGTGCTGTTGGCGTTGATCGGCGTCGCAGGATAGTAGGCGATGCGGCCGACCGAAGGCGTGCAGCTGAACGAGCCGCCGTTGCCGTCGGCGCAGTCGGTCAGCTCCGGCGAATTGCGCACCGGCGTGCCGGACAACGAGCCGCCGACGATCTGGTCCTTGACGGTGATCTGGTACAGGTCGATGGCGGTGCTCCAGCCCTTGATCGGTTCCAGGATGATGCCGAAGGTGCCCGATACCGATTTCTCCGGCTTCAGGTCCGGATTGGTGGTGGTCAGGCCGATCAGCGATTCGTTGCATGACGCGATGACCGTGCCACGCGGATACTTGCCATCGTTGCGGAAGCCGCCCGCGCACAGCACAGGATCGTTGTTGCTGCCGACGCCGCCGCTGCTGGCCGAATTGCCGTTCTCCGCCGGGCCAGGCGCGCGGAAGCCGCGTGCGATGGTGCCGCGCACGGCGAACATGTCGCTCGGCGTGTACTTGAACGCCAGCTTCGGCGTAGTCGCGTTGCCCGCCAGGCTGTAGTGGTCGAAGCGGACCGCGCCGTCGATCTCCAGGTTCTTCAGCACCGGTGCGATGAACTCGAGGTGGGCCGAGCTGTTGGTCTCGTCGCCGAAGGCGTAGGCGCCATTGGTCAGGCCATCGCCGTTGGGCATTGCCGGGGCCGACAGCTTGGTCTTGAAGGTGCCGGCGCCCACGCTCAACATCAGGTCGCCGCCCGGCAACGTGGCCACCGCGCGCGAGGCATGCACGTCGGCAAAGGTCAGCTGCGAGGTGTCATACGAGGAGACCCGGCGGAAGATGGCCGCCATGTCGGCTTCGCTGTTGGCGCCGGTGACCGAGTATGGATTGCTGGCGCGGTTGAGCGCCGCGTTCAGCGCCGGCACGTTCAGGTTGCCGGTGCTCTGGCGGTCCAGGTTGTTGCGGGTGTAGCCCAGCGATGCGTCGATGTCCCACGACGCCCAGCTGCCCTGCAGGTCCGCCACCACGCGGTAAGCCTTGGAGTCGGTGGTGATGTTGCGCTCCGGCGCGCCCGGGATTGGGCCGCGCAGGATGGCCGGCACGCCGAACGGATTGCCCGGATAGTTGGCCGGCACGCGGATCGATGGAATGGCGGTGCCCGCAACATAGTGCGGCGGCACGCCGGACACCATTTCCAGCTGCGTCGCATATGAGGACGGGAAGTTGGTGAAACCCTGCGGAATGCGCGCCTTGCTCTCGAACATGGACGCCTTGACATCCGCCTGCCAGCCGTTGGCCAGCTGCTTGGTGAAGCTGGCCAGCACGTTGATGTTCTCGGTCTTCGGCAGGATTTCCTTGTACGGATCCTCGTAGGCGCAACCGCCGGACGCCATTTGCGCGTAACTGCCGCACACGGTGCCGGGGAAGAAGCCGAAGGCGGCGCTGTTGTCGGCGCCGCTGACGCGCGGCACGTTCGGATTGAGCAGGTACGGCGACAGCACGGTCGGCGCGGTGTTCTGCGGCGTGATCACGCCCAGCGCCTTGTTGGCGCCGCCGAAGCGCGTCATGTCCAGCTCCTGCCAGGTGCCGCGGCCGCTGCGCTGCGTGTATTTGATCGGGTCTTGATGGCGATATTCCAGGCCGATGTAGGCGTTGTAGCCGTCGGTGGCCAGGTCGCCCATGCCGTGCGCCAGGGTCAGGTGGGCGGTGCCGCCGCCGCCCTCGGTGGCGCGGCCGCCTTCGGCCGACAGCGAAGTGCCGACCAGGTTTTTTTTCAGGATCACGTTGACCACGCCGGCCATCGCGTCCGAACCGTACACGGCCGATGCGCCGTCCTTCAGGATCTCGATGCGCTCGACGGTGTCGAACGGAATGTTGGAGATGTCGACGAAGGAACGCGAGCCGTCGTCGGCCAGCGGGTACGAGGCCATGCGGTGGCCGTCGATCAGGATCAGGGTGGCATTGTTGTTCAGGCCGCGCAGAGAGATGCCGGAACCGCCGGCCGCGAAGCCGCCGGCGAAGGTCTGGCTCAGCGCGCCGGCGCCGTTGGCGGTGATGTGTTGCAGCACTTCGGCCACCGAGGTGTAGCCGGAGTTCTTCATATCGACGGCGGTGATGACCTGGACCGGGCTCGGCGTTTCAGCGTCGGCGCGGCGGATGAAGGAGCCTGTGATCTCGACCCGGTTGAGCGGCTGCTCGGCCGCGTCCGCGCCCTGCTGCTGGGCGAACGCGGTTGCAACGAATGAGGCGGAAAACGCGCCGGCGGTGACGAGTTGTGCTATCGCCAGCGGAAGTACTTTCAAGTTCCTGGACATGACCGTTCCCTTTAGATTATTCAATAAATCGTTTAGATCGATCGGAAGATAGATATGAAAAAAATGAGTGTCAAACGAATTCAAGAACATTTCCCGTGTTTAGCGGCAAGGCACTAAGCAACCACAGACGGGTTGACAGGGCTTGGTTGCAGGGATTAAGTTAGACCGATTTATTTCCGACAGCCCACAGGAGATGCACCCGTCATGCACAGAAAGCTTTTGCCCCGCACCCTCATCGCCAGCGCCGCCGCGCTGCTGTTCCACGCTGTAGCGGCGGCCGCGCCGGCGCAGCCGCAGGCGCCCTTCTCCTTCGACCAGGCGCCGGGACATTTGCCGAAAAACGTGATCCCGCTCGACTACGACGTGGCCATCGTGCCCGACGTCGACAAGCGCACGCTGAGCGGCAAGCAGTCGGTCAAGCTGCAGTTCCGCGAGGCGACGGCGACCATCCAGTTCAACGCCATCGACCTGAAGTTCCAGCAGGTGCGCTTCGACGGCAAGCCGGTCAAGAGCGTCAGCATCGACGAGAAGCGGCAGATCGTTTCCGTCACGCTGGCCAAGCCCGCCACTGTCGGTACCCACACGCTGAGCCTGAACTACACCGGCAAGATCGAGAGCGGGCCGCGCGGCCTGTTCGCGCAACCCTTCGTCAAGCCGGACGGCGGCAAGGACATCCTGCTGTCGACGCAATTCGAAGCGACCGACGCGCGCCGCATGTTCCCGTGCTGGGACGAGCCGGCCTTCCGCTCGACCTTCAAGCTGACCACCACCACGCCGGCGAAATGGGTCTCGATCTCCAACATGCCGGTGACGCAGCGCAGCGTGCGCGGCGACATCGCCACCACCACCTTCGCACGCTCGCCGAAGATGCCGTCCTACCTGGTCGAGCTGACCAGCGGCGACATGGCCAAGATCAGCACCAAGGCCGGCGCCACCGACATCAACCTGTGGGCCGTGCGCGGCCAGGAAAACAACGGCGCCATCGCGCTGCAGGACGCGCGCCAGATCCTGCTCGACTTCAACGAATATTTCGACCACCCGTTCCCGCTGCCCAAGCTCGACGCCATCGCCATCCCGGGCGGCTTCCAGGGCGCGATGGAAAACTGGGGCGCCATCACCTACAACGACCAGACCCTGCTGCTGACGCCGACCTCGACCATCGACAACCGCCAGCTGGTGTTCGGCATCCAGGCGCATGAAATGGCGCACCAGTGGTTTGGCGACCTGGTGACGATGGGCTGGTGGGACGACATCTGGCTCAACGAAAGCTTCGCCTCGTGGGGCGCGGCCAAGGAAACCGACAAGCGCAATCCGAGCTGGCACGTGCGCGAGCAGGAGGACGGCGGCAAGGAAGCGGCGATGCGCGTCGACGCCGTCATCACGTCGAAGGCGGTGCACACGCCGGTGATCGACGAACTGGCGCCGCAGAACGGCGCCGATGGCCTGATCATCTACAACAAGGGCCAGGCGGTGCTGCGCATGCTGGAGGCGTACATCGGCCCGGACACCTTCCGCGACGGCATCCGCGCCTACATGAAGGCGCGCGCGTATTCCAACGCCACCAGCACCGACCTGTGGAACGCGCTCAGCGCCGCCAGCGGCCGCGACATCGGCGCGCTGGCCCACCTGTGGGTGCAGCAGCCGGGCTTCCCTGTCGTCTCGGTCGAGTCCAGCTGCGACGCGGCCGGCGCGCGCACCATCAAGCTGTCGCAACAGCGCTTCCTGCTGCAGGGCAGCGACCCGGCGCAGCCGCACTGGAACATTCCGCTGCGCCTGCGCGTCGGCGCCGACGGCACGCCGCAATCGGTGCTGTTCACCGAGAACGGCCAACAACTGGCGGCCGGCCGCTGCGACCAGCCGCTGAGTCTCAATGCCGGCGCCGATGGTTTCTTCCGCACCAGCTACGACGCGGCCACGCGGCGCATCAACACGCAACAATTCCGCAGCCTGCCGGCCGGCGACCGCATCGCGCTGCTCGACGACCACTGGGCGCTGGTGGAAAACGGCACGCAGCCATTGGCCGATTACCTGGCGCTGGCCAGCGCGCTCGGCGACGAAGTCAACGAACGCGCGTGGAACCAGATCATCGAAGCGCTGGCGACAGTGGAACGCGCCGAGCGCGGCACTGCCGGCCACGCGGCGTATGTCGCCTACGCCAGCAAGCTGCTCAAGCCGGTCGCGACGCGCCTGGGCTGGCAGCCTGCCGCCGATGAAACGGCCGGCGTGCAGCGCCTGCGCCGCAGCGTCATCGCGCGCCTGGGCGCCTGGGGCGACCGCGACATCGTGGCCGAGGCGCGCAAGCGCTTCGCCGGCTTCGTGGCGGACCGCAAGAGCATCGCGCCCGACGACCAGAGCATGATCCTGACCATCGTCGCGCAGAACGCCGACGCCGCTGCGTTCGAGCAGCTGCATGGCATCGCCAAGGCGGCCGGCAACGAGACCGAGGTGCGCCGCTTCTATCCGATCCTGATGCGCGTGCGCGATCCGCAGCTGGCCAAGCAGGCGGCGGCCATCGCGCTGTCGCCGGAGATTCCGGCGCAGGCCGACGTGGTGCGCATGGGCCTGGTGTTCGCGCTCAACGACGAGCATCCGCAGCTGTCGTGGCAGACCTTCACCGGCAACGTCGACCAACTGACCGCGCCGAATCCGGGCAACCGTCCCAACGTGCTGGCCAAGAACGTGCCCGGCGTGTACTGGAACGGCATCGCGCTGGAGCAGATGTCGGACTGGCTCAAGGCGCATCTGGACGAAGGCATGCTGCAGACGCTGGAGAACAGCATGCAGACCGCCCGCTTCAAGCTTGAGCAAAAGAACCGCTTGGTGCAGCAGGCCGACCAGCTGAGCGCCCGGTAGACGGTATCCTCTAATCGCGGGAAACACAGGCGGTGCGGCGCCGCCTGTTCGTATAATGGGAAAAAAACACACTGGAGACTCCCATGAAATTCCTCGCATTCATCCTCACCGCCGCCGTATCCATTGCGCCCGCCTTCGCCGACGACAGCTCGCCGGTCGGCCTGTGGAAAAACATCGACGACGCCACCGGCAAGCCGAAGGCGCTGATCCGCATCACCGAAAGCAACGGCGCGCTGCAAGGCAAGATCGAGCAGCTGTTCCGCGCCCCGGCCGAAGACCAGAATCCCAAGTGCGACAAGTGCGAAGGCGCGCGCAAGGACCAGCCCATCATCGGCATGGAAATCCTGTCCGGCCTGAAGAAGGACGGCGACGAATACGCCGGCGGCGAGATCCTCGATCCGAACAACGGCAAGGTCTACAAAAGCAAGCTGCACCTGACCGACGCCGGCAAGAAGCTGAGCGTGCGCGGCTACATCGGCATGCCGATGCTGGGCCGCTCGCAGGTGTGGGTGCGCCAGGAATAAGCGCCTTCATCCCTCCCCCAAGCCGGCCATGCGCCGGTTTTTTATTGTCATATAGAAATTATTGATTCCACCATACCAACGTAATTCTGCGTATTTCGGTATAATAACGTCCCCTCCGGCAACGGCCGGCGGTTGGATGTTGATGGATGAAGAAATGACAATACAAAAAAAACTCTGGCTGCTCGCAGCTAGCGCCGCGCTCGGCATCGCCGTGCTGACGGTGATTTTCCTGATGTCGGAGCGGAAATTGCTGCTCGCGGAACGTCAGAACGGTGTCCGGCAATCGGTCGACAGCGCCTACGGCGTGATCGAGCACTACCAGCAGCGCGCCACCCGGGGCGAGCTGACGCAAGAGCAGGCCCAGCGCGAAGCGATGGCGGTGGTGCGCGACCTGCGCTACGCCGGCAAGGAATATTTCTGGATCAATGACATGGACGCGCGCATGCTGATGCACCCGGTCAAGCCGGCGATGATCGGCAACCTGTTCATGGACAGCCTGGACGCCGATGGCAAGCGCTACTTCGCCGAAATCGTCGCGACCGCCAGGCAAAACGCGGCCGGCGGCTTCGTCGCCTACATGTGGGAACAATCGCCCGGCCACGCGGTGCCCAAGATCTCCTACGTGCGGCAATTCGGCCCGTGGGGCTGGGTGATCGGCTCCGGCATTTACCTCGACACGGTGCAAGACCTGTTCATCGCCCGACTGACCGAGTTCGCCATCGGCGCGACGGCGCTGGCCGCCCTGCTGCTGGTGTTTTGCATCAGCATCGCACGCAGCATCACGCGGCCCATCGACAAGGCGGTGCGGATCGCCCAGCAGGTGGCGGCCGGCAACCTGACCCAGGACATCCGCGTGCGCAGCCGCGACGAGATCGGCGACCTGATGGCCGCGCTGCACGGCATGAACAGCAGCCTGGTGAAGATCGTCGGCGAGGTCCGCAACGGCACCGACAACCTGGCGGCGGCGTCCAGCCAGATCGCGCAAGGCAACCTGGCGCTGTCGGCCCGCACCGAGGAACAGGCCAGCGCGCTGAGCCAGACCACCGCCTCGATGGGCGAGCTGATGAACATGGTCCAGCTGAACACCGAGAACGCCCACCACGCCAACGCGCTGGCGCGCTCGGCGTCCGGCGTCGCCCTCAAGGGCGGTACGGCGGTGGCGCAGGTGGTCGAGACCATGGGCGCGATCGACGCGTCGGCGCGCCAGATCGCCGACATCGTCAGCGTCATCGATGGCATCGCCTTCCAGACCAATCTGCTGGCGCTGAACGCGGCGGTGGAAGCGGCGCGCGCCGGCGAGCACGGCCGGGGCTTCGCGGTGGTGGCGACCGAGGTGCGCACGCTGGCGCAACGCGCCGGCACCGCCGCCAAGGAAATCCGCGCGCTGATCGACGACTCCGTGCGCCGCGTCAGCGCCGGCACCGAGCTGGTCGACCACGCCGGCCGCACCATGCAGGACATCGTGGCCAGCGTGCAGCGCGTCACCGACATCATGGCCGACATCAGCGACGCCAGCGCCAGCCAGAGCGCCGGCATCGCCCAAGTCAAGCAGGCCATCGGCCAGATGGACCAGGACACCCAGCACAACGCCGCCATGGTCGAGGAAGCCGCCGCCACCGCCGATGCGCTGCAGGAGCAGTCGCACCATCTGGCGCAGCTGGTCAGCGTGTTCAAGCTGGGCGCGCCGCAGCGCGGCGTGCTGGCCCTGCGCTAGCCTTGCATGGCGTCTGACGTTTAGTTTCGGAAAAGTTTCCTACTTTCAAGTGAAGTGTGCGCAAGCGCACTTACCCGCCCCGGCGGGCATGACATCGTGGTTCATTGGCCCGTCGCCCTTGGCGCGGACCGTGAGTAGTCCCACGATTTCAGCACAAAGGAAACACCATGCATATCCTGCAGAGATACACCAAGACGCTATTCTGTTCCATCGGCTTCCTCGCCGCGGCCCTGCTGGCCGGCTGCGGCGGCGGCGACCAGGGACGCGATCCCATCCTCGGCATGCCGGCCGCGACGCTGGTAGCGCTGGCGGTCACGCCGGTCGCGCCCAGCATCGCCGTCGGCGCCAGCCAGCAGTTCACCGCCACCGCCACGTTTAGCGACGGCTCCACGCAAGCGGTGACCGCCGCCTGGAGCTCGGCCCAACCCGCCATTGCCAGCGTCGGCGCCGCCAACGGCCTGGCCACCGGCGTCAGCGCCGGCGCCGCCGTCATCAGCGCCAGCTTCAACGGCAAGAGCGCGACAGCGACGCTGACCGTCACCCCGGTCGTGCCGGTGCTGCTGTCGATCGCCGTCACGCCGCAGGCGCCGACCGTGCTGATCGCGGCGACGCGCCAGCTGGCCGTCACCGGCACCTATTCGGACGCCTCCACCCGCGACCTGACCGCCACCTCGACCTTCGTGTCGGCCACGCCGGCCAACGCCAGCGTCAACGCCGGCGGCCTGGTCACCGGCGTCGCCTCGGGCAGCGCCATCGTCACCGCCAGCAGCGCCGGCAAGAGCGCGACCACCACGGTCACCGTTCCCGCCGTCACGCTGACCGGCATCGCCGTCACCCCGGCCGCGTCCACCGTCGCCATCGGCGGCGTGCAGCAATTCGTCGCCACCGCGACCTACTCGGATAACACCACCGCCTTCGTCACCGCCACCGCCGTGTGGCGCTCGGGCAGCCCGAGCATCGGCAGCGTGGCCGCGACCGGCCTGGCCACCGGCGTCGCCGCCGGCTCCGCCACCATCACCGCCACCGTCGGCACCAAGTCGGGCAGCGCCGCGCTGACCGTCACCGCCGCCGGCGCGACACTGCCGCCGCCGCTGGTGCTGGCCGTGCCGCTGGGCGCCGCCGCCAACTTCGCCGTCCTGGCCGGCACGTCGATCACCAACAACGCCGGCGGCACCACGCTGATCAACGGCGACGTCGGTTCGCCATCGCAGACCGTCGATCCGACCCAAGCGGCAGGCTTCACCAACTATAAATCCGGCGCCATCCTGGCCGGCGCGCTGGCCGACCTGCAAACCGCCATCAGCAACGCCAACGGCCGCACTTGCGACGTCAGCTTCGCCGGCGGCATCGACCTCGGCGGCCAGACCTTCGCGCCCGGCGTCTACTGCTACGCCGGCGCCATCAACATCACCGGCACCGTGACCTTGAACGGCCCCGGCGTGTACATCTTCCGCACCGCGCTGACGCTGAACTCGACCGCCAATTCGATCGTCGCCCTGAGCAATGGCGCCACCGCCGCCAACGTCAGCTGGCTGCCGGTCGGCCCGACCACGCTGGGCGCCAACAGCGTCTTCAAGGGCACGATCCTGGGCCAGTCGGCCGCGATCACCGTGGGCGACAACACCACGCTGCTCAACGGCCGCGTGCTGACCGCCGCCGCCGTCACGTTGCGCAACAACCAGATCGCCAAATAACTCTTCCAGGACATCATCATGACCATCGCCAAGAAATTAGGAACCCTGAGCGCGCTCGCCTGCGCCATGCTCGCCATCCAGGTCGCGCAAGCGGCCGACGAGCCCTTCGTCAATCCTGAATGGGCCAACAGCGCCTGGTACCTCGGCGCCGGCGTCGGCCGTTCGCGCGCCAGCATCGACGAGCCGCGCCTGAGCAGCAGCCTGACCGCCAACGGCGCGGCGCTGACCTCGTTCAACTCGGACGAGCGCGGCACCGGCTACAAGCTGTTCGTCGGCAAGCAGCTGAACCGCTATTTCGCGCTGGAATTCGGCTACTTCGACCTAGGCCGGTTCGGCTTCAGCTCGTCCACGACCGGCAACGGCGTGCTCCACGGCGACGCCGGCTACCGCGGCGCCAACCTGGACCTGCTGGCGCAGCTGCCGCTCAACGAGCGCTGGTCGCTGCTGGGCCGCGTCGGCGGCAACTTCGCCCGCTCCAGCGCCGATTTCACCGGCAATCGCTTGATGGCGGTGACCAGTCCGCATAACTCGGAACGCAAGCTCAACGCCAAGGCCGGCGTCGGCCTGGAATACAAATTCAACGAATCCGTGGCGCTGCGCGGCGAGGCCGAACGCTATCGCGTCAGCGACGCCATCGGCAATCGCGGCGACGTCGATCTGCTGTCGGTCGGCCTGGTCTTCAAGCTGGGCCGCCCCGCCCACAGCGCGCCGGTCTACGTGCAGCCTGCGGCGGTCGAGCCGACGCCGGCGCCGGCCGTAGCGCCAGCGCCGCCGCCACCGCCGCCTAAAGCGCCGGAACCGACGTCGGAAAAAGTCTCGTTCGCCGCCGAAGCGCTGTTCGACTTCGACAAGTCGGCGGTCAAGCCGGACGGCAAGGCCGCGCTGGACGACCTGCTGCAGAAGCTGCAGGGCATGAACACCGAGGTGATGATCACCGTCGGCCACACCGACTCGGTCGGCTCCGACGACTACAACCAGAAACTGTCGCTGCGCCGCGCCGAAGCGGTCAAGGCTTACCTGGTGAGCAAAGGCGTCGACACCGCGCGCGTCTACACCGAAGGCAAGGGCGAGACCCAGCCGATCGCCGACAACGCCACGGCCGAAGGCCGCGCCAAGAACCGTCGCGTGACAGTTGAAGTGGTCGGCACGCGCACCGTCACGAAATAATTATGTGAAGCTTTAAGGGCGGCAGTCTGGCGGATGCCGCCCTTCAGTTCATTCATCTGACGTTTTTTCGCAACACAGTTTCCTCATTTCAATCCGTTATGAGCGCAAGCGCACATAACGTTTTTGGCGGAAATGGCATCGTGGAATCCTCAACAACAAGGATACCTATTATGACCATCGCTAAGAAATTCGGAACCCTGACCGCGCTTGCGGCCGCCATGCTCTCCATCCAGTTCGCACAAGCGGCCGACGAGCCGTTCGTTAATCCAGAGTGGGCCAACAGCGCCTGGTATCTGGGCGGCAGCGTCGGACGTTCGCGCACCGACATCAACGAAGACCAGCGCATGACCAATGCCCTGACCGCCAACGGCGCCGCGATCACCTCGTTCAACGCCGACGAGCGCGGCGTTGGCTACAAGCTGTTCGTCGGCAAGCAGCTCAATCGCAACTTCGCGCTGGAATTCGGCTATTTTGATCTGGGACGCTTCGGCTTCAATTCGACCACCACCGGCAACGGCATGCTCAACGGTCGGGCCGGCTACCGCGGCGCCAACCTGGACCTGGTGGCGCAGCTGCCACTGAATGAGCGCTGGTCGGTGCTTGGCCGGATCGGCGGCAACTTCGCCCGTTCCAGCTATGACTTCACCGGCAACCGCCTGCCGGGCAACGCCACTTTCAATAACGCCGAGCGCAAGCTCAACGGCAAGGCCGGCGTCGGCATGGAATACAAGTTCAACGAATCCGTCGCGATGCGCGCCGAAGCGGAACGCTATCGCGTCAACGACGCCATCGGCCACCACAGCGACGTCGACCTGTACTCGGTCGGCCTGGTGTTCAAGCTGGGCCGTCCTGCGCGCAGCGCGCCGGCCTATGTGGCGCCTGCAGCGGCCGAGCCAATGCCGGCACCGGCGGTAGCGCCAACGCCGCCGCCGCCACCGCCTAAAGCACCGGAACCGACTTCGGAAAAAGTCTCGTTCGCCGCCGAAGCGCTGTTCGACTTCGACAAGTCGGTGGTCAAGCCCGAAGGCAAGGCCGCGCTGGACGACTTGCTGCAGAAGCTGCAAGGCATGAACACCGAGGTGATGATCACCGTCGGCCACACCGACTCGGTCGGCTCCAACGAGTACAACCAGAAGCTGTCGCTGCGCCGCGCCGAAGCGGTCAAGTCTTACCTGGTGAGCAAGGGCGTCGACACCGCGCGCGTCTACACCGAAGGCAAGGGCGAGACCCAGCCGATCGCCGACAACGCCACGGCCGAAGGCCGCGCCAAGAACCGTCGCGTGACGGTTGAAGTGGTCGGCACGCGCACGGTCACGAAATAATTACTTGACCCCTTTGCCGGTGGCAGTCCAGTAGATGCCGCCCATCAGGTGATTCAGGTAGGTAGGGTCGCGGTACATTTCCCCGTTGTGTCCCAACGAGGTGATGAACACGCGGCCCTTTTCGTACGTGTGGTACCAGGCGATCGGGTGGTCCTTGCCCATGCCTTTCGACACCTGCCCCGGCCAGATCTTGGTCGGGTCGTAGGTGCTTTCATCGACGTTGAGCACCGGATGAATGGCGATGTTGTACGGGTTGTCGAACACGTACCACTCGTCGCTCCACATCCAGCGCGACGGCAGCGCGTAGGTCGCGGGGAAGTTGCGGTCGACCACGTCGGCCACGCCGGTCTGCAGCATCGGATGGTTGCCGACGCGGCGGCCGATCAGTTTCTCAAACCACGGCCAGGTGTTCGGCGGAATGATCAGCGCGCGGTGCACCAGCATGGCGTTGCCGCCGTTGCGCATGTAGTCCTCGAACTTCTTGCGGCGCGGCTCGCTCAGCTCTTCGCCCGGCGTGTTCAGGAACATCACCGCGGCGTATTGGGTCAGGTCGCCATCGAAGACTTCCGGCTTGTTGGTGTAGACCAGCTCGAAGGCGTGCAGCTTGGCCAGCTGCTCCAGGCTGTCGCGCGCGATCGGGATGTATTCGTAGTGGTACTTGCCGGGCATCGCCAGCACCAGCAGCTTGTATTGGTTGTCGGCGTAGGCGTTGGCCGCCAGGGTCAGGCCCGCGACCGCCGCGAGTATCAGTTTTTTCATCGTCTCCTCCTTGTGAAAGTTAGCGCTATCATTTTCTGCATAGTCTAACCCAAGGTGATACGATTTGCTCAATGAAAATAGTCCTGAATCTGATTGGATGTGTGGCCGTGGCGCTGGGCATCCTCGGCATCTTCCTGCCGCTGCTGCCCACCACGCCCTTCCTGCTGCTGGCATCGGCCTGCTTCGCGCGCGGCTCGACGCGTTTGCACAACTGGCTGCAGACCAACAAGGTCTTCGGCAAATACCTGCGCGATTACGAGAACGGCAAAGGCATCCCGCTGCGCGGCAAGGTGTGGGCGCTGATTTTCATGTGGACGTCGATGTCCTATTCGATCTGGCGCCTGCACGACCGGCCGGCGCTGCAGATCCTGGTGGCGCTGATCGGCGCCGGCGTCACCATCTACCTAACCCGTTTCGTGCCGACCATGCGCCTTCCGCGCAATGAACCCTAGCGCTTGATCCACACCGCCTGCGCATTGGTGAATTCGCGCAGGCCGAAGTGCGACAGTTCGCGGCCGTAGCCGCTCTTCTTGACGCCGCCCGTCGGAATGCGCGGATCGGTCAGCGAGAAGCCATTGACGAACACGCCGCCGGTTTCGATGCGCCGCGCCAGACGGCGGCCGCGCTCCAGGTCGCCGGTCCACAAGGCGCCGCCCAGACCGTAGTCGCTGGCGTTGGCCAGCGCGATCGCATGCTCGGCGTCGTCCGCCACCGTGATCGCGGCCACCGGGCCGAAGGTTTCTTCATCGAAGGCGGCCATGCCCGGCTTCACGTCGGCCAGCACGGTGGGGGCGTAGAAATTGCCCGCGCCGGCGATCTTCTCGCCACCGAGCAACAGCCTGGCGCCTGCTTTGAGCGTGCGTTCAACCTGGCTGTGCAACTCATCGCGCAGATCGGCGCGCGCCATCGGGCCGACCACCGTGGCGGGATCGGTCGGATCGCCGACCTTGATGCGCTGCACCGCTTCGACGAACTTGCGGGTGAATTCCTCCGCCACCGGCCGCTCGATGATGAAGCGCTTGGCCGCCAGGCAGACCTGGCCCGCGTTCTGGAAGCGCGCATGCACGGCGGTGCTCACGGCGCGGTCGATGTCGGCATCGGCCAGCACGATGAAGGCATCGGCGCCGCCCAGTTCCAGCACGCTTTTCTTCAGCGCGCGGCCGGCCAGCGCGGCGACCGCAGAACCGGCGCGCACGCTGCCGGTCAGCGTGACGGCGGCGATGCGGGGATCGTCGATCACGCGTGCGACGGTGTCGTTGTCGGCGTTCAGGTTGGCGAACAGGCCCACGGGGAAGCCGGCCGCCTCCACGATCTTCTGCAATGCGTAGGCGGAGCCCATCACGTTCGGCGCATGCTTGAGGATGAAGCCGTTACCGGAAAACATGATCGGCCCGGCGGCGCGGATCACCTGCCACAGCGGGAAGTTCCAAGGCATCACAGCGAGCACGGTGCCGAGCGGCAGGTAGGACACATACACCGCCTCGTCGCCGTCGACCGGCGCCGGTTCGTCGGCCAGCATCGCCGGGCCGTTGGTCGCGATCCACTCCAGCGTGGCGGCGCATTTCTCCACCTCGGCGCGCGCGGCGCTGGTGATCTTGCCCATCTCGGCCGTCATCAGGCCAGCCAGCGTGTCGATGTTGTCGCGCAGCGCGCCGGCCAGGCGGCGGTAGGCGTCGCTGCGCTCGCTCACCGGCAGTTCGCGCCACAGGCGCTGGGCGTCGGCGTTTTGCGCCAGCAGGCGCTCGACCTGCTCCGGGGTATCAAATGCATAGGTGGCGATCAGCTCGCCGTTGACGGGATTGCGCGACACCGCGCCGGTCTGGGTAGTGATACTCGACATACAGCCTCCGTGGATAGTGAATGCATCCACTGTAGGCGCTTCAAGCTATGACGGGAAGGCGTGTCGTTATCCTATGAGCGGGTGTCATAGGCAGGACGTTTCGGCAAATACGTCACCAGCGACAGGTCCGGCCTGCCCACGGGCGTCAGGCCCATGTAGGTGTATTCGATGTGGCTGCCGTCCGGCGCGCGCATGCTCTTGCCGCCCTCGTCGAAGACTTTGACGTCAGTGTCCTGCCACCAGTCGCGGAATTCGGCGCTGGCTTGCGACAGCTCCTCGACCAGGCTGTCGAACGGCGACTTGTCCTGCGCCTGGGCGCGCGCCGCGCGGAAGGTCGAGACCATGCCGCGCGCGTGGCTTTCCCAGTCGACGATCTGGCTGCGGTAGGGCTGGTGCAGGAACAGCAAGCGCAGCGTGTTGCGCTCGTGCGGCTGCAGCGTCGCGTAATCGATCAGCATCTCGACCACGGCATCGTTCCAGACCAGGATGTCGAGCCGCGTGTTGCGCACATAGGCCGGCACGTTGATGGCGCGCACCAGCATCTCCAGCCCCTCGCTGACGCCGCTGCCGATCGCCGGCGGCGGCGCCTCGCGGGCGGACAAGGCGAACAGGTGCGCCGATTCGATCGGGTCCAGCCGCAGCACCTTGCCGATGCGATGCAGCGCATCGGCCGATGGCTGGATCTCCCTGCCCTGCTCCAGCCAGGTGTACCAGCTGACGCTGACGCCGGCCAGCAACGCGACCTCTTCCCGCCGCAAGCCTGGCGTACGGCGCGGTCCCGGCGGCAGGCCGAAGTCGGCAGGCTGCAGGCGCGCGCGCCGGTTGCTCAGGAAGGCGCCCAGCTCGCGCCGCTGTTCGGGAAGAGGTCGTTTGGACATAGCGCCTGATTATAAGCGCACCGCCCTTACGACGCTTGCTGGGTCGGCATCACGACAACTTGCTGCAGGTTGACGTGCTTCGGCTGCACCGCCAGGAAGCCCACTACTTCGGCCACGTTTTCCGGCTCCAGGAAGGTGATGGTTTCGCGCGCGTTGGCGATCCAGTCGATGGCGCCCGGGAAGGTGAAGTGGCCTTGCAGCTCGGTCGAGGTGCAGCCCGGCTCGATGATCGAGACGCGGATGCTCTTCGGTCCCAGTTCGGCGCGCAGGTGGCGCGACAGGTGGCTGACGTAGGCCTTGCTGGCGCTGTAGACGGCGAAGTACGGGTAGATGTTCTGCGCGGCGATCGACGAGGTGTTGATCAGGTCGACGGTGGCGCCGGCGGCGGCTGCCTTGGTCAGCTGCGGCACGAAGGCCGAGATGACGCGCATCGCGCCGGTGATGTTGAGGTCGATCTGATGCTGCCACTGGTCGATGTCGCGCGCTTCGATGGCACCCGGCAGCATGACGCCGGCGTTGTTGAAGACCAGGTCGGCCGGGCCCCAGGTCCGCTCGACGGTCGCCGCGGCCGCGTCGATCGATGCATGGTCGGTGACGTCGACCGGCAGCGCCAGCGCCGTGCCGCCGGCGGCGGTGATCTCGGCGACCAGCTTGTCGAGCATGTCGCCACGGCGCGCCAGCACGGCGACCTTGGCGCCGCGACCGGCCAGCAGTTTTGCGGTGGCACGGCCGATGCCGCTGGATGCGCCGGTGACGACGGCGATACGGTTGTTCAGTTGGTTCATGGTGGTTCTCCTCAGGTGGGTTAGTGAGTAGAACTATAAATTCATCACCCCAACCAAGGTAGTCGCAATACCACGTTACAGTGCCAACTAAAAGTTTATACGGACAGCTCCCGCAACTCTTTTTTCGACAGGCAGAATTGCGGGCTGTCGCGCAGGCGCTCGACTGCGAAATCGATGAAGCGGCGTACGCGGCCCGGCATGTCGCTGCGTTGCGCGTAGTACAGGTGCAGGCCCATGCGTTCGCTGACGTGGTTGACCAGCAGCGGCACCAGACGGCCGTCGCGCAAGGCGGCGGCGCCGTTGATGCTGTCGATCTGGCCGATGCCCATGCCGGCCATCACGGCATGCATTTCGGTATCGGGATCGGTGCTCAGCAACATCGGCTGCACGTGATGGAACACGATGTCGCCGCCGATGTCGAATTCCCACGCCATGGCGCGGCCGGTGCCGGGCTGGCGGTAGCCGGTGCAGCGGTGCGCGGCCAGTTCCTCCAGCGAGCGCGGCGCGCCGTGTACCTTCAGGTAGGCCGGCGATGCGCACACCACCTGCTGCACCGTGAACAGGCGGCGGCTGACCACCTGCGCGTCGGGCGCGTTGCCGCCCCGGAAGCCGACATCGATGCGATCACTGACCAGGTCGCTGAAGCCGTCCTCCAGCAACAGGTCGACCTGGATCAGCGGATAGCGCTGCTGGAACTCGGCCAGCAGCGGCACCAGCATCTTGGTGCCCATCGAGGCGGAGGCGGCGATGCGCACCAAACCCTCGTCCTCGCGCGCGGCGTTGCGGGCGCGGGCCAGAGCGCCGACCACGCCGTCCATGCTGGGCTTGATCGATTCGAGCAGGCGCTGGCCTTCCTCGGTCAGCGAGCTGTTGCGCGTGGTGCGGTGGAACAGCCGCACGCCGAGGTGCTGTTCAAATTGCCGGATGGTCTTGCTGACGGCTTGCGGCGTGGTGCCCTGCGCTTCCGCGACCTTGTTGAAGCTGCCCAGTTCGGCGGCCCGGATGAAGGTCGAGATAGCGCGCAGTTCATCCACGGCTGGCGGCCTCGCGCTGGATCTTGCTGATGTGCCGGTCCAGGCTGTTGGCGAAGGCCTGGCGGTCGGACTGGCTGAAGGCGGCCGGGCCGCCGGTGTCCACGCCGCTGCCGCGCAGCTCGTCCATGAAGGCGCGCATCGTCAGCATCTGCGCGATGTTGTCGTTGGTGTAGAACTCGCCGCGCGGATTGAGCGCGTAGCCGCCCTTCTTCAGCACGTCCGAGGCCAGCGGGATGTCGCCGGTGACGACCAGGTCGCCCGGCGCCAGCAGGCGCACGATTTCCTGGTCGGCCACGTCGGCGCCGGACGGCACCTGCACCGAGCGGATGAAGCGCGACGGCGGCACCCGCAGCAGCTGGTTGGCCACCAGCGTCACCTGCATCTGCGTGCGGTCGGCAACGCGGTAGAGGATGTCCTTGACGACGGCGGGACAGGCGTCGGCGTCGACCCAGATCTGCATCACAGGTCCGACCACAGTTCGCCGTTGGGGCTGATGCGCGGCGCGGCGACGCCGAAGTGCTTGTACGCGGCCGGCGTGGCGACGCGGCCGCGCGGCGTGCGCTGCAGGAAGCCTTGCTGGATCAGGTAGGGTTCGAGCACGTCCTCGATGGTGTCGGCCGCCTCGCCAATGGCCGCCGCCAGGTTGCCGATGCCGACCGGGCCGCCGCCGAACTTGAACAGCACCGCTTCGAGCAGCTTGCGGTCCATGACGTCGAAGCCGACGGTGTCGACGTCGAGCATGACCAGCGCCGCGTCGGCGGTGGCCTTGGTGATGTCGCCGTTGCTCTTGACCTCGGCGTAGTCGCGCACGCGACGCAGCAGGCGGTTGGCGATACGCGGCGTGCCGCGGGCGCGGCGGGCGATCTCGACCGCGCCGTCGGGGGCTATGTTGGCCTTGAGCAGCGCGGCGCTGCGGGTGACGATCTTGGTCAGTTCCTCAGTGTTGTAGAACTCCAGGCGGGCGACGATGCCGAAGCGGTCGCGCAGCGGATTGGTCAGCATGCCGGCGCGGGTAGTGGCGCCGACCAGCGTGAACGGCTGCAGGTCCAGCTTGACGGAGCGGGCGGCCGGACCTTCGCCGATCATGATGTCGATCTGGTAGTCCTCCAGCGCCGGGTACAGGATCTCCTCGACCACCGGCGACAGGCGGTGGATCTCGTCGATGAACAGGACGTCGTTGGCTTCGAGGTTGGTCAGGATCGCGGCCAGGTCGCCGGGGCGCTCGAGCACCGGGCCGGAGGTCTGGCGCAGGTTGACGCCCATCTCGCGGGCGATGATGTTGGCCAGCGTGGTCTTGCCCAGGCCTGGCGGGCCGAACAGCAGCGTGTGGTCGAGCGCTTCCTTGCGGTTGCGGGCGGCGGCGATGAAGATTTCCAGCTGGTCGCGGATCTTGGACTGCCCGACATATTCATCGAGATGCTTGGGGCGCAAGGCGCGCTCGATCGCCTCCTCATTCGGCGAAGACGGCGCCGCGTCGATGATACGCTGTTCGGTGAAGCTGTCTGTCTGGATGCTCATCAATAATCAATCAAGTGTTCTTGTCGTTCAACTGGGGAGGCACGGTATTCAGAATACGGCGCACGTAGTCCCCTATCATTTCGTTCCCGGCAAGTAGCTGTTCTTGCTCGGTTTGGCTCAGCATTCTGACTTTGCCTTTCAACTCAGGCAAACTATCCAGTTGCACGACCAAAGGTTCGACTTTACCCTCCTCGACCAGCTTCGTCCAAGCGTTCAATGATTCTTTCGCTTGTTGGAGTCTGGATGAGATATCGGGCTTCTGAAGCGGTGAGGCAGTCGAAGCCGAAGCCAAAGCGCTGCCGCCACCAGAATTCGATTGTTCCATGTTTCCTCCTCAACTCAACGAGTTGACTGTCTGTTGGCGTCAAGATCGCGGAATGAGACTTTCCAGTCAGCACACTCGCGCCCACCACATCACAGCCTTGCGCCAGAATATGACCGCGCAGATTGGCAAGCGTACCACCTTGGCCGATAAAGTCATCGATCAACACATAGTGTAGGCCAGAATCCACGCTTCCCTTGAAAATCGCCTGACTCGCCAGCCGTGCAAATCCGCTAGCACCTGTGTGCCCGACAACGTTGGCCTGAAATACGCGCTCTTCAATATTCCACTTCAGCAGGTGGGCCAGGACTTCCGTCATCGCCCTGGGAATCGAGTTCATACCTGCGGATTCCTCCGCCAGCACGGGGAGCAGGACCGGTGCGTAAGACCCGAACTCCCGGCTCATGCGATCAACGATCTCATACGATAGTGACTCGACGACCAATCTCACAGAGGCGATAACATCGCCAGACTTGGCCTGCCCATAACTCAAATGCTGCTTGACGTGTTGCTCTGATGAGTGGATCAATACATCTGGAAAATCGTTCCATGGATAACGTGTGGGCTGGTCCATGATTGGCGCCTCCGCCTATGCTGGATCTTCGAGCATAGGCGGACATGCCGGCGATTCGATTGAGGCGTATCAGCCTTTGGACAGTGCTTTCAGGGCTTGCTTGATGCCGTCGGAGACGCCGCTGCCGGCGGGCACGGTCTTCATTGCCAGCAGGGCTTCCTTGTCGGAGTAGCCCAGCGCCAGCAAGGCGTTGAGGATGTCGGACTGCGAATCCGGCACGGCGTGCGCGCCGCCGGCGCCGATGTCCGCGCCCAGCTTGCCCTTCAACTCCAGCAGCAGCCGCTCGGCGGTCTTCTTGCCGATGCCCGGCACCTTGATCAGGCGGCCCGACTCCTGCAAGGTCACCGCCTGCGCCAGGTCGGGAATCGACATGCCCGACAAAATCGACAGCGCCGTGCGCGCGCCGACGCCGGTGATCTTGATCAGCTGGCGGAACACCGCCCGCTCCTCGGCGTTGCCGAAGCCGAACAGCAGATGCGCATCCTCGCGGATCGCCTGGTGCGTGAACAGCACCACTTTCTCGCCGACGCCAGGCAGGTTGTAGAAGGTGCTCATCGGCACATCGACTTCGTAGCCTACGCCGCCGCAGTCCACCAGCAGTTGCGGCGGATTTTTTTCAAGCAAAATACCGGAGAGACGACCGATCATCGTGTTGTAACCTTAAATATGGAAATAGTTTAGCCGACCAGACGGCCGCGTTTCATGCGCATGCCCGCCAGCGGCCCGCCGCCGGTGCCGGTGTGGATGCCGGCGCCCGCGATCAGGGTCAGCGTTTCGCGGCTGTGGGCGTGGCAGATGGCGATGCCGAGCGCATCGGCCGCATCGGTGCCGGGCAGGCCAGGCAGCGACAGCAGCCGCGCCACCATGTCCTGCACCTGCGCCTTGACCGCGCGCCCGGTGCCGACCACCGCCTGCTTGACCTGCGTCGGCGAATATTCGGCCACGCTCAGCTCGGCCGACACCAGCGCGCAGATCGCCGCGCCGCGCGCCTGGCCCAGCAGCAAAGTCGATTGTGGATTGACGTTGACGAACACCTGTTCGATGGCAGCGCACTCGGGCTGGTAGATGCGCGCCACTTCGGCCACGCCGTCCAGGATCACCTTGAGCCGCGCCGGCAGGCTGCCCTCGCCGCTCTTGATGGTGCCCGAGGCGATATAGCGCAGCTTGGCGCCCTGCTTGTGGATCACGCCAAAGCCGGTCGTGCGCAAGCCGGGGTCGATGCCTAGAATAATCATTGATGGATTGTATGCAGTAAAGAAAACGCCCGCAAGCTTGCGGGCGTTTTTATCGGAGCTAACCGTGAATTAATGGCGGAAGTGACGGGTACCGGTGTAGACCATGACCACGCCGCGCTCATCGGCCGCATCGATCACTTCCTGGTCGCGCATCGAACCGCCCGGATGGATCACGCAGGTCGCGCCCGCGTCGACCACCACGTCCAGACCGTCGCGGAACGGGAAGAACGCATCCGACGCCACCACCGAACCGGCCAGCGACAAACCAGCGTTCTGCGCCTTGATCGAGGCGATGCGGGCCGAGTCGATACGGCTCATCTGGCCGGCGCCGACGCCCAGCGTCATGTTGTTACCGCAGAAGACGATGGCGTTCGACTTGACGTACTTGGCCACGCGCCAGGCAAACATCATGTCCTGCAACTGCTGCGGCGTCGGCTGCAGCTTCGACACCACTTTCAGATCGCCGACCAGCACGTTCTTCGAGTCGGCCGACTGCACCAGCAAACCGCCGCCGACGCGCTTGAAGTCCATCGCGTTGACGCCGCTACCGAGCGGGATTTCCAGCAGACGCACGTTCTGCTTGGCCGACAGGATCTGCTTGGCTTCCGCCGAGAACGACGGCGCGATCAGCACTTCAACGAACAGCTTGGCCAGCTCGGTCGCGGCGACGCCATCGACTTCCACGTTGAAGGCGATGATGCCGCCGAACGCCGAGGTCGGATCGGTCTGCAGCGCGCGCGCGTAGGCGTCGGCCGCATTCGCGCCCAATGCCACGCCGCACGGATTGGCGTGCTTGACGATGACGCAGGCCGCGCTCTGGTCGAAGCCGCCCATGCTCTTCACGCATTCCCACGCCGCATCGGCGTCGGCGATGTTGTTGAACGACAGTTCCTTGCCCTGCAGCTGCTTGTAGTTGGCCAGCGCGCCTTCGGTCTGGAACACGTCGCGGTAGAACGCGGCCGACTGGTGCGGGTTTTCGCCGTAGCGCATGTCCTGCACTTTTTCAAACGCCACGTTCAGCGTCTTCGGATAGGTGTTGCGGGTCGCGTGCGCGCGGTCGGCACCCAGGCTGGTCAGGTAGTTGGCGATGGCGCCGTCGTACTGCGCGGTGTGCGCGTAGACTTTGGTGGCCAGCGTGAAACGGGTGTCGTAGCTGACGTAGCCGGGAGCGTTGTCGGTGGTCTTCATTTCCGCCAGCACCACGCCGTAGTCCGACGGATCGCAGATGACGACCACGTCCTTGTGGTTCTTGGCCGCAGAGCGCAGCATGGCCGGGCCGCCGATGTCGATGTTCTCGATGGCGTCGTCCAGCGTGCAGTTGTCCTTGGCGACGGTCGCCTGGAACGGGTACAGGTTGACCACCACCATGTCGATGGTCGGGATGTTGTGCTCTTCCAGCTTGGCCACGTGCTCAGGGAAATCGCGGCGGGCCAGGATGCCGCCGTGGACTTTCGGATGCAGCGTCTTGACGCGGCCATCCAGCATCTCCGGGAAACCGGTGTAGTCGGCAACTTCGGTCACGGCCACGCCGTTGTCGGCCAGCAGTTTGGCGGTGCCGCCGGTCGACAGGATGTTGACGCCCATGGCGGACAGCGCGCGGGCGAAGTCCAGCACGCCGGTTTTGTCGGATACGGAGATGAGAGCTTGTTTAATCATGGCTATGGAGGGCTAGGTGGTTGAATATTCGGTACTGCCGGCCGGCCATGGCGGCCGTCCCCAGCCACTCATGCCGGATCAACGGGTGCTGTTACAGCAGGCCGTGCTCTTGCAGCTTCTTGCGCAAGGTGTTGCGATTGATGCCCAGCATCTGCGCGGCATGCGACTGATTGCCGTCGGCACGCGTCATGACCACTTCCAGTATCGGCTTTTCAACGGTCAGCACGACCATGTCGTAGATGTTCGATGCCTGCTGCTCGCCCAGGTCGTTGAAGTAATCTTCAAGGCTCTTCTGGACTACTTCCTGGATACTTTCTTTGCTCATTTTTATGTCGTTCGGCTAATTAATCTGTTGACGCTGGCAAATCGCCCCGGCTCGTGGCCCGGGCGCCTGCCCTTCTGATATGACTTTTTTAGTGCTCTCTACGCCGCCTCTGCGGCTTGCATTTCTTCAGCGAGGCGGTATTGTAACCGCTCGCCGTAGCTCCACTGGGATTCGAAGAACTGGTCGACGGCGGCCAGTTGCTCTTGCGTGGATTCCAACACGTTCATTTTCTGGCGGAACTCCTCGCCGCCTTCGAGGTCGCGCACATACCAGCCGATATGCTTGCGCGCCGTGCGCACGCCCAGGAAATCGCCGTAGAAGGCGTAGTGTGCGCGCAGGTGCTCGTCCATCAGGCCGCGCACCTCGTCCACGTACGGCGCCGGCAGATGCGCGCCGGTGCGCAGGTAATGGTCGATCTCGCGGAAAATCCACGGCCGGCCCTGCGCCGCGCGGCCGACCATGACGGCGTCGGCGCCGGTGTAGTCGAGCACGAATTTGGCTTTTTCCGGCGAGGTGATGTCGCCGTTGGCCACCACCGGAATGCCAACCGAGCGCTTGACCGCTTTGATCATGTCGTACTCGGCATCGCCCTTGTAGCCGTCGGCGCGGGTGCGGCCATGCAAGGTCAGCATGGCGATGCCGGCGTCCTCGGCGATGCGCGCGATGTTCAACGCGTTTTTATGGGAGCGGTCCCAGCCGGTGCGGAATTTCAGGGTCACCGGCACGTCGACGGCGCCGACCACGGCGTCGAGGATGCGCTTGACCAGTTCCTCGTCCTGCAACAAGGCCGAACCGCACCAGGCGTTGCACACCTTCTTGACCGGGCAGCCCATGTTGATGTCGATGATCTGCGCGCCGCGCTCGACGTTGAAGCGGGCGCAATCGGCCAGGTCCTGCGGATCGGCGCCGGCGATCTGCACCGCCTTCGGCTCCATTTCGCCGGTGTGGTCGGTGCGGCGCGAACTCTTTTCCGTCGCCCACAGGCGCGGATTGGAGGCCGCCATTTCGGACACCGCATAGCCCGCGCCCAGCTCTTTGCAGAGCTGGCGGAAAGGCCGATCCGTGACGCCCGCCATGGGAGCGACGAAAACGTTGTTGCGCAGTAAGTGAGGGCCGATTTGCACTGGCAATACCTGAATGGGGAGAAGGAACCTTCTATTTTAACCGAACGGGTGCTCAAATAATAAGCACTATTTTTTATGAATTCGGCAAATGTGCAGCCTGCACGTTATGAGCAGGTGTTTCCGTGCATAAATAATAAGCGTGGAATTGGCAATATTGCTAGATGATGTCATCCATCGCCGCGAGGCTCAGATGGTCGACTTCGCCCCAGCTGTCCAGCGTCAGTTTGCCGCCGGCGTAGGTGAAGCGGTTGATGCTGGCGTTCTTGACCTGAAAGTCGCGCGGGCTGTCGAGCGACATGCCGACCGCCGCCCGGTAGGCGCACTCGAGCACGCCGCCGTGGGCGACGATGACCAGGGTCTGGCCAGGGTGGCACCCGGCCCAGGCCGAGATGGCGGCCACGGCCCGCGCGTAAAACTGGCGGAAACTTTCCGCCACCCGGACGCCGGGCGGCATGACGGCGTCGATATCGCGCGCCTGCCATAAAACGTAGTCGGTCGGATATTGTTGCTCGATCTCGGCATACAGCATGCCTTCGAACACGCCGTAGCAGCGCTCGCGCAGCTGGGCGTCGGTCTGGACCGGGACGCCGTGGTGGTGGCCGGCCACCGCCTGCGCCGTCTGCACGGCGCGCTGCAGGTCGCTGGCGACGATGACGTCGATGTTCTCGTCGGCCAGCGTCCGGGCCAGTGCCCCGGCCTGGCGTTCGCCTTCTTCATTCAGTGGGATGTCGATGTGCCCCTGCAAACGGCGCACGGCGTTCCAGGCCGTCTCGCCGTGGCGGATCAGCAAAATAGTGGTGTTATTCATGCAATCTTGTCTTGGAATCGGCTGCCCAGCGGCGGATTCAGCGTGTAGCTGCCGATCAGTTGTGCTTCATCTATGATATGGCCGTGGATGGCGTTGAGCACGTCGGCGCAGGTGAAGCGCCCTTCCAGCTCCAGGCGCGGCACGTCCAGCGCGTAGAGACGGAAAATATAGTGGTGCACGCGCTCGTCGTTCCACGGTGGACAGGGGCCATCATACCCGTAATAGTCACCGGCCATCGCCGGGTCGCCGGAAAACCAGCCGTGATAGTCGTTGATGCCCTGACGCAGCGGCACGCCGTCCAGCGTCACGGCGGGGCCGGGCTTGCCGCGCGCGGTCACGCCTTTGGACAAGGCGCCTTCGGCGATGGCGTTCATGCCAAGCGGAATATCGATAAGACTCCAATGAAAGAAATCGCCGCGCGGCAGGTTCTCCGGCAGCGAGCGATCGGCGCGGTTGACCAGGCTGGCGTCAATCGGCGCGTCGCCGTCGATGCACAGCAGCACCAGCGACTCCGTCCCGGCCGGCACCTCGTGCCAGGTCAGGTGCGGATTGCGGTTGCCCGCGTGCTGGAGGCCGAGGTCGGCGTCCATTTCCGCAAAAGCGCACTTGGCCGGGATGCTGCCGCCGTCACGAAAACTGTCGCTGGAAAGTTTCATCGTCTTATTTGGCGTTGGTTTGCAACCAGAACGTGACCGGTCCGTCGTTGGTCAGGCTCACTTTCATGTCGGCGCCGAACTGGCCGGTCTGCACCACGGCATGCCGCAGCCTGGCCTGCTCGACGAAATGCGTGAACAGGCGCAAGCCGTCGGCCGGCGCGGCGGCCGGGGTGAACGACGGCCGCGTGCCGGACTTGGTGTCGGCCGCCAGCGTGAACTGCGGCACCAGCAGCAGGCCGCCCGCCGTATCGGTCACGCTGCGGTTCATCTTGCCGGCCTCGTCCGCGAAGACGCGGTAGCCCAGCAATTTGGTCAGCAGCGCGTCCGCGTCCTTCTCCGTATCGTTGCGCTCGGCGCACACCAGCACCATCAGGCCGGCGTCGATGGCGCCGATGATGGCGCCGTCGACCACCACGCTGGCGCTGCTGACGCGCTGCAGCAGCGCGATCATGCCGTCAGCGTGACGCGCGCGAACTTGCGCTTGCCCACTTGCAGCACCATCGTGCCGGCGTCGACCTTGATGGTCTTGTCGCTGACGACGGTGCCGTCGATGCGCACGCCGCCCTGGTCGATCATGCGCATCGCGTCCGACGTGGATGGGCACAGGCCCGCCATCTTCAGCAGTTGCGGGATGCCGACCGGCGCGCCGCTCAGCGCGACTTCCGGCACGTCGTCCGGAATGCCGCCCTTGGAGCGGTTGACGAAGTCGGCCAGCGCATCCTCGGCCGCCTGCTGCGAGTGGAAGCGGGCGACGATTTCCTGGGCGATCGCCACCTTGGCGTCGCGCGGATTGCGGCCGCCGTCGATTTCCGCCTTCAGCGCGGCGACGTCGGCGATCGAGCGGAACGACAGCAGGTTGAAGTATTTCCACATCATCTCGTCCGAGATGCTCATGATCTTGGCGAACATGCTGTTGCCCGGCTCGGTGATGCCGATGTAGTTGTTCTTCGACTTGGACATCTTATCGACGCCGTCCAGGCCTTCCAGCAGCGGCATGGTCAGGATGCACTGCGGCTCCTGGCCGTAGTCCTTCTGCAGCTCGCGGCCGACAAGCAAGTTAAATTTCTGGTCTGTTCCACCTAGCTCAAGGTCCGACTTCAAAGCCACCGAATCGTAGCCTTGCATCAGCGGATAAAGGAACTCATGGACCGCGATCGGTGTCCCACCCTTGAAGCGCTTACTGAAATCGTCGCGTTCCATCATGCGCGCCACGGTGTAGTGCGAGGCCAGCTTGATCAGGCCGCGCGCGCCCAGCGGATCGCACCATTCGGAGTTGTAGCGGATTTCAGTCTTGGACGGGTCCAGCACCAGCGAGGCCTGCTTGAAGTAGGTCATCGCGTTTTCCTCGACCTGCTCCTTGGTCAGCGGCGGACGGGTGGCGTTGCGGCCGGACGGGTCGCCGATCATGGAGGTGAAGTCGCCGATCAGGAAGATCACCTGATGGCCGAGGTCCTGCAGCTGGCGCATCTTGTTGAGCACCACGGTGTGGCCGAGGTGCAGGTCGGGCGCGGTGGGGTCGAGGCCCAGCTTGATGCGCAGCGGAACGCCGCTCTGTTCGGAGCGCGCCAGCTTTTGGGCGAACTCGCTTTCAATCAGCAACTCGTCGACACCGCGTTTGGTGATGGCGAGCGCCTCCTGGACCTGGTCGGTCAGAGGCAACGCTTTAGAGGGAGCCACGGGTGTCGAAGAAGAGGTAGTCATATTTTTTTACGCGTATTTTTCAGAAAAAGGTAGGCAGGCTCAGGAGTTTGTTATAATCCTCGATCCATCAATCTTGCCGTACGAAAACGAACCGAAACAATAATTACAAGAATAAAACGTTCCTGAATAGTTCAAGCGGCAAATTTTAACTGATTGCATGAACCAAATACATAAATTCACGAGCTCACGCTTGTTCAGTCTGCTAGGTTCCACGCGCAAGGCGCGCATCATCAGTGCGTCCGCATTGTTTCTTGCAGTATGTGCTTTTGGTGCCGCCGGCGTAGCGCCGCTTGCTCCCGACGCGGCTGACCTGCCGGTGAAATCCGTGCAGGAAGCGGTCGTGATGCCGGATCTTAGCGCACAGATCAGCGCACTGGACCAGCAATCCGCCACCGAACACTTCGTTCACGAAGAAAAGATCCGCGCCGGCGACACGCTGGCGACGCTGTTGACCCGCCTCGGCGTGGACGACGACGCGGCCGAAACTTTCATCAAGAAGGACAAGGTCGCCAAAGGCGTGATGCAGTTGAAGACCGGCAAGCGGGTCCAGGCACAGACCGACGAGGAAGGCAACCTGCAATGGCTGCGCACCACCGTGGTCGACGGCAAGGATAATCCGGTCACCAACATCAAGATCAGCCGCAAGGGCGACGGCTTCGTCGCCACCGAGGAGGCGGCCAAGCTGGAACGCCGCGTCGAAATGCACGCGCGCACCATCAAATCGAGCTCGCTGTACGCGGCCACCGACTCCAACGAAGACGGCGCCAAGCTGCCGGACTCCATCGTCAAGCAAATCGTCGAGATGTTTTCTACCAGCATCGACTTCCGCGGCGACCTGAAGCGCGGCGACCATTTCAACGTGGTGTATGAGACGTTCTGGCAGGATGGCGAGTTCATCCGCGCGGGCCGTATCCTGGCCGGCGAATTCACCAATAAAGGCACGACCTATCAATCGGTCTGGTTTGAAGATCCACAGAGCAAGCAAGGCGGCGGCTACTACAGCTTCGACGGCAAATCGCTGAAGAAAGCATTCCTCAAATCGCCGGTGGAATTTTCGCGGATTTCGTCCGGTTTCGCGATGCGCGTGCATCCGATTTCCGGCCAGTGGAAAGCCCACAAGGGCATTGACTTCCCTGCCGCGACCGGCACGCCGATCCGCGCCTCGGGCGACGGCGTGGTGGACTTCGCCGGCACGCAAAACGGCTACGGCAACTTCGTCACCATCAAGCACTGGGCCAACTACACCACCGCTTACGCCCACATGAGCCGCTTCGCGCCTGGCATCAAAAAAGGCAGCAAGGTCAGCCAGGGCGACGTGATCGGTTACGTCGGCACCACCGGCTGGTCGACCGGCGCCCACTTGCACTATGAATTCCGCGTCGGCGGCGAAGCCAAGGATCCGAGCACGATGAACGTGCAGGCCCAGGCGCCATTGACGGCCGCGGAAATGTCGCGCTTCAAGGCCTACGCGTCGGACATGTCGCATCGCTTCGCGCTGCTGCAGCCGGGCGGCTCCGGCGGCACCCGCGTCGCGGCGAAATAACGCTGCGTCTTCCCCGCTCAGAACAGGCCGCTTTGTCGGCCTGTTTTTTATTATGATGCCGGTCCAAGACGGCTTCTTCCGTGCGACAGCCCACATATAGTCAGGCAAAATAGTGTTTTTGCAATCGAGGGGCGCAACATGTTGTTTATCGGTTTAATGTCGGGTACCAGCCTGGACGGCGTGGACGGCGCGCTGGCGCAATTCTCCGGCGACGCCATCACCACGCTGGGCGCCGCCTACATCCCCTTCCCTCCCACGCTGCGCGCCGAACTGATGGCGCTGCAATCGAGCGGCGCCAACGAGATCGAACGCGAAGCGCTGGCCGCCAATCAGCTGGCGCAGCACTACGCCCAATGCGTGGCGGCGCTGCTGGCAGACGCCGAGTTGCAGCCGCAGGACGTGCGCGCGGTCGCCGCGCACGGCCAGACCATTCGCCACCGTCCGGAACTGGGCTTTACGCGCCAGACCAACAACCCCGCCTTGCTGGCCGAGCTGTGCGGCATCGACGTGATCGCCGACTTCCGCAGCCGCGACGTCGCCGCCGGCGGCCAGGGCGCCCCGCTGGTGCCGGCCTTCCACCAAGCCTTGTTCGGCAAGGCCGGGCAGGCGCGGGTGGTGGCAAATATCGGCGGCATCGCCAATATCAGCGTACTCGGCGGCGACGGGCGCGTGACCGGCTTCGATACCGGTCCGGGCAATGTGCTGATGGATGGCTGGATTCATCGCCATCAAGGCAAGGAATACGATATGGACGGCGCCTGGGCGGCCAGCGGCAAGGTGCTGCCGGAACTGCTGGCCGAGCTGCTCAAGGAGCCCTACCTGGCGCTGCCGGCGCCCAAGAGCACCGGGCGCGACCTGTTTGATCTGGAATGGCTGGACAAGCGGCTGGCAGTACATGCCGAGGCCGCGCCGGAAGACGTGCAGCGCACCTTGACGCACTACACGGCGGTGACGCTGGCCGACGCCATCAAAGCCTACGGCGCGGCGGCGGACGCCGTCTACATCTGCGGAGGCGGGGCCTACAACGGCGTGCTGATGGACGCGCTGGGTGCCGAGCTGGGCAAGCAGGTGCTGGTGGCCTCCACGCAGGCGCTGGGCGTGGCGCCGAACCGCGTCGAGGCCCTGGCCTTCGCCTGGCTGGGCTACCGCTTCAGCGAGCGCCTGGCGGGCAACCTGCCCGCAGTGACGGGCGCCAGCGGTGACCGCGTTTTAGGCGCGCTCTACCCGCGCTGAACCCGCACTGCGGCCGAAAGGGGTCGGACCCCGTACGGGGTCCGACCCCGGCATCCGGGTTGCGGGGTAACACTCAATCGAGCACCCAAATCAACAACGGCGGAGCAACCGAAGTTGTCCGCCGCCGATTCCGCGTAGTGCGGGGTGGAGCTTTATACCGAGAACGAGGAGCCGCAGCCGCAGGTCGAGGTCGCGGTCGGGTTCTTGATGACGAATTGCGCGCCTTCCAGATCGTCCTTGTAGTCGATCTCGGCGCCGACCAGGTACTGGTAGCTCATCGAGTCGATCAACAGCTGGACGCCATTCTTGACCATGGTGGTGTCGTCTTCATTGACGATTTCGTCGAAGGTGAAGCCGTACTGGAAGCCGGAGCAACCGCCACCCTGCACGAAAACACGCAGTTTCAGATCTGGGTTGCCTTCCTCCTCGATCAACTGGGCGACTTTTTCAGCCGCGCTATCGGTGAAGATAATAGGCGATGGGATGACATCAAGCGATTCGGCGACAGCGTTCATTTCAGACTCCTACGTGAAAACATTTGGCCCATTATAGACCCTTGGCGGCATTTATGCTCCGGAGACCGCCAAAAGCGGCTCCGCGCCGGAGCTGTCGTGGTGGGTCAGCCTCCCCAACACCTGCGCGCCGCCGTGCATTTCCAGAACTTTGTAACTGACATCCCCTATGATGCGGGCTTTCGGCTGGATTTCAAGCAAGGCCGCACACTGCACGCCGCCCCGGATCTCGCCGTTGACGACCAGATGGTCGCAGCGCACGTCGCCCTCGATGCGGGCGCTCTCGGCGACCACCACATAGCTTTCATGCCCGGCTTCCCCGACAACATTGCCGACCACATGGCCATCGATCCGCAAGCCGCCGCGAAACAGCACATTGCCGTCGATGCGAGTGGCGGCGCCGATCAGGCTGTCCATGTCGATCATGTGGCTCTCCGGGGTCGGGAATCCCTAATCTACTATCCCCGACCCGCCACGGTTTGATTTACGGCAGCAGCGCGATCTGGGTCAAGCCGGTTGTCTCTTCCAGGCCAAACATCAGGTTCATGCATTGCACGGCCTGGCCAGATGCGCCTTTGACCAGGTTGTCCTGCACCACCAGCACGATCACGGTGTTACCGTTGTCCGGACGGTGCAGCGCCAGGCGCAGCATGTTGGAGCCGCGCGTCGAGCGGGTTTCAGGATGCGAACCGAACGGCATCACGTCGACGAACGGCGAGTCCTTGTACTGCTCTTCGAACAGCGCCTGAAGCTGCTCGTTGCTGACTTCCTTGGTCAGGCGGCCGTACAGGGTCGAGTGCATGCCGCGGATCATCGGCACCAGGTGCGGCGTGAACACCAGGCCGACCTTGTCGGCGGTGAACTTCTGCAACTGCGCCGAGGTTTCCGGCGTGTGGCGATGGCCGGCCACGCCGTAGGCCTTGAAGTTGTCGCTGGACTCCGAGAACAGAGTGCCGATCTCGGCCTTGCGGCCGGCGCCGGAAACGCCCGACTTGCAGTCGGCGATCAGCGCACCCGCGTCGATCAGGCCGGCCTTCAGCAGCGGGTAGTAACCCAGCTGCATGGTGGTCGGGTAGCAGCCCGGATTGGCGACCAGGCGCGCGCCCTTGATAGCGTCGCGGTTCAGTTCGGCCAGGCCGTAGGCGGCCTCTTCCAGCAGGTCCGGGCAGGTGTGGTCGATCTTGTACCATTTTTCAAAGACGGCCTTGTCCTTGATGCGGAAGTCGGCCGCCAGGTCGATCACCTTGACGCCGGCTTTGAGCAGCTCGGGCGCCTGGGCCATGGCCACGCCGTGCGGGGTGGCGAAGAACACCACGTCGCACTTGGTCAGATCAGCCTTGTCCGGCGACGAAAACGCCAGGTTCACGCGGCCGCGCAGCGATGGGAACATGTCCGCCACTGGCAAGCCGTCCTCCTTGCGGGAGGTGATTGCCGTCAGTTCCACATCCGGGTGGACCGCCAACAGTCGCAGCAATTCCACGCCGGTGTATCCGGTGCCGCCGACGATGCCAACTTTGATCATGTTGTTTCCTTGTAGAGAGTATTGCTGACTAAATGAGCGCCAATTTTATCAGGCATGCGCTACCGGCGTATTACGTGAGAAAACCCGTAGCCGAAATGGCAAAAAAGCCGCCCGACACAAGGCCGGCGGCTTTTTTGAGGACGCGCCGCAAGCAGCGCGCCACAGCGTAAAAATTAACGCTTCGAGAATTGCTTTGCGCGACGTGCTTTGCGCAGACCAACTTTTTTACGTTCAACTTCACGTGCATCGCGGGTAACGAAGCCGGCACGTGCCAGATCGCCCTTCAGCGCTGCATCGTAGTCGATCAGGGCGCGGGTGATGCCGTGACGCACAGCACCTGCCTGGCCGGACTCGCCGCCGCCGTGCACGTTGACTTTGATGTCAAAACGCTCGACGTTGCCGGTCAGTTCCAGTGGTTGACGAATAACCATCAGGCCGGTTTCGCGGGAGAAGTACTCAGCCGCTGGCTTGCCGTTAACGATGATTTGGCCAGTGCCAACTTTGATAAACACACGAGCTACTGCACTCTTGCGACGGCCGGTGCCGTAATTGTAGTTACCGATCATGTCAGTTCCTTAGATTTCGAGTGCTTTAGGTTGCTGAGCAGCGTGCGGGTGCGAACCTTCAGCGTACACTTTCAGCTTCTTGATCATTGCGTAGCCCAGTGGGCCTTTTGGCAGCATGCCCTTGACGGCTTTTTCCAGAGCACGGCCTGGGAAACGCTGTTGCATTTTCAGGAAGTTGGTCTCATAGATGCCACCTGGGTAGCCCGAGTGACGGTAGTAGGTCTTCTCGGTTGCTTTGGTGCCGGTCACGCGCAGTTTGCCTGCGTTGATGATGACGATGAAATCGCCGGTATCGACGTGAGGAGTAAATTCTGGCTTGTGTTTGCCGCGCAGTCGGAGTGCCACTTCGCTGGCAACACGTCCGAGGACTTTGTCCGTCGCGTCAATCACGAACCAATCGCGCTGGACTTCATGGCCCTTAGCGGAAAAAGTTTTCATGTTGACTTCCTAAATAATAAAACACGCTCAAATGGTGGTTCCGCCATTGCTTCAGCGGACTCGGCCTTCTTATTTACTTTCCTGAGCGAACGGAAAGCCGACAATTATAAGCGGGGAAGCCCTTCCGAGTCAAGCTGCGATTGGCTCGGCAGCCTGCGCCGGCGCGCCATAGCGGAAAACATTGACGACATTGAAAGTCGTGTCGGGCACATATAGCCGCCCGCCGGCGGCGTGGATGAAGTACGGCATCCACACCCCGCCCGCGTCCGGATACTTCTTGAACACGGAAATGCCGGTTTCATACGTCAGCGTGGTCTCGCCGATGCGGAACACCTTCAGCGCCCGGTTGACCAGGTCGTTGACGATCAACTGGTCGCCGTCGATGCAGACGCTGGCCGGCAGCATGAATTTTTCATAATCGACATCGACATCGTCGCAATAGCCGAGGTAGCCGTAGCTCCACAGGCTGCTGCCCTCGCGGTCGAACACGCGCAGGCAGTTGTTGAACTGGTCGCAGACGAACAGCCGGTCCTGGGCGTCGATCGCGATGTCGCACGGGGTGAAGTCGTCGTCCGAGTGCCAGCGGAAGTTCTTGCGGAACTGCACATAGCCGGTCGGCTGGATCTGCCACATCGAGATACGATTGTTGAGCGAGTCGGCGATATAGATCTCGCCGTGGCTGTTGACGGCGATGCCCTGCGGCGCCTTCAGCGTGCCGTCGCCGCCGATGCCCTCGCGGCCGAACGGCAGGCCGTAGTTGATCAGGTAGCCCGCCGGGCTGAACTGGTACATCGACACCGTGCACATATTGAAATTGGTGACGAAGACGATGGGCGTGCCGGGGCAGATCTGGCCCAGCGGCGGCGTGTGCGGGTAATACACGTCCATCGCCAGGTCGCCGGGCACGAAGAAGCCGCGCATCATGTCCTGCATCTGGTGGTAGGGGTCGGCGTCGGTGTTGAAGGTTTTCAGGCACCAGTTGCCGGAATCGATGTTCAGCGACGCCCGTCCCACCCGCGCCAGCGGATCGATGCCGGTGCTGGTGCGGAACTGGTCGTACCAGTATTGATAGACGCGCGTGGTGGCGCTGGCCCACTGGTCGATCCAGCTGCCGCCGGCGCCCGGCTGCGGCGCGGCGCGCCGTTGCGGGTCGATGCCGATCACCGCCGTCATGCAATTGAACTGCGAGGTGCGGCGCAGCCGGTCCTGGTCGTCGCGGCGGTGGCCTACCGACGCGATCAGCAGCGCGTCCTCCTCGCCCTGCATGCGCGGGATGCGCACCTTGATCACGCTGGAGGCGAACGGCTCGCTGATGAAATACACGTCCGGCTCGCCGTCCGCCGCGCAGATCTGGTACGGGCCGACGAACACCACATCCTCCAGCGCGCCGTAGACGAAGTCGGACAGCGAGTGCACCGGCTCCGGCTTGTGGTTCCACAACGGCAGCAGGCCGTCCACCACGGTTTGCAATTTGCCGTCCAGGTCGTAGACGGCGATGGCGTTCTCGATGTGGCCGGGGATCATCACACGGTCGCCGATCACGCACACCGAGCGCATCACGTTGAACTTGCCGATGCCGGTCGGCTTGCCGTGCTGGTGAAGCAGCACGGTGTCGTGCGGCGCCTGCACCACACCGTCGACGATGGGCCAGTCGGTGCTGATCTTCAGCACTTCGTAATGGCCGGTGTTGGCGAGGTAGAGGTTGCCCTTGGTATCGCTGGCGATGCCTTGCGGCCACAGCAACTGATGCTTGACGCCGGGGCCGCCGATGTAGCGGAACTGCGTGACGAATTCGCCATCCAGTGTGAACTTGACGCAGCGGCTGGCCAGGTCATCCTCGGTATGGAAGAACTCGTCGCAGACGTAGACGTAATCAACACCGTCGCTTTCCCGCACGATGGTGATGCCGTTCGGGTCCGACAGCGGCGCGTAGCTGGCGTCGCCCTCGCCGAAGATGAAGTCCAGCCAGACCTCGTGCTCGTCGTAGGCGAAGGCCACCACGCGGCCGTGGCCCATGTCGGTGCAGTACATGATCTGGTGGGTCGGATGCGGGCAGACGTGGAACGGCATCAGCAGGCGCGGCGCGGCCGGCGTGGCGTCGCCCGGGCCCTCGATCACATGCAGCAAGGTCGACAGGTCGGCCGAGAACACCAGCAGGCGGCTGTTGCCGGTGTCACACACCCACAGCCGGCCGTAACTGTCGGCATGCACGCCGACCGGTGAATTGAGGGTGAAGTCATCGGACAGCGGACCGGTGTGCGTGGTGCCTGGCTCGGTCAGATCGCCATAGGAACAGAGGTATTGGATAGCCTGATTCATCGAAAATCTCCTTGAGATTGCTCAACAAAAGCGCAGGAAATTTTCCAATGGTGCAGCGCAATAGACAAGTGAAAAAACCTCATGCAAGCCACTCCCGGCCGTAGTCCTTTACAATACGTGAACGATTTTTACCGGAGAGAATGATGGAGTGCAAAGTCAGCTGGAATGGCCCGTCGGGCATGAGTTTTTTGGCGCAGACCGGTTCCGGTCACATGGTCAACATGGACGGCGCGCCCGAGGGTGGCGGCCACAACCTGGCGCCGCGCCCGATGGAAATGGTGCTGCTTGGCACCGGCGGCTGCACCGCCTATGACGTGGTGCTGATTCTGAAGAAAGGCCGCGCCGACATTCGCGGCTGCGAATGCACGCTGAAGGCCGACCGCGCCGACACCGACCCGAAAGTCTTCACCAAGATCAACTTCCACTTCACCGTGACCGGCAAGGACTTGAAGCCGGAAGCGGTGGAGCGCGCGATCTCGCTGTCGCACGACAAATACTGCTCGGCCTCGATCATGCTGGCGAAAACCGCCGAAATCACCCACTCGTTCGAGATTATCGACGTCGCATAAAGTTCCCGGTGTCAGTGCCGACATTCGGACAATGTCCGAATGTCGGCACTGACACCGTTTAGATGTAGTAGGCGGTGCTGGTCATGACCTTGCCCATCACCGACATCGCGGCCTGCACCGGCGCCGGCGTCTGCGTGGCGCCGAGCTTTTGCGCGGCGGCGCCGTGCTCGATCTCGTCGATGCGCATCTGGTCGACGATGGCGCGCGACTTGGCGTCCTGCGGCGGCAATTTGTCCAGATGGCTGGCCAGATGCGCCTCGACCTGGCGCTCCGTCTCCACCACGAAACCCAGGCTGCGCGCGTCGCCCAGCACCGCCGCCACCGTGCCCAGCGCATACGCGCCGGCGTAGAACAGGGGATTGAGCACGCTGGTGTGCGAGTTCAGTTCGGCCAGCCGCTGCGCGGTCCACGCCAGATGGTCTTCCTCTTCCCTGCTGGAATGCTCGAACTGGGTGCGGATCGCGTCGGTGCGGGCAAAGCGCGCCTGCGCGTTGTACAAGGCTTGCGCGCACACCTCGCCGACATGGTTGACCCGCATCAGTCCGGCGCTGTGACGGCGCTCGGCATCGTTCAACTCGCCATCGGCCGCGTGCAGCGCCGGCGTCGGTCGCGACGCCGACGCGACGCCGGCGATCACGCGCAGCGCCTTGTCGGCGCCGGAAATAAAACGGTCCAGGGGAGTGTGATGATATGCGGCCATGAGCAACTCGGAGTCGATGGAAAGTCCCCATTATAAAGGACACCCCGGCGACGCCCTTCAGCCCGCGTCGGCCGCCTCGCGCAATTGCCGCTGGCGTTCGATGTAGTCGGCCACCGGGCCGCGCACGTCGATGCCGGAGATGTCCTTCGCCACGCCCAGATTCAGGCCCAGCAGGAACGGGATGTTTTCCACCGGCACCTCGGCGCAATGCTCGGCAAAGGCCTTCAGGAAGCGCTTGGACTCCACCACTGCCACCACCTTCTCGCCGCTCATGTATTGCAGCACGCTGGTGATGCTGTGGCCCTTGCCGATGGTGTGGTAAATAAAGCGGTTGAAATCGCGGTCCAGCTGCTTGAAGTCCAGGGTTTCCTTGGTCATCAATCCCGACAGGTAATACAGGCCCAGCGCCACCCGGAAGAAACCGGTGGACTCGGCGCGGTCCACGCCGCATTGCGTGACCGCCAGTATTTTTTCCTGTAATTGACGATTCATTTTTTCCTTGTGTCTCTTATGTCACTATAGCAAAGAACTATCCACGGCTTCACCCTTGCGTGCCAGAATTTTTGCATGCTATTCTTGAAATCTTTCAACGAAAGGCGGCGCGATGATCGAAGTCCAGGGCCTGGCCAAACGCTTCCGCCTGCCCTCCCGTGGCGGAAAGAATGCGCCGGCGCGCGATCCGCGCCACCACGACGGCTGGTTCCACGCGGTGCGCGACGTCAGTTTCCGCTGCGCGCCGGGCGAGGTGCTGGGCCTGCTCGGCCCCAACGGCGCCGGCAAGACCACCACGCTGCGCCTGCTCTCCACCGCCCTCAAGCCCGACGCCGGCAGCATCCACGCCAACGGCGTCGACCTGCTGGCCGATCCGCTGGTGGCGCGCCAGCAGATCGGCTTCCTGTCCGGCAGCACCGGCCTGTACGGCCGCCTCACGGCGCGTGAAAACATCGAATACTTCGGCCGCCTGCACGGCATGAGCGCATCCTACCTGAAGCGCCGCTGCGACCAGCTGTTCGAGCTGTTGCAGATGCACGAATTCGGCAACAAGCGCGCCGACCAGCTCTCCACCGGCATGCGGCAAAAATGCGCCATCGCCCGCACCGTGGTGCACGAGCCGCACATCGTCATTCTCGACGAACCCACCACCGGCCTGGACGTGATGTCGGCCAAGATCCTGCTCGACTTCATCGCCAGCTACAAGGCGCTGCGCGTGCCGCTGATCTTTTCCACCCACCACCTGCATGAGGTGGAAAAACTGTGCGACCGGGTCTGCATCATCAACCACGGCACGACAGCCTTCCACGGCACGGTCGGCGAGCTGCGCCACCTCGGCGGCAGCGCCGATCTGTACGACGCCTTCGTCGGCGTCATCAACCGGGAAGCCTGAGCCATGTGGACCATCTACCTCAAGGAACTGCTGGAGCTGGCGCGCGACCGCAAGACCTTCTTCTTCACCGTCTTCGTGCCGGTGTTCGCGATGCCGCTGATCTTTGCCGGCTTCGGCTATCTGTCGTCGACCATGTTCAAGAACGCCAGCCAGGCCGAGATGGCCTACTCGATCTTCGGCAAGGAGCACGCGCCGCAGCTGGCCGCGCGCTTCGCCAAGGAAAAAGGCTTCCACGAAGTGGCACTGTCCGGCCCGCAGGACATCAAGTCGGCGATCAGCGCCGACCGCATCAAGTTCGCGCTGGTGATCCCCGCCGGGCTGGACGCCGAACTGGCGGCGCATCGCCAGGGCGTGATCGAGCTGCACTACAACAGCGCGGTGACGGTCGACCTGACCCGCAAGCGCGTAATGTCGGTGATCGGCGGCCAAAACCGCGAGCTGCGCGAGCAGGCGCTGTCGGCGCTCAACATGAACAAGGCCCAGCTGACCTTCGCGCTCGATCCGATCATGCTGGAAGACCACTCCACCGCCGACAAGCGCGAGCAGATGGGCGCCGTCATCGGCGGCATGCTGCCGTACATCCTGCTGATGGTGTGCCTGATGTCGGCAATGTATCCGGCGATCGACACCGGCGCCGGCGAGAAGGAGCGCGGCACGCTGGAGACGCTGCTGCTGGCGCCGGTCTCGCGCACCGCCATCGTGGTCGCCAAGTTCCTGGTGCTGTTTTCCATCGGCCTGACCTCGTCGCTGCTGATGATCCTGAGCATGGGCGCGCTGCTGTTCTTCTTCGGCCCGATGCTGGGCGGCGACATGGTGCAGATGGTGCGCGCCATCGGCCTGCTCGACCTGGCGATGGTGGCGCTGATGCTGGTGCCGACCGCCGCCATCTTCGCCTCGATCCTGCTGTCGATCTCGGTCTACGCCAAGAGCTACAAGGAGGCGGCCGGCCTGATCTCGCCGCTGATCATCGTCACCGTGCTGCCGACGCTGGTCGCGCTGCTGCCCGGGGTCGAACTGAACTGGAAATGGGCGATGGTGCCGTTGACCAATGTTTCCCTGGCGATGAAGGAGCTGGTCAAGGGGACCATGGACTACCGCATGTTTTCCGTGATCCTGCTGTCGACCACGCTGACGGCCTGCGCGCTGCTGGCCCTGTGCCGCTGGTGGTTCAACCGCGAGCAGGTTTTGTTCAGGAATTGATCAAGTTGTCTATTCAACCACCCTGCCGACGCCCCGGCCTGTTCCGCCGATTCCGCACTCTGGCGCCCGGTTTGCGCCGACTATCGCAATGGCGCCCCAGCCATAGGGCAAATTCAATACAATGCCATCATATGAAAAGTGTATGGCCGTGTAGAAATGCCGGCCATGCACCGGCAGACCTTCAGGAGTTCGCATGGAATTAAGCATCAGCAACTTGTCCAAAACCTACGGCAATGGCGTCGTGGCGCTGGACAACATTTCGCTCACCATCCCGGCCGGGATGTTCGGCTTGCTCGGCCCCAACGGCGCCGGCAAATCGACGCTGATGCGCACGCTGGCGACCCTGCAGGAATGCGATTCCGGCTCGGTGTTCTTCGGCGACCTCGACGTGCTGGATGAAAAGGACGAACTGCGCCGCCTGCTGGGCTACCTGCCGCAGGATTTCGGCGTCTACCCGAAAGTGACCGCCTACGAATTGCTGGACCACTTCGCCGTGCTCAAGGGCTTGAGCAACCGCCACCGCCGCCGCGAGGTGGTCGACGGCCTGCTGCAGCAAACCAATCTGTTCGACGTGCGCCACCAGCGCCTGGGCGGCTTTTCCGGCGGCATGCGCCAGCGCTTCGGCATCGCGCAGGCGCTGCTGGGCGACCCGAAGCTGATCATCGTCGACGAGCCGACCGCCGGCCTCGACCCGCAGGAGCGGGTGCGCTTCCACAACCTGCTGTCGGACATCGGCGAAGACAAGACCGTGATCCTGTCGACCCACATCGTCAGCGACGTCGCCGACCTGTGCGCCAACATGGCGATCATCAACAAGGGCCACCTGCTGCTGTGCGGCCCGACCCAGGAACTGATCCACGACGTCAGCGACAAGATCTGGGCCCGCTTCATCGACAAGCGCGACCTGCCATCGTTCCAGCTGCGCCATCCGGTGATCTCGTCGCGGCTGCTGTCGGGCCGCACCCTGATCCACGTCTACAGCGAGACCGACCCCGGCGACGGCTTCGAGGAAGCCATCGGCGACCTGGAGGATGTCTACTTCGCCACCATCGCCGGCCGCCATCGCGCCGCGGCCACCTGCGATTAAGGCCGCGCCATGTTAGCCATCGCCCTCTTCGAAGCGCGCCAGCGCCTCAAGCTGCTGTCGACCTGGGTCTACTTCGCCGGCTTCCTGGCGCTGTCCATGCTGTGGATGATGGCCGCCGGCGGCTTCTTCAAGGAAGCTGCCGTCACCTTCGGCAACCAGTACATCGACTCGCCGCGCTCGCTGATGTTCACCACCAGCTTCCTCGGCTCGGTCGGCGTGATCGTCATGGCCGCGATGATGGGCCGCTCGATCCAGCAGGACTTCGAGTACGACATGCAGCACTTCTTCTTTTCCGCGCCGATCAAAAAACATGAATACATGTTCGGCCGCTTCCTCGGCGCCTACCTGACGCTGGCGGTGATCTTCACCAGCATCCTGCTGGGCGCCTGGCTGGGCGGCTTCGTGCCCGGCGTCGATCCGGAGCGGCTCGGCCACCCGGACGCGATCGCCTACGTCATGCCCTACCTGACGGTGATCCTGCCCAACATCTTTATCTTCGGCGCGGTGTTCTTCATCCTCGCCGCGCTGACGCGGCGCATGCTGCCGGTCTACATCTCCAGCGTGGTGATGCTGATCGGCTACATCGTCGCCCCCGGCCTGGCGCGCGACCTCGACTACAAAACGCTGGCCGCGCTGATCGATCCGTTCGGCACGACCGCCGTCATCCGCCTGACCGAGTACTGGCCCATCATCGAGCGCAACAGCCGCATGGTGTGGCTGGAGGACGTCTACCTGCTCAACCGCGTGCTGTGGAGCTCGTTCGCGCTGGCGGGCCTGCTGCTGGGCTACTGGCGCTTCCACTTCATCGCCACCATCGACAGCGGCGCGAGCGGGGCCGGCACCAGCCGCGGCGAAGGCGAAATCCCGCTGCACCTGTCCGCCACCTCGACCAGCACGCAGGAGGCGCCGGACTTCCAGGCGCGCAGCCTGGGCTGGCTGCTGCTGAAGATGAGCTGGCTGAACCTGCGCGAAACCACCAAGAACATTTACTTCCTGGTGATCGTGCTGGCCGGCGTGTTGATGATGTTCGCCAGCGCGCTCGACATGGGCTCGATGTTCGGCACCACCACCTACCCGGTCACCTACCTGGTGCTGGAATCGGTGTCGGAGACGTTCGCCCTGTTCATGATGGTCATCACCACCTTCTACGCCGGCGAGCTGGTGTGGCGCGAGCGCGAGGCGCGCATGGCGCAGATGCTCGACGCGCTGCCGATCCCGAGCTGGCTGCCGCTGCTGGCCAAGCTGTTGGCGCTGATCGGGCTGCAGGCGCTGCTGATGGCGGTGGTGATGCTGTGCGGCATGGCGATCCAGATCGTCAAGGGCTACTTCATGCTGGAGCCGGGGCTGTACGCCTACCACCTGTTCCTGCTGCAGCTGCCGGGCTACGCGCTGGTGGCGGTGCTGGCGATCGCGCTGCAGGTGCTGATCAACCAGCGCTACATCGCCTACTTCGCGATGATCGTCTACTACATCATCAGCGTCACGGCAGGCACGGTCGGGCTGGATAACCCGATGCTCATCTACGGCAACATGCCGAGCTTCATCTACTCGGCGATGAACGGCTACGGCCACCACATCGCCCGCGAGCGCTGGTTCGAAGCCTACTGGGGCGGCATTGCGCTGCTGCTGGTGGTGGCCTCGCTGCTGTTCTGGTCGCGCGGCACCAACGACGGCTGGCGCCAGCGCCTGCAACTGGCGCGCCACGCGCTGACCATGCCGGTGCTGGGCAGCATCGCGGCCGGCCTGCTGATCTTCGCCACCGCCGGCGGCGTGCTGTTCTACAACACCCACATCGCCGCGCCGTACAAATCGGCCTATCGCAAGGACGCCGAGAAGGCCGACTACGAGCGCAAGTACAAGCAATACTCCGCCATCCCGCAGCCGCGCATCACCGACGTCAAGCTGGACGTGGCGATCATGCCGGACACGCGCAGCCTGCTGGTCAAGGGCCGCTACGTGCTGCAGAACAAAACCGCGCAGCCGCTCAGCGACATCATCGTCGATCAGGACAACACCGTGACGCGCTATGCGGTGCGCTTTAGCCAGGAAGTGCGCAACGGCCTGCAAGATAGCGTGCTGGGCTTCTACAGCTACAAGCTGACCAAGCCGCTGGCGCCGGGCGCGCAGCTGGCGATGGAGTTCGAGGTCAGCTACGTGCCGAAAGGTATACTTGGCATGGGCCAGGACACGCCGGTGATCGCCAACGGCACCTTCTTCAACAACGGCATCATGCCGCACATCGGCTACCAGCAGTCGCTGGAACTGAGCGACGCGCGCGACCGCAAGAAGCACGACCTGCCGCCGCGCGAACGCATGCTGCCGCGCGACGATCCGGGCGGGCTGGCCAACAACTTCGCCAGCAGCGACGCCGACTGGATCGCCTTCGACGCCACCGTCAGCACCAGCGCCGACCAGACCGCGATCGCGCCGGGCACGCTGGTCAAGGACTGGGTCAGCAAGGGCCGGCGCTACTTCCACTACAAGATGGAGCAGCCGATCCTGAACTTCTACGCCTTCCAGTCGGCGCACTACCTGGTCAAGCGCGACTGGTGGCAGGACGTCGGCATCGAGCTCTACTACCATCCCGGCCACGAATACAACCTCGACCGCATGGGCAAGGGCATCAAGGACTCGCTGGACTACTACACCCGCAACTTCGGCCCCTACCAGCACAAGCTGGTACGCATCGTCGAGTTCCCGCGCTACGCCGCGTTCGCGCAATCGTATCCGAACACGATCCCGTATTCGGAATCGGTGGGCTTCATCGCCAAGGTCAACGACAAGAATGCCAAGGATCTCGACTACCCGTTCTACATCACCGCGCACGAAGTGGCGCACCAGTGGTGGGGGCATCAGCTGGTGGGCGGCAACACGCGCGGCGGCAGCGTGCTGAGCGAGACGCTGGCCGAGTATTCGGCGTTGATGGTGATGAAGAAGAGTTTCGGTCCCAACAAGATGCGGCGCTTCCTGCACTACGACCTGGACCAGTACCTGATGGGCCGCGCGCTGGAACGCAAGAAGGAACTGCCGCTGGCCGAGAATGAAAACCAGAACTACATCCAGTACCGCAAGGGCAGCCTGGCGATGTACCAGTTGCAGGACATCGTGGGCGAGGCCCAGGTTAACGGCGCGCTGAAGGACTTGCTGGCGCGGCACGGCCGCGGCAGCGGGCCATATCCGAGCGTCAATGTGCTGGTGGACGCCCTGCGCAAGATCACGCCGGCCGACCAGGCCTACCTGATCGACGACCTGTTCAACCACATCGTGCTGTATGAAAACCACGCGGTGTCGGCGACGGCGCGCAAGCTCAGCGACGGCAAGTATGAAGTATCGTTCATGGTCAGCGCGGCCAAGGTGCGCGCCGACGACCAGGGGCAGGAGCAGGACGCCGCGCTCAAGGACTGGATCGACATCGGCGTCGACGACAAGGACGGCAACAGCCTGCTGCGCGAGCGCAAGCTGATCGACCGCAAGGAGAACCGCTACACGGTGATCGTCGGCGGCCGGCCGGCGCGCGCCGGCATCGACCCCGACAACAAGCTGATCGACCGCAAGCCCGACGACAACATGGTCAACATCGAGCTGCAGGCGCAATAATCCGGGGTCAGTTCCAAAAACTGGACACGAGCTCTACAGTAGCCACGCTACTGTAGAGCTCGTGTCCAGTTTTTGGAACTGACCCCGGAGTTTAGACGCCGAGGCGCAGGCGCGGTACGGCTGCGCTGGCGCGCGCGGCCGGCGTGTGGCGCAGCGCCGGTTCCGCCGCCAGCTTGAACACCGCCACCACCTGCGTCAGCGCGTCAGCCTGATCGTGCAGCGAGGCGGCGGCCGCAGCGGCTTCCTCCACCAGCGCGGCGTTCTGCTGCGTGACCTGGTCCATCTGACCGATCGCCTGGTTGACCTGCTCGATGCCGGAACTCTGCTCCAGACTGGCCGAGGTGATCTCGCCCATGATGTCGGTCACGCGCTGGATGCTGTCCACCACTTCGCTCATCGTCATGCCCGCCTGCGTCACCAGCGCGCTGCCGGCGTCGACCTTTTGCAGCGAGTCGTCGATCAGCGTCTTGATCTCCTTGGCCGCCGTGGCGCTACGTTGCGCCAGGCTGCGCACCTCGGTCGCGACCACCGCGAAACCACGGCCCTGCTCGCCCGCGCGCGCCGCTTCAACCGCCGCGTTCAAGGCCAGGATGTTGGTCTGGAACGCGATGCCGTCGATCACCGAAATGATGTCGACAATCTTGCGCGCCGAGCTGTTGATCGCGTCCATCGTGTCCACCACTTCCGACACCACGCCGCCGCCGCGCTTGGCCACTTCCGAGGCGGTCACCGCCAGCTGGTTGGCCTGGCGCGCGTTGTCGGCGTTCTGCTTCACGGTCGAGGTCAACTCTTCCATCGACGACGCGGTTTCTTCCAGGCTCGACGCCTGCTCCTCGGTGCGGCCCGACAGGTCCCGGTTGCCGGCGGCGATCTGGCTCGATGCGCTGGAGATGCCTTCGGTGCCGTTGCGCACTTCGGTCACGATGCCGATCAGGCCATCGTTCATTTTTTGCAAAGCCTCCAGCAGGCGGCCGGTCTCGTCCTTGGTAGTCACTTCGAAATGCGACGTCAAGTCCCTGTTGGCGACGGCCACGGCGATATCCACCGCCTGTCCCAGCGGCACGGTGATGCCGCGCGTCAGGCGCCAGGCGCAAAGGACGCCCAGCGCCAGCACCGCCAGCCCGAACAGGATCATGAACTGGCGACTGTTCTTGTAGACTTCTTCAATCGCGACCGCATTGGAGTCGATGCGCTTGCGCTGCAATTCCAGCAGGCTGCTCAACGAACCAAGGTAGGCCTTGCCGTCCGGGATGAAGTTATTGGTCAGCAGCGCCTGCGCCTCTTCCAGCTGGCCTTCTTTTTTCAGCGCCACGATGCCGTCGCGCGAGGCGATGTAACGTTTGCGGTTCGCTACCATTTGCTTGAACAGCGCCTTTTCCTCGTCGCTTTCCAGCAGCGGCTCGACCTTTTTCTGCAAGCTGTTCACTTCGGCGGTGGACGCTGCGGTGTCTTCCGCAAAGAACGGCCCCAGCGACGGATCCGAGCTCTTCGAGATGGCCGAGGTGCGGCGCACGCTGGTGTGAATCAGGCGATACCAGTCGCTGATCATGCGCTCTTTCGCCAGCGGCTGCTGCATCATGTCGCGGGTGGCTTCCGCCACGGTCTGCAGATGGCCGATGCCGATCACGGTCATTAACATCATCAACGCCAATACCAAGCCGAAGCCCGCGGCAAGGCGCGTGCCGATTTTCATATTTTTCATGATAGAGATTGCCTGCGAAGGCAATGTTGGAAACTTACTATTGAATGCTGCTGAGCGGGACGGAAGAACGAAGTTGCCCCAAAGAATCAACAGTTTATCACAGCAATTAATTTACTGCTGGCGAGGGACTAGGCCGTGACTTGCAGCGTCCCGACCAGCCCTGCGTTGACCGAAGTTTCAATCAGCGTGCCCGCCAACTCGGGATTGGTCTTGAGCAGCTCGGCCCAGTTGGCTGGCCGCCTCGGACGCCAGCGCGCCCGCCGCCGCAGGCGATACCCTGGGCACGTACGGCTGATAGGCCGCGTTGGAGCCGACGGTATTGAGCGTGACGGTCATGATGCTTTCAATATAGGTGCCCACGCCGGCATAAGCAAGCGCGTCTCGCGCTCCAGCGCCGCCGCCAGCTCGTGCTGCCAGGCGCCGGCGCGGACGCGGTTCCACACCAGCGTCACCTGCTCGACGCATTCGAAGGCGCAATCGGTGACGTGGATGCGGCGCAGTTCCGCATCGGCCAGCGCGAAGTCCGGCAAGTAGGCCAGCGCGGCGCCGGACTTGACCAGCGTCAGCAGCAGTTGCAGGTCGTCGGTCCAGTAGCGGATCTTGCGCGGCAGCTGGTCATCGCGCCAGCCGTCGGAGCGCGCACCGCGCCGCACGCCGCAGAACATCGAGCGCGATGGACAGGCGAAGTCGTGCGCCAGCACCTCGGCCGTGTTGGCCCGCAGCGTGGGCGCGGACGACGCCGCCAGCGGATGGCGCGCGCCGGCCATCAGGTGCAGCGTCACGCTGCCCAGCGGCGTCGCCTGCCACTCATCGGACCAGTGCTCGCCGCGCCCGCCGACCACGTCGCCGGTGACGATGGCGGCGTTGATGTCGCCGCGCGCCAGCGCCGCCAGCGCCTCGTCGTCGAACATCGCCTGCATGCGCAGGCTGCCATCCTGATAGGCGCCCAGCGCGCGCGACAACATCTGCCCGTGCCGCCACAGCAGCACCGCCGGCCCGCCGACGCGGCTGTCGATCGCGGCGCGCTCGCCCATCAGGTCGACCCTGGCCTGGTCGGCCAGCGCCAGCAGATCCTGCGCGCGGCCCAGCAGCAGGCGGCCGCTGTCGTTCAACGCCAGCTGCTTGCCGCTGCGGTCGAACAGCGCCTTGCCCAGGCTCTCCTCCAGCCGCCGCACCGCCTTGGAGACGGCCGACGGCGTCAAATGCATCTCCAGCGCGGCCGCCCCCAGCGAGGGCCGGCGCGCGGCGCTGACGAAGATGCGCAGATCGCTGAGGTTCATGATGTCCTGACGGGATACGAAACGTGAATTTAAGTTGCTTTACCGGATACGGTGCATCATACCATCGCAGCATGTCTACCCTCACCCAACAACAATGGATCTACCGCCGCCAGCCGGCCGGCCAGATCACCGCCGCTCACTACGAGCTGGCTGAACAACAACTCGACACCACGCTGGGCGACGGCGAAGTGCTGATCGCGGCACGCTGGTTCAGCGTCGACCCGTACATGCGCATCGGCCAGTCGAGCAAGCCGACCTACGACGCCGAGCCGCATCCGCTCGATACCGTGCAGCAGGGCGCGGTGGTGGCGCAGGTGCTGGCCTCCAACGCGGCAGGCTTCGCCAGCGGCGACTGGGTGCAGAGCTACACCGGCTGGCAGACCCATGCGCGCGTCCACGCAAGCGGCCTCAAACGCATCGATCCGGCGCTGGCGCCGGTCACCACCGCGCTGGGCGTGCTCGGCATGCCGGGCCGCACCGCCTGGTTCGGCCTGACCGAATCGGGCAAGCCGCACGCCGGCGACGTGGTGGTGGTGTCCGGCGCGGCCGGCGCGGTCGGCTCGCTGGTGGTGCAGTTCGCCAAGCGCCACGGCGCGCGCGTGCTGGGCATCGCCGGCGGCCAGGCCAAGTGCGACTGGCTGCGCGACACGCTCGGCGCCGACTGGGCCATCGACTACAAGGCCTTCGACAATGCCGATGCGCTCGGCGCCGAAATCCGGCGCCTGGCCGGCGGCGTCGACGTCTACTTCGACAACGTCGGCGGCATGGTCACCGATGCGGTGATCCCGCTGATCAACCGCCGCGCCCGCATCGTCATTTGCGGCCAGATCAGCCAGTACAGCGGCGGCCTGGAGACGCCGGAACTGGGCCCGCGCCTGCTGCACCACATGCTGTACCAGCGCGCCACCATCCAGGGCATGCTGGCGCGCGACTACCTGCACCGCATGGACGAGATGATCCGCATCGTCGCGCCGTGGGTCAAGGCGGGCGAGATCGTGTTCGAGGAAACCGTGATCGACGGCTTCGCGCAATTGCCGTCGGCGCTGAACTCGCTGTTCACCGGCGAGCATCGCGGCAAGCTGCTGGTCAAGGCCTGAAGCCATGGTCCCCGCGATCTATGAAGGCCTGTGGCGGCGCAGCGGCATCTGGCGCAGCAACGGCAGCAGCGACCTGACCACGCAGGTATGGTGGTTCCAGGCGGCGCGCTACCACATCGACCTGCGCATTCCCGTCGACGGCGTCGGCATCAACGGCTTCGCCGGCGTCACCGTTGTCGATGGCGAACGCTGCGAATGGCGTCCGTCCATCGCCTATCCGTCCATCAGCGCCGAACTCGACGCCGGCTGGATGCGCTTCGACGACGCCGACCACCTCCACGAAACCGGCCTCGACCACAGCTACGAAGAGGACTGGTACCGCGAGCCCACCGGCACTATGCACGGCTTCCGGCTGCAAGACCCGCACGGCGACGCCCTCGCCTACCTGCTCATCAGCGAGCAGTGGATGGCCTGGGCCTGCGGCCGTCCGGGCGAGCCGTGCGAGATCACCGTCTACCGGCACGGCCCGCAATGGCAAGCCGTCGCCTCCAGCCAGCCCGGCCGCGCGCCGGCCGCGGTCACGCTGCCGCTGGCGCAGGCGCTGCAATGGCAGCCCGGCGCCCTGGTCGACATCCCGATGACGCCAGGCCAGGCCTGGCGCGCCTGACCTCTCCCCTTCCAACCGGTTTGAGCAAACGCAAACCGGTGAGTTCGCACGGGTGTAACGTAACTCGTACCGCCTGTCTTTGACGGCACGCAGAGTTTCTTCCGGTAACGCCCCGCCAACTTGCGCAGTTTCAACCTGCTTGGAAGGTTGCCATGAGCATTTTTCTCGATCAAAATCCCGGCCTCTCGGCCGAGGCATTCAGCGATTGCCTGCGGATCTCCATTTCGGACGGCAACCTGGGCGACCTGCCCGTCGCCGGCGACGACACCGTGCTGCAACTGACCTACGACGGCGCACGACCGGCGACGCCGACCGCCGCGCGCTTGCACGACATGTGCAACAACAACTTCGGCGCCCCCATCGTGATCCAGGACACCATCATCACCGCGCTGAGCGGCGGCGTTGATCCGAACTCGGGCTTCGACATCACCGGCAACGGCATCACCTACATCGACAGCAACGTCACGCCGACGGTGATCCGCGTCGTCTACGACATCAACAACTGCAACGGCGCCGGCATCTTCGTGTTCGACACCGACGGCAACCAGATCAGCCTGGCGCGCCCGCCGCTGTTGTACCACGAGCTCTCGCACGCCTTCCGCGGCGCCACCGATACCCAACTCCCCAACGACGAGCCGCCGGCCGAAACCGACGAAAACGTCATGCGCACCGAGATGGGTTACTGCCTGCGCGACGTCAACAACCACGGCGGGGGCTGCGGCCACGGCGACGACTGCGCCGGCCCGCCCACGCCGGACGACGGCGGCTGCTTCATCGTCTCGGCCACCACCGGTTCGCCACGTTCGGCCGAGGTCGAGCGCCTGCGCGGCCTGCGCGACCGCGTCGCGGCCCGCTCCGCGCTCGGCGCCCAGCTGATCGACCAGATCTACGCCGACTACTACCGCTTCAGCCCCGCCATCGCGGCCGAGCTCGACCAGTCCGCCGCGCCGCGCGAGGTGACGCTGCGGCTGGTGGTGCGGCCCCTGCTGGCCTGGTACGCGCTGGCCGGCGCGCTCGCCTTCGAGCATACCGATAAGGCGGCGTTGCGCCGCGCGAGCGCCGAACTGTCCAGCGCCTGTCCGCGCCTGCTGAGCCGCGCAGCGATTGCCGGCGTGCTGGAATCGCTGCTGGCCGGACAGCCGATTCCGTCCGGCGCACCGCGCATGCTGCGCCAGTTCGCGCCGCAGATCGAGGCGGCGGCGCGACTGCCGTTCGCGCGCTGGGCGATCCTCGACGCGCTGGCGTTGGCGTGGAGTCCGGCCAGCCACCGCAAGCCGGCCGCCGCAGTCGGCCAATGGCTGGCGTCGGCGCCGCTCGACCGCCTGCCGGCGTCGCGGGGCATGCAGTTCGAAGCGCAGCTCGGCGCCCTGGCGCGCTTCTTCGATTTCGATCCGGCGGCGCGGCTGCAACTCGGCGTACGGCTGGCGCGGGCGCGCCCGGACGCCGCCGCCGCGCTGGCCGATCACGGTTTCGTTTCAAGAGGAGACATGTAATGGCCACCCCTACCCTCAAACTCAACGGCGTGTCGATCCAGCGCGCCGCTGCGGCCGCCGCCCCGTCGGACAAGGCGACTGCGGCCCCGCCGCCGCTGCAACTGTCGCTGGCGGTCGAAAACCCCGGCAGCCAGCCGCTGCACGTCTGGGCCAGCTGGCGCGCCTACGAGTACGACGCCGCCACCCACGTGCTGACCGTCTACCTGACCGACCACACGCCGACGCCGCCGGGCATCACGCTGATCTCAAAGCACCCGCGCACGCCGGCCCAGGTGACCGTGACGCCGAAAGGCAAGCTCAACATCAAGGTGGCGATTCCGTCCACCATCCGCCGCCGCACCACCGGCCCCGGCCTGGGCCTGCATTTCGTCGAGGAGCCCATCGGCCAGGTCGACCGCGTCGAATTTCACGTCCAGTTCGGCACCGAGGCGCTGGCCACGATACCGCACGAAACGCCGGATCAGCACCGCTCCCGCATGCTTGCCCAAGGCGACGTCGTGCGGGCCACCATCCCCACCACCGCACAGAAGGAGTAGCAGACCATGGCTTCGATCAACGACGTATTCTCAGAACTGCAAGCCGTGAACGGCAACCTGGGGCTGATACACGCGGACGGCATCGCCCAGACCAACGCGACCAACACGGTCAACAACAGCGTCAACACGCTGGACGGCGACGTCAAGGCCGGCTTCGCGGCCACCGTCAACGCGCTGCACGTGATCGCCACCATCGACATCGAAGCGGTCAAGCTGCTCTACCACCTGACGCAGCAGGGCGACGCGATGATCTGCGCGCTGGAGCACATCTCGAAGAACACCTGCGGTATCCTGACGCAGGCGACCATCCAGACCCGCCTGCAAACGTCGATGGCCGAAAGCCTGCAGGTGATCAGCGAGATCGCCAAGCTCGCCAACCCGGGCGCCGCGCTCGAACTGGAGCGCCTGGCCAAACTGCAGGCCGATATCCAGCGCTGCTGCCCGGTGCCGGTGCCGCCGCCGGCCTGCAATTACGAGCCCTGCCCGGCGCCCAAACCGGCGGACAAACCCGAGCTGCCCCGCTTCGATCCGCAGCAACCGCCGCGCTGATGCGGCGCCAGCCCCCCGGCGCGCGGGCGGACTCCCTCACCGGCTGCCTGGAACAGCGCGCTGCGCGCGCGCCGGACGAATTGCTGTTCCGCTTCCTGCGCGGCGACGGCGAGGAGACCGAGCGCTACAGCTGCCGCGAATTCCTCGGCCGCTCGCGCGCGCTGGCCGCCGGCTTGCATCGCGCGCTCGGCGCCGCGCGCGGCGAGCGCGTGCTGCTGGCCTATCCTCCCGGCCTGGACATGGTGCTGGCCTTCTTCGCCTGCGCGCGGCTGGGAGTGATCGCGGTGCCGGTCATGCAGCCGGGTCCGGGCAACTTCGCCAGCGCGATGCACAAGCTCGACGCGATCGCGGCCGACTGCGGCGCCTGCGCGGTGCTCGCCAACGGCGCGCTGCACGCCTTCGTCGCCGCGCGCGCATGGCCGGTGCCGCAACCGCGCTGGATCGCCACCGATGAGTTGACGGGCGACGCCGGCGACGCGCCCGACGAACCGCACCCCATCCTGTTCCTGCAATACACCTCCGGCTCGACCGGCGATCCGCGCGGCGCGATGGTCACGCATGCCAACGTCATCGCCAACGCCCGCGCCACCATCGACCATGTGCCGGTCGGTGTGTCGTGGCTGCCGCAGTATCACGATATGGGCCTGATCGGCTACTACCTGTTCCCGGTGGTGTGCGGCGGCGCCACGCACGGCATGGCGCCGGCGGATTTCCTGCGGCGTCCCGCGCTGTGGCTGCAGACCATCAGCCTGGTGCGCGCCACCTACGCATCGGCGCCCAACTTCGCGTTCGACTACTGCCTGCGCGAAGGCAAGATCAGCGACGAAGAATTGCGCGGCGTCGACCTCTCCTCGCTGCGGGTGCTGATGAACGCCGCCGAACCGGCGCGCCCCGCCACCCGCGCCCGCTTTATCGAACGTTTCACGCGATACGGCCTTGCCCCCGACGCCTGCGTGGTCGCCTACGGGCTGGCCGAGAACACGCTAGCCGCCACGCACCACGGCCGGCGCGCGCTGGCGCTCGACCAGTCCAGCTTCCAGCGCAGCCTGGTTCGCCTGGCAGCCGACGGCGACCAAGCCCCCGCGCTGGTGGCCAGCTGCGGCAAGCCGGTGCCCGGGGTCGCGCTGCGCATCGTCGACGCGGCGGCGGGCCGCACGCTCGGCGAGGACGCGATCGGCGAGATCTGGCTGGGCGGCGACAGCGTGGTCGGCGCTTACTGGGGACGCGAAGCGCTCAGCGCCGAGGTGTTCGGCAACCGGTTGGCCGGCGAAGCGATCACCTGGCTGCGCACTGGCGACCTCGGCTTCATGCATGACGGCGAGCTCTACGTCTGCGGGCGCAGCAAAGACCTGCTCATCGTGCGCGGCGTCAATCACCATCCGCAGGACCTGGAAGCCGCCGTGGAAGCAGCCTGCCCCGAGGTGCGCGTCGGCGGTGTCGCCGCCTTCCACGGACGCGACGACACGTTGGTGATCGTGGTCGAAGCGCGCCGCGCGGCGCTGCCCGACGCCGGCATGATCGCGCGCATCCTGCACACCCGCTGCCAGGCCGCGCCCGACGCCATCGTACTGGTGGCGCCAGGCGCGATCGCCCGCACCACGTCCGGCAAACCGGCGCGCAGCCTGACCCGCGAACGCTTCCTGACAGGGACGATGATGGTGTTTGCCGTCCGCCACCCGCCGCCATGCGCCAGCCTGCGCGAGCGCCTCGCTGAACTTGCGGCAAGCAGCGGCGCAAGCGACGACGCCAGCCTCGCCGACATCGGCCTTGATTCGCTGATGCTGACCGACCTGGCGCTGGACCTCGAACGCATCCTCCACCGCCACGGCGGCGCGACGCTGGCCGACACGGTCGATCTGTCACTGCTGCAATGCATGACGGTAGCGCAATTCGCCCACCTGCTGCACCAGCTCGATGAAGGCACGCCGGCCGAAACCATCGCCGCCGAACTGCGCGTCCTGCGCGGCGGCTTCGACGCGGACATCAACCAGCGCATGCGTGCCGACGCCCAGTTGCACGCGACCGACCTGGGCGCCGCCGCGCTGTCGGCAACCCCGTTGTCCGATGTCCTGCTGACCGGCGCGACCGGCTTCTTCGGCCCGTTCCTGCTGACCAGCCTCCTGCGCGCTACGCCGCACACCTATCACCTGCTGGTGCGCGCTACCGACGAACGACATGCGCTGCGGCGCGTGCGCGAAGCGCTGCAAAGCGCCGGCCTGCTCTCGCCCGCGCTTGAAGCATCGCTGGCGACGCGGGTACAAGTGGTCCGCGGCGACATCGCCCAACCCAATCTCGGCCTGGCGCCTGACCAATGGGAGCGGCTGACGCAGCTGACCGGCGCAGTGATCCACAACGCCGCAGCCGTCAACTACGTCGCCAACTACGCCACGCTCCGCCCGCACAACGTCGAAGGCACGCGCACGCTGCTGCGTTTTGCCAGCAGCGCGCGGCGCAAGCAATTCCACCTGATTTCCAGCACCTTCATCTTCGGCTGGACCACGCACGCCACACTCTTCGAAAGCGACAACAACGACGAAATGGCCAACCTCGATTTCGGCTACGCCCAAACCAAGTGGGTCGCCGAGCAGCTGGTGCGAGCGGCCCAGGCGCGCGGCCTCGACGCCCGCATCTACCGGCCATCGCTGGTCTCCACCTCGACCGCCGGCGCCGGCGACCGCGACGACGTGGCGGTGCGGCTGCTGGCCTTCATGATCAACCACCGTATCGCCGTCGACGCCGCCAACCAGCTCAGCATCCTCGCGGCCGACGTCGCGGCCGACAACATTGCCGCCATCGTCGCCAGCGGCGAGCCAAGCGAACAAGCGCTGCACGTCACCGTCGACGACTACTACAACATGACCGACCTGACGCGCCTGCTCACGCGCGAGCACGGCTACCGCTTCACCTACTACGACATCCCCGGCTTCATCGCCGAGATGAACCGCCGCTGCACGCGCGCCGATCCGCTGTTCCCACTGCTGGACTTCTTCAACCGCTCGGCGGCGAAGATCGCGGCGATGCAACTGAAGCGCTACCGCAACGAGCATTACCACGAAGCCCGCACCCGCGCCGGCGCCGCCCGCGACGACCCGACGCTGTCCGACACCGTCTCCTTCCTGGTCGCCTACCTGCGCGCAGAAGGCCTGATCGGCGCGCCGCAGTAAGGGCTGATACACGAGGAGGAAGGTATGAGACGCTGGAATTTACTGCTGCTTGCAATCTCCTGTGCTGGACCTGCCGCTTATGGAGAAGATGTATGGCGTGCAGACGACCTGCGTCCAGTCGCATCAATATCGAAAAAGATCCAGCGCAGCTGGAATAATGCATCGTTTGTTGCGATAGGGCGGTTCGTCGAAATACAGCCTGGTCATCTCTTGCAACCAATCGACGATGACAAAGGCGCGCTCGAGTTCAAGTTTCAAGTCGAGCGACGACTAGACCAAGGCAAGCCTATTGACGCAGCGGTCAGGCTGAAATTGATCGTGTATCGCCCACTGCCCAATCATGGCCCTCATGCAAATAAAACTGCGCTTGCAATGAGTCGCAATGCGGAGCGTTCTGTGAGCGGCGATACGGTCAACTTTCATCAATATCTAAAAATGCTGACGAAGGCGCGCATTCCTTTGCTATCCGCTCCCAATTATCTACAAGATTTCTTCCTCGTACCGATAGCCGTTGGAAGTCTGGATGCACCTTATCGTGTGACAGACGTAGTCGTACAAACTCGAAAGAAATACGTCATTTTTGTCATGCGTGACATCGCTCATGCGAAAGCGCCGACTTTGTTTGCAAGTGACATCGATATCTACGATGCAGATGAGCCAACAGTTCGAAAAGCTCTGGCGCGCAGACTATCGCATTGACATAAAAAAACGGGACCACCAGGGTCCCGTTCTTGTCGGTGCCGCGAAGGGTTACTCCGCAGTGACGGCAGCCTTCTTCGTCGCGGCTTTCTTGGCCGGCGCTTTCTTGGCTGCGGCCTTCTTCACCGGCGCGGCTTTCGCTGCTGCGGCTTTCTTAACCGGCGCTTTCTTGGCTGGCGCCGCTTCCTCGGCTGCGCCGTCTTCCGCTACCGCCGCCGCTTTGCCTTTGGCCGGAGCCTTGGCTTTGCGTTCCTCGAACTCGAAGCTGATCTTGCCGTCCTTGCCCTTGGTCAGGAAGGCCTTGAACGGACGACGCGTACGCTGTGAGACAAAGCCCGGCAGCAGATCGGTCTTGCCTTCGTTGAGCAGCTTGGCCATCTGCTCAGGCAGAATCTCCTGCTGCAGAATGATGCGGCCGCTGCGGAAATCGCACGTCTTCGGCTTGGCGACACTGTTTTCGCAAACATAGGCCAGGCCCATTTCGTACACGCCACCGGCGCACTTAGGGCAAGGCCCCAGCGCCGTCTGGCCGGTGAAATCGACCGGTTCCGCATCTTCCGAATCATCGTTCTGGCCGAAGTCGAACTCCAGCTTGAAGTTCTTGATCTCTTCATCGCGCACGATGCGCAGGATGGCCGCGAACGGACGTCCCATCTTCGAGCGGAAACCTTGCAGCGGGCCGATGGTGCGATCCTTCAGCAACTGCTCGACTTCCTCGATCTCGAACTGGCGGCTGCCCGGCGTCTTGCTCATCGAAAAGTCGCACTTGGTGCAGGCGAAGCGGCGATAGTTTTCCTTGACCACGCTGCCGCAGTTCGGGCACGGCGTGTGCAGGGTGTGGTAATCGCCCGGGATCGTATCGTTGTCGTATTCCTTGGCGCGCTTGACGATGATTTGCGTCATCTGCGCGATTTCGCGCATGAACTCGTCGCGCGAGATCTTGCCCTTCTCCATCTGCGACAGCTTGTATTCCCACTCGCCGGTCAGTTCCGGCGCGGTCAGTTCGTTGACGCCCAGGCCGCGCAGCAAGGTCATCAGCTGGAACGCTTTCGCGGTCGGCATCAGTTCGCGGCCTTCGCGCAGCAGATAGCGCTCGGTCAGCAGACCCTCGATGGTGGCGGCGCGCGTCGCCGGCGTGCCCAGGCCCTTGCCTGCCATCGCATCGCGCAGCTCGTCGTCCTCGACCAGCTTGCCGGCGCCTTCCATTGCCGACAGCAGCGTCGCCTCGGTGTAGCGCGCAGGCGGCTTGGTGACCAGGCCGTTGGCGTTGACGGTATCGGTCAGCACCTTCTCGCCCTTGGCGACCGGCACCAGGTTGCCGTTGGCGTTGCCTTCCTTGTCGTCGTCGGTCGATGCTTCCTTGCCGTAGATCGCCAGCCAGCCCGGGTTGGTCATGACCTTGCCCTCAGTCTTGAACTGATGGCCGGCCACTTCGGTGTAGCGGGTGGTGACCTGGAATTCCGCGGGCGGGAAGAACACCGCCATGAAGCGGCGCGTCACCAGGTCGTACAGCTTCTGTTCCGGCTCGGACAGGTTCTTCGGCGCGATCGTGGTCGGGATGATCGCGAAGTGATCCGAGATCTTGGTGTTGTCAAAGATGCGCTTGTTCGGCTTGACCCACTTCTTGTCAAGGATCTGCTTGGCGAACTGGTGGTAGTTCGGGTTTTCCTTGACCACTTCCAGCGCCTGCAGCACGGTCGGGATGTAATCTTCCGGCAGGTGGCGCGAATCGGTACGCGGGTAAGTCAGCACCTTGTGCTTTTCATACAGCGCCTGCGCCAGGCCCAGCGTGTTCTTGGCCGAGAAGCCGAAGCGCGAGTTGGCCTCGCGCTGCAGGCTGGTCAGGTCGAACAGCGCCGGCGCCATCGACGTGGTCGGCTTGGCTTCCTCGGTGACGTTGCCTTGCTTGCCGCGCACGGCCAGCGCGATCGAATCGGCGGCGGTCTTGCTCCACAGGCGCTCGGCGCGCTTCTCCGGATCGGCGTCGTCCTTCTTGAACTTGGTGTCGAGCCAGCGGCCTTCGTAGACGCCGGCCGCGCAGACGAACTCGGCGCGTACTTCCCAGAAGTCGCGCGAGACGAATTTCTTGATCTTCTCTTCGCGCTCGACCACGATCGACAGGGTCGGCGTCTGCACCCGGCCCACCGTGGTCAGGTAGAAGCCGCCCTCTTTCGAGTTGAACGCGGTCATGGCGCGGGTGCCGTTGATGCCGATCAGCCAGTCGGCCTCCGAGCGGCAGCGGGCCGCGTCGGCCAGCGGCATCATCTCTTCGTCGCTGCGCAGGTGGGTGAAGCCTTCGCGGATCGCGCCGGGCGTCATCGACTGCAGCCACAGCCGCTTGACCGGCTGCTTGGCCTTGGCGTTCTGGGCGATCAAACGGAAAATCAGTTCCCCTTCGCGGCCCGCGTCACATGCGTTGATCAGGGTGGTGACGTCTTTACGCTTGATCAGCTTGTTCAGTACCTTGAGCCGCGACTCGGTCTTGGCGATCGGGTTCAGCGCGAAATACGGCGGAATCATCGGCAGGTGCGCGAAACTCCATTTGCCGCGCTTGACGTCGTGTTCTTCCGGTACGGCGATTTCCAGCAGGTGACCGACGGCGGAGGACAGCACGTACTCGTCGGATTCAAAGTACTCATCGTGCTTGGTGAAGCCGCCAAGCGTCTTCGCGATGTCGTTCGCGACAGAAGGCTTCTCGGCGATGATGAGGGTTTTGGTCATATTTTGTATCTCGTTTTTAACACTTGGGAGGGTGACAGCATGCGCATCATACATGGATCGCCCCGCAGTCTGCACTTTTGCGCTGCGGATGACAAGGCTGTCAATCTTAAAGACTTGTCAAAGCGCCAATGATAAGCGGGTTGTCGGCCCGACTGCAAGCGGGCGGAAGTGTATTTAATGCAACAGGCGGGGCGCCTGGTCTTCGTCCGAGCCGAACAGGTCGTCGAACATCAAAGCGTCCGGCTCCTTGCCTTGGCTCCAGAGCAACATCAGCACGATGACCTTGAGCTTGCCCAGCGACACCGGCGCCTCGTCCAGCGCCAGCGCGCGTTCGACGACGATCTCGCGTTGCAACGGAGACAGCACCTTGGCCGATTCGAGGAACTGGATGAAACCGATCGCGGCCGAGCCGAGCACGTCCTGCTCCTCGTCCACGTAGAAACGGGTGCCGGTGGAGGACGCCGTCAGCGCATGTTCGACGCCGGCCATGGCCGTCAGGTCGGTCAGCCACACCAGGGCCTCGGAGATCTCGACGTCGTCAAAACCGACAGCCGACAGCTTCTTGGCCAATGCAGCCGGTTCCGGACAGGCATCGGGACGGTAATAAGTCTCGTAGAGATAAACAAGGATGTCGAACATAGCTCTACTCTATCAGTTAAAACAGATCGGAGACAAGTGCCGCACTCATTGCCGCAACTAACGGCGCAGGCGCTGAAACATTCCGCCCGGCAACCGTTCGATCAGCCCGGCCAATTCCAGCGCCAGCAACTGTCGCTGCAGCTCGGCTGCCGACTGCCCCAGCCGCAGCGCCAGCAACTCGGCCTGGGCGACATCGTCGCCGATCGCCTCCAGCACCAAGTCGACGAAACTGTCGTCCAGCGCCGGGCGGGCGCCAGCCTCGCCGTCGGCCAGCATCCGCATGTCGCGCAGCACGTCGGCGGCGGTTTCCACCAGCCGCGCGCCCTCGCGGATCAGCTGATGGCAGCCCTTGGACAAGGTCGCGTGGACCGAGCCCGGCATCGCGTACACGTCGCGCCCCTGCCCGGCCGCCAGCCGCGCCGTGATCAATGAGCCGGAGCCGGCGGCCGCCTCCACCACCAGCACGCCGCTGGAGAGCCCGCTGATGATGCGGTTGCGGCGCGGAAAATTGTCGGACAGCGGCGGCGTGCCCAGCGCATACTCGCTGACGATGCAGCCCTCCAAGGCGATGCGGCGCGCCAGCGCCTCGTTGCGGCGGGGATAGATGCGGTCCGGGCCGGTGCCGATCACCGCCACCGTGCCGCCCTCGCCCGCCAGGCCGCCGGCGTGCGCGGCCGCGTCGATGCCCAGCGCCAGGCCGGAGACGATGGTCAGGCCCGCCTCGGACAAGGCCTGCGCCATGCGTCCGGCGTTGAGCACGCCCTGCGCGCTGGCGTTGCGCGCGCCCACCACCGCCAGCGAACGGCGCGCCAGCAGCTCGGCGCGGCCCTGCACCGACAGCAGCAGCGGCGGCGTGATGATTTCACGGAGCAGGTGGGGATAATCGGGATGGCCCAGCGTCAGCAGGCGGTTGCCCGGTTGCTCGGCCCAGACCAGCATGGCGTCGGCCAGCGCGGCGATCGTCGCGGGCGGCGGCCGCAGCAGCGCATCTGCCTGATTGCGCTTGACCAGCGCCGCCAGCTCGGCGTGAGAGGCGCCGAACACCGCCTCCGGCGTGCCGAAATGCGCCAGCAGCTTGTGCGCCGTCAGCAGCCCGACGCCGTCGGTCCGCTCCAGGCGCAGCCAGCTGGCCAGCGTGGCGGCGGTCAACGGGGGATGGGGTTCCGTGGCTTGCACGGCGCGTTTTACTCCGGCGACTTGGCGACGTCGCCCACTTCCACCGGCGCCGACACCTGCATGATCAAGCCGTAGGAAATATGCTTAAACACGCGGAAGATAAACAAGCTGCCCACTTCCTCGTCCGGCAGCCTGACCTTCTGTTCGCTCATCCCCAGCCAGCCCTTGGCGGCAGTGGAATCGCTGACAGTTCTCCCCGCATGGTACAACTGCAGCACCGCGCCGACATCGAGTCCGTCAAGCTTTCCGCGATTAATGCTGACCACCTGGTTCTGCCCGGCGTGCGTGACGCCGCCGTAGATCGCCACCACCCGCGACTCGACCTTTTGCTCGGGCGGATGCGGCACGTAGTTCTGCATCGGCATCGGCGGGATGGCGCGCAGCTGGTCGCCCTTGCCCATTTCCTCCTTGGCGCTGGCGACCATGAAGGTGTGCACGTCGCTGCCCGAGCCCGGCTTGGCCTCGGACTGCAGCTTCAGCGTGCCCAGGTAAAACGCTTCGTGGCCGATGACCTGCTTGGTGACGGGGTCTTTCAGCGGTTTGCCGGGGCGGAACACCTGGAACGAGGTGTGACCGTTGAGCTCGCCGCGCACATAGGCCTTGTCGTCCTTGCCGAGGAACACGCGGCCCTCCTGCGTGGCGATCACGCGCGGCGCGCCTTTCAACTCGTCATCCTCGATGATCAGCGGTTGGGTCAGGAACGGTTCGATGACGCCGGCCGGGATCGACGTCACGGCGTCCTTGCCCAGGCCTTCGGTGCGCAGCTGCGGCTGCAGGCGCAGTTTGGACGGATCGTTGACGCCGCTGTTGGCGTCGATCCGGTTGCCCAGCCGCAGGCGGCCGGCGGCGCGGTCGAACCAGATGATCTGGCCCGGATAGATCCAGTGCGGATTGGCGATCTCCTCGCGGTTCATGCCCCAGACGGTGGGCCAGCACCAAGGCAGATCGAGGAACTTGCCGGAAATATCCCACAGGGTATCGCCCTTGACCACCACGTGCTGGTCGGGCGCGTCGGCGCGGAACTCGCACTTCAAAGGAGCAGCAGAGACAGCCGTCACGCCTGAAAAAAGCGCCGCCAATACTAAGCGGGTGCCGACTGTGCTAAAATTTTTCATTAGATGATCCAGTAGATGCGCCGCAGGCACACGACAGCAAGTGACATAAAGGCTTGCCAAATTGAATCAAATTCTGCCCATAAATCCTTGAACTAGCAAGAGAAACCGCGCGCCGGACAGCGGCGCCGCTGTTGCGTTTTTGATGGCGAAAAACCATCGCGTTATCAAGGCACTCACTTAGTTATCAACACAGTTACGAAGTACTACAGCACATGGCTATCTTAAATATTTTGCGTTACCCCGATCCGCGCCTGCACAAAGTGGCCAAGCCGGTCACCGTGTTCGATGAGCGCCTGGAAAAGCTGGTCGCCGACATGGCCGAAACCATGTACGAGGCGCCGGGCATCGGCCTGGCCGCGTCGCAGGTCGACGTGCACGAGCAGGTGGTGGTGATCGACATCTCGGAAGAGAAGAACGCGCTGGTCGCGTACATCAATCCGGAGATCCTCTGGGCCAGCGACGACAAGCAAGTCTACGACGAAGGCTGCCTGTCGGTGCCGGGCGTGTACGACGGCGTCGAGCGTCCGTCCAAGGTCAAGGTGCGCGCCTACGACGTCAAGGGCCAGCCGTTCGAGCTGGAAGCCGACGGCCTGCTGGCGGTCTGCATCCAGCACGAGATGGATCACCTGAAGGGCAAGGTGTTCGTCGAATACCTGTCGCCGCTGAAGCGCAACCGCATCAAGACCAAGCTGGTCAAGGAAGAGCGCGGCCTGGAACGCGAAGCCCAGCTGCGCGCGCAACGACGCAGCTTCTAACCCAAAAGACGATGGTGTCAGTGCCGACATTCGGACACGAGCTGTGCCGTAGCAATCGCTACGGCACAGCTCGTGTCCGAATGTCGGCACTGACACCATGTTAAGGAATCGCATGAAAGTGATCTTCGCCGGCACGCCGGAATTTGCCGCCGTGGCCCTGCAGGCTTTGCACGAGGCCGGCTTCGACATCCCGCTGGTGCTGACCCAGCCCGACCGCCCCGCCGGACGCGGCATGCATCTGCAGCCATCGGCCGTCAAGCAATACGCGGTGGCGCACGGCATCGAGGTGCTGCAGCCGCTCTCCTTGCGCACCGACAGCAAGGACCCGGTGCGCGCCGAACAGGCGCTGGAAGCCCACGCCCGCCTGCTGTCGACCCCGTACGACGTGATGGTGGTCGCGGCCTACGGCCTGATCCTGCCGCGCAGCACGCTCGACATCAAGCCCTGCCTCAACATCCACGGTTCGCTGCTGCCGCGCTGGCGCGGCGCCGCGCCGATCCACCGCGCCATCGAAGCGGGCGACGCCGAGACCGGCATCACCATCATGGAGATGGAGGAAGGCCTGGACACCGGCCCGATGCTGCTGACCGAACGCATCGCCATTGGAGAACAAGACACCACCGGCATGGTCCACGACAAGCTCGCCGCGCTGGGCGGCAAGATGATCGTCGAAGCGCTCAACAAGATGCAGCACGGCCAGCTGGAAGCGGTGACGCAGCCCGAACAAGGCGTCAACTACGCGGCCAAGATCAGCAAGGAAGAAGCGGCGCTGGACTTCAACCTGTCCGCCGTCGAGATCGGCCGCAAGATCCGCGCCTTCAACCCCTTCCCCGGCGCGCACGCCTCGGTCAACGGCGTGGTCGTCAAGCTGTGGGGCGCCGAAGTATTGGAGGCCGACAGCAAATCGCCGGCCGGCAAGGTGCTGGCGGCCGATGCGCAGCACGGCATCGTGGTCGCTTGCGGCACCGGCTCGCTGCGACTGACCGAACTGCAAAAGCCGGGCGGCAAGCGCCTGGCGGCCGCCGAGTTCATCAAAGGCTTTGCGCTCGAAGGCCAGGTTTTCGCCTGACAAGGAGCCGCCATGGCCATCGAATTCTGGTTCGACTTCGCCAGCAACTACAGCTACCTGAGCGTGATGCGCATCCGCCGGCTGGCGCCCGATGGCGTGGTGTGGCGGCCATTCCTGCTCGGCCCGATCTTCAAGGAAGCCGGCTGGGACAACTCGCCCTTCGTGCTGCAAAAGAACAAGGGTGATTACGTGTGGCAGGACATGCCGCGCCAATGCGCCAAGTACGGCCTGCCATGGCGGCAACCGTCCGCGTTCCCGCGCAATTCGCTGCTGGCCGCGCGCGTCGGCCTGCTGTGCGAAGACCAGCCGTGGATGCTGGATTTTTGCGAGCGCGTCATGCTCGCCAACTTCGCCGAAGACCGCGACATCGGCAGCGCCGATTGCATGACGGAGATCCTGTCTGCGCTGGATCAGGACGCCGGCGCCATCCTGCGCGCCGCCACCAGCGACGAAAACAAGGCCCGCCTGCGCGCGCGCACCGAGGAAGCCAAGGCCCGCCGCATCTTCGGCGCCCCCACCTTCCTGCTAGGCGACGCCATGTACTGGGGCAACGACCGCCTCGACGACGCGCTGGCCGCTAGCTCGGCGTAAAGTGTGAGCGGCATCGTTCGCTGACGCCGCCTTCCCCGCTCAACATGGCGCGCAGTTGCAGCAGCGCTTGATGCTGACGCGCCAACACCTCCTGCTGCGCCTCGACCTCGCGCAGCAGGATGCCGGTCTGCTCCATGGTCTTGGCGACCGAACATTTGCCGTTATCGGCCAGCAGCCCGCGAATGACATCGAGCGAAAAGCCCATCTGCTTGGACGCCTGGATCAACCGCAGACGATCGACGGCGTTGCTGGCATACTCCCGATAGCCTGCGGCCGTACGCGAGATCGGCGCCAGCAGGCCCTGCTGCTCATAAAAGCGGATGGCCGATGCGGCAAGACCGGATTGCCGGGAAAGTTCACCGATTTTCATTTGGACCCTTGACTCTCAAGTTGACTTGAAACTTTATTATAGGATGGTCCGCTCCAGCCTGCTGGCATGGGGCGCCTTTCCCAATCAACCGGAGTTCACCGATGACCGATGTAATTGACAAGCTTAACTGGCGCTACGCCACCAAGAAATTCAACGCCACCAAAAAAGTGGACGACGCCAAACTGGAACGCATCCTCGAAGCGATCCGCCTCGCCCCGACCTCCAGCGGCCTGCAGCCGTTCGAGGTGCTGATCGTCAGCAACCCGGCGCTGCGCGCCCAGATCCGCGAAGTCGGCTGGAACCAGGCGCAGATCACCGACGCCTCGCACCTGCTGGTGTTCGCCGCATGGGACAACATCACCGAAGCGCGCGTCAACATGATGTTCGACCTGACCAACGCGCAGCGCGGCGAGGTCAACGAGGGCTGGGAAAACTACCGCAAGATGTTGCTGGGCATCGTCGCCGCGCGCGGCGACCAAGCCAACTTCGACGCCGCGGCGCGCCAGGCGTATATCGCGCTGGGCGTGGCGCTGGTGGCGGCCGCGTTTGAAGGCGTCGACACCACGCCGATGGAAGGCTTCGATCCGGCCGCCGTCGACCAGATCCTGTCGCTCAAGGAACGCAATCTGCGCAGCGTGGTGCTGCTGCCGATCGGCTACCGCGAGCCGGAGGGCGACTGGCTGGTCAACCTGAAGAAAGTGCGCCGCCCGCGTCAGCAGCTGGTCAGCGAAATTTAAAGCGGCACCACACGGTCGCCCGCGCCGGGCTGGCAGCCGTCGGCGATGGGCGTCCAGCCGCGATGGATGACGATCCGCCGGTCGTCGTGGCACAGCTCGACGCGTTCGCTGGCCGGGAAGCGCTGCCGCACAAAAGCTTCGACGGCGGCCGGCACGCTGATCTTCAATTTCATCGTCCAGCGGTCTTCCTCGGGATGATCGTCCAGGTGCAGCAGCGGGACGAAATACGAGGCCAGCATCAGCAGCCGCGAATCGACATCCACCGGCTCCGGCGCGTACCGCGCATCGCGCAGCCATTGCTGCGCGCGCTCGCGCAAGTCCTCGCCATCGGCCAGATCGCCCCAGCCGGCGGCGATCATCTCCATGATCCACTGATTGCAATTCTGGTAGCGCAGGCCGTAGGCGTAGGCGTTGGCGCTGTACTGCGCGCCCAGCAGATGCAGCACGCGCGGGGTATCGAGCAAGGCCGGCCGCAGCGCCAGCACCGCCTGCGCCGGCAGGTGCACGATGCTCAGGTAGCCCAGCCTGGGGTCGTCGGTGCCCAGCGCGAAGCCGGCCAGGCCCTGATCGTAGATGCGCGGCCGTCCCTCATCGCAGGCGTAGTAAAGCTGGCGCGCCGACCACAGGCCGGCCTCGGAGCGCCACGCCAGCGCGGCGTGCGAATAGCGGATGCCGAAACGCGACAGGTCGAGCCCGGAGCGGCTGACCAGCGCGACGCTCTCCTCGCTGGCGGCCAGCTCCTCGCGCAGCACGGCGGCGAAGCGCAGCAGCCGGTCCTGCTCGGCGGCGGTCAGCGGCTGGTCGCGGTCGCAGAAGCGCGATGAACCGGATGAGGCGTTGGCCGCGCCGGCCACGCACGCCAGCAACAGCAGCGCCGCCAGCGCGCGGATTAGATTCAAATGCCGACCGGACGCGAAGCCAGTTCGCCGTACCACTCGTCGGCCAGCACGAGGTAGAACGGCTGGTGCGTATCGCCTCGGCCGAACTCGATGCCGTAGACGCGGTTCCGCGCATACATCGCATCGCCGGCGGCCAGGCCCTGCTTGTCGAAAGTGGATTGCGGCAGATCCAGTACAACGCGCTGTTGCGGATCGTCGGCCTGCATGGTGACGCGGGTGCGGCCGGCGCGGTCCGGCGTGGCGGCGATCTGGATGATGCGGTACTCGCCATCGGCCACCCGCTTGCGGTCGCCGTGCGAGCTGTTGCTGGAGCCGGCCAGCGAATCGGACACGCTGCCGCTGGAAGCGGAGCCGGCGCTGGACGCCGAGGAAGCAAAACTTTCAGCCTGCGCCTGCAGCGCCAGGCCCAGCGCGCCGGCAGCAACAGCCAGGCGCAACGATAGCGGCATATTCATCAGCACTCCCTCAACTTTGCAAATAAGGAAGTATATGATGTTTTAACCCGCCAAAGGCAACAAGCCTACACCTATCTCCGGCGCCATCTGGCGGATTTGCGACAGCCGCGGCAGCACCAGCCGCTGGCGGCGCACCTGGCGGTTCCAGTCGTGGTTGGCGCGCTCCTTGTCCGGGCAGTAGTAGCTGCGGTCGTGGTCCAGATGCAGGCTCACCAGCGTATGCCGCGCCCGCACGCCGCGCACGCCGATGTGGTTCAGCCGCAGCCCCATGTTCAGATCGCCACCGCCATACGCCATCGCCTCGTCGAAGCCCCCTACCGCCAGCACATCGTCGCGCCAGGCGCAGCTGTTCGAGCCGCTGAAAGCGTTGCGCTGCGTGACCAGATCCAGCAACCGCGCCAGACGCCGGTTGCGCGTCAGCCGCGCCGGTCCCTTGCAAAAGCCCGGGATCGCGCGCAAGAACCCATATTCGAACACGCTCTGGTCGCGCACCGCCTCCACCAACGCATGGCGCTGGTGATACTCCTCCGGAATGCTGACATGACTGCCGCCCGCCAAAAACATCCCCGGCGCCATCAGCCGCAGATAGCTCTCGACGAAATCGTCGCGCGGAATGCAATCGCCATCGGTGAACAGCAGCAGCTCGCCGCTGGCGGCCAGGATGGCGCGGTTGACCGCGCGGAACTTGCCGAAGCCGCGCTGCTCCTGCGTCTGGTGCAGCAGCGGCAACTGCCAGCCGCGCCGCCGCACCGCCTCAATTGCGGCGCCGATCGATGGGTCGACGCCGTCCTGTGCAATGATGATCTGATCCGCCGGCCGGGTCTGCATGGCATACCCGGTCAGCACGCATTCCAGCTCCCGGCCCTTGCGGTGCGCCGAAATAATCACGGTGATATTCATGGTGGCGCGCAATGAGAGTCTCAATGCACGAATTTTGAATCGCCAACATTACCGCCGTGTTGCAAACGGCAGCCGTACGTATCAGCTTTGTATCGACTTTGTATCGCCAAGCCACACAGTGTAAATCCTGGCAAATCAGCAGATTGTTGCTGCGACGCAGCAGTCTGCTGAAGCATGTTCGGCAATGCCGTATAATTTTAGACCGCCAGCCAGTTTTCCGCGCCGTCCACGATCTCAGAAAGTAACAAATGAATAACAACGTGTCCCTCCCCGTCATGTCCAAGACCGATGCCCAGCTACGCGACATCCTCGCGCGCCGCATCATGATCCTCGACGGCGCGATGGGCACCATCATCCAGCAGTACAAACTGGACGAGACCGCATACCGGGGCGGCCCCAATGGCCGCTTCATCGACTTCGCTGCGCCGGCCGATTCCGGCGCGCGCGAGCTCTTCGTCAAGGGCAACAACGAGCTGCTGACGCTGACCCAGCCGCAAGTGATCCAGGAAATCCACGAACGCTACCTGGCCGCCGGCGCCGACCTGATCGAAACCAACACCTTCGGCGCCACCAAGATCGCGCAGGACGACTACCACATGGGCCACCTGGCCTACGAGATGAACGTGGCCGCCGCCAAACTGGCGCGCGCCGCCTGCGACAAGTACAGCAGCGCCGACAAGCCGCGCTTCGTCGCCGGCGCGCTCGGCCCGACGCCGAAGACCGCCTCGATCTCGCCCGACGTCAACGACCCGGCCGCGCGCAACATCACCTTCGACCAGCTGGTCGACTCGTATCTGGAACAGACGCGCGGCCTGGTCGAAGGCGGCGCCGACGTGCTGCTGGTCGAAACCATCTTCGACACGCTTAACTGCAAGGCCGCGCTGTTCGCCATCGACAAGTTCTACGCCGAGCACCCGGACCAGCCGCGCCTGCCGCTGATGATCTCCGGCACCGTCACCGACGCCTCGGGCCGCATCCTGTCCGGCCAGACCGTGCCGGCCTTCTGGAACTCGGTGCGCCACGCCAAGCCGCTGACCATCGGCCTGAACTGCGCGCTCGGCGCGGCGCTGATGCGCCCGTACGCCGAAGAGCTGTCGCAAGTGGCCGACACCTACGTCTGCATCTACCCCAACGCCGGCCTGCCCAACCCGATGAGCGATACCGGCTTCGACGAGCTGCCGGCCGACACCTCGGCGCTGCTGCGCGAGTTCGCCGACGCCGGCTTCGTCAACATCGCCGGCGGCTGCTGCGGCACCACGCCCGACCACATCAAGGCCATCGGCGAGATGCTTGCCCAGACCGCGCCGCGCACCGTGCCCGAAGTGCCGGTGGCGCAGCGCCTGTCCGGCCTGGAGCCGTTCACCATCGACGACAGTTCGCTGTTCGTCAACGTCGGCGAGCGCACCAACGTCACCGGCTCGAAGGCGTTCGCGCGCATGATCCTCAACGAGCAGTACGACGAGGCCTTGAGCGTGGCGCGCCAGCAGGTGGAAAACGGCGCCCAGGTCATCGACATCAATATGGACGAGGCGATGCTGGACTCGCAGGCCGCGATGACGCGCTTCCTCAACCTGATCGCCTCCGAACCGGACATCTCGCGCGTGCCGATCATGATCGACTCGTCGAAATGGTCGGTGATCGAAGCGGGCCTGAAGTGCGTGCAAGGCAAGTCCATCGTCAACTCGATCTCGATGAAGGAAGGCGAAGAGGAATTCATCCGCCAGGCCAGGCTGTGCCTGAGCTACGGCGCCGCCGTGATCGTCATGGCCTTCGATGAAAAAGGCCAGGCCGACACCTTCGAGCGCAAGATCGAAATCTGCGAGCGCGCCTACAAGCTGCTGGTCAACACGGTCGGCTTCCCGCCGGAAGACATCATCTTCGACCCGAACATCTTCGCCATCGCCACCGGCATCGAAGAGCACAACAACTACGCGGTCGACTTCATCAACGCCACCCGCTGGATCAAGGAGAACCTGCCGCACGCGAAGATCTCGGGCGGCGTCTCCAACGTCTCGTTCTCGTTCCGCGGCAACGACCCGGCGCGCGAGGCGATCCACACCGTGTTCCTGTACCACGCCATCAAGGCCGGCATGACCATGGGCATCGTCAACGCCGGCATGGTCGGCGTCTACGACGACCTGCCGGCCGAGCTGCGCGAGCGCGTCGAGGACGTGGTGCTGAACCGCCGCGACGACGCCACCGAACGCATGATCGACATCGCCGGCACCTTGAAGGCCGGCGCCGGCAAGCAGGACGCGCAGAACCTGGAATGGCGCAACGGCCCGGTCGAGAAGCGCCTGGCGCACGCGCTGGTGCACGGCATCACCCAGTTCATCACCGACGACACCGAAGAGATGCGCCAGCAACTGCTGGCCAGCGGCGGCCGCCCGATCCACGTGATCGAAGGCCCGCTGATGGACGGCATGAACATCGTCGGCGACCTGTTCGGCCAGGGCAAGATGTTCCTGCCGCAGGTGGTCAAGTCGGCGCGCGTGATGAAGCAGGCGGTGGCCCACCTGATCCCGTTCATCGAGGAAGAAAAGCTGCTGGAGGAAAAGCGCACCGGCATCGTCGCCAAGCCGAAGGGCAAGATCATCATCGCCACCGTCAAGGGCGACGTGCACGACATCGGCAAGAACATCGTCTCGGTGGTACTGCAATGTAATAACTTCGAAGTGGTCAACATGGGCGTGATGGTGCCGGCCTCGGAAATCCTGGCGCGCGCCAAGATCGAGAACGCCGACATCATCGGCCTGTCCGGCCTGATCACACCGTCGCTGGAGGAAATGGCGCACGTGGCCAAAGAGATGCAGCGTGACGAGCACTTCCGCATGCTGAAGATCCCGCTGCTGATCGGCGGCGCCACCACCAGCCGCGCCCACACCGCCGTCAAGATCGCGCACAACTACGAAGGCCCGGTGGTGTATGTGCCGGACGCGTCGCGTTCGGTATCGGTGGCGCAGTCGCTGCTGACGCCGGAAAGCCGCGAGCAGTACATCGAAGAGATCGCGCAGGACTATGTGCGCATCCGCGAACAGCACGCCAACAAGAAGGCGCTGCCGATGCTGTCGCTGAAAGACGCGCGCGCCAACAAGATGGTGGTGCCGTTCAGCGGCGCCGGCGCGCCGGTCAAGCCGAAGTTCATCGGCCGCCGCGAATTCAAGAACGTCGACCTGGCCGCCGTGGCGCGCTATATCGACTGGGGCCCGTTCTTCCAGACCTGGGACCTGGCCGGTCCGTTCCCGGCCATCCTGACCGACGAAGTGGTCGGCGAAGCGGCCAGCAAGGTCTACGAAGAAGGCCAGGCGCTGCTGAAGAAAATCATCGACGGCCGCTGGCTGACCGCCAACGGCGTGGTCGCGCTGCTGCCCGCCAACAGCGTCAACGACGACGACATCGAGATCTACACCGACGACAGCCGCAGCACCGTCGACTTCACCTACTACGGCCTGCGCCAGCAAGGCGTCAAGCCGCTGGTGGACGGCGTGCAGCGGCCGAACCAATGCCTGGCCGACTTCATCGCGCCGAAGGCGTCGGGCGTCAAGGATTACATCGGCATGTTCGCCGTGACCGCCGGCCTGGGCATCGAGAAGTACGAGAAGCGCTTCGAGGATGCGCACGACGACTACTCGTCGATCATGCTCAAGTCGCTGGCCGACCGCCTGGCCGAAGCCTTCGCCGAATACCTGCACGAGCGCGTGCGTACCGACCTGTGGGGCTACGGCGCGGGCGAGACCTTGAGCAACGAGGAGATGATCGCCGAGAAGTACGTCGGCATCCGTCCTGCGCCGGGCTACCCGGCCTGCCCGGAGCACACCGTCAAGCGCGACATGTTCAAGACCTTGCAGGCGGAAGACGTCGGCATGCAGCTGACCGAATCGTACGCCATGTATCCGGGCGCGGCGGTGTGCGGCTTCTACTTCGCGCACCCGGAATCGAAGTACTTCGTGGTCGGCAAGATCGGCGAAGACCAGCTGGCCGACATGGTCGCCCGCCGCAAGGTCGACCGCGCCGAGATGGAACGCTGGCTGGCGCCTAACCTGAGCTAACAACTTCGGGGTCAAGTCTGACATTCGGACACGAGCTCAACCGTTGCGAATCATTACGGTTGAGCTCGTGTCCGAACGTCAGACTTGACCCCGCTGGCTCTCCAACCTTTAAACGGCCCCGGAGTTGCGCAGGTAGCGTCGGGGCGGCTGGCCTAGCACACGCTTGAAGGCGTTGCCGAACGCGCTTTCGGACGAGTAGCCCGCCGCGGCGGCGACCTGGGCCACCGAGGCGTGGCCGCCGCGTAGCGTTTGGCTGGCCAGGTGCATGCGCCAGCGAATCAGATAATCCAGCGGCGGCACGCCCACCACCTCCTTGAAGCGCGCCGCGAAGCCGGAGCGCGACATGTGCGCGCAATCGGCCAGCTCGGGTAGCGTCCACCGCCGCGACGGCGACGCGTGCATCGCCTGCAGCGCGCGCCGTAAAGCCGCATCGGCCATCGCCCCCAGCCAGCCCTTGGCCTGCGCGCCGGCGGCGGCCAGATGCTCGCGCATCAATTCAACGAACATCATCTGCATCAACTGCCGCGCCTGCACAGCACCGCCCGGCGCTTGCTGCTCCAGCTCGCCGACCAGGCGCGTCAAGAGCCACTGCACCGTCTGCGCCCGCGCCGCGCCGGCGGGCAGCACGACCACCGCAGGCAGCGCATCGATCAGCAATGGCGCCACCGCCGCATCGAGCGTCATCTTGCCGCCGACCACGTAAAAATCATCGCCCCCGCCCACGCGCGCGACGCCGCCCACGGCATCGGCAAACACCTCGGCCGCCGCTGCCGGCGACAAGGCCAGATCGCTGGCCATGGTGAACGGCACGCCCTTGGACAGCATGAAACAATCGCCCTCCTGCAAGCGCATGGGCGCCTCGCCGTCCAGCGCCAGCCATGCCTCGCCTCGCACCACGGCGTTGAATTTCAGCCCATCGTGGCCGGACACGTGCACCGACCACGCCCCGCCCGCGACCAGGCCGGTCGACACCACGCTGCGTGCGTCGAGCAAGGTCAGCACGTCGGAAAGCGGATCATTCATGGATTTTCGCGATAGATAAGTGGATTATTCAGCATATATTATCCAACGCGGACGCGCCATAGTACAACATCACAATTCCAGGAGCCCTCCATGCAAGCCCCCATCCTCAACGGCTACAGCGCCGCCAGCACCGCCGAAGAAGTCATCGGCGACATCAGCCTCGCCGGCAAGAATGCCATCGTCACCGGAGGATATTCCGGCCTCGGCCTGGAGACGGTACGCGTGCTCGCAAAAGCCGGCGCCAGCGTCATCGTCCCCGCGCGCTCACCAGCACGCGCCCAGGCGGCGCTGGACGACCTCGGCCTGCCCAACATCCGCGCGCAGGTCATGAACCTGATGGACCCGGAATCGATCGACGCGCTGGCGGACGCCTTCCTCGCCGACGGCCAGCCATTGCATTTGCTGATCAACAGCGCCGGCATCATGGCCTCGCCGCTGGTGCGCGACGCGCGTGGCTACGAGTCGCAGTTCTCCACCAACCACCTCGGCCACTTCCAGCTGGCGCGGCGGCTGTGGCCGTCGCTGCAGCGGGCGCAAGGTGCGCGCATCGTCTCCGTATCGTCGCGCGGCCACCAGATCGCACCGATCGACTTCGACGACATCCACTTCGAACGCCGCGCGTACAACAAGTGGGTCGCCTACGGCCAGGCCAAGACCGCCAACGCGCTGTTCGCGGTCGGCGCCGATGCGCGCGGCGAGCGCGACGGCATCCGCGCCTTCTCCGTCCACCCAGGCAGCATCTTGGGCCCGCTGGCGCGCCATTTGTCGGCAGAAGAAATCGCCTCTTTCAACGTACACGATGCCAACGGTGAACTCATCAACGCGCCCGAGCGCGACCTGAAGAATGTCGCCCAAGGCGCGGCCACCACCGTATGGTGCGCGACCAGCCCGGCGCTGGAGGGTATGGGCGGCGTATATTGCGAGAACAGCGATATCGCCGAACTGACGACCGGCAATCAGAAATACGGCGTCCGCCCATGGGCCGCCGACGCGGCCCTGGCCGAGCGTCTATGGCAGCTGAGCGCCGCCATGACAAGCTGATTTACTTGCGTTGATCGTGCAGGAACTTCCAGATCGCCAGGCCGCCGAACACCAGCGCGAATCCGGCCTGCACCGCCATCGGCCCGAGCGCGCCGGCCAGCCCCAGGCCGCGCCAGGTGACGGCGTCGAAGCCGTCGACGGCCCAGCGCGTCGGCACCGCCAGCGTGACCGTCTGCACCCACTCGGGGAACAGGAAGGCCGGCACCCACGCGCCGCCCAGCATCACCATGATCAGCGTGGCGAACACGGCGATGCCGCGCGCCGCTTCCGGCGTCTTGCCGAAGGCGGCGATCAGCAGGCCGAACGCCGCCGTCATCAACGAAAAGCACAGCGCGATGCCGAGGAAGCCGGCGATGCTGCCGATCTCCACTTTAAAGATCAGCATCGCGCACAGGAACATCGCGCACATCAGGCCCAGCGCGATCAGCGCGCCCGACAGCGCCCGCCCGGCCAGTAAGGTCCCCAGCGACACCGGCGCCGCCAGCAGGCGGTTCCACATGCCCATGCGGCGCGCCAGCAAGATGCCGATGCCCATGTCGATGCCCATGAACAGGATGAACTGCACGCCCATGCCGGCGAACGAGTGCGCATAGGCGTTGTACTTCGGCCCGCTGCTCAGCGCCTGGTCCTGCGTGGTGTAGGGAATGCTCATGCCGGCCGGCGCATCATCGCCGGCTTGCGGCGCGGGATCGGCGGCGCGCCGGTCCTGGAATTTTTTCAGGCTGGTGAGGAACTCGCCCACCTGCGCCTTCTCCGCGTCCGAGGCCGACGACGCACGCAGCCTGGCCAACTGTTTTTCAGTGGCCTGACCGCCGCTCGACGTCATGATCGCGGCGGTGGTCACCTGCATCACCTGCTGCGTCAGCAAGCCCTTGACCATCGCCAGCATGGTCGACTGCGACGGATCGTAGTAGAGCGGGATCTGCGGCTTGTCGCGGCCGCCGAACAGCGCGTCGCCGGCATGCTCGCCGAAGCCTTGCGGGATCACCACGGCCACCGCCAGCTTGCCTTCGCGCACCCGGGCCTGCGCCTCGGCGTCGCTCAGTTCGATGATCTTCAGCGAGCTGTCGGCCTTGAGGCCGGCGGCGATTTTCTTGCCGCTGTCGGAGGCGTCCAGCTGCACCAGGCCGACTTCGATCTTGCTGACGCGGCTCTCCGACGCGCCGCCGAACAGCGAGCCGAAGAAGGCCGCCAGCACCACCGGCATCAGCAGGTGCAGCATCAGCGCGCGCTTGTCGTTCAGATAGAGAATCAAGTCCTTGCGGACCAGGGCGATCAGTGCGGTCATCGTGGTTCCTGTCAGTCGCGCAGGCTGCGGCCGGTGAGGTTGAGGAAGATGTTTTCCAACGAAGTCTTGGCGGTGGCGAAGTGCGACAGCGCCACGCCCTGCCCGGCCAGCCAGGCCAGCACCGGCGCGGCGTGCGCGGCGTCGGCCAGGCTGATGTCGAGCGCATTGCCGTTGCATTCGACGGCGCTGACGCCGCCCTGCGTCTGCAGCGCCAGCAGCAGCGCGGCCGACGGTTCATCGGCCAGCTCGGCGCGCAGCGCGGCCCGCGCCGGCAGGCGCTGGTACAGCGCGGCCGGCGTCTCGTCGGCCAGCACCTTGCCGTGGTCGATGATGACGATGTGGTCGGCCAGCCGCTCCACCTCCTCCATGTAATGGCTGGTGTAGATCAGGGATCGGCCCTGCGCCTGCAGCGCTTCCAGCGTGTCGAAGATGGCGTTGCGGCTTTGCGGATCGACGCCGACGGTGGGCTCGTCGAGGATCAGCAGTTGCGGATCGTGCAGCAGCGCGGCGGCAATGTTGAGGCGGCGCTTCATGCCGCCGGAAAAGGTGGATGGATGGTCGGCCGCGCGCTCTGCCAGGTTGACCAGCGCCAGCGCCTGCTCGCAGCGCTGCTTCAGCAACGCACCCTTGAGGCCGTAAAGCGCGCCGAACAGCCTGAGGTTTTCCAGCGCCGACAAATCGTCATACAGCGCCAGGTCCTGCGGCACGAAACCGATCTTGCGCTTGGCCGCGCTGGCGCCCTGCCCCACCGGTTCGCCGTCCATGGCGATGCTGCCGGCGTCGGCGCGCAGCAGGCCGCAAATCATGCCGACGGTGGTGGACTTGCCGGCGCCGTTGGGGCCGATCAGACCGACCGTCTGCCCGCGCAGCACCTGGAACGAGACGCCGTCGACCGCCTTGCGCGCGCCGTACGATTTGGACAGCCGCTGCACAGTGAGTAAAACAGATGCCATCGATAGCCGCCTCGTGAATGGTTGGTCAACGCGCCAGCATAGCCTTGCGATATCGCTTTGGCAATGATGTTGAACTTTTCAGTCCGCGCGCGGCCTAAGAATGGACGCCGCCATCCGGCGGCATGACCAAGGAGGCTATATGGCAACTAATCCATCCGTCAAGCGCTGGCAGGACCAGCTGATCCTGCTGCTGGGGCTGTGGTTCTTCATCACGCCCTGGGTATTTGCGTATCCGATTCCGTCGATCCAGGCATGGACCGCGTTCATTTCCGGCGCGGTGATGGTGGTGCTGGCGGCGTTCGATCTGTACAAGACCTACTTCTGGGCCGTGGTGCTCAACCTGCTGGTGGGGATCTGGGTGGCGGTCTCGCCGTGGGTGCTGGGCATGGCCGACAACGCCGAGCTGACATGGAACTCGGTGATCGTCGGCATCGCGGTGGCCGTGCTGGCGCTGTGGGAAATGCGGACCGATCCCGAGTTGGTCAAGCACTGGCCGGGCGGCGCCGGCCACGCCACCTGACCTTATAAGGCATAGCGCACCACGTTGTCGCTCCACTCGAAGGCGGCCATCTCCAGCTCCACCAGTTCATCGGTGGACATGGCGAGGTCGCGCAGCGTCGGCACGATGAAATCGCCCAGGTCTTCGACCTGTTCGATGCATTCGGCCAGCTTGAGCAGGTCGCCGAAGAAGCCGCCGCGATGCAACAGCGCTTCCGACACGTCCTCGTTGACGGGGATCTGCGCCAGGATCTCCGTCATCGGGATGCCGAACAAGGTGTCCATCAGCGACATGATGCCGACCGTGAAGGCGACATCGGCCGCGTTGCGCTGGCTCGGCCGCAGCTTGCCCGCCAATAGCTCGAGCAGGCGGCCGCGCGTGGTGGCCAGCATCAGCAGCGGCGTCATGCTGTGGCCGCGCTTGCTCGGTTCGGCGTACAGCATGATCTGCAGCCAGCGCTGCAGCTGGCGCCGGCCCAGGATCGTCACCGCCTGGCTCAGCGAATCGATGCGCTGGCGCGCGCCCACGGCCGGCGTGTTCACCAGGCGCAGCAGGTTCAGCGCCAGCGACACGTCGCGCTTGATGGCGCGCTCGATATCCTGGTTGTCGGCGTCCGAGGTCACCAGGGTCATCAGTTCCATCACCGCCAGCTGCGACGGCGACAGCTTCTTGCCGCTCATGATGACCGGCTTGGAGAAATAATAGCCCTGGAAGTAGTCGAAGCCCAGGTCCAGGCAGTTCTTGAATTCCTCGCGCGTCTCGACCTTTTCGGCCACCAGCTTCTTCTTGTCGAGGCGGAAGCGCGGCGCCAGCTTCATCAGCGTCGACAGCGGGATGGTGCGCACATTCATCTTGACGTACTCGACCATCGGCAGCAAGGTGGCCATGTTCTCGCTCTCGCCGCTGACGTCGTCCAGCGCGAAGCTGAAGCCGTGGCCGGCCAGCTCGCGGATGCGGGTCACCACGGCCGGCGTCGCCCGCACGGTGTTGATGATTTCCAGCACCACCTTCTCGCGCGGCAGGAAGGAAAAGATATCGCTCATGATGACGTCGGCGTCGACGTTGACGAATCCGAGCGCGTCGCCGATGGTCTTTTCCATGCCCAGCTGCGAGGCGTGGGCGATCACCGCCGCCGTCGCCGACAGGTCGTTGCTGACATTGGCCGGTCCGACCGGCGCGTTACGGAACAGCAACTCGTAACCGAACAGGCCCTGGTTGCGGTCCAGGATAGGCTGGCGCCCCAGGTAGAATTCGCGCACGCGCAGGCTGTGGGGGTCCATATGGCTGAAGGAGAGGTCAATCATCACGGGTTCCGGATCAGAGGGCAGGTATTTCGCCACACTAATATTCTGACACCATTGCGCAGCGATGTCTTGGATAATTTATATCAAGCAGCCGCTTGGGGCATACCGTCGATAAACAGCTTGAGCTCGCCGGGCGCGAACGCGGTCCATCGCTCATTGGTGGTCAGCGGCTGGGTGACGATGATGGCGACCCGGTCGTCGGGCGTTGTTACTTGGGAGAAATCCACGCTGACGTCCTCGTCGGACAGCTTGGCGGTGTCGAACGGATGCTGGCGCACCAGGTAGAACAGGCTGGTCGAGCAATGGGCGAACAGCTCGCCGCCGGACGAGAGCAGCATGTTGAAGGTGCCATGGGTGGCGATTTCATGCACCAGCGCGCTCAGCGCGGAGCGCAGCTCGGCCGGCGCCGGGCGCGTATCCCCGAAGCGGGCGCGCAGCTGCTGCAGGATGTAGCAGAACGCCAGCTCGCTGTCGGTGCTGCCGACCGGGCGGTAGGCGCCGTCCAGCACTGGCGCGAACTGTTTCAGGTCGCCATTGTGGGCGAACACCCAATATTGCCCCCACAGCTCGCGCACGAAGGGATGGCAATTCTCCAGCGCCACCCGGCCCTGCGTGGCCTTGCGGATATGGGCGATGACGTTGGTGGACTTGATCGGGTAGCGCTTGATCAGCTCGGCGATCGGCGAAGCGATCGCGGCCTGGTGGTCGACGAAATGGCGCACGCCGGCTCCCTCGAAGAAGGCGATGCCCCAGCCGTCATGGTGGGTGTCGGTGTGGCCGCCGCGCATGGCGAAGCCGGTAAAGCTGAACACAATGTCGGTGGGGACATTGCAGTTCATTCCTAAGAGTTGGCACATGGCGTGATTATACCCACGCCATGCGCCGGCCGGGACTTAATGCAGCAGCACCGGATGGCTCATCAGCGCATCGTAGCTGCCCAAAAATTCATCGATTTCCTGCATCGTCGGCTCGCCGGCGATCAGCTCGTTGACGTCGCGGCGGAAATTCTGCGCCAGGATGCCGGCGATGAAGATCTCTCGCTTGCCGCCCTTGTCGACGATTTCGTAGCCGCCGAAGCGCAGGGCGTCCAGGGTACGGTCGGCGCCGAATTCGACAACACTGTATTGCTCGCTGTTGTAGATGAGGTTCATGTTGCTTCCTTTCACAAGGGGCGAAACACCATCGGTTTCGCCTTCAACACCGAGTTGGGGCTGAAAGCGGTCCATTTCAAGCCCTTTCGGGCCCGATCAGCGGGCGTTGTTTAGGCCTCGATATCGGATTGCAAATCCAGCAACTCGCCGTACGGCGCCTCGGACAGCCACGATCGCAGCAGGTCCAGATGCTCGGCGGAAGCCAGACTGATGTAGAGCCGCGCCGGGGGACGGCGCAGCACACGGTTCAATGTTACTCGCAAAACGAGATTGCCGCTGCAATGCAGGCAGCCGGGTGCGATACGCAACACTTGCGGAACAGGATCGAAGGGGACGGGACCGTCCGTGGGATCGAAGGCCAGCGCGGAACCGCCATCCGACAAGCCCTCCAGAATGATGACGCTGGACACCCCCGTTTGCAGGAGGCCGGCGATGGCGGCCTCGCGCGCGCCGGCGCGGGGGCCGGTGACCAGCCAGGTCGGGACCGGCGCCCGCTGTGCCGGGGCGCCGCTCATCGGATCAGACGCCCTTCTTTGCCAGCTTGCCCGGCTCCACGCCCAGCTGCTTGAGCTTGCGGTACAGGTGGGTGCGTTCCAGCCCGGTCTTTTCCGCCACCCGCGTCATGCTGCCGCCCTCGCGGCCCAGGTGGTGCTCGAAATACATGCGTTCGAAGGCGTCGCGCGCCTCGCGCAGCGGCAGGTCGAACGACAGGTTGAACATGTGGTTGTCGGCGCCGGCCACGGTGGCGCCGCCGCGCACGGCGATCTGCGCCGCCTGGCTCGACGGGTTGAAGCCGGCGTTCGGCGCTTCCTCGGGCTGGCTGGCGGCCACCGGACGCGGCGCCAGCGCCGGCGCGCGCACGGTTTCCTGGGCGCGCGTCAGGCCCTGCTGCACCGCCTTGAGCAGCTTTTGCAGCGCGATCGGCTTTTCCAGGAAATTCAGTGCGCCGATGCGCGTCGCCTCGACCGCCGTATCGATGGTGGCGTGGCCCGACATCATAATCACCGGCATGGTCAGCAAGCCGTCGCGCTGCCACTCCTTGAGCAGGGTGACGCCGTCGGTATCCGGCATCCAGATATCGAGCAGCACCAGGTCCGGCGCGCCGCCGGCGCGCGCTTCCCGCGCCTGCTGGGCGTTTTCGGCCAATTGAATCGCGTGGCCCTCGTCGCTCAAGATTTCCGAGAGCAACTCGCGTATGCCCATTTCATCGTCCACTACCAGAATGTTTGCCATCTTCCCTTGCCTTCCTCATTTCGCCGGATCTAGCCAGCAATGATTTTTTTAGTCACCAAACTTAGGTATTTTGCGACGCCGGTGCTAACTTTAACAGCAAAATCAATACCGACGCGCCACTTCTATCGACATGGTTCTGGATATCGATCCTGCCCCCATGTTCATCGATAATTTTTTTGACCATCGCCAGGCCCAGGCCGGTGCCGCGCGCCTTCGACGTGACATACGGTTCGAACGCCCGGGCCAGGATTTTGGGGGCGAAGCCGGGGCCGTTGTCGCTGATCGCCAGCCGCACGGCGGTACGCATGCAGCCGTCCGCGCCCTGATAATGAATGGCTTCGCTGATCACGTCAATGTGCGGCTGCGGTGCGCCCTCGGGCAGCTCGGCCATCGCGTCCTGCGCATTCTGCAGCAGGTTGTGGATCACCTGGCGCAGCTGGGTGGCGTCGCCCATCACCAGCGGCAGGCCGGGCGCCAGCTGCGGGTGGATGATGTCGTTGCCCTCGCCGCTGATGTACAGGTGCAGGATCTCCTCGACCAGCGCGTTCAGGTCCAGCGGCTCGAGCACCGCCGGCGGCGTGCGCGCGTAGTCGCGGAAGTCGTCGACCATGCGCTTCATCGCCGCCACCTGGTTGACGATGGTGGCCGTGCCCTTGTTGAGCAGCACCACGTCGGCCTCGCCCAGCTTGCTCTCCAGCTTCATCTGCAGGCGCTCGGCCGACAGCTGGATCGGCGTCAGCGGGTTCTTGATCTCGTGCGCCAGCCGGCGCGCCACTTCGCCCCAGGCGATCGAGCGCTGCGCCGAGATGACGTCGGAGATATCGTCGAACACCACCAGGTAGCCGCTGCCGCTGTCGACCGGCAGGCGCGAGCCGCGCGTCAGCAGGGTCAGGTCGTTGTCGTCCAGGCTGGCGGAGCGGCGCGGCACCTCGATCTGGCGCTGCCAGTGCAGCCGCTGCAGGTTGCGCCCCGCCGCCGACTGCGCGCTCTGCGCCGCGAAGCCGGCCACGATGGCGCCGCCGAACTCCTGCAGGCCCTCGATCTCGTCGAGCTTCTGGCCGATCATGGTCACGCCGGCCTGCTGCAGGATGCGCTCGACCGAGTCGTTGCAGCTGATCAGGTGGAACTCGTGGTCCAGCACCATCACGCCGGCCGACATATTCGCCAGCACCGATTCCAGGTGAGCCTTGGCGTTCTGCAGCGCGGCGCGGTTGCGCTCGACGGCGCTGCGCGCGTCCGACAGCTGGCGCGTCATCATGTTGAACGATTGCGTCAGCGTGCCCAGCTCGTCGGAGGTGGCGACGATCGGCCGTGGCGACAGGTCGCCCTCGGCCACCGCGCGCGTGCCCTCGGCCAGCAGCAGCAGCGGCTGGGCCAGGTCGCTGGCGATCAGGAAGGCGCTGGCGATGGCGCCGAACACGGCCAGCAGCAAGGTCAAGGTCAGCGTCACGATGTACATCTTGCGCAGCCCGTCGCGCGCGGTGTAGCGCTCCTTGTAGTCGGCATAGGCGCTGCGGATGGCTTCGCCGTCGGCGGCCAGCTGCGCCGGCGCCAGCTGCAGCAGCTGCAGGTAGCGCGGCGCCAGGTGGGTGCCGTTGGGCTGCACGTGGTCGGGAATGGCCATCACCACCCGCAGCCGCAGCGCGTTGGCGTTGTCCTGCGGCGCGGCGGGGGCGTCGATCAGGTTGCTGCGCAGCTCGCCGCCGCCCTCGGGGGCGCCGTAGACCTCGTCGCCCTTGACCTTGGCCATCATCTCGCGGGTCGGCAGCGCGGCGCTGAGGTTGCCGCTGCGGCCGGAGCGGGCGCTGACGATCAGGCCGCCCTCGGCGTCGACGATGATGGCGCTCTGCATCCCGGCCTCGCTCTTGACCAGCGCCGCCAGCGTGGCGCGCTCGGTGCCGAACGGCCGGTCGGCCAGTTGCTGAACGGTGCGGTCGGCGGTGGCGGTGAGCTCGCTGACGGCGCGGTCCAGCCCGGCGATGCTGAGGTGGATGCCCGACTCCAGCGCCGTCTCGACCGGCACGTTGAACCACGAATCGATCGAATGGGAGACGAACTGCACCGACACCAGGAAGATCACCAGCCCCGGCAGCACACCGATGGCGGCGAACAGCAGCACCAGCCGCGTCATCAGCTTGGAGCCGAACTTGCCGGTCTTGTAGCGCGAGTACAGGCGGAACAGCGACACCGCCACCAGCAGCAGCAGCGAGCCGGCCACGGCCGCGTTCAGGCCCAGCAGCCAGCCGTAGTAACGGTCGAAGAAGCCGGACTTGTCGGACGCCGAAGCGAGCATGAACAGCAGGATACTGACGATGGCGCCGCCGACGACGGAAAAATACCGCAGGGCCGTGCTCACTTACTCCGCCTTGTACGGGAAGGATTTCTTTTCAGACGTCAGGCGCCAGTCGCTGTTGTTCAGGGCGTTGACCTTGATCGGCTTGGGCACGTAGTTGGTGTCGAGCCCCATGCTCAGGTTGACGTTGTAGACCTCGCCGACCTTGAGCGCGCCGCGCGGCGCCACCAGCCAGCGGTTGGGCCGGCGGATCAGGAACAGCGCGTCCTCCAGCGACGAGAAGCTCTGGTTGACGGCGCCGCTGACGGCCACGCCGTACTGGCGCGTGAGCACATTGTAGGACAGGCTGATGGTCTGGCGCGCGACGATGGCTTTCTCGTCGAACCAGTACCAGCGCGGGCGGGTGAAGGCGATTTCGGTGGCGAAGTACAGCGAGCGGCCGTATTGCAGCGTCTCCTCCATCTCACGGCTGAGCTCGAAGGAATAGCTGGCCGACAGGCGGTAGCCGTCCTCGGACGCCTCGACCAGGGCGCGGCGGATCTCGACGCCGTCGAAGGCCCGCGCCGCCTGCGGCGCGCACAGCGCCAAGGCCAGTATCAGCAGAAGTTGCCCGGTCAGGAATCGGAAAAATCGTTGTGTCACGTGGGGGCCGGTGCTCAAGGGGTCCGAAGAAGTAAAACAGGCAAAACGGTTACGCATTTTTCTGGAACAAGGCGTAGAACAAACCATCGTGATCCTGCCCGGCGCCGCCGGCGGGGAGCAACTGACCGGGCGCATCCAGCCGCAGCGCCTGGTTGCGCACTGCGAAAGCGGCCGCCTGCGCCTCGGATTCCTGCGGCCACAAGGAACATGTCACGAACAGCAATTTACCACCCGGGGCCAGCATCTGCCAAAGGTTGTCGAGGATTTTGCCGGAAAGTGTTGCAAGTTGGAGCGTGTCGCCCTTGCGGCGCAGCCAGCGGATATCCGGGTGGCGGCGCACGATGCCCGACGCCGTGCACGGCACGTCGGCCAGGATGCGGTCGTAGGGCTGGCCGTCCCACCAGCCGGCGCTTTGCGCCTCGGCCGGCAGCAGTTTCGCCTGCAATTGCAGCCGCTCCAGGTTCTCGCCGACGCGCGCCAGGCGCTTGGCGTCGGCGTCGAGCGCGGTGACGTCGGCGTCGGCCAGCTCCAGGATGTGACAGGTCTTGCCGCCGGGCGCGGCGCAGGCGTCGAGCACGCGCATGCCAGGCTGCACGTCGAGCAGCGGCGCGGCCAGCTGCGCGCCGGCGTCCTGGACCGAGACCAGGCCGTCGGCGAAGCCAGGGATCAGCGCCACGCCGACCGGCTTGGCCAGGCGCACCGCGTAGGGGCCGATCTGCGTGGCCGCCATGCCGGCGTCCGCCAGCGTGGCCAGGTATTGTTCCATCGTGGTCTTGCGCGCGTTGATGCGCAGGGTCAGCGGCGGCGCCGTGTTGCCGGTGGTGAGCACGCCCTGCCAGTCCTGCGGCCAGGCGGCCTTGACGGCGTCCAGCCACCACTGCGGGTAATTCCATTTGGCCACCGGCTGCAGCAGCGCCGCGTCCAGCAACGCCTTGCGCTCGCGCAGGAAGCGGCGCAGCACGGCGTTGACCATGCCCTTGGCGCGCGCCGTGTCCGGATGGGCGTCGGCCGCCGTCACGGTCTGGTCGACGATGGTGAATTCTTCATACGGCGGGGTGTCGTCGGGCGCGGTCATCAGCGCCAGCGCGCACGACAGCAGCGCCGACACCAGCGGCTCCGGCGCCTTGGGCGCCATCATGGCCACCAGCGCCTCGCTCTGGCCGAGCTGGCGCATGGCGCGGTAGGCGATGTCCTGCATCGCGCCGCGCGCCTGCGGCAGCGTCTCCTGGCGCGCCCACACCTGGGCCAGCGCCTGCGGCAGGTTGGTGCCGGTGCGGACCTGGGCCACCGCGTGGGCGGCGCCGATCAGGCTGAACGCGAGGGAATCGGGCTTCAGGCCGGTCTGGAAGCCGGCTTGCGGCGCCGGTTTCAGCGCCTGCGCATGGCTGGCGCGCATCTTGGGAGCGGCCGGCTTCGCGGGCGACGTCTTCGCGGGGGACTTCAGGGAGAGCGTCGTACGCTTGTTCATATGTCAATTCCAGAGTGGGGCCTGCTGCCGTGATCGCGCAGTATACAGCAGTGCATATGACATAGCGATTACGGCATTTGTAACGGTTGTATCCGGCCACCCGCATCGCTGGCCGCGCATCTTGGCAAACCAGTATAATTACCGCTGTTTGGCCGGCGCCTTGCCGCCGGCCGTTTTCGCTTCCGGATACACTATTAGCGCGGCCCAGCCGCCACCATGCTCATGCTCGCCCAACAAAAACAAGATATCACCGCCCTGTTCCAGGCCGCCCTCGCTCCGATCCTGGCCGGCTCTGAAGTCACCGCCAATGTCGTCCTGGAGCGCCCGCGCGACCCGTCGCACGGCGACGTCGCCTGCAACATCGCCATGCAGCTGGCCAAGCAGCTGAAGATGAATCCGCGCGAGCTGGCCACCAAGGTGGTCGAGGCGCTGCTGGCCAACCCGGCCGGCAAGGGCCTGGTGGAGTCGGTCGACATCGCCGGCCCAGGCTTCATCAACCTGCGCGTGACCGCCGCCGCCAAGCAGGCCGTGGTCAAGGCCGTGCTGGCGCAGGGCGCCAACTACGGCGTCGCCAACGCCGGCGCCGGCAAGAGCGTCATCATCGAATTCGTCTCGGCCAACCCGACCGGCCCGCTGCACGTCGGCCACGGCCGCCAGGCCGCGCTGGGCGACGCGCTGTCGTCGCTGTTCGCGTCGCAGGGCTACGCCGTGACCCGCGAGTTCTACTACAACGACGCCGGCGTGCAGATCCAGACCCTGGCCAACTCGGTGCAGGCGCGCCTGCGCGGCCTCAAGCCGGGCGACGCCGCCTGGCCCGAATCGGCCTACAACGGCGACTACATCGCCGACATCGCCGAAGATTTCAAGCTGAAGAAGACCGTGTCGGCCTCGGACGGCTCGCCGGCCACCGCCTCGGGCGATATCGAAGACATCGAATCGATCCGCCACTTCGCCGTGACCTACCTGCGCAACGAGCAGGACATCGACCTGCAGGCCTTCGGCGTCAAGTTCGACAACTACTACCTCGAATCGTCGCTGTACGCCGACGGCAAGGTCGACGCGGCCGTCGACATGCTCAACAAATCCGGCAAGACCTACGAGGAAGAAGGCGCGCTGTGGCTGCGCACCGAGGACTACGGCGACGACAAGAACCGCGTCATGCGCAAGTCCGACGGCACCTACACCTACTTCGTTCCGGACGTGGCCTACCACATCGTCAAGTTCCAGCGCGGCTTCACGCAAGCGATCAACGTCCAGGGCTCGGACCACCACGGCACCATCGCGCGCGTGCGCGCCGGCCTGCAGGCGGTGGGCGTCGGCATCCCGCAGGGCTTCCCTGACTATGTGCTGCACAAGATGGTCACCGTGATGAAGGGCGGCGAAGAGGTCAAGATCTCCAAGCGCGCCGGCTCCTACGTCACCGTGCGCGACCTGATCGAATGGTCGGGCGGCGGCGACATCGAAAAAGGCCGCGACGCGGTGCGCTTCTTCCTCATCTCGCGCAAGGCCGACACCGAATTCGTGTTCGACGTCGACGTCGCGCTGAAAACCTCGGACGAGAACCCGGTCTATTACGTGCAGTACGCCCACGCGCGCATCTGCCGCATGCTGGAACAGTGGACCGGTGACGAAGCCTCGCTGGCCAACGTCGACCTGTCGCCGCTGACCGCGCCGACCGAAGCGACGCTGCTGGCGACGCTGGCCGCGTATCCGGAAACGCTGGCGCGCGCGCAGGCCGAACTGGGCCCGCACCAGATCGCGTTCTACCTGCGCGACCTGGCCGCCAACCTGCACAGCTTCTACTTCGCCGAGCGCGTGCTGGTCGACGACGAAGCGCTCAAGGCGGCCCGCATCGCGCTGATGGTCGCAACCCGCCAGGTGCTGCGCAACGGCCTGGCGCTGATCGGCGTCTCCGCTCCCACCAAAATGTAATGCCAAGGACTTCCCGCACAATGAATTTACGTTCCCAGCAAGGCAACACGTTTATCGGTATCGTTATCGGCCTGGTCATCGGCCTGGCCATCGCAGTGGTGGTGGCATTGGTCATCACCAAGGGTTCGACCCCGTTCACCGACAAGGGCCACGCGACCAAGTCGACGGAAACCACGGCGGGACAGGCGGCCGATCCGAACAAGCCGATGTACGGCAACAAGGAAGCGGCGCGGGAAGCGGCAAAAGACTTTGTGAAGGAACCGCCTAAGGCGCCGCCGGCGGCCGATCCGCTGCAGGCGGTGGTGGACAAGATCCAGGCCACGCCGACCCCGGCCCCTGCGCCGAAGGCGGCGCCCGCCATCCCTGCCGCGTCCAACGTCGCGCCGCAGCCGGTGGCCAAGCCGGCGCCTGCCGCCGCCGATGCAGGCGACGACAAATTCATCTACTATCTGCAGGCTGGCGCCTTCCGTGAAATCGCCGACGCGGAAAACGCACGCGCCAAGCTGGCCCTGCTGGGCTTCGAGGCCAACGTCTCCGACCGCGCCACCGACACCGGGGTGCTGCACCGCGTGCGTCTCGGCCCGTTCAACCAGGTTGAAACGATGAACAAGGTGCGCAGCAAGTTATCCGAGAACGGCATCGACGTCGCCGTTGTACGCAATCAAAAATAAGCAAGGAGTCTCAAAGATGCGATTGATGAAATTCGTAGTGGGCGCGCTGATGATGGGCGCCGTGGCATTGTCGTCGGCCTCGCCGGCCGATCCGAAAAGCGGCGTCGAATACAAGACGCTGGCCAAGCCGCAAGCGGTCGACACCGGCAAGAAGGTCGAAGTCATCGAGTTCTTCGACTACGCCTGCCCGCACTGCTCCGCCTTCGATCCGGCGCTGACCGCATGGGTCAAGAAACAGGGCGACAACATCGTCTTCAAGCGCTCCCATATCTCGCGCGCGGGCACCGACCTGCCGCAGCAGAAGATGTTCTACACGCTCGAAGCGATGGGCGTGCTGACCGAAGCGCTCAACACCAAAGCCTTCGCCGAGATCCACGTCAACCACAACCGCATGAACCGCGATGAGCTGGTGTTCGACTTCGTCGCCAAGCAGGGCATCGACCGCCAGAAATTCATCGACACCTATCGCGGCTTCGGCGTTGCGGGCCGCGTGCGCAAGGCCACCGCGATGATGGACGCCTACGAAGTCGATTCGTGGCCGATGCTGGCCGTGGACGGCAAGTGGATGACGTCGCCGACGATGGCCGACGCCGAGAAGCAGTCGGCCACCAGCGAAGCGCAGCTGCACGGCGCGGTCACGCAAGTGCTGGACGTGCTGGTCGCGAAAGCGAAAGCGGAAAAGAAATAAGCATGGACGGCGCCGTGATGTGGCCACCGAGGGCATGACGCGCGTCTTCATCACCGGCGCCTCCAGCGGCATCGGCGCCGCCCTGGCCGCCGAGTATGCGGCGCAAGGCGCCACACTCGGCCTGCTGGCCCGGCGCGGCGACGCGCTGGACCGGCTGATCGCCACCCTCCCCCATCCTGAACGCCACCGCGCCTACGCGGTCGATGTGCGCGACCACGCCGCCATCGCCGCCGCCGCGCAAGCCTTCCTCGCGCATGCCGGCGGCATCGACGTGGTGATCGCCAACGCCGGCATCTCGGTCGGCACGCTGACCGAATTCGCCGAAGACATCCCCGTATTCGCCGACGTGATCGCGACCAACGTGGTGGCCACCGCCGCCACCTTCGCGCCCTTCATCGCCGCGATGCGCACACAGCGCACGCCGGGGCGGCTGGTCGGCATCGGCAGCGTGGCCGGCATACGCGGCCTGCCCGGCGCGGAAGCCTACAGCGCCTCCAAGGCGGCCGTCATCAGCTACTGCGAATCGCTGCGGCTGGAGATGAAACCGCACGGCATCCGCGTCGTCACGCTGTGCCCCGGCTACATCGACACGCCGATGACGCAGGTGAATCCGTATCCGATGCCGTTCCTGATGGCGCCCGCGAAGTTCGCGGCCAAGGCCGCGCGCGTCATCGCCGCCGGCGGCAGCTACGCCGTCATCCCGTGGCAGATGGGCGTGGTCGCCAAGGTGCTGCGGCTGATGCCGAACGCGGTCTACGATTTCGCCTTCGGCAAGGCGCCGCACAAACCGCGCAAGGCCGCTTCATGACGACATTATCCACAGCCGCCATCACGGCCCATTGCGCCACCAGCGCCTCGCACATCGCGATCGAGACGGTGGCCGAAACCGGCTCCACCAACGCCGACCTGCTGGCCCGCATCGATACTTTGAACGGCCCGCTGCTGCGCATCGCCGACAACCAGACGGCGGGCCGTGGCCGCGCCGGCCGCGCGTGGCTGTCGCAGCCCGGCGCCGCGCTGATGTTCTCGCTGGCCTGGCGCTTCAAGGGGCCGCTGCACAAGATGTCCGGCCTGCCGATGGCGGTCGGCGTCGCGCTGGCCGAGACCATCGCCTCGCTGGGCGTGCCGGTGCAGATCAAATGGCCCAACGACCTGCTGCGCGACGGTAAAAAACTGGCCGGCATCCTGGTCGAAACACAGACGAAGGACGACGGCGCCATCTGGGCCGTCATCGGCGTCGGCCTGAACCTCATCATGCCGGACGAACTGGAAGCGGCCATCGGCCGCGAAGTGGCCGCAGCGCCGTGGCTGGCCAAGATGGACCGCAACCAGCTGATGGCCGCGCTTGTGAGCCGCCTGGCCGCCGTGCTGGCCGAATTCGACGACACCGGCTTCGCGCCTTTCGCCGAGCGCTGGAACACACTGCACGCATGGCACGGGCAGGACGTGGTCATCCTCGACCAGGGCCGGGTGCTGCAGCAGGGCGTGGCCGCCGGCGTCGACGCCATCGGCCGCCTGATGCTCGACACCGCGCAGGGCCGGGTCGAAGTGCTGTCCGGCGACGTCTCGCTGCGCTTATCCTCACACAACGGAACACCATGATTTTACTGATCGATGCCGGCAATACCCGCGTCAAATGGGCGCTGGCCGAAGACGCTGCCGCAATGGGCGCATGGACCGCGCACGGCGCAGTCGCCCACACCGACCTACCGCAACTGGAACTGGCCTGGAGCGACGCGGCGGCCAGCCGCAACGTGGACCGCATCCTGATCGCCAACGTGGCCGGCAACGCGCTGCGCGTGCATCTGGAGTATGTGCTGCAGCGGACCTTCCCGGCCACACCGGCACAGGACATCGAATGGTTTGCCTCGCTGCCGGCGCTGGCCGGCCTGACCAACGGCTACCGCAATCCGGCGCAGCTGGGCTGCGACAGGTTCGCCGCCGCCATCGCCGGCCACGCGCTGGCGCCGAACCGTCCGGTGATCGTGGCCAACTGCGGCACCGCCACCACCATCGACGCCGTCACCGCCGACGGCGTGTTCCTGGGCGGGATGATCCTGCCGGGTCTGGGCCTGATGGCCAGTTCACTGGCACGCAACACGGCGCAGTTGCCGCAGATCGCACAAGACGGTAAGCTGCCGGACGGATTCGCCGACAATACCGACGACGCCATCCTGAGCGGCTGCATGACGGCGCAGAGCGGCGCGATCGAACACGCGTTCGCGCTGCACGGCGCGGCCGAATGCATCATCTCCGGCGGCGCCGCGCCGTTCATCGCGCCGCTGCTGAAAGTGCCGTACCGTATAGTCGAGAATATCGTATTGATCGGATTGCATGCCGCCGCCGGCGGCAACGAATAGGACGCCCTTGTGCTGAAATTTATTTTCTGGTCGCTGCTGGCTATCAACGCCGCGCTGTTCGCGTATGGACGGGGCTATCTCGGCCACTTCAGCGGCAACGAGCGCGAACCGGAACGGCTGCTCAATCAGCTCAACGCCGACAAGCTGGCCATCATCTCGCCGGAGCAAGCCAACAACGCCGCAGCGGCGGTGGCCGCCAGCGCGGCAGCAGCGGCATCGGCCAAGGCCGCGCCGGAAGTGCTGGCCTGCGTGGAAATCGCCAGCTTCGTGCTGGCCGACGCGCGCCGTTTCGAAGCCCAGCTGGCGCCGCTGAACCTGGGCGACCGCCAGTCGCGCCACAACCTGCCGGGCACCGAGGTATCGAGCTACATCGTGCATATCCCGCCGCAGGGCAGCAAGGAAGGCGCCGACAAGAAGGCGGCCGAACTGCGCGGACTGGGCGTGACCAACTACTTCATCATGTCCGACAATTCGCCGCTGCGCTGGGGGATTTCGCTGGGCGTGTTCAAGACCGAAGGCGCGGCGCAGAACCAGCTGGCGGCGCTGATGAAGCAAGGCGTACGCACCGCGCGCATCACGCCGCGCATGAGCGGCAGCAAGCTGCTGGGCTACCAGTTCCGCGAAGTCGACGCGGCGCTGAAGGCGAAGCTGGAACAGATCCGCGCCGCCTATCCCAACACCGAAACCCGCGCCTGCAAATAGGGCATGAGCACGCGAATCGCCCGAAGCGTTCGGTAGCAATTCATGCTTGGTGAAATTTTCCGCTTCCTGCTAGTAGGGCAGCGCCGCAGCTGGTCTTGTGGCCCTCATATGCAACTGGACGACCATCTATCGTATGCTTGCTGTCGCCTTCGATGATGGTACATACGCCGCCGTGTCCAAAAACAGGGCAGGTGCATTTGTCTCCTATGCAGGCAACCGCTTTGCCATCGATGGTAAAGTGGGGAGCGCTGCTACTGATTACCTTGCCGCCGTGCGTGGTGAGATCACCGACGAGTATCACTTTTCGCATAGCATTCTCCTCATCTATAGACCGGTTCCTCGTAGTTTTTAGGATCGATTAACGGCACAGTGGCATTTTGAAGAACATCACCCCCAATCGGGTGCTGTTGGCTCTTCCGTTTTTCATCTGATGGCGGGCTGATGAAAATGATGCTGGCCTCGCCGGGATCCCGTAGATTGAAAGCGGCGCTCACCCCGCCTTCGCGATAGCTCCCCATCACACCTATTGCTGTTTGCATGAAAAAAGTAGCGGCGCCCGTATTGCCCAGGCGATGGTCGGTGTTTATAAATTTATTGGGCAGTTCAGGATCAAAGGTCGGCCCGCCCTCTTCGGCTACTTTTCTCAGCAGACCATGGAAGTCAACCAGTTGTGATGCTTTACTGCCAGTCGCCACGATGACGCGAGCCGGTCCTGCGGCGCGCTGCACTTCGGGCAAGGTGTCCAATGCCTGCTTCCAGCCGGCTAACAATGCAGCTTCGCGGTCGACTGCATGCGTGAATCGTTTGCCATTGTCATCTGTCATTTTGACGAATACTGGCCGATGTAAAAAGCCTAGTGTCGGCAATTTGTCGAACTGTTCCAATTGCTCGGTGTTCCATGGTACAGGGAACCACGGCGTCGGTTTCCAGTGACGAGACAACCTCGGTTTGCTGCTCAGCGCGTCACCGAGTTTAAATCCTGCCTTACTGGACTCCGAAGGATCGAACTGCTTTGCGAAGACCTTCATATCAGCCAGCCATTCCTCGCTGGTTGGCTGGCGCCCTTGATGAGAATAGGAATTTTCTTCCGGAGGCGTGGGAACCTTCTTCTCCAACGCCAAATAATTAAGCCAAACACGCCGCGCGACACCATCGCGATTCAATACCCTCACATCGGGCTGCGGCTCTTCTAGATCTTTAAACACAAAAGGTCGAATAGCATCCACTCGTTCCCTTCTTGCGATCACAAAAACTGCGGAAGCATCCGGCATCTCGGGAACATAATAGCCCGTCGTCATAGACCGACTGGGTGAGACCGTTTCTGTCCTTACGTATGTACTGTCTCCAGCGCCTAGAACAATGAACGGCACACTCGGGTTCTGATCAAAAAACCTAAATATTTTTTCTATTACACGGTCGGGCTGCTCAGACAACTCCCGATGAGCAAGGACAAGCATATGCATTTGTCCTGCGACTGCTCTAACGATCCCACTCTGCGGGCGGTCGGGTCTATCTTTAGACATTTCAGAAATATATCGTGGTGCAGCATTAAATGCAGGTATTCCCCAATATCGAGGCGTGTCAATTACAGCATTTTCGATGCTAGCTCCTTCGCGTGAGCCAGATAGGTTCATTTTGTCGAGTGCATCCCAAGGATAGTGTCTAGGGTCTGGATCTCTTATGGACAAGAAAGGTTTTCCATGCGCCAATGCATCCCATAAAACGCCTTGACGATACCCATCCAATGTCACGCCTAAACCAATGATTTCTAGCACGTACTCGTCACTACCAGCGTCGTCTTGGGGCTCGATAGATTTCGCAGGACTATGTTCGGCTATTTTTTCTGCTTTAACAGGCCTGAGAGGATAGAGGTACCAAGCACTCAATAACGCTATAAATCCTAAGCTAGCGGCGGCAATCGCAATAAATTTCGTCCACATTAAGCGCCTCATGAAAAAAATTCTAGTCAGCTTTTCAATTCACATAAGATAGTTGCAGGGAGTCCTTCAGGCAGCACCGGAAGATCAGGCAAAATTCCTGTCGAGTAGTAATCTCGATTACCCTCAATTAATCGCTTTCGCCAATCTTTTTCAGCGAAAAAATAAATGGCATAGCGTTCTTGAAAGCCCGCCCACCTTACAATCCCAGCGCGTTCGGAGGCTTTGTCATTCTGCAAACGCCAGTCAGCTACTTGGCAAAGATACTTATAGAACGCCGGATCGCTCGACGCTTTGCCGCAGCCGATAGCGACGTCATACGCGGTAACATTGCGGTGATTAGCTTGACCACCAAAGATCGCTCCATGGAACGAGCGGGGAATGATTTGCTGCTGCCAGCGAAACCGCGCCTCATTCCACGTTTCAGTGCGTTTAATAAGAATTTTCGGCGGTGAAGTGGCGTTAAAGGTAAGGAGCGAGGTAGAGCATGCGTACACCTCCAGAACTTCACAACATGCATCGGGTTGCTTATCTTTGTTTAAAAATTTTTGAACGGTGCCCCTCATGTCGTTGGCCGCTACCACTGCGCCGTTGTAGATGTTGAGCGCTGGACTGGTTGTGGTATCCCGATCCCGAATAGCCTCGTGCATGACAACATGTTCAACACACTCCCATACATTTATTAGTCCATAGTTGCTGGTAATGGCGATGGAGGCATCGATGGGATCGATGCGCTCGCTAGCTCCGGCGCGGCCTTGTGCATCAGGTAACGCGCCTTCGAACATGCTTGCCTCCACCGGTACCGTCAACGGCTCACCTGTTATGGACCTAAGACCTTTGGAACGGACCTCCTCCTCATCTTCACCAAGTTGCGGCACCCTGGGCGCATCAAGCCGCCCTCGAACAAAAGTCCTACTAGTCCAGGTATCGCTTACTTCGGTATGGGCGTAGTCTTTTTCACCTGGTTGACGAAGAACGAAATAAAACGGGGTATCCGCCGGTCCCACCATAACGGGCTTACCGGATTGCGGATCAGGTCTTCTTTTCGCAGTGAACACGCGTTGACGAAAACCTTCGCCTAACGCGGCAAGAGGCTTGTATAGTGTTTCGACACGTGCTTTAGTCGCAGCAACTCGCTGAAATGTGGGAACGCCTTGCCAACCGATGCCTCGCACGTTCTCCAGCGCCACCGTCATGTCTTCCGGGCAGAAATACAGATAAACCTTACCTCGGTTATCTCGATCGGCTTGCGCGTTCCACCGCTTTCCGACTGCACCACAATGTTTTTTTGCATCCGCTAGTTCGGGTAACGATGGCACCGAATGTCTACGAGCCCACACACCGCGCACAATATTGGCAAGCGTCGTTAATCTGGCGTGGGCAGTTTGCGTGCCGTCTATGGAATCGTAGCGTCCAAACATCGCTGGATCTTCATGACTGTAGCCATCGACCATTTTTGTTGTCCGCGCCACCTCATCAATTAAGCTATATGGCGGGTGTGTCAGAATTAAAGTGTCGGCGGGTCGGGCGTTGGGCTGGTCGACTTTGATCCTGGGATCGAGCAGAAATGCTTGAGCGAGAAGACTGATCAAACACCCTTGGCTGTGAGCCACGATGGAAACCGTTTCATCTTCGTCGTAGTCGCGAATCATGCAGATTAACGCGGCCAAACGCTGGGCGGCCAATATCATATACATCCTGCCGGGATTGTTCAGAACAGGATGTGTTGCGTCATGTTGTGCGCGATCCAGCGCACGAGCAACGCCCCATTTCCCTTTGTTCCACATATCCGGCAATGTGCTGGTAGCGTTCGCAAAAGGCCCGCCACCTTTGCTGAAGTCCGCATCCAAACGATTTCCGTTGCGGTCTAGTACTTGACCACGACAAAGCTTTGCATCGTGCTGCACCATGCCGGTCTCTTCGCGATATCCCCAATAAAACCGGATAACGGGACTTAATGTGTCATCCGTGATTGTCCGTTTAAAAAAGACGGCATCCGGATCGATGAGCAGGCGTTTTCTATCTTCATCGGTTGGAAGTCTATAGCTGGCCGGCGTGAGGTCACCACTCAATCGTGTTGTCAGGCCCTCACACAGACCCCGCTCCACAGCTGCATAGGAAGTGCCCGTATCGTTCACCCCATGAACCAGGATGATGTTGCCGGGAGTGTTGTGCCGTACCGGAAGAATTTTATCTTTGCTTCGCTTCGTCATCGTCACGCCATTTGCGACACCAAGCTGGTACGGCTTCTTGGGATAGCCCCTCTTTTTTTCGTCCACGGTTTATCACTCCTTCTTATTTTTGATGGCTTTCGCAGCTACGATATGCATGGCGTTCCGTTCGATTAGCTGTGTTTTCCCTTCGGAGTCACTACGCTCTTCCTGATCGCTGCCATCACTGACACTGCTGACAACATCCAAATCAGGGGCCGGTATTCCTCCATCTATGTGCGCGTAGTAGCGCGCCTCAAATTTCAAATCGCCTTTACCATTTTCGAACTGAGGTAAAGCGGCTGACATCGTCGAACCATCTTTAAACGGAAAGCTGGAGCCATGGTGCGTAATGGTTCCGTTTGTCCCGATAGTGATGCCGCCGCCGATCTTGATGAACGAACCGTCTTCAGCGATCAGGACAATTTCCTTGGCGATGCCGATAATTTTGCCCTCGGTCGCTGTGAACTTCACATCCTGGGCGGCGTTAAGCTCGATTTCATCGCGCTGGCTTTGCATAAGCAACTTGCCTTGATGGGCAATCATGTCGATTCCATCGGCTTGGGCGAACAGCGATATTCCTCGTCCAGCGTTCAACGTGGCACGCTGTCCCGCAGTCATTTGTAAATTATGCTGCGCTACCGTGTTGAGGCTGGTGCCGGCATAACTAACTACCGATTTAGCAGCGGCGAAGCTGATGCCGGCAGGTGCGCTCAGCGCGATCATGGGCTTGCCGCCATCCGCACCGTTCGGCTCCGTACTACTTCCGGCCTCCCATGATGTTAACCCCGCAAGTAACTGCTCTTGCTCATCGTTATCGACGCCCTTAGCCTGATGACTGGAGGCGCACTCGCCAAGCGATTTGATCAATTCCGTACAATCGCCCATCAATGCTAGAAATTGACCACGCGCCATCTGTTTATCTTCGCTATTGCTACGCTGCCATGCAGAGAGCAGAATCCCCTTTGCCGCACGTAGCACTATCTGTTCATCGCTACTCAGTTCAGCGCCCTCTCCGCGTGGTTTTCCATAGCCCTCAGTTTTAGGTCGCGTAAGAAATCCGAGGTTAAGTTGGGTATTGCCATGGTCACTGGCCAACTGAGCACTGATCTGGCCCTGGGTATCATCGAAGAGTAGCTGGTTGGAGCGGCCATCTTTTACTTCGCGACTTTTAATGCCGGATAGGTAGCGATTACCTGGCAGATTGCCTTGCTTGCTCAACGCCGGCGGCTGGGCCTGCTGGTTGTAGAGCTGGCCAACGATCACCGGCTTGTCTGGATCGCCGCCAAGAAAATTGACCAGCACCTCGGTGCCAACGCGCGGCAGGCCGATGGTGCCGCATTGCCCCAGGCTGCCGGGGCCGTTACCTGCCCAATTCGATGCGACGCGCACCCATGCGGAATCGGTCTCGCTGTCCGACGCGCCGGCGTTGGCCGCCTCTTCGTGATCCACTGGGCGCGTGCCGGGGAAGCGGATCTTCACCCTGCCCATCTGGTCGCAGTGCACCTCCTCGCCTTCCGGTCCGACCACGATCGCGCTTTGCATCAGCGCTTGCGGCAGGTCGGTGCGAGCGTCGTAGGCCGGGACGATGGTCACGCCGTGCCGCACCGCCGTGAACTGGACATGCATGCGCAGCGGACCTGATGCCACCTTCTTGCCCACGTCCCTCTGCAGCTGCAGCTCCTGCGCGCCCTGCATCCACCGGCTGCGCGCGAACAGCCGCTCCACGCGCGCGGCAAGCGCCTTGGGCAGGTTGTTCTGCGCCGTCACCTGCAGCGCCGTGACGACGAAGTCGCGTTCCTCGCCCGGATGCTCATCCACTTCCGGATGTTCGGCCAGCGTGAAGTATTCGCCGGCGCACAGATCGCGCACGCTGCCTTCGCCGTGGAAGCATTTCGATTCGTAGTCGTGGCGCTGCATGCTCAACTTGCCGAGGCGGCACAGGTCTTCGTTGTCGTCGCCGGCGTGCGGCATCAGGATCTGATAGTCGTCCAGGCTGGCGGCCAGCTCGTTGCCGTGCACGCCCTGATCGACGCCGCTGCTGGCGTCGGCCATCATGAACTCCCTGCCCTGCGAGTTCCGGTAGTCCCAGCTATGCCGCGTGACGACGCCCGGCTGCAGGCTGCGCACCGCGCTCCAGGAGGTGATCGTGTCGCGCTCCTCGGTGGCGCTGTCGCGGTGATAGCGGATGGTGCCGGCGGCGTTCCGCCGCAGGCTGTCGGCGTTATTGAACAGCACCAGCGTGTGCATCGGGCCTTCGCCGCCGCCCTCGGCGCGGATGTACCAGCCGATGCCGCGCCGCTTCAGCAGGCGGCGGATGAAGTGCGCGTCCGATTCGTTGTGCTGCATGGTGAATTCGCGCCTGGGGTATTCGCGGATGTGGAAGGCTTCGTCCACTTCGTGCTTGAAGCAGGTGCCGAGAATGGGGCTCTTGTGCCGCCATTCGTTGAGGATGCGCTGGACGATTTCCACTTCGTCCATGTCGCGGAACACGCGCGTGTTGGTGCGCTTTTCCATGATCGCCAGCGCGTCGCGCAGCACCAGCTGGTAGCTGGCCAGGCCGCCGTCGCTGTCGCCGGAGCTGGCCTCGGTGACGATACCGCAGACGCTGCGCAAATCGCCCTGGTCGGTGACGAATTCCAGCGCGGCCGGCACGGCGATCATTTGCTTGAGCGGCAGGAAGGGATTCGATGACACGCACAGGATGCGGTAGTCGATGCCGCCGCACAGCGTCTCCGAGCCGAACACGCGCTGCGGCAGCAGCATGTCGTCGTTGATGCCGCCCACCAGATCGAGCCGCAGCCGCAACGGCCGGTTGCTGGTGATCAGCTCCTTCGCCAGTCCCATGAAGCTGAAGAATTCACCTTCGTTTTCCACATGAGCCCCCGGCAAGAACAGCGGATTTTTCCCGCACAGGTTGCCGATGATGTCACGCTCAGGGCTTGCTGCTTTTGAGATTGCGCAATGACGGAGTACGACTGCGCGATTTCAAGTAAATATCAGCGCTGGATCACGATCGGTTTCAGGCCGAGCGACGATGGCAAGCCTTGCGCGGCCTGCTGCGCTTCCTGGCGGGTGGCGAACGGGCCGCTGAACAAGCGGTGCACCGAACCGCCCTGCACCACTTCCAATCCACTCAAGCCGCTGCCGGCGACCTTGCCGCGCACCGTTTCCGCGTTCTCGGCGCGCGAGTAGGCGCCCAGCTGGATATAGAAGCCGCCGGCTATGGCCGCTGGCGCGGCCGGCGCCGCTGGTTCCGCAGGCGCCTGGTCGGACAGCATCAAGGCCGTCACCTGCGGCGTCAGCGCGTTCGGCAGCGGTTGCGGCGTCAGTACCAGCGGCTGCACCAGCGACGGCGCGGCCGGCGGCGGTGTCGCCGTCACCAGCCGGTCCCTGGATTGCGATTGCAGGCGCGGCTTGGTGGTGCCGGACACGCCTTCGCGCGTGGCCTGCATGCGATCGATTTCATCGGGCAGGATGCGTTCGATCTTCAGTTCGTGGCTGCCCTTGCCCAGCAGGCCAAGCTTCAGCGCCGCCGTGTACGACACGTCGATGGCACGGTTGGCGTGGAACGGTCCGCGATCGTTGATGCGCACCACCACCACCGCGCCGCTGACCATGTTGGTCAGGCGCGCGTAGGAGGGAATCGGCAGCGTCGGATGCGCCGCCGTCATCTTGTACATGTCGTACAGCTCACCCGAGGACGTGCGCTGGCCATGGAACTTCTTGCCGTACCAGCTGCCGATGCCGATCTGCGTGTAAGGCTGGTTGTCGGTCAGCGGCGTGTAGGTCTTCCCGAATACGACGTAGGGCCGATTGGAGCGCGGCAGCAGCGGATCGTTGCGCACGTCGGCATCCGGCACGTCGGCCAGATTGGCGGGCGGCGCGTCGCCGGGGCCGTCGTCCTGGTAGTAGCCGCCGCGCCCGGAGTTCGCCGGCGGCAGCACAGGCAACGTGGTCGCCGGCTTGGTAGTGGACGGCGCCTTGATCACCGGCGGATTGGTGCGCGATGAACGCGACAGCGGTCCATCCGCCTCGGTGGGCACCGTGCCGCAGCCGACCAGCGCCAGCGCCGCCGCCATGGCGGAAAGATTGAGTATGGTGCTTCGCTCTAGGCGCATGGGGTTGTCCTCATGGTTTCTTCTGCGCCGGCGGCGCGCGCTCCAGCTCAATCGCGGCGGCCTGCTCTTCCAGCGTCTGTCCTTCCACCGGCAGCACGGTCTCGGCGTCTTCTTTTTCCACCTTGGTCGTATCCTTCGTCGCCGGGCGTTTGCCCAGCAAATAATAATCCAGCGCCTTGCGCACGATGGGCGCCGCATGCTCGCCGCCCTTGCCCGCGTTCTCCACCACGATCGCAATCGCGATGCGCGGCTTGTCCGCCGGCGCGAACGCGGTGAACAGCGCGTTGTCGCGCAGGCGTTCGGCCAGCCGCGCGGCGTTGTACTTTTCGCCCTTCCTGATCGTGATGACCTGCGCGGTGCCGGTCTTGCCGCCCACCGTGTAGCCGGCCCCGCCGAAGGCGCGAAAGCCGGTCCCGCCAGCCTCGCTGGTCACGCCGACCATCGCATTCTTGACGAAGTCGATGTTCTCCTGCTTGAGCGGGATGCGATAGCTTTCCTTCGCCACCGTCAGCGTGCGCGCCCGCGACGCGCCATCCTCCACGATTTTCACCAGATGCGGTTTCATCACCACGCCGTTGTTGGCCAGGTTGGCCACCGCGTGCGCGATCTGCAGCGGCGTGTAGGCGTTGTAGCCCGAACCGTTGCTGACCGAGATGGTATCACCACCCACCCACTTGCCCGCCGCACCCTTGAAGCGCTTGCGCTTCCACTCCTGCGACGGCAGCACGCCTGCCTTTTCGTTATCCAGGTCGATGCCGGTCTTTTCGCCGAAGCCGAATGGCTGCATGAAGTCGTGGATCGCGTCGATGCCCATGTCGTGGCCCAGCGCGTAGTAGTAGGTATTGCAGGAGACGATGATCGAGCGGCGCATGTCGACCGAGCCGTGGCCGCCGACCACGTCGTCGTTGAATTTGTGGCCGCCGAGGTAGTAGTAGCCGGGGTCCGGCGTGGTCTGGCCCGGCGTGCGCTTGCCCAGCTCCAGCGCGGCCAAGGCCATGAAGGGCTTGAAGGTCGAACCCGGCGCGTAGGTGCCCGACAACGGACGGTTGACCATCGGCCGGTCCAGCGAGGTATTCAGGTCGTTCCAGCTTTGCGCGTCGATGCCATCGACGAACAGGTTCGGATCGTAGCCGGGCCGCGACACGTAGGCCAGGATGTCGCCGGTCGACGGCTCGATCGCCACCAGCGCGCCGCGCCGTTCGCCGAAGGCTTCCTCCACCACTTTCTGCAGCTCGATGTCGATCGACAGTATCAGGTTGCTGCCCGCCGTGGCGCCGGTGCGCGACAGCGTGCGCACGGCGCGGCCGCCCGCCGATACTTCGACTTCCTCGTAGCCGGTCTTGCCGTGCAGTTGGCGCTCGTAGCTTTTCTCCAGGCCTTCCTTGCCGATATGGTCGGTGCCCTTGTAGTTGGCGGCGTCGTCGCCGTCGTCGATGGCCGCGGCCTCGGCGCGGCTGACGCGGCCGATGTAGCCGATCACGTGCGACGCCGTCTCGCCCAGCGGATACTGGCGGAACAGGCGCGCCTGCACTTCCACGCCGGGGAAGCGGAAATGCTGCGCGGCGAAGCGCGCCACCTCGTCGTCGCTCAGGCGGGTGCGCAGCGGCACGCTCTCAAAGCCCTTGGATTCCTCCAGCAGCTTCCTGAAGCGCTTGCGGTCCTTCGCATCCACCGCCACCAGCTCGGACAGCGCATCGATGGTCTGGTCCAGCGTCGCCGTCAGCTTGGACGGCGTGATCTCCAGCGTGTAGGCCGAGTAGTTGCGCGCCAGGACCACGCCGTTGCGGTCCAAAATCAGGCCGCGATTCGGCACGATCGGCACCAGCGCGATGCGGTTCTCCTCCGCCTTCACGGCGAAGTCGCTGTGCTTGATGATCTGCAGCCAGACGAAGCGCGCCAGCAGCAGCGCGAAGCAGATGAACACCATGCCGCCCAGCGCGTTGACGCGCGAGCGGAACTGGCGCAGCTCCTGCTCGTTGTCCTTGATCTCCATCATGCGCGCACTCCCGAGCGCACTGCGCGGCTATGCCGCTGGATGCTCATCAGGATGCCGCCGCCCAGGCCCAGCGTCATCAGCGCCGTGCCGCCGTAGCTCATGAACGGCAGCGGCACGCCGACCACCGGGATGATCCCGCTGACCATGCCCATGTTGACGAAGGCATAGGTGAAGTAAATCATCGTGACCGCGCCGGCCAGCAGGCGCGAGAAAAACGTCGCCGCGTTGACCGCGATGTGCAGGCCGCGCCAGATCAGCAGCAGGTATAACACCATCAGCACCAGGTTGCCGGTCAGGCCGAACTCCTCGGAGAACACGGCGAAGATGAAATCGGTGGTGCGCTCCGGGATGAACTCAAGGTGCGCCTGCGTGCCGCGCGTCCAGCCCTTGCCGCCGAAGCCGCCGGAGCCGATCGCGATCATCGACTGGATGATGTGGAAGCCCTTGCCCAGCGGGTCGTGATAGGGATCGATCAGCGTCAGCACGCGCTCGCGCTGGTAGTCGTGCATCACGGCCCAAAGCAACGGCAAGGACGCGCAGCCGGCCGCCGCCAGCGCGCCCATCACCTTCCACGACAGGCCGCTGAGGAAGATCACATAGCAGCCCGCCGCCGTCACCAGCAGCGCCGTGCCGAGGTCCGGCTGGCGCGCGATCAGGCCCGCCGGCACCGCCAGCAGCAGCGCCGCGATGGCGTAAGCCTGCCAGCGCATATGGCCCTGCTGCCGCTGGAAGAACCAGGCCAGCATCAGCGGCATGGCGATCTTCATCAATTCGGACGGCTGGATCTGCACGCCGACATTGAGCCAGCGCCGCGAGCCGCCCTTGACCACGCCGAACAGCGCCACCGCGACCAGCAGCGCCACGCCCAGCGCGTAGGCCGGCACGGCCAGCCGCATCATGACCTGCGGCGGCACGTTCGCCACGATCCACATGATCATGAAGGCGACGAAGATATTGCGCAGCTGGTCCTCGACCTTGCCGGGGATGGCCATGCCGGCCGACGCCAGCGTGATCAGACCGACGCACAGCAGCAGCGTGATGATGATGGCCAGCGGGACGTCGAACACCATCACATAGGGCCGCATCCGCTGGAGCAGGGAGCGGCCGTCTGCGAAGGCCATCAGCTCTGCACCAGCTTGCGGTGCCGCTGTATGCTCATCAGGATGCCGGCGCCAAGGCCCAGCGTCAGCAGCGCGGTGCCGCCGTAGCTCATGAACGGCAGCGGCACGCCGACCACCGGCAGGATGCCGCTGACCATGCCCATGTTGACGAAGGCGTAGGTGAAGTAAATCATCGTGATCGCGCCGGCCAGCAACCGGGTGAAGAAGTTGGGCGCGTTCCCGGCGATCATCAGGCCGCGGCCGATCAGCAGCAGGTACAGCACCAGCAGCAGCAGGTTGCCGGCCAGGCCGAATTCCTCCGAGTAGACGGCGAAGATAAAGTCGGTGGTGCGCTCGGGGATGAATTCAAGGTGGGCCTGGGTGCCGTGGGTCCAGCCCTTGCCGGTGATGCCGCCCGAGCCTACCGCGATGGTCGACTGGATGATGTGGAAGCCCTTGCCCAGCGGATCGGAGGTCGGATCGATCAGCGTCATGACGCGCTCGCGCTGGTAGTCGTGCAGCACCGACCAGATCACCGGCAGGCTGGCGGCGCCGAACACGAACAGCGCGATCAGCGCCTTCCACGCCAGGCCGGCCAGGAAGATCACGCAGAAGCCGGCCGCCACCACCAGCAGCGCCGTGCCCAGGTCTGGCTGGCGCACGATCAGTCCGACCGGCACCGCCAGCAGCACGGCGGCGATCGCGTACGACTGCCAGCGCAGCTGGCCGGCGCGGGCCTGGAAGAACCAGGCCAGCATCAGCGGCATGACGATCTTCATGAACTCGGACGGCTGGATGTCGATGCCGACGTGCAGCCAGCGCCGCGCTCCCAGCTTGATGGTGCCGAACAGCGCCACGCACACCAGCAGCAGCACGCCGATCACGTAGGCCGGCACGGCGATCCGCATCATCATCTGCGGCGAGATGTTCGCCACCACCCACATCACGAAGAACGACAGCACGATGTTGCGCAGCTGGTCTTCCATCTTGCCGGGGATGCCGATACTGGCCGAGTACAGCGTGACCAGGCTGACCGACAGCAGCATCAGGATGATGACGACCAGCGGTCCGTCGAACACGGTGAAGTACGGCCCCAGGCGGCGCCACAGGGAACGCCTTTCGTTGATGCGCATGTCAGGTGATCCTTATTGTTTTTTCCGCGCCGGTACCGGCGTCGCCGGCGCCGTCACGGCGGCCGGTGCGGGCGCTGGAGCCGGAGCCGGCGGCGCGGTTTCGCGCCTGGCTTCGACGGCGGCGGCGGCGGCATCGGCCGCCACCGGATCTTCGACCGGATCGAAGGCCTCCGCGTCTTCCTTCGGCACCTTGGTGGTTTCCTTGTCGGTCGGGCGCTTGCCCAGCAGGTAGAAGTCGAGCGCCTTGCGCGCGATCGGCGCGGCGATTTCCGCGCCCCAGCCGGCGTTCTCCACCACCATCGCCACCACGATGCGCGGCTTGTCGGCCGGCGCGAAGGCGGTGTACAGGGCGTTGTCGCGCAGCCGCTCGGCCAGCGCCGCCTTGTTGTACTTCTCGTTGGCCTTGATCGCCACCACCTGCGCGGTGCCGGTCTTGCCGCCCGAGGTATAAGCGGCGTTGGCGAAGGCGCGGAAGGCGGTGCCGCCCGCCTCGCTATTGACACCCACCATCGCGCTCTTGATGATGTCGATGTTTTCCTGCTTGAGCGGGATGCGGTAGCTTTCCTTCGGCACCGTCAGCTTGCGCGCGCGGGTCGAGCCGTCTTCGACGATCTTGACCAGGTGGGGCTTCATCACCACGCCGTCGTTGGCCAGGTTGGCCATCGCATGCGCGATCTGCAGCGGCGTGTACGAGTTGTAGCCGGAGCCGTTGCTGACCGAGATGGTATCGCCGCCGACCCACTTCTGCGCCGCGCCCTTGAAGCGTTTGCGCTTCCATTCCTTGGACGGCAGCACGCCGGTTTTTTCGTTTTCCAGGTCGATGCCGGTCTTTTCGCCGAAGCCGAACGGCAGCATGAAGTCATGGATCGAGTCGATGCCCATGTCGTTGCCGAGCTGGTAGTAGTAGGTATTGCAGGAGACGATGATAGAGCGGCGCAGGTCGACGTTGCCATGCCCACCTACTTTATCGTCGCGGAATTTGTGGCCGCCGAGGTAGAAGAAGCCCGGGTCGGGATAGGCGGTGGCCGGATTGCGCTTGCCCAGCTCCAGCGCGGCGAGCGCCATGAACGGCTTGAAGGTGGAACCCGGCGCGTAGGTGCCCGACAGCGGACGGTTGACCATCGGCCGGTCCAGCGAGGTATTGAGTTCGTTCCAGCTTTGCGAATCGATGCCGTCGACGAACAGGTTAGGGTCGTAGCCGGGCCGCGACACGTAGGCCAGGATGTCGCCGGTCGACGGTTCGATGGCGACGAAGGCACCGCGCCATTCGCCGAAGGCTTCCTCGACCACTTTCTGCAGCTCGATGTCGATCGACAGGATCAGGTTATTGCCCGGCGTCGCCGGGGTGCGCGACAAGGTGCGGATGGCGCGCCCGCCGGCCGACACTTCCACTTCCTCGTAGCCGGTCTGGCCGTGCAGCTGCTTCTCGTAGCTTTTCTCCAGGCCCTCCTTGCCGATATGGTCGGTGCCTTTGTAATTTGGCGCGTCGTCGGTCTGGTCGATGGCCTTGATCTCGGACTGGTTGATACGGCCGATGAAGCCGATCACGTGCGACGCCGTCTCGCCCAATGGATACTGGCGGAACAGGCGCGCCTGCACTTCGACGCCGGGGAAGCGGAAGCGCTGCGCGGAAAAGCGCGCCACTTCCTCGTCGGTCAGGCGGGTGCGCAGCGGCACGCTCTCGAAGCCCTTGGACTCCTCCAGCAGCTTCTTGAAGCGCTTGCGGTCCTTGACCTCGACCGATACCAGCTTGGACAGCTCGTCGATGGCTTCATCCAGCGTGGTGTTCAACTTGGACGGCGTGATCTCCAGCGTGAAGGCGGAGTAGTTGCGCGCCAGGACCACGCCGTTGCGGTCCAGGATCAGGCCGCGGTTCGGCACGACCGGCACCACGGCGATGCGGTTCTCTTCGGCCTTGACGGCGAAGTCGCTGTACTTGACGATCTGCAGCCAGATGAAGCGCGCCAGCAGCAGCGCGAAGCAGAAGAACACCATCCCGCCCAGCACCGTCAGGCGCAGGCGGAACTGCTGGAGTTCGCGCTGGTTATCCTTGATTTCAGTCATGCGGGGACCGGGACGTCAGATGGGGCGCGTGTGGTCGCGGTCGACCGCGCGCCGCTGCGGCGCCAGCAGCATCCAGGTCGCCAGCGGCCACAGGGCGACCGCGATGGCGCTTTCGACGAAGTAGAACCAGCCGGGAAATTTGCCCGAGACGATGAAGCGCACGATCAGCTGCACCGACTGCGCCATCACCAGCAGCGGAAACACGTGCATGGCCTGGGTCAGCAGCGGAAACCACAGCACCCGGCGGTGCAGCATGATGGCGAAGTAGGACAGCAGCGTGTAGGCCAGCGCGTTCTCGCCGAGCAGCGTGGAGTCGTGCACGTCCATCAGCAGGCCGAGGAAGAAGGCGGTGCCGATGCCGACCTTGCGCGGCTGATGCACGCCCCAAAACACCAGCACCAGCGCCACGAAGTCCGGCACGCCGACGAAGTTCCCCCACGGGAGAAGATTGAGCAGGAAGGCGCAGAACAGGCTGAACGCGATAAACAGCGGGCTGACCGGCAGCAGTATGTAGTGGGGACGGTTCATCGTGCCGGTTCCTTGGGTTTGACGGTGGCGGCGCCGGCGGCCGCAGGCGCAGCGGCGGCCGGTGCCGGCGCCGGTGCCGGCGCGTCGGTTGCGGCAGGCGCCGGCTTGGGCGCCGGCGGAGGCGGCAGCACGGGGATCAGGCCGGGAGTGCCGTTCGCCGCCGGCGCGGCGCCGACGGCCGCAGCGGGCTGCGCATCGACGCCTTCGCGCGGCGCATCCTTGATCGGCGCCATCTTGTTGTTGTGTTTTTTCAGCGCGCGCTGCTCTTCCTCCGGCGGCCGCGCCGGCATGTCCGGCGTCGACATCAGGATCAGCAGCTGGGTATTGTTGGAGATGCCGGCCAGCGGCTGGCAGACCACGCCGCCGAAGGAACCGCCGGCGCTGTTCTCCACCTGCGTCACGCGCGCCACCGCCAGCCCGGCCGGATAGACGCCGTCCAGGCCCGAGGTGACGACGATGTCGCCGACCTGGATATCCGCATTGGGCGCCGTGAAGCGCAGCTCCAGCGCGCCGGCCTTGCCGCGACCATAGGCCACGCTGCGCAAGCCGTTGCGCAGCAGCTGCACCGGAATCGCCTGCTCCTTGTCGGTGAGCAGCGTGACCTCGGAAGTGAACGGGAACACCCGCGTCACCTGCCCGACCACGCCCTGGTTGTCGATCACCGGCAGGCCAAGCACCACCTTCTCGCGGGTGCCGCGATCGAGAATGATCTTGCGGCTGTTGACATCGCGCGCGTCGTACAGCACCTCGGCCAGCTGCGACTTGACGGGCAAACGCTCGCGCGCATCCATTAAGCGGCGCAGCTGGGCGTTTTCCGCCGTCTGCAACTGCGCCTGCTGCATCGCTTGCGCGCCGGCGATCTGCTGGCGTTTGAGCTCGCGCACCTGCTTTTCCAGCGACGACAAAGTGGAGAAATAATCGCCGACGCCGTAGATGGCGTCGCGCGGCAGCAAGGCCGCCATTTGCAGCGGATACAGCGCGGTGCCGGCGACCTGGCGCACGGTGGCCAGGGTGCGCATGTGCGAATCGACCAGCAGCAGTGCAATCGATATGCACGCGAACACCGTCATCTTGACCCGCGCCGAAGCGCCTTGCTTGAAAAGTGGCGGAGGACTGTATTCCATGACTTCCAAAAAATCCGGCGCTCGCGCGCCAACGAGACTGTCAACTCACCCTAATGCATCGGGGCCGCTATTGGCGGCCCCGGTCTAGTCAGATCACTCGTAGGAGAAGATCGAGCCCAGTTGGTCCATCCGCTCCAGCGCCATGCCGGAGCCGCGCACCACGCAGGTCAGCGGATCTTCCGCCACCAGCACCGGCAGGCCGGTTTCCTCCATCAGCAGGCGGTCCAGGTCGCGCAGCAGCGCGCCGCCGCCGGTCAGCATCATGCCTTTTTCGGCGATGTCGGCGCCCAGTTCCGGCGGCGTCTGTTCCAGCGCGTTCTTGACGGCGGAGACGATGTTGTTGAGCGGGTCGGTCAGCGCTTCCAGGATCTCGTTCGACGAAATGGTGAACGAGCGCGGGATGCCTTCGGACAGGTTGCGGCCCTTGACTTCCATTTCCTTCACTTCCGAACCAGGGAAGGCCGAACCGATGGCCTTCTTGATCGCCTCGGCGGTCTGCTCGCCGATCAGCATGCCGTAGTTGCGGCGGATGTAGTTGACGATGGCTTCATCGAACTTGTCGCCGCCGACGCGCACGGAGCCCTTGTAGACCATGCCGCCCAGCGAGATGATGCCCACCTCGGTGGTGCCGCCGCCGATGTCGACCACCATCGAGCCGGTGGCGTCGGAGACCGGCAGGCCGGCGCCGATCGCGGCGGCCATCGGTTCTTCGATCAGGTAGACCTGCGAGGCGCCGGCGCCGAGCGCCGATTCGCGGATGGCGCGGCGCTCGACCTGGGTCGAGCCGCACGGCACGCAGATGATGATGCGCGGCGACGGACGGAAGAATTTGGAGTCGTGCACCATGCGGATGAACTGCTTGAGCATTTGCTCGGTGACGGTGAAGTCGGCGATCACGCCGTCTTTCATCGGGCGGATCGCCTCGATGTTGCCAGGAACCTTGCCCAGCATCTGTTTCGCTTCCTTACCAACTGCCTGGATCGTTTTCTTGCCGTTCGGGCCGCCTTCCTGGCGGATCGCAACAACCGATGGTTCATCAAGGACGATGCCTTGGCCGCGGACGTAGATCAGAGTGTTGGCCGTGCCCAAGTCGATGGCCAGATCGGTGGAAATATACCTGCGTAAAAAACCAAACATGTGTGTCCTGTGGCGCCACTAATGTGCGCGTAAGCCGTTAAAGGGAATCCGTTCGGACGCGGCGGCAGCAATGATTCAGCGCCGGCAACGCATCAACCCGCCATTCTACCTTATAATTTGAATGCGATTTGCCGAAAATCCCGCCAAAAGTGTGATGGCCGAGACCGCAAATACGCGGCATACGCCGGCTTTTGCCGGTGAATAGGCAGAACTTCAAGCTTTTATCAATATAACAACCAACCCTTGCGCGGTCCGTCCGCGCCATTCGCCATGTCCCTGACCTTATCCGACGTAACACGCATCGCCAAACTGGCCCAACTGGAAATGAGCGAGCAGCAGTCCGCCACCGCGCTGGACCAGCTGAACGGCATTTTCGCGCTGGCCGAGCAGATGCAGGCGGTCGACACCGACGGCGTCGCCCCGCTGAGCCACCCGCTGGCGGCGCACATGAACAATATCGCGCTGCGCCTGCGCGAAGACGCGGCCACCGAAGCCAACCGCCGCGAGGACTACCAGGCCGTCGCGCCCAAGACCCAGGACGGTTTGTACCTGGTGCCGAAAGTGATCGAATAACGACCGCGCCCTTGCACGCCTCCCGATCACCGAATCTGAATTGAAACGCCATGCACACCAAAACCATCAAAGAGCTGTCCGCGCTGCTGCAAAGTAAAGCCATCACCGCCACCGAACTGGCGACGCACTTCCTCGACCGCATCGAAGGCAGCGACCTGAACGCCTTCCTCCACGTCGACCGCGCGCTGACCCTGGCGCAGGCCGCCGACGCCGACGCCCGCATCGCCGCCGGCACCGCCACCGCGCTGACCGGCGTGCCGATCGCCCACAAGGATATCTTCGTCACCCGCGACTGGCGCTCGACCGCCGGCTCGAAAATGCTGGCCGACTACGTCAGCCCGTTCGACGCCACCGTGGTGCAGAAATTCCGCGACGCCGGCATGGTCACGCTCGGCAAGCTCAATTGCGACGAATTCGCCATGGGCTCGGCCAATGAGAACTCGGCCTTCGGTCCGGTCAAGAATCCGTGGGACAAGCACGCCGTGCCGGGCGGCTCGTCGGGCGGTTCCGCCGCCGCCGTGGCCGCGCGCCTGGCGCCGGCCGCCACCGGCACCGACACCGGCGGCTCGATCCGCCAGCCGGCCGCGTTCTGCGGCATCACCGGCATCAAGCCGACCTACGGCCGCGTATCGCGCTTCGGCATGATCGCCTTCGCCTCGTCGCTGGACCAGGGCGGCCCGATGGCGCAGACCGCCGAAGACTGCGCGCTGCTGCTCAACGCCATGGCCGGCTTCGACGAGCGCGATTCGACCTCGCTGACGCCGGAACTGGGCGGCGTGGATGAGGACTACACCCGCGAGCTGGGCCAGCCTTTGACCGGCCTGCGCATCGGCGTGCCGAAGGAATACTTCGGCGAAGGCCTGGCCAAGGATGTCGAGGACGCCGTGCGCGCGGCGCTGGCCAAGTACGTCGAGCTGGGCGCCACGCTGGTGGACATCTCGCTGCCCAACACCGCGCTGTCGATCCCGGCCTACTACATGATCGCGCCGGCCGAAGCGTCGTCCAACCTGTCGCGCTTCGACGGCGTGCGCTACGGCTTCCGCGCCGAAGGCTACAAAGACCTGCAAGACATGTACCGCAAGACCCGCGACCAGGGCTTCGGCGCCGAGGTCAAACGCCGCATCATGGTCGGCACCTACGTGCTGTGCCACGGCTACTACGACGCCTACTACCTCAAGGCGCAAAAGATCCGCCGCCTGATCGCGCAGGATTTCGAAGCGGTGCTCAACGGCCCGAACGCCGTCTGCGACGTCATCATGGGACCGGTCGCGCCGACCGTGGCCTGGGACCTGGGCGACAAGTCGGACGACCCGGTCGCCGCCTATCTGGCCGACATCTACACGCTGTCGACCAGCCTGGCCGGTCTGCCTGGCATGTCGATTCCGGTCGGCTTCGGCACGAAGAATCGCCCGGTCGGCCTGCAGATCATCGGCAAGCATTTCGGCGAAGCCAAGCTGCTCAACGTCGCCCACGCCTACCAGCAGGCGACCGACTGGCATACCCGCGCTCCGGCCGGCATCTAACACACGAACACAGAGCGAGAATCATATGGAATGGGAAGTCGTCATCGGTCTTGAGAACCACGTGCAGCTCACGACCGAATCTAAAATTTTCAGCGGATCGCCGATCAAGTTCGGCGCCGAACCGAACACGCAAGCGAGCCCTGTGGACCTGGCGCTGCCGGGCGTGCTGCCGGTGATGAACAAGCAGGCGGTGGACCGCGCGATCCGCTTCGGCCTGGCCGTGGGCGCGAAGATCGCGCCGGCGTCGATCTTCGCCCGCAAAAACTACTTCTACCCCGACCTGCCGAAGGGCTACCAGATCAGCCAGTTCGAAGACCCGGTGGTCATCGGCGGCGCGCTGACGTTCGGCTTTGAGCAGAACGGCGAGTTCGTCACCAAGACCGTCAACCTGACGCGCGCCCACCTGGAAGAAGACGCCGGCAAATCGCTGCACGAAGACTACGCCGGCATGAGCGGCATCGACTTGAACCGCGCCGGCACGCCGCTGCTGGAAATCGTCTCCGAGCCGGAAATCCGCAGCGCCGCCGAAGCGGTGGCCTACGCCAAGGCCCTGCACTCGCTGGTGATGTGGTTGGGCGTCTGCGACGGCAACATGCAGGAAGGCTCGTTCCGCTGCGACGTCAACGTCTCGGTGCGTCCTAAGGGCCAGAAGGAATTCGGCACCCGCTGCGAGATCAAGAACCTGAACTCGTTCCGCTTCATCGAGGAAGCCGTGCACGTCGAAGTGCGCCGCCAGATCGAGCTGATCGAAGATGGCGGCAAAGTCGTGCAGGCCACCCGCCTGTACGATCCGGACCGCAAGGAAACGCGCGAAATGCGCAGCAAGGAAGACGCCCAGGATTATCGCTACTTCCCCGATCCGGACCTGCCGCCGCTGATGATCTCCGACGAGTGGATCACCGCGGTGAAGGCGTCGATGCCGGAGCTGCCGGCCGCGATGCGCGCCCGCTTCGTCAGCGAATACGCGCTGCCGGAATACGACTCGCTGGTGCTGACCGCGTCGAAGGCGATGGCGACCTACTTCGTCGCCGTGGTGGAAAAAGCCGGCAAGGAAAACGCCAAGGCCGCCGCCAACTGGCTGATGGGCGACGTCTCGTCGACCTTGAACCGCGAAGGCGTGGACCTGGACGACGCGCCGGTCTCGGCGGCGCAGCTGGCCGCGCTGCTCAAGCGCATCGCCGACGGCACCATCTCCAACAAGGCGGCGAAGGAAGTCTTCGCCGGCATGTGGGAAGCCAAGTCGGCCGACGAAAACCTGGTCGACACCATCATCGAAGCCAAGGGCCTGAAGCAGATCTCGGACACCGGCGCGCTGGAAGCGATCGTCAACGACGTCATCGCCGCCAACGAGAAATCGGTGGAGCAGTACCGCGCCGGCAAGGAAGCGGCGCTGAACGCGCTGATCGGCCAGGCGATGAAAGCGTCGCGCGGCAAAGCCAACCCGGCCCAGCTGACCGAACTGCTGAAAGCCAAGCTGGCTGGCTAAGCGCAAGCCCCGCCAACAGAACGCCCCGCCGGCATCGCTCGCGGGGCGTTTTTTTTGCACACCCTCCGCACAGCATCCAAATTAAAGTATACAACTTTGTCTAGACAAAGTAATCTACAAACACCTGAGCAATCGAATATGAGGGTGAGATGACGATTCCGAAACCGACGGCGGCGGAGCTGGAGCTGCTGCAGGCACTGTGGCCGCTCGGCCCGGCGACCGCCAAGCAGGTGCACGAGGCGATGCTGGCCGAGAAGCCGGAGCTGGCCTACGGCACCGTGCTGCGCCTGATGCAGATCATGCACACCAAGGGCATCCTGCTGCGCGATGAGAGCGCGCGCTCGCACGTCTACGCGCCGGCGCAGGCGCAGGACGCGCTGCGGGCCAAGCTGCTGCAAGACCTGGTGCGCAAAGCCTTCGCCGGCTCGGCCAAGGCGCTGGTGCTGGCTGCGCTGCGTTCCAGCATCAGCAAGAAGGAGCGCGCTGAAATCGAAACAATCCTCAAGGAAGAAAACAAATGAGCGCCTTCATCCTCGCCCTCGGCCTGACCTTGATGCACTTCCTGTGGCAAGGCCTGCTGCTCGGCTGCGCCACCGCCGTCGCCCTCGCGCTGCTGCGCAACAGCCGCGCCGAATACCGCTACTGGGCCGCCTGCGCCGCGCTGCTGGCCTGCCTGTGCTGGCCCGCGCTCGACCTTTGCCAGCGCCTGTCCGGCGCCGCCGCCGACGGCGTGGCCGGCGTCTATGTGATGCAGCTGGCCGCCAACACCCTCATCGGCGATGGCGCACCGTTCGAGCTCGGCGACTCGCTGCGCGGCGTCGTCAGCCTGTGGGCGCTGTGCGCCTTTGCGATGGCGCTGCGCATGATGCTCGGCCTGCTGTGGATCGACCGCGCCGCCCGGCAATGCGAGCACCGTCACCGCGACCACCAGCTGCGCTGGGAAGCGCAACTGTCGCGCATGGCGCGGCGCTTCGGTATCGGCCGCGCGGTGCGCCTGCGCATCGTCGACACGCTGCCCAGCCCGGTCACGGCCGGCTGCTGGCGCCCGGTGGTGCTGCTGCCGGCGGCGCTGCTGTCCGGCATGCCGCCCGAGCTGCTGGAAGCGCTGCTGGCGCATGAACTGGCGCACATCAAGCGCCACGACTACCTGGTCAACCTGCTGCAGAACGCGATCGAGACGCTGCTGTTCTACCACCCGGCCGTGTGGTGGATCTCGCACCGCATCCGCGCCGAGCGCGAACTGATCGCCGACGATTTCGCGGCAAGACAACTGGGCGCACCGCGGCGCCTGGCCCTTGCTCTTTCCGAACTGGAGCGACTCCAGTTCTCCCACCACCACCTGGCCCAGGCGGCCAACGGAGGAGATTTAATGGAACGTATCAAGCACCTGCTGCGCCCCGCCCCGCAAGCCCTGAACTGGAAAGCCGCGCTCCCGATGCTGGGACTGGCGCTGGCCTGCATGTCGATCTACGCCGAGGCCACCGCCGCCGACAAGGCGGTCCGCAGCACGGCGGCGCGGCTCGACTTCAGCAGTTGCGCCAAGCCGGCGTGGCCGCAGGACGCCATCGCCGCCCAGCGCACCGGCACGGTCACGCTATCTTTCCTGGTCGGCGCCGACGGCAAGGCCAAGCAATCCCGCATCAGGAAGTCGAGCGGCCATCCCGACCTCGACGAAGCATCGCGCAACGGCATCGAGAAATGCATCTTCAAGCCCGCCACCCGGGCCGGCAAGCCGGTCGAGGCGCTCACCAGTCTGCAATACGTCTGGACGCTGGAATAAGCCGCGCCGGTGGTGACAAAGCGCGTATTTGTCATCACCGGCCGACTGATATCCTTGTCAAACTTATGTGGACCAGGGATATTCATGCGCCAACTACTGCAACTCCTGTTTTGCCTGGCCCTGATGCCGGCGGCGCGCGCCGCCATGCCCGACAGCGGCGACATCGCGCCCAACCTGGTCGGTAAAACCCTGTCCGGCGAACGGGTCGAGATGGCGGCGTACAAGGGCAAGGTCGTGGTCGTGTCGTTCTGGGCCACCTGGTGTCCCTATTGCCTGAAAGAGCTTCCGGTACTGGAGAATATCCAGAAGCTCGCGGGGGCCGACAAGCTCCAGGTGATCGCCGTCAACACCGAGGAGCGCCAAGTGTTCCGGCGCGCCGAGTCCATGCTGAAGATGCTGACCTTGAAGCTGGCCTACGATCCCGACAAGACCATCGCCGCGTCCTACGGCGTCCGTGGCATACCGCATATGCTGATCATCGGCCGCGACGGCAAGATCATCAGGGTCTACCGGGGTTACGACGAATCCTCGCTCGACGCCATCGCGGCCGACCTCAACGACGCCATCGATGCCGAGTGACGCTAGGCCGGCAGCCACGCCAGGATGTCGGCGAAGATCTGCTCGCGATTGAGCTCGTTGAAATTCTCGTGGAAGTTCTGCGGATGGCGCTGGTAGCGCAGCAGCGCCGGCGGGATCGATTTCAGCATCGCCTCGGCCGCGTCGGCGTCGGCCAGCTTGTCGGCGCCGGCCACCACCGCGAACAGCGGATGCGTCCACGCCGGCATGCGCGCCGCCAGTCCCTGCTGCGCCGCCGTCAGGGCGTTGCCGAAGCGGACCGTGATCTCGGTGGCGCGGATGCCGTCGCGCTCGTCGGCGTGGTGGCGCGCGGTGATGGCGGCATCGTGGGTGAGCATGCCGGTCAGCGGCGCCAGCGGCACCTTCATGCGCGGCGCCAGCGCGCCCAGCACGCCGGCCAGCGCCAGCAGCGCCGGCGCGACCTTGATCGCGTTCACGTAATACGGCGAGGACAGGATGAAGCCCTTGATGTCGGCGTCGCCGGCGAAGTGGCCCAGGCCCAGGTGGGTGGCGATCAGCGCGCCCATCGAATGGCCCATCACATAGATCGGCAGGCCCGGATAGGTCTGCTTGATCCAGGCGAGGAAGCGCACGCTGTCGTCGAGGAAGACGTGGAAACCCGGGATGTCGACCCGGCGCGCGTCCTGGTGGCCGCACAGGTCGTAGGCCACGGTGGCGATGCCGTGGCGGCGGAAGTACAGCGCCGGCGTGACGTAGTCGCCGCCGTGCGCCATGCCGCCGTGGATCGCCAGGATCACCGCGCGCGGCGCCTCCGGCTCCCAGACGTGGATGCGGCGCTCGACGCCCGGCCCGCAGGGCAGGCCGGCCAGGCGGTCCTCGGCGAACCGCATCAGGCGGTGATGCTGAGATTGATACCCATCTGCACCAGCAGCGCCAGGTCGGCCAGCGTGAAGTCCAGCGACGGCGTCGCCGCGCCCTGTTCGGTGGTGAAGGAGATGCGCAGCTCGGCGGCGACGTCGGAGCGTTCGAAGTGTATCCCGCGCGCTTCGCATTCGGCCAGATAGTGGCGGATCTGCTTGAGCAGCTGGTCCGGATTCTGGTCGGTGCAGATGGCCACGTAGAAGCCGGAATCGATGCGCACCCGGCCGTCGGGCTTGACGTCGCCCTTTTGCCAGTCGCCGTGCGGCTCGGTCGGCAAGCCGTCGCGGATGTCCGCCAGGCCGTCGTCGTCGCCGTGTACCTTGAGTGTTGCGATGTTCATGGAATCCGCCTCTATTGTCCCCGGTCTGAACGCCGTGCCAAAAGGTTACACCAAAGAAATTACAAAGTCTACCAACATGGCGAATTAAGCAATGCCGTAGCGGCTGCGGTAGGCGGCCACAGCGTCCTTGTGCTGCAGCAGTTGCGGATCGGCGCCGGCGCCGTTCAGGTAGCCGAACAGGTCGTCCAGGTTGCCGATCGAGATCACCGGAATATTGTAGGTCTGCGCCACTTCCTGCACCGCCGAGTTGGGCGACAGCTGGCCGTCCTTGCCGGAGCGCTCCATGCGGTCCAGCGCGATCAGCACGGCGCACGGCTCGGCGCCGGCGGCGCGGATCATGTCGACCGACTCGCGCACCGAGGTGCCGGCCGAGATCACGTCGTCGATGATGACCACCTTGCCCTGCAGCTTGGCGCCGACGATGGTGCCGCCTTCGCCGTGGTCCTTGGCTTCCTTGCGGTTGAAGGCGAACGAGGTGTTGCGGCCCTTGCCGGCCAGCGCCACCGCCGTCGCCGACGCCAGCGTGATGCCCTTGTAGGCCGGGCCGAACAGCATGTCGAACTCGACGCCGGAATCGAGCAGCGTCTGCGCGTAGAACTGCGCCAGCTGGGCCAGCGTCGCGCCGTCATGGAACAGGCCGGCGTTGAAGAAGTACGGCGACTGGCGCCCGGCCTTGGTGGTGAATTCGCCGAAGCGCAGCACACCGGTCTGGACCGAAAACGCGATAAATTCCTGACGTAAATTATTCATACCGCCTCATTTCTTTAAAGTACCCGCATTTTACCGCTACACTACTGCATTCCAAAATTTACCCGCCGATTTCCCATGCCTAAAATCATCTCCGCCAACCTGAACGGCATCCGCTCCGCCTCCAGCAAGGGCTTCTTCGCCTGGATGGCCAAGCAGGACGCCGACTTCGTCTGCGTCCAGGAACTGAAGGCGCAAGCGCCGGACATGACGCCGGAATTCCTCAACCCGGGCGGCTACCACGGCCACTTCCACTACGCCGAGAAAAAAGGCTATTCCGGCACCGGCGTCTACAGCAAGATCGCGCCGGACCGCGTGGTCATCGGCTTCGGTTCGCCCGAGTTCGACGCCGAGGGCCGCTACGTGCAATGCGACTTCGGCAAGCTGACGGTGATCTCGGTCTACTGCCCGTCCGGCTCGTCCGGCCCGGAGCGCCAGGAAGCCAAGTTCCGCTTCATGGACCTGTTCCTGCCGCACCTGCAGCAGCTGCACGCCGAAGGCCGCGAAGTGGTCATCTGCGGCGACTGGAACATCGCCCACAAGGAAATCGACCTGAAGAACTGGAAGGGCAACAAGAAAAATTCCGGCTTCCTGCCGGAAGAGCGCGAATGGATGACGCGCATCTTCGACGAGGTCGGCTATGTCGACGTGCACCGCGGCCTCGACCCGCGCGAAGAGCAGTACACCTGGTGGAGCAACCGCGGCCAGGCCTACGCCAAGAACGTCGGCTGGCGCATCGACTACCACGTCGCCACCCCGGGCATCGCCGCCAAGGCCACCGCCGTGGCGATCTACAAGGATGAGAAGTTTTCCGACCATGCGCCGCTGACCATCGACTACGGCGCATTGTAAGTGCTCACTCCGGCCGGCGCGCACGGCGGCCGGAGCGTTGTATCGCCGCACAAAGTGGGGTCATAAAATTTACTAATTAGTAATAGCCGTGTTTCATTGTTATCATGTGTGCTTTGCTCCAGACAACGTTGAAACTCCATGGCCACCTCTATGCCGATCGCCGCCACGCCCCCCTTGCTGCTCAGCGTTTCTTCCGCCGATAACAGCACCATTACGCTGCACTTCGACCATGACGTCATCGCCGGCAGCGGCCATTTCGTCATCAGCGACGGCCATAGCCAATCCTATGTGGGCGCCAATGGCTTAACCACCCGCATCGTCGGCGCCACCGACACCCGCAGGCTCGACGACAGCGACAGCCAGGTCAGCTACAGCGGCCACGACGTGGTGATCCACCTGAGCAGCGCGTTGCAGAGCGGCCTGAGCTACAGCATCACCATGGACGCCGGCACCGTGAACGAAGCGGTCAGCGGCGCCGCCATCGGCCGCATCGGCTCGACCGCGCTGTTCCACTTCACCACCAGCGGCAGCGCCAGCCTGCCGGGCACGCCGGCCGCCAGCGTGGACGCCGGCATCCACTTCACCGACACCGGCGCCAGCAGCAGCGACTACGTCACCAGCGCGCTGGAGCAAACCGTCACCGGCAGCTACAACGGCGCCATGCAGAACGGTGAATTCATCCAGGTCTCGCTGGACAACGGCGCCAGCTGGCACAAGGCGATCGTCAACGCCGACCTGCATACCTGGAGCTACAGCGGCGTCATCGCCACCGGCAACCTGACCAGCGGCGCCGGCGGCAACCTGAACGGCACGCTGCTGGCCCGCGTCAGCAACACCGACGGCGGCAGCAGCGCCACCGCCAGCCAGGCCTACGTGTACAGCAACCACTCGATCCCGATCGAGGTCAATCCGACGGCCAGCTTCTCCGCCGACAGCGGCGCCGCCAACGACCTGGTCACCAACGCCGCCACCCAGACCATCAGCGGCATTTATGCGGGCGCGCTGCAGGGCGGCCAGACGCTGCAGGTGTCGGTGGACGACGGCGCCAACTGGATCAACGCCGCGGCCGGCGACGGCATCTGGCAAGTCAGCGACGTCGCCCTGCAGGAAGGCACGCATGGGTTGCAGATGCGGGTCATCGACGTCGCCGGCAACGCCAGCTCGACCGTCTACAACGAGTACACGCTGATCAGCAACGGCGCCGCGCTGACCGACCGGGCGCTGACCCTGGCCACCGGCGGCGACACCGGCCTGTCGGCCAGCGATGGCGTCATCAGCACCCTCAGCAGCCTGACGCTGAATGTCGCCGGCCTGCACGGCGTGCACATCGGCGACGTGTTCGAGGTGATCGACACCGGCAACAACTCGGCCGTGGTCGGCAGCTACACCATCCGGGACACCGACCTGTATTACGGCGGCGGCGACTACCTCTCGATCGACCTGCACAACTCGGCGCCGCGCGCCTGGCTCGACATCCCGGTCACCCCCGGACTGGCCGACGGCCAGCACAGCCTTGCGGTGCGCGTGCTCGATATCGCCGGCAACACCGGCGCGGCCAGCAACAGCATCAGCCTGACGCTCGATACCGAGGCGCCCGCCGTGGCGCTGACCGGCGCGCAGCTGCAGCTCGGCAGCGCCGGCCAGCCGGTGTTTGCCGGCGGCACCGAGCCGGTGCCCGCGCTGAGCAACCAGGCCCTGCCGTCGATCGAACTGGATTTGCCCACCCAGCCCGGCTACGCCGTCGGCGACATCATTGAAATCGTCGATCTCAACCACGGCAACGCCATCGTCGGCCATCGCACGCTGCTCAGCGGCGACCTCAACTCGGATCACACGCTCGGCAAGAGCAACCTCAGCATCACGTTGGACCAAACGCTGAGCGACGGCCTGCACCGGCTGGCCGTGAAGCTGGCCGACCTGGCCGGCAACTCCCTGGGCCTGAGCGACCAGCAATTGAACCTGACCGTCGACACCACGCCGCCAGCGCTGCAGCACATCATGCCCGACGCGGACCCAGGCAACGTAGAGCCGAGCGCCGATATTGTGCTGGTGTTCAGCGAAGACATTGAACTCGACGACGAGACCATCATCGCGCTCAATGGCGCTGGCGGAACGCTATATCTCAGCGGCAGCGCACTCAGCGTGGAGGGACATACGCTGACGATCCACCATGACCCACTTTACTCTCGCGCCGACTACACGGTGTCGATCTATTCGGGCGGCATCCACGACGCCGCCGGCAATTCCCTTCCCGCCTCCGACACCCCATTGGCCGAGTTCACCACGGCGCCGGATCCGTGGGTGCCGCCCGAGCCGCCGCCGCTGCTGACCAGCGTGTTCATCTCTGACGATCATGGCCTGGACCAACACGATAACATCACCAATACCACGCCCAACACGCTCAACGGCGAATACACGGGCGAATTCAGCCTTGCCTATAGTCTGACGGTCCAGATCTATGTGGGCACCAGGGAGAACCACGCGTCCACGTCGCTCGACATCGGGCCAGCGACGATCCACGAGGCCGACCATAGCTGGAGCGTCGATGTCGCGCAGCTGTTAACAGCCGGCTCGCATGAAGTAAAAAACTATTATGTCCTGGCCTACGTCAACGGTTCGGAGAGCGTGCCGCTGACGCGGCAGATCACCATCGACACCGTGGCGCCAGCGCTGCAGCACATCATGCCCGACGCGGACCCAGGCAACGTGGCGCCGAGCGACGATATCGTGCTGGTGTTCAGCGAAGACATCAAGCTCGACGAAGAGACCACGATCGCGCTCAACGGCGCTGGCGACCCGATATATCTCAGCGGCAGCGCACTCAGCGTGGAGGGACATACGCTGACGATCCACCATGACCAACTTAACTATGGCACCGGCTACACGGTGTCGATCCATTCGGGCGGCATCTACGACGCCGCCGGCAATTCCCTTCCCGCCTCCGACACCCCATTGGCCGAGTTCACCACCACGCCGGCTCCGTGGGAGCCGCCGATGGCCATCAGCATGGGCATCTCGGACGATGACGGCGTGTCTTCAAACGATCTGGTCACGCATACCGCACCCAGCACGCTCTACGGCGCATATACGGGAGAGTTTGATTCCGTCCACGAACAGCTCATCGTCGACATCTATGACGGCACCAATGCGCACGTCACGCGCGCGGCCGTGCTCAACCCCGACACCCATACCTGGAGCATCGAGGTCGGGGACCTGCTGACGGCCGGGAACAATACGGTAAAAACCTATTATGTCGCGGTCTACGACAGCTACTACGGCTCAAATTATCCACAGCTGACGCAGCAGATCACCATCGACACCGCGCCGCCGTCGAGCCTGGATGGCCTCGCCGTGCTCTCGCTGACCGGCGCCTCCGCCGGCACGCACACGGTACGCAGCGACCACGCCAGCATGGCCCTCGACCTGTCCAGCGTTCACCTGGCGGTGGGCGACCTGATCGAACTGTACGATGTCGACCAACACACGGTGCTGGACAGCTGGCAAGTCAACAGCGACGCACTCAACAGCAACGGTTATCTGCGCGAACCGCTCAGCCTGAGCACCGGCACGCTGGCCGACGATGACTATAATCTGGCGGTGCGCATCGCCGACGTGGCCGGCAACGTCGGCCAGGCCAGCGACCACTTTGCGCTGACGCTGAACGACGCGCTGGTTCCTTCCATGGAGGGCGACAATTTCCATTTGGCCGCCGGCTCGGACACCGGCATCAGCGCCAGCGACAACATCACCCGCAACGCGGCCGCGCTGGTGGTGGACCTGAGCGACCGGCTCTTCCTGCAGGCGGGCGACAAGATCCAGGTGATCGAAGGCGACGGGGTGATCAGCGAATACACGCTGACCAGTATGGACTTGGAAGAACTCAATATCCAGAGCAAGACCATGTCGCTGGCCTCGCTCAATGATGGCGTGCATTCCCTATCGGTGCGGGTGGTCGATGCGGAGGGCCGGCAAGGCGCCGCCAGCGATGCACTGGCCGTCACCGTCGACACCATCGCGCCTGATGCGCATATCGTGCCGTCGGCCACCACCAGCTTCCAGTACAACGCCAGCACGCTGCAGACCATCTATGGACGATATGCCGGGCCGTCCGATGCGGTCATCGAGGTCTGGCTGAACAACGAAGACGGCTGGCAGAGCGCATCCACCTACGAAAGATCGGGCAGCTGGTACTGGACCGTGACGGGCTCGGTAAGCGGTCCGGTAATCGACGTGCGCATCGGCGACGCCGCCGGCAACCTGGCCGAGTATTCCGACAGCGGCCGCGATGTCATCGTCATCGGGGCCAACGTCGATACGATTTTCGACACCAGCAACGGCAGCGCGCCGATCTTCGGCAGCATCGCCAACACGACCTACAACCTGTCGGAGCCGACGCACAACATCCTGTCCGGTGGGGACGGCTACGGCATAGATACGGTGATGCTGAGCTTTAGTAACCAGACCTTGCCGCTGTCCAAGCTGTTCGGCATCGAGGTGATCAAAATGTCGCCCTCAACGTACACCGGCAACACCATTGTCATCAGCCCGGCCGACGTGGTGGCGATGACGGACCTGTATTCAGGCCTGCACAAGCTGCAGATCGACGGCGACGCCAGCAGTTTTGTCGACCTGGGGCCGGGATGGGCGCTGTCCAATCAAATCTCCGGCTACAACATCTACACTGCCGACGGCGACAGCAGCATCGTGCTGCTGGTCGGCAGCGCCATCGGCACCCACCTGTCGGCCTAGCGCCTACAGGCTGCGGCCGCTGCGGAACGCGCGCCAGTCGCCGCTGAGCGGATCGATGAAGCTGATGGCGCGCGCCAGCAGCTTCAGCGGCCGCGACACGTCGTCCTGCTTGCAAGGCAGCGCCACCGGATAGAAGGCGTCGTTGAGGATCGGCACGCCCAGCGACGCCAGGTGCAGCCGCAGCTGGTGCTTGCGGCCCGTGTGCGGAAACAGCCGGTACAGCGTGGCATCGGCGCGGTGCTCGATGACGTCGATGATGGTTTCCGAATTGGGCTCGCCCGCCGCCTCCTTCATGATGAAGAACTTGTCGCCGTCGACCATGCGGCTGCGGTAGGTGAACGGAAAGTCGCGGCCGTGCAGGCGCGGCGCCAGCGCCTCGTATTCCTTCTCGATCACGCGCTTCTGGAACATCGACTGATAGGCGCCCCGGCTGCCCTCGTTGCGCGAGAAGATCACCACGCCGGCGGTCTCGCGGTCGAGCCGGTGGATCGGCGTCAGCGCCGCCTCGCCCAAGGTTTTCTTCAGCCGCACCAGCAGCGTCTCGTGCAGGAAGCGGCCGGTCGGGATCATCGGCAGGAAGTGCGGCTTGTCGACCACCACCAGATGCTCGTCCATGAACAGGATCTCTTCCTGGAACGGGATCGGCGTCTCCGCCTCCAGCTCGCGGTAGTAGAAGATGCGCAGGCCGCGCTTGAAGGCGCTGTGCGGCGCCAGCGTCCTGCCGTCGCCGTCCACCACTTCGCCGCGCGCCATGCGGTCGCGCCACGATGCTTCGGTCACATCGGGAAAGCGCGCCACCAGAAAGGTCAGCAGGTCCGGCCACTGCCCTTCCGGCAAGTACAGGTAACTCGGCGCGACGCCGTCGCGCATCGGCAGCGGTGCGCCCGCCATTATGTGCGCGGCAGCGCCAGCGAGTGGTAAGCCGGCAGCCGGTCGGCATCGAGCCCCTTGGCCCGGGCGAAGACCGGCAGCACCAGGTGCATATTCTGGTTCATCTTCTCGATGCGGTCCTTGCCGCTCGGGTGGGTCGACAGGAAGGACAGCGGCTGGTTTTTGTTCACCGCGCCCATCTTCTGCCACAGCGCGATGCCGGCGCGCGGATCGAAGCCGGCGCGCGCGGCCAGGTCCATGCCGACCAGGTCGGCCTCGGTCTCGTCGTCGCGCGAGTAGCTCAGCGCCAGGCCTTTGGCGGCCGCGCCGGCCACGGCGTCGCCGAGGCGAGGATCGGTGCCCAGGTAGGCCGAGCCGATCGCGCCGGCGATGCGCGCCACCACCGAGGTGGCGGTGTTCTTGCCGGCCTGCTTGCGCGCATGCTCGCGCAGCGCGTGGGCGATCTCGTGGCCCATGACCATCGCCACTTCGTCGTCGGTCAGGTTGAGCTTGGTCAGGATGCCGTTGTAGAAGGCGATGCGGCCGCCCGGCATGCAGAAGGCGTTGACGGTCGGCGAATTGAGCAGGTTGACCTCCCACTTCCAGCTCGCCGCGTCCGGATTCCAGCGCGCGGTGAACGGGATCAGCCGCTTGGCGATGGCGCGCAGGCGGATCAGCTGCGCGTTCTTGTCGGTGGCGACGGCGTCCTTCTTGTGCGCCTCGTTGAGCATCTGGTCGTACTGCAGCTTGGATTGCTGGTCGAACTGGCGCGCGTCGCCGCCCAGGCCGCGCAGGCGCGACATGCTGGTGACGGGGATGCCGTCGTTCTGGGCATAGACGCTGGTACAGACCAGCAGCGCCAGCAAGGCCGCCTTCAATTTAAGCTTTTTCATTTCCACTATTCCAAGGAGCGATTTTCGGCAGCATCATCATCGCAGGAAACGCCAGGATAAAGCACACGATAAAGAACCAGAACCACCCGGTTTCCGCAACAATATACCCTACCGAGGAATTAATGAATGTGCGCGGCACCGCCGCCAGGCTGGAAAACAGCGCGTACTGCGTGGCGGTATAGCGCGGGTCGGTGGCGCGCGACATGAAGGCCACCAGCGCCGCCGCGCCCAGCCCCGGACTGGCGAACGCCTCGAAGCCGTACACGGCGCTCAATAGCAGCGGATCGGGCCCGACTTTCGCCAGCCAGACGAAGCCCAGGATCGCCAGCGCCTGCAGCACGCCGAACACCCACAGCGCGCGGTTGATCCCCAGCCGTATCATCCAGATGCCGCCCACCGCGCCGCCGGCCAGCGCCGCCCACCAGCCGGTGGCGTTGGCGGCCAGGCCGATCTGCTTGGTGGTGAAGCCGAGGTCGAGGAAGAATTTGGTCGCCAGCGCGGTCGACATGGTGTCGCCGATCTTGTACAGCAGGATGAAGGCGATGATGAACAGCGCCTGCTTCCAGCCGTCGCGCAGCACGAACTCGCGGAACGGCAGCACCACCGCCTCCTGCAGGTTCTTCGGCGGCGAGCCGTACACCACCGGCTCCTTCGCCAGCAGCGTGCAGATAAAGCCCGGCAGCATGAACGCCGCCACGGCCCAGAACACGACTTGCCACGGCTGGCTGTCCGCCATCACCAGTCCCAGCGCGCTGGGGATCAGGCTCGACGCCTTGTAGGCATTGACGATGATGGCCGCGCCCAGGCCCTGCTCTTCCTCGGCCAGGATCTCGCGGCGGTAGGCGTCGATCACCACGTCCTGGCTGGCCGACAGGAAGGCGATCACGCACACCGCCACCACGATCAGCGACAGCTCCAGCTTCGGATCGAGCATGCCCATGCCGCCGATGAAGAGGAACAGCGCCAGCTGCGTCAGCGCCATCCAGCCGCGCCGCCGGCCCAGCGGCAGCACGGTGTAGCGGTCCATCAGCGGCGCCCACAGGAACTTGAAGGTGTAGGGGAACATCGCCAGGCCGAACAGGCCCAGCGCCTTCACATCCAGCCCGGCCTTGGCCAGCCACGCCTGCATCAGGTAGATCAGCGTGTACAGCGGCAGGCCGGAGCTGAAGCCCAGGAACAGAATGGAAACGGTGCGTCCGTTGAGGTAGCTGTACCAGGGCTTGGCGGTCATCAATGGGCTTTCTTGCGGAGTCGGAACACGGCCAGGTCGCCGCGCAGGTTGGGCAGGAAGGAGACGCGCTGGCCTTCGGCCAGGGCGACGCATTCGATCACTTCCAGCCCGCACTCGGCGGCGAGGTCGCGGAAGTCGTTGATGGTGGCGCAGCGCAGGTTGGGCGTGTCGTACCATTCGTACGGCAGCGATTCCGACACCGGCATGCGGCCCTTGAGCAAGGCCACGCGGTGCGGCCAGTAAGCGAAATTCGGAAAGGAGACGATGGCCTCCTTGCCGACGCGGACGATGTCGCGCAGCAGCGCCTCGACATGCTTCATCATCTGCAGCGACGACAGGCACAGCACCGTGTCGAAGCTGTTATCGCCGAACAGCGACAGGCCGTGCTCCATGTCCTGCTGGATCACGCGCACGCCGCGTTTGGTGCTGTCCAGGACCTTGTCGTCGGCGATCTCGATGCCGTAGCCGCTGCACTGCTTGTCGCTTTGCAGGTAGTCCATCATCACGCCGTCGCCGCAGCCGACGTCCAGCACGTGCGCGTGCTCGGGCACCCAGTGGGCGATGAAGGCCAGGTCCGGACGGGCCGCGCTCAGTTCATTGAAATTCATGCTGCATCCTTTATCTCGTTCCACACCTGGCCGTAGTAGGCGCGCACCATGTTCATGTAGCGCGCGTCTTCCAGCAGGAAGGCGTCGTGGCCGTGCGGCGCGTCGATCTCGGCGTAGGTCACCTGGCGGCGGTTGCACACCAGCGCCTGCACGATCTCCCGGCTGCGCTCCGGCGAGAAGCGCCAGTCGGTGGTGAACGAGGCCAGGAAGAACTTGGCCTTGGTGGCCGCCAATGTCTTGGCCAGGTCGCCGCCGTGCCCCCGCGCCGGGTCGAAGTAATCGAGCGCCTTGGTGATCAGCAGGTAGGTGTTGGCGTCGAAGTATTCGCTGAACTTGTCGCCCTGGTAGCGCAGGTAGGATTCGATTTCGAAGTCGACGCCGAAGTCGAACTTGTAGTCGCCGGATTCAGCGATGTCGCGCAGCTTGCGGCCGAACTTTTCGGCCATGTCGTCGTCCGACAGGTAGGTGATGTGGCCGACCATGCGCGCCACGCGCAGGCCGTTCTTCGGCACCACGCCGTGTTCGTAGAAATCACCGCCGTGATAGTCCGGATCGGACAGGATGGCCTGGCGCGCCACGTCGTTGAAGGCGATGTTCTGCGCCGACAGCTTGGCGGTCGAGGCGATCACCACGCAGTGGCGCAGCCGGTCCGGGTACATGATCGACCAGGCCAGCGCCTGCATGCCGCCCAGCGAGCCGCCCATGACGGCGGCGAACTGCGCGATGCCCAGCTCGTCGGCCAGGCGCGCCTGCGCCGCGACCCAGTCCTCCACCGTCACCACCGGGAAGGCGGCGCCGTAGGGCTTGCCGGTGGCCGGGTTGACGTGCATCGGGCCGGTCGAACCGAAGCACGAGCCGAGGTTGTTGATGCCGATGACGAAGAACTTGTCGGTGTCGAGCGGCTTGCCGGGACCGACCATATTGTCCCACCAGCCCAGGCTTTTCGGCTGGCCTTCATATTCGCCGGCGACGTGGTGCGAGGCGTTCAGTGCGTGGCACACCAGCACCGCGTTGGATTTGTCGGCATTGAGGGTGCCGTAGGTTTCGTACATCAGCATGTAGTCGCGCAGCGAGGCGCCGCTTTGCAGCAGCAGCGGCTGCGCAAAATGCATGGTTTGCGGAGAGACGTATCCTAAGGATGGCATGTGGTTAGATTTTTTATTGGGGCGGCCCCGCGGGCCATCTATCAAGGCAGGGCCGCGATGATGGGCCCTGCCGACTTACATCGACTGCAATTGTTCGACCGCGTCTGCAATTACATTCGGTTCCATCGAGCGCATGATCTTGCGCGTCTGCGGCGTGATGCGCGCCAGGTCGCTGTTCAGGATTTCCTGCTTGACCGACAGCAGCTGCGCCGGGTGCATCGAGAATTCCCGCAGCCCCATGCCCAGCAGCAGGCGGGTCAGCTTGACGTCGCCCGCCATTTCGCCGCACACGGCGACGTCGATCCCGGCTTTATGCCCGGCCGCAATCGTCATCGCGATCAATTGCAGCACAGCCGGATGCAGCGGATTGTAAAGGTGCGCGACCTCATAATCAACCCGGTCGATCGCCAGCGTGTACTGGATCAGGTCGTTGGTGCCGATCGACAGGAAGTCCATGCGCTTGACGAACATCGGCAGCGCCAGCGCGGCGGCCGGGATTTCGATCATCGCGCCGACGTCGACATTGTCGTCGAACTTGACGCCGGCTTCGCGCAGCTCGGCCTTGGCCTGGGCGATCATCGCCAGCGACTGGTCGATCTCGAAGGCGTGCGCCAGCATCGGGATCAGGATGCGCACCTTGCCGAACGCCGACGCGCGCAGGATGGCGCGCAGCTGCGTCAGGAAGATCTGCGGCTCGGCCAGGCAGTAGCGGATCGCGCGCAGGCCCAAGGCCGGATTGAGCGCCGTGTGTTCGCTCTGGTCGAGCGGCTTGTCGGCGCCGATGTCGAGCGTGCGGATCACCACCGGACGGCCCTTCATCGCTACCACCGCGCGCTTGTATTGCTCGAACTGCTCGTCCTCGGACGGGATCTTGTTGTTGCGGCCCATGAACAGGAACTCGGAGCGGAACAGGCCGACGCCGTTGGCGCCCGCCTCCATCGCCGCCGCGCAGTCGTCCGGCAGCTCGATGTTGGCCAAGAGCGTGATCTCGGTGCCGTCCTTGGTGACGGCCGGAGTCTTCTTGAGCTTTTGCAGCTTCTTGCGGGCGCGTGCGGCGGCGTTCTGGCGTTCGCGGTACTGCTCCAGCACCAGCGCGCTCGGGTTGGCGATGACGACGCCGGCGTCGCCGTCGATGATCAGCCAGTCGTCCTGCTCGATCAGCGTCGAGGCGCCGGACATGCCGACCGCCGCCGGGATGTCGAGCGAGCGCGCGACGATGGCGGTGTGCGAGTTCTGCCCGCCGACGTCGGTGACGAAACCGATGAAGGAGCGGTCGCGGAACTGCAGCATGTCGGCCGGCGAGATGTCGTGCGCGACGATGATCATCTGCGGCTGCGGCTCGTCGTCGCCGCCGTTGCCCACTACCGGCAGCTGCTCGGTGCCCATCAGCACCTTCAGCACGCGCTCGGCGACCTGCTGGATGTCGGCCTTGCGCTCGCGCAGGTAGGGGTCTTCGATTTCGTCGAACTGCGCCGACAGCTCGTCGATCTGGGTCAGCAGCGCCCATTCGGCGTTGTAGTGGCGTGCGCGGATGATGTCCAGCGGCGCCTCTGAGATCATCGGGTCGGACAGGATCAGCGCGTGGACGTCGATGAAGGCGCCCAGCTCGGTCGGGGCATCCTTCGGCAATTCATTCCACAGCGTCTGCAGTTCCTTGTGCACCTGGGCCAGCGCCTGCTGCAGGCGCGACACTTCGGCCTCGACCTGCTCTTCCGCCACCAGGTAATGCTTGACGTCGAGCGCGGCTGGCGCCATCAGGTGGGCGCGGCCAATGGCGATGCCGCGCGAGACGGGAATGCCATGCAGGGTGAACGAGGCCATCGGAGGCCCCGAAGGGGAACGGGGGCGGCTGCGCTCCGACGGCATTACTCGCCTTCGCCAAATTTGTCGTTGACCAGCGCCGTCAGCGCGGCGATGCAGTCGGCCTCATCGGGGCCGTCGGCTTCCAGCGTGACCTTGGCGCCCTTGCCGGCGGCCAGCATCATCACGCCCATGATGGACTTGGCGTTGATGCGGCGCGCGTTGCGGGTCAGCCAGACGTCGCTCTGGAATTTTGCTGCCAGTTGGGTGAATTTGGCGGAGGCACGCGCATGCAAACCAAGCTTGTTGATAATCTCAAGTTCTTGTTGAATCATTTTTCTTTTGTCTCAATCAGAAATGCGCACTGCAAAAAAATCGTCAGGCTTCCCCGACGCGTATCCGGTTGTCGACCCGCACCGCGCCGCTTTGCGCGCCGGCCAGGGCCATCTCCACCACCACGTCCAGCGTGTCGCGGCGGTAGGTGATCGCCCGCAGCAGCATCGGCAGGCTGATGCCGGCGATGACTTCGACCCGGCCCGCATCGGCCAGCCGGTTGCAGCAATTGGCCGGCGTGCCGCCCTTGACGTCGGTGATGACCAGCACGCCGTCGCCGTCGTCGAGGCGCTTGATCGCCGCCGCCGCCAGTTGCTGGACTTCGCCGAGGTCCTGGTCGGCGATCACGTCGATCGCCTCCAGCCGCTCGGTGGGACCACGGAACACGTGGGCGCAGGCCGCGACGAAGGCCTGCCCCAAGGGTGCGTGCGTCATAAGCAGTATGCCAACCATATTCTTAAACCGCCAGTGTGATGAGAAACAATTTTATTATCGGCCCTGCGCCACGGCCGCTTCGACCGCGTCGAGGAACATGGCGGCCACCGGGAAGCCGGCCTGCTGGGTGATTTCCTGGAAGCAGGTCGGGCTGGTGACGTTCACTTCCGTGAGGAAATCACCGATAACATCCAATCCTACCAGCAACAGGCCGCGGGCGGCCAGTATCGGTCCCAGCGTGGTGGCGATTTCCAGGTCGCGGTCGGTCAGCGGCTGGGCCACGCCGACGCCGCCGGCCGCCAGGTTGCCGCGCACTTCACCGTTTTGCGGGATGCGCGCCAGCGAGAACGGCACCGGCTTGCCGCCGATGACCAGGATGCGCTTGTCGCCCTTGACGATTTCCGGGATGTAGCGCTGCGCCATGATGGTGCGGCGGCCGTTGTCGGTCAGCGTTTCGATGATCGAGCCGAGGTTCATGCCATCGGCGGTGACGCGGAACACGCCGGCGCCGCCCATGCCGTCCAGCGGCTTGAGGATGACTTCCTTGTGCAAGGCGTGGAAGGCGCGGATGCGCGCCTCGTCGGACGTCACCAGGGTCGGCGAGGTGAACTCGCTGAACTGGGCGATCGACAGCTTTTCGTTGTGGTCGCGGATCGCCGACGGCTTGTTGAAGACCATGGCGCCCTGGCGCTCGGCCAGCTCCAGCAGGTAGGTGCCGTAGACGTATTCCATGTCGAACGGCGGATCCTTGCGCTGCACGATGGCGTCGAACTCGCCCAGTCTGGTTTCCTGCTGCGGCGCGGCGCGGTACCAGTCGGCGGCGTCGCCGGTCATGGTGATTTCGGCGACCTTGGCGTAGACCACGCCGCCGTCCAGCGCCATGTCCTTTTGCTCGAAGGCGTAGACGGCGTGGCCGCGCTTGGCCGCCTCGACCATCATGGCGTAGGTCGAATCCTTGTAGGTCTTGAAGGTCGACAGGGGATCGGCAAGGAAAGCTATTTTCATGGGCGCATCCGTAAGGGGTAATGCCTGATTTTAGCCGAGATTGGCGAGTCGGGCCCGCAGACCGCCGAGTGAGCGCCGCGGCAACCCGGTGAGGCAGGGTCAGACCCCGTACGGGGTCTGACCCTTGTATGCCGCCGTGCGGGTTTCAGTACACTTCCGGGTTAGGATCGGTCCGTTCCATTTCCAGGGATGCCGCCAACAATGCCAGGCGGGCCACCACCCCATAAACATAGAAGCGGTTCGGCGCCGCCGTACCCGGCTTGGCCTTGAGGTCCGGCACCGCGTGCTGCTGCGCGAACGCCAGCGGAATGTACTGCGAACCGGGCGCGTTGAGGTTCTGGTCGATGCCCTTCTCGGCGTGCACGCGGTAGAAGCCGCCGACCACGTAGCGGTCGATCATGTACACCACCGGCTCGGCCACCGCGTCCTTGATGCTCTCGAAGGTAGGCACGCCCTCCTGGATGATGAAGTCGGTCACTTCCTTGCCATCCTTGATGACGATCATCTTGTCGCGCTGGGCCTGGCTCAAGTCCTTGATTTCGCTGGAATCCTTGATGGTCAGGATGCTGGTGCCATAGGTCCCGGCGTCCGGCTTGACGATCACGAAGGGCTTCTGGTCCTTCATGCCGTATTCCTTGTACTTCTTCTTGATCTTGGCCAGCAGCGCGTCGACGTTGGCGGCCAGGCAATCGTAGCCCTCGCCGGTGCGGAAATTGACCGCGTCGCACTTGGCGTGGAACGGGTTGAGCATCCACGGATCGACGCCGATCAGCTTGCCGAACTTCTTGACCACCTCGTCATAGGCGTTCATGTGATTGCTCTTGCGGCGCATCGCCCAGCCGGCGTGCAGCGGCGGCAGCAGGCTTTGCTCGTGGATGTTCTCCAGGATCGCGGGAATGCCGGCCGACAGGTCGTTGTTCAGCAGAATCGTGCACGGATCGAAATCCTTCAGGCCGACGCGGCGGCCGTTGGGCGAGCGCACCAGCGGCTCGACCACCAGCATATTGCCGTCGGGCAGAGCGATCGGCGTCGGCTGGGTGACGTCCGGCGACAGCGAGCCGAGCCGCACGTGCAGCCCGGTCTGGCGGAAGATCTGCATCAGCCGCGCCACGTTCTGCCAGTAGGCCGGGTGACGCTGCGTCACTTCCGGTATCAGCAGCAGGTTGCGCGCGTCGGGGCAATACTTGTCGATGGCCGCCATCGCCGCCTGCACCGACAGCGGCAGCATTTCGGTGGCCAGGAAGTTGAAGCCGCCGGGGAACAGGTTGGTGTCGACCGGCGCCAGCTTGTAGCCGGCGTTGCGCATGTCGACCGAGCAATAGAACGGCGGCGTGTGTTCCTGCCACTCCAGGCGGAACCAGCGCTCGATGGCGGGGGTCGAGGCCAGGATTTTTTCTTCGAGGTCGAGCAGCGGTCCGGTCAGGGCCGTGGCAAGGTGGGGAACCATGATTACTTCCTTAAATGATGCGGGAGGACGACCCTCCAGGCACGCAGAACAAGCAGATATTACCTTGTAGGTACCCCAAATCGGGGCAAAAACCCTATTTTAAAGGCGGGCAATAAAAAAAGCGCCTCTTTTGGAGGCGCTTTGTGGTGCCCGCCGCAGCGGGACTTTACAACCTTGGCAATTACATATGATAGGCGGACTCGCCGTGGGTGGTGATGTCCAGGCCTTCGCGCTCTTCTTCTTCCGGAACGCGCAGGCCGATGACGATGTCGACCAGCTTGTAGGCGATGATCGAGACGATGCCCGACCACAGGATGGTGACGCCGACGCCGGTCGCCTGGGTGATCACCTGGGCGGTCATGTCGTAGTCGGCCGAAGCCTTGTTGGCGACGTAGTCGAAGATGCCCTGGCCGCCCAGCTTCGGCGATGCGAACACGCCGGTCAGGATCGCGCCCAGGATACCGCCGACGCCGTGCACGCCGAACACGTCCAGCGAGTCGTCCGCGCCCAGCAGGCGTTTCAGGCCGTTCACGCCCCACAGGCAGATCACGCCGGCCAGCAGGCCGAGCACCAGAGCGCCCATCGGGCCGACGAAGCCGCAGGCCGGGGTGATGGCGACCAGACCGGCCACCGCACCCGAAGCGCCACCCAGCATCGATGGCTTGCCTTTGAAGATCCATTCGGCGAATACCCAGGCCACGGTGGCGGCGGCGGTCGCCAGCAGCGTGTTGATGAAGGCCAGCGCGGCGATGTCGCCCGCTTCCAGCGCCGAGCCGGCGTTGAAGCCGAACCAGCCGACCCACAGCAGCGATGCGCCGACCATGGTCATGGTGACCGAGTGCGGCGCCATCGATTCGCGGCCGTAGCCGACGCGCTTGCCGATCATGAAGGCGCCCACCAGGCCGGCGACTGCGGCATTGATGTGCACCACGGTGCCGCCGGCGAAGTCCAGCGCGCCTTTTTGGAACAGGAAGCCGGCTTTGGCGGTTTCGGTGGCCAGGGTGGCGGCGTCCTTGATCGCGTCAGGGCCGGTCCAGAACCAGACCATGTGCGCCATCGGCAGGTAGGCGAAGGTGAACCAGATCACGATGAAGGCCAGCACGGCGGTGAACTTGGCGCGCTCGGCGAAGGCGCCGATGATCAGGCCGCAAGTGATGGCGGCGAACGTGCCCTGGAAGGCGACGAACACGAACTCGGGAATCACCACGCCTTTGCTGAAGGTGGCGGCGTAGGCGAAGCTGCCTTTGACCGGATCCCAGATGTTGTTGAGGAAGGTGCGGTCATGCAGGTTGCCGAAGAAGGCATTGCCTTCGGTGAACGCCAGCGAGTAGCCGTAGATGCACCACAGCACGATGATCACGGCGAACACCATGAATACTTGCATCAGGATCGACAGCATGTTTTTCGAACGAACCAGGCCGCCGTAGAACAGCGCCAGGCCAGGGATCGTCATCAAGATCACCAGCAGGGTCGAGACCATCATCCAGGCGGTGTCGCCCTTTTGCGGCGCCGGTGCCGGTGCGGCGGCCGGAGCGGCTTCGGCAGGTGCTGCGGCTGCAGGAGCGGCGGCGGGCGCAGCCACCGGAGCGGCGGCTGGAGCGGAAGCGGCGGGTGCGGCAGCGGCGGCGGCCGGAGCTTCAGCCGCCGGCTTGGCGTCTTGAGCGTGGACCGGCGCGGCGAGTGCGAACAGGATGGATACCCCAGCTAGCAAGCTTGTTATAGTTTTCTTCATCAATCTTCCCCTTAAAGAGCTTCGTTGCCGGTTTCACCGGTACGAATGCGGATCACTTGTTCCAGGTTGTACACGAAGATCTTGCCGTCACCGATTTTGCCGGTGCGGGCAGCGCCTTCGATCGCTTCGATAGCCTGTTCGACGATGGAGTCGTCCACCGCCGCCTCGATCTTGGTCTTCGGCAGGAAATCCACGACATACTCCGCACCGCGATACAGCTCGGTGTGGCCTTTCTGGCGACCGAAGCCCTTGACCTCGGTCACGGTAATGCCTTGCACGTTGATCGCCGACAGGGCCTCGCGGACCTCGTCTAGCTTGAACGGCTTGATAATGGCGGTAATCATTTTCATGCTAAGCCTCGCTTAGAAGGTTTTGGAAATAGTAAGGACAGCCCCGCCTTTGCCGAGGTTCTTACCGCGTCCGACGTAGGCATCGGTGTTGGTCTTGAAGCCCGCCAACGCCACCGTTACCACGCCGAAATCTTTAGTCACGCCAATTTTGTAATCGCTGTAGCTGTAGTCGCCGTTGTTCTTGACGTTCTGATGGCCGGCGTGCAGGTTCAGCGTGTAGCCGTCATAGATCTCGCCGTTGAACTGGGCATCGAAGTAACCCGAGTTCTTGCTGTCGGCAAAGCCGAACAGATTGCTGGTCGATTGCGAGTACTTGACCGAGAACGGGCCGGCCGAAATTTGCGCGTACAGTTCGAAGGTGTTGGCGTTCGGGTGCAGATCGTTGGACGGGTAGGCGTAGTAGAGGCCGCCGACGTCGTAGGCGAAGTCCTCGGTGATCTGGCCGCGCTTGCCGGCGTAGATATCCCACTCGACGCTGCCGTCGCCGCCGCCGTCCTTGACCCACTTGACGTTGGACAGCCAGGTGCCGGCGTACAGGCCGGAAGGATTGTTCACATAGTCCGCGCCGCCCTGCACGGCCGGCTTGAAGCGGGTCTGCGACAGGCCACGGAATCGGTACTCGCTGACGCCGGCGATGTTATAGGTAACCAAGTTGTCGGGCACGGCTTCCGGCGCCGGGGCGGCGGCCGCTTCCTGCGCCGAGGCGCTCATGGAGGAGAATGCTAAAGTCAACGCTGCAATCAGGGTAAAGTTCTTGGCCATTTTCATAATTGTTTTCCTAGTGAGTTGAACTTAGTTGGCAGATGCGGTTTAAAATCCTTGTTAAGCGAAGCAATGAAAAGCATTCATTGGCTTCTTTAGCAGAATGCGTGCCAGCTAATGTTGTTTAGGAGATAGCTGCCATATCATCAACGACAACGGGTCTGCTCCGCCGAAAGTGACAATCGCAGCCAGGTCGGCGTTGAATTCGAGAGAATTCGCACCACATTAACGCCGCGACGCACCGAAATAGTGCGCCTGCGGCTCAACCGGATCAAGGAATATTATGGATATGAACACTTTTTTTAATGACTTGCAAAACAAGATCAGCCAGGCGATCGAAAACTCACCAGCAAAGGACATTGAGAAGAACGTCAAGTCCATGATGACGCAGGGTTTCTCCAAACTGGACCTGGTCACGCGCGAGGAATTCGACATCCAGACCCAGGTGCTGGCCAAGACCCGCGCCAAGCTGGAAGCGCTGGAAACCCGCCTGGCCGAGCTGGAAAGCAAGGCCGACAACAAGCCGGTCTAAGTTTGAATATCGCGCGACGCCTTTTGGGCTAGCGCAAAGCGGCGCGGCGGGCTTGGGCTACGCTGGCGGTTGGATCCTCTTGTCCGCGCGCCACCGCCATGAGCCTCGCCGTACTCAAAAGCCGCGCCCTGGCCGGCATGGAAGCGCAGGAAGTCAGCGTCGAAGTGCATCTGGCCAACGGCCTGCCCAGCTTCGCCATCGTCGGCCTGGCCGACACCGAGGTCAAGGAAGCCAAGGACCGCGTCCGCGCCGCGATTCAAAACGGCGGCTTCGACTTCCCCGCGCAACGCATCACCGTCAACCTGGCGCCGGCCGATTTGCCCAAGGAATCGGGCCGTTTCGATCTGCCGATCGCGCTCGGCATCCTCGCCGCCTCCAAACAGATTCCCGCCACCCGCCTGCAGCAATACGAATTCGCCGGCGAACTGTCGCTGTCCGGCGAACTGCGGCCGATCCGCGGCGCGCTGGCGATGTCGCTGGCCACCCGGCGCGACGGCGGCCGGCGCGCCTTCATCCTGCCGCAGGCCAACGCCGACGAGGCGGCGCTGGTCGCCACCGCGTCCATCTATCCGGCCGTGTCACTGCTGCAGGTGTGCGGGCACCTGGCCGCCAGGTCGGCCGACGCCATGCTGTCGCGGCACGAATCGGCGCCGCTGCCGGTGCCGCCGGACTACGCCGATTTCGCCGACGTCAAGGGCCAGCGGCTGGTCAAGCGCGCGCTGGAGGTGGCGGCGGCCGGCAATCACAGCGTGCTGATGGTGGGACCGCCGGGCACCGGCAAGAGCATGCTGGCGGCGCGCTTCGCCGGCCTGCTGCCGGCGATGACGGACGAGGAGGCGCTGGAGGCGGCCGCGGTGCAATCGCTGACCGGCAGTTTCCGCATCGAGCACTGGAAACGGCGACCGTTCCGCGCGCCGCACCACACCTCGTCCGGCGCGGCGCTGGTGGGCGGCGGCAGCGTGCCGCGTCCGGGCGAGATATCGCTGGCGCACCGGGGCGTGCTGTTCCTGGACGAGCTCCCCGAATTCGACCGCCGCGTGCTCGACGTGCTACGCGAGCCGATGGAGTCTGGCCACATCACGATCTCGCGCGCCGCGCGGCAAGCGGATTTTCCGGCGCATTTCCAGCTGGTCGCGGCGATGAACCCCTGCTTTTCCAGAGTTAGAGCAAAGTTGTTCACTGATGGGCGGGCTATTAAATCTCATTAGGAAATATGCCCGTCCAGCTCGACGTCAAAACATTGAAAAAATATTTACTCAACAGTACTTTCAATGTAGAGTTGAAGCCGCGTGGTCAGCCCCATTGCTATTGAAGAGTAATGGCGTATCGGACTTCGAGATTCCTCAACCGATTCTTCGCTCAAGTCTATACCGGCCGTGGAAGGCGACCTCGCACCTAAATCGATTGCCCGCCTCTGCGCACCTCGTAAACCGAGTAAAACCAAATTTTCTGTCGATCCGAGCCCCGCCAAGAGGGGTCCGGACATATCACCCGACTACGCTTCAATACCACCTGAACGACCGCATGGTGACGATATGGGAAGGTGACGACTGCGCGCAGTCCAAGATAGTCTTCTACCAGAGTATTGCCATCCTTTAATACCTGCTTTTTTACACGTCCAAAATTTAAGACGTTTGTTTCCGTTTCTATTATTTTTTTGGCGGCCCCTAGTAAAAGCCACGATTGCATGATCCGCTCAGGAAGCCTATCTCTACGGGTAATATGTTTCCATCCCGTCCTGTTGATCAATATTTCGCCTAGCTTAGGATTATGCCGAACCGAAGCATCAGCCCTCCAATTTTTATAATAGGCCCAAGCATCATCGCGAAGCGACTCGTCCTTCCCCAGTCTTGGTATTAGCGTCTCCGCTCGGGACAGGTCAACCACCGATAAGGTGCGATCATGAGTACCTGCCCCGCAGAGACGATGAAAGTCACCTTTTGTGTGGTGTGCGAACCGTTGGCTTTTTGGAATCAAGATCATTCCGCCATTTGTTGGTGAATATGCGGTTTGATCCCTTAGATCGACCCACCAAGAGGGCGGATCCATGCGGCTCTTCGTATCATCGACAAAAATTAGTACCGCTGGACCCGGTACCAGCTCCCAGCGAGGACGGTGGGTTTCAATGTATTCTTTTCCAAGCGCAACCCCAATATGATCCGGGTATTGAAGTTGATCCTTTCTGTAGCCGTTCCCTCCACATTTAACCTGGACAAAAACTATTCCGCCGGTATCCTTGGGGTGTGCGCTACCTCGACGAAGCAAGATAGCGCCGTCAATCGCATCGTCGTTTGCTGCAGAGTACTCCTGCCACCCACTCTCCCATAATGTTTCAACAATGCGTGATACGGCATTAATGCCGATGCGTTCTTTAACCCGATTATTGATCGCCATTTATATCCTAGATGCCACCTATTGGCACTTGCATAAAATTTATGTCTACTTAAAAGCTCTGTCGACAGGAACGGTGGTGATGCACGAAAAATATGTGCTGCCATCAGGGATGTCCGCCGGTCTTTGACCATGAAAGTGGAAGATGGTGAGGCACTACCTTGCCATTCCCAACTCTCATGACGTGGCAAATGCCATAGGCGCAGAACTGCTTTAGCGGTCATCGCAGATCACTCGCAGCTTAGCTCCCGCCGCCTGCGTCATTGCCTTCGCACCGAAGAGCAGGCTGCGTAGCTGCACCGCCGTTACCACATTGCTTGGTCCCGCTGCGGTCTCATACTTTGATTTCAAGACGTGCGGCTGCAAGACAATGACCTCGTATTCGCATTGGGCCGCTATCCCTGTCAAAGCGTGCATTAGGGCTTTACCGGTTCCAGGAGCCGACACCAGGCCCACTTTCCACGACTCGTCCCAAGTGCGTTCATCCCCTTGCTTGGCTACGGTTTGCTTGATGTCGTTAAGCATCTGGTTTGCAATCATCCTGCGAAGGTTTTTCATCGCCTGGGCCGTCACGACTTCGTAGGCACCTGCCGAAATCCTCCGCCCCGGGCTACTGTTGTTGGCCCCCTTCACGTGAATCAACGTGACCTTGGGAATCGTGCGTGCTCCATAGGGCGGCAGCATCACATGAATAAAGTCAGCGACCTCACCTGCGCCGTCATCACAATACAACCAGCACTTCCCTGCGCTTGGTTGCTCCAATCCCATTTGCAGCAAGCCCTTTTGAAACACCCATTTAAATAAACTGACGTCGGCAGTAGTAAAAATCTTCGACAAGTCAAGAGCCTTACCTTCAGGTTTTTCCTGGCTAACATCACATTCTGTGTCTAAGCCGAAGTTGCAATACTCGAGCGGGAACTCACGATCCTGAACAACGGCAAAACTAAGCGTCGCATCCGTAACCGTGTGCCGACTTTCATAGTAAACGCGGATGAATCCAGGATCGTTCTGGATAGCGTCAAGGCAATGCTGGATGGCTGCTGATGCCTTACCCGCTACGTTAAACTGAACCATTTTGGAAGACGTCAGTGTCGGCTCTAACACTACGTCTGCAGCCGTTCCATCAACCAGGTCTATCAATCGAACGCTGACATCCTTATCTGGTACTGCGGCGGAACCCAACTCAATACCATATCGCGCTCGAAGCAGCTCAAGTTTCTTCGCGCGAGCCTTGCCGCTAATGGTTTCTGGATCCACCCACTCGATCTCATAGGCAGCTTTGACTTCGCTAAAGTCGCCTACAGCCTGTGCCAAACCGTCGTGCACCGAGGCCGATAGAGTCGCAATGTTTGCCTGATTCGCGGCAAGTTCAGCCAATACCGACAACGCCACAGTGCAAATGTCCTCCCATTGCTTTGTAGGCCCAAACCAAATGCCACTGCGCTTCAAACTAACACCAGCCTTAGATGATCGAACCGCGCCGGCGAGGAACGTAGAATCGCCGAAGGGATCAATCGCATCAGCGAGATCCTTGCCACTCATAACCTTGCTATTAGGGCGGATAGAAACATTCTTGTGCGTTCCTCCTAGCCATAGGGTACGCAGAGCACTGCCAGTAATATAAGCGTTTACAAGCACGCGTTCATCGACCGGCTCCCATTCGGAGAATCCATCCGAGAACAGCGCATCGTGTATTTCGGACTTCAAATCCCCGTCGCTCATGTAAATTAAAGCAAAATCATTGCTCATGAACATAGCGACTAAATGATTGAGCTCGTCTTCAATCTTGTTTGCCCCAGCCCATGTCACCGGCCGCTTCTCTTTCAGGTGGAAGCCCGCCAAGCCGTCTAAGCCCGCGATACCCATCGGCTTCAGGTCTGTCCAGACGAAAGACTTCGAGCTCGTTGGGAATAATGCCCTAAGTTGCCGCACCAATCGAGCAGCGTCAGGTCTGAGTACTTTGGAATGTGCAGCAACAAAACTTGCATATGGTGCTACGTCAGGGAGTGCGATCACGATAGTCCTTGTCGGAAATTTGCTGAAGTAATAACATCCAACATTGCATAACGTCAATAGACTTAGCAACAATTACCTCACTTCATCAATGGATTGTTAATTTCAGCTAATTATGGAAGCCTTAATTTCACCTTCAGAGCTTCATCAGCTTGATCCTCGCGCGAAGATATTCGGATGGACCCCAGAGGAAAGATTCGCACTGATGGAGTCAGTTTCAATTAGCGACGCAATCCCAGAGCAAGTGCATCGACAAATTGTTACTGCCAAGAATCTCATCATTCACTCTTGCCTTTACTATCCATATAACGTGACCGCGATCCAAACGGCATTCGCTGCGCTCGAAATGGCGATCCGACTCCGAATGGAAAGTGAAGGTCAAACGTTAGTGTTTAAAGGACTCCGAGCTGCAATGCAACATGCTGTTCAAAACAAGTGGATTTCGGACGACGGCTTGCCAATGCCCAAGCGTCCAACATCATTTCGCATGAGTTCAGAGGGAAACCTCGAAGAATTCGAGCCACCTCTCGTGCATTCTTACGTAGAAGTCTTGGCCGAATTTATGCCTAAGATCCGAAACGAACTGGCACATGGGAGCGGCTACCTACACAATGGCGGAGCGAGCAAAGTACTTATGGTCAACCATTTGATCAACCAGATTTTCCCAAGCCGGACCACAAGTTTCTCCCTCTAGCTTAAGCACTGCGGCTGATCCGCAGAACAATGTAAGAAGTAAGCGAAAGATATTCCAATGACGCGCCGTAACGTAATCCGTGCGACAAAACGTGAAAATGCATCTGGCGGAAGCGCAGCTGCTGGCGGAATGAATTTTCATGCCCGAGTGGCATCGGTGACCGCAGTTCATCTGCTGGCTAGCAGGCGCCTCGGCTGGCTTAAGGATTTGGAAGTTGATACTCCTGTCGAAATCTGGTGCGAGACCAATGGGCCAGGTGATGATCTGAAATTCGTGCTCGCTAACGGCCTGGTGGTGGAAGCACAGATCAAGAAAGGATTGAGCAGGAGCGAAGATCTATGGACGGCACTCTCCTCACTGGCGCGCGGCCTCGACCAGAAAACGATCGCATACGGCGTCCTTGCGGTCGATATTGATACCAGCGCCACCATTCGCAGAGGGCTAGCAAAGGGCATCGTGCGGCTAGGTGACGGCCGTGAAGATTCGCACGATGACATCACAACGGAGTTCAAAGAGCGGTTGGAGGCTTTGAATCTAACAGCTCACACGATCTGTGGCAGACTGCGAATCGTTGTTCTGCATTGCGCTGATAGCGATGACGCATCGGAACAAGCTGCTAAGGCCGAGCTCATGCGGTTATGTGCTAACGAACGAGACTCAGAAGGCGCGTGGAGAGCCATTCAGCTCAGCGCCCACGGCATCATTGAGCGCCGCAGTCGATGGACATTCGAAGGGTTGTCCGGAGTAATAAGGGCGGCGGATATTCCGCTCCTGACCGAATCAACTCCGAGTCGGTCTATCGTGACGTCGGGTTGCATGTGGGAGTTCCTCGATGAAATTTCACCGTATCGTGGTTACATTGAGGCGTTTCGACAGCACTATCTGCTATCGAACGACATGCGTTTGCAGCCATTCGGCGGGCGTGATTCTGAGTATGAACAACTCGACGCATGGCTGTTTGATGGCCGCACCCCTGTGAGAAATCTGATTTGCGCGCCAACAGCCCGAGGAAAAAGTGCACTGCTGGTTCAATGGACAGAGCGTCTGACATCAGATGCTACTTGGTCCGTGGTCTTCGTGCCAATCAGCCTTCGATTCAACACGGGTCGTCCGGTAGTTTTCTATGCCCTGCTTGCAACGCAATTAGCTCGGCTGCTGGATGTAAATCTATCGCCACCCACTACTGATGTTGACAGCTACTTCCAAGGGATGTCCGCAGCACTGCTCAACCAGGCTGCGAAGGAATCTCGGCACATTCTAATCGTCATAGACGGTTTGGATGAAGCTCAAGGTGATGGCTTTAACTCAACCGTGATACCACGGTCGCTTCCTAAGAACATTAAAGTCTTGGTGAGCGCCAGGGAACAGGCAGGAGACCGTGGGACCGATGGATGGTTGAACCGGCTTGACTGGCAAGGAAGTGGACGAGCAGTGTCGCAGGGGCTCCAAATTCTCGCTCGTACATCCGTGCCTTCAATCCTCGAAAGCGCTGGCTTATCAAAAGAATTAGCGACCGACGCACTGACAGATCGCCTTATGATTCTCTCTTCCGGTGAACCACTATTGCTGTCACTTTACACTGAAGATTTGAGTGATATCGCAAGGCTCCAAGGACACGTTGGAGTAGAGACTCTAGATGGGCTAACACCTGGCTTTTCCGCATTTTTTTCGCGTGCTTTCGACTCCCACAACTTCGCTGGAGACTCTTCCCAGCAGGAATTGGTTGATATTACCCTCGCTGTACTCGCTATGGCACTAGCACCTATCGAAGGTCAGGATCTAACCGATTTGGTGGCTGAACTTAGTGGGCAAGTTCGTCCAGCAGCCTCGGACAGATTCATCAAGCCAATTAAAAGATTTGTAGCCGGTGATGGGCGCATTGATCACGGCTATGTACTGAACCACCCTAAACTTGGTGAATATTTACGCGAGGAGCGATGCGACTCTAGAACTCAAGCGGCGGTCGAGTTCGCGTTTGTAAAATGGGGGCGGGATATCCTTAAACGGCTACGCACAGATCCAAATATCGTGATTCCACCCTACGTGCTGCAACACCATGTTAGTCATCTGCGTCGCGCGAAGATGCTGACCTTAGATGATGTTGAAATGCTCTTGAGCGATGTATGGAGAACGGCCTGGTTTCACCTAGAGAAGGACTATTCCGGTTATGCCGACTCCCTGCTCGCAGCCTCATCTGAGATGCTACCTTGCGCTGCGTACCTCTCTGAACAAACTCGAGCTTTGCGGCTGCGGCTCAAGATTGCGTTGGTAGCCAGCAGCGTCAAATCGCAGGGCACAGCCATTCCAGCGGAGTTGTTAGCTATGGCGGTCAAGGATCAGTTGATCACCCTCCGTCAGGCGCTCAACATTGTTTTGCTTCAGCTACCGGAGAATCGTCCTGGATACTCCCTAGCGCTAGCGCCATACTTGCCAGCCGCAGAATTAGAGCAATTGTATTCCGACATCATGAAAACAGGCGATGCCGCTAGCCTCAACCATCAACTCGCTCACTTGGTCCAGCATCTGACTGGACCTAAACGCGATGAGATAGTGAGTCGAATCTTGAGTTGGATTCGTAAGGACTCTCTCGATCCACAGCGACTAGGAATTCTGGCCACACTCTTGCCCGCACTGGATGACACGCTCCTTGAGTCAGTTATACAGGAGTTCATACCACAAATGATGATTGGGCCAACGCCGGTTTCCACAGTAATCTCACTAGTTCCGATCATTGAAACCTTCCACACCAGGAATAGGTTGGAGCTCGTGAAACGCATTGTCGAGCAATGCATGTTTTACATCGGTACCGGCGTGGATCCATTGTTGGAGGTTGAGGCCCTGAGTAAGCTTTCAATTTGGCTTGACCGGAATCAACTTGAAGTATCCCTCAAACGCTTGACGCCATTGATTAAGGTTAACCTAGCAATTCAGTCAATGAGCACGATGACACCGGGTGATTTTCAAGCAGAGCATCAAATGAAACGGCTGAGAAAAGCCGCGACTATACTTGAAATTTTAGAGATTCAATATCAGCCAGCAGCTGAATATCTAGCCAGTCTCGATAGCATTTTTTCCCCACTACTCACAGCTGATTATTGGGATGTCGACATTCTGTCAGGTATCCTCCCCATTGTGCGCGCAGACACTAGACAGACGGCAATATCGCTCGTTCATCCGTTCGCTTTGCGATTGCCGACCGCAAATAATCGTACCCACGCGTTGCTTGGGTTAGCAAGAATTGCTGATCCCACGCTAAGGAAGAGGATACTCGAGCAAGCGTTTCCAGATGCACGTCGGATTGAGGATGAGTACTCTCGTGGTTTGACACTTGTCGCGCTGTTCTGCGAACTCAACGCGAACGAAAAGACTCAAAAGATCCAAGCGCTTATCGAAGACATTGGCAGAGTCCGATATGCGTTGCACCTCGGTGAGTTGCTGATTCAAATATCTAACCAGTGCCCGCAAACGATCGGCTGCGAGGAGTTCGGGCTTCAAAATATTCTCCGCGTCACAGACATCCACAATAGCCTATCCACCGTACTGAGAGAACTGACGAAGTTCCCTCAGCAAAAACGTGCTGAAGTTTTCCGCATCTGCTGGGAGCGACTTAAGGACCGATCTGATAATTTTTCCTCGTTTCAGCTTGGCATGGCGGCCCGCCTCGCATCCGAGTTTTGGACAATGGCCGAATTTGATGTCGCGCGCAGCAAGCTAACAGGGCTTGAGCCCTATTTCCGTCTGCAGTTACAGGTCGATCTGCTGCCGGTGGCGAAAATGCTAGGAGTGACGGATGTAATCGATCAAACTTTTGAAAAAATTGCAGCGCATGTGGATCTGAATGAACGCTTATCCAAAATAACAGAAGCAATTAAGATCCTGCCATTAAGTGATTCCCGCCGAAACATGCTTCCGCAGTTTTGGACACTCGCGGCGAACCTTGAGGACTCGAACATCCACATACTTATTCAAGGGTTTGAGTCACTTAGCGAAGGAGATAAGGCTGGTGCCTGGCCCAAGCTAGTCACACGTGCAAAAGCGACAGAAGGAGCGGGTCAATCACTTGCACGATTATCTCAACTAGCAGTGGATCCTAACGAGCGAGTCGAACTCCTCAATGCTGCACTAACAGCTTGTGCCGCTGAGAAGCCAGATACCCGTGCCTCGCTCGCGGCTCAAATTCTTTCAGCCTGTGTTACGACCGAGGAGACATGGAAAGCACTCGATCTCATGACGAATACTCCGATGACATCAAGAGACGTCATTTTATCCGCCATGCGGATCGCCGCACCGCACCTTGCGGAAATTGACGATCCCAACTTAATAGAAAGCCTCATGGACGACATTAGACAAGCCGCCCGTTGGTGGCCCTAAACACTTCTTAGTAGGCCGCATTATTTACAACCTAGATGCGGATCTCAGTTTCCCGATCACATAACTAACAGAAGTCTCCAATCGCTAGTGCAAGTTCCTGAAGCTCATCTGCCAGCTCACTCGGAGTCCGCGTTCCGTTACGTAGTTCGCGAGCTATATCGTTAACTTTTGAGCGATGAAAGTCCGACGCCGACTGTAGACGCTCGGATAGCTCCACGGCACTCCAGATATCGTCATCCTTCCTCGCCAAATCTATGTAGTGCCAAAGCGAATCGATGTTGGAATGCCCCGTCATCGCACGTACGCGCTCTAGTAATGCGCGATAGTCAGGATCGCTGACAACTGCACCGGCCCCGAGGCCAAACTCCTTCATAAGCCGCCGTACTTGTTCGGTGATAAAGCGGTGGCGATACATGCTGAAGCAAACCTGCTGTCCCGCTAAACCCGCTTCTACACAAAGCGCCGAAAAGTCCTTTTCCAAGCCCGACTTGGAAATTGGGCGCCCAATACGGCCGGGAGAGGTGCTAAGAAATAGACTGCCAATTCCCAGGGACTCACTGCCTAACCTCTTTTGGCAACTGGAAAGCCAAACTTTCCGGACCATCAGGTAACGCCGAATAAATTGTGTATCATGAGGAGTAAAGAAGAAGAGTCTCAGGGGCGGTTCTTTTCGCCTGCGCTTCAGCGTAGGTATCTCAAGGACCTGATGCTGCAGCGCGCGCTCCATCGAGCAGGCATTCAAAAGCATCATTTCACCAGGTCGCAATCCTGTCCGCCTGAGAAGCCAAGTCATGAAGCTCCGGCGCGCATACAAATAATCGAGCAGTGTTCCTACGAACTTCTTGTCGAATCGGTGCGAACGCATTAACCGATCAGACATTACTTCGACAAGGCCTTTTCTTTCAATGGCTTCGTCAATATTACATATTGTTGTCCATGAGATCGGCAGCTTGGGATCTGTGCTCACTGGCTCTGGTAGATAGCGATGGTCCCACTCCATGCGTTTGCTATGACGATTCCACTTCTCGACGACAGTGATGGCGGCATCTCGATCAGCGGCACCAACAATCAGGCGCCCCCCCTGACACAGGGAGCGTTGATACCACTCCAAGAAGCAAAGGCTCTGATGTACAATCTTTCGAATAGTATTATTGTTGCGCTTCGCCTCGCGTCGCCCGCTTGCCTTTTCTGATGCCAGCAAACTGACGAAACGACTGACATCACCATCAGCTAGCTCGCGAAATGTCTTTGTATAAGAAAAACAGTATCGTATTAGGTGACTAAGGTCTGTTGCAGTGGCGCGCGCCGTCTCGCCGCTCCATGTATCGCCTTTCTCCAAAAGGTACTGATTAACGAGAATGCATGGAGCACCGTCAGGCCAGTGAACTATGACGGCGTTTTTTACAGTCTTGTGAATGACCTCAAATCGCCCACCGACTTGAATCGATACATCGGGGATCTTCACGTCTTCGAGATTAAAACGACGCGCAGGTGTACTGAAGTTACGAACTGCCATCGATTCCTCTTACATTTTTTGGACGTGCCTGTTGGATGACGTTCGGCGCAAACAGTCCACCGAATGTTTCGTCGTGATCGTTCAAGAGATTCAGCAATCGCTTGGAAACAAGTGCGTCAATTTCGCTGGATCGCGCGATCGCCGCAACTCTGGTAAGAAGTGATACGTAAGCATTACTTTGTGCCAGCATCATGATCTGCGTCTCATTGAGATGACGCTTCAAGGTGCTAAGTTGGCTCGTCTTCTCTTCCCTCGAGGTGCATTGCTTTTGTGAGCTGCCATTCTGATATACATCTCGCCGCAGAGAATCCAAATACGGCCAGCCTCGCTCTCCGTTTTTTCCGAGTCGATCAGCCAGCAAGATATTGGCGTATTTAAACAAGGTATTGCGTGAGCCAAGCACAGTGATGCCAAGCTCAGGTGCATCCAGAGCTGCCAGCTTCACTGCAGAAGCACAGGCTTGGATGAGTGCCAGGCTACCATCGCGCTTACCTTGGATGATGTCCTCAAGCACAGTGGCTCTCGCCATAACAGAGGCCGCATGCTTTTTCAGCGGGCTACCATTCGCCATTTGCGTCCCCTTGTTGAGGGTATGGGGCAAAGCGGAATCCGATCTCATATTGGGTTTCCCCATCGGCGTCAAGAATCGTGGAAGGCGTAATGGCAAACTGTCCCGACTCAATGAGCTCACCAAGATACATCTGAAACTGTCTAGCGGGAATCAAATCCAATGAAGCAGCGTCAAAGTGTTCAAGCACTGTTTTCTTTAGGAGGGTGATCGCGCCTTTTTCTTCCTTCGCGGCCCTCTCACACGCTTGCAACTGATCCATAACAAACAGTGCCTCCAGGCTCTCCATCTGCTCCCCAGCGCACTCTAGGGTCACGTACGAAAGAATGTGCAACGCATCTGTATGCCCGGCCATAAAAACGCACGCGTCGACCGCTCCGCTACGACCAGTCCAATACATATGCAATAGAAACCATCGACGCAATTGATGCACCCGCAAATACCATCTTCGGCCATACTCATCTGGGGGATACGCCACGTAGTCGACGAACATATCCAAGTACCTGTCCAGTACGCGAGCATTGAGTACTTTTGCCTTCTCAGAAAGACGACTCGGCAGATAAAACAGTGCGCCCCGCTGAAAAGGATCTTGTTCATCGAACAGCGCGACCAGACCGTTACCAAGCTTTTGTACAAGCATCACGGCCTTTGCCGTAATGTTGGGAATTGGCTTCGGCCCAGAATCCGCGCTGTACTCCCCGACAGTTCTTTTGGCCAGTCTGGTGTCCAGATAGTAGAAGCCGTCTTTGTGTGAAAGACAGTCGCGGCGCACGCTCGTAAGCTCCGAAACCCGGCATGGCTTAAGAATTCCGATAAGAACAGCAATCGCCCCAACCAAAATTTCCAACGCTTGCTGAATGGTCGGGCGTTCGCGTAACGACTTATGGTGGTTAGAGCCGACAGTGTTTGCCGCTAATACTCTAAACCCGCAAGAGATCCTCGACAACTCAAGTGGAGCAGGCAGCATATCCAGGATTTCTGGGAGGCGATCCCGCCGTGCAGAGGCTTTGCAAGCGTAAGGTGCGATGCGCCGATTGGTCTCACCAACGACCGCCAGATAGTAATCCACCAGCGCGTCCCCGTAATGAAGAACCCAATGGACTGCTTCTGCAACGTGCTTGGATGCGATATCAAATGGAATAAAGGCCGTTTGCTTTACGGCGACCGAATTCGTACGGCCATAACTCTTCAGGTCCGCTATATCTATTTCAGTAGGCGGAATCAGCCTCTTCGGCAGGAGACGATGAAGCTTTGCCAAAGTGACCAGATGGCTTGCCACCCCTTTGGCGGGACCAAATGTGGTGCTCCTTTGGGACGCTTCCGATAACAGTGGCACACCACGATCCTGAAATTCATTCGCACTGTTTGTTGTCGTCAGCAATCCATGAGCGTGATTAACACCTGCTTCAAATTGTCGAAAGAACGCGCTAAGTCTTGCATTTGTCCCGCTAAGAGACTTCAGATCGCACTTGATTTTCTTGGCAATGAATTTTCTAGAAATCAGTCCTTTCGAGCGAGAGCCAAATGCCTTTTCAGTCATCAGCCAACGCACGATACTTTCTCTGACCTCTAAGGGAAGGTGCATAGGGTTGGTAACAATATCGCTCGGGCATTCACGGCCGCACGCCTCCGAGTAGAAGGACCGAAGCGCGCGTGGTATAACCTGATGCGCCTCTGTCCACCCACCACGACCAAGCTGCGTCATCAGGCCGCGCAGGGCAGTCTTATCGACAAACGCAAGTCCCACGTCAAAAGGGCAAAACCTTGCCTCGTGCAAGACGACCCAGATGGCTAGTCCCCGCATCGCTTGGTAGAACGCTAGCCACGTACTCAATGCTGGAATTTTCTCGGTCCCTAACCCATCCCTATATGCCCGCACTGCCAACTGCAATGCACTCTTCAACTCTCGATGCCTTGGATCACTTAAGCGCCTGCCGTCGGGAAGCATGAAATTCCACGAGATATTGCATGTACCATGCCATCGGCCCTCAAAAAAACGAGTCCTTTCACCAGCTGATGTGACCCAATAATCGTCCTCCAACTTCGATAGAAGCCAAGTAGGATGCTTGTCGCTGAACTCGCTCCTGTTAACCATCCTGGTTGCAATGTCGATCAAATTCTTTGCCTTCAACAGCTCATCGCTACAAAGAGGCGAATCGGCTTCTACTGCGACACAGCGAGCCTTAAACGAAGTAGCCTTTATCAATTTTCACCCCACGCCAGGACGGTGGAAATGACAGCGGGCGTGGCCAGACTGGATTTCAAAATCTTAATCGCGGCGGCATGCGAAACTCTCAAAGCACCGAGGTTGGTGATCATAAATGCACTGTCAACGTACTCGTCGTTTGTCGCCATTTTCGCCAAGAGCCGCGCAAGCGCTAAGTGGCCGTCAAGCACACCGACATTATCTTTGCTGAGCTCACGCTCAGCACCGCAGCGATAGAGCTTGGCTAATGCAGTGGGCTGAAGATTCACTGCAAAGGTGCTGCTAGGCTGTGCCGCCTTCTTGCTACCACGCGAGGTATCGCTGGGATGACCCTCGGCGCCTCCGCCAAATCTGGCGTGCAACTTGTTTGCTATTACCGACGATCCGTCGAGCCACTCTCCCATCACTTGCAATAGGAAGGTATGCAATGCCTCCTCGCTTGGGAGATCTGTAGCAACGGCTAAGTCCTCCCGATTTACTGTAAGCGCCAATACGATATTCTGGAAACGCCTCACTATTCGCTCGTTCCAAAAGCTGCGGATTTCTCGCGGTATGTAATTTTCGAGCGCAATCTTCTGTGTGTTCCCAAGCGTGCGAGCAACCAACGCGATTGAACCTGTCTCAAACCATTTAAGTATTCCAAGCGTGACTCGGATCTTTGCAAAGTCCAAGGTCCCCGGCCCAAAGCCGTCATTGGTGAGATTGGGGTAGTACTTGATCAGCGAATATTTTGTTTGACCATTCAGCTGTTTTGCCGAAATTTCTGGATGCCCTAATTGTCCCTTAGAGGCCCCCACAAAAAGGTGCTTTGAAAATTTGGAACCAGAACGGTTTAACAGCTGCCGAACGTGATCAGTACATCGCAACACGTGGCGCATTACACGCAACCCCTTACGTGACAGAACCGCGTATTTCCTGCTTCCCGCCCTGGGCTTATTTACACTGAATATCTGCCCGCCATTGCGACCATGTGCCACAAGATGTCGCCTCCCATGGTCCCCCTCCAACCACGCATGTACGACCGATTGAGGATTAAAGTTGGGATGTTCGCGAATCAAGATTGCGGTAGCTACCGCCATATCCAGCGGACTCATGATTCCGAGATAGCGATAAAAAAGACTGAGTCGTGTCTGAAGCTGCTTTTGACCATCGCTCAAACACGACAAACGCAAGAGCTCATCTGTCGGGGTCTCAGAAGCCTTATTTCCAAATCGGACATAGAATGCAGGATGCTTCTTCAGAGATTCGACCGAAATACAGGATGGGTCGCTTGATCGCTCAAGAATCCGGCGCATGATGGCGAGTGTGATTGCATCACTTCCAGGGATACTCGGATGGGTAATCAGCCGGTTTTTGAGCACACCGTCGCCGAGGCCATTGCTACCTGCTCGCCAGTCTCCTGTAGCCTCACACCGATCAAGGAGGCCGAGGGGAACGCTCGCAATTAGACGTCGTCCCGTTCGATAGTCCCTTACGAGACAAAGCACGTAATTATCGAGGACTTCATCTAGCCGCTTCAGTGTCCCCAAGATTTCCGAGTACATCCCTTCCAGCGCTGCTTCATCGCTTTTCCAGAAGAGAGAGCCCCCCAGACCTTTGCCAATAGTTTCTTGTTCGAGTGGAAGCGCGCCTTGGAAACCAATCACTTTCGAGATCTTCGCACTGCTATGTGTCGTAATCTCTTTACGTAGACGAGTACGAGGAATAGTGAGGCCGCGCGGCACCACTCCTTCACTCATCAACGACGAAAGCCATGGAGCGACACTCTGATCCCATTGTTTTGCACGTGATGTTAAGGCCGCGCGCGAATTTGAGTTGCTCAGATACCAGGCATGAAAATCGACAATAAGGTGCTGCCAGGTGAAATCATCTGCAGGCAGCGAACTGACATTCCTATCGCCAAGATAAGCACCAAAGGGAACTACGGTGGACCGAAGATGCCCCAACTGCGTCGTATAGCGCATCCCACAATTGGTTCTTTGGGTGGCATCCAGTAGCACCACCACATCCTGCTTGGCTAATATTCGCAATGATGAAGCATCCATCTCGTGAGGCTTCAGACGATCTGGGTTATCAATAAAGATCACGATCGACTTCTGGCGAATCTTGTAATGCATAGGCTCCTCTTCAATTTTGTAGGCGCGAGCGCGCCGAATCCAACTCAGTTGGGTTAGGCAAGCTGGAGAATGTCTTGGGCTTAAGGCCATTCAGGACGCTCGTAGACGTCCATCGTTTGGGCGAGCAGACCCCTGCCCGTGTCGCAAAAGGCACTTCCAACAGGATCAGAGGGCGAAAAAATGGCGGGGAGGCTCGGAGAAACGCTTGACAGCGCCTCGTCGTCACCTTAAAGTTGAATTAGCTAGTAACACCCCGATGGGCTGCGTTTTGCAAGAACGCGGCCCATCATCTTTTCTGCCCAGGCTTTTTAGCTCAGGGGCATAGGTTCTCCTTTTCGGCAGTCATAGCGGAAGCAACCATTTCAGTAATACAAGCCAACAAGGGCTGGGACAATCTGGGCAACGACGAAACGAAAAAGTGGGCGGCAACGTAACCGGCAGGCGTCACTCCTTCAGGTATCGGCACAAGTGTCCGCGAGTTCTCCGCAGCCCTGACAAGCGCGTCTCGTTCAATCCCGTCGAGACATAGCGCATCGGCCAGCTTATCCAACAACTCCTTGCTTGTCGGCGCACAAAATCCATTCTCCATTCGCGACAGGTAAGTCATGCTATAGCCACTACGCCGAGCAAATTCACGCTGGGTCAGCTTCAAACGCGACCTATGGCGCCTAATCTCTCGACTTAAAGGGGTTTGTAGCGGGGCCAAACTCATGATTTGACATTCGTATCTTTGAAGAATGAGCAATCATTACGCATTCCCCAAAAATAGTAAAGTCGAGAAAACACATTTTTTCTCTTTTTAATCAAATACTTAGAAACTCCCTTCTTTCGATAAAAAACTATATTTTTATTTCTATTTGATTGGATAAAAAAAAGAATCTCGCTTGTTACTTGCGCCAATATTTTCCACAGGGCAATATGGAGGCTCAAGAGATGATCGAGCCGAAGCGTCTCATGAGCAAGTTCCGATTTTGACAAAAACATACTTAATGAACAAATCTTGACAATTCACATGCCACCTGTAAGCCCCCTCGTCGACTACGAAGTGTCGGAAAAAATTACCCAACTTCTGTCCAAGCAGGCCGTACACGTTCAGTCGATTATTGATCGACGCGGGAATGAAATCGCACGTATTCAAGCGCTAAAGAAAACTAGCGAAGCGGAAGAACGCGAGTTGGCCCTGGCGCCAAGCCAGCTAGTTTTACGCCAAGCTCAAACCGGATTGGCGAGACTAAAATCGTCAGAGACACTCGCGATCGTGCAGTCTCCTTTCCGCTATTGGCGGCTCAGCAATGCAGTCCGTGACGCTAAAGAAGCACACGATGAACTCGTCGAGGCTTTTGATTCTCCGGCTCAAGCGGATATGAGAACCGAGCGCATTACCACTCATAACCAAGCCGTACAGGACGAACAGCTGCGACTAACCACGCTTAGTACAGAGGGATACGACAGCAAAATGAAGCTGAGCATACTGGACCAGCTGGCGTCTAGGCTGGAGGCGCCTTGCGCAGCTGCAAAGAACAATGGATGGAGGGATGAAAAATTCTCGCCAACTCTCGCATCGATCCTTAAACATATTGCGAACGAAGACCTCGGCCTCGCTAGTGCCCAAGTAGTTGACCTTCAATTCCAGCAGAAACCTGATGCGCGAGGTTACGAAAAAATGCGGGCTGAGGCGGCTGAATTATTTGACAAAGCAAACAGCAGCAACAGTGGTTTCTTGGCGACGGCCGCTTATTCGCAAATATCAAGTAACGCTATGCAGCTGGCAAAGCATGCACTTCAACCAGCAGCGCTTCAGCCTATCGTTGAGAACGAGCATCCAGCCGATCAATGGATAGAGCTCGCAGCTTCGCTAACCGATCCCCGTGCGATGAACGTAGATGCGTTATGGGCAATCTATTGGGCGATGTTTAAATTCAGCGAGCAACTGTCCGACTCGCTCAGGGATGCACATCAAAACGAAAATATTATCAATGGCCGTGCTAGCGAAAAGCTTGGTAGTCTGCTAGCAAACTGGGCTGGGCCTCGCATAGAAAAATTTGGATACCCAAAAAGTCCTTCGTTCATAGGTACTCTCGAAATAGCACAATCTGGAGAGGAAACGCGTACGGGCGCGGATCTTGGCGTGATCATAGATCTGCATGTAGGCGGATTAATCTGTAAGAAAGTGGCTCTATTCCAAGCAAAAAAAGCTGTCAATGGAAAGTCGACCGATATTGGAAGCGAGCACGCGCAGCTCAAAAAGCTGTTGGCTACGCCCCAATTGGGCCATTACCTGTTCTACCACCTCAGCAAGTTCCCTCAACGACCTCAATGGCCAACTGTCTGCTCAGCCGATGACTTGATGAGGCAAGTGGCAGCGGCATCACGCTATGCTGATGACAACTACATACCGGTCAACGTCCGTGAACTGGGATGGGACTGGGCGAATTACATGACGTTTGGTCTATGCCAGCCAGATTCCGGAATTGGCGTGAAGTTCGTGGATACGGAACATGCATTGCAAATACTCGGAGGCGGTTCTGCGGATCAATTGCCACGTCATCTTCTACTTGTCGCAATATCAGACGAAGAGCATGTGCTGGAGCTACGGAATAAAATCGCCCAACGCTATTTTGAGCATACACGTGAGCGTGAACTGGAGAGAAAACCTTCCCACTCTAAGTCACACGGACACGGTCTCGGGAGATAGAAGCGAGGCATGGGCGATACACCCTCGTCCCTACGACATTGAGATCAAATTAGCTCTCAAGGCGCCTACACCGAAGGCGCGGCTTGTTGCTCCGCGTAACGTCTTGGCTGCGTATGTTGTGGTTGAACCGAAGAACGTCTGCTTCCAAGAACACAACGGCCGCCCGCTTCTGGCCGGTCTGTGAGAGATTCAAGTCATCTGAGCGTTAATGCTGGAAGTACCCGTGCTGCTGGAAGTGCCATTGAGATAGTCGGTGCGGACGGATATCAGCAGCGGTCAACATACCTGATTCGACCGAGGAAGACATCTATACATCGTCGCTGGCGCATCAGCGACATGCTATACGGCATCTCGAACGCCACGAGTCGGACCTATGCAGAGCTTTCTAACTTTTCTTCGACCAAAAGAATCATTTTTGACGGCGGCAGCCCGAGCGCTTGGGCAAGTTTGAAGATGACGCGGATGGATGGCTGGTTGACTCCTCTCTCGATCAGGCTGACGAAATTTCGCTCGATCTCGGCTGCGAACGCAAGTTGTTCCTGCGACAATCCCGCATCTCGTCTTAACGCACGAAGAACTTGACCGAATGCGACGCCTGGATCCAAACATTTCTCCCAATATATTGGTAGAAATGGTGGGCTTCGGCTATCATTTAGTCTTCACAATATATTGGTAAATTTCAGCGCTGCCGACAGGTTTAACGAGAAATACATCGTTTGCCATCAAACGTTCCGTCTTCTCCTGTTTAGAGGGCATTGCTGGGGCAACCAAATGATTGACGGATGAGCAATAGAAAATCTCTGCCCTGCGTAGAACTGACAAAAACTGCCTTTTCTTTACGCTTCCAGCAATTGCAAGAAGCGCTCAACGACAGCCTTCGTCGACGTGGGACACCACTAGAGGCTGTCCTTCAGGCCCAAGACCGCATGATCCTTCGCCTGGAAGGATGGATCGACAGTTTGGCGGATCTTCACATGTGGGCTAAGTCCGATATTGATCTCTTCCGACATACCTTGGATACCAATAGGAAAGTCTACCGTCTGAAGACGCTAGAGCTGCATAACGTGGTCATTTCCGACCTTGAAAAAGACGATCTAGACCGTGCTCTTGATCTGACGATGCGAAAGATCCCTACCAACAGAACCGGCATGGCTTACTCGCTTCCATCGTCGGGCCCACACTAACGCAATAACGCCGACCAAGCCGTGAGGTCGGCATTTTTAAGGTAGTAGCTTATGGCATTTGAGACTATCCAGTACACGACAGTACCGCTCGCCAAAACTATGGGGCTGATTGACCTCGCGGTTTTTGTTGCTCTTCCTGGCTGTGTGGCCCAGGCATTATCAGACGACACGAGTACGGTTGTGCTCGCGTCGATCGCGGGCTTTGCCGTAATAGCGACGATCAGAGGCGTGCGGCGACATTTCAGCCTCAAGACAAGCTTCGCAACCGCAAAAGCACATTTGGAAAAGCATGGCATCAAGGCTGATCTAGAGCTCCGTCGCGAGCTCGCAGTTGACTCGGTGTCTGGAAAAATTGTCTTTGTTACGCCGGCTACCATGTCCTATCAAGTCTATGACCGGGCTGACATCCTCGGGTGCGAGCACCAGTGGGTCAACAAATCGAACAGTAATGGCCAGCTGTCGAAGACCGAGAACGTCCTTGTTTTCAAGACGCGCAACGCGCAGCAGCCTCTCTATAAAATCCGCCTGTTCGATCATGCTACTGCTGAGCTGTGGCTGGCCCGCATGAACGCTGTGCTTAACTCATAGACCGCCGAAGACGCTGGGCATGCGCTACCAGTGCGGCTAATATCTTAGGTGTCGGGCGGGCACCTGGACATGCGTCCAACAGCCTCCTGCCGAGTGCACTGAGCTGCACCCGCCTTTCCACTTCATACTAGCTAATCGATGCGCCTACTGATACTGTCAGATCTCCACCATGAGCTGTGGCGCGAAAAAGCTCCACAGATCGATTTAACGATCAGTCGTCCAGACGTAGTCATACTGGCCGGAGATATCAACAGTGGCGCCAAAGCTGTGCTGTGGGCCAGCGACGCTTTCGCTGGCACCCCTGTTCTGTATGTGTCAGGCAACCACGAAGCGTACGGCAAAAATCTTGACGACGTCCAGCATGACATTGAGGCCGCCTGTATGGCTGCCCCGAACGTGCATTTTTTGAACTGTAGCGAGTACATTCATGAGAACGTTCGATTTATAGGTGCGACTTTGTGGACCGACTTCAAGCTGTTTGGCGATGGCACGCGTGCAGATGCAATGCGTGAGGCCGAATTAGCTATGACTGATTACAAGCGTATTCGCCTGGCAAAAGAAGGGTATCGAAAGCTTCGCGCTACCGACACTGCTCAACTACATGCTTTGCACAAATCTTGGATTAAAAAGAAGCTTGCTGAGTCCTTTGCAGGTGGCACAGTAGTGATCACTCATATGGCCCCGTCCATACAATCTGTGCCTGAGCAATTCCTATGCGACTTGTCCTCTGCGGCCTACGCATCGCAACTGGAAGACTTGGTCTGCCAGGCAGATTTGTGGATACATGGACACATGCACGAAACAGCAGACTACAAGATTGGAAAATGCAGAGTGGTGTGTAATCCTTGCGGCTACATCGCTCCCGACGGTGCCGTAGAGAACCAGAGGTTTGATGCTGCATTCGTAGTCGAGTTGGGTTACACAGCAACTAGCTGATTGGTGTCAAATCGCAGCGACATCAATCGCGAGCTTCGAGCTCGCGGGTGGCCTGATGCCGCTCGCAATTCCAACTTGAAAGACCTTCCTCTGAGCTTCCGCCTCTATCGGGAAGCTGAACCAGGTAATCGCAGTTATGAAAATTTCACCACTTGTGATATTTGGAGAGATTCCATTTGTCAATATTACATACAATGACTTCTGACGATGCCTGTCGTAAACCATTTTTCAATCTGTAAAGTAGGTCACTCCGCAAAAAAAAGAGGTTTGTTTTGAATTCAGTTCCGGAAAAAAAAGTACAGCACAACACAGAAACGAAAACCGACAGCGAGAAGTCAGGTAGTCAAACTGTACAAAAAACGCTAGAAGCTCGACAGTCTGAAGAGCTGGTACTTGCTTTCGCAGGCCCCGTCGGATGTGGCACAACGCAGGTGATAGCTCAGGCAAAATTAGCACTAGAATCGGCGGGTTATGAGGTCCACATAATTAAGCTCAGTAAAATTATTGAGGACGCTATATCAAGAGGAACAATCTCGTTAATAGAGGACGAATACAAAAAATATTCCACAAATGTCCGTCGCTACTTCCGTCTCCAAGATGGTGGAAATAAATTGCGGTTGATCAGTAGCAGCTACCTAGCTGAGCATGCGATTGAAGAAATCGTGGTTCAGAGGGGGCATCAGCGAACCAAGTCTCACGGAGCCTCAGGGGAGCTTCAAGAATACGTTCCAACCCGAATTGCGTACTTAATTGATCAGATCAAGCACCAAGACGAAGTTGCGTTGCTGCGCGTTGTCTATCGAAAATTGTTCCATCTTATTGGTGTAATTAGCGTTGCTGATAAACGTCGCGCTCGTCTTCTCACTATTGATCGGGCGGACCCATCTGAGATTTCTGATCTGATGGAACGCGACCGCCGACAGGATCATGAGAACGGACAGCAACTCGATAAGGCTTTGAAACTAGCTGACTTCTATACCAGCACCGATGCGGGTACTACAAGCTCTCTTCAAAAAAAGCTGAAACGTTTTGTCGGCTTGTTACACGGAGAAAACGGCATCTCTCCGACCACACAAGAGTATGGAATGTACGCGGCATATTCGGCCGGGCTCAAATCTGCGTGCTTATCTCGGCAGGTCGGCGCCTCCATCTCTGACCTTTCTGGAAAAATAGTATCGACAGGATGCAACGACGTGCCTAAGTCGTCGGGAGGTCTATACACAGCTGAGGACGGGACAAGCGACCGCCGATGTGTGCACCGTGAGGAACAGGTATGCTTCAACGATCGAGAAAAACTATCGCACAAAGCAGACATGCGACTTGCCTTAGAAAGCTTGACTACAGTTGAGCCTGATGGATCCACCAAGCGTTTGATTCCCGACTCACAACTCGACGCTGTCCTAGCAACGGTGTTCAAGGCATCCCACATTGATGATTTGACAGAATTCTCGAGAGCCGTCCATGCAGAGATGGACGCCATCATCTCGCTCGCACGCACGGGCACCTCTGGCATAGTTGGTGCAAAGCTCTTCACTACGACATTCCCTTGCCATAGTTGTGCCCGCCACATCGTTGCAGCGGGCATTTCGAAGGTGTACTACATCGAGCCGTACGAAAAAAGTCTGGCGCAAAAGCTACATGCGGACGCAATCGAGTTCGATACTGAGGATGACGAAGAGGAAAAAGTAGGCCATAATGCTCGACCTTTGGGAAATCAAGTAAAGTTCATCCACTTCGAAGGGGTAACACCGCGTCAGTACTTGAACTTCTTCCAGATGACCAAGAGGAAGGATGGCGCGACTGGAGGAGTGATAAAAATCATGCCTAAAGATGCGCCGAAGGCTGTTGGAGAATTCTTAGACAACTATCGGTCCTTCGAAGCGAAGGTTCTTCAGCGGATCAAGGATTCTGAGACAGTACAGGCCACCGAGGTGATGCTCACCGTAGTTGATGGGACGAACACTGTGACTGAATAGGATGATGCAAATTTGCAATACCGCCCTATGAATCGTCACGTTCCCGTGAATTCCGCTTGACTGTAGCATTTAGCTAACTTAATCTGATTCTGCTATCTTTAACCCGAAACTTGGCTATCGCTCATGAAAAACGATCCAAAAGAGCACGCAAAGCAGCTCAGTCTAGACTTCGATAGCCCTCTGGTTCGCAATGGCATAGATATGCCCGCGCCCCGCCCAGCAGGACTTATACTTGCGTACTCTGCGCCATCTTCTCCGAGCACAAACAAAGAAACTTCCGAGCGTGACTTGATCATTTCAGAAACTTTGTCGTTTGCTCGTAAGCTCTCTTGGTAGTCAAGGCTAGCCTCGTTTTAATTTTCCTGAAACACACTTTTCGCGCTCGTCTCCAAAGACGTGGCACATGTCCTCGTCACGCAAAGCTACGCCACCCGCGTTGATCTTGCCGCCGAACTAACATGCAATTTGTTTCACATACAAAACATCGTTGCTGTTGGTTGGCGGACGTGCGGTTCTTCAAACTCGTTAAGTTTCTTCTCCTTCGTACTTGTTGCGATATAGATTTCAAACTAGAACGGAATCTTATCAGTCTCGGGCGCTGTTGGCGTGAGAAGATCCCGCAGCAATTTTAACTTTGCAAGGAGCTCATCGAAGGTGACAACTTCGACGTTCTTGCATGCATTGCGAAACAACTCAAAACTACGACATTGCGCTTCCTCGACAGGCGTCTTGCCAGCGATTACAACACATCGGATTGCGTCTGGCCTCGACTCCTTGAGCTCAGTGCGCCCTTGATGAAAAAGCCAGTGACTTTGCATGGCACTTTGCTGGTACAAGACCTGCGTCACCGCACCGCTCAGCTCAGCGGCCGGACCGTACACCTCACTATTCCGATACGGTGATCTAAGCATCAGTTGAGACGTCGGCTTCTTTATTTCCACCACGGCTAGGCTTTGACCACGCTCAGCGAACAGAAAATCTCCTACCTGAGCACCAGAGCCATCCAGGCTAGATCCTTTCGCATGAAACTGCGTGTGGAGTAAACGTACAGGCCTGGCAAAAACCATGGTTAAAATGAAGATGTTTTGCTCAAAAAAATTCTGCCAATGATCTTCGTTGAGAGTCTTCTTCGTAAGCATGCTTTCGTATTTCTCAATCATCTTGGAAAGCGTGACCCGCTCGATTTCAGCATGCAGTAGCATCAGGTCTTGGGGTGCCTCGGACGCAAGGGTGTCTAGCTGCTCACGTACGACTTTCACTGATGTCTTCCGCTCAGCCCGACTAGTTGCGTTGATCCCATGGCTCCGATCGAGGCGAACCCGAACGAGCTTCTCCTGGCCATCATCTCGAACGATACGTGGAAATTTTTCTGGATTCAGCTTCGCAAGCAAATCGTTGCGTACGGCTCCCGATTTTGAAGACCTGATCAGATCCCGGCCGCTACGGGTAATCCGGCCGAACGCTAACCTGAATCGATTGACTTCGTCTTGGCTTAAAAAGACTGTTCTATCGACGACCTCCGAAGCTCCTCGCTTTCTAACGACAAGAGTATCCACATCGCTCAATAGACCCAAGTTGCGCCAGAGGGGTTCGAGCCCCTCATCCAAGCCAAGTCCATACCGGCAATCGTCCCTAAAAAGGCGCCAGGCGAGTCGACTATCGATTTCCTGTCTAGCATCTTCTTCATTTTCCGGAAGATCATAGCCAACATCATCTTTGTAGACTAAGGTATGGAAGCGCCCATGCTTCGGCTTTAAGTAGCGCTGCGTGTGCGGGTTGGTATAAATCGGATACATCACTATCCGATCCGCGAAAATGCTAGCTAAGAGGGGCCACTGATCTGCAGGTAACGAATGCCACTTTTTCGATCTGTACTCGGATTGTTCAAAGACCTGTAAGTACAGATGACGACATTCAATTTCCCCGGCAGTTGCCTGCTCTAAGCGAAAGGCAGGGTCCATTACTTCGTCGTCGGAGTATTCTTTGCCTGGCCCATCGGAATAGTCACTCATCGCTGGAATCCCTTCTCGAAGATTACGTGAGGTGCGGATATTGTAGCTCGAACGTTTCCACGCCCAGCATTTCGGAAAATTCTATAAGTGAATACCAATTACGCCTTCGTTTTAAGCACAACGTACAGAGCAAATCCGATCAATACAAGAAGACTGAAAGACAGCAACACAAACGATCCAAACCGATTTTTTTCGAGAGTCTGAACAAGAGAGGTTATCGTCGAAACAATTCTGACAAAAGCAGCGGTCATGGCAACTCCAGTGAAGATTGTTGTGCCACTCTATCCGTTAAACCAGCGCTGTATGGAGGAAGAAAAAAACGATTTAGACAATTAATCTTCCCGGTTGCGTATTCTCATAATAAAGGCCAATGATTCCTGCCCCGATGCGGCCACTAATTTCTATGTCAAAGCGGCCAGTCATTCTTGAGCGCTCTGTCGATTCGTGTGTAAGCCACTATTTCCTGCTGAAGCCACCGATTCCTTTTCCAATCCACCGATTCCTGTGCCAAGCCATCGATTCCGGTTTCATGCCACCGAGTCCTGTTCTATGCCGGAAATTCCTATCGTAAGTGGCCACCAAGATCGAGCGTCTTCAGACCTGAAGGTCGATGCTGCAACAACGTCAGCTTGGCTAGCATCTCAGAACGCCGTCTGAGACCGCAGCATATCCGTGTGAGTATTCTCATCTAGCCGGATACTCATTCTCACCTCAATCCGGACAGCCGATGGCACTTGAAGTCGGACACCTGTTGGCATAGCAAGTCAGACAGCGCATCTCCTACCGGGACACCCTCACGTAGCGGATGATGCGGCGGTCAGCCCTCCTCGTCGAATTGTAGAAAGGTGTGATATTTTCATCTCAGCAAGCTGGTATCCTGTTGCCTCAGGCGATATCGGCCAGAAGCCGACCTTTACGGCTTGAATTGCTTTCGTTTCAAATCGACAAAAAAAATGCCGCATAAATATATGAAACGGTCTGCTACCCCACGTAGCAGGGCGCACATGGGGGGAGACATGGCACAAGTGCTGAGAATACTGGTGGTCGATGATGTCGAAACAATGCGTAAGGTCACGGCTGGCCAACTGGCCTCGCTTGGCTATGGGCCGGTGGACCTCGCAGCCGATGGCGCCGAAGCTTGGCGCATGATTGAGCGCAAGCGTTATGAGTTGGTGATCTCCGACTGGAATATGCCGGCGTTGACCGGCATCGCCCTACTGCAGATGATTCGCTCCAGTCCGCGCCATGTGCACATGCCGTTCATTATGATCACTGCCGAGGCCGAGCGCAGCCGCATCGAAACGGCCATCAGCAGCGGTGTCAGCGACCTGCTAGTCAAACCCTACACGGCGGGCCGACTGGCCACCAGCATCAAGCGGGCGATGGCGCATCAGGTTGCACCACCGGCGCCGGATAAGGAAACGAGTATCGCCGCCGCACCCGTGGACGATGTGAGCGTCATGCCACCGGCGGCGGTCCATTTGCCCCCAAGGGAACCGCTGCCGCCGACATTGCTCCTGGTCGACGACACCGCTGACAACTTGTACATGCTGGCCAATGTGTTCAAGGGCCGCTACCGCATCAAGGCAGCGCACAACGGCGAGAAAGCGCTGGCCTTGTGCTGTGGCGACACGCCGCCCGACCTAGTGCTGTTGGACGTCATGATGCCCGGCATGGACGGTTTTGAAGTGGCGCGCCGCATGCGCGAGCATCCCGGCGCGGAAAATGTACCCATAATCTTCGTCACCGCCCTTACCGACGACGCCGCGCGCCTGCAAGGCATGGAGTTGGGGGCGGTGGACTTCATTACCAAGCCAATCGACCCGGTCCAGCTGAAGCTGCGGGTCGACAACTTCATGCGCTACGTCGAGCTGCGCCGCCACCTGCAAGCCGATTATGACAATATGCTCGCCATCGCCCGCCTGCGCGATGACGTCGAGGCCATGACGCGGCACGACCTCAAGGGCCCGCTGGCCGGCGCCATCGGCATAGTGCAGTCGCTGATCGACGCCGCCGACCTGGACCGCCGACAGCTTGAGAATTTGCGGCTGGCCGAGCAGGCCATGCTGCAGGTGACCGACATGGTCAACCTGTCGACCGAGCTGTACAAGATCGAGACGGGAAAATACGTGCTCCATGCAGCGCCGCTACCCATCAGCGACATGCTGCGGCGGGTGGTTGAGACGGCGCGTGCCACTTACGCGGGCAAGCAACTGGTGCTGGCGGTCGACACCGATTTCGATGTCGGTACCGACGCCCCGCTGGCGCTGGGCGATGCCATGCTGACCTATTCGCTGCTGAATAATCTGATCAAGAACGCCTGCGAGGCAGCGCCCGAGCGCACCCGCGTCATTGCCACGCTGTACACCGGAAGCCCGCTGCGCATCGAGATCGTCAACAAGGGTGTGATCCCGGAACCGATACGCGAACGCTTCTTCGACAAGTTCGTCACCGACGGTAAGTCCGGCGGCACCGGCCTGGGTACGTATTCGGCACGCCTGCTGGCGCGCGCGCAATATGGCGAGGTGGCCTTCGCCGTCGATGACGAGCTCCAGACCACCACCCTGATCGTCAGCCTGCCGTCGGCGCCGCCCCCGGCCTGAGGCGAATCGCGCGGCGGCCTTGCTTGTCAGGCTGGCTGCACCACGGCGTCAAGCGCTTCCAGCGCGGCGTCGAAGTCGAAGCGTTCAATTGCCTGGCTGACTTTGCGCAGCTGTCGCGCCAGCGGGTGGCCGACGGCTTGCGATTCCAATGTCTCCAACACGTCCAGGGCGGCGGTGTCGCTGTCGGCCAGCAGCTTGCGCAGCTGGGCAAGTGTGGCGGCCGCGTCCGGCGGCAGGGCGGGAGCCGCTGCTATGGGCTCGGCCGGGGTGTTCTCTGCCGCAGCCGCGTAGTTGCCCAGTGCTGCCAGGCCGGACAGCACCGGCGCCAGTTCGTTTTCGACCGCCGTCAGCAACGCAGCCAGTTCGGCTTCGGCTACGCCGGCTTTGCATGCCAGTTCCAGTGCGGTAGCTGTCGCCGCCACGCCTTTGGCGCCGACGTTGCCGGCGGTGCCGCGCAAGGTGTGGGCGACCCGCGCCGCCGCTGTGGGGTCATCGCTTTGCCGCGCCGCCTCGAAATCCTCCCGCAGTCTGGCGTGGCCGTCGCGGAAGCGCATCAACATGCGCAGGTAAAGGTCCTGCCGGCCCATGCTGGTTGCCAGGCCGGCGCGCTGGTCGATACCCGGGAGTTGGGCAGGTAGGGCAGCGGCCATTTTGCCTGCGGCATCGGGCTGCACCGCTGGGGGAGCTGCTACGGCCGGCTGCGCCGGGCGGATCCACTTGCTCATGGTGGCGAACATGGCGGTGACGTTCAGCGGCTTGGAGATGTGGTCATTCATGCCGGCCGCCAGCGCCATTTCGCGGTCACCGGCCATGGCGTTTGCGGTCATGGCAATGATCGGCAGCTGCGCGTACCGGGGTTGGGCGCGCAGGCGGCGGGTGGCTTCGTAGCCGTCCATCACTGGCATCTGGCAATCCATCAACACGCCGTCGAAGGCGGCGGCACCGGCATGGGCGAGTAGGTCCAGCGCTTGCTGCCCGTCGCCTACGACGGTGAGTACGATGCCAGCGCTTTCCAGCAGCTCGCGCGCCAGTTCCTGGTTCATATCGTTGTCCTCGGCCAGCAGCAGGCGGGCGCCGGCCATGCGGGCTTGGTCGGCCGCGCTGCGGTCCTGTCGCTCTGCCTGGCGCGTTTCGGCGACCACGCCCTTGCCCAGTACCTCGCCGATCGCTTCGAGCAGCGTCGACGGAGTGACTGGCTTGGTCAGCACAGCTGGCAGCGCCACCTGCTGGAGCGCCGCCGCCTCCTGAGCGTCGTCCCGGCCGAAGGCCGTCACCATGATGACAGACGGGATGTGATTCACGGCACCGCTCTGCATGCGCTGCAGCGTTTCGACTCCGTCCATGCCCGGCATGCGCCAGTCCAGTAGCACCAAGTCGTAGGGCAGGCCCTTGCGCTCGGCCTCGACCATGGTGCGCAGCGCGCTGTGGCCGCTGTCGGCGAGGTCCACCTCCAAGCCGAAACTGCGCGCCATGGTCGACAAGATTTCGCGCGCGCTGGCGTTGTCGTCGACCACTAGCACGCGCAGACCGAGCAGCTCGTCGGCGTGGAACATGCGGCGCGGCTGCACCTCGGTCTGGCGTCCGAAACGAGCGCTGAAGTGGAAGGTCGAGCCCTCGCCCGGCGTGCTCTCGACCCAGATCCGGCCATCCATCAGCTCCACCAGCTTCTTGGAGATAGCCAGACCTAGCCCGGTGCCGCCGTATTTGCGCGTGGTCGAGCTGTCTGCCTGGCTGAACGACTGGAACAGGCGTTCGCACTGCTCGGCCGTCATGCCGATACCACTGTCGCGCACCCAGAAGTGAAGCTCGACTTGATCCCCGGCCTCGGCCGCCATCTCGATCCCGACCACGATCTCGCCGCGTTCGGTGAACTTGGCGGCGTTGTTGCCGAGGTTGACCAATACCTGACCCAGCCGCAGCGAATCACCCACTAACGCGGTCGGCAGATCGGCCGAGGTGGCGAACAGCAGTTCCAAGCCTTTGTCCTCGGCCTTCAGGCCGATCATGCTTGCGAAATTCTCCAGCACGTCCTCCAGTCGGAACGGGGCCTGCTCGATGTTCATCTTGCCCGCTTCGATCTTGGAAAAGTCGAGAATGTCGTTGATGATACCCAGCAGGTTCTCGGCTGAGCGGTGCACCTTCTCGATGTAATTACGCTGTTTCTTATCGAGATCGGTGCGCAGCGCTAGGTGGCTCATGCCGATAATGGCGTTCATCGGCGTGCGGATCTCGTGGCTCATGTTGGCCAGGAAGTCGCTCTTGGCGCGCGTCGCGTCCTCGGCGATCTCCTTGGCGCGCAGCACCTCGGCCTCCGCGAGCTTGCGGTCGCTGATGTCGCGCACCGAGGCGCACACGCAAACGCCGCGCTCGGCGATGGCCGGCAGTCGCGACAGGCCGATCTCGACCGAGAAGCGGCTGCCATCCTTGCGCATACCGTGCAGGTCGGCGCCTGTCATGCCCATCTGGCGCGCCGTGCCTTGCTCGATGAAACCATTGCGCGAGCCGACGTGGCGCCCGTGCGCCTCCGGCGGCACCAGCGTTTCGATCGGCAAGCCGGCCAACTCGCCGGCCTCGTAGCCGAACAGCTGGTCGAGCTGCGGGTTGGTCATCAGGATCAGGCCGTGCGCATCGATAACCAGCATGCCGTCCGGCGCCGCCTCGATGATGCCGCGATACCAGGCCTCGGTGGCTTTCAGCACCACCTGCTGCGCTTCGAGTTCGGCGGCCATGGTCTGCACCGCGTGACTACGCGCCTTGATCTCCAGCGACATCGCCAGTTTGGGCAGCAGCTCGTCCATCAGCACGCGGCCCGATTCGCTGGGAGCGTCGAAGCCGGCCAGCTCCAGCACGCCCATCAGGCGCTCACCGTGTAGCAGTGGCAGAACCTGCAGGTGGCGTGGGCGTGACCGCCCCAGCTGGGAGCGAATATGTGCGTAGTCGTCCGGGAGGGCGTCGAGCCGGAGCGCCTGGCGGTCCTGCGCGCACTGGCCCAGCAGGCCGCTGCCTAGCGCCAGTTGCGGCGCCGGCGGATGGTCCGGATCGGCGGCGTAGCTGGCGGCAAGGCGCAGTGTGGCGGCGTCTTCGTCAAGCAAGTAAAGCGCACCCTGACCAGCCTGCACCAGCGGCGCGAGTAGCGTCAACAGGCGCTGCGCGGCCTGGTCCAGGCTGGCAGCCTGCTGCAGCTCAGCCTGGATCGAGGCTTCCTGCGACTTGATCCAGCGCTGCATGTCGAGCTGGCGCGATTCGACCTGCAGCTTGGCGATGGCACGCGCCAGGTCGCCCGTTTCGTTCTGATAATCGGTGTGCGGGATCACGCTGTCGAGTTGGCCGGCGGCCAGCGCGTCAACCGCCTCGCGCAGGCGGTTGACTGGCCGCCGGATCGAGATGCTAATCCACCAAGCGCACAGCAGCGCCACCGCCAAGCCGCCAATCAGCAGGGCGTATGTGAGGGTGCTGCTGGTGAGCGCGAACTGGCGAATGTGGTAGATAGTGCTGCGGGCGTTGGAGTCCTTGACAGCGGCGATTTCGGCCATCTGCAGGTCAGCCGTGCGCAAGGCCTGCTGGAAGCGTTCGCTGTTGAGCAAGGCGTTGGCCTCGGCATTACGATTCTGGCGCGTCAGCTCCATGGCCTCGTCGGCGATGCGTTCGGCGCGCGCCAGCATGGTTTCAAAGAGCGCGTAGCGTTGCTGATTGTCGGTACGCAGCAACGTGGCGCGGGCCTCGTCGGCGGCGAAATGCAACTGCTCGCGTGCCTTGTCAAGCTGTTCGAGCGCAACATCGACGGCGACAGGGTCCGGGGCGTTGACCACCTTGTGCAGCATTAGCTCGAAACGGTTGAGCTGGATGCGGGCTTCCTTGACCTGCACGATACCGATCATGCCCTCGCTGAGCAGGCGCTGCATGTCGCTGCTCAACTGGTCCTGGGTGCGCAGGCTTTGCAGCCCCAGCGCCAGTGCCAGCAGCAGCACCGCGCAAAAGCCGGCTGCCAGCTTCTGGCGCAGGCGTAGCCGTTCGAGATAGGCCAGCGGCGAACGCATGCGGGCGCTCACTGTACAGGCAGGGTATGCGCGATGGCGGCGGCCTGCTTAGCCATGTCGTGGTCGCTGTCGGCGTAGCGTGCGGCGACCTGCTGGAACGCGGGCAGGTTGGCCAGGAAGGCGTCGCAGACGTCGGGATCGAAGTGCGAGCCGCGTCCTTCCGCGATTATCTGCACCGCCTTTTCATGCGGCATGCCTTCCTTGTAGACGCGGCGGCTGATCAGGGCATCGTAGACGTCGGCCACTGCCATCAGGCGCGCCGAGATTGGGATGGCGTCGCCGGCAAGGCCTTCAGGATAGCCGCTGCCGTCCCATTTTTCCTGGTGTGAGTAAGCGATCTCCTTGGCCAAGCGCAGGAAGTCGACGTCCATGCCCAGTTGTTGCTCGGCGTGAGCGATGGCGTCGCGCCCGAGCGTGGTGTGGGTTTTCATAATTTCGAATTCCTCAGGCTCGAAGCGGCCAGGCTTGAGCAAGATGCGGTCAGGGATGCCGATCTTGCCAATGTCGTGCAACGGCGCCGACTTGAACAACAGCTTGATGGTTTCGGGGTCGAGGAAAGCGCGGAAACGCGGATGATCGCGCAGGTGTTCGGCCAGCACCTTGACGTAGTGCTGGGTGCGGCGGATGTGGTTGCCGGTCTCGTTGTCGCGCGTCTCGGCCAGCGAGGCCATGGCATGGATCGTGACGTCCTGGATCGCGCTTAACTCGCGCGTGCGGCGCTGCACCTCTTGTTCGAGGTAGTCGTTCTTATCGCGCAGGAAATCGGCAGCGTCTTTGACCTTGAGCTGGGTGCGCACGCGCGCCAGCACCACTGGCGGGCTGATCGGCTTGGTGATGTAGTCGGCCGCGCCCAGCTCCAGACCGTGAGTCTCGTCCGCACTGGAGGCCATAGCGGTCAAGAAGATGATGGGGATGTCGCGTGTGGCCGGGTCACTCTGCAGCACCTGCGCCACCTCGTGGCCGGTCATCCCAGGCATCATGATATCAAGCAGGATGAGGTCGGGCGGCGGTGCATCCCGCGCGATGCGCAGCGCCTTCTCACCGTTATTTGCTGCTTTGACCGTATAACTATCCTTGAGCAAGTTGGCCATCAACAGAAGATTATCCGGCGTGTCGTCCACGACGAGGATTACAGGCCTGATGGGACGGGTAGAAGATGGATTCATGCCTAAACGCTCCAATCAGGTTGCACTAATTTGTTGCCTAGACTATATCTGTGTGCTGTGCGCAAGTAAACTGCATATTGGTTTTGCTACGCGAATCGCTCCCGTCCTACACTACATTCTCCGATCACTGGGTGTTGTTTGGATTCCATCACTCAAGCTTTCGAAAATGATGGTGTGGGAAGGGTGCGCTTAGGGAGACTTGCGCCACCAAGCTGAACTTCTGCTTTGGGCCGTAGCGGCCCTTCGCATCGCTTATACCCAGACGAAATTTGATGTCCGGATTGAAGAACAGGTGTCCGGTTTGTCATGCCATTCGGTGTCCTGCTTGTCGTGAGAATCGCTGTCCGGATTGATGAGAATACTCACCGGTACCGCGTTTGTAGAAATCTAAGCTACCAGCTTACGAACCAGCCCGGCATCGATGTCCACATCGTCCAGCAAGACTGATGCGGTGACTGCGACAACCTCATGCAGCGGTTGCCCGTAATATTCACGCAAGCATTTAGATAAAAATCTTACAAAGTAGTGTACGTGGGCGTTCTGCGAGCGCGGCTTCAGCACTACAGGACTCTGCTCTGCATACTGCTTCGCTTTTTCCGCAATATCCATCAAAACGTTATGAACAGAGGGGACCACTTCGGACAGGCAAAATCGCGCGTAGCTGCCTTCTCCGCTAGCTTCGTCATACGGATGTGCATCTAGCGTATCGACCAGCCACTCGACAGTGGAATCCTTAATCAGTCTATTGATTGAGTAGAACTGAAATTCTCTCGATTGCCCCAAAAGATTTTGCAGCTCAGCAGCGTGCTCATAAATTCTTTCATAGAACTCGCGCTGTTCTTTTGCACTGTGCTTTAGCTCGCCTCTCCATCTCAAAATAGCGCCCGTACAGGCAGACCAAAAACGCGAGTAATCCTGATCGTTCTTCGATCTGCGCTGTAATGCTTCCCACACATTTTTCATCCGCAGGTCAGTGAGCATGCGAAGCAAGAGTTTCTGCTCCTCTAGGCTTGGCAAAAAAAGAGCGTGACGGTAGACGCTAGCGCGAAAGTTCTCAATTGCTTCTTCAGTTAGGTTAGCGAATCTCTCTTCACGTAATGTCGCTGAAATGATTTGTTCTGGATCCCCACGCAAGGGCTTGTCTTGATGTTGCTCGAGTCGCTCTAGTTGCTCTATAAGAGATTTCGGAGCCCATTCAGGAAAGTTCGCCATAGTTTTATTCGAGGGTAGATTGAACGCTGTCTTGCGGACACCACAAGGGTACCCTAGAATTTACGCTGCTTGACCAGCGTCATAAGGCTTAACACTTTTTTGGGATAGAAGTCTTAAGCAAAGACCCCGGATACAGTCAGTTGTTCACGGCTAACTGTTCACATCGCTCATCCGACTGGACGGTTTTCCCCTTCAATATCAACGCCTTAGCAACTGATCACGCATGAGTGAACAATGTGAAGCTCTGCAAAACAAGCACCGTGCGGCTACGACGGCCACCCGAGCATCGTCTGCCGCTGCTCGCCCGACCTGATCAACCGCTACAACGGCCGCGTCTCCGGCCCGCTGCTCGACCGCATCGACATCCAGATCGAAGTGACCGCAGTCCCGGCGGAAATCCTTGCCGCCGAAGCCGACGGCGAAGCATCGACGGCGATCGCCGCCCGGGTCCAGGCGGCGACCGACCTGCAACTGCAACGCCAGGGCAAGCGCAACCAATCCCTGACGACGCGCGAAATCGACCAGCTCTGCAAGCCGGACAAGGCCGGCAAGGCCCAGCTCAAGCTGGGCATGGAGCAGTTCCATTGGTCGGGCCGCGCCTACCACCGCATCCTGCGGGTCGCCCGTACCGTCGCCGACCTCGACGGCAGCACCGGCATCCTGGAAAACCATATCATGGAAGCGATCCAATACCGGCGCGCGCTGCGCGACCGCTGACGCCGCCGCGAATCGCTTCCATGTCCATTGATAATGCTGCTATATTGCCTGCAGAATAAACCCGCCGGGAATCCGATGACACGCCTGCCCTTCTACCTCGCCGCCAGCGCCCTGCTGGCCGGCTGCGCCGCAACGCAACCTTCAGTGACCGACTTCACCATCAACTCCGGCAATCCGCGCGCGCCGGAACAGCTGGCGGTGACGTTTGAAAAAGTCGACCTGGCGCTGCGCGTCGATCCGGCCACGCACAGCATCAGCGGCGACGCCGCGCTGACCTTCCTGCTGAAGGAACCGCTGACGCGCATCGCCGTCGAACTCGACCGCAACCTGCCGGTCGACGGCGCCAGCGTGGACGGCGTGGCGCTGCCGCCGTCGGCGATCAGCAACCCGGAAGGCCGCCTCTACCTCACGCTGCCGGCGCCGCTCGCCGCCGGCGCCCGCACCACCGTGCGGATCCGCTACCACGGCGTGCCGAACGTGGCCAAGCGCGCGCCATGGGACGGCGGCTTCACCTGGGGCAAAACCGCGGACGGCCAGCCGTGGATCGCCACCACCGTCGAAGGCGAGGGCTGCGACCTGTTCTGGCCCTGCATCGACCATCCGATGGGCAAGCCGCAGCTGATCGACCTGCACATCAGCGTGCCGTCGCCGCTGGTGGTGGCTGGCAACGGCGTCGCGCTCGGCATGGACGAGAAGGACGGCTGGCGCACCTACAACTGGCGCGCGAAAAATCCCAGCACCTACGGCGTCGCGCTCAACATCGGTCCGTACGAGCAGCTGTCCGGCGACTACGCCAGCCGCTACGGCAACACCATCCCGATGCGGATGTGGTACCTGAAAGGCCACGACCAGCAGGCGCAAGGCCTGTTCAGCGAATTCGCGCCGATGCTGGACTTCTTCGAAAGCCGCATCGGCCCGTATCCGTTCGGCGACGAGAAGATGGGCGTGGTCGAAACGCCGCACCTGGGCATGGAGCACCAGACCATCAACGCCTACGGCAACAACTACCTCAAGTCGCCCTATGGCTACGACTGGCTGCTGCATCACGAGCTGTCGCACGAATGGTTCGGCAACCAGATGACCAACGCCGACTGGGACGACATGTGGCTGCACGAAGGCTTCGGCAGCTACATGCAGCCGCTGTACCTGCAGGCGCTGCGCGGCGAGATGGAATTCCAGGCCGAGCTGTTCGTCCAGCGCAAGGCGGTCAAGAACAAGGTCGCCGTCGTCGGCGGCAAGTCCCGGCGCGTCGAAGACGTGTATGACGAAAAACACGGCGGCCCCGGCAACGACATCTACGCCAAAGGCTCGCTGATCCTGCACACCTTGCGCAACCTGATCGGCGACGACGCCTTCTTCCGCGCCACCCGCCGCATGGTCTACGGCAGCGAAACGCCGGCGCCCGGCAACTTCCAGCCGCGCTGGAGCAGCACCCGGGAATTCATCGGCTTCGCCAACCAGACCAGCGGCCGCGACCTGGGCTGGTTCTTCGACGCCTATCTGTACCACGCCGCGCTGCCGCAGTTGGTCGAGGAGCGCGTCGGCAATCAGCTCAAGCTGAGCTGGAAGCTGCAGGACGGCGGCGTCTTCCCGATGCCGCTGGAAGTGCGCGTCAACGACCGCGTCGAAAAGCTGGCGATGGCCGATGGCCGCGGCGAGCTGACCTTGCCGGCGCACGCCATCTATACCATCGACCCGGCTTCGCGCATACTGCGTCAGCAAGCCCACATCGACGCATGGCGGCAGGCGGAAGAGGAGCGCAAGAAGAAAGCCCAAAAATGATGCAGAAAATCCCTGTGGCGCTACTGCTGGCGGCGAGCCTGTCCGCCTGCAGCCCGCAATACGATTGGCGCGACTACCGCAGCAACGACGCGCCCTACGCGGTGCTGTTCCCCGGCAAGCCCGCGACCCAGACCCGCAGCATCAAGCTCGACCAGCTTGAGGTGAACATGACGATGGCGGCGGCCGAGGTCGACGGCGTGATCTTCGCGGTCGGCAGCGCGCAGCTGCAGGACGCCACGCTCGCGCCCGCCGCCGTCGAGGCGATGAAGACGGCGCTGGTGAACAATATCGGCGCCACCGTCACCCGCAGCAAGTCCAACGCCGCCGGCGCGCTCGACGTTGAGGCGAACGGCACCCAAAACGGTGAGGCGATGCGCCTGATCGGCCGCTTCATCGCCAAGGACAAACGGATCTACCAGGTCATCGTCATGGGCCGCAGCAAGAACATCGTGCAGGACCAGGTCGACACCTATTTCAGCTCGTTCAAACTGAACTGATGGCGGTGCGCTGGCTTAAAATATGCTTAATGGATGTGCGTCAGCGCCCATACAGCTGAGCATGAACCTTGTAAAGTTGCTGCCATGACCTAATGTCTAAGGTGACGGAAAGCACCGTTGCCTTCGAGAACCGGCGCGCCGTGGAGATCTCGTTCACCAATAAGTCTAAGAAAGCGCTTTATGTTAATTTCATTCAAATCCAAATCCAGTCCAGAAGTCCTGATGTATCAGGAGCATGCCCAGCGCATTCTCGACCTGCTGCATAAAAATCCGACACGCGGCGTCATCACGGCGGCCGAGGCGGCGCAAGCGCTGTCGGTGCTGGAGCACGAGGTGGCCGAGAGCAAGCTGCATCCGGAAAACGACGTCGAGCACGACGCCCACGCGCACGAAAAAGAAGAAGGCGAAACGGTGGAGCATGCGGTCATGCAGCGCGTCCACTTCTCGGCGCGCGCCTTCCCGTTGCTGGAAATGCTGCGCGCGGCCAAGCAGGACAACGAAAACATCATCTGGGGCGTCTAGGCCCGTTCAATCTCCCGCCAGCGATGCCTTGAGCGGGAGATCCATCGTAAAGCGCGTGCCCACGCCGACCACGCTGTCGACCCGTATCGTGCCGTCCAGCAGCGACGTGACGATGTTGTAGGTGATGCTCAAGCCCAGCCCGTTGCCGCCCTGCCCCAGCTTGGTCGTGAAGAAGGGATCGAAGATGCGCGCCTGATGCTCGATGGCGATGCCCCGGCCGTCATCCTGGAACACGATGCGCACCCGCTCCGCGCCCAGCCGCGTCGCCCACAAGCGGATCTGGCCATCGCTGCGGCCTTCGAACGCGTGCAGCAGCGCGTTGTTGATCAGGTTGATGATCACTTGCCCGTAAGGCCCGGGGAAGCTGTCCATCGCAATATCGTCCGGCATCTCCAGCTCGATCCGATGGCCCGCCTTGCGGATCTGGTTCTTCATCGTCGTCACGATTTCCTGGCTGGCCTGGTGCAGATCGAATTGACGCCGCTTGGCGCTGGCCTGGTCCACCGCCACCTGCTTGAAACTGTTGACCAGCTCGGCCGCATTGCGCAGGCTGCGCATCAGCAGCGTCGACGCCTCCCGTGCCGCTTCGATAAAGCTGTTCAGGTCGGAGCGCCGCATCGCGTTCTGGTTGTTGCGCGTTTCGATTTCGGCGGTCTTGTCTTCCAGCGTGCTGGCGATCACCAGGCTGTTGCCGATCGGCGTGTTCAGCTCATGGGCGACGCCGGCCACCAGCGAGCCCAGCGCCGCCAGTTTTTCGCGTTCCACCAGCTGCTGCTGCGTGTCCTGCAACTTGCGATACGAATCGGCATTGGCGAACGCCACCGCCACATAGGAGGCCAGCGTGTTGAGCATGTCCAGGTCGATGCGCTGGTAGGCGTGGCTGCGGTAGCTGTGCACCGTGATCACGCCGCGCACCTGACCGCTGACGGAGATCGGCACATAGATCAGCGAGCGCGGCTCGGTCGGCAACGACCCGTCCTCCAGCGTGCCCATGTGGTCGGCACCGGACACCAGGTCCAGGCTGGCGATGTAGCGGTGGTATTCGTGCTCCAGATCGTTGATGAACACTTCCTGCGCATGCAGGATGCACCACACCGCCAGCTGGTTGGGCTCGCGCATGCTGCGCGTGTACGGCGTGTAGCGCTTGCCCTTCTCCATCGCGAACGGATACTCGATCAGCTCGAGGTCGGGCCGGTAGATGCCGATGCCGAACACGCTCGCGTCCATCAGCGCGTGCACCTGCTGGTACAGCATCGACATGATGGCTTCGCTGTCGAGGTTGGCGGTGATGCGGCGGCCGATAGCGGAGAGCAGAGAAATATTCCGGTGCGCCAGTTCCACGCTTTCCTTCTGCCGCTCGACCGATGCGTTCTGCAGCACCAGCTCGCGCGTGCGGCTGTCGACCTGGGTCTCCAGTTCCTGCTTCTGCCGCATCAGCCGGCGGATACGCAGGCGGAACAGCAGATACCCAGCGCCCAGCACCAGGCTGGCCACCAGCGCGCGGAACCACCAGGTCTTCCAGAACGGCGGCGCGATGGTCAGTTCCAGCGCGACCGGTTCCGTGCTCCACACCCCGTCCTTGTTGGCGGCCTTGACGCGGAACACATAGCGGCCCGGATCGAGATTGGTATAGGTGGCGAAGCGCTTGCCGGCGTCCGCCGTGACCCAGCCGGGATCGAACCCTTCCAGCTGGTAGGCGTAGCGGTTGCGCTGCGGATCGGCATGATGGACGCCGGCGAACTCGAATGAAAACACCGCGTCGCGGTACGACAGCGCCAGCGACTTCGCTTCATAGATCGGCCCCTGCGGCAGCACGTCGCGGCGCGGCGCATCGCCCAGGATCGATTGGTTGAAGATCGAAAAATCCGTGATCGACACCAGCGGCGGGTACGGGTTGTCGTGGATGTTGGCCGGCAGGAAGGCGGTCATGCCCTCCAGGCCGCCGAAGTAAAGCGTGCCGTCCGGCGCGCGGTGGCCCGAGCCGATGAAATACGAGCCGTCGATCAGGCCGTCCTTCGAGGTGTACTCCTTGAACACGCCGGTTTCCGGATTGAACATCGCCAGGCCGGCCGTGCTGCTGATCCACAAGCGGCCCTTGTCGTCGGGCAAGATAGCGCCGATCGGATTGGAGGCGCGGCCGCCGCTGAGCGGATAGAAACGGAAATGCAGCTCGCCGTCCGCCCCCTTTTGCGCCATGCACAGGCCGGCCGCCGTACCTATCCACAAACGCCGCTGCGCGTCTTCATACAGGAAATGCACGCGCTTGTGGCTCAGGCTGTCGGGATTGCGCTGGTCGTGGCGGTAGTGGCGGAACCGGCCGGTGGCGGGATCGAAGCGATCCAGGCCGTTCTCCGTGCCCACCCACAGGATGCCGTCCCGGTCCTGCATCAGCGCGTAGATGCGCCCGCTCACGGTGGCGGCGTCGTCCGGATCGACGAGGTAGGAGGTGACCGCCAGCGTCTTCGGATCGATGCGGTGCAGCCCCTCGCGCGAGCCGGCCCAGATCACGCCGGCGCGGTCGACCAGCACCCGCTGTATCGACTGCGCGGCCACGGTCTCGCCCAGCGCCACGCGCGTGAAGGCGCCACTGGCCGGATCGCGCCAGGCCAGCCCGCCGATGGCGCCCACCCACAGCCGGCCCTGCCGGTCGGTATCGAGCGACATCAGTTGCTCGAACGGCAGCGCACCGGGCTTGTGCTCGTCGCGGCGCCACACTTCGACGCCGCGCTGGGCCGTATCCAGCCGCACCAGCCCTTCCGCGGTGCCCAGCCACAGCTTGCTGCCCCCGGCGCTGGCGATGGTGCGCACCTTGCTGCTCAGGATGCCGGGCAGGACGCCGGGCGATTCCGCATAGCGCTCGAAGCCGCCGCTGCCGAGATCGACGCGGTCCACGCCCGTGTACCAGTTGCCGACCCACAGCGTGCCGGTGCGGTCCTGATAAAGCGCGCTGATCTGGTTGTCGTTGATGCCGTGGCGATTGATGTTGTCACGCCGGTAGCTGTAGAAATGGCCGCTGGCGGCATCGCGCCGCTTCAAGCCGTCGATAAAGGTGCCTGCCCACAAAGTGCCTTCATGATCGTGCAGCAGCTTGGTGACGCGCTGGTTCGGCAGGGCCTCGGCCGCAGGCAGCGCGATGCGTTCGGCGGCGGCGCCGTTCAGGCGCCAGGCTTGCAGGCCGTTCGAGGTGCCGGCCCACAGCACATCGTCGGGGCCGATCGACATCGCCAGGATGCGGTTGGCGGCAGCCGCTTCGTGCGTACCGAAGTGGCGAAAAGCGGCGGCCCCCGCCGGCAGCAACTCCAGGCCGCTCTCCGTGCCGATCCAAAGGTTGCCCCGCTTGTCCCGCACCATGGCGTTGACGCGGTCGTCGGCGATGCTGTCCTCATCGTTGTCCGCATGGCGCAATGTCCTGATCTGGCCGCTGGCGATGTCGAAGTGCTGCAAACCGTCGCTGGTGGTCAGCCATAAGCCCTTGGCGCCGTCGCCGGCGATGCCGGTGACGGACAGATTGCCTTCCTTGCTCAGGTGGTGGACAAAGGACTGGGCCGCAGGGTCATAACGGTCCAATCCGCCTTTGCTGCCGATCCAGACATGGCCGGCGGCATCCTCGTACAAGGCCTGCACATAGTTGTCGAGCAGGCTGCGCGGATTGGCGGGATCGTTCTTGAAGACCGTCATGCGGTAGCCGTCATAGCGGTTCAACCCGGCCTGGGTGCCCATCCAGATATAGCCGTGCTTGTCCTGCAGCACACTGGTCACGGACTCCTGGCTCAAGCCCTCTTCGACGCCCAGGGCCTCAAAGCGCAGGCTCAAGGATGAAGCTTGCGCGATGGCGCAGACTGCCCACAGTAGCAGGGCGCATAAAGTGCTGAAACGTGGTGCGTAACCTGACATAGACTTGCATCTCCGATATCAGGTTATTTTATGTCAGAAACAAAACCACAGACGCAAAAAAGCCCCGACCGGATCACCGGAAGGGGCTTTTTCTAATAACTAGCTTGACGATAACCTACTTTCACACTGGTTGCAGCACTATCATCGGCGCAGAGTTGTTTCACGGTCCTGTTC